>ENA-ORCS01000016-ORCS01000016.1-marine-metagenome-genome-assembly--contig:-NODE-16-length-227280-cov-47.482423_pt1 | contig 227280 bp, 266 predicted proteins | sample MGYA00237781_ERZ508513 | MGnify/ENA primary metagenome ERZ508513 (study PRJEB26184, sample SAMN06268793) | marine metagenome | isolation source: Eden Landing Ponds, San Francisco, CA, USA | place... | reverse complement strand
TCACCGAACCCGAGGCCGACGATCCCGACGAGGAAGAGGGCGTCGTCGAACTCTTAGACGAGATCCAGGTCGCCTACGGCGTCGGCCCGATCGACGGCGACACGACCGCGTTCGAGGACACCGACGCCGGCTTCCAGCCGATCACCCAGCAGAGCCTCCGGGAGTTCTTGGCGACTATCGACGCCGACGGGGTCGCTCTCGACGGCGACATCGAGGCCGAACTCGGCGGTGGCACGGGCGAGCAGGGCTGTTTCGCGGGTGGCAACCCGGACGAGCCGAGCGTCCACCAGGTGAGCGTGGTCTGGTGGCTGCCGATCGACCACGGCAACCAGGTGCAGTCCGACTCCGTTTCTTTCGACCTCGGGTTCTACACCGAGCAGTGCCGCCACAACGACGGCGAGACGGCCCTCGAAGCGTACTACCCCTTCGAGGGGAGCGCGGACGACGTGAGCGGAAACGAGTTCGACGGGACGCTCGAAGGCGACGTGTCGTTCACGAGCGGGAAAGTGGGGCAGGCGGCGGCGTTCGACACCAGCGACTATGTCGAGGTGCCAGGCTTCATCGACGCAAGCACCGTGCAGAGCCGATTCGCGTGGGTGAAACCCACTGGCGGCGTTGACGGCGCCTACCCGCGAGTGTTCCACCAGAGTAACCACTTCGAACTTGGGTGGAAGCAGGGAAGCAACGAGTGGGGCGTCTACAACGGCAGTAGCTGGTACACGTTCGGGACGGCTCCGAGCGGCGAGTGGCAACACATCGGCGTGGTGTGGGACGGGACGAACCTGATCGGCTATAAGAACGGTCAGTCCTTCCAACTAACGACGAGCGGAGGGTCGAGTTCGACTGCACCGATCAGAATCGGTGCTAATCCCTCACCGAGCGGCGATAAGCTCGCCGGTCAGATCGACGACGTCCGCATCTACTCCCGCGCCCTCTCCGCCTCCGAGGTCCAGGATCTCTACGACTCGGCTTGACGGCTCCCCGTTCCCAAACCAAAGAGCCATTTGGCCGCCGCCCTACCGTCCGGTACCGTGACGAACACGCAGCTGACGCTCGTTCAGATCGACAACTACGGGCCGTGGACGGTGACGCCGGAGCCGCGCCGCGAGATGGACCTCCAGACGATGCAGTCGCGGCTGTTCGCCGACCTCGCGCAGTTCGTCGGGCACCGCGGTGGCTACGCCTTCTTCACGCGCTTCGACAACATGGTCACGGTGACCAACGGGCTGGACGCGGACGCCCACCGACTCCTCCAGGAGTCGATCGGGAACCGCTACCCGGTCACCGTCAGCCTCGGCATCGGCGTCGATCCGAACCCGGCGGTCGCGCTGGAGCGGGCGACCGCGGGAGTGCAGGGCGCCGGGAGCGCACAGGACGGCGACCGACGCGAAGTCCTGGCCGGGGAGCCACTCGCCGAGCGGTCCGCGGACGACGTGGCCATCGCTCACTTCGACGTCAACGACGCGACCGAGAAGTACACCGACCAACTCAACGAGTTCGACTCGTTCATCCAGATCGAACAGGGGTACGCGACGCTGATGCGGTATCTCCGCGAGGAGCACGGCGGCCTCTCGTTTTTCGTCGGCGGCGACAACATCATCGCCGTGGCCCCCGACATGACCGCCGCCGCCTACCACGACGCCATCGACCACGTCGAGGAAGTCGTCGGCGTCGACCTCAAGGTGGGCGTCGGGCGGGGCGACCACGCCCACGAGGCGGGGATGGCCGCGAAACACGCTCTGGAAGAGTGTCGACACCGCGGGACAGCAGTGGAGATGGGCGAGACGTCGCGCGGCGTCGAAAGCGAGTAGTTACGCTTCGATGGCCGGCTCGTCGACGTCGAAGTTCTGGGCTTCGAGGGCCGCCTCCATCGCGGTCACGAGGCAGGCGACGTTCTGTCGACGGGCGGAGTAGCCCATGCAACCGATCCGCCAGATGTCGCCCTCCAGCGCGCCCAGGCCGCTCGCGATTTCGATATCGTACTCCTCCATGAGGAACTCGATGACGGCGGTGTCGTCGACGCCGTCCGGAACTTCGATGGAGTTCAGGCTGGGGAGCCAGTACTCCTCCTCGGCGGCGGGTTCGAGGCCGAGATTCTGGAGTCCCTCGCGGAGTTCGCCCGCGATCTCGCGGTGACGCTCCCAGCGGTTCTCCAGTCCCTCCTCGGCGACGAGGCGGAGGGCCTCGCGGAGGCCGTAGAAGTTCGTCGTCGGTGCCGTGTGGTGGTAGTTGCGCTCGTCGCCCCAGTACTCCATGACGAGGTCGAGGTCGAGATACCAGGAGCCGGTGTCGTCGTCGCGGTTCAGGATCTTCTCGCGTGCCCGCTCGCCGATCGTCAGCGGCGTCGCGCCGGGCGTACAGGAGAGACACTTCTGGGGACTGCCGTAGGCGGCGTCGATGCCCCAGTCGTCGATCCGGAGTTCGACGCCCGACAGCGAGGTAACACAGTCGGCGACGACGATGGCGTCGTGGTCGTGAGCGATGTCGGTGAGTTCGGAGACGTTCGGCTGACGGACGCCCGTGCTCGTCTCGGCGTGGATGAAGCCGAACACGTCCGGCTGGTGTTCGTCGAAGGCGTCGGCGACGTCCGCGGGCTGGAGCGGCTCGCCCCACGGCGCGTCGACGGTCACCACGTTGCCGCCGGCACGACGGGCGATCTTGCCCATCCGGTCGCCGAAGTAGCCGTTCGTGGGGACCAGCATCGTGTCGCCGGGTTCGACGATGTTGCCGATGGCCGTCTCCATGGCCGCCGTGCCCGTCCCGCTCGTGGCGAGAGTCCACTCGTTGTCCGTCTGGAACGTGTACCGCAACAGCTCCTGGATGTCGTCCATGAGCTCCAGAAAGGCCGGGTCCATGTAGCCGAGTGCCTGGGTCGACATCGCACGCAGGACCCGCGGGTGGATCATGCTCGGACCGGGACCCATCAGAATGCGTGACGGTGTATCGAGTTCGCTCGTCTCCGGTGGACTTCTCATGTCTGAAGTGACGGCCGACCGGAATAAAAACCTGCGTGTTGGTGGCAATATATTGTCGAACCCAAGTTCGACGATTGCAGTATGTCACCGACACACACGTTCACAGGAGCGGGGCGAGGACCCGGCGCCAGACCACCGTCAGGACGAACACGACGACGTACGCGCCGAGAAGGGAGCCGACGAAGTAGAGGCCCAGTCGACCGAGAGGCATCGACTCGGCGGAGACGGCGGCACTGACGCTGTAGGCGACGGCGACAGCGTGGTGGTACCAGCTCAGACCTCCCTTCGTCTTCCGTTCGGGCGGCGACGGGCCGTCGGTGGACTCGAACGAATCGGGCGGCGACGTCATGCGCCCCGTCGGGCTCCGGAACGCAAAAGCGGTCGGGTCCGCCGCCTCGCCACGGTCGGTACTGTTATGTCCGCACGCGAACAGTCCATCCAGCGTGGTGGGAGATTCAGCCGGCGACCGAGGTGTCGCCCCAGTCATCGCCGTCACGCTCCTCGTGGCCGTCGTCCTCGTCCTCGTCACGACCGTGTCGGCGTTCGTCCTCACCGACCAGTCGGACGTGCCGCCGCCGGCGCCACAGATCAGCGTCTCGCACACGACGGTTCCGGACGGCGGCGAGCGGACCATCGCGGTGACGCTTTCGGCCGGCGACGCGATCTCCACCGATCGGCTCTACGTGATCGGCTCGAACCCGCTCGATATCGGCGGAGCACCCGGAAGCGGCTCGGCGGCCGCCGAGCGGTTCGCCAGCGCCAGAGAGACTTTCGTCGAGTCGCCGGACGACGACCCGCCACAGGTTGGCATCGGTGAGCAGTGGGAATCCGGCGAGACGATCTATCTCGATCCCGTGGGGACGGTCGACGGCGTGACGGTCAAAATCTACTGGAACACACAGCCGGTCCAGGGAGTCAACCCCGGCACGGTCGAGGGCGACGACGCCTACCTGATCGCGAAGTTCAGGGTCTGACTGCCCCGGGACCGGTCTGGACCGCGGTCGTGGCGCACCCCGGCCGACGGTCTCAATCCGCGCTAACTTCCGGACCGAGGTCGATCTCGCCGGCGTCGAGTTCGGCCTCGATCTCCCGGGTCGCCGTCACCATGTTCTCGATTTTCTTGCGTGCCACCTCGCGGGGCAGTAGCTTCACCCCACAGTCGGGGCTGACCGTCAGGTTCTCCGGCGGGACGACCTCGAATCCGCGTTTGATGTTCTCTTTGATCTCCTCGACGGACTCGACGTCCGTCGTGTGGACGTCGACGACGCCGAGTGCGAGATCGGTCGTGAACTCGGGGTCGGTGAACACGTCGATCTGCTCGTAGTCGCCGTTGCAGAGTTCGACGTCGAACTCGTCGATGGGATACTCGAGCAGTTCGGGGTAGATCCGCGAGTAGTCGCCGTAACAGACGTGGAGGCCGATGCGCACCTCTTCGGGCACCCCTGCGACGATCCGTTCGAGACATTCGCCGACGATGGCGTGATCGTCCGGCGTCGTCGCCAGCGCGGGTTCGTCGATCTGGATGTAGCGCGCGCCGGCGTCGACCAGCGCCTCGATCTCCTCGTTGACGAGGTCGGCGAGCGCGTAGGCGAGGTCGGCGTCGCCGTCGTAGGCCTCGTTGAACGACCACGAGGCGAGGGTGTAGGGGCCGGTGATCGGCACCTTCACCGGCTTGTTCGCGGCGGCGTTGGTGAACTCGAACTCGTCGACCAGCCACGACTCGTCGTACTCGACGTCGTCGACGACGGAGGGCTTGTCGAAGTAGTTGTGCCCCCACACCTTCACGGGCCCGTTGAACTCGTAGCCGTCGATCCGGTCGGCGAAGAACTCGACCATCTCGTTGCGGCGCATCTCGCCGTCGGAGACGGTGTCGAGACCCGTTCGCTCGTGTTCGTCGACGATGACGCGACAGGCGTCGTCGTGGGCCTCGTGGAGCTGTTCAGCCGTGAACTTCGAGTCGGGATCGTCCGCGAGGTCGGACACCCGGTTGAGCCACTTGGGCTTGGGATAGGAGCCGACGATGGAGGTGAGCAGGAAGTGGTCGTTGGGGTGGTCGTCGGGGCGGAACTGCTCGCGGTTGTTCTCGCTCATGCGTCCACCTCCGCGAGCGCGGCGGCGTCACCCAGCGCCGCGAGCTTCGCCTCGAACTTGTTCACCGGCAGGTAGAACAGTTCGGTGTTGGACGTGACGTAGGCTCGGTCGAAGTCGGTGTGGGTGTTCTCCTCGACCCACTCGACACGGTCACGGATCGTCTCCGGCGACTCGACGAGCGTGTTCTGGCCGTCCACCAACCCCATCGAAATCCGCGCCTTCGTCCCGTACTCGTTGATGTTGTAGATCGAGGCGTCGGCGTCGGTCACGAAGTCGAAGCCGATGGCGTCGACGTCGGCGTCCATCAGGTGGGCGTAGGTCTTCTCCGGGATCGATCCCCAGTAGGTGTGGACGACCACGTCGGCGTCGGCCGCGTCGGCGACGCGATCGATCGCCGCGCTCGCGCGCTCGTCGACGTCGTCGCCCGGCGGGTTCTCCACCAGCGACGGTTCGAGCAGGAACAGCGTCTCGTGGTCGGGGAACGCCCCCACCTCGCCGGCGAGATAATCCGCGACGGCGTCGAGGAACTCGGCGCCGTCGCCGTAGTGGTCGTCGGACGCGAGGTCCGCGAGGGAGTACGGCCCGGGGAGGACGGCCTGCAGGTCGCCGGCGTCGGCGTCGACCGCCTCCAACTCGGCGGCGACGTCGCCGGACGGCGTGAGTTCGCCCCGCACCTGCGGATCGCGGTAGAAGTTGTTGTTGTCGTAGTAGCGGACGATTCCCCCCGTCTCGACGTTCTCGTGGATCGTCAGCGGGTGGGCGAGCATGTCGTCCCACCGGAGTTGCCCCTCGACGACGCGGTCCAGTCCGGCGTCGACCTCCGCGTCGACGACCTCCGTGCGTGCGCGGTCGTAGGCGTCGACGATCTCCGGCCCCTCGTCGCCGGCGATGAGATCGCCCTTCTGGTGGCCTTTCAGCTCCGATAGCTCGTCTTTCGCCCAGTCGGGAAGTGGATACAGTCCCGGTGTCGTGGCGACCAGTTCGGTCATCACACGCGAGTTCGTGATGCCGTCGCTTAATATTTGCTAAACCAAAATATGTCTATTAGTTATTTCTCGTCGAGTCGCAGGACCGACAGCACCTCGAACGGGTAGGACTCCTGGCGGACCGTCGAGACGCCGAAGCCGTTCGCCTCCGCGCGGGCGACCACGGTGTCGAAGCCAGTGAGGCTACTCACAAGGAGGAGCACGACTCCGTCCGGCCGCAGGATCCGACCGACCGTATCGAGAAACGGATCGATCACCTCGCGTCCGGACTCCCCGCCCGAGAGCGCCCGCTCCATCCGGTCGTCCCACTCGTTGTCCGGATCGGTCGGGAGATAGGGCGGGTTGAACGCGACGGTGTCGAACGCGGCGTCGCGAAACGGCGCCACGAGGTCGGCGCGGACGACCGACAACCCACGCAAACGGGCCTGCCGGCACGCTGCCCGGTTGTAGTCGCTGGCGACCACCTCGGCGTCCGTCTCGGTCGCGATTCGCTCGGCGACCCAGCCCGATCCCGTCCCCACTTCGAGCGTCCGGCCGCTGGCGTGTTCGACCGCCGCCTCGGCGAGCAGTCGGGAATCCTCCGCCGGCTGGTAGACCTCTCGTTCCAGCCCTCGGCGGTCGGCGAGGGCGTCGCCCGTGTTACCCGCTGACTCCGGTCTCTCGCCGTCAGTCATCGCCGTCCACGCCCTCGCTCCCGCCCCCGCTTCCGCCGTCGGGCGTCGGCGCCGTCCGTTCGTCCTGCGCGAGGGCGAAGCCGCCCTCCTCGGCGCGGCCCATGAGTTCGCGCTGCGGGAACGGGATCTTGATCCCCGCCTCCTCGTACGCGTCGGTGATCGCCTCGATGACGGCGGTCCGCGCCCGCCACATCCGGCGCGCGCTCGGGTTGTCGATCCACACCCGCACCCCGAGGACGATGGCGGAATCGCCGAACCGCTTGCCCACCACCTGCGGTGTCGGTACCTGCAGGATCTCGTCCAGTCCCGTGACCGCCCCGCGGGCGATTTCGGCCGCCCGTTCAGGGTCGTGGTCGTAGTCGACACCGACCTCCACCTCGATCCGGAGCCGACCCTTGCGCGTCCGGTTGGTGATCGGCTGCCCGCTCACCTCGTCGTTCGGGAGCATCACGTACTCCCCGTCGAACGTCTGGATGCGCGTACTGACGATGGTGATCTCGGTGACGATCCCCTCGCGGTCACCGACCTGCACCCAGTCGCCGATCTCGAACGGGCGGGAGAACATGAGCACGAATCCTGCGAGCACCGCACCGAGCGTCTGTCTGGCAGCCATCCCGACCACGATGCCGAGAAAGCCCGCCCCCAGCAGGAGGTTGCTGAGGTCGCGCGTGAACAGGCCGATGACGACCAGTACGGCCAGCGTGTACAGGCCCACCTGCGTGAGACGGTAGACCACCTCGCGCTGGTGCTCGCTGATGCTCGACCGCTTACCGGTGAACTCCCCGATGATCCGTCCCACGAGATCGGTCAGGGCGTACGTCGTCGCCAGGATCACCACCGCGAGCAACACGCGCCCGGCGATGTCCTGCAGACCGAGGCTCCGGTACGACCGCGCCAGCGGCCCGATCAGATCCCACAGGAACACGACCGAGACGATCCCCGCCCCGGTCACCAGGGTTACCAGCGCCGACAGCACCAGTTCGTCACGCTGGCCGATCTCGCGATCGGTGCCGGCGCGCAACCGGCGGACGCCGTACCGCACGCCGAGGACGACCGCGACCACGAAGACGGTCGCGATCAGTCTGCTCGTGGTCGTCGCGTCGGCGGCGGTGATCGGATTAACCATCCCCGTCACCCCGGCCGTGGTCGGCGGCGAGGCGGGCGAGAGCGGCGAAGTCGTCCGGAGCCAGATCACCGGCCCGCTTCGACAGCAGTTCCTCGTCCGCCGCCGCGACGACCGTGTCCGGGTCGTCCAGCCCCGAGATGTGGGCGGTGTTGCGGATCGCGTTGCGGACCGTCTTCCGGCGCTGGGTGAACACCGCCTTCACGAACCGCAGGAAGAAGGCTTCGTCGTCGACCTCGTAGTCGGGGTCGCGGGGCGTCGTCCGCACGACCGCGCTCTCGACCGCCGGCGGCGGGGAGAAGGCCTCGGGCGGCACCGACTCGACCACCTCGACGTCGGCGTAGTGCCCCGCGCTCACCGACAGGCGGCCGTACTCGCTCGTCCCCGGTTCGGCGGCCATGCGCTCCGCAAACTCCCGCTGGAACATCAGGACCGTCGGTATCCCCAGCGGCAGGAGCCGGAACGTGAGTTCGCTGGAGACGCCGTAGGGCAGATTGGCGACGCTCGCGGTGGCGTCGACCGGCAGCTCACGCTCTAGGGCGTCGCCTTCGATCACGGTCAGACGGCCCGCCGCCCGTTCCTCGGCGAACTCTCGCTGGAGGAAGGCCGCGAGCTCCGGATCGCGCTCGATCACCGTCACGCGGTCGCTCGTCGCCAGCAGCCGGTCGGTGAGCGCCCCGGTTCCGCCGCCGATTTCGAGGACGTGACTCCGGTCGGCGTCGTCGGGGAGGTACGTCGGCAACCGGTCGAGCACGCGGTCGTCCACGAGAAAGTGCTGATCACGGTCGGGGTTGCCGCTCACGCCCGCCCGCTGGAGCAGTCGATCCGGATCGCGCGACGCTGTCATCGTCCCCGGTAGCGCGCGCGCCGGGGTAAATTTCCCGCTTCGCCGGCTGCCGCTCCACGGCGAACCGATGGCGTGTCGCCGTCCTCGGCATCGCTTCGTCGCCGTGATGGTCCGACGAGAGGTCTTACTCCACGAACGTCCGGTACTTGAGGTCCTCGTCGCGGAGTTCCTCTAGGATCCGATCGACGACGACCCCCTTCGGATCGTGCAGTCCCGCGATCCGCTCTTCCAGTTCGTCGAAGCTCTCGAACGGTGCGCGCTTGCGCTCGTCGAGCACGTCGTTGCGGAGTTTCTTCCCGATTCCCGGCAGGAGGTTGAGCTGATGGAGGCGGAGCGTGATCGGCTGGGCCTCGTTGTAGAAGTCGACGAACCGCCGCTCGTTCCGGTCGACGATCTCCTCGACCACGTACTCGAGTTCGGAGTTGGCGGCGTTCGAGAGGTCGTCGTACTCGACCTCGCGGATGCGGCCGACTGCCTCCCGTTCGTCGTCGGGTGCGACGACGACCCGGTCGCCGATGCTCACGTCGGCGTCGTCGTCGAACGTGAGTTCGAGCAACCGGAACTCCGACTCCCCGAGGGCGTACCCGAGCGGCGACTTCTTGTACTGCGGGCGGTCGTCTCCCGGACGCCCGTGAGGGAGGTAGTCCAGGATCACCGCGTAGGACCGTTCCCCACCCTCCTCGGCGTCCGGGTCGTCGCCAGCCTCTCCGCTCTCGGAGGTCGTCATACTCGACGTGTACGGTGACGGATTATTTAAACGGTCGGCCGTCGATCCCGAGTCGGGTGCTGGCGACGGGTCGCGCCCGCGTCAGCCGAAGTCCTCGCCGAAGCTCACGGCCTGGATCTCGCCGGCGATCTGCGTGCGGAACCGGCGTTCGACGCGCTGCCACGACGGCGACTCGCGTCCGGTCGCGTAGTGCATCACGCCACGTGGATAGCGGTACGGCTCGTAGTCGACGGCGATACCCGCAGCGTAGTCGCTCGCGACCGACCGCTGGACGACGAGGTAGTTCCCCGCCTCTCCGGCCGCCCGATCCATCGCCGCCGTATCGACGCGCCCGAGGCGGTCGGCGAGCGGGTCGCCCGCGACGGCGGCGGCGAGCGACGCGACCAGGTCTGTGTCGGGTTCGCTCACGACGACCCAGCGCCGGTCGCCGACGGCCGCCGCGAACCCGTCGAACGCGAGCAAGCTGTACGCCTCGGTGCCGCCGTCCAGTCGTCTCCAGCCGTCGTCGACCATCCCCTCGACTGCGGCGTCGGCGTCGTAGGCGCCGCGGCCGACCGTCACGTTCGCGAGCGCCCCCGGCTGGACGTGGACGAGTTCGAACGCCGTCGACTCGCCGTACTGCGGCGGTCCCGCCCCCAGCCACTCCCGACGGAGCCGTGCGCCTATCTGGTCGTCGCCGACGTCCGCCAGCAGGGCCGCGGTGTCGACGTACCGCGCCCAGACGTAGGCGTCGTCGGCCATCTCCGGATGCGTCGGCGTCCGTTCGAGCATCGCTTCGAATCCGACCGTCTCCTCGGCCGGGGCGCGTGGCGTCGGAGTCGGAGTTGGCGTCCGAGTCGTGGTCGTCGTGTCCGCGTCGGTGGCCGTCCCCACCGGTCGCGACGTCGGGTCGCCGTCCCCGTCGGCCGAACAGCCGGCGAGTGCGAGCGCGAGCGTGCTGGCTCCCCCTGCGAGGAACTGTCGCCGGGAGGCGCGTGCCATACCCATCGGTCGGTCCGTGGCGGCTTATATTGTCGGCTACCCGTCGACCGGGATGCGACCACCGGTCGGCTACACCAGCCGTCTCCCTGCACCCGCCCGTTCCGGGACGTTTATCCGCTCGTCCGACGCCCGTTCGAGCATGAAAGCGACCGCGACGGCCCACCCGATCCAGGGGCTGGTGAAGTACCACGGGATGCGCGACCCCGAACTGCGACTCCCGTATCACGACAGCATCAGCGTCTGTACGGCGCCGAGCCACACGCTCACGACCGTCGAGTTCGGTGCGACCGACGACGACGTCTACGTCGTCGACGGCGAGCGCGTCGAGGGACGCGGCGCCGAGCGCATCGACGCAGTCGTCGACCACGTCCGCGAGCTCGCAGGGATCGACGCCTCCGTCCGTCTGGAGAGCGAGAACTCCTTCCAGTCGAACGTCGGCTTCGGCTCCTCCTCGTCGGGTTTTGCCGCCGCGGCGATGGCGCTGTCCGAGGCGGCGGGGCTCGACCTCACCCGGCCGGAGATATCGACCATCGCCCGCCGCGGCTCCTCGTCGGCGGCCCGCGCCGTCACCGGCGCCTTCTCTCACCTCCGGACCGGGCTCAACGACCACGACTGTCGCTCCGAGCGCATCGAGACCGACCTCGAGGACGACCTGCGGATCGTCGCCGCCCTCGTCCCCTCCTACAAGGAGACCGAACAGGCCCACGAGGAGGCGGCCGAGAGCCACATGTTTCAGGCGCGGATGGCCCACGTCCACGGACAGATCGTCGAGATGCGCGACGCGCTCCGGGCGGGCGAGTTCGACCGCGCGTTCGAACTCGCGGAACACGACTCGCTCTCCCTCGCGGCGACGACGATGACCGGTCCCGCGGGATGGGTGTACTGGCAGCCACGGACCATCGCCGTCTTCAACGCCGTCCGCGCGCTCCGCACGGAGGACGTGCCGGTCTACTTCTCGACCGACACCGGCGCGAGCGTCTACGTCAACACGACCGCCGAACACGTCGACCGCGTCGAGTCCGCCGTCGCCGACTGCGGCGTCGAGACCGACGTCTGGGAGGTCGGCGGCCCGGCCGCAGTGCGCCCCGAGTCCGACGCGCTGTTCTAACGTTCGGTCCACTCCCGGCGGTGTTCGTGCCGGGTCGCGCCGTCGGTCCGGAGCCACAGAATCGCGCTCGATCGGTTGGCCCGGCGCTCGCCGGGGAGACTCGGATCGCGTGATCGGTAGTTCAGCTCCACCGCCGCACCGGTGGGATACTCCCGCGCGACGTTTATCGTGTGGTAGCTCCGATCGTATCGGTCCACGGCTGGGGGGACCGTCTCGAACCCCTCCGGGACGACGTCGGTACCGAGACGCTCGCCCCGCCGCTCGGCACCGTCGAGAGCGCGGAGGATGGCGCCGAAATCCGCGATAGCGTCGGTCGGCCCCGACATCGGCAGGTCGCTCCGCTCGGCGAACGCGTGGGCCGCGGCGAGTCCCGCCGGCCGGAGCGTCGTCCCCTCCAGCAGTCCCGCACACTGTGCGTCCGCGACGGCGCAACTCCCGCTCTCGGGGAGTTGAGCGTCGAGGACGCGCCGAAGCTCCGCCGGATCGTCGACCGCGTGTGCCGTCCAGCAGACGAACCCCTCGAGGTCCATTCGTTCCGTTCGGCGGTGACGGGGCGGGCACGTATAGCTGTCGGCACCGGACCCCGCTCTTCTTTGCGCTCCGGTCCAACCCCCCGATATGCGCGTCGTCGTCCTCGGTGCCGGGTACGCCGGTCTCACGCTCGCTCGCCGCCTCGAATCCCGACTCCCCGAGGCGGCCGACCTCGTCGTCGTCGACGAGTCGAACACGCACCTCGTCCAGCACGAACTCCACCGGGTGATCCGCCGCCCGGCGGTCGCGGACGCCATCACCGTCCCCCTCGGCGACGCCCTGGACCGCGCGACGGTCCGGACCGCCCGCATCGAGGGCCTCGACCGCGACGCCCGCCGCGTCCACCTCGCCGCGAGTGGCGAGCCCCTCGACTACGACTACGCGGCCGTCTGTCTCGGCGCCGAGACCGCCTTCTACGACCTCCCCGGCGTCGACGAACACGGCCTCCCGCTGAAGCGCCTCGAACACGCCCACCGCATCCGCGATGCCGTCCTCGACGCCTGTGCGGTCGACGGCCACGTGGTCGTCGGCGGGGCCGGACTCTCCGGGGTCCAGGTGGCCGGCGAACTCGCGGCGCTCGCGGACGAACGCGGCGCCGACGTAGACGTGACCGTCCTCGAACGCCTCGACTCCGTCGCGCCCGCCTTTCCCGAAGCGTTCCGGACGGCCGTCCGCGACGCCCTCGAATCCGCCGGTGTCGCGGTCGACACGAACGCGCGCGTCACCGGCGCGACGGCCGACGCGGTCGAACTCGACGACCGGACCGTCCCGTACGACGCGTTCGTGTGGACCGGCGGCATCCGCGGGCCGGCGGCGCTCGGTGGCGAACGCCCGGTCGTTCGCGGCGACCTGCGCCTCGACGACCGCACGTTCGCCGTCGGCGACGCGGCACGGGTGGTCGACGCCGACGGCGAGGCCGTCCCCGCGAGCGCCGCGGCCGCCATTCGGGAGGCCCGGACCGTCGCGACGAATCTCGACCGGCTCGTTCGGTGGGAACTGACGGCCGACGCCGACACGTTCCGACCGGCGCTCGACCCCTTCCGGTTCGACGCACCGGGGTGGATCGCGTCCGTCGGCGACGACGCCGTCGCCACGGTCGGGCCGAAGGTGTTCACCGGGGCGACGGCACGGACGATGAAGGCCACGGTCGGCGCTGGTCACCTCTCCTCGATCGGGGCGATCGGCCGGGCGTCGGACCTCGTCCGCGAGGAACTCGGCTGAACCGCCCCCCGACGCCGGCGAGCCCCACCGATCGTTCGCGTAAGCGCCCGTCCTCGGCGACCGACCCTGTGACACTCGAACGTGTGACAGGTGGGTTTAATTGTCGTGGACCCGGGGCTAGACGTAGGGTGTACAATGACCGCGAGTGAGGGGGGGGCCGTACTCGTCGTCGAGGGCGACTGGGACGTGGTTCACACGTATCGCCGCTGGCTCGAAGGGACGCACGCGATCCGCGAGGCGTCCGACGGTGGGATGGCCCTCGACCAATTCGACGAGGACGTCGACGCCGACCACTTGGTCGACGACTCGCGGTTCGTCGCGACACCACTGGGGGGCGCCGATGCCCGAAGGTGACGCCAGATCGGACCGGTACCTGCTCGCGGACGCGCTGCCAGTCGATATCGACGGTATCGATCCGGGGATGAACGTGCTGGTGTCCGGGCCGCCGATGTCGGGTAAGCGTCGGTTGGTGTTCGATATCCTCGCTCCGGGGATCGACGACGTCGATCCGGTCGTCGTGATGACGACCGACGATCCCGCGGCCCGGATCCGGGCGCAGTTCGAGGACCGGAACGTCCGGTTCGACCCGGCATCGTTCCGCGTCGTCGACGCGACCGGCGCCCCGGGGGACGACGACCCCGCCGTCCATCGCGTCGCCTCCCCGGCGGACCTCACGGGGATGGGCGTCGAATTCACCGAGACGATCGACGGAATGGGGACGCCGGATCGGCTCCGTCTCGGATTCGTCTCCATCTCGACGCTCCTCCAGTACGTCGACGCCGAGCGCGCGTTCTCCTTTCTGCACGTCCTCTCCCGGCGGGCGAGTGCCGCAGGCTACCTCGGCGTCTACAGCATCGATCCCACAACCCACGAGGAGCGATTCGTCAACGTCGTCACCTCCATCTTCGACGCGGCAATCGAGATACGCGAACGTGACGGCGTCCGCGAACTCCGGGTGCGAGGCCTGTCGGGGATCGATCCCGAGTGGACGTCGTTCCCGTACTAGCCCTCTCCGGTGTGTGGCCGGAGCCGGACGTCTACGGTAGCTCGGACGGCTCCACCCCGTACACCCGCCGGACCGTCGCCGCCGACACCTTGCCCAGACGCAGGTCCCGAGCGACGGCCGCCGGGTCGCGGTCGGACGGGTCGCCGAACCCACCGCCGCCGGGCGTCCGGACGCTCACCACGTCGCCCGCGTCGAGGTCGTGTGTCGACTTCCCGGCGATCCGCTCGGCGTCGCCGCCCGCCCGTGTCAGGTAGTCCTCGCCGGGCGCGCCGGCTTCGCCGCCCGCGAGACCGTACGGCGGGTAGCGACGCCGATCCGCCAGGAGGCTGAACGCCACGCCGTCGGCGAGCACCTCGACGTCGCGACGGAGGCCGAGACCGCCCCGGAACTCGCCTGCCCCACCGGTGTCGGGGCGGTACTCGTAGCGCCGGACACGGACGGGATAGGCCGTCTCCAGCACCTCCGCCGGCGTGTTGAGCGTGTTGCTCATGTGTGCGTGGACGCCGTCCATCCCGTCGCCTCCCGTGCGGCCGCCGTAGCCGCCGCCGATCGTCTCGTAGAAGGCGAAGGGCTCTCCCTCCCCGTTCGTCCCGCCGAAGGTGACGCTGTTCATCGTCCCCTGTGCGGCGGCGACCGACCGCTCGGGGGCCTCCTCGCCGAAGGCGCCGAGCAGGGCGTCGGTCGCCCGCTGGGAGACTTCGAGGTTGCCGCCGACGACGGCCGCGGGCGGCGTCGCGTTGACGACCGTCCCCGCCGGTGCCCTGATCTCGATCGGACGGTACGTTCCCGCGTTCGGCGGCACGTTCGGATCGGTCACACAGCGCACCGCGTAGTACGTCGCCGAGGCGGTCACCGCGAGTGGGGCGTTGATCGCGCCCGGAACCTGCTCGCTCGTCCCCGCGAAGTCGACGACCAGTTCGTCGCCGTCGACCGTCACCGCAACCTCGATCCGGACGTCCTCGGTCCCCTGCCCGTCGTCGTCGAGGCGGTCCTCGAAGCTGACGGTCCCGTCGGGCAGCGCCTCGATTTCGGCTCGCATCCGCCGCTCGGCGTAGGCTTTGATCTCCGTCGTCGCCGCACGGAGCGTGTCGAGGCTGTGTCGCTCGGCCAGATCCCGAACCCGCTCGACCGCCGTCCGGTTGGCCGCCCGCTGGGCACGGACGTCGCCACGACGCTCGTCGGGCGTCCGGACGTTCGTCAGGAGGAGGTCGAAGACGGCCTCGACGGGGTCGCCGCCCTCGTACAGCTTCACCGGCGGGACGCGCAGCCCCTCCTGGTAGATTTCGGTCGAGTCCGCGGCGACGCTCCCTGCCCGTCCCCCGCCCACGTCGGCGTGGTGGGCACGGTTGGCCGCGACGGCGACCAGGTCGCCCTCGACGAACACCGGCGTCACGAGCGTCATATCCGGGAGGTGCGCACCGCCGTGGAACGGATCGTTCAGCAGAATGGCGTCACCGTCGGCCAGTTCGTCGGGCGGGAACGCCTCGATGGCCGCGGCGACGGAGTACGGCATCGCCCCCAAGTGGACCGGGATGTTCTCCGCCTGGCTGACCATCTCGGCGGCGGCGTTTTCGTCCGCGCCCACCACGTCGAACAGCGCACACGAGCAGTCGCGACGATCCTTGATGTTGGGTGAGTAGCTGGTCCGCACGAGCGTCGCGTTCATCTCCTCCGCGACGGCGACACAGGCGTTGCGCAGGACTTCGAGAGTGACCGGATCGACACTCGCGTCGGTGTCCGCCCCCGTCACGGCTCGATCACCACGTTACCCACGTCGTCGATACGTGCGTCCGCCCCCGGCGGGACGACGGCCGTGCTCTCGACGCCTTCGATCACCGCGGGACCGCCGAGGTCGGCGTCCGGAGCCAGCGTCTCGCGGTCGTACACCGGCGTCTCGCCCGTCTCGCCGCCGAACGTTACCGCACGCGTCGTCCGTGGCGTGGCGTCGGCGTCGGCCGTCCCACTCTCCGCCACCGACAGCGCGGGCGGGTCGACGACGCCACGGGAACGCAGGCGTATCGTCACGAGTTCGACCGGTTCGTCCGGTGAGGCGTGTCCGTACCGCCGTTCGTGACGCTCGTGGAAGCGGGCGGCGGCGGCCGCCAGCGCGTCGGCGTCGAGGGTTCCCCCGGGCATCGGCACCCGGAGGTCGAACGACTGGCCACGGTACCGCAGGTCGACAGCACGTTCGAACCGCCGTCGGTCGGGACCGTACCCCTCCGACGTCAGCCGCTCCCGCCCCGCCCGTTCCATCGCCTCGAACCGCTCGGTCAGGTCGGCGGGGTCGACCTCGGCCCAGGGACGGACCGCCGAGACGCCCTCCTCGTACACCGCGTCGCTGATGAGGAGGCCGAGCGCGGAGAGCACGCCGGCGGATCGGGGGACGATCACCCGCGGGACGTCGAGTTCTGCGGCCAGTTCCGCGGCGTGGAGCGGCCCGGCGCCGCCGTAGGCCACGAGCGAGAAGTCCCGGGGATCGTGGCCTCGCTCCACCGACACCACGCGCAGGGCCCGCTCCATGTTCGCGTTGGCGACGTCGACGATGCCCCGTGCCGCCTCCTCGACGCGCAGGCCGAGGGGCGCTGCCACCCGCTCGCGGACCGCCTCGCGGACCGTCGCCTCGTCCGCGCTCCCCTCGAAGAACGCTCCGGGGTCGATCCGTCCGAGCAACAGGTGGGCGTCGGTTACGGTCGGCTCCGTCCCCCCGCGACCGTAGCAGATCGGGCCGGGATCGGCACCGGCCGATCGGGGGCCGACCCGAAGGCTCTCTCCCTCGTCGACCCACGCGATCGATCCGCCGCCCGCGCCGATGGTGTGGACGTCGACCATCGGGACGGTCACCGGGTAGTCGCCGACCTGCCCCTCCGTCGTGACGACGGGGTCGCCGTCCCGCACCAGCGAGACGTCACATGACGTGCCGCCCATGTCCATCGTGAGTACGTCGTCGACGCCGCTCTCGCCGGCGACGTGGGCCGCGCCGCGGACGCCCGCTGCCGGCCCTGATAGCAGCGTGTTCACCGGCCGGTCGCGCGTGGCCGCCGCCGCCGCCACGCCGCCGTTGGACTGCATCACTTTCACCGCCGCGGGTACGCCGGCCTCGGAGACGCCCTCTTCCAGTCGTCCCAGATACCGGTTCATCACCGGCTTGAGCGCGGCGTTGATCGCCGTCGCGAGCGTGCGCTCGTACTCCCGGATCTCGGGGAGCACCTCGCTCGACAGCGACATCTCGCACTCGACGCCCGCCTCCCGAAGGATCTCGCGCATCCGGCGCTCGTGAGTGTCGTCCTCGAAGGCAAAGAGGAAGGCGACGGCGACGCTCTCGACGTCCGTGTCGGCGACGGCGTCGGCGACGGCGCGGGCGGCGTCCTCGTCGAGCGGTTCGACGACGTCACCCCGTCGATCGAGGCGTTCGGGGACCCCGTACCGACGGTCGCGCTCGACGATCGGTGCGGGTTGCTGCGCCTGCAAGTCATAGAGGTCCGGCCTGGTCTGGCGGCCAATCTCGACCGCATCGCGAAAACCCTCGGTCGTTACGAGCGCCGTCTCGGCCCACTCGCGTTCGAGCAGAGCGTTCGTGGCGACGGTCGTCCCGTGGCCGAAGAAACTCACCGCCGGTGGCGCGAAGTCGGCGCGTTCGGTCGCCACCGCTACCCCGTCGAGGACGCCCCGATCCGGCGCGTCGGGCGTCGAGGGTACTTTCAGCATCGTGAGGTCGGATTCGTCGGCGACGACCACGTCGGTGAACGTGCCGCCGACGTCGACCCCGATCCGTACGTCGGTTTCCATACCGCAGGGCAACGGCGCTGGTACTGATAAATCCCGGTCACGAGACGGCAAATTGAAGCGCCCGCGGCTGCAAGCGTGACCATGAGCACGCAGGTACCGCAACTGGAGGATCTGGGTCGGGAACTCGGCGAAGCCATCGCGGATACGCCGGCCTACGAGCGGTTCGAGGAGGCACGGGAAGCCGTGCAGGCAGACGACGAGGCCCAGGAGAAGATCTCGGAGGTCGAACGCCTCCGCGACGAGTTCGTCGCCGCCCAGGAGGTCGGCGAGGCGACACAGGACCACGTCGGGAAACTCCAGCGCGCGCAAAACGAGCTTCACTCGATGCCCGTGATGGAGGAGTATCTGAACGCCCAGGAGGCGCTCCAGAGCCAGTTAGAGGACATCAACCGCGCGATTTCCGAGCCGCTGGCCGTCGACTTCGGCGGGGAAGCGGGCGGCTGCTGTCAGGACTGAGGATAGGAAACGGGGGACCGACCCCGCTCGGGCGGCTCTTCAGACGGCGACGTCGTCGTCGTTACCGATCCGTTCGTCGTTCATTCCGCTGCCATCGTTGTGTCGGCACTGCTCGGTGTAGAATCCGAGGTCGAAGCTCACGGAGTCGCTCTGGACCTCGTTGCCGTGGTCGACCGGGAGTTCCCACTTGAAGTCGATGCAGTGGCGATCGGGGATCGCAGTGAAACATTCACGGGTCGGCACTCCACCGTCTGCAGGCGCATCTCCATCGATTTCGACAAACGGCGTAGCTGGATTGCCGTCGAGTGGAATACCGTTACCCTGTGAGAGCACCTCCAATGCCTCTCTGAGCGATCCCGACATCAACTTCGACCAGTTGTCCTCAACCTCCCAAATGTTATCGGTCGTGTGCTGTGTGCAATCCTGGAGAAGTTCGACCGTCACGCGACAGAGCGCCGCTTCGTCAGGGTGTTTCAGAAAGATTTCCTTGGTATCTCCGACGCCGTCGGGAAACGACACCGAGCAGTTTCCCTGATTGGTACAGTCGACCCAAAACGTCCTGCTGAACCGAGTGTCGAATAGCCCTTGGCAGGTCGGAGGAATGTTCCCAACAATTTTCAACTGACACATCTCCTTCGTCTGTTGCTGCTCCTTCGAGTCCGGGGTCACGCATTCGGGAGTGAGCAGAAACGTCCCTGCACAGCTTGGATTGTACTCCAGTTCGACTTCTATGAGATCAGCTAACTCGGGACCGGTTTCCTCGTCTGGGTCGTCAGCTTCGGGCTCGGTCAGACCGTTCTCGGCCTCGTTGCGGAGTCTCCCGTTCAGCCACACGTACCCCGGATTGTCACACAGCGCGAAGTCGAACGTCACCTCGCCGAAATCGCCGGGCTTCACGTCTTCGAGTTCGATCACGGGCTTCTCTAGGTCGTCGGGCACGTCCGCTAGCACCTCACACGGATCGGCCGTCCCTTCGTCGAGTCGCCTCCGCGTTCGCTTATCGGGGAACTGCTCCTGCAGCGTCGCCTCCATGAATCCCTGCCGGTCGTCGACCACTAGCTCCCCATCCTCCATGTGCGCGTGTTCCGCCTCGTCCTCGCTCCAGTCGCTGTATTGTTCTTCCCAACTCACCTTCATATCGAGCGCCCCGGCCGTCAACTGGTTGTTCTGGAACGTCTCCTGATCGCTAAAGAAGGCACTCGTCCCCAGCCCCGCACCCGCCGACGCGACGCCAACGGTCCCCAGCGCCGCGAGCGCCTTCCGCCGCGACAGTTCGAACTCGTCTGGCATGGCGTTCATCCCCCTTGCGGGGGAGGTCCCCTCGGCGGGGTCGAACCGCCGATCCGGGACGCCACGTGAGACTTCTGCATCTCCCCGTGCCACCGAAATAGCTAATCACAGATTACTGTAATTAGATAATATAACAATAAATAATTATATTAATTGCCCCGGGTTGGTAGGGGCCCCGAACCAATCTCGATCCGGGGATTCATATCCGAAAGTGTGTCCACCCCACCCCATGCTCGCCATCGCCGGCGGCAAGGGCGGAGTGGGAAAGACGACGACGGCGCTCGGTCTCTCGACTGCGGTGGACACACCGGTGGTCGCGGCCGACGCCGACCCCGACATGCCGGATCTGCACGCCCTCGCGGGTGTCGACCGCGAACCGACACTCGCGTCACTCGACGGCCGCGACCCCGAGAGGATCGGACAGTCCCACCCCGACGAGTCGGACGTTGCGGTCCTCCCCGCGCCCCGCATCGACGACACCGACGGTCTCGACCGGGCGCTCGACCGACTGGCCCGAAGCGGTCGGTCCGCGGTCGTCGACTGTCCCGCGGGTGCCGGCCCGGACACCGCCGTGCCGCTCCGTGCCGCGGACGCGACGCTGCTCGTCACCACGCTCTGTGCGCCGGCGCTTCGCGACGCCGCGAAGACGGCTGCGATGGCCCGCACGCTCGATGCGCCACCCCTCGGCGTGGTGTTGACACGCACCCGGTCGGCGCCGGAGGCGGTCGTCGACCTGCTCGGCTGTCCGATCGTGGCGTCGGTTCCGGCCGTCGAACCACCGATCCTCGACGACGAGGGAGTTCGGACCGCGTACCGCCGCCTCGCGGCCAGTCTGGGAGAAGACATATTATGAGGCGTCACCAATGGGTACGGTATGGCGGACCGTCTGCCGACGGGTATCTCCGTCCTCGACAGGCAACTCGACGGCGGGATCCCGCCGGGGAGCATCCTGCTTTTGAGCGCCGATCCGGCCAGCCAGTCGGAGTCGCTGCTGTACGAGATTGCGGGGGCTCGGGGAACGCTGTACGTGACGACCGTCCGCTCGGAGCAGGCAGTCCGCGACGCCGTCGAGCGCTATCAGGGACGCGTCGGCCAGTTGACGATCCGCGACGCGGGCGACTACCCCCCGATAGACAACGCCACCCGCCTCGTGCGGGAACTTCCGGAGAGTTCGAACCTCCTCGTCGACGTCGTCGATCCGCTCGAAGAGGCCGACTCCACCCGATATCGGGCCTTCCTCAACGAACTCCAGACGCACATGGTCAACACCGGATCGATAGCCGTGTTGCACGCGATGCACGACGACCCGCCCACGAACCGGGGGCTCACCGAACATATGGCCGACGTGGTGTTCGACCTCCAGACCGACGTGAGCGGCTCACAGATCGTCAATCGGCTGGCCGTACCGAAGTTCCGCGGCGGGAGCGCCCTGGAGGAGACGATCAAACTCAAACTCACCGACGGCGTCACGATCGACACCAGCCGCGACATCGCTTAGACGACCGCGTACGCGCCGGTCCCGACCGTCACGGCGACCGTCAGGAGCATCCAGAGCCGCGGATTCTCGAACGCGCTCCCCGTCGACCCCTTGCCGAGAAAGAGGTAGCCGAAGTAGACGGCGATCGGCGAGAGCCGAACGAGTGGGCCGACCGACACGTCGAGGCCGTACCGCAGCGCGAGCGACAGGGCGACGGTACAGCCCGCCGCGACGGCCGCAACTTGGAGGTCGGCGACCACGTCCGCTGGCAGATCCATGGTCCCGCGGAGGCGCGGGCGGTACAAGAAGTCGGCGGATCCCGGTTTACTCGAGGTCCTCTTCGAGTTCGTCGACGATCTCGTCGGCGTCGACGTCGACGTCTTCGAGGGCCTCCTCGACGTCCGCGCCGCCGGCGCCGCCCATGCCACCCATCATGCCGCCCATGCCACCCATCATGCCGCCCATGCCGTCGATGGTCTCCTGGACGATGACTCGGTCGAGATCGAGTCGATCCATGATCTGCTGGGCGATCTGCTGTTTCTGGAAGAGCCACTGCTGGTTCATCGTCATCGGGGGCGTGGCCTCGATGTACAGCGTCTCCTTCTCGACGGTCTGGAGTTCGGTTTCGTACGCCGGTTCGCCGTCGTTGTCTTCGTCGTCGCTCTCCACCTCGACCTGTACTTCCTCCTCGACCTCGTCGGTCTGGATCCACACCTCGGGTTCGTGTTCGAGATGCATCCCGAGGAGTCCCTGCGCCTGCGTCTCGCGGTCGTCGACGACCTCGACGACCTCGTACTCGTACTCGAGGTCCTCGCCGGCGAGGGGGTGGTTGAAGTCGACGCGGGCGCGCCCGCCGATGATCGTCTCGATGTGGCCCTGTTGGCCGTCGACGTTGACGTGGGCGCCGGGGTATCGGTCGTCCTCGTCGATCTTCTCGGCGCTGACCGTGCGCACCTCGTCGGGATCGAACTCGCCGAAGGCGTCGACGGCGTCGATGTGAACGGTGTTCCCGTCGCCGACTTCCCTCCCGATCAGGTCGTCGTTGACGGCCTCGAAGACGTGTCCGGCGCCGATGACGACGGTCCGGGGGCCGAACTCGTGGCCTTCCTCGTCGATTCCGGCCTCTTCGGCCACCGCCTCGTCGGTCGTGTCGACGACCGTCCCGTCGTCTGCCGTCCGGACGGTGTAGTCGAGACGGACGAAGTCGTCTTCCTGCAGGCCGGCCACCTCCTCGGTTTCGGTTTCGGTCTCGGTTTCGGGCTCCGCGTCGGGGTCATCGGCCGTGTCGGCGTCAACCGGCTCGTCGGCCGATTCGGCCTGTTCGTCACTCATACAGTCCACAACTCCCGTGCGACCCTTAAGAATCACGTTTCCGTCTCCGGGGGGCTTTTGCCGGCCGACCCCGACGACGAGCGCATGTACGAAGTCGAACTGAAGGTTCGAGCGAGCCACGACACGGTCCGGGACCGTCTCGACGAACTCGGTGCCGAGAGCGCCGGAGTCGTCACACAGATCGACACCTACTACGACGCTCCACACCGCGATTTCGCCGAGACCGACGAGGCGCTCCGCATCCGCCGGGAGACGCGTGACGGCGAGGCGTCGACGTGGGTAACCTACAAGGGGCCGCTGATCGAGGAGGACTCGAAGACCCGGCGAGAGGTCGAGACGGGGATCGAGGACGGCGACCGATTCGACGACATCCTCGAAGCCCTCGGCTTCTCCGCCGCCGCCGTGGTCGAGAAAGAGCGCGAGCGGTACCGCCTCGACGGCTACACCGTCACACTGGACACCGTCGCCGAACTCGACGAGTTCGTCGAAGTCGAACGCGAGGCGCCCGAACGGGAGGTCGAGACGGTGCGCGAGGGCGCCGCCGACCGCCTCCGCGATCTCGATCTCGACCCCGCCGACCAACTCCGCACGTCGTATCTCGGTCTCCTGCTTGATTCTTAGTAGTAATACTACGGCGGCGAAAGGTTTCCGCAAGTTATAGCACCCGGCGGCGAGAACGTCCGCCGATGAGCGATCGGAACATTCGCATCGAGTCCGTCGACCGGCGCGCGGTCGAGGACCAGGAGGTGGAGATCGTCGAGCGGAAGGGGATCGGCCACCCCGACTCCCTCTGTGACGGCATCGCCGAGAGCGTCTCCCGCGCGCTCTCGAACCTCTATCTGGACCGCGTCGGTGAAGTGCTCCACTACAACACGGACGAGACGCAGTTGGCCGCCGGCAACGCCGCTCCGGCGTTCGGGGGCGGCGAGGTCGTCGAACCGATCTACATACTCCTCGTCGGCCGCGCGACCAAGCAGTACGTGGCCGACGACGGCACCGAGTACACCCTCCCCGTCGACTCGGTCGCACTCGCGGCCGCTCGCGACTACCTCGCCGAAACCGTCCCCGAACTGGAGTTCGGCACCGACGTGGTCGTCGACGTCCGTCTCGGCGAGGGCAGTGGCGACCTCCAGACGGTCTTCGGCGAGGACGGCGCTGCCGTCCCGATGGCCAACGACACGAGTTTCGGGGTCGGCCACGCCCCTCTCACCGAGACCGAGCGGATCGTCCTCGAAGCCGAGGAGTTTCTCAACGGCCCCTACGCCGCCGACCATCCCGAACTCGGTCCCGACGTGAAGATCATGGGCAAACGCGAGGGCGACCACATCGATCTCACCGTCGCTGCGGCCATGATCGACCGCTATCTCGACGGTATGGCCGCCTACCGCGACGCGGTGGCGGACGTCCGCGAGGCCGTCACCGACCTCGCCGACTCTTACACCGACCGCACCGTCGCCGTTGAGGTCAACACCGCCGACGACTACGACGAGGGCGCCATCTACCTGACGACGACAGGCACCAGCGCCGAACAGGGCGACGACGGCTCCGTCGGCCGTGGCAACCGCTCGAACGGCCTCATCACGCCAAATCGCCCGATGAGCATGGAGGCCACCAGCGGCAAGAACCCAGTCAACCACATCGGAAAGATCTACAACCTCCTTAGCACGCGCATCGCGGAGACGGTCGTCGACGAGGTCACCGGCATCCGCGATTTCCGGGTGCGCCTGCTCTCCCAGATCGGCCGCCCGATCGATCGACCACACGTCGCCGACGCCTTCGTCGTCACCGACGACGGCGTCGACCTCGCCGACATCGAGGCCGACATCGAGGCCATCGTCGACCGCGAACTCGCCGCCGTCACCGACGTGACCCGCGACGTGATCGAGGGCGACCTCCGGACGTTCTGATCCCGTCCACCTCGCGTTCGGACCGAACCAGTCTAGTACCCCGTCGGCCTAGAGGTCCGTGAGCGTGGACGACGACACCGATGCTTTCGATCCCCGGCCCGACACCGTCCTCGTCAGCTTCGGCGACCTCGGCACCAAGAGCCCCGAGGTTCGCGGCAAGATGACCCGTCGCCTCCGGGACAACGTCGCCGCTCTCCTCGACGCCCGGGGCGTCGACGCGACGGTCGACGCGGCGTGGGCACGGGTCGTCGTTCGCACCGCCGCCGCCGGCCGCGCCGCCCGCGTCGCCGCCGACGCCGCGGGTGTCGTCAGCGCGCGGCCGTCGGTGCACTGTCCGGCCGACCTCGACGTCCTCGCCGGGACGCTCGCCGCGGTCGCCCGCGACGAACCGCCGGACGGCACTTACGCCGTCCGGGCTCGTCGCGCCGGCGACGCCGCCGAACACGACTTCTCCAGCCGGGATATCGAACGTGTCGGCGGGCGGGCCGTCGGCGACGCCACCGGCGCGGCGGTCGACCTCGACGATCCGGATCGCACCTACCACGTCGAGGTCCGGGACGACGACGCGTACGTCGCGGCGACGGCCCACGAGGGCCCCGGTGGCCTCCCACTCGGCAGCCAGGACCCGCTGGTCGCTCTCGTCAGCGGCGGCCACGACTCGCCCGTCGCCGCCTACGAGGCGATGCGCCGCGGATCGCCGGTGATCCCCGTCTACGTCTCGCTGGGCGCCTACGGCGGCCCCGATCACGAGGCGCGCGCGGCCGCGACCGTCCGTCGGCTCGCTCGGTACGCACCGAACTTCGACTGTCGGCTCCGGATCGTCCCCGGCGGCGATCTGGCGGCGACGCTCGTCGACGAGGTCGGGGACACCCGGATGCTCTCGTGGCGCCGCGCGCTCCTGCGGATCGCCGGTACCGTCGCCGACCGCGAGGGAGCCGTCGGCGTCGTCACCGGCGAGGCGCTGGGCCAAAAGTCGAGTCAGACCGCCGCCAACCTCGCCGTCACCGACGCAGCGGTCGGGCTCCCGGTCCACCGCCCTCTCCTCGCGTGGGACAAGGCCGACATCCTCGACCGGGCGCGCGAAATCGGCACCCACGAGGACTCCTCGATCCCCGTCGGCTGCGAGCGCCTCGATCCGCCCTTCCCCGAGACGCGCGCCACGCTCGCCACCGTCGAGGCCGCGGAACCTGACGACCTACTGGATCGAGCCGCGGCCACCGTCGACGAGTTGCGGACCGTCGCGGCGCAACCGCTTTAGGTCCAGCCGCCGATTCGTCTGTCGTGACGCAGGTGTGTCTGGTCGGTGCCGCCGACGTCGACCTCAGATACGAACTCCTCTCCCGGGAGACGGCGCGTGCGGCCCTCGCCACCTACGACCTCCACGAACCTTTTGCGAACGCCGTCGCGGTCGACACCGTCAGCCTCGGTGCCGCGGTGTCGCTGTTGAACGACCTGAACTGGTATCTCGTCCGCTTTGCCGACCACGCGATGGTTCGCGAGCCGAGCATCTCGACCGACGAGTGGCTCTCCCGTGACCTGGCCGAGCGCGTCCGCGACGGCGACGTGGCTCCCGAGGAGACCGACCGGTATCTCCGGGTGTACGGCCTCGACGGCGACGAACTCGTCGAGCCGATGTACGCCACCCGCGTCGAGGGCGCGGTCCCGGAGTACGACCTCCGTCCCGTCGACGAGACGCTCGTCGTCCGCGTCACCGAGGGACAGTTCGGCGGCTAGTCGAACAGGCCGGTCGACATGTATCGCTCGCCGCTGTCCCAGAACACCGTCACGACGAGCGGCTCCGTCCCGCCCGCCGCCAGTCGCTCGGCGACCCGCTTGGCACCGAGGCTCGACGCCCCGCTCGACTGCCCGACCAGAATCCCCTCCTCGCGGGCGAGGCGTCGACACTCCGTCTCCGCGGCGTCGAGGGAGACGTCCTCAACGTCGTCGAGCAGGTCGACGTCGACGGTGTCGGCGACGAATCCCGGACCCATCCCCTGGAAGTCGTCCGCGCCGGGGTTCCCGGTGAGAAACTGGTTGGTGTCGGGCTGGACGCCGACCACCTCCATCCCGGGGAAGGCCTCCTTCAGCCGCCGGCCCGTCCCCGAGATGGTGCCGCCGGTGCCGACGCCACAGACCAGCGCGTCCACGTCCCGGTCGCCGACCTGATCCAGAATCTCGGGTCCCGTCGTCCGGTAGTGGGCCTCGGGATTCGCGGGGTTCTCGAACTGTCGCATCTGGACCATCCCCTCGGCCTCCAGTTCGTCCGCACGCGCTTTCGCCTCGGTCATCTCGCCGTCGACGAGTTCCACCTCGGCGCCGTAGGCCTCCATGATCCGTCGCCGCTCCGGTGACTTCGAGGCCGGCATCACGACCCGCACGTCGTACCCCTTCGCGGCGCCGACGACGGCCAGACCGATGCCCGTGTTGCCACTGGTCGGCTCGACGATGGCGTCGCCCGGTTCGAGTTCGCCGGCCTCCTCGGCCGCCTCGATCATCGCCTTCGCCGGGCGGTCCTTCGCGGAGCCGCCCGGGTTCTTCGACTCGATTTTCGCCGCGACGGTGGTTCCCGGCGGGGAGTCGATCCGGACCAGCGGCGATCCGATGGCGTCGAGGATGCTGTCGTGCATGGGCGAGCAGTTGGCGGGCGGCGCGTAAATCGGTGATGGAACTACAGCCGCGACAGGATCCGCTCCTCGAACTCGTCGGGATCGAGCGTCGCGACGCCCTCCTCGGCGGCCCGCTCGCGCTTTCGCCGGCCGGGGTTCTCGCCGACGACGAGGTAGTCCGTCGCGCCGCTGACCGACGAGGTGACGTTCGCCCCGTGACTCTCGAGGCGGTCCGCCAGCTCCGACCGGGTGTAGCCCGGAACGCTGCCCGTGAAGACGACGGTCAGCCCGTCGAGTTCCGACCCTCGCTCCCGGCGCTTCGGGTCGACGCCCGCCGCCACCAGTCGCTCGACCGTCTCGACGTTCGCCTCGGTGTCGAAGTAGGAGACGACCGACTCGGCCACTTCCGGGCCGACGTCCTCGACGTCCAGCAGCTCTTCGGCCGACGCGTCCATCAGTTCGTCGAGCGCGAAGGCGCCGGCGAGCGCTCGCGCACGCTCGGTGCCCACGTGGCGGATGCCGAGGGCGTAGACGAACGTCCCCAGGGAGACGTCCTTGCTCGCCTCCAGTTCCGCCAGCAGGTTCTCGGCCGAGCGCTCGCCCCACCCCTCCAGCGAGGCGAGCTCCGTCACCTCCAGCTCGTAGAGGTCGGCCAGCGACCCGACCAGGTCGGCGTCGACCAGCTGGTCCGCGGCGGCCGCACCGATCCCCTCGACGTCCATCGCGTCCCGCGAGCAGAAGTGTTGGAGGCTGCGCCGGAGCTGGGCCGGACACGACGCGTTCGTGCAGTAGTGGTGCTCGCCTTCCTGCATCACCGTGCCGTCACAGACGGGGCAGGTGTCGGGCATCGAGAAGTCGACCGAATCGTCGCCATCGATCACCGCTACCACCTCCGGGATCACGTCACCCGCACGCTCGATGCGGACGACCGCGCCCTCGTGGACGCCGAGGTCACGCATCTGCCCGGCGTTGTGGAGCGTCGCGCGACTGATCGTGACACCCTGCAGATCTACGGGGTCGAGGAGAGCTACCGGCGTGAGCTTTCCCGTGCGCCCCACTTGGACGACGATTCGCTCGACGGTCGTCTCTCCCGTGCGGGCCGGGAACTTGTAAGCGAACGCCCACCGGGGATGCCGGGCGGTCGAGCCCAGTCGCTCCCGCTTCGCGAAGTCGACCACCTTGGCGACGACGCCGTCGATTTCGTACTCCAGGTCGTCGCGCGCGGCCATGAGGCGGTCGCGGTAGTCGATCACCGCGTCCACGCCCTCGACGACCGTCGTCTCGTCGTCGACGCGGAACCCGAGGCTCCGAAGCAACTCGGCGGCATCCTCCTGTGAGGTCAGGTCGGCGGACGTGTCGATCACGTCGTAGAAGAAGACCTCGAGGGGGCGGTCGGCGACCGTCTCCGGATCGAGCAGGCGAACCGTCCCCGCGGCGGCGTTGCGCGGATTGGCGAAGGGGTCCTCTCCGCGTTCGATCCGCCGCTCGTTCAGCGCCTGGAATCCCGACCGGGGCATGTACACCTCGCCACGGACGGAGAGGAAATCCGGCGCGTCCGGGGGGAGATGCAGGGGCACGCTTCCGATCGTCCGGACGTTCGCCGACACGTCCTCGCCCTCGCGGCCGTCGCCACGGGTGACCGCGCGGTCGAAGGCCCCGTCCTCGTAGACGACTTCGACCGAGAAGCCGTCGAACTTCGGTTCGGCGGAGTAGTCGACGTCGCCCACCGCCTCCCGGATACGGCGGTCGAACTCGCGAATCTCGGCGGCGTCGCCGGAGGATTGCAGGCTCAACAGGGGGGTGACGTGTTCGACCGTCTCCAGTTCGTCGATGGGGTCGCCGCCCACCCGCCGGGTCGGCGAGTTCTCGTCGCGCAGGTCGAACTCGGCCTCCAGTGTCTCCAAGCGCTCGAACAGAGCGTCGTATGCCCGGTCGGCGATCACCGGGTCGTTCTCGACGTAGTAGCGGTAGTCGTGGTACTCGATCGCCTCCCGGAGGGCCGCAACCTGCTCGCGGGCCGTCTCCTCGTCCAGTTCCGACGCCGGCGCGAACGACGTGTTCGGCTCGCGCACGTACGGGTTGTCCGCTGGTTCCTCGACCATCTCGCTGTCCGCACTGGGACTGCCGGGTACGAATAGCCAGCGACTCTGCCAGCCCCGCCGCCTCCGCGCTCGCGACGTCGCCAGTCGCACCCGTCATCCCCCGGTTCGGGCGGAACGCGGGGGTTAAATCGATGGGCGTGGTACTCGACCGCATGTCCCTGGAGACGCTACGACCGACCGCGGAGTGGAACGGCGACGCCGGCGTTCTCGATACGCTCGGGCACGACGACCTGACCTTCCTCGTCTGGGGAGCGGACTGGTGTGGCGACTGCCGGGAGCAGTTGCCGGCCTTCGCCGCCGCCCTCGACGCCGCGGGCGTCCCCGACGACCGGATCGAACAGTTTCCCGTCGACGACGACAAGCGGGGCGACGGCGTCGACGCCTACGGCGTCGAGTTCATCCCGACCGTCGTCGTCGAACGCGACGGGACGGAAGTCGCCCGGTTCGTCGAGGACGCGGACGTCCCGATAGCCGAGTACCTCGCGGCGCGGATCGACGAGCGGGCCGAGGTGTAGACGTCGACGGCGGCGAAGGTGCGAGCGTGGCGCCGCCCACAGTTCGTCGGGAGGGCGTCACAGCCCCGCTACCGCTCGGACAGCCAGTCGAGCGCCGCGTCGAGATCCGTCTGGGGCGGCGAGCAGGTGAAGTCCCGACAGGCGTAGGCGGTCGGTTCGCCGTCGGCCGCCTCGCGGTTCGCCCAGATCGGCGGCACCTCGTCGACGCCCAGGGCGTCGAGCCAGCCGTCCAGATCCGCGTCGTCGGCCGGTCGCGGTGCGACGATTCCCGTCGGCAACGGCGTCTCGGCCAGTCGCTCTCGCCACGACGCGGGTAGCTCGTCGGCCGCGAGCGTCAGTTCCACCGGCCCGCGAGCGTGGGCGTCCGCCGCGAGGACGAGCGACGCGTGTTCGAGTGGGCTGTGCTGGATCCGGTCGGCGTGAGTCGAGAGGAGCCGGTCCGTCACCTCGCCGAAGCCCTCGCCCGGAACGAAGAGGTCGAGTTCGTCGAACAGTTCGGCGGTCACGCCGAGACTCGACGGCGTCGACTGGTCGTTCAGTTCCTGTGGACGGGTCACCAGCCTCTCGCCGCTTTCCGGCGTGTAGTAACACGTCCCCGCCGACTCGTCCCAGAACTCCTCGCGGACGACGCGCATGAGTTCGACGGCGAACGCGAGGTGGTCCACCTCGCCGGTCACCTGGTAGCAGTCGAACGCACCTCTGGCGAGGAACGCGTAGTCGTCGAGATAGCCGTCGACCTGTACGTCTCCGGATTTGTACCGCCGCGAGAGACGTCGCTCGTCCCCATTCCACAGGTTGTCGCGGACGAACGAGAGCGCCGCCGTGGCGGTCGCGGCGAGCGCCGGATCGAGCGTGCGCGCGCCGGTCGCGATCGCCGAGATGGCGAGCCCGTTCCACCCCGCGAGCACCTTCTCGTCGCGCGCCGGGCGAGGCCGACCGCTCCGGGCCTCGAACGCTCGAGTCCGGGCTTCGAGAAGGACGCGTTCGACCGTCGCGACCGGGATATCGTACGTTTCGGCCAGCTCATCGTAGCTCGCGGAGACGGTGAGAACCGTCGTCCCGCCCTCGAAGTTGCCGCCGGAATCGATACCGTACCGATCGCGGAACAGGGCCGCGACCGTCTCGGCGTCGACGGTCCCGTCGCCGCCGTCGACCGGCTCCGTGCCGACCGCCGCACGCACCTCGTCGGGCGTCCAGACGTAGAAGGCGCCCTCCTCGTCGTTCCCCTCGCTGTCCCCGTCGAGCCGCGAGGCTGGTGTCCGACTCCGCGCGTCGAGCGTGCTGTAGAACCCCCCGTCCGGGTGTTGCAGTTCGCGTTCGAGGAAGGCGACCGTCTCCGACGCCACGCGGGCGTACCGATCCGCCCCCATCGCCTGTGCGGCCTCGAAGTAGATCCGCGGCAACTCGGCGTTGTCGTACAGCATCTTCTCGAAGTGGGGCACCGTCCACTCGCGGTCGGTCGCGTAGCGGTGGAAGCCACCGCCGACGTGGTCGTAGAGCCCGCCGGCTGCCATGGCGTCGAGCGCCTCCCCCGCCACCTCGCCGGCCGCCTCGTCGCCGTCGAGGGTCGCCGCCCGGAGCAGCAGGTCGAGCCGTCTCGGCTGGGGGAACTTCGGGCCGCCGGAGCCGAACCCACCGTGCGTGCGGTCGGCGCTCCGGACCGCGGCCGCCGTCGCCGTCCGCAACACGTCCGACCCGGGCGGGTCGCCGGTACTCTCCGGCGTCGATTCGAGTTCGTCGTTGATCGCTGCCGTCCACTGGTCGGCGCGGTTCTCGATTTCGTCGCGGTCGTTCTCCCACGACCGCGAGACGTCCTCCAGCAACTGCAGGAATCCCGGTTGGCCGCGCCGTGGCTCCCGTGGGAAGTACGTCCCCACGTAGAAGGGCTCGCCCTCGGGCGTCAGAAAGACCGAGAGCGGCCACCCGCCGCCGCCGGACACGAGTTGGCAGATGGTCTGGTAGACGCTGTCGACGTCCGGGCGCTCCTCGCGGTCCACCTTGATCGGGACGAACCGCTCGTTGAGTACGGATGCGACCTCCTCGTCCTCGAAGCTCTCCTCTTCCATCACGTGACACCAGTGACAGGCGGCGTAGCCCACCGAGAGGAAGATTGGAACGTCGTGGTCGCGGGCCGCCGAACGCGCTTGCTCGTCCCAGGGCTGCCAGTTGACCGGATTGTCCGCGTGCTGTTGCAGATACGGGCTGGCCTCCGTGTCGAGTCGGTTCCGACTCGTGGGCGTCGTGGGCATGGTCACGATTCGACAGCCAGACGGGTATACCCTCGGCTCTCGGCCTTGAACGCCGGCCGGCACCACCGCCAGCCCCGTCGGCTCTCCGTCCGACGACTTGGCTAACCGTTTTGTAGGTGCTTACCAATCGTCGGATATGGACGTACCGGCGTGGGAACGGCGAGTTGCGGACTCCGCTCCCTCGCTGATCGTGGTTCTCGGCGTCTCCGTCGCCGCCGTCTCCCTGGCGTATTTCGCCCGCGAGGTCGAACTCCTCGGAGTCGGCGCCCTCCCCGTCCTCTCGTTCGCGCTCTGTCTCGCGCTCGCGCTCGCGCTCGTCGGTCTGGGTCACTGGCTCGCCGATAGCGCCCTCTCGGTCGCCGGGACGTGGACGGTCGTCAGGTGGTCGCTCGGCGGGATGATCGGCTTCGGCCTGCTCTCGGCGCTGACGGTCGGCATCCGTCTCGCCGAGGGACGGGCCGTTGACGGGGCGGCGCTCGGCCTCATCGTGATGGCCGCGGGCGGGGGTATCGGCGGCGGCGTCGCCGGCGTCTACTACGCTCGCGCGAACCGTGCCGTCCGCGAGGCGTCCCATCGGCGCGACGCGCTGGTCTTTCTGAACAGCCACCTCCGCCACAACGTGTTGAACGCGACCCAGGTCATCCAGGGGTACGCGACGCTTCTCGGCGAGCGCGGCGACGAGCCCGACGAGTATCTCGACCCGATCGAACACCGGAGCGACGCCATCGCGTCGCTCATCGACGATATGAAGGAACTGTCCGACCTCTTCGCCGGCGAGCGCGCGCCGGCGCCGATGGAGGTTTCGACGGTGGTCCTCCGCGAGATCGACGCGATTCGCTCGGCCCACGACGAGGTGACCTTCGAGGTGGACGTGCCCTCGGAACTGTACGTGATGGCGACAAGCGCCGTCTCCGCCGTCTTCGCCAACCTCCTGCAAAACGCCGTGGAACACCACGACGGAACCGATCCCGTCGTCTCCGTCTGGGTCGAGCGGACCCCCCGGACGGTGCTGGTCCACGTCGCCGACGACGGCCCCGGAATCCGGGACGACGTGAAAGAACACCTGTTCGACTCGCCCATCGAATCCGGCGAGGGCCGAGGTATCGCCCTGGTGAAGACTCTGATGAACCACTACGGCGGCGACGTATCGGTGTCCGACAACGACCCCGGCGGCACGGTAGTCGTCGTCGAGTTTCGACGGCCCCCGCCCGACGAACGCGGGGCGGATCGACAGTAGCGCCCGTGGCGTCCCCCGCACCCGACCCCGCCCACGACTCCCGTCCGGGGTGGGGCGACTCACGAGCGCCACGCTGAACCCTCCGGCCGACCAACGGCAGTCATGCGCACGCTCGACGACACTTGCGATACGTTCGACATCGGCGGCGATCTGACCGTCAACCGTCTCGGATTCGGCGCCATGCGGATCACCGGCCCCGACATCCTCGGCGAGCCGACGGACGTGACCGAGGTTCACCGACTACTCGACCGCGCCCTCGACCTCGGCGTCGACTTCGTCGACACGGCGGACGCGTACGGTCCCGGCACCAGCGAGCGCCTCCTCGCCGCGGCGGGCGTCCCCGACGACGTCGTCGTCGCGACCAAGGGCGGCCTCCTGCGCACGCCGGACGGCGACTGGCTCCGATACGGCGACCCCGACTACCTCCGGAACGCCGCGCTCTGTAGCTTGGATCGACTCGGTGTCGACACGATCGATCTCTACCAGTATCACGCCCCCGACGCCGACGTGCCGATCGAGGAGTCGATGGCGGCGCTCGCCGACCTCCGGGACCGGGGTCTCGTCCGTCACGTCGGTGTGAGCAACGTCTCCGTCGACCAACTCGAACGCGCCCGCGACGTGGTACCAATCGCGACGGTACAGAACGAGTACAGCGTCGCCGACCGAACCCACGACGACGTTCTCGACGTCTGCGAGGACCGGAACATCGGCTTCGTTCCGTACTTTCCGCTCGGCGGCGGCGACTTGGGGGAGAAGGCGGCGGTTCTCGACGAGGTGGCGACTGCCCACGACGCCACCCGCCGGCAGGTGGCGCTCGCGTGGCTTCTCGAACGCTCCCCGGTCGTCCTCCCCATCCCCGGCACGTCGAGCGTCGACCACCTCGAATCCAACGTCGCTGCGGCGGCGCTCTCGCTCACCGACGACGAGATGGCCCGGCTATCCGCCTAGGCGGAACGTGTGTTCCCGGCTCGCGTCACAGCTCGGACAGACGTGCCGGTAGACCACCCGCTGGCCGTCGGTCCGGCTCGTCCAGTTGGCGCCGTGATCGACGTAGCCACACGCCGGACACTTCGTCTCGGACGTCTCGTAGCGCCGTCGGAGGCGGTCGAGCGCCGTGCTTCCGTTCGTGGTATTCGTTGCCATGTAACACAGTTCGTTCCCGAACGGCATAAATCTCCGTCTCGGGGGCGTCGAAACGCCACCGGCCGGGGGAGACACCCGTCTCCTACCGAGTCACTCGTCGAGTCGCACCAGTGACGGCTGGTAGTCGGCGACGAGCGTCTCACAGAGTTCGGCGACCGTCTCGGAATCGAACGTCCAGAAACCGGTGTATCTGCCCGCCTCGGTTTCGCGGGCGAGGAGCGCGCCGTCGTCGCCCCGTTCGGGACCGTCGTAGACGACGAACCAGTAGTCCGCCAGCTGTTCGCCGCCCTCGTCGGCGTAGGCGGTGATCGGCCCCCAGTCGTCGGGTTCCCACTCCGGGCGGCCGTACGCCGTCGTCTCGACGTCCGTGTCGGCTATCTTGCGGTAGCGACGCCACGTCGACGGCGATTGTTCGAATCTGGCGAAACTCTGGAAGCCGGCGTGGAGTTCCCCCTCGCCACGACGCCAGGCGCGTGATTCGAGTAACTGCGAGACACAGACCAGCGGCAGCCGTCGCTCGCCCGACAGCGAGTAGACGTTCTCGTCGAGGTGGGCGAGAAACGCCTCGACGACCGGCCGCTGTCGCGTGTCCTCGGCGAAGCCGTCGAGGCCGTCGCCGTCGAGCGAGTCGAACAGGTAGTCGTGGAGGTCGTTGACGCCGACCGCACCCAGACACGCGTCGCCGTCGGTCAGGACCAGAAACGCGTCCGGGAGCCCCGACGCCCTCACGGACGACGTCTCCAGTTCGAAGCGGTCGAAGTAGTCGACGATGTCGTCGATTCGGGCGCCGTCTTCGGAGCCGTTCACGACGACGAGGCGCCGCCGCTGTGACTCCAGGTCGTCGATGAACACTTGGAGCGGTCGTGTCACGGGTGCCTTCCTTACGGCACCGTTGCGACCCGATCCACTAATAACTGCACCGTGTCCGGACCACCAGTCACTCCAGAAACGTCGCGACGAACAGGAGCGCGAACCCGAGGGAGAGACAGAGTCCGCCGATCCGACCGATCCAGGTGTGTTCCCGGACGTCCGGTTGGTTGGTTTCGATGCGATAATCCTGGAACTCCGGATTGTACTCGACGTAGTCCGGCATCTGGAAGAACTCGACGAACACCAGCGCGCCGCCGAGCGCGCCGAGCGCCGAACCGAGCAACCGGAGTGCGTTCGCCACCGCGACCATGCGCGTACCGTGCGCGACGAGGACAAAAATCCCCTCGTTTATCACCGATCCCGTGCCCACCCACCCCGTGTTTCGAACCCGCCGGTTCGTCGCTCTCGTCGCCGTGATCCTGTTCGCTGCGGGGCCGTCCGGGGTCGTCGTGGCCGACGCTGCCGCCGCCGACGCCGCCGACACGGCTCCCCCCGCCATCGTCGCCGCCGTCCCCAACCCCGTTGCGGACGGCGACGCGGGCGAACACCTCGTCGTCCGCGTTCCGGTGGCGGCGGCCAACTGGACGGTCACCGACGGGGAACGCGCCGTCGCCCTGCCCGCCGACCGTCCCGCGACACGGATCGCCGTCTCCGATACGCCGAACGCGACCCGCAGCCTGACCGAGGCGCCCGTCGTCGCCGTCCCGGAGCTCTCGCTGTCGAACGCCGGCGAGCACCTCCGTCTCCGACGCGACGGCGTCACCGTCGCGCGACTCGACTACCGGAACGCGCCCGAGGGCGAACGACTCGTCCGGACCGACGACGGCACCGCGTGGCGCCCCGTCGGCTACCAGCCCCGCGACGTCCGTCGCTACGGCACCGCGACCGTCACCGGGTTCGTCCTCCCGGACGCGCCGTCGACCCCCGTCGAGACGCTCCGTGGCGCACGCCACCGAATCCTGTTGGCCGGCTACACGCTCACGAGCGAGCGCGTGGCCGACGCACTGATCGACGCCGCGCGCCGCGGCGTCGAGGTTCGCGTCCTCGTCGACGCCGACCCGGTGGGCGGACGAACGGAGCGGGGTGCGGCCGCGCTCGACCGACTCGTCGCCGCCGGCGTCGACGTGCGGGTGCTCGGCGGGCCACGAGCCAGGTTCGACTACCACCACCCCAAGTACGCCGTCGTCGACGATCGAGCGCTCGTCACGACGGAGAACTGGAAGCCCGCGGGCGTCGGGGGAGCGGACAGCCGCGGTTGGGGGGTCGTCGTCGACTCCGCACCCGTCGCGGCCGATCTGGCCGGTCTGTTCCGCGGTGACGCTGGAGGACCCGACGCCATCCCGTGGCGGCGGTTCCGCCGGGGGGAGCGCTTCGAGGCGGGAACGGCTGCCGAGGGCACCTATCCGTCGCGGTTCGATCCGACGACCGAGACGGCCGCCGAGGTTCGGGTGCTCACCGCACCAGGCAACGCCGAGTCGGCGCTGATCGACGTGCTCGACGGCGCCGACGACCGTCTCGACGTGATCCAGCCGTCGATCGGCCGGCGCGACGGTCCGCTCCTGCGGGCGACGATTCGTGCCGCCGACCGCGGCGTCGAGGTGCGTGTCCTCGTCTCGGGAGCGTGGTACGTCGCCGAGGAGAACGCCGCCCTCGTCGAGTGGCTCAACGGCGTCGCGAAGCGACGCGACCTGCCACTTACCGCGCGCGTCGCCGACCCGGCCGGCCGATACGGCAAGATCCACGCGAAAGGCGTCGTCGCCGACGACACTGTCGTCGTCGGTAGCCTCAACTGGAACGCGAACGCCGTCTCGGAGAACCGTGAGGTCGCGCTCGCGGTCAGAAGCGAGTCGCTCGCGGCCTACTTCCGGGAGACGTTCGCAGCCGACTGGCGGGGCGGACGTGGCGTCGATCGGACGACGTGGGTCGTCGTCGCCGGGGCACTCGCGGCGCTGGTGCTCGCGGTGGTCGTCGCCCGGAAGACGATTCGGTTCGAGGAGTGAGCCGTCGGCTGGGGGTTCGTCTGTCCGTGTCAGTCGTCCCCGTGGTCTAACGCCGCCGCGCTGGACAGTTCCTCGTCCAGTTCCGCGTCGGCCATCTTCTCGACCAGTTCGTCGATCACCTCGCTTCGCATCCCCTTCACGAACTTGATCGATCCGACGACGAGGTGACCGCCGCCGGAGACGCCGCCGCCGACGATTTCATCGTCGAGTTCGGCTACCATCTCCGGGATGTCGAGACGGACGCCGTCCGACCGGAGCACGGCGAAGTCCGGGCCGTAGCCGATGGTGATGACGGGATCACCCGTCTCCTCGACCTTGCGGTCGTGGAGATTGCCGGTGGTCTTCCCCGGTGCGGGGTAGGTAAAGCGGTGGGCGAAGTCGTCGAGGTCGACCCGGTACAGGTGGGCGTCGTTGTCGAGGCGCTCGTGTTCGACGTGGGGATCGAGCGCCGCGAGCTGGCGGTCGATGTCGCGTTCGGCCCGGTCGGCGAGGAAGTCGACGAGCTCCCCGTGTCGGCGCTCGTCGTCGCAGTCGACGTTGAGTACGTCGCTGACGAGCGTCTTGCCCTCGCTGTAGCGCAGCCAGTGGGCGGCGTAGTCGAGTGCTTCGCCGATCCGGACGAGGGCCTCGCGGTCGTACCCTTCCTCGTCGGCCAGGTCGACGAACGCGGTCATCGTCTCGGCCTTCGAGCGGTCGGCGAGCCCCGCGACGGCGGGGACGTGCCGGAGTTCGTCGGTCAGTTCCGGATCGATCATCCGCGCGAGCTCGACACACATCATCCCCGTCGTGATGCGGTAATCCTCGTCGACGAGGTAGGGGTTGACGTGGGCGTCGAGCAGGTCGTCCACCGCTTCGGGGTCGGGGTGGTGGTGGTCGACGACGACGATCGGCACGTCGTAGTGGGTGAGGTTCTCGTAGGCGGGGACGTCCTCCTCGGTGCTGCCGTTGTCGAGCATCAACAGGAGCGGGAGCTTCTGTCCGTGCCGCTCGCGGCCCTCGAGCGCGAAGTTGAGGTCGCGAGTCACGTCCTCCATCTCGTAGTACGGCGCCTTGCTCGGCAGGCGCTTGATGAGATGTCGCGACGCGTCGTCGTCGTCGTGGACGTCACGGATGAATCGTTCGAGTGCGACCTGAACGGGCAGGGAGGCACACATCCCGTCGCCGTCGGCGTGGTGGCGAACACGGATCGGCCGCCCCTCGAGGACGGTCCGCCGGAGCTGCTTGGCCACGGCACGGAGGTTCGGGCGGAGTTTCTCGAAGGCGTCCCACTCGACGAGCGGATCGATCTCGTGTGGCTCGGCGCGTGTGTCCAGCCCAGCGTCGACGCGTTCGCGCACCGCCGTGGCGACCTCGCCGGTCAGGCGGGTGAGTGACTCGACCTCGATCTGGGGGCTCCCCTCGTGCTCTTCGACCGTGCCCGCGATCCGGACGGCGTCGTCGAGTTCCACCTCGGGGTAGGCACGAACGCCGGCCTCCTCGAAGGCGGTACAGGCGACGATGCCGGTGGCGTCGCGACACCGGAACACGGTCGGTCCGGCGGTCTGTTTGACCTGGCTGACCGTCGCCTCGACGGTCACCGTCTCGCCGGTTTCGAGGGCCTCGATCGACGTCACCGTCGGCTGGTGGTCGACCGCGACGGTCCGGTAGTCATCGAGGTCGGCCTCCGAGAACGCGAGATCACCGTTGTCGCGTACCTCGTCGAGGCGGACGAGCAGTCGATCGCCGACGTCGTAGTCGCCGGTCAGGTTCGACTCGTGAACCAGCCCGGACACCTCGTCCGAGACGTCGACGAAGACGCCGTAGGCGACGTCGCCGTTGACGACGGCGTGGTAGTAGTTGCCGGCGTCGACGTCGTCGGCCGTGCAGTCCGGAGCGAGATCGTAGACGATGGGACGGGAGTTCCCGCCCGCGTCGGTGCCGGAATCCCCGGCAGTCCCTGTGGTCATACAAGGGTGTGGTCGGTGACAGAAGTTAAGCCTTGCAGAATCCGCTGCCCGCTTTCCACTCCGGCACGCATCCGGAACGCTTAGAAGGAGACGCCCCCGACTCGGGAACATGCGGCTCTTCCGGTCGGATCCCCCAGTCGGCACCGCTGCTCACCGGTGTCGGGAGGCCGACGCATGACGACGGCCATCGCACAGGGGACCTTCGACATCCTTCATCCCGGGCACGTCCACTACCTCTCCGACGCGGCGACGATGGGTGATCGCCTCCACGTCATCGTCGCGCGCGACGAGAACGTGACCCACAAGCCGTCCCCGATCCTCCCCGGCCGACAGCGGCGCGCGATGGTCGACTCGCTCGCGGTCGTCGACGAGGCGCATCTGGGCCACCCCGACGACATCTTCGTCCCCATCGAACGGATCGATCCGGACGTCATCGTCCTGGGATACGATCAACACCACGACGAGGACGAACTCCAGCGGACGCTTCGCGCTCGTGACATCGACTGTGAGATCCGGCGGGCCTCCCCCCGCGAGGCCGACGGCGACGAACTCTGTTCGACGGGTCGAATCATCGATCGGATCGTCGAGCGCCGGTGCTGACGCTGACGCCACGGGAGGACGTCGATGGCCACCGTCGCGGCGTGTAGACGGCGAGTGCGAGTGAACGAGGCCGAGAACGTGAGGGTGAGCGTGAGCGTCTTCAGGCCCGAACCGGCGCCTGCGCCACCGCTTCGTCGTGGGCGCGGATCACGTCGGCGTCGGGTTCGAGGTCACTCGACGAACCGTCGTCCTGCTGTTCGTCGAGGAACTCTTGGTACTCCTCCTGTGAGACGACCTGGATCTCGAAGTACATCTGCGAGTGGGCGACGCCGCAGAACTCGGCGCAGTAACCCTGGTAGGTCCCTTCCTCGAGCGCGACGGTCTTGATGACGTTCGACTGTCCGGGCATGGCGTCCTGTTTCAGACCGAGTTCGGGGACGTGGAATGCGTGTAACACGTCACTCGACGTGACGTTGAAGTAGACGTCCTGTTCGACGGGTATCACCACCGTCGGGGCGGTACTCGCCATCTGCACGTCCTCCTGGGGATAGCTCGCTCGCCACCCCCACTGGAAGGCCTCCATGTCGACGACCACGTCGTCGCCCTCGGGGGCGATCTCCTGTTCGTCCGCTTCGAAGCTGACGTTCTCGTCCGCCAGCACGCCGTAGGAAGCGATGCCGACGAACAGAAGGACGATCGCGGTGGCGATCGTCCACGTGATCTCCAGTCGCCGGTTCTCCTTGGTCGGCTTGGCCTCGTCGGCATCCTTGAACCGGTACACCGTGTAGATCAGGATACCCTCGACGAGGATGGTGATCGGCACGGCGACGAGAAGCAACTTATCGTTCAGGCCGTAGATCAGCTCTGCGGACTCCGACGTCTGGGCCGCTACGGGATCGGCAGCGAGGGAGAGAGCCACCACCGAGAGCAGCGACACCAGTACGAGGCGCGACCGTTTCATGCTCTATGGGGCGTTAGAATCTCCCCCGTAAATAGCTACTGATCGGGTCAGGGGACGGTAACGGAGACGTCTCGCCGATCGTGGGAAAAAGCGCGGCGCATAAATATACGGGTTTCCAATCGCCGCGTAGTGATCGACCAGTGCGCGACGTGACCGACCGCTTCCACGGCCTCCTCGCGGCGAGCGCGATGGGCGTCTACCTGCTCGTACTCGTCGGGGTCACCGTCGCGGTGACCGACGCGACCGAGACCTGCGCCGCGTGGCCGGCCTGTGGCGACGGACTGACGCCCCCGGCGACGGCTGCCGGTGCCCTGATCGTCGGCCACCGCCTCGCCGCCGTCGTCGTCGGCGTCCTCGTCTTCGCGGCCGGCGTCGCGGCCTGGCGAACCGCCCCTCACCGTCGGGTTCGCGCCGCCCTCGGCGTCTCGCTCGTCTGCTATCCCGTCCAGGCCGCCCTCGGTGCGGTCGTCGCCACGACCGGTGGGATCGCCCTCCTCTCTATCGCCCACCTGTTCGTGGGGATGGTCATCTTCGGTGGGCTCGTGGCCGCGCTCGCGTGGACGCTCGAAACGTCGACGGGCGATCCGACCGACGGTCCCGTTACCGACCCCGACGCCCTCTCCCCGCCCGCGGCGCCCGACGATCCGGGCGGGCGGCCGTCGCTGCCCGACGACCCCCTGCCGCGGTTCCGTACCGTCGCCGGCGCCTATCTCCGGCTCACGAAACCGCGGCTGATGTGGCTGCTCTGTCTCGTCGCCTTCGCGGGGATGTCGCTCGCGGCGGGCACCGGTCTCGAACTCCGGACCGTCGCGCTGACGCTGCTCGGTGGCGTCCTCTCCATCGGCGCGAGCGGCACGTTCAATCACGTCCTCGAACGCGACGTGGACCGGCGAATGAACCGGACCAGCGACCGACCGCTCGCGACCGACGTGGTGTCGGTACGAAACGCCCTCGCGTTCGGCGGCTTGCTGACAGTCGCGTCGTTGGCAGCGTTCGCAGCCGTCAACTGGCTGGTGGCCGTCCTCGGCCTCGTCGCCATCGTGTTTTACAGCGTGGTCTACACGCTCGTGTTGAAACCGAACACGGTCCAGAACACGGTGATCGGTGGGGCGGCCGGTGCGCTCCCCGCGCTCATCGGTTGGGCGGCGGCGACCGGCGAAATCGGCCTCGGCGGCGTCGTACTCGCGGGAGTTATCTTCCTCTGGACGCCGGCCCACTTCTACAATCTCGCGCTCGCGTACAAGGACGACTACGCCCGTGGCGGCTTCCCGATGATGCCCGTCGTGCGCGGCGAGACGGAGACGCGAAAGCACATCCTCTGGTGGCTGGGTGCGACGTTCGTCGGCGCGGGCGTCCTGTCGACCTGGAGCGCACTCGGCTGGCTGTACGTCCTCACGGCCGTCGGCCTCGGGACGGTGTTCCTGTGGGCGGTCGTTCGCCTCCATTTCGAACGGACCGAATCCGCCGCTTTCCGGGCTTTCCACGCCTCGAACGCCTATCTCGGGGCGCTCCTCCTCGCGGTGGTCGTCGACACCTTGGCGATCTGAGCGCCGTCCCCGGACGAAGGGTAAACGGTAAGCCGGTGGCTCTCGCCCAAGAGGTATGGAGAATGTAGCGATCATCGGCGCGTCGATGACCCAGTTCGGCCAGCGGGACGGGTGGGTCCTCGACTTGCTCTCTGAGGCCGGGACGGCCTGTCTGGACGACGCCGGGGTGTCACCGGACGCGATCGATCACCTCTACGTCTCGAACATGGCCAGCGGCGAGTTCGAGGGGCAGACGGGGATCATGAACGCTATCGCACACGACCTCGCGGCGATGCCGGCGTACACTGCCCGCATCGATCAGACGAGTTCGAGCGGCGGAGCAGGCGTCAAACACGCCTGGCAGTCGGTCGCCAGCGGCGCCAGCGAGATGACGCTCTTGGTCGGCGCCGAGAAGATGACTCACCGGACGACGCCGGAGGCGACGGACGTGATCGCCTCGATCACTCACCCCGTCGAGTACAAACACGGCGTCACGCTCCCGAGTTTCGCGGGACTGACGGCGCGGCTGTACCTCGATACGTACGACGCGCCTCGCGAGAGTCTGGGTAAAGTGGCGGTGAAGAACCACCGCCACGGCGTCCACAACCCGCACGCCCAGTTCCAGAAGGAGGTAGATCTGGAGACGGTGCTGGAGTCGCCCATCGTGGCCGATCCCCTCCGCCTGTACGACTTCTGTCCGATCACGGACGGGAGCGCGGCGCTCATGTTCTGTCCGGAGTCGGTCGCCAAGGAGTACACCGACGACTACGTCCTCGTCCCCGGCGTCGGGGGCGCGACGGACACGCACGTCGTCCACGAGCGTACGGATCCGACGACGATGCGTGGCGTCGTCGAGTCCAGCGACATCGCCTACGAGATGGCGGACATGGAACCGGCGGACGTCGACGTCGCGGAGCTTCACGACATGTTCACCATCCTCGAGTTCCTCCAGAGCGAGGATCTCGGCTTCTTCGAGAAGGGCGAGGGCTGGCAGGCAGTCGAGGAGGGACGGACCGAACGCGGCGGCGATCTGCCGATCAACCCCTCGGGCGGACTGAAGTCGAAGGGTCACCCGCTGGGCGCCAGCGGCGTCGCACAGGTGTACGAAATCTACAAACAGCTGATGGGTGAGGCCGACAAGCGACAGGTCGACGCCGACACCGGACTGGCCTGTAACGTCGGCGGCTTCGGTAACTGCGTCATCACCACCCTGATGGAGGCGAACTAATGATGGAAGCGTACCAGTATCCCGACGGTAGCATCACGTACCCCGGCCACCCGATCGGGCCGGGGGGAGAGGAGCCGGTCGACACGATCGACCTCAGCGAGTACACCGCCGAGGTGATCACGTGGACCACGAGCACGGCGGCGCCGCCGGGCGTCCGCGAGCCGAACACGCTCGCCGTCGTCGAGTTCGACGTGGACGGCGAGCCGGTTCGTGCCATCGGCGGCGTCACCACGGGCGAGGAGGTCGAGATCGGTGACGAGGTGCGGCCGGTGTACATTGAGGAACTTCGGGAGCCCGGTGCGGGCATCCGCGAACCCGACAGTCAGGAGTGGGACGGCTACCGCTTCGAACCGGTCTGAACAGGTAGGATGCCGGGGGGAACGAAGTAATCGATTACGCGTCCGCGTCCGCATCCGCGTCGAAGCCGTCCTCGGGAACGTCGTCGATGAGAACGATCGCTTCCCCGTCGATCACCGTCTCGCCGTCCTCGTCCTCGACGACGGTCGTCAGCCGGTAGCGGCCGTCGCCGAGGTCCTCGACGACCTCGACGATCGCGGTGACGGTTTCGTCGACGTCGACGGGACCGAGGAACTGGAGATCCTGGGATAGGTAGACGGTCAGTCCGGGGAGCCGTGCGAGTGCGGCACTGATGACACCCGAGACGAGGGTGCCATGGACGATCTGTCGGCCGAATCGCGTCTGCTCGGCGAAGTCGGCGTCGAGGTGAAGCCGGTTCGTGTCGCCGCTGGCGTCGGCGAAGACCCGAATTTCCTCCTCGGTGAGCCGTTTCGAGAACTCGATGCGGTCGCCGACGCTGACGGCGCCGTCGTCGTCGTCGTGGTCGACCGTCCACGCTGGCTTGGAGTAGGTGAGCTCCGGCGACGCCGCGGGTTCGCGTTCGTCCTCGTTGCCGTCGTCGGCGAGCGTGGGGAACATCGCCCGGTTGGCGGCCAGCACGCTGTTGTACAGGTGTTCGACGCTGTTCGAGAAGTGCTTTTGCGACTGGAGCCACGTATCCGCGACTCCGTCCGTCGACGTAGTGGTTCGTTCTTGCATCGTTGGATAGGGGTATGTTGGGGATGGTGACTTAAAGACTGGTCGCTTTTCGAGCCGGGCCTCCCGGCGAAACCATTAGATGTCTTTGAATGGTATAGAATGGTATTAGAAGTAAAGCTTATGCCTCTGGCCCCCTTCTGTGGGGACAAGGATGACGCAAGACGAGGACGATGGATCGCCGATGTGGCCGGGAATGCCCTTCACTCAGCAGTTCCAAGACGCAGGTGAAGACGCCGTCGAGCAGCAGATGCAACTGTTCAAACAGTTCATGTCCGCCGGGGGCACGGGCGGCTTCGACGGCTTCTCGCAGCTCGGCGCGATGAGCATGGGCACGGCGATGTTCAAGACCCGCGTGCAGAGTGGTGGTCGTATCAGTATCCCCGACGCCGAGCGCGAGACGCTCGACATCGAGGACGGCGACATCGTCCAGACGATCGTCATCCCAGTCAAGCGAAATTCGGAGTAAGACAATGAGTGCTACCAACCCCTTCAGTTCAGCGTTCGAGATGCAGCGTACCATGATCGACCAGAGCCGCCGCGCGGTGGAGACGGGCGTCGACGCCCAGCGCACCGCCGTGGAGACCTGGTTCGGCTCCTTCGAGTCGGCCAAGTCCGTCCAGCAAAGCGGCGTCACGCTCTCGAAGACGGCCATCGAGGCCTACCTCGACAGTCTGACGACCGTCTTCCCCGAGGAGTCCGTCGCGGAGCTCGAAGCCGCCGTCGACGAGCAGTTCGAGGCCGTCGACGAGATCCACGAGGACGCGTGGGTGTCGTTCCTCGAGGGCCTCGACGAGGCCGAGGCGACCTACGACGAGATGTCCGAGATGCAACTCGAACTGCTCGCCGAGGGCTTCGATACCCTCGAGCAGTTCCAGTCCGACGCCGTGGAGACGACCGAGGAGGTCGTCGAATCCGCCGAAGAGCTGGCGGAGTCGGCGTAACCGGAGCGTTTTCACCCCCGATCCCCTTATTTGCATACGATGACTAACGAAGCCAGCAGTACGTTCGACGGACAGATGGACGCGTTCCTGGAACGCATGACAGAGACGTATATGAACGCCCTCGACCGCAACCTCGACGCGCAGTCGGCCTTCCTCGAATCGTGGATGGAGTCGATGGAGGACAACCTCTCCGAGGAGCGAATCCAGGAGGGGTACGAGGGGTCGATGCGCGCCTACGAGGCGTGGATGGAGGCCGCCGAGACGTCGTTCGAGCGCATGGGTAGCGCGTTCGACGGTGAGGAGGTCGAACCCGAGGAGTTCCGCGACATCTGGCTCTCCTCGGCCAACGAGGCGTTCAAGGAGATGATGACGACGACGGCCTTCGCGGCGGCGACCGGCCAGACCGTCGAGGAGGCGATGAACATGCGCCAGAACATCGACGAGGCCTCCGAGGAGACGCTCCACGCCCTCAACTTCGCCACGGTTGGTGACGTACGAGAGGTGGGCGAACGGCTCGTCGAACTCGAACGCCGCCAACACTCGATCGAGCAGAAGCTCGATCAGGTGCTCGAACAGCTATGAATCCCTTCACGTTCCCCCTGGATGCCCAGCGCGAACTCTGGGAGCGGGCGGCCGACGACGTCGCCTCCGTCGGAGATATCCCCGACGGCCTGGAGACGATGGCCGAAGTGGAGGTGGGCGGGACCCCGAGTGAGGTGGTGTACGAGGAGAACAAGCTCGAACTCCACCACTACGAGCCGCTGGTTCCCGAAGAGGAGCGCCACGACGTACCCATGCTGTTCGTCTACGCGCTCATCAACCGGCCGTACATCCTCGACCTCCAGCCGGATCGGAGTGTCATTCGCCGGATGCTCGAGGCCGGCTTCGACGTGTACATGATCGACTGGGGCGAGCCATCCGACCTCGACACGTCGCTCTCGCTGCACGACTACGTGAACCGCTACATCGACAACTGCGTCGACGTGGTTCGCGAGCGCTCCGGGCAGGACTCGATCAACGTCATGGGCTACTGCATGGGCGGGACGATGAGCGTCATGTACGCCGCGCTCCACCCCGAGAAGATCCGGAATCTCGGACTGATGGCGGCCGGCCTCTGTTTCGACGGCACCGGCGGCATCCTCGAGATGTGGGGCGACGAGGAGTTCTTCAGCCCCGGCGCCATCGTCGAGACGTTCGGCAACGTCCCCGCGGAGTTCCTCGACGTGGGCTTCGCGCTGATGGATCCCGTCCACAACTACGTCACGAAGTACGGCAACCTCTACGACAACATCGACGACGAGGGGTTCGTCGAGAACTTCGCGCGCATGGAGAAGTGGCTCAACGACCCCATCGACGTCACGGGGACCGCCTACCGGGAGTTCCTCGAAGACATCTACCAAGGGAACAAGCTCTACCGGAACGAACTCGAACTGAACGGCGAGCGGGTCGACCTCGACGACATCACGATGCCCGTCATTCAGGTGGTCGGGGAGTACGACCACCTCATCCCCCCCGAGGCGAGCAAGCCCTTCAACGAGAAAGTCGCGAGCGACGACACCGAGATCATGGAGTACTCCACCGGCCACATCGGTCTCTCGGTGTCCAGTTCGACCCACGAGAACCTCTGGCCGGCGGTGGCCGAGTGGTTCGCCGAGCGGTCGGGTACCGAGGACGACGCCGCCGAGATGTCGGTCGACGGGACCGGCGACACCCCCGACGCCGCCGTCGCCGAGGACGTCGAGACGACGGAGCAGGACGTCTCGGGAACCGACCTCCAGGAACTCGACGGGATCGGGCCCGCGTACGCCTCCCGTCTCGAGGCAGCCGGACTCTACTTCGTCGAGGATCTCGCCGACGCCGAACCCGCCGTCGTCGCCGCCGACACCGACATCGACGAGGGTCGTCTCCGCCGGTGGATCGACGCCGCGACCGATCGGACGGCGTAGGCGCCCCGCCGGCTCCCTCCGCTCTATCTCCCTGCCACCAATTCACACATTGACAAACGTGAAAGATACAATGACATTTTATCACATATCAAGAATTCAGAGAATATGATGCATATATTGGAAGCGTTTATTACTTAGAACGCAAACATTTCGGACGAGTCATGAGCACGACACAGATGATCGCGCGAACCGCGGATCGATTCGAGCTACCCGACGACCTCACCGCCGCCGACTCGAAGCTCGTCTACTTGTTCGTCGCCGCCACCGACGGCGCGACGGTCGACGACCTGCAGACCGCGCTGGACATCAAGAAAATCTCGCTGTTCCCGGTTCTCGATACGCTCTCCGAGCGCAACCTCATCGAGCGCGTCGAGGACGAGTACGTCGCCACCCAGGCGTCGTGAACAGGTGGGCTTTCGCCTCGCTACCGCTGTAATCCGCTCTCAGTTTCCGTTCTCTCTCCCCTCGTTTTCCCCGGCCCGCGGATCGTCTTCGTCCATCGATTCCTTGATCGACGCCAGTTCCGCGTCCACGTCGACGCCCTCGTCCTCCGCCTCGACGTCGATGACGATTCCATCGCTCTCGTCGCCGGTCCCCGACGACGCCGAACCCGGTCCCTCCGCTGTTTCCCGCTCTCGCCCCCGATCGGCCGCCGATTCGTCGAGCCGTGCGTCGATTTCGGCGGTCAGCTCGCGCGCATCGGTCAGGATCGATCGCGCCGTCGAGTCCTCGGGGAGGTCGGCGCCGGTCAGCGCGTCCCGCAGGTCGCCCACGGCCTCGCGGAGGGCCGCCCGCTCCGGTTCGCCACGCGACGCCAGTTCGTCACGCAGGCCGTCGGTCGTCGTCCCCGGGCCCGCGAGCCGGAGCACCGCCCGGAGGAGTTCCAGCGACTGGACGGTCGCCTCCAGCAGGGCGATGACCGTCGGGAGTGTGTACTCCTCGGTGAATCGGATGATCTCGCCGGGCGTGGGCGGACGACGGGGCGGGTGCCCGCCTCGCCGCACGTCCTCGTCGATGGCCGATCGAAGGTCGGTCAGCGTCCGCTCCAGGTCGGCCAAAAGCACCGCCAGATCCTCGTCGTCGCGGTTCGGCATGGGCGACGATTGGTGCCGGAGGGGCATATACTGCCGGCCGTGACGGCTACCGCGCACGACCGACCGCCGTGACCGCCACGGCCAGCACCGCGAGGAGCGCGACGACGGGACCGAATCCGACCCCAGAGTCGCCCGTCGACACGGGTGTTTCGGTCGGTGTTGGCGTGGCCGTGGGCGTGGCCGTCGGGGTCGGGGTCGGTGAGTCGGTGGCTGTCGGGGTCGGGGTCGGTGAGTCGGTGGCTGTCGGGGTCGGGGTCGGGGTCGGGGTCGGTGAGTCGGTGGCCGTCGGCGTCGGCGTCGGATCAGCGGTCCCGCCAGCAACGGTCACCTCCGTCGACGCGCGCCCGTCCTCGACGTCGCTTCCCTCGACGGCGATGCGGTACGTGCCCGGCGCCGCGCCGCTCGTGTCGACGGTGACGCTGCCGCCGCTCTCGGTGATTCGCCGGTTCCCGGCGAGGTCGACGCCGTCGGGGGCATCGACGGTCACGTCCAGGCGGTCGGCATCGTCGAAGTTGTACTCGGCAGTGATCGCCACCTCCTCGAAGTCGGACGCGTCGACGGTGTCGCCCGCGACGTCGACGCCGCGCTCGTTGCGAACCTCGAACTCGGTGATCCGCGGCTGGACGACGACCAGTTCGGCCCGGTCGTCGTCGTCGCTGTCCGCGTCGTACGAGCCAGGTTCGATGCCGCCGAAGTCGGCGTTCTCGGGCTCGACGGTGAACACGCCGTCCCCGGAGACGGAGACGAACGTCGTCCGATCGGTCCCGACCGTCCCGCCGCCGGTGAGTTCCACGTTCGAGATGTCGAGCGATTCGCTGACGTAGACGCGAACGGGCGGGGTGGTGTCGTCCGGTGTGTTCCGGGGTTCGTCGACGGCGACGCTCGCCCCGGTCACGGCGGCGACGAGGAGCCCGAGAGCGAGCACGGCGGCTATCGAACGGGACGGGGAGGGTGGCCCGAGGGGCATGTCCCTACTGTCGTGCCGAGGGGATATGCGCCTTTCCCGGCGGGGCGACCGGCCTGCCCCGAATGGAAACGCTCTTTTGAGAGTCACACCGAGTGTGCGCGTATGACCGACGGGGACGACGAGACCGACCTCCCAGCCGAGACCCTCGACTCCCGCCTCGACGAGACGGCCGAGGCGCTCGACGCCGCCGAGACCGAAGACGACCTCGACGACGTCGAGAACCGGCTGGACGGGATCGCCGAGGACCTCGACGCCGCCGACTTCCCGGCTCCCGCCGAGGACGCCGAGGACGCCGAGGATCCCGCCGCGGAACTCCAGGACCGCCTCGACGCCCTCCGCGACGACCTGGCGACCGCCCGTGGCCCCTACGCCTCGGACGTGACCGACGCCATCGAGGACGCGCGCGAAACCCTCACCGAGACGCGCTGGACCGAGGGCGGCGAGACGGAGGCTGCGGGCGCCGTCGAGGCCTTCGTCGCGGACGTGAACGAGGCCCTCGACGCCGACCTCTCCGGCGACGATGCCACGGCGCTCGATGCGGCCGCCGAAACCGTCGCGGACGCGGGGCTCGACCCGGACGCCGACGCCGAGACCATCGACGCCCTCCTGGAGGCGACCGACGCCCTCGAAAGCGGGCTGGCCGACGCCGAGGAGTGGGACGACTTGGAGACCCACGAGCAACTCCGAGCCCAGGGCTACTACGACGTCCTCGGTCACTACAAGGACTTCCCGGTCGAGTGGGCCGCGCTCAAGGAGTGGGAACAACGCGGCAACGTCGAGATGGTGTTGCTCGCGCTCGACAGCTTCCAGTCCGAGTTCATGGAGCGCCACTGTCTCGAAGCCCTCACGCGCATGAACGACGAGGCAGCCTTCGAGGCCATGCACCAGCGTGCGGGCAAGCGCGACAAGCCCGGGATCAAGGCACTCGGCAAGATGGCCGCCGAGGACGCCGTCGAGACGCTCGTCGAGTACGTCGACGCCGACTCCGATCCCGGCCTCCAGAAGGTGACGTTCAAGGCGCTCGGCGAAATCGGCAGCGAGGCGGCCACCGGCCCAATCGCGAACAAACTCGACGCGGAGAACGAGCAGATCCGTCCCTACGCCGCCCGTGCGCTCGGCCTGATCGGCGACACGCGCGCGATCGACCCCCTGGCCGACCGACTGGCCGACGGCGATGACGACGAGACCCGCGCCGCCGCCGCGTGGGCACTCCGCCAGATCGGCACCGAACGCGCCCTCTCCGCGGCCGCCGACTACAGCGACGACCGCGCATACCTGGTTCAGCACGAGGCGTCCCAGGCCGCCGACGCGCTCGCAGTCGAGAGCTCCGCGTAACCCCATTCCACCGTTCTCTCACCCCCGTCACGTCCACCGGTTCGAGCGACTCGAACGTCCTCGGCACCGTTATCGACTCCTGTAACACCGCTTCCGAGACCGGAATCCGCCGGATAGCGTCACCCCACCCGTCGTCCCCGGGGCGACACACGGTCACGACTCCCGGTGTCACTCCACGAGAGGGTACGACTGTGCGCCGCCCGTCGACTTCCGTCCGACCAGCGTCGCCACCGCCTGTGTCCGCCCGCTCTCGTCGCGGCGCGTCCGCTCCTCGTACCGTAGGATCGTCAGATCGAGACAGGCGTGGAGTAGGTGGTTCGAGGGGCAGCGATAGCGGTCGCTCGACGGCCCCACGTCCACTCCGTCGCTGGATCTGAGGTGGTGTTCGTAGACGAGGACGCCGTCCGGCGCCAGCGCAGCCGAGATATCCGGGAGTCGATCCAGCGCGGCGAAGAAACTCACCGTGATCACGTCGTACGCTCCCGTCGCGAACTCGAAGTCGTCGATGTCCGATCGGATCCAGTTCACGTCCACGCCCTCGGCGTCGGCCGCCCGCGCGGCACGTTCGAGCGCCGCGTCGGAGACGTCGACGGCGTCCACCTCGTACCCCTCAGCCGCGAGAAAGCGCGCGTTCCGACCGGTCCCCGTCGCCACGTCGAGGGCCCGCCCCGACGGGAGGGTGTCGATCCGCCGCGCCAACTCGGGGATCGGCTCGTCGGGCAACTCGAACTCCTCGTCCGTGCTGTACTTCTCGTTCCAGCGCTCGCGGTCGTCGGTCACGGGCGGAGATGGGCCGCCCGGGGCTTAACCCCACGGTGTCTGCCGGTCCACTGACGGCAGATCGACACACACATCCGCCCCGGCGAAAAACTGCCGCCCGTGTTTCTCGGTCGTTATCGAAACGCCGGTCTGTTCGTCCTGCTCGGGGTGCTGTTCGGCAGTTCCTTCGTGGCGATCAAGGCCGGCCTCGACGCCCTCCCGCCGGTCTTTTTCGCTGCCCTCCGTTTCGACGTTGCGGCGCCGCTACTGCTCGGCTACGCCGCGTGGCGCCACGAGGACTGGATCCCCCGCAATCGCGCCGACTTCGCGAGCCTCGTGGTCGGCGCCGTCACCATCGTCGTCGCGAACAATGGCCTCCTCTTTCTCGGCCAGCGGACGATCACCCCCGCGGCCGCGTCCGTGATGTACAGCCTCAATCCGATTCTCTCGCCGGCGTTCGCGTTTCTCCTTCTCGGTCAGCGACTCGACGGTCGGGGTATCGTCGGCATCCTCCTCGGACTGGTCGGCGTCGTCGTCATCGTTCAGCCCTCGCCCGCGACACTCACGTCCGGGTCGACGCTCGGACAACTGTACGTCCTCGGCGCGGCGGCGGCCATCGCCCTCGGAAGCGTGGTCATGCGCCGCATCGAGGCGACGGTCGAGAGTATCCCGCTGACTGCCTGGGCGATGGCGCTCGGCGCCCTCCTCCTCCACGGCTGGAGCCTCGTGATCGGTGAGTCGGCGGCGGGTGCGCCCCTCTCCCCGACGGTCGTCTCGGCAGTACTCGTCGTCGGGATTCCCTCGACTGCTGCCGCGTACCCCATCTACTTTACGCTCATCCGCCGGATCGGGCCGGTTCGAACGAACCTGATCGCGTACGTCGTCCCCATCGTCGCCGCATTCACGGGGTGGCTCCTCCTCGGCGAACCGGTCACCCTCGCGACGGTCGTCGGGTTCTGCATCGTCGTCGCCGGCGTCGCCTTCCTCGAACGCCGGATCGTCGCCGCCGAACTGGCTCGGCTCTTTCGGGGACGTCGTAGTTGATGGAAAGATTCAATTAGTTAGATGACATATTGTCCGTCGCTCGGGCGCGGTCACGAAACCGATCCATCTCCCCGGATGCGACGCACGAGCCACTGTTCCCGCCTCCGAGCAGCACGCGACATGCCGCGGGGCCACCATCGTGTGGGGCGCCCACGCGGGCCCCCGTTTCGACCGGCGCCGAAACCCTGCCGTGTTCGTGTGATTTCGCCGTGGGCTCGACGGGGCCGGGGCGGGTGCCACGATCACACGTATTCGGGAGGTGTGGTCGGATCGCTCCGTGACGCTCCGCCGTGATCGGCACCCGACCGAGTGGGTAGCCTATATGTTACTCCATCGGTGAGTCGTAGGCGTATGTCCCCGCACCCGTTCACGACCCCGGTAGTTCGGTACGCGATCGGTGCGAGCGGCGCGATCGCCGTCGCCGTGGTCGCGTACCTCTTTCTCAGCGGTACCGCCCAACTCGTCGCCTACGCGATCGCGGTTCTCGACTTGTTCGTCACGCCACAGATACTGAAACACGCGGCGGAGTGAGCCCCGGCGTGCGCGTTCCACGTCGCGTCGCTCACCGGTTCGGCTCTCCCCGTGGCCTTCGCTGCTCACGGTGTTCGCCGCAGAAAGCCGGAGGAGGGCTTCGGACGTAGGGTCCAAAGCCGTGCATTACAATTATATAAAGGTCGGCCGTGCATGGAGGCATGGCAGACGCCGGCGCACGCGTCGACACGCTCCGGGACGAACGAATCCCTGACTCCGAAGCCATCTCGGCCGCTGATGGCGAGTTGCTCCTGGCGTTCAGCGACGAACTGTTCCTCCGGTCGGCTGAGTATTCGGATCATCGTCATGAGAAACTCCTGCGCCACTGTGTCCGGATGGCCGAGGAGGCTGGCGGCCTCGCCGACGCCCTCGAGGACCGCGACGCGGCGGAAGACCTCGTCCGCTGGATCAACCGCACCTACGACAACGAGGAGACGAACCGCGACTATCGGGTCGCGCTCCGCGTCTTCGGGAAGCACGCCACCGACGGCGGCGACGCGCCCTCGAGTATCGACTGGATTTCGGGACAGACCAGCCGCAGTTACGACCCCCAGCCCGACCCCAGCGACATGCTCCACTGGGAGGAGCACGTCCTCCCGATGGTTGAGGCGACCCACAACAACCGCGACGCCGCGATCATCGCGACGGCGTGGGACGCCGGCTGTCGATCCGGGGAGTTCCGGGCGCTCACCGTCGGCGACGTCAGTGACCACAAACACGGCCTGCAGATCACTGTCGACGGGAAGACTGGTCAGCGGACGGTGACGCTGATCCCCTCGGTCCCGCACCTCCAGCGCTGGTTGCAGGACCACCCTGCGGGCGATGACCCTTCGGCGCCGCTGTGGTCGAAGCTCCACAGCGCCGACGGGATCAGCTACCGGATGTTCAAGAAGCTCCTTGAGGGCGCCGCCGAGCGGGCGGGCGTGCGGCGCCCGGTGACGCTCACTAATTTCCGGAAGTCCAGCGCCTCCCATCTCGCGAGTCAGGGGATGAGTCAGGCTCACATCGAAGAGCACCACGGGTGGACGCGGGGAAGCGACGTCGCCAGTCGGTACGTCAGCGTCTTCGCCGACGATGCCGACCGGGAGCTCGCTCGCATCCACGGCCGCGACGTCCAGGAAGAGGAACCTGACGCCATCGCCCCCGTCGAGTGTCCCCGTTGCGGGCGGGAAACTCCCCGCGACGAGGAGTTCTGCGTGTGGTGTGAGCAGGCCATCGAACCCGGTGCCGTCGAGCAGTTGCAACTCGACGAGCGACGTGTCCAGCGCGTCCTCTTGGGCTTCGCGAAGAACGACCCGTCGCTGCTCGACGACGTCGAAGAGCGTGATGAGATTCTCGCCGCCCTGCAGGACAACCCCGAAGCCCAGGATCGGGCTCGGCAGTTCCTCGAGGAACTGGGACTCGCCGACTGAGGTCACGCCGATCCCTCCTGGAGCGTGTCGAGTTCGTGCTGCAGGCGTTCGAGGTCGGGGGCGTCGCTCCCGGCGTCGATCAGCGCCCACGCACAGGCCCGGGCGTAAGAGTCGTTGCTGTGTCGGAGGACGCGTTCGAGCATCTCCCGGTTCTCGTCGACGAACGATTCGGCGCTGTCGTAGTTCTCGAGATTCGTCATGCTATCAGCTCCAGAATCAGCAGACTGCTACCCAGGACCAGCGTCAGCGCGAAGCCAGCGAACAGCAGGTGATCGCGGGTCATGTTCGGCTCTCCCTGATCGTGCCGTCGCCCTCGCGGACGACATCGTCACAGTTCGGACAGGCTCGCGGTTGCTCGACGCCGTCCGGCTCGTACACCTTCACGTACTGTGCGCTGATCGACGTGCCACAGTTCTGGCAGATCCGCCGGGGGCCGGTTGCATCCGGATCGGCGTCGATATTCTCACCGGCCGTCCAGTCGCTCTCGATCTCTTCTTCGGTCGCTGGCTCCGCGGTTGCCGTCGCACCACCATCTGCGGCCGTTTCCTGCTCGGCGACGCCGTCGAACTCGAAGTCGTTGATGTCGGCGAGTGACCGGTCTGGATCGACGAGCAGGTCGTCCAGACCATAGATGGCGAGTGCCCGGAGTACGCGTTCGACGCCCCAGTCCAGCGCGTCGGCCACATCCTGCGGGCTGTTGGCCTTCTCGACCGTCCGTTCGAACTCGCCCGGTTCGAGATAGCCAGTGCTGGACTGCGGCGTGTCGTGCTCCTCGGTCCGGTGAATCGCCTCTTCAAGGCCGCCGTGCAGCATGACGCCGCAACTACACTCTTTCGGGTAGCTCTCGCCGTCATCGGGTTCGTCGACGTCGTCGTCTGCCTCCTCGGTCTCGGCGTCCTCATGCGGCTCCTCGCTGGTGTCGTGCGATCCGTCGCCCTCGAGGGTATGCACCTCCGTACCAGCGAGGCGGTATAGGTTGCGGCGCCCGTCGTCTGGATCCTCCCGTGACTCCACGCGTCCCGCGTCGCGTAGCGTCGATAGCGCGTCGTAGTACTGGCTGCTCGACGTTTCGACCAATAGCTTGATTTCGCTGCTGGGGAGTTCGCCGTGTTCGTCGAGCACCTCGAGGATCCGCTCGTCGAGCGGGGGGGTGGTGTCGTCGTCCTCGTCGTCGGTGTCGCCCGACGTGATAACCGTGGCGGGGCCGTCGTGCATCATCCCTTGGTGCCGACGAACGCCGGCCTTGGTCTCGGACTCGAAATCGCACTCGCTACAGCCGTAAGTAATCGGGATCTGCGCGAGGCGCTCGTCCTCACCGATCAGCCCCATGATCCACTCGGCATCGGGATTACGCTCCCGGGGCACCGGTGCTTCCTCACTGTCAGCGTCGACGCGTTCAAGGAACTCCTTGGCCGCTGCCTCGGCCTCGGGGGGCTCAGTACTGTTTAGGTCGTCGACCGCCGCCGCGAGGTCGTCGACGAACGCCCGCGCCGTCGACGGCGCCAGCGCATACTCGGTGTCGCCGACATCGACGAGGATCACCTCGCCGTTGTGGGCGGTGGCACTCGCGTCGGTCGCGAACAGCGTCTCGCTCACGCCACCACCTCCTGTTCGGCGAGGTCAGGACGGGCCTCCCGCAGCGCGTCGGGGAGCTCGGGGAGCTCTCGGTACGTGTTCGTTTCGGCGCCGAGCAGCGCCGCCTCGTTGAGGTCCTCACCGGCCTCGGCTAGCCGTCGCCCACGTTCAGGTTGGGACGCCGAGGACTGCTTGAAGAACACCGGGGTTCCGGTGTCCTTCGCGGCGTCGCGAATCTCACGGGCCCACGTATGGTCCATGTCGCGGCGATCAGCTTCGGCGCCGGACTCCCCACCGATCACGACCCAGTCGATGCCCTCGAGGTCGGCGGCCTCGACACCGGTCGGGCCGACGAGGGGCTCGAAACTCACCCATTTCGTCGCCGCGGCGGTCGCCTGCAGGTGTTCGATCCGGTACAGCCGATTTGCGTTCTCGACGGAAACGCCCATCCAGAGGTTCTCGGGCCAGTCACCGTGCTTGCGGTCCCAGACGAGCATCCGGTTGTCGTGTTCGGTGCCGTGCTTGGTGAGCGCCTGAAACGCGTGCTGGGGGCACTCCCGCATCACGTCGAAAATCTCGTGGAGGAACCCATCCGAGAGGTGCTCCTCGGGGAGGAACAGGTCCGACATGGAGTTAACGAAGATCCGCATCGGATCCTTGTTCCGCGGGTAGGCTAAGTGGTGGGCCTGCAGGTGGACGTTCTCGTCGGCGTTCGCGACGGTCCACGGCTCGTCTGTGTGGCCCCAGCGCTGGGACTGTCGCGCGGCGTAGCAGTTCGCACACCCCTCGCTAATCTTGAAGCAGCCGTGATGCGGATTCCACGAATCATCGGTCCAGCCAATGTTCGTCTCCTTACTCGGCACGGGCGACCACCTCCACGGACTCGACCGGTCCGCGATCCTCCCAGCCGGCGACGCCGTCGGTCATGCGGACGGCCGCCGTGGGCGGCTGGCTGGGCCGGGCGACGAGGCGCCACCGCCAGTCGGGGACGCCCTGCTCGAGGAGGAGGCAACACTCACCACCGACACAGGTCACCCGCTCGACGGTCCCGAGCAGGATGCCCTCGTGATCGGCAAGTTCGAATTCGAGGGTATCGCCGGCGGCGTACTCCCGCAGCGGCGTCGGAGCCTCAGTCGTCGCCATCCTCGACCTCCTCTTGGATCCGCTCCTCGAGTTCGGTCTGGCGATGGCTCAGCTCGTAGCGCTCGGCGGCCCAGTCGGCGGCGACGAGCGGCGTATCGCCCTGCTCGACCAACGTGACGCCCTCCTCGAGGGCGGCATCGAAGCGCTCGGTCTCGGTCGGCTCGGTGTCGGCCATCTACCGTACCTCCTGGACGTCGACGACCGCCTCGGCGTCGACGCTGACGTGGGCGGGGTAGACGGTCTGGCCGTCGCGCTCGTCGGTCACCGAGGGGTCGAGCAGGACTTCGCGATGCCCGGAACCGATCCACTGCGGCCCGTCGTGGGATTCGGGTTCGCTCGTGGTATCGGGGGCCGTCTGCGCGCGGTAGGCGGCGCCGACGACGCTCATCGCTAGTGAGACGGCACCCGCGCCCACCGCGGTCGCGATGACGAGGCTACGCATCCTCGTCACCTCCGCCGAGGAAGCAATCGGGACACGGCACGGTCCCAGGCTTCGCGCACTCGACGCTCCCGTTCGGACAGGTCGCAGGGGCCTGGTCGCCGATGCCCCGATCGGCGAGGGCGGCGTCGGCGGGATTGACGATGCGGCCGCCGTCGGCGACGACGTCGCTGTAGTCCTCGACCGAGCCGTTGGTACACTGCGGGCACTCGTCGTGTTCTGCGCGGTCGTAGGCGTGCCCACAGACCACGCAGGGCTGGCCGGTGTCGGGCTGGCGACTGCGTGGAGAGGCCACATCCTCGCCGATGCCGATGTCGCTCTCGGCCGGCGCCCACGACCGGCGGACGCTCCCGTTGCCGAAACCGAGGACGGTCGTCACGCGGTCGTCCTCGGAGAGGTGTCTGCGGATCGTCGAGATGGCGCGCTCGACGCCAAACTCCGCGCGCAGAGTCCGTCCGTGGATGCCGCCGAGATGATCGGCGACGGTCGTGTCGTCGGCGTGATCTTCGATGATCGCGACCCAGTCGTCGATCTCGGCGTCGGTGGTGGGGTCGGTGTACTCGCCCCCATCCGGCAGCGGGACCGGGTCCTCGCCCTCGTCGTCATCGCCGTCCTCGTCGCGAGCGGTCGCGCGGGCGCGCTCCTCGGCGCGCTGTTCGATTTCGCAGTCTCGGCAGAGGCGGCCGCGGCTGCGCCGGCCACACTTCCGACAGGACATTTATTCGACACCTCCCGCAGCGCCGCCCTCGCCGGCGATCGGGGCCGGTTCGTCGTCGGCGGTCGCCGTCTGATCGACCAACCAGTCGAGGCGCCGATCGAGGACGCCCCGGCCCGCGTCGGTGAGTGCGTACTGGTTGGTTCGCTTGTCGAGTGGGTCCTTCGCGACCAGCCCCTCCTCGATCAGCGTGGTGAGATTCTGATAGAGTCGCGAGTGGGGAACCTCCTCGTCGCGGTACCCCTCCAGAGCGCGTTTGATCGCGAGGCCGTAGTCACGCTCCTCGCCGACGCCGTCGCCGGCGAGGATCGCGAGGACGTCCAGTTGGAACTGGGTGAGGTCGTGGGCGTCGACGGTGTCGTGTCCGCCCGTGAGCAGGCCGCCGTCGGTGATGAGGTCCTCGTCGAGGTCGTCGCGCAGGTTGCGCGCTTCGAGCGTCTTCTCGCGGGCGTCCCCGAGCCGTTCGTCTGCGACGTCGAAGTCGCGTTCGCGAAGCGCCTCGGCGACACCCTCCATGCAGTCGGCCGCTCCGTCGATCAGTTCGTCGAACCGCTGTTCGGCACTCGGTCGTCGGTCCGCGCCCGCTGCGGCGAGGGGCTTATCCGCGTCGCTCGCGTCTGTCTGGGTGTCGGTACTTTTAGTCGTACCGGGGTCCTTGTCCCCGGTGCTCCTGTTGGATTCCATAGTCGTGGTGTTCCGCAGGGGCCAGCCACCAGCGCGCCCGGATCGCTTGGTACGTGGGCCGGGCGCGCAGGCGGTGGCTACTTGTCGACCACTGCCTCCCGCTGCTCGTCCTCCTCCCGATCCAACTTCTCTTCAGCCGCGCGTCGGTAGAACTCGCTTTTGGAGCCGTAACCGACGTACTCCTCGACACGTTCGTCGAGGTCGTCCGGGAGGCGAATGGTTATCCGCGCCATGCGTATGACTGTCCTACGCGCATCCTAATAGTTGTTGTCATGCTGTATGACGCTATGACCGTACGCTGTGGGGAACCGCTTTTCACTCATCCCGTCACATGATAAGACATGAGCGAAGACACCGGGGACGATTCGGTCGAGAAGGCCCGCGTCACGGTCCGGGTTGAGCAGTCGAAACTCGACCGTCTCGATGACCTCATCTGGGAGAACAAGGTCGAGGGGAATCTGGACCGAGAGGCGACGCGGAGTGACCTGCTCCGCGACCAGATCGACGAACTCCTTGAGGAGCTTGAGGGAAACTCGACCCCGGCGACGGCTCCTCAAACGGCTGACTGACATCGTCACGCCCTCGCGAGGCGCATGAGGATATCGTCGGCCCAGTCGGGGATCTCGACGTCGGCCAACTCGCCGGCGCTGTTCCAACTCGTCACGACGTCTTTGAGCTCGCCGCTCCGCGTCACGTCGACGCGCCAGCGCCCGCCGCCGGTGGCGTCGAGTTCGACCCGCGCACCGCCCCCCGCGAGTGGTTTGATGACCTCGACCTCCACCTCATCCCCTTCGTAGGTCTCGATTGTATCGGGTGCCATGCACGAGGACCGACGGGGGCAAGCACCTAAAAATGGAAGTGAATTTCCGACCCCCCTATGCCCACGTTGGGAGCGTGAGTGTCGGCTCGACGTCCTCGTCGACGGCGACATAGGTCGGGTCGTGTTGGGGGCCCTCGCGAGCGACGAGATCGTAGGTGATGAGCTTCTGGAGTTTGTTTCGCCGCGACCGTTTCCCCACCGGCGTCAACCGGTGATCGTCGTAGGCGGCTGCGGCGACCGTCTCGTACCGATCGTGCAGCGCTGCTGCCTCCAGGGGCCCGGTCTCGAAGAGGATGGCATAGAGGACCTGATGATGGTAGGGGAGCGACCGCAGGTTCGACTGGCGAATCCGATGGCGGGCACGCTCGAAGGAATCGTCGATATCGGCGGACTCGACCGTCCCGTGGCCCCGCTCCGCGGCGAGTTTCGCGGCGGCCCGGAGCGCCTGGATGCCCTCACGAGCGACGCCGGCGACGTCGTCGGCGATCCGTTCGAGTTGGCCGCGGGTCACGGCCGTCGGCGGCAACCCCGCCCGGGCCCGGGCCCCGAGGATGTCCGCCAACTCCGAGACGCCGTAGCGATCCAGCGTGAGCGTGGTCGCGTCCGCGTAGCGGCTTTCGACGTGGTCGAGGCGGGCGATCCAGCGGTGTAGATCGTGCGTGATGACGGCCGTGGAGAGCTGGGGGACGCCGGCCAACAGATCCAGCGCTGGCGAGCTCGGGAGGTCGTCCGCTTCGTCGAGGATCACGATCGTCGGCCGGTCGACCGCCTCGATGAGACGCTCCTGGAGGACTTCGGTCGAGGCGTTGCCCGGCGGGCCGGCGCCGATCTCCTGACAGACCGTCCGGAGGATCGACGCCGGCGTCGCCCCGAGACAGCGAACGTGGGCGTGGTTGATCCCCGTCTGGGTGGCCAACCGCTGGAGCGTATGTCGGGCGAGGGCGGTCTTGCCGACTCCCGAAGACCCGGCGATGATGACCTCGTCGCCGGTCTCGTCGAGCCGGGTGTGCTCCCACGCCCGCAGCAGGGTTTCGACGGCACCCTCGCGGTGCATCAGCTCCCGCGGGAGGTGATCGTCCTCGAAGACGCGCGGGTCCGTAATCATATCGCCCCGACCTGACGGGGAGGGGACACATAAAACAGGGTATGATTTCCGGGGATGTCGTGGGGATAGGTTTTTGAAACGACACGTCCCACAATCTGATATGGCTGACATTTCAGACACCCGCCGGGGTGAACTCGAAGCGTTGGCTGACAAGAGTACGCCCCTCGCCGCCCTCCTCGGATTCGTTCTCGGGCCGCTGGGGTACGTCTACGTCGGTTCGTGGCGGTGGGCGGTCATCAACTTCGTGACGATCAACTACCTGCTGCTCGGGGTGATTCTGGTACCGCTGCATACGGTGGCGATGGTATTCGGGGCGCGGTGGAAACTTCGGCAACTCGATACTGAGTCCGGGGCGGCCGCGGGCGATTCGCTATGGAAGCGGCTGGGCGCGTGGTACGGCGAACGGCGGTATTAAGTCTCGACGATCACCGTCGGCCCCTCGGAGTTGCCGTGTGGCTCGATGTAGAACGTCGGTTGGTCGGGGGCGTTGGTCAGGAAGATCACACGCGCTCGGACACCGTCACCAGGCGTGATGAGCCGAGACTCGTCCAGCGTCTCGGAGGCGTTGGCCATCGCCTCCCGGTCCGGTGACCGCGTCACGCCGTTGAAATCCTCCATCTGGTATTGGGTCCAACCGATGCGGGCGGCCTCCCCGCCCCTGTTGCGGATCCAGACGTTGGCGATCATCCACGTCTGCCCCTCGGGGGCGTTGCCGACGCCCTCGACGTAGTCGGCGTCACGCCAGGATTCGATCTGGTAGCCGAGTGTGGTGCCCTGGGTGTCGTACTCGGCCCACTGCGCGAGCCCGACGGTGACCTCCTCGGGGCGAGGTGCCGCCGTCGGTTCGGGCGTCGGCGTGGCGGTCGGGGTCGGCGTGGGCGTCGCCGTCGGGGTTGCCGTCGCCGTGGCGGTGGGTGTCGCAGTTGCCGTCGCGGTTGGGGTGGCCGTCGGGCTGGCGGTTGGGCTCGCGGTCGGCGTGGCGGTGGGCATCGCTGTGGGCGTCGCGGTGGGGCTCGGCCCGCCGGCGCCACAGCCGGCGAGGACAAGCAGCGCGGCGAGCGCCACGGGGAGCATCGGTCGCATAGTTGTCACTCGGCAACAAGAACACAAAAAAGCGACCCCACAACCGGGCTACTCGCCACCGTCGGCGACGAGGTGTTCGGCGCCGTCCAAGGCCTCGACGTCGGTCGTCCCGTGTTCGCAGTCGTCGTCGATGATGTCGCAGTCCTCGTCGTGGACAATCTCGAAGGCGTCGTCGTCCATGTTCCCACAGCGGCAGAGCGTCCCGACCACCTCGCCGTTGTAGACATCGTCGGCGCGATCCGTCTCGGCGCTCACGACGAGCCACATCGGGTTCTCGGGATCGAGTTCCGCGGAGGCGCGGCCGTCGGATGGCGAGGAGAGCGCGGCATCCTCGCCGTAGAAGTGCCGCCCGTGCTGGCCCGCGAGGTCACACCCCGGCTTGTGGTAGACCTGACTAAGCGTCTCGTCGGCCTCGCCACAGAGCTGACAGCGGTAGCCGACACACTCGCCGATCTCGAAGTCCTCGGCCTCGACGACCTCCATCTTCTCGACGGGCAGCCCCGGGAGTTCGGTGAAGCCGACTTTCATTGACGCCCACCCAGACCGAGGAGTTGCAGCGCCTCGCGCAGATGGAAGCGCGTGTCGGTGTCGGCGTTGTCGACGGTCTCCAACGCCGCCCGGAGGTGGCGTTTGAGCGCGTCGGTCGGGGACGCGCCCCCATCGGGGCGGGCCAACACGGCCGCGCCCTCGACGGCGCCCTCGATCTCCAGGTCGGCGACGACGTCGTGGCCCCGCGGGAGCCACTTGCAGCCGTTCCAGGTGTCTTCGTAGTAGTCCGCCTTCCCGTCGGTCCGGGGTTCGAGGCGGATGCGCTCGTAGTCGCCCCGGCCGGCGTTGGGCCGGAAGCGGATGGTGAGGCCGTCGGTGCGATCAGGCATCGGCATCACCCCGCAGCCACTCGCGGAACTCGTCGGCGAGTCGATGGTCGGCTTCGTCGAGGCGCTCCAGCAGCGCCTCGCTGTCCGCCCACCCACTCAGTTTCTCGCCGCGTTCGCGGTCCCACACCTCGTGTTTCTGGCCGGTCATCGCCTCGTACGATCGACTCGTCTGCGTAATCCGGCACGCCTCGTTCTGCGCGATCACTTCGATAGCGTCACTCGGCATCCTCACCACCCACTGTGTGCGCCACGTCCGCGAGTTCGCGAGCCTCGTCGACGAGGTCTGGGTCGATATCGCCGAGGTGCATGGCGACGGCGTCGATGTTGTCCTCGGTGAGCGAGATGTTCCGGTGCATCGAGTCGAACACCTTCTCCAGCGTCTCGCGGATGATTCGCTCGGCGACGGGCCGCCCATCGTCTGCGGCCTCGGTTTCGATGCGGAGCAACCGCGATTCGGGCATCGCGTAGGTCTTCGAGGGCTCCGATTTCGCGTTGCTACAGTAGACCACCTCGTAGACGGCGTCCTCGGGCGTAGTGCCGAGGCGGCTGTTTCCGTAGTTGCCCTCCAGGTCGTAGCCGTTCGCCTCCGACCACTCCGCGGCGGTCTGCCCGCAGTCCTCGACGATGTGGACCGGCCGGCCCTGGGTCTTGTCGAGCGCGACGTCGCCGACCTGGATCGGCTCACTCATCGTCCCACACCTCGCCATCGCGGATGGCTTCGAGGCGGTCGATCAGCGCGTCGACGGTCGGCGCCGGGAGTTCGCCACTCGCGTCGAACCCCTCGCCGCGAAGTTCGATCCGGCACAGTGGCTCGGCCTCCGAGAGCGGCTGGTGTTCGGGCGCCGTAACCAACAGCGTCGCCTCGCCCCCGGCCTCGATCGTCAGCCGACTGTCCTCGATTTCGGCCGCGCTGTTCCGGAGCGTGTGGTTGAGATGGACTTTACGCATCGCCGATCACCGCCTCGAAGGTCTGCCAGTGGACCGGGTCGCTCGCCAGTAGCGTCTGGACGTCCATGCTCGTGCGCTCGAATCGGGTGTAGTGGTCGTGCATCTCAGTGGGCCTCCTCGCAGTCGGTCGGTCGCGCGGGACAACTCGGCCGGCAGATCTCGTAGCCACACTCGGGGCACAGCACGCCGTCGGCGATCAGCCGGACGAACCGGAGGTGGTAGCACGCGCCACCGGCCGGCCCCATCCGGTACTCGAAGTCCTCGCAGTCACACGCCTCCTCGCGGAGGTCGACGACGTGCGTGTCGCCGCCGAGGCGCTCGACCTCGAACATGCCCGGGGCGATCTTCTCGGCCCGTAGCGACCGGAAGCGAGCGCGACGGGTGCGCGGACTCGTCATGTCGTGGGTCGTACTCATGCGTCCAGCCTCCGGGCGACGTCCTCGACGACGTTGCCGAGCCCGCCGGCCTCCTCGACCGGCTGGCGGTCGGTCCAGCCGGCGAGTTGCTCCTCGACGAACAGCACCCACTCGACGACCGAGCGGCCGTCCAGATCGGTCTCGTGGACGACGTCACCGTCGTCGATCACCCAGACGTGCTGGGACATGGGGTCGTGGTAGTGTTCGTCGCCGCTGGCGTCGACGCCGAGGCGGTACGCGCTCGATGGTAGGTCGGTGCCGGAACTGACTTGTCCGGCGCGTTCGAGTTCAGTCATGCTCTCGCTCTGAGAGCACAGTACGGCGGTGTTCCAGCACCGCCGGGCGCCTTCTCAGACACCCATCCTGTGCTCACTTGTTAGTACATTTGCTAACACCATAAAGGTTAGCAATTGCACTAACTATTAGTAGATGCGCTAAGTACATCCAGTCGGAGGTTAGCAAATTCTACAATGGCGGCCACAGAACCACGCGGCATGGCGAAGACTCGCGCGCTTCTCACGGAGACGGAGCGCGAGCAGATCGCGGGCGAACACGGACGGGATCGACGCTACCAAGCAACGTCTCGCGCCCGCCGGCGCATCGAGGACGAACTGACGGAGGACATTGAGGTACTGAAAGAGCATCACCCCGACCTACTCGACGAGCTGCGGGAGGTCGTCTGCGAGGAGGTTGGGGATGACTGACGACCGCTGGCAGCGCCGCGAGACGGTCGCCACCGACGAGGGCGAGATCGACGTGTCGACGGTCGAACTCTCGCTTCCCCACGGCCCCGATCGCAACCAGGACTTCGAAACGTGTCTGTTCGGCGATTTCGGGAGCCGTGTCGTCGGGCGGTACGAAACGCGCTCCCAGGCCGAGGACGGTCACGAGGCGGCGAAATCGCTCCTCGCCGACGGCGCGTTCGAGATCATCACCGAACGCATGGGCATCGAACTCGACGAACGGATCGACGCCGATCCACGGGGGGCCGACGATGCCGAGTGACTGCGTCGAGCCACCCCGCCACGGGCTCGTCGCCGCCGACGCTGTCGAGCCGCGTCCCGACGCCCGACTCGTCCCGGCCGTGATGGAGGCCCGGAACTGCAGCAAACCCGCCGCCGAGGCGTTCATCGACGATCACGGGCGCCAGCAGGCCGAGCGCGTGGTCCGGGCGCGGTGGCGCAACTGCGGCCGACAACGGCATCAAAGCGGAGGCGACCGATGAAACAGCACCCGGCCGACGCGGCGAATACGGTAATGCGAGGCATCGAGGACCTCGCACCGCGGCACATCGTCGAGGCGGCGCCGGACGACCGTGAAGAAGAAGCGCGCGAAGTCGCGGGGCGCATCGAGGATCTGTACATGGAGCTGGACGACGCGATGTACAAGGTCCAGCAGATAACCGAGAAGGAGTGACTACTGGAGATGAGCGAACATTTCGACTACGAAAACGAAGGTGAGATCATCGAGGATCCGATGTTCATGTGCGAGCGGTGTGGGTATGCCAACGTTCGGTTGGTGGACATCGACGGCCGGGGCGCTGCGAAGTGTACGAGCTGCGGCGTGGCGTACATCACAACGGATTGAACACCAGCCATGCCAAACTGCATTTACTGTCACGACGACGGACGCCCGTGTTCGGCCTGCGGCGACGGCCGGAACGCATCGTCAACCGGAGGCGATCGCGATGAGTGACGAGTACCGGTATCGTGGGCGGTGCGACGTCTGTCGAGAGACTGGCCCGTGGGAGCTCGATGACGAGAGCGCGGCTGCGTGGCTCGACGAGCACTTCGAGGACGCCGACCACGCGGACCTCTCACAGTCTCTCAACAGTCGCGTGCAGCGGTACCCTGTCGCGGACCTGGAGGCGATTGACGCGTGACCCGAGTAGTGAGTGATAGCGGAGGTGGTGGTCGTGGAGAGTGAGCCGTTCGTCGGGTTGCCCGAGCACACGACCTTTCAGCCGGGCGGCACCGTCAATCACTGGGACGACGTCCTCTGCAACCGGTGCGAGGAACCCGCGACCCACTCGTTCGGTGACACCTTCGACCTCTGCGACGACTGCGTCGAGGACTTCCGGAGGTGGCTCAAGTGACGCACACTTGCCCGGTCTGCGAGGATCCGATGTGCGCCGATGAGGAGTGGCGTCTCCGCCCCGGACTGGCAACTGACCGGCCGGCGTCGAGCGGCGACTACGTCCACGAACGCTGTTGGACCGACGCCCGCGATCTCTCCTCTTCCGGAGGTGGCGACGGTGGAGACTGAAGCCGTGACCGACGTGGTCTCGAACGGCGGTCGCGACCGGGACGGGAACGCGCGGATGCTCTCGCGATGGACGTTCGAGTACGAGCCCGCTCGGACGATCGTCGAGGAACACCTCGCCGGGCGTGTTCTCAACGCCTGCGCGGGGAAGACGCACCTCAACCACGACGGCGAACTCGTCCGCAACGACCTCAACCCGGACCGTGACGCCGACACGCATCACGATGTGGCCGAGATCGCCGCCCACTTCGACCCGCAGTCGTTCGACACCGTCGTCTTCGATCCGCCGTTCGACGAGAAACAAGCCGAGACGAAGTACGACGGACTCCACGCGATGGACGTGTACGCCGCGCTCGAAGGCTTCAACGAACTCGTTCGGCCCGGCGGGAAGGTCATCTGCTTCGGCTGGAACTCCTGGGGGATGCGATCGTTCGCGGCGTTCGAGCGTCGCGAGACGCGACTCCTCCAGCGCGGACCGATCCACCGCGACGTGATCGTGACCGTCGACGAACGAACGTCCGGCACGATAGCGGCCCGGTACGGCTCGCAAGCCGGTGGTGACGATGGACGTTGACGAGCCGCCGGAGCGCCCCGACCCGCCGATGCACGAGGAGTGGGAAGACGTCGAGACGTGGACGCAGGGCTCACTCCGATACCCGGTGCCGGGTGGGTGGGACCTCGACGACCACGGCAAGTTCCACACCCGGTGGGTCCACGAGGATGGTGCGACGTTGACCCGTTCGACGGTCCGCGAACCGGGGCCGAAAGACACGTTCAAATTCACGCTGGACGGGGAGGAGATTCACCGCGTCAAGACCGGGCCGAAGCGTGTCGAGATGCGCGAGGAAACAGTGTGGACGCTCACGTTCTACGACGAGCGGGACGACGTTGACTCGCCCGAGACGTTCGCGGAGGCGAAGCGCGAGGCACAGAACCAGTCGCTCACCGATTATGAATAGCACTCGGAAACTACCATGACCCAACAACAGCAACAGAATATGTCCGACCTCGACTGGCCCGCAGAGTTCGAGCGAACGCCGCCGGAAGATCGCGAGGAGTATTCCGGCGGCTTCCGCGTCACTCGCTCCACGGCGTTCCAGAACGTCCTCGACGAGCTGGCGACGTGGGACGGCGTGACCGACGTACAACTCGACTCCGGAGCCGAACACCAGAAACGTAACCCGAACAAGCCCTACGCCCGCTCGTCGTTCGATGATCCGGGGGTAGTCGTTCGCTTCAACAAGGACGGAGAGGACATGGCGGCGGCGTGTGATCGCTGGGACAACCCGCGAGACAACGCCCAAGACCTGTACCACTACCTGCACGAGACGCGGATGCAGGAGCAACGCGGCACCGTCACGGCCGAGAGCGAGTACGAAAAACTCCGGCTTCCGAGCGGCGAGGACGATGTGACCGCCGCCGAGCCACCTGCCACGGCGGTGCTTGGCGTGGACCGTGACGCCTCGGCCGAGGAGATCCAAGCCGCCTACCGCCGCCGAGTGAAGGAAACGCACCCGGATCAGGGCGGAAGCGAGGAACAACTCCAGCGCGTTCGAGACGCGAAAGAGGCGCTTCTCGACTAACCCGCAACCGATCATGAGCCGGAACCTCACTACCACGCGCTCACAGGTCTTCGGTGACGTCGACCCCGGCACCGAGTGCCGTATCTGTGGCCGGAACGTCGAGGACGGGCGCGCGAAGACGTGCTCAGACTACTGCGCGAATCTCCTCTCCGCGGTGATGGGGATGCTGAACTGGTCGTCAGTCCGTCGCCGCATCATCGAACGCGACGACGAGACGTGTCAAGAGTGCGGCCTGGACTACACGCTGATCCGTCGGGCTCGGGACCACATCCGAGATCGCATCGAGACACGCGTCCCTGACCGGTTGGAGAATCCGAGGCTTGGCGATCCTGACGCTGTCGACGAGTACGACTGGGAAGCCCACAGAGAGTGGAACAAGAAGCTGCGGGAGTACCGAGAGGTTCTAAAAGAACGCTACGGTGACCCTCACGACCACGACATCAAACTAGAGGTCGATCACATCACCCGCGTCGCTGACGGTGGGCACCCGTTCGACCCCGCGAACCTCCAGACGCTGTGTTCGCAGTGTCACGAGGAGAAGACGGCGTCGGAGAACAGCGGCGGCCAGACGCCGAGTCGGGGCGACCTGAGCGAATCGTTGTTTGAATACGTCGACCCGTGAACTGGCTGCAGCCGGCTCGGAAGCCGCCGAATCCTAATCCTCCCGTATAAACCCCGACGCACACGCCGAGAGCGGTCTGAGATGAATCTCCGAAAGGTAGCGCGAGGCGAACATCCCGGGCCGGTGTTGCCACTGCCCACCCCGCTATCGAAGTGTAACCGCCCGTCGCCAGAATCGCCGGCGCCGAGCTACGGTCGCCGCGAGAGCGAGCAACAGACCTCGTCGGGCCCGCGCCACAGTCGCCCCTCAACCTCGTAGACGCTGCCGTCCACCAGGAGGACGTCGCCCGGGACCGGTGGGGCGACGGTCTCCCACTCGGCGAGCCACTCGTCGCTATCTGGGATCGCGATGCTGTCGGCGAGTCGCACCGTCACCGTCATCGGACCCACCGCGCGTCGGGGAGGATCTCTTCGACGAGAATCCGTTCACCGGCGTCGGGATCGTAGCCCCGGCCGCGGTAGTGATCGACAAGTACCGACGGATCACGCCGCAGCCATCGCAGACTACTGGATGGCTCGTGATGGGCGTAGACGGCCGTCCCACCGCGGGCCTCGAACAGCATGATGTCGACCTGCATCCGGGCGCCGACGTCGGCGTCGCGCCGGTAGACCCACGCGCCCTGCTGGCGCCGGCCGTCGGGCAGCGTCTTCGTCGCCGAGAGGACGTTGCGTCGACACCCCGCCTGCCAGAGCAGGCGCTCGACCGCCTCGGGCGTCGCGTCGAGGACGCCCACACGCTCTCGGTCGCCGATCTCGTAGGCCGCGCCGACGCCGCCGGCGAGCCGTTCGATCACGGGGTCGAGCAGCGGCAAGGCGACGCTGCGGACCACCTCGACCCAGTCGTGCTGGGGCCCGAGGCGGCGGGCGGTGCCCACGTAGACGACGAGCGCCATCGCAAGCGCCGCGAGGATGATCGACAGCGATACCGGGGGGAGCGGGACAGTTGGGACTGGTCCCATGCGGTGGCGCAGCGACTGACGCCGTTAGTCGCGCCCGAGGCCGCCGATCGGGAAGTCGCCGGACCAGATCGAGAGGCCGGTGCCGGGGTCGTCGAGAGTGAGAACGTGAGTGTAGTAGCCGGCGTAGGTGCCGGTGACATCCTGCTCGATGTCGAGTGTAACGAGTTCGCTGGTGCCGTCGCCGTCGCCGTCGGTGATCGACAGCGAGATCCCACTCTCGTCGTCGTCGAGGACGGCCACGCCACCGAGGTCGGACGGGACGTCGCTCACCTCCGCATCAAGCGGTAGGAGGTACCACGAGACGTCCGCACCGTCGACGTCGTAGTCCGACCCACTCTTCTGGATCGTGAACTTCCAAATCTCCGATTCGCCGGCGAGATAGTGGTCGTGAGGTGTGATGTCTGAGGTCATGTCGATATCGAGGGTCCGCGTGTGCGTTTCGATCCAGCCGAGCGCCCGTGTCTGGGTCTCGGTCCAGGCGAGGGTCCGCTCGACGGTCTGGGTGATTTGGGCCGGCCCGACGAACGCCCCCGCCGGGGCGACGACGTCGACGACGCCGACGCTCGCGTTGAGGCTGGCCGGGGCGACGGCCGTCCCGGCAGGCGCGCCGGCATCCACGACACCGGCGCTCCCCGTCGTCGTCGCAGCGCCCGAGACTGCCCCCGCGGGCTGGGTCACCGATACCGTCGCCGTCGAGGCGCCGAGGACGAGGCCGCCGGCGCTCCCCTGGGGTTGGACGACGCTCACGACGCCGACGCTCCCCGTCGCGGTGGTCGGTGCCGTGATCGACGCGTCGGGCTGGGCGACCGTCGGGGGTGCGACGCTCCCCGTAACCGTTGTGGACGCCTGGACGGCCGCTGTGGGCTCGGCCGGTGTGACGACACCGACCGTGCCCGTGCCGGTCGTCGGCGCCTCCACGGCGCCGCTCGGGGCCTGGACAGTGGTGGTCTGGGCCGAGGCGTCGCCGGTCGCGGGGGCATCGGCGCTCCCACTCGGTTCGGCGACGGTGACGGTCGCCGTCGAGGCCGAGAGCGTGATTGCCTCGGTGGTCGCCTCGCCGTACTCGGCGCCGCCGTACTCGAACTGTCCGTATTGTGCTGACTGAGCCATAGGCTACGTGTTATTTCGGCGGGATGGATTCGTGCCGCCTATTTGTCGAGAACTATGTCGGCGAGAGACACGCCTCGGCTGTTCATTTCAGCCCGTAATTGTCGGTAATAGCCTGAGCAAAAGCCAATAATAGCACCAAGAACAGCCGACAGAACCACAAGTTTACCGATAACTTCAATCATATATCATAATATGAATTGACTGTTAATATTGTTTGTGCCGCGTATCCTACGAGAGATTGTCCGCAACGACCGTATTTGTCGCGCTCCCGTTGCTCTCTGAGATGTGCGTCGTTGAACCGTCGTCGATATTGTTTTTGATGATATACTTATCTATCGTTCCACCTGTCCCGCCGGTGTTAACGCTGATCGCCGTCCCGCAGTTCCGCGTGTAGTTGCCGAGAAACCCAAACCCACCCACGGTGTTGCCGTTGAATTCGCGGATCTCATAGCCCACCGTGCAGTCTTGGATCACGTTGCCGCTGTAGATGACGCCACCGATGAGCGCGCGCATCCCCACGTCGCAATTGAGGATGTTATTACCCGTGGCCGTGACCGATGTCGTCCCGTCGCCCGACATCTGGATGCCCCGCTGCCATTGATGGATCGTGTTTCCAACCGCCGTCACGCAGTCAATATCCGAGTCGGTAACGAAGATTGCCCGTTGGCCATCGGCCGTCCCGTTTGACCCACAGAAGTTCCCGACGACGGTGAGAAAGTCGGCCGTCGAATTATCACAGACCACAGCGCGGGCATTCGTCCCTTCTGCGATGAGGGTATTCCCGCTGACGACGATCCCATTCTGATTCAGATTGTTGCGATCCATCCGCACGCAAGCGGTGTTCTCCGTGCCAGGTTTGATATAGCAAAAGTTCCCCGAGATTTGGAACCCACGCTGTGCCGTCGCGTTGCGTCCCGTGTGGGATTCGACGATGAACCCCGGCGTTGTCCCCTCGACGTAGTTGCCGACCGCCGACACGCCGTCAAACCCGTCGATGGCTTGGATGTGTTCGTTGTCGGCGTTGAGACAGGTGTTGTTGATGGCCCTTCCGTTCTTGGAGACGTTTGAGCCGCCGCCCTCGAACAACAGCGAGCCGTTCCCTGCGTTTTCGAGGCGGTTGCCAATGGCCTCGACATCGGAGATGTCGCCTTGCGTCGTGAGCGAGCCGTTCCCGGTAGTATACGACGTAAAGAGGATATTCTGCCCGTAGGTATCGTAAATGCGAGAGTTCCCGACCATGATGTTACTCGCGTTGGAGACGATCACGCCGTTGGCCGTCTCGCGGTCGGGGCCCGTCTGATTGGCCCTGTTACCGTTGATGTCGCACCCCCCGACTCTGACACCCGAACACGAGTGGATGTATAGGACGGCATCATTAGCGCCGTCAGCGAGCTTGAGTGCGGGCCCACGGATCGTGAGGCCGTCAGTCGTAACCGTCAGCGCCGAGGAGAGTGTATGCGTAACGGACTTGTCGAACTCGATGGTCGCACCAACTGGCGCGTTGTCGATGACGGTCTGGGGGTCGGCGTTGGGGTCGGGGCTGATCCGTGTCGACCCGATAGATGCGGACTGTGCATCTACCGATCCGGCGACGATATCCGCGAACACACGCCGGTCGGAGATGTCACCACTCCCGGTGTCGCCCGTCCCGCCGGCGACCCACACCTCCGCGACCACGGCCGCATCGGTGGCCGAGAGGTCCGGCGGCTGGGGCTGGTAGGTATCCCGACCGGTCTCGCCGGAGGGCGCCGCGGGCGCCGCCGTCCCGGTCGCAACCTGGGGCACCCCGGCGCTGTCGATGTAGATCACGTCCTTCCGCGGGTCGGTGTTCGACGAGGTGAGCGTCAGCGTCGTCGTACTCACGCTCACGCGAGACCCGGCGACGATGGCCTCGCCGCTGGCGACGTCGATCTCCATGGCGTTGGTCCCATCCGAGGCGCCACACCCAGAGACGATGGCGTTCTGGTACCGGCGCTGCTGCTGGTTGAGGTCGAGGGCCTGTGCCCCCCAGCCGTTTTCGATATTATCGGGCATGGTTAGTACTGAAAAGCCCCGTAACAGGGGCGTTCGTCGTCGGTGATGTCGACCTGGACGGTGTCGGTGCGGGGTCGTGGGGCGAGGACGGGGAGTGTCGCCATCCCTTGGAGGACTGTCCGCCGGCGCATACGCACCTGTCTACAGGCATACCTATCAATCTACTGCCACCGGTCACGGCGTCAGGTTGATGATGCCCTCGGCGTCGAACGACCACGTGAAGGGCTCGCCGTTGGTCTGCTTGGGGAGGTCAGCCTCCTCGGAGTCGTCGAAGATGCGGATGATCGGGTCGTCGCCCGGCGTGGTGTCGTCGCCGCCGATCTGCTTGTAGATGAGGACCGCCTCGACGGTCTGGCCACCCGTATTGGAGCCGAGATCCGACCACGTCACGTCGTCGGCATCGTACACCGCCTCGCTGTCCGTGTTATCCTCGGTCCAGGCGGCGTTCGCGAGTGGCTGTCGCGAGTAGTTCGTGCCGTCGAACTCCGCGCCGGTCGTGCCGCCATCGAGGACGTCGCTGACGAACTCGTGGGCGTTGGCGTCGGGGGTGTACTCGGTCGTCTCTTTGAGCAGTGCGACTTTGAGCGTCCCCGACGCGATGTCGAGGTTCTGCTGGGCGATCTGGGTGAGGGTTCGGATCGGAATCATGGGTCTGGATCAAGGGGTCCGCCGCGGTCTGGAGCTCGGTCCGCGGAACGTCATCGCGTCAGTCCTGTCGCGCCACCCGCCGCCCGAGGGTCCGGCGGACGCCGAACTCCAAGCGCCCCTCGGCGACGTCGGCGCCAAAGCGTAGCGAGACGCCATTCAGCGACGCCCGCTCGCCGCCGAAGGCCGGGACGTCGTAGGGGTAGCCGGGGAGGACGAGCGTCGGTGCAATCTGCAGCGTCCCCGAGCGCTCGTCGTTGGTGACGAGGTCGAGGACATCCCGGCGCATCTCGTCGATCAGGACGTCGGCATCGGAGATGCTCGGATAGGACCGCCCGACCGGCACCTCCTCGCCGACGCGGGTCACTTCGGCCGTGTGGATGAGCGAGAAGTCGACGCCGTCGCCGACGCCGTTGATGCGATTCGCGTAGTCGAGCGTGTCACGGTCCTCGCTCGCGCCGTTCGCCAGCAGCGTCCAGTCGGCCGTCTTGACCGCGTTCGGGTCGCCCTTGCGATAGGACTCAACGACGAGCCCCGAGACACTGTGATCGGTGGTAAACCGCCATGCACCCGCCTCGTGGAGCGTCTGGGCGTTTTCGAGGTAGGTATCCGCATCGAGGACGATCGGGTTGCTGTCCTCGACGACCGCGGTGTCGTCGGTCGTCACGCGCACCTCCAGGCCGGTCACCGACTGCCCCGTATCGCCGGTCGCCGGCGACGTGGTCGCGTCGGTCGTGTAGCGAGAGAGCCGCGGCGCGACGGTGAGGGTCGTGCCGAACTGATCCTCGGCATCCCAGTCGACCGTCTGGGAGGTGGTGTTCCCGGCGACGACGTCGCTCGCGATGGTCTGGACGATGGCCTGCTGGCCTGTGGTGTCGTCCCAGGTGCTGTCGACGGTGGACTCGCTCACGCGCCAGTCCTCGTCGACGGTGATCGGCACCTTGGTGGCGTCGGGATACCGCTGGGGGCCGCCGAGGACGCCATCGCCGGCGCCGAAATCAACGGAGTTGTCCTCGGTGATGCCGTAGCCGCCGAAGCGACTCCCCGAGTCGCCCGGCGCGAAGCAGTCGACGATGACGCTCCCGCCGAAGTTGTTGTTTGCGTCGACGTCGACCTCGACGCCGAACGAGTAGGTCGTGCCGGCTTTGAGTGGGTCGGTTGGGGGAGAGCCGACAGTACCGTTCGCCGAGAGGTTGACAGATCCACCCCACTCGGCAGCTTGCGTCGCCGGGCCGCCGACGGCATCGAGGCCGATCCGTTGGTCGTTGAGCGTGACGTAGATATGGCCATCGAAGGTCTCGTATTCGTAGCGGAGTCGCGGGACGAAATCGTCCCACGGGATGTCGTGCTCGGGCGTGAACTGGATCTCGCGTTTCTGACCGGCAGTATTGAGTTCGACGGCCTGCGCGTTGGAGTGATCCGAGGGCGCGTCGACAGTGTCGATGACAGTCCCGCTCCCGGTGCCGTCCTCGGCCTCCGCGAAGAAGCGAACCGGCGCGTGGTCGATACGATCGGGCTGGACGTCGACCGGCACGTCGGCGGCGACGTCGACGACCGCCGTGAAATCCGTCGGATCGGGGAGGTCATAGAAGAGTTCGTCCTGGCGGACGGTCGAGGGCGTCGAGTCGATGACGGTCGCCGACGCCGGCGTGCGACTCCAGTAGTCCGCGATAGCGGTCTGCAGCGCCGCCGCGGAAACCCCGAGCGCGTCGGGGTAAGTGACGATGGCCGTGTCCTCGCGGAGTTGGCGTGTCTTGCCGAACGCCTCCAGGCGCCCGACGCCGTCGTCGACGCCAGGTGTGTGGATGCTCCCGTCGAAGAACTGCTGACTGCCGTAGAACAGGCGGAGCGCGTCAAAGGCATAGCCGAGCGTCCCGCGATCCGCCGGGGCGACCGACAGCGTGGCCCGCCAGATGCCGGTGTGCTCGGGCGTGATCGACGCCTCGGTCCAGTCGTCGGGGTTGAGAGCGATGGTATCGGCCCCGCTCCCGATCTCGGCGTAGAGTTCGCCGCCGCGGACAGCGATGACGGTGATGGGCTGTGTGTTCGAGACGACGTGTTCGGTGTAGACCTGCGAGCGGTAGAGCACCGGCTCGTAGAGCACCGGGTTGGGGTCCTCCAAGGCGGTCGTGTTCGCACCGACGTTGTCGACGGTCGTCCACGTCGAGCCGCCGTCGGTCGAGCGCTGGAGCCGCCGGCCGTTCTCGTTGTCGGCGTTGTCCTGAACGCTGAACGTGACGGTCATAGCTCTCGGTCGGTGTTGGTGAGTCCGGTGTCGGCCGGCAGTTTCGTCACCTCGGAAACGGTGACCCACGCGCCGGTCACGTCGGGAGTCTCGCTTCGGGCGCGGATGTCGTACTCCTCGCCATCCAGCACGCCCGCGTTGGCGTTGTCGAAGGTCGGGTCAGCGCCGCCCTGCGCGACGACGATATCCGAGCCATAGGTGTCGCCCACGTCGGCCTCACGGATCTGGTAGCGGACGTTACCCGTGTCGGCGACGTCGGCGTTCTGGGGCGTGAGTTCGTTCTCAACCGAAGCGTCGACGGGCGTGATCGAGCCGACGGTGGTATCGGGGAGCTCGGTCGTGGCGGTGAGCGTGCCGCTCTCGCGGGTGACGTCCGGGTAGACCGCGACGACCTTGCCGGTGTGAGTCGTGCCGTCGAGTCGGTCGCCGGTCGTGTAGCTCGTCGCCGTGCCCGCGAGGTCGCCATTGGCCTGCGTCCACGTCCCTCCACCATCGGTGGAGTACAGCGCCCGGTAGGCGACCTCGTCAGTCCCCTCGCGGGTCCAGTCGTAGTCGAGTTGGTCCGCGAGGCCGTCGCCCGCGGCGTCGACGGCATCGAACGCGTCGAGTGTCGGCGCCGGCGCGTCGGTGGTCTGTGCGGCCGTGTCAGCGGTGACGCCCTCGGTGTTGTACGCCTCGATCTCGTAGTAGTAGGTCGTGCCTTGGGTCAGCCCACTGTCCGTATAGGTCTGTGAGCTCCCGGAGCGTGAGACGTCCGCGATGCGGTTGCCGGTGGTCGGGCTAAAGCCCTGTGTGGTACTCCGATAGATGTAGTACCCATCGGCGTCCGACGAGGACGACAGCGCCAGCGTGACCGCCGTATCGGTGTGGCTGTCGATACTGACCGTACAGGAGTCGGGGCCGCCCTCGACGATGACGACGGTACCGCTGCCGGCCGGTGCGCCGCCGTCAGTGCTCGTGGTGACGGTCCACGTCCCGTCGACGGCCACGCCGCCGTCCTCGCCGGCAAAGTTACTGCTGCCCCATAGCCCCCCATCGCCGCCGAGCCCCGATCCCTCGGCATCTTGGCCGTCCTCGGCTGACGAGCCACCCGCCGCCCCGCCGGCCCCGCCGCGGCCACCCCCACCGCCACCGCCAGCTTGCCCATCGTCTGAGCCGGCACCCTGTGCGCCGCCCCCTGCATCGCAGTACAGCCGGTCGCCGGTCGGGGCTTCGATGGCCGTCGCGCCACCACCACCGCCGCCGCCACCGGAGTCGTCAAACGGATCGCCGCCGTCGCCACCGGCTGCAAGCGGTGAGGAGCCACCACTCCCACCGCTCGTCCCGGTCCCGTCACTGCCGGCGTCACCGACGTACACGGTGATCGTCTCGCCGGGCGAGACGGCGAGTTCGGCGTCGGCGTAGCCGCCGTGGCCGCCGTCGTAGAGTGTATAGCCGACTTGTCCGCTCCCACTGTCGCCACCCTCGGCACCCTCAACCGTGACATAGAGCTTGTTAATCCGGTCGCGGACCGTATAGGTCGCTTGTCCGGGATCGAACGTGAGTGTCCGGCCCATTACAATCCTCCGCTGGCAGCCATCTACAGGACCGCCTCCGTGAGCGCGTTCCGCAGCGCCGTTCGGTCGGCGTACTCACTCGCGTCGCCGAGATAGGTCAGCTCCATCGTAAGTTCGATGCGATTCGTCAGCCGGTTCGGCGACGCGACACTCCGCACCAGTCCCCAGACCCCCTCAAACTGCGTGCCGACCTGGGTGGGCGAGGGGCGCAGCCGGACGAGATGAGAGTTCACCGGCGCCGCGTTGGCGACGCGTTCGCGGACGTAGACCCCGCCGCCGTCGGTGCGGGCGACGACGTCGGTGCCGGCGTACTGGCCGTAACCCTGGACCGTCTCGGCGCGGTCCTCGTGCCCCGTCGCACGCCCGGCGGGGCGGAACACGAGGCGGGCGGTCTCGGGCTCGCCGAGGACGCGGTTCCGCGTCTCGCTCGCGAGGTGGTCGACGATGACGGTGGTGTCACCCTCGAAGTTCCAGTAGTCGATGCTCATCCGCGGTAGCCCCCCGTTTCGATGCGGAGGTTCTCCTCGCGAGACCGCCGCTCGATCTCCTCGGCCGAGACCTCTCGCACGACATCGGTATCGCCCTCAACGTTGACGCGGATGGCGAGCGGTTCGCGATCGCCGCGCATGATTGACCGGGCACCTTCGCGTTCGACGCGGGCGGCCTGCTCGCGGATGCCGGTGACGAGTTGGTCGGGGGTGAGATCTACACCACCGGCACCGAGCCCGGAGAGGAAGTTCTCCAAGTTCGTGCCCGCGCCTTCGATGACGCCGGCAATGATGCGAAGAACCGACGCGATGAGTTGGTCGCCCCACTCGGTGACGAACTCCAAGACCCCGTTGAGTGTTCGCTCCCAAAAGCTGGCGAGCGTCTCCAAGGCCAATCCAAAGTCGCCGTTGATGATCTGCGCAAAGACTGTGACGAACGTGACGACCGCGTCGAGAAGTGTCGTGAGGAGGCCGAGCGCCCCATCCACCATCGCGGATAGAATCGTAACAACGTCGTCGCCAATCAACCTCCACGCGGCTCTAAAGTTTTCCAATATCCCTTCAGACGCCTCAATAGCAGGCCCCAGACGCTTGATGATAGCTCTGGTTCTGGTAATAGCATCCTCAACATGCTCTTGAATCCCCAAGAAGTTGGATTCCCACGCGGCCGCAAGGGCCGCACCGAGCGCCATCAACCCTCCGATTGCAAGTGCGACGGGGCCACTAGCGATGGTGGCGATACCCGCAAGCACGCCGATCACGCCGGCAACGGCCGTCCCGAGGATGCCGAGCGTCCCGGCCATGCCATCGGTGCGGCTGTTCATCTGATCGAACGCGTCGATCCCCTCGTTGACGCGGCCGAGGAGCCGGGAGAGATGCGGAAGCAGTGTCTCACCGGTCGTGATGGCGATATTCCGGAGTTTGTTTTCGGTGCGGGTGAGCTCCGCGTTGAACGTCGAGTTCGCCGCCTCGAACTCCTCGGTGAGCGAGGTGGCGTTTTCGAACTGGTTGTTCGAGGTTTCAAGCGCCGCCGTCAGCCCCTCCGTATTCTGCGCGAGCCCGGCGATGGCCTGGCGCGAGGCCGTCGAGAGCGTCTGCCGAAGGGCGTCGGCTTCGTCGCCGCCCGACTGGAAGGCCATGACCATCTGGCGGATAAGGTCGAGCGGCGCCTCGTCGCGCATCGCGGTGAACTCCTCGGCGGTCATACCCATCGCCTCAGCCAGATCGGCGACGTTCGAGGGGTTCATGAGTTCCTGTGCGACGCGCCGGAGCCGCGTGCCCGCCCGCTCGGAGGATTCGGAGACCTCGTTGAGCGTCGCACTCAGGCCGAGAATCTCCTCGGCCGAGAGCCCGAGTTGGGACATGGCCGCCCCCGACCGCAGGATGGAGTCGGTGATCTCCGAGGACGTCGTCGCCATCGTATTCGAGAGTTCGTTGATGGCCGAGCCCAGCGCTTCGACGTTGTCGATGGGCACGCCGGTGAGTTGCGTGATGCGGGCAAAGGCGTCCGCGGCGTCGTTGGCGGCGAGATCCGTCGCGACGGCCATCTTCGCCGTGACCCCCGTGAACTCCTCGATGTTGGCGACGCCGTCGACGCCCAGCCGCCCCGCCTGCGAGGCGATGCCTGCGAGTTCCCGCTGTGCCAGCGGGATTTCCTCGGCCATCTCCTGAATCGAGTCGCCCATCTCGCGAGCGATCTCCGGGTCGGTGACCTTCTCCAGTTCGACCATCTGCTGCTCGAACGCCCGGGCGGCGTTGACGGCCTTGCCACCCATGACGCCGGCGAGACCGACGAGCGCCCCCCCGAGCGCCGTGACAGCGCCCGAGACCGACATGAGGCCGGCCTCGGCGCTATCGAGTGTGTCCATGAGGCTGGTGCCGTCGCCACTAATCTGGACGGCGACCTCCTCCTGGATGCCGCCACCACCGGTGAAGACCATGTTTGGGGTAATGTCCTTATATCAGTGTCCCGAAACGTTATCCATGAGCGATGCAGAATCCGAGCGACTCGTGCTCGAACGCCAGCAGCGAGCCGCACAACTCAAGCGGAGCGGCCAGTGGCGCCTCATCGTCGGCGGCGTCCTGGCGCTCACGTTCGTCGGTGCGATCCTCGGCCTCCCGCTGGGGTATTCGGGGTATCGAAAACTGCGGGAGGCGAAGCGTGTCAAGCGGGGCGAGGCTACACCGTCGTGACCTCGCCGCCGTGTTCGGACTCGATCTCCGCGAGCGTCTCGGCGCGGCGCTGGTCTCGTTCGTCCTGATAGCGTGGGTCGGCTGCCGTGTTGCCCGTGGCGTCGGCCCGGGCCGCCTCCTCGAGCTCGTGTTTGACGCGCCGGCCCTCCCACCAGATGCGCTCCTCGTGGGGCGTGAGGTTGAGATAGGAGTTCGGGCCGGTACGTGTGTATCCCGCCTCGGTGGTCAGGACATACCGTCGAAGTGCTCGGCGTTCTCGTCCGCTAAGCTCAGCAGCGAATCCAGTTGCTCCGCGTCGATGCCGTCCAGCATCGACGCCATCTGCATCTGCTGCTCCCGAAACCCCAAAAAAGCCTGATAGCCCGAGGCGTTTTTGATGGCTTGGAGGATCGGGGCGGCACCGTACCCGAGCATGTTCTCGTCGATGTCGTTTGCGGTCAGGTCGCTGTCGAGGTCCGCGAGGGCGTAGTTGAACACGCTCGCGACGACATCGTGGTCAGGGTCGTCCGATTCGAGCGACTCGCCCCACCGTTCGAGGTGGCCGTTCGTGAGCGGCCGGATGCGGAGTGCCTGCTCGGTGCCGGGGATACGCTGCTGGACGGGCGTGGGGCGGTCGTCCTCGTCGCGAGTGACGAAGAAGTCGTTCGGGTCTGCGACCTCCAGCCCATCGCCGTCGTTGGTGTTGGGGGTGTCGTCCATCTTACGCACTTAGCGAGATGCCGGCGAACTCGTAGGTCGAGTCCATCGTGTCCCGGGCGGCGTTGACCTCCTTGGCGACGTCGCCCGGGTCCATGTTCTTCCCACCGGTCATGGTGATCGAGCCACCGTCGGCCACCCACTCGACGTCGAAGGCGACGCTCTGGAGCTGCTGGCGGATGGTCTCGATGTTTGCGACCGGCCCGGCCACTTCCGCCCCGAGTTCGATGTCCTGGGCTTGGGCGTACCAGTACCGCTGGGGCGTGCTTTCCTGCGCGTCGTTGTCGAGGTTGTTCGAGACAGTGAGGCCGCCAGAGATGATCCGGGCGCCGGTGCCGCCGAGACTGCCGGTGGTCGCCTGCAGCGTGTCGCCCGAGAACACCTCGTAACTGGAGCCGATGGCCGAGGCGTGGGAGCCAGCGCCGAGCGCGGGCACGCCGAGGTCGCCCTCGCCGTGCTCGTAGGCATCCTGCCCGTAGATGGTCAGGAGCGTGTTGCCCGAGCCGTCCTTGATGAGGACGTTGCCCGTGGTCTCGGCATCCAGTTCGGCGGCGTCGATGTCGCTGAACGACCCCGTCGTGGTCTGAGTGGTTGTGCCGTCGAGGCTCACGTCTTCGGTCGTGCCGGCGTCTTCGTTCTCGATGGTGAGCGTCTGCGAGGTGTCCGAGGAGTCCGTCGATTCCACATCCAGCGTCGTCGAGGCCGACGGCTGGGAGATCGAGTAGCCCCGAATCTTTTGGAAGTTGTAGGTGAGCGTCGTCTCGATAGGGAGCGACCGGTCGGTGACGAACGGGATGTCGACTTCGTCGATCTTGCCCCCCTTGCAGACGTAGTAGATGCGCCGGCCGCTGGAAGCAGTGCCGGCGTCGTTCGTGTGTTCCTCGCGGAACAGCGCCGAGTGCGAGTTCTTGACGGCGTTGTCGGCATCGCGAAGGATGCCGTCCGCGGCGGCGTCGACGGGGTCGCCGGAGCCGTCGGCGAGCCACCGCTGGAGGTGGTAGACGACCTCCAGTTCGTGCGTCTCGCTGTTGGCGAAAAACCCCGCCGCGCGCGGGTTGCCGAGTTCATCCTGCCGTTCGGTGTTCGCGTCGGGCATGAGCGTGACCGTCTGGGGCGCATCGCTGAAGCGCTCCCATGCCGGATCAGTGGGCACCTCGCCGTAGGCCGTCTCGCGGACGAACTCCGCGCGCTGCGGACGCAGCCCACCCTCGTCGACTTCGGTCATCGCTCACCCCCGACGTAGCGATACGTCGTGGTGTCGTGTGTTCGGATCATGATGGTTCGTAGTGGTAGCCGAGTCGGATCGTTACCTGGCGGCGATACTCCGTCGGCGACGCCTCGACGTTGTTGGCGTCCGTCGGCGGGTCGGCGAAGCTCCACTCGTAGTCCGCCGGCGTCTCGGCTTCGCCGCCGCGGGCGATGGCGTGGAGCTCCTGTCCGAGTGCCTCGGCGACTGTGTCGGGGTCGCTCCCGTGATCGGCATAGACGTCGGCGTCCCGCGGCCCGCCCCAGCAGTCGACGAGGATTGAGTAGTAACCGTGTTGGTGAGCGCCGCCGGTCGGCGAGTACCCCGTCGCGCCGGTCGTCCCGCCGCCGACGGTGACCCAGTCCGCGGAGACGATGGCGATCGAGGGCCACGTCGGCCCGACGTCGTAGTTGGCGATGCCGAGGTCCTCGGTGGCCGCGAACGGGACTGGGACGGTCGCGTCGTCGAATCGGGGGCGCAACCAGTCCCGAAGGTCACCTTTCGGGTCGGGAGCCATTACTCGCGCACCACCGTCAGGACTCTGACGCCACCGTCCTCGGGATGATCGTCGACGACGCGGTACACCGGACCGTCTGGGTGGACGAGTTTCGTCGGGTAGCCGTCTGCCACGCCGGCGGGCTGGATGGCGACGCCGTCGTCCGGGACTGCACGGAGTTCAAGGTCGGCCTCGATGTCCTCGCCGGCGGAGTCGGTGACGGTGCGGGGGAGTCCTCGCCGTTCGAGAACCGCCCGAAGCGTTCCGTCATCGCTGTAGTCCGGCGTGTCGCGTCCGCCACCCCCACCGCTTGCGTTCCGGACGGTGTACTCCGCGCCCTGCTGAGTGATGAGCCGTCGGACCGCCCCCGCCACGTCACCGCACCTCCTCGATCGTGATCGAGGCGATCAGGGCGCCGGTGTCCCGGACGCCCTTCGCGTCGGCGATTCGTTTCGCCTCGTTCTGGACCGCCAGCGCGACCGCCCGGATGTAGTCGCCTTGGGAGTTGATGGTGAGCCCTTGCCCGGAGGCGACACGCTGGGCGTAACTGGATGGATCGGCACCGACGCGCCGGGCGGCGGGGGCCATGAACGGCCGGGCCTCGATGTCGGAGGTCCCACGCTCCTGGTAGACCGCGTACTCGACCTGCGGGCCGGCGAGATACAGCGTCTCGCCACCCCACCGCATCCGGACATCACCGAGTGTGTCGAGGGCACTCCCGACCCCGGTGATGGAGGCGCCCCAGTTCATGAGCCACTCGTGGAGATATGCCGATCGGTGTCGCGGATGACGTTGCTTGACCGCCCGAAGGTGTCACCGGGGTCACGGCGCCGGACGAGTTTCCGAAGGCGGGCGACGGTGCTGGCCTCGTAGGTCTGGGAGGTGCGCCCGGTCTGAGCCTCGCTGGCGGTGCGATCCCGGGCATCGGGGGCGTTGCCGGTTGCGATTCGGAGCGCCGCCAGGGCCGCCTCGAAGTCCGAGCGATGCTGGGCGTCCTCGAAGGTGACGCCCGTCCCGTCGTACTCGCGGTCGATGTCGCGAGCGAGGCGGTTGAGCAACCGGGCGATCTCCGTCCCGCCGATGGTCGTGTCGATCTCGTCGCGGACGTCGTCCGGGTCGGCTTCGGGCATGGGTTGTTACCCCCGCCGCTCGCCGATGACCTCGAGGACGCCCTGGCGGCTGGCTTCGGCCTCGATGGCGTCGAGATGGGCGTCGTACTCGCCCGATTCGATGTCGGCGACCACGCCGTCCATCGGCGTTCGGTCGACGAACGCCGCGGCATCGAAGTCGTCGCCGCCACCGCCCTCGTCGTCGCCATCAGACGGCGACCGAGCACGAGAGATGTGCCGATGCATCGCCAGCAGCTTCGCGCCACGTTCGTCGTCGATTTCGGCGAGACCATTCTCGTTGAACTCCAGCGGCGACTCGTCGCCGAGCACCTGTCCGTTACGAAGTTCGGCGGCCTCGCCCGAGTTGTGTTGAAGCCACATGGAGACTTACGTCTGGATCGGGATGTTCGCCGTGGGCTGGGTGGCGACGAAGTCGACGCGGGCGTCGATCTGCCAGACGTCCTGTTCCTTGTTCTCTTCGCGGTACTGGGTGACATCCATCGCCCGGCGCGTGGATTCCCAGCCGAAGTTGGTGGTGTCGACGAGGTACCCCTCGCCATCGGAGAAGTGCCCCGTGTTGGAGAGGTAGACCGGCACGTCGCCAGCGACGCCGATGAACGCCTCATCGCCGACAAGGTTGCCCCCGGGGAGGATGCCCTGCTGGAGGACCTGATCTCCGAGTTCGGACGCCTGCGTGAACTTGTCCATCGTCAGGAAGTCGTTCATGTCCTGCGCGCCGGCGACGAGCCGCAGGTCGCTCAGGCTGAGTTCGTCCTGGAAGGCCCGCGTGCGAGCGAGCGTGATGTCCTCGTACTCCCAGACGCCGGCCGATGCGTTGCCGGCGTCGATGTTGCCGGCGCTGTTGGTGTTGCTCGAGAGGACGTTGTACGCCAGCGTTTCCATCCGCGATTCCTCAGCGCGCACCAGGTCTTCCTCCTGGTCCATCGTGAGGTCGATGACGTTGTCCTCAACGTCCTCGTCGGGGATGGCGATTTCGAGGCCGTACTTCGTGTGGACGGCCGACACCGAGTCGTAGCTCTTCGTCGACCGTGGGAACTCCGCTCCCGGCGGGACCTCGCCCACGTCACCGTCGAAGTCCGAGTCCGAAATCGGGAACTCGACGGAGTTGGAGTCGTTGTTGGTCGCGTCGTAGTCTCGGAAGACCGTCCGCGCCTGGTACTTCTTGTTGCGGATCTTCTCGACGATCGCGCGAACGTCGTCGTCGCTGATGATGTCGGATGCAGTCTGAGCCATGTTAGATCACCTACAGCAGCACCCACGCGTAGCCGGCCGGCGCGGTCTGACCGTTCCACTCGCCGTTTTCGTCCGAGAGGGCGTGGGCGGGGCCTCCCGAAACCGTTTCGAGTTCGCCGTCCGCGCCGGTTGTGCCGAAGTCGAGGTCGTCGCCGGCGCTGACGCTCCCCTCCACAGCCGCGACGCACGGCCCGCCGACGTGGACGGGGGCGTAGTTGTTGTCCTCGGTAGCTCGGCCACGGGCGCGAACACCGAGAACGCTCTCGGTGTCGGTGCCGGGTTCGATCTCGCCGCCGGTGATACCGACGGCATCGCCGGGACTGGTCGTGTCGCTGCTGTCGTCGTAGCCGATGGTGTCCGTACTGGAGCCACCGGCCTGTCCTGCGTTGGTTGCCATTTAGAGCACCTCCAGAGCGCCGTCGTAGTCGTCGGCGCCGGCGAGGTCGGCCGCCTCCTCACGGAGCGCTTCGACGCGCTCGTCAGGGAGTGCCGAGCCGACGGTCGAGAGCTTGTTGTCGATCTCTGCGATGCGTTCGATGTCCTCCTCGGAGGGGCCGCCGTCGCCACCGTCGCCGCCGGTCGGCCCGGAGCCTGTCTCGGGGGACTGCGTGAGCGCCTCGACGTCCAGGTCGCCGTCCTCGGTCTCGAACTCCGCAGCCATCGCCTCGAAGGGCATGGCTTCGATGGCGGAGTCCGAGAGTCCGGTGCGATCCTGGAGCGCTTCGGCCATCATCTCCTTGACGATGGACACACGCTCGCGCATCGCTTCGGCCGTCTCGGCGTCCATGACCTCGGGGTCGTCGAGATCGGCCGCCTCGTCGATGAGGTCGTCGTGGTCGTCGATCGTTGCTTCGAGTTCGTCGAGCCGGTCGCGCACCTCGGCCTCGACGACCGTTGGGTCGTCCTTCTGCCGAGCCGCTGCGACCAACTCCTGCTCGTGGTCGGTAAGGTCGTCCATAGTTGGGAGTCCAGTTGTGGCCGAGGTGCTCTGGCCCGAACCGCCGCCTGGACCGTCATCACTCCCCGGGTAGTTGCTCGCCGCTTCGATGTCGACGTCGGCGTCGAACTCGTCGTTGAGCAACTCGCCGGCCATCCGCTGGGCGCTGGCGAGCGCGTCGTCCGGAATATCGGCCTGTTCTCCGCGCCCTGACCGCACGGCCCCCAGAGCGCGGCGATTTAGCGCGTCATTCGACGGGTCGACGACCGGGAAAAAGCGGACTTCCCGGAGCGTGTCGCCGGCCGGTGTGCCCAGCAGCGACTTCTCGGCGATGAGGGTGCGGTCCTCGTCGGTGAGGTCGTCGACGCTGTCGACGTCGTCCGGGCTGGGAAGACTGTCATAGCCGGTGAGGTACTCCGCAAGCGTCGGCGTCGACCACTCCGCGTCCTCGGTGTCGGAGTAGGTCGGTCGGCGGGCGCGCTCGCGCTGGAGGGCTTCGACGTCCAGGTCGACGCCGAAATGTGCCGTGAGTGCCTCGGCCATCTCGCTTCCCAGCGCCGGCGACTCGCCGACGTTGATCTCGTTGCTGGGGACGGCGCCATCGGCGACCAACGCGAGGTCCCGGGCCGCGTGGACCTCGCGCACCTCGTAGAGTGCGTCGGGGTCGTCCGCCTCGCCCTCAACGAGTTCGAGGTCCCGCATGACGACCGGCGACACCTGCGCGAGACCACGTTCGACGAGCTCTTCGGCATCCCAGTCGGCGACAAAGCCCTCGAAGAGCAGCCCAGTATCGGGGTCGAACGCCGTCCCCGTGATCTCGCCGACCTTCTCATCCATCGAGACGGCGCCGGTGAGTGCCGGGCCGTCGTCGGTTATTTCGACACCGACGTGTTGCTCAGGATCCAGCGAGTCGGCGAGCGTGATCGGTTTTCCTTCGAAGAGCCCCTCCTCGGCCACCGCTTCGAGGACGTCGGCCGGCCACCGGGTCCGCTTTCCCGACAGCCCGGTCGTGACGTCATCGACGCCGAAGATGACGCCGTGGACCGGGAGTTGGTTCGAATCGGCCGATACGTCCCCGACGGCGGCGACGGTCGAACCGTCGCCCAGAACATCGTACATGGTCATGAGCCTGTGTAGATCGTGAGGGCACAGCGGCAGTTCGGGTGGGTCGAGCCGGGGATGAGCGCCTTCGCCTCCGCGACAGGGTAGGGCGCCCCGGCCTTGAGCGCCTGGCACTCCGGACAGGCCGTCGCGGCGATGAGGATGTCGACCTGCTGGATGCCGGCCCGTTCCCACTCCGTCGCCCGGGCCCGGTTGTGGGAGTGCATCACCTCCGTCCGGGCGATGCGTGTCGCCCGGTTCATCGCTCCCCGGGGCGTGCCGTCCTCGACCTGGCCGATGACGTCCGTAAGGTCGCGAGCGATGTCCCGCGGCCCACGGCCGGTGGCCAGCCCCTCCGTGAGTTCGCGACGCAACTCCGTCACGACCGCGTCGGTCATCCTCTCCAGTTCGTTCAGGTTGCGGGCGAACAGCGCTTGGAGCTGGTCGCGGTGGACGGGGAGTTGGAGTGCCGTCGCACCCACCTCACCCTCCGCAAGCCCGAGGGTCCGGAGTTCGACGTGGGCGTCCTCGACGCCGCGCTCGTAGGCCCGGTGGATGTACTGATTCTCGCCGCCGAAGGCCTGGAGGATCTCGCGGTCGGTCTGACGCGCGAGCCACCGCTCGAACGCGTCGGCCTGGGCGGCGTCGGTCGGGAAGTCGAACTGGCCCTCGGTCGGTGCGTCGACGAGGGCTTCGGTGCGCCCGAGGGCACCGTTCTCGGCAAGCCCCTCACGGATAGCCACCCGGATCGCCTGCCATCGTCCACGGAGGCGCTGGGCGTAGTCCCGGCGAAGCGACTTCGTCCGCGTCGGCTCGTCGCGGTTCTGGGCGCGTTCGACGTACTGCTCGTGGGCGGTGGTCTCCGAGGGCGTCTCGGCGGTGGCGCTCATCGCTCAGTCGTCGGCCTCCGCGGCGCCCCGGAGTTCGGCGGCCATCGCCTCGGGGTCGGACTCGTCGACGTCGATCTCGCCGTCGACGAACACCTCCTCGGGGAGATCCATCGTCGTCTGGAGGAACTGCTGGACGTCCAGCACCGAGTCGACGGGGACCGGGCCGAGCCCTTCGTTGAGGGCCGTCATGAACGACTCCATCTTGGCGATGGCCTCCTCGTCGAGTGAGTCGATCGGGTTGTCGCTCTCCTTGGGGGCGATCTTGACCTCCAGTTCCGGTTCGTCGGGGAGCTCGGGGTGGCGACGCACCACTTCGCGGAAGGCCTGGGTCCAGTCGCGCTCCTGGGCGGTGCGTTCCTCGGCGACGAGGTCCTGGTAGCTCTCGGACTGCTCGTCGGTGACGTGCTGGGTGATCTGCTCGCCGTGGGCGGTGGCGTACTTCGGCGCCGGGAGTGGGGCGAGGATGTCGTCGACGTAGTGTTGGAGTTCGCTTTCGAGATCCTCCAGCGTCGGCTCCCACTGGTCGAGCTCGATGCTCCCGTCGTGGCCGACGATATCACCCGGCCCGAGGTCGTCGACGTCGTTGACCCACTCGTCCTGTTCGTCGTCGCTCCATTCGGTGACGATGACCTCGTCGGGGAGTTCCGTGACGCCGGTGTTGAACTGGGCTGTCCAGACCCCCCAGGCCTTCTTTTTGATCGCCTCGGCACGGTCGCGCTTGATCGACCGGTACTCCTCGACGTCGTCGGCGACCGCCTCCATGACAGAGGTTCCGAAGATGCCGTCCTCGGTGCCATCGTCGCCACCGATATCGGCGTCGTTGACCTGTTTGAGGACGTCGTGCTGGGAGAGTGGGATCTCCTCGTTGTCGAGCCCCCCGGTTCGCCGGCCGACGATGCTCCGGTCGTCGAACTGGACGTAGGCCGCCGCCTCGTCGCGGCGGGTCGTCTCGTCGGCGATGTCGGTCTCGTCGGGGGCGAGGAGGATGTTGGTGTTAGCGTGGGTGCGGGCCGACACCGTCTCCGGGCGGACGTGCTTGAACCCCTGGATCTGAAAGTCGGGGTCGTCCTTCTGGTCGTCGCTCTTGAGGTACTCGTGGAGGACGGTCCCGCGAGTGTACTTCTGGACGACACTCGCCTGAAGATACGGGTAAAAGGGCCGGTTCCGTTCGCCGGCCATCACCGCACAGTTCTTGAGGAACCCGCCCCGGGGTGCCCACTCTGGGAGGTCGCCGTCCCACTCCCCGGTGAAGTAGGCCGCGACGTCGTCGTTGTCGGTTTCGACGCGAACGCCCGGCGCGGTGACGTCGCGGACGAACTGGTTGATGTTGCCTCGGACGATGCCCACCTCGCGGTAGTATTCGTGGTACTGGTCGATGTCCTCCGGCGGGTTGATGTCGTCGACATCCGAGGACTCGATGAAGATCCGCGAGCTGCGCGTAACCGTCTCGACAGTCTGAGAGAGTCGCGTCTGGAGCGCCTCAATACGGCCACGGAGTCGGCTGGTAGTAGACATCTATCTGAGGTTTCCTTTGGTCGGCGAGCCGCCGGAGCGCCGGCGGGTCGTCTTCGTGTCCATCGTCAGACCCCGGACGGCCAACGCGTAGGCGTCGACGCTGTCGTCGTAGCCGTCGTCCGGAGCATGGTAGCGAGTGTAGCCGCTCTTCGAAACGTCTTCCTGAAGTTGCCGGAGTTCGAGGTGGAGCTGGTCGAGAGCGTTGATGTCTGGGGCCGACAACTCACCGGTCTCGACCATCGTCGCCAGCGTCTCGATGAGTTGCTTTTTCGTCTTCGGCGCGAACGACACCGGCTCGATATTCAAACCGGCGCCGGCGAGGTCCGAGACGATCTTATTGTCGCGGGAGGCGTCCGGGACAAGCACCCCGCCGTAGGTGTCGTAGACGCCGCGGAGGTGGTCCTCGATGCCGTCCCAGGACTCGTTCCGGGCGCGGTGGTAGTACGCCAGTTCGCCCGCGGCGTCGACGGCGAGGGTGACGCGGTAGTCTCGTGAGCGGGCGAAGTCGGCGCCGATAGCGATCGGCGGGGCGACGGCGTCGACGGCGCGTCGGACCTCTCCGACGAACTCGCCGGCGGGATCGTGCGCCTGGTCGACGACGACGTCGTAGGTCCCCGTGAACAGCTTGGCGTCCAAGTCTCGGAACACCTGCCCGCCGTCGTCGGGGAGCTCGGCGAGGTATTCGCGCTCGAAGATGTGCGGGGGGACGGTGCCACGCTTGTCCTCGGGGCTCTCCGCGAGGAAGGGGTTGTCCGCGCTGGTGGCGTGCCAGGAGCCGTACTCGGGGTAGTCCGCCGACTGCCCGTAGTCGTAAAAACGGTGGAACCACGAGCGGGGGCGGTAGGGCTTCGAGATGAACAGGGCACAGCCCCGCGTGTCCAACAGCATCGGTTCGAGGTCGCCGTACCAGATCCCCTCGCGCATTTGGTCCGCCTCGTCGAGGACGATTCGATCGACACCCTCGCCCTGGAGGGACTCGGGTTTGTCGAACGTCCGGAACTCGACGCGGGCACCGTTCGCGAACTCGATGTAGTACGGCTCCGAGCGGCCGCTACTCTCGATCCACGCGTTGGGAACCGCGGCCTTGATCTTCTCGAAGCCGTGTTTCAGCGCTTGGTCGTAGGTCGGGCCGACCCACCAGACCAGCACCTTCTGCGGGTCGTCCGGCCCCCACTGCGACGCCCACGGCCGCCGGCAGTACTCGATGACGTCGATGGCGCCGGTGACGTTCTTTCCGGCCCGACGGCCCCACCGACAGACGCGGTAGCGGGCGTCCGACTGGAGGACCTGCCGTTGTTTCTCGTGGACGGAGTACTGTGGCGCCGGTGTGAGCGGCTGAGGGCGGGCGTTACTCGTCGCCATCGTCAGGAGAGTAGGTGACGAACTCGGCCGTCACGTCGTGGGTGGCGTCGACGTCGGCGTCGAGATCTACCTCGCGGCGCTCGGTCTTGACGTAGTCGTAGGACCGTTCGAGGATGAACTTTGGATCCTCGATTGCGACCTCCTCGACGAGCCGCTGCTCGCCCTCGGCTCGCGCGCGGTTGAACGCCTCGGAAAACTCGGGATACTCGTCGAGCCAGTCGTACAGCGTCGAAGGGTGGATGCCGGCCGCACGAGCACACCCCTCGATAGTAGTCCCACGACGAGCGGCCTCTTTGAGTTGGTCTCGGCGTTCCTCGGTGAACTTTGAGGGGCGCCCACCAGCCCCATTCTCGTCGCTCTGCTCGGCGTCGTCGCTGTGGCTCGGGACGGGGCAACTGCCGGCGGGATGCTGGCAGGGCTCGTCCGTCGACGCCGTCTCGGCGCCGCAGATATCGTCGTCGGTCATGGGTCAGGGGGTGTCGAGTCGGTCCACCGATGCGGCGCCGTCGCGAACAGGGGTGGGCGGGTCATCGGCTGATTGGGAGTGTGGTATCGGAGCGGATCCATGCGGTCTGATCTGCGACGATCTTGTAGGCGTCGTCGGTCCAGTAGCCCTCAGGCATCGTCCTCCCCGTCGCCGTCGGAGGCCTCGGCGTAGGCGCTGATCTCCTGGGGCTTCACGCCGGCGCGCTTGCCGAACCACGCGGCCATGATCCGTCCGAGCATCGCCGAGGGGATCGCCCCGAGGGCGACGCCGAGCAGGAGGAGGTGGACGTCTTGCATGGACTCACTCCGCTGATTCGTTGATCAGATACTCCATGCCCTCGGGGCCGGTGATGATCAGCGCCATGATCGCGAAGGTCGCCAGTGGGGGCGCCCCGAGCGACATGGCGTAGACACCGGCGCCGGCGCCGACCAGTTGGGTCACCGCCTTGACGGTTTTGAACGTCTTGAGAGTCATCCCGTATCGACTCCTCAGGCAGTGATCCAGGTGGTCGTTGTACGAATCGAGTTCTTGTTTGAGAGACTGTGGTGGCGTGGACATGGGTACATCCGCGGAGGCCGCTCCCGGGGACTCGAACCCCGGGCACGACGCAGTGACCGCGTACTCCGTTGCCCGGAGCCCATAGCGGATGCGTCGTGCGCCTGTAGCGGCAGATGCGGGCCAAAAGGGGAGTGGAGCCTCGAATCGGCTCCCGACATGGATCGACGTCACCTGACGGTGGTGCGAGGTAGGGGCCCGCTCGTGCGACTCAGCGTCCCTCGCCTGCTACCCCAGGGGTAGTGGTCGGGTCATCGGGGATCCTGGAGGGCGCGGCCGACCGCGAGTTCGAGATCGACATCGGCCCAGAGTTCGTCGACGAGCGTGACGATATCGAGGCGATCGTCGCGCTTGCCGTGTTCGCGGAGGTAGGTCACCGCGAGTTTGAGATACCAGTGGTAGGGGTGCTCGTCGCGGAGCCAGTCTGCGTCGACGGTGTGATCGACCGCCGAGCAGCGACACTCGACGCCGTGGGGGCCGGTCGTGACGTGCTCGGTGAGGTGTTCGTGGCCGACGACGGCCTCGCGGATGAGCGCCGTCCACCCCGCTTGGCGGGCGTACTCGTCGCTCGGTTGTTCGACGTCCTTCCGAAGGCGAAAGCAGGTCCCACAGAACCGGTGGTCGTGTCGGAGGTCCCGCAGGAGCGCGGCGCCGGCGGCGCGATCGGCACAGTCCTCCGAGCAGTACGACCCCGCGCCGGTGAACTTCGTGAACGATTCGTCACAGCCATCCCGGGAACAGGTGTACTGGTCCGGTTGGACGGAGCGGATCGTCATGGGAAAGAAGAGGCTGGTGAGCCACCGCCGCTCTTAACGACGGATCGGGGCGTCGGGTAGGGGTACGGGTCAAAATCGACGGCGCGTGTGGATATACCTGTGCGTACGTGACACGCGTGTCAGCTATCATCGAAATCGGCCGGCTCGTAGGTGGTTTGGCGGCGGTCTGCCGGGTCTGCATCCGGCTCGACGAGGCTCGCATCGACGAGCCGGGCGAGACAGCGGTGGACGTGGCGGCGGGAGTACCCCGAGAGTTTCGAGAGCCGCGTCGGCGTGATCGGACCGTGACGCGTAACAAGCAGGTAGATGCAGGTGGTCGCCGGGGCGAGGTCGCGTTCCGGTGGGTGTTCGTCGGTCATCCCTGCCTCCCGTGGGTCGTCGTCTCGCCGGCGAGATCGCGGCCACACGCCGAGCAGCGATAACAGAGCAGGCTGGCGGTCCGACACGACGGGCACCGCCACGGCCCGCCCTGAGTGCGGATGGTCGCCATCGACGTCTGCCAGCCAGGACGGGCGTGGGCGAGATACGTGTGCTTACCCTCGACGGCGTCGGCGGTCAGCGTCATGGCGCCGCCTCGCAGCCAGCCTTGAGGTGTTGCGGGAGATTTCGATACGCCTCACCACAGAACGGGCACGGCCGGGAACAGCACTCGCCACCAGCGTTGTTCGGCGGGTTCGGATTGCCGCTGTTGAGCGCCATCAGCCCTCCCTCCGTGGCGTTGCTTTCACCAGCGGCGAGCCGGCCTCGCGTGGGACACAGTAGATCTCGCCCTCGCGTTCGATCTCGTCGACAGCCTCCCGGACCGTGACGCGGTCGGTGCCGGCGCGGGCCGCGACCGTCGCGACGAGTGTGTCCCGCCCGGCGGGCGCCTCCTCGCGAACGGCGCGTCGGAGTGCCGGTGCGACGACGGTCATGGCCGCCCGACCTCCGTGACGTGTGCGCCGGTCGTCTCGATCACGTCGCCGTCGACGTCGACCCAGACCGCCCAGGTGTCGGTGGCGCGGTCGTGCTCGGTGCCGCGGATGGTGACGCGTCGGCTGTCGCCCTCGGCGGGCGTGTACGTTGCTGAGGCGCCGCGAAGCCCCAACTCGTCGGGATGGTTGCCGCCCGATTCGGTCTCGATCTCGAATTTCGTTGCCATGTCGCGTTGAGCTTGCTCATCAACGGGTGCGGCCGAGTTGAGCCAGCCGCCGCGGCGGCGATCGCGTCGCTTCGCGTCGCTTCAGCGAACGCACCCGCTGCTACCGAAGTGTTACTTACACAACTACACTATATCTAAGCTAAAGTGTAGTTTGGAGGCGGCGGCTTCCCTCCACGCCAGAACATCAGTCAGCCACCCCCTGTCCCGTGGATGCGTTGATGAACTTGCTCAACGCCGCGGGATCGTCCTGAAGGATCTCAAAGTCGATCCCGACGCCTCTGTCGGGCGTGTCGGCGTCGGGGCGTCGTGGTGCCTCGCGTGGATCGAACGCCCAGTCGTAGCCGTCGGGGCCGACAGTCCCGTCTTCACCGTCGCCGTCGATCATGTCGTCGACGAGGGTGTAGGAGTAGCGCTCCGAGACATCCGCGACCCCGCGGATGTTGCGGGGCGTCACCGTCACCGCAGTCTGGTCGGGACGGCGCTGGTTATCGGCGTAGGTGACGATCGCCGCGATCTTCTGCTCCTTCGAGGTCTTTTTCGCCCCGATATCGCCGAGCCGGTCGAGGCGCTCGCGGAGTTGTTGGTTCTCGTCTTCGAGTTCCGCGACGCGCTCGTGGAGCGCCTCGATCTCGTCCAAGGCACGAAACGTCGTCTCGATGTCGCCCATACTGGGGCGGTCCTCGTCGGCGACGTCGGCGAGTTCGGTGACGAACCGCCGGAAGGCGACAAGCGCGGCTTCGTCGGCGTCGTAGTCGTCGTCCATCGCACGGGCCGCGTCGTAGTTGCGGTCGGTCATCGGACCCCCACCCCCACAGCCTGGACGTGCCGGCAGCGCGGACACTCCCGGCGCACCGTCCCGTCCTGATCGACGAGGGCCGACGTCGTCGGGATGACTGACCGACAGTCGACGCAGGTGACGGTGATCGGTGACGTCACTGATCGACACCCCTGTCAGCAAAGTCGGTGAGTCCGCGCGGCATCCGAATCGGAGCATCTCGCCGAAACGCTCGGGCGACGCTTTTTGGGACCCAGACGTCCGGGTCTCGGCTCTTCTTTTTGATACACCACGCCTTCTCCGTCTCGTGGTCGCAGATGCCGGTGAACACGCGGTCGCTGTGCTCGACTGGCTCCAGGTCCTTTTCTTCGGCAAGCCAGTCGGGGAGCCAGAGGACGAGTTCGTGGGTGTGGCCGCCCCAACTCTGTAGCGCGGTGGCGATCGCGTCAGCGTCCCGCTGCGAAAGGTCGCCGTCCTCGTCGAGTTGGGCGTACGACTCGACCAACTCCACGCTCACCACCCGTCACCTCCCCAGTCGGCCCAGGTGGACTGCCCATCGACGTCGGGCCGAGCCTGCAGGTCGGGGACGTTCGTGGTCGTCTCCTCACCCACCGGCTCGTCGTCGACGACGTCGACGGTCTCGCCGCCGTTCTGATGATACGGCGCCTCACCGAGGTACTGGACGGTACCGTCGAGCGCGGGCCCCTCGTAGGAGCGCCCGCTCATGCTGACGCACCCCCGACACCCGTCGCTCCTGAAGGTGTGATACAGTCTTTAAAAGCAGGGCTTTGAACCTGAAGCCCGAAGCCGGAGGAGGGATTTGAACCCTCGGCCTATTCCTTACGAAGGAATCGCTCTGCCAGCTGAGCTACTCCGGCACGCACTCAATCGTACTGCCATGGTTCAAATAAGGGTTCCGAAATACCCCTATCGCGACAGGCGAACGTCGAGACAGACGTTCAGTTCGTGCGGGGCGTACGACCGGACGACGTGCCGGGTCAGCACGTCCACTTCGTAGCCTTCGGCGGTCGCCGCCGCCCGAATCGCCCGCTCGCCCGGCCCGAACGGGTCGTCCTCGTGTTGGATATCGTAGTAATGGATCGTACAGTCGTCGGCGGCGAACGTGACGGCCGAGTCGAGGAAGTCGTCGGCGCTGTGAGGAAGGTTCATCACGATCCGATCGGCCCAGCCGGCGTGGTCGGCCGCGGCGTCCCGCACGTCCCCCTCGACGGCGGTCACGCGACTCGCGACGCCGTTTTGCCGGGCGTTCTCCCGGAGGTACTCCACGGCGGCGGGGTTGAGGTCGACGCCGACGACGGCTGCGCCGCGGGCCGCCATCGGCACGGCGAAGGGGCCGACGCCGGCGAACATGTCGACCGCCCGTTCGCCCGCGTCGACCTGTTCCGTGACGCGATGGCGCTCGGTTGCTAGTCGCGGCGAAAAGTAGACCCGCGAGAGGTCGAGGAGATACTCGAAGCCGTACTCGCGGTGGACGGTTTCGGTGGCGGGGCGGTCGCGTTCGTTCCCGTCCTCAGCCGTGGCGACCACCGTCCAGTCGCGCACCCGGAGGTCGCCTTTCACTTTCGAGGCGCGGTCGATCACGACACGGACCGGCAGGTCGGAGTCGAGGATCGCGTCCGCGATTTCGCGCGCCCGGTCGGGGTCGTCCTCGTCGAGGATCGCCACGTCGCCGAGGCGCTCGTACGAGGGTTCGAATCCGAGGCGGTCTGCGGGTGTCTCCTGTCCGTCGTGTATCGGCACGTCGCGGGAGACGACGTCGTACGCTTCGCTCGCCGCCTCGCGGTCGACCACGGGCAAGTAGAGGCGCCCATCCTCGACGACGATTTCGAAGTCGTCGTCGAGGAGATCCGCCTCGGCGAGTGCCTGTCGGGTTCGCTCGCCAGCCTCGCGGTGGACGCACACGCACGGCCGCTCCATACCGGCGACACGCCGTCGACGGGAGTAAGGGTATCGACCTACGGTCGGGGGTCGGTCCCGGTCCCGGTCCCGGCGGCGGCCCGGTCGCTCGCTCCCGAGTCGACGGCCCGACGGACGGCGTCGACGACGGCGTCCATCTCGTCGGGGACGACGGTCCCTCGATCCCGGAGCCTCGCGTCGAGACGGCGCCCCGCCGAGCCGGCGGCGTTCCGGGCTTCGATGGGCCGGCCGTCGACGACGACGACCGGGGTGGCGGCATCGAGGACGGCGTCGAGGACGGGGCGGTTGCCCGGCGCTACGGTCACGTCGGCGACGACGACGGCGTCCGCGCGGCGCAGTCGATCGGCGACGGCCGCCGTCGCCCCGTCGTCGACGGGCGCGTACGGTGGGACGGTCACGAGGTCGGCGTCCAGCGTTCTGGCGGTCTCGGCGTCTCTGGCGTCCGAGCTCACGGCGCCGACCGAAAGGACGAACCCGGCGGCGTCGAGGCGGTGGAGGAGGGGTGTGGCGGCGTCCCCGCCGCCGACGACGTGGACGTCGCCGGCCGATCCCGCGGGCCGGTCGTCCCCGAACGCGGTCACCGACATCGATCCGGTGACGGGGTGTTCGGTCACCGTTGCCTGCGCGCCGAACGCCGCCTCGACGGTCGCGTCGGTGAGCACCGCCTCCGGCGGCCCGGCCGCCTGCACGCGCCCGTCGTAGAGGAGTCGGAGCTCGTCACAGTAGCGCGCCGCGAGGTCGAGGTCGTGGATGGCCGCGACGACGGTCCGCCCTTCCTCGACGAGGCCGGCGACGAGGTCGAGCGTCCGGACCTGGTGGTTCACGTCCAGGTCCGACGTGGGTTCGTCGAGCAGGAGGACGGGCGTGTCCTGTGCGAGCGCCCGGGCGAGGAAGACGCGCTGGCGTTCCCCTCCACTCACCTCGGTCACGGAGCGCTCCGCGAGGGCCGTGACGTCGGCTCGCTCCATCGCCCCGTCGACGGCCTCGCGGTCGGCCTCCGTTCGGGTCCCGATCCGCCCGACGTGAGGCGTTCGTCCCATCGCGACGAGGTGGCGGACCGGGAAGTCAAAGGAGACGGCGGTCGACTGGGGCACGGTCGCGACGAGTCGGCTCGTCGCGCGCGAGCCGAGGTCGGCGACCGTCCGCCCCGCGACGCGGACCGTCCCCCGGTCCGGCGTGAGCGCGCCGTTGATCGTCCGGAGGAGCGTCGTCTTCCCCGCGCCGTTGGGGCCGACGAGGCCGACCAACTGCCCCTCGTCGATGGCCGTCGACACCGAATCAAGGACGGTCACGCCGCCGAGGGCGACGGAGACGTCGTCGACGTCGATGGCGGCCGTCACGGCGACCGAACCTCCCGGGTCCGGAGCAGATAGAGAAAGAACGGAGCGCCGACCGCGGCGGTGACGATTCCGACGGGGAGTTCGGCGGACCCGGACCGTGCGACGGTGTCGGTCGCCACGAGGAAGGAGGCGCCGGCGAGCGCGCTCGTCGGCAGGAGGATCCGATGGTCGGGGCCGACGAGCAGGCGCATGATGTGTGGGACGACGAGGCCGACGAAGCCGATGACGCCCGCGACCGCGACCGCCGCGGCGGTCAGGAGACTCGCCGCCGCCAGCAGGAGGCGCTTGGTGCGTTCGACCTCGATCCCGAGCGATTCCGCGTCCTCCTCGCCGAGCAGCAGGACGTTCAGGTCGCGCGCGTAAGCGAGCAGGCCGAGAAAGCAGGGGACGACGACCGCGGCGGCGATGCCGGCCTCGGTCCACGTGCTGTGTTGGAGATGTCCCATCAGCCAGTAGATGGCTTCTCGAAGGTCGCGCCCCGCGCTGACGAGCATGAAGGAGACGACGGCACCGAGGAAGGTCTGGACCGCGACCCCGGCCAGCAGGAGCGTCTCGACGGGCGTCCGGCCACCCTCCGAGGCGAGGACGTAGACGCCGAAGGCGGCGAGGAGAGCGCCCGCGAAGGCGGCTACCGGGAGCGCTACCGGGAGCGACACCGGCGCCACGATGGTGGCGACGGCGCCGGTCGCCGCGCCGGCGGAGACGCCGACGATGGATGGATCGGCCATCGGGTTCCGGAAGAAGCCCTGCATCACCGTCCCCGCCGACGCGAGTGCGAACCCCACGACCGCCGCCAGGACGATCCGCGGCAAGCGGATCGACACGACGATGGTGCGGTGGCTCTCGGGCGCCGCCGGCGTGCCGCCCAGCAGCGTCGTGGCCGCGATATCGGCGACGCTCCCGGCGCCGATCGCCACCGGGCCGATCGTGGCGCTAACGAGCGTCACGGCGACGAGCGCACCGAACAACCCGACGACCCACGCGCCCATCCGGACGCCTGTGTGCATCGATTTACATCCGCAGTTGCAGTAGATAAATATGTGTTGCATACGCGCCAGGACGGTCGGTGACCGCCATCCAAAACCGTATTACCCTCGGCCCGCGGCGTAGGCGTATGGTGGAAAACGTCATCTGGCCCGCCTATCTCGACGCGACGAAGACGCGCGCCGAGGGGCGGCGCGTCCCTCGCGACCAGGCGATCGACGATCCGACGGTCGACGAGATCGCCGAGGCCGCCCAGCAGGTCGGCTACGACGCGGTCATTGAGCGTGACGTGACTTACCCCCGAGAGTACGAACCCCGTGGGCGCGTGCTGGTGCAGGGCGCCGACGACGCGACGAAAAACGACCTCGTCCAGGCCGTAGCAGCCTACGTGGCCATCCTCCGGGACTGATGGTCGCCCACGTCAGCCAGCGCCGCCCGGACGCCGGCGCGGCGCGGCGCCCCGACGGAATTCGAACGCGAGGTCGATCGTAGTGCGCCGTCTCGGCACCGTCACCCGGACCGCACAGGGACTGGCCATCGTCCGCTGTGACGAGGGCGCGGACACGCCAGATATCGGTCTGGCTGCCGTCGACGAGTCGCTCTCGAACGTCGGACGCGTCGTCGACGTGTTCGGCCCCGTCTCGCGGCCGTATCTCGCCGTCTCGCCGGCCGATCACGTCCAGTTGCCGGATCTCCTCGGCTCGAAACTGTACGCTCGCTCCGACTGAGGCGACCCCCCAGCCGGGCCCCGCCACCCCGGCTCGGTGTGCGATCCGGATCAGGTCCCCGCCGTCGTGTTCGTCTCGTTCCCTTGCACGATCCGGACGCTCTCGTTGCCGTACAGTTCTAGCGTCCCGACGACGGTGCCGTTCGGCGCGACGCGCTGGACGATCAGCGAGGGTTGGCTATCCCGTGGCATCCCGTCGTCGTCGATCGTTCCGGTGTCTCCGTCGAGGAACGCGGTGACCTCTCGGGTCGTCGAAACCTCCCGGACGTCGCTCGACCGGGCGTTGACGAACGCGATGTACGCGATTCCGCTGCTGTCGCTGGGAACGACCCGGACCTGCCAGTAGAGTTGGCCGTCGACCACGACGGGGAGTGGCTCGGACGGGTTGAATCGGTTCCAGTCGGTCGTCCGTGCCGCCTGTCTGACGTAGTCGGTCGCCTTGCGGGCGCCGAACAGCGACCGATCCGGCGTGTACAGTTCGTACTCGCCGGTCCGGGCGTCGACGGTCCAGATCTCTTTCAGTCCCTGTGCGTCGCCGTACGGCTCGACGGCGACGACGTACTCCGGGCCGTCCTCGGTGAACACCAGAAACGGCTGGTCGTTCCCCGCGCCGGGAACCGGGGCGACCTCGATTTCGTCCTCGTGGCTGGTGAACGTGTTGACGATCCCACGGCGGTATTTCGTCGTCGCCACTTTGGTTCGGGCGAGTTCGAACGGGTAGAGCTTCTGTTCTTCGAGTGCCGGATGCTGACGCGCCTCCTCGGGCGTGAGGTCCTCGACGTTGCCCTCGCTGTCGATCAGCGCGACGCCGCCCCACTCCGGCGTCGTGTACGGGAGCGGCGTCCAGTGGAACGTCGGCGTCGTGTACGGCACTGCGATGTACTGGTCGCCCTCGTTGACGACCATGAACGGATCACCGTAGTCGACGAGATACTCGCCGCGCTTGAGCAGTTCGAATCGGTAGTTGTTGTAAAACGCCGTCCCGATGCCGCGATCCATGTCGTTGGTGATGGTGCGGACTTCGGCGTTCTGTTGTGTCATGTCGATGAGGACCGTCCCGCGTTGTTGCTTGGTGAAGTAGTTGTACGTCCCGTCCGGTGCGAGCGCGTACGACCAGTAGGGAGTGCCGCCGTCGACGGTCACGTCGCTACCGGTGATCCGGTACTGCGGGAAGTTGAGCGTGTTCGACGCGTACCGTGCGGCGACGCTTTTGGGCACGACCCGGGGCATCTCCGAGTCGGTCTCGGCCAGCGTGTCGGCCTGAGTCGACGAGTCGAGAGTCGACTTTCCGAGCTGTTCGCCGGCCAACAGCCCGGTGATCCCGCTCCCGACGACGAGCGCGAGCAGAAACACGGTGAGGGCGGCCTGTGGCCCGATGACGTCGGTTCGCCGGCGAAGGGCGTACACCACTATCCCGGCGACGAGCAACGCGAGAGGGACGATCGGCGTCGTGTAGACGGCGTAGACGACCCCGTGCAGCCACGGGCGCACGTACCAGGCGACGGCGACGGCCACGACGAGGACGACCAGCCCACCCACGCCGAGCGCCCGCGGGGACCGCCCGCGCAACCGCGCTAGCTGACGGCCGACGAATCGGAAGGCTTCCGCGAGGGATGACATCTTCGACCGGAACTAGGGGGGCAGCTATAGGAGCCTTTCCAACTCGCCACCCGACGAATCGCACAACTGCGTCCATCGGCTGTGTCGGCAAGCGCCACCGCCCGTGTCGGACCGACGGTGGCGATCCGTCCCGGCTCGCTCCGACGACGCGTGGACCACGTCTGCGGCGGCGGTAGCGAGCCGCAATCCCCAAACCACCCCCCGACTAAGAGGTGGACATGAACGCGCGTCAGGCCCGCGGTGTCGCCGCCGCCGCGGCGCTGTTTCTTTTCGTCCAGGTCGGTGCGCTCGCGATGGTCGCTCCCTTCGAGACGGCAGGCTATCAGGCGGTCGAGGATCCCTCCGACCCGACCAACAGTCTCGTCTACATCGCCGCCATCCTCGTCGCTACGGCGCTGATGCTCGCGGCCTTCAAGTACGCCTTCGAGCGGGCGGTCAAGGGCGTCGTGGTGTTCTCCAGCGCGCTCGTCTCGTGGTACGTCTTCGGCGTCGTCACCCCGCCGCTCGTCACCCTCGGCGCGGTGAACGTCCTCGCCGTCGCGCTCTCTATCGGCGTCGCCGTCGCCCTCCTCGTCTATCCGGAGTGGTACGTCATCGACGCCGCGGGCGTCGTCATGGGTATCGGCGCCGGCGCCCTGTTCGGCATCAGTTTCGGTCTCCTCCCCGCGATCCTCCTCCTCTCGGTGCTCGCCGTCTACGACGCCATCAGCGTCTACGGCACCCGACACATGCTCAGCCTCGCCGAGGGCGTGATGGAACTGCGCGTCCCCGTCATCCTCGTCGTCCCGCTGTCGCTCTCGTACTCGCTGCTCGACGACGACTTCTCGGGAGCAAACGAGGTACACGGGGACGTGGAAGGGGACGATCGGGAAGCCGTGGCCGACGGTGACGGCGACGAGGGGGCCGTCCCCGACCGCGACGCGTTCTTCATCGGCCTCGGCGACGCCGTCATGCCGACGGTCATGGTCGCCAGCGGCGCCTTCTTCTCCCCCGCGTCGTCGCTCGGCGTCGCCGCCCTTCCGGCGCTCAACCTCCCCGCACTCCTGTCGATGGTCGGAACGTTCCTCGGTCTCGGCGCCCTCCTGTGGGCCGTGCTGAAGGGTCGCGCTCACGCCGGCCTCCCGCTTTTGAACGGTGGGGCGATCGGTGGCTACCTCCTCGGCTCCGCCCTCGCGGGCGTACCGCTGGTCCGGGCGCTCGGACTGACGCCGTATCTCTAGTCCGACGCGTCCGCTCCAGCCCGCACCTTCACCGCCATCCCCGTATCGAAGTCGAGCATCGCCTCCGCGGCGAGTTCCGCGCGACCGACCGCGAGTACGCCCCCGTCGGCGTGGACGACGGCCACCTCGTCGCTCGGGCGCACGTCGTCGTCCACGTCCCGGACGAACTTCGCGAAGACGTTTTTCCCGTCGCGAACGAACGGTTCGCTCTCCGACCCGACGACGACTCGAGCCGCGGGTGCGGGCAGCGCCGCGACGAGTCGCCGGCCGCCCTCGAGACCGAGGGTAAACCGTCCGTCGGTGCCGTAGGAGACGATCCGGCCGGCGTCGGCGCGGACCTGTCGTGGTCGGCCGCTCGTCGAGTGGGTCACGGTCGGCTCCTCCGCCGGTGGAAAGAGCGCACGGCCCGTGCCGGCGCCGAACTGGTAGTCGGCGACCGTCCGCAGGCGCGGGAGTTCGTCGCGAGTCATGAGCGTCGTCGCACGGCCACGGGCAAAAGCCTTCTCGGCTTCGGCCGGTCGCTCTCGGCGTGTCGATCCCACGACGTCCCGTTCGCCCCTCGACCGTCCGGACGCCGGCGACCACAACGCTTAGCCTCCGACCGGCCCGACGGCTGATATGGCACACGAACTCGGCGAGAGCGACTGGGGTGACTGGCTCCCGACCGCCGTGGCCGACGCCGATCCGGACGGCGTGTCGATCTGGTATCTGGGGTGTAACGGCTTCGTGCTGAAGGCGAGCGACGGGACGACGCTGTTCGTCGACCCCTACTGTGGGCTCGGCGACCCGCCCCGGACGGTGCGGATGATCCCGGTCCCCTTCGACCCGACGGACGTGACCGCGGCCGACGCCGTCCTCGCGACGCACGACCACTCCGATCACGTCCACGGCCCGACGCAGGCGCCGATCCTCGCGGCGACCGGCGCCGACTACTACGCGCCCGACGCCAGCATGGCGGTCGTCGACCGACAGGGGTGGATCGACGACTGGAGCGTCGTCGCCGAGCAGTTCGTCACCGTCGCCGAGGGCGACACCTTCGAGGTGGGCGCGTTCACCGTCCACGTCGTCGCGGTGAACGACCCCGACGCCGACCACCCGGTCGGCTACGTGATCGAACACGACGCGGGCACCGTCTTCCACGGCGGCGACACCCGTCCGGCGGACTCGTTTCCCGACCTCGCCGACCGCTTCGATATCGACCTCGGCGTCCTCGCGTTCGGATCAGTCGGCCGGATCCCCGACAAGGAGACCCGCGACCCCGAACGGACGCGGTGGTACGCCGACGAGAACGACGTGATCCGCGCCGCGAACGCGCTCGAACTGGATCAACTCGTCCCGAGCCACTGGGACATGTGGAAGGGACTGACCGCCGATCCGACCGTCCTCCACCACCACGCGCGGAGCTTCGACTACCCCGAGCGACTGGAGGTCGTCGAGATCGGTGATCGAATCGATCTGTAGCCGCCGGCGTCGGCGTCGACGGGATATCCCCGAACGACCCCGTCTGCCGGTTGTTTTATGCATCCACTCGGAACAGTATGGCCCATGCCGAACGACCCAGACCCCGACGTTCCGGTGACCGTCACCACGGGGGAGGTGCGCGTGGGGAAGACGTTCGAGGCCGACCGCTTCCCGGTGCCGGCCATCGCCCTTGAGATCGAATCACTGGCCGACGAGCCAGTCCGGATCCGCCTCGTCGACGACATTCCCGAGTCGTTTTCGATGGAGAGAGTGGGATTTCACCCCGACCACGACGGCGACAACTGGACCGCGTACCGCGACAACCGGGTCGCCTACGAGCGGACGCTCGACCCCGGCGAATCCGTGCTCACGGTGTACGGCATCCGCATCGACGACGCCGACGAGGCCGAGGCGTTTCTCAGCGAGCCGAGCGTCGAACTGATCGAACACGGCGACGCCGCGGCGACCGGCGACGTGCTGGGCCGGGAGACGACACAGGTCGTCCGGGACGCGCTCTCCGGCGGCGAGGACGCCGACGACGCCCTGTCGGGGCTGGCGTCCGGATCGTTGCTCGACGACGACGCCCCCGCGCCCCGCGACCGGGCCGCGGAGCCGACCGTCGTGACCGACGCCCGGGACGAGAGCGTGACCGCCGTCGACGTCGAGAGGGGCGAAAGCGGGACTACCGAGGACGCGGACGCGGAGGAGGCGGACGCGGACGCGGAGGAGGCGGACGCGGACGCGGAGGAGGCGGACGCGGACGCGGAGGAGGCGGACGACGGGCCCGACACCGTTCCGTCCGCGTCGGCGGCCGCGGCCCTCGACCCGCGCTCCGGCACGGGCCGAGCGGCGTCGGCCGACGGGGCTGCGGAGGCGGATCCGGCGACCGAATCCGACTCCGTGGACACCGGGACCGGCACGCCCGCCGCGAGCGACACGGTCGCCGCCACACTCGCCGCCGAGATTCGTGCCGGAACGGTCGACGACGACGACCTGGCGGTCCTGCGAGACGCGCTCGGGACGGCGGGCGCGACCGGCGACGTCCCGACCAGCGTCGACGTGCGCATCGGGCGACTCCAGTCGCAGATCGAGGATCTGCTCGCCTACCGCGACGCCCTCGGCGACTTCCTCGACGAGAACGGCACGGCCGAGGAGGTGGTGGGCGAGGTGACAGAGGAACTCCACGACTTGACCGAGCGGGTCGGTGCGCTAGAGGAGGCGGTGGCGGACGCCGACGCCGAACGGGAGGAACTCGACACGGAGGTGGCGACGCTGGCCGACCGGACCGACGCAGTGGCGGACGGCCTCGACGACCTAGAGGCGACCGTCGCGGAGCGCCACGGCGCCGTCGCGGAACTCGAATCGGACATCGCGGACATCCAGGCGGAACTGGAGGAGTTGCGGTCCTTCCGCGACCGCCTGAACAGCGCCTTCGGCCCCGACGACGAGTAGCGGGGCCGTCGCTCGGAAAGCGCAATCGGTAAAGCCCACGTCCTCCTCGTCCCGACAATGACCGAGACGGTCCGAGTCGCCGTCCCGCGGAAGGGACGTCCGCTGGAGGCGGTGCTCGAACGCTTCGCGTCCGTCGCCGGTGCCGCCGACCTCGCGGACGACGTTTCCTCGACGCTCCGGTACGAGAAGGCGATCACCAAGGGAGACGCGACGCCGGAGCACGACGCGTACGAGAGACTGGCGGCGTACAGCGATCTCTCGGAGCCGACCCGGCCCGAGTACACCCTGTTGCGGGACGACCGCGAGGGGAAGCCTCGCCGGATCGTCTTCGACAGTGTGACCGTTCAGACCGACGGGGTGGCCGTCGAACTGATCGGTCGCGAGGAACCGTTCCGCGCGCTCCGCACCCACGAGTTCGGCCTCGGCTTCGACAGCGCCGACCTCGTGCTCGAGGAGGTCGTGACGCTCGGGGAGACGGGCGTCGAGTCCATCGACGACGTGAACGCCCGGATCGATCCGCGCGATACCGACGTCCGGATCGTGAGCGGTCTCGGCGACACGGTGTATCACACGCTTCTGGCGACGCCGGAGACCCTTCCACCGGGGGCCGACCTCGATCGGGCGTTCGTCGCCGACTACGAGGGGCCGCTCTGTATCTCCCCGCGGTACGAGCGCCTCGTCAGGGCCATCCTGGGGACGCGCGCCCTCGACGACGTGTCCTTCGTCTACCCCGACCCCGCCGTCGAGGAGGAGGCCGCCATCGCCGACGTCGGACTGGGCGTCTACCTGACGATGACGGGGTCGACGGCTCGGGATCACGGCCTCGTCGTCGGCGGCGACCTGTTCCCCAGCGAGACGGTGTTGATGGAGAACGTCGCGGAGGCGGGAACGGCCGCCGGTCGGCTACAGGCGGCGCTGACGGGGCCGGATCTGGAGACGGCGCTCGGCCCCTAGTTCTCAGGCGGCGCGAGCCGCGTCGGGGTCGGTGCCCGTCTCGAGCAGTTCGGTGTACCGGTTGCGGACGGTCACCTCCGAGACGTCGCTCACCGAGCAGACCTCCTTCTGGGTCACCTTCTCGCCTTCCAGGATCGAGGCGGCGTAGAGCGCCGCGGCCGCGAGACCGACCGGGCTCTTCCCGCTGTGGACGCCGTTTTCCATGCCTTCCTCGAGGAGGTTTCGGGCCCGGGTCGTCGTATCGCCGTCCAGGTCCAGATCGGAGGCAAAGCGGGGGAGATACTCCAGTGGGTTGGCCGGTTCGATGGCGAGGCCGAGTTCGCGGACGATGTAGCGGTAGGCCCGGGAGAACTCCTTGCGATCGACGCGGCTGACGGGTTCGAACTCGTCGAGACTCCGGGGGACTGAGGCCTGCCGCGCGGCGGCGTAGAGCGACGCGGTCGCCATCGCCTCGATCGACCGCCCGCGCAGGAGGTCGTCCTCCAGCGCCCGACGGTAGACGACGCTGGCCGTCTCGCGGACCGTCTCGGGCAGGCCGAGCGCCGACGACATTCGATCGATCTCGCCGAGCGCCTGCTTCAGGTTGCGCTCCTGGGCGCTCTTCGAGCGGAATCGCTCGTCCCACGTCCGCAGGCGCTGGAGTTTCCGGCGCTTGCTCCCGTCGATCGTTCGCCCCTTGGCGTCTCGGTCCTGCCAGTCGATGACGGACGAGAGACCGTCGTCATGGAGGAGCTTCGTCGTTGGCGCCCCGACGCGGCTCTTCTCGGCTCGTTCGCTGGAGTCGAACGCCCGCCACTCGGGACCGTGGTCGATCTCACCTTCCTCGACGACGAGGCCACACGCTTCACACACCGTCTCGCCGTGAGACTCGTCGGCGACGAGCGACGAATCGCACTCCGGACAGGCGCGCTCGTCGGTGTCCACGTCGGTCGTCGCACGCTGTTCCCCGCCGGTCTCTCGCAGGGTCTCTATCTCCTGGCTCATGATTGTGGGAGGCGGCACGTGGCCACGCTCTGGATCACGATTACACCTACGGTTGGTAGTATCTTAATAGTTTCCACTATGTTTTTACTCCAATCGAAACAGTATGTGTGCCCGGTCGACACGGACCGTGACCGTCGACCCGACTCTTTTTGGTGGTGTCTGCCTTACCCGGGAGCGAACCGGGAGACTCGTCGTGACGAACAATACCACAACGGACGCCGGAACGGACTCGCTCGTCGAGGAAGTCGTCGACACGCTCCGAACCTTCGAACTCACCGAGTACGAGGCGAAGTGTTTCGTCGCTCTGACACGCCTGCGTGAGGGCACCGCGAAGGAAGTGAGTGACGTCGCGGACGTGCCGCGTGCGCGAATCTACGACAGCATGGACACGCTCCAGGATCGGGGCCTGGTGAGCGTCCAGGAGTCGAAACCCCGCCGTTTCCGGGCTGTCTCCCCCCGTGAAGCGGTCGACCTCCTCGAGCGGGAGTGTCGGAGCCGACTCGACCGCCTCGGCACCGCCCTCCCTCGACTGGGGTCGCCGAACCGCACCACGGGTGCCGGAGAGGTCTGGACCATGGAGGGGGAGGCGGCCGTCTCCGAACGCTTGGCGTCGCTCGTCGCGAACGCCGACGACGAGGTGTTGTTCGCCGTCGCGGCCGAGGCGCTCCTCGGCCCCGACCTCGTCGACGCGTTGACCGACGCGGCCGACCGCGGCGTCGACGTCGTGATCGGATCGCCCGACGGGGGCATCCGCGGGCGTCTTCGCGAGGCCGCCCCCGACGCCGACGTGGTGGAGACGTGGACGTGGTGGGAGTCACATCCGATCGAGGCCGGCGCCGTCACGAGCGTCTGCATGGTCGACGGCGACGCCCTCCTTGTCAGCGCCGACGCCGCGACCGAACTCCCCGGGGTCCGCAAGCACCGCGCGATCTGGACCGACAGCGCCGAGGCACCCGTCGTCGGACTGATGCGCCCGCTCCTCTCGACTGCGATCCGCGGTTAGGGGAAAGAACCGTCCTCGACGGCGTCGCGGTAGGCCGTCACCGCCGATTCGATCTCGCTTCGTACGTCGCCGAACTCCGCCGCGAACGGCGGGACCGACTCCGAGAGGCCGATCACGTCCGTCAACACCAGCACCTGTCCGTCGGTCTCCGGGCCGGCACCGATGCCGATGACCGGGATGTCGAGGTCCGCGGTCACCTCGGCGGCCAGATCGTCCGGGACGTGTTCGAGCACCAGCGAGAACGCCCCCGCCGCCTCGTGTTTCGCGGCGAGGTCACGGATCTCCGCGGCGGCTTCCTCGGTCGTCCCCTGTCGTGTGTAGCCGCCGATCTGGTTGCGCCGCTGGGGCGTCAGCCCGAGGTGGGCCATCACTGGAATTCCGAGGTCGACGAGTTGCTCGGTCAGATCGACCGTGTGCGGTCCGGATTCGATCTTGATCGCGTTGGCACCCGCCTCCTTGATCAGTCGACCCGCGTTCTCGACGCCCGCCGTTCCGCCCGTTCCGTAGCTCATGAACGGCATGTCGGCAACGACGAGGGCGTCGTCGGCCGCCCGCGCGACTGCGCCGGTGTGGCTGGCCACCTCCTCCATCGTAACTGGGATCGTCGAGTCGTAGCCGAGCACCGCGTTGCCCATGCTGTCGCCGACGAGGATCACGTCGACTCCTGCCTCGTCGACGATGGCCGCCGTCGGCGCGTCGTACGCCGTCAACATCGTCAGCGGATCCGCCGGCGACGCCCGCTGAATCTCCTGGACGGTTGGCATGGTCGGTCATCATCCGCCGGGGGAATTAATCCTACTCCCTGACGCCGGCGCGACGCTCCCAGCCCCGGAGCAGCGACGCCAGCGTCCGGTTGATCGGCGCCGGTTCGCCGGTCGACGCCGCCCGGTCGACCACGTAGCCGTTGATCGCGTCCACTTCGGTCCGCCGCCCACGAGCCACGTCCCGGTACATCGACGAGCGGTTCCGCGCCGTCTCTCGCGCGACGGTTTCGACGGCCCCCGACGCCCGGTCGTCGTCCAGACCGACACCGTCGGCGCGGGCGATCCCCGCCGTCTCGACGGCCGTCTCGCGTGCGAGATCCGCCAGCGGGGGGTCGGTCAGCGCGCCGTTCTCGACGCGTGCCAGCGCCGTGATGGGGTTTATCGCGGCGTTGATCGCCAGTTTCTCCCAGAGGCGGCCGCGCGCGTCCGCGGTCACTGTGACATCGAGGTCGGCCGCGCGGAACGCCGCGGCGACGTGCTCGGCGGTCGTCGTGTCGTCGGCTGGCCGCCACGCGCCGAGCGTGATCGTGCCGCGGCCGGTCCACTCGACGTGTCCCGGTTCGACCAGGCGCGCCCCGTAGGTCGCCGTGCCGGCGAGGACCGGCGCGGCGACGGGTTCGGCCAGCACGTCCTCGTTGCCCATCCCGTTCTGGAGCGAGCAGACGGCGCCGTACTCCCCCGTCGCGAGCGTCCGCGCCGCTGCCGGCGTGTCGTAGGCCTTCACCGTTACGAGCGCGAGGTCGGCGCATGCCCCCTTCGCGTCCGTCGTCGCCGCCGGGCACACGTCGTGTGCCTCGACGCCAGTCACCCGTAGCCCGTCGGCTCGCACTGCCGAGACGTGGGGGTCACGTCCCACGAGCGTCACGTCGTGGACGCGCGCGAGCAAGCCGCCGATCAGGCTGCCGAGGCTCCCGGCGCCGAAGACGACAACCTCCATCGATTACTGCTCCTCGAAGCCGAGCCGATCGGTCGCCCCGGACGACTGCCCGACCGGATCGCTCCGGCTCCGATTCGCGCCATCGCTCGACGAGGGCGCCCCGCTCCCCGTGGACCCCGCGAGCGCCGTCACGGCCCCATCGAGAGCCACGGCGGGCCGTTGCCGGTTCTGTAACTGGAAGACCCCTCCCCCCTCCGTCGCGGTGCCGAACTCTTCGAGTGTCATGGGCTTCGGGCCGCTTGCGGCGACCCGTGCTCCCCTTCCGGCCTAGCTGTCAAGTCGATGTCGGTGCGCCGGCTGCCCAAAATATCAAAGACAATAATTCGGCCACCAGAGTTATACATGAAGCAACGAACGTTGGACCATGTCAGCGACCGGAAACGAGAAGATGGCGACGACGGCCCCCGACAGACTCGAAATCGACTGGGATCGACGCGAACCAGTCAGTTTCGCCGTCCAGACGGCTCTCGGGGAGGTCGAGGAGTGTTCGCCGGTCGATCTGGACCCGCTCGCGGACTACGTGGATCCGGACGCTCTCGAGGCCTTCTTCAGCGGTCCGCCCGACGAGGTGGCCACCCGGAGTCTGACCTTCGAGTACGGGCGCCACACCGTCCACATCGACGGCGCCGGATACGTCCGCATCACCTGATGGCTCCCGTCGGGGTCCGTAGCTCTTCTCGCCGAGGATCGGGCGCCCGTCGAAGGTCGTTCAGCCGGCCGCAACGAGTCGCCCGTTTCGACCGCTCCCCGTCCTGACAGCGACTACGAACGCCGGTCGCCGTCACCAAGCAGTCGGGCCTGGAGGTAGGCGTCCACCTCGCTCCGGACGGCGGCGATGTCGACGGCCGAGGCGGCCGTCGCCCGTCTGACCGTCCCACCGCTCATCGCCGTCAGCAGGAAGTCGGCGACGGCGTCGGCGTCGACGGGATGGTAGACCCCCGTCTCGATCCCTTCCTCGACGATGTCGACGAGATCCGCCCGGAATCGGCGGTCGTTGGCCGTGAAGTACTCCTCGAACGTCTCGTTGTGCGGTGCTTGACCCCGGAGTTCGACCATCACGTTTGTCAACTCGGCGCGCTCTGCGTTCGGCTCCGGGTCGAGAACGTAATCCAGGACGGTCAACAGACAGTCGTGGGCGTCCCGTTCGTTCACCTCCGGCATCTGCGTCTCGAAGTGAGCCAGGAGGAACTCGAGTAGGGCTACCAGCACCTCGTCCTTGCCGCCGTAGTGCCGATAGATGAGCGACTTGCTTTTCGGGAACTCGTCGCCGATCCGCTGGATGGTGAGGTTCTCGTACCCGTGTTCGGTCAGCGCCTCGTAGGTGGCGCGCATGATCGCCGTTCGCGTCTCGACGGTGTCGCTGCCGAAGGGGTCGTCGAAGGCCACGGTAACTGAACGTTCATTCACAACTTATTTACTTCTGTCGGCCCACTTTTCCCGTATCCGCCGGGGCTCGAACGGTCCCCGTTTCACTCGGTGCCCGCTGCGGGCGACCCCGGCGCGTACATCCCATCCATGCCATCCCCACACCGCTCGCTCCTCCTCGTTACGCTTGTCGTCCTCGCCGCCGTCGCATCGACCGGTGTCGCCGCCGGCCAGTCCTCCAGCGGCACCGTCATCGGCCGCCCGACCGTCGACCTGTACTCCTCGACGACCGAGGTCGATCCCGGAACCCAAATCGGTCTCGACCTCGTCGTCTCGAACGACGGCCAGCTGCGACGCGGCGGCCCGTCCCAGTACGAAGAGCGGGTCACCACCGCCCGCGGCGTCTCCGTCGAGGTCGATGACGGCGACACGCCGTTCGAGATCAACACCGGGCGTGTCGCCGTCGGGGACGTCCCTCGCGGGACGACGTCCGTCGATCCCGTCTCGATCACCGTCCCGGAGGACGCCGACCCCGGCCGCTACCGCATCCCCGTCACCGTCTCCTACAGCTACACCGTCAGCGTCGAGTACGACGCCGTGGGTGCCCCCGAGTACAACGACCTCACGCGCGAGGAGACGCGCTACGTTACCCTTCGCGTCCGCGATCAGGCGCGGTTCGACGTCGTGGACTCGGAGACGACGACCCAGATTGGTGACACCGGGACGGTCGCCGTGACCCTCGAAAACGACGGGACACGGACGGCCCGGGACGCGAGCGTCGTCTTCTCGTCGGCGACGGACGAACTCACCTTCGGCAGTGGCTCGGCGCGTTCGACCGGCTACGTCGGCGACTGGGAGCCGGGGACGAACGCGACCGTCGAGTACACCGTTACCTTCGACGACGACGCAGCCCTCCGGAACTACAGCCTCTCGGCCACCGTCGAGTACGAGGACACCGACGGCATCGAGCGCGCCTCTCGGCCGCTCGCGGTCGGCATCCGGCCCGCCCGCGAGCAGTCGTTCGCGATACGTGACGCCGACGCGACGCTGCGTGTCGGCGAGGAGGGGCGATTCACCGGGACCGTCGTCAACCGCGGCCCGGACACCGCCAGGCAGCCGGTGGTGGTGTTCGAATCGTCGAATCCGAACGTCAACGTCGAATCCGACGAGTACGCCATCGAGACGCTCGCCCCGGACGAAACCGGCGACTTCGCTTTCGACGTGACGGTCAGCGACGCTGCGAGCGCCTCCACCCAGCAGTTCAACGTCTCCGTCCGCTACCGCAACGAACGTGGGGACGTGCGCCGGGGCGACCAGCTCAACGAGCGAGTGACCATCCAGCCCCGACGCGACCGGTTCAGCGTCGAGGCGACCAACCGCACCGTCGTCGCCGGGGAGACGACGACGCTCGAACTCCGCGTGACCAACGAGGGTGACGACCCCCTCCGCGACGTGGAGGCCAAGGCGTTCGTCCAGTCGCCGCTCAGCAGTGACGACGACGAGGGGCTCGTCTCCGAACTCCCTCCCGGCGAGTCGGCGACGTTCGTCATCGGCCTGAGCACGAGCGGCGCGGCGCTCGAGAAGGCCTACCCCGTCTCGATCGACTTCCAGTACGAACTTCCCGACGGCGACACCGAGGTGTCGAAGACCTACCGCGTTCCGGTCACCGTCGAACGCCAGGAGAGCGGCGGACTTCCCTTCCTCCCGCTCACCGTCGGCGCGCTCGCAGTGACGGGACTGGGGCTGTTCGTCTGGTACCGCCGGAACGGGCAGGCCGACGTCGGGGGCGACTGACCGATCCGTGCCGTCGTCACCTCTCGACGTCCAGCGCGTCATCGACACGCTCGACCGGTGGATCGTCGACCGACCCGGGCGGGTCATCCTCGCTTTCCTCGTCGTCTCCGGCCTGTTCGTCGCCGGCCTCGGCGGCGGCGGCACCGACTCCGGCACCGATCAGTTCACCGAGGACGTCCCCGCCGAGCAGGCGCTCCAAGAGGTCAACGACAACTTCGAGCGGATCACCTTCGGAGAGGATAGCGGCACCACCCAGCTGATTCAGAAGGGGACGAACGTCCTCTCGAAACCGGAACTGCTTCGGATGCTCCGCGCCCAACAGCGCCTCGCCGACAACCCCGAGCTACAGGTGTCGGGGACGTCGAGCGTCGCGCGTGCGGTGGCCCGGACGCTCGATCCCTCCGCCGACTCCATCGAGGAGGAGATCCGAGCCGTCGAGCGGTCGACGCCGGGTGAAATCGACCGCGCCGTTCGGACGGCGGTAGAGCGCAACCGCGGGCTACGCGCCCTGCTCAGCGAGGACTACAACGCCCGCTCGGCGTCGGCCTCGGCCACCATCGGGACGGTCACTCACCGGCTCCCGGGTGGCGGCGCCTCCGGCTCGGGAACGAGCGGATCGAGTCCGCTCACGGCCATCCAGCTGCAGGCCGACTACGTCGTCGAGTCGGTCGGCGGTGACATCACCGTCTTCGGGAGCGGGATCGTAAGCGAGGAGCTGGGCAACGTCATCAACGACTCGCTCGGGCTGGTGATTCCGGCCGCCGTCGTGCTCATCCTGCTGTTTTTGATCATCGCCTACCGCGATCCGTTCGACCTGTTTCTCGGCCTCGTTGCCCTCGGGATGACGATGCTCTGGACGTTCGGCTTCATGGGTATCGCGGGCATCCCCTTCTCCCAACTGCTCGTCGCCATCCCGCCGCTCTTGCTCGCCGTCGGCATCGACTTCGGCATCCACGCGATCAACCGCTACCGCGAGGAGCACGTCGACGGGGTGGGGGTTCGCGACGCGATGCGCGTCGCCACCGATCAGTTGCTGATCGCTTTCTTCATCGTCACCGGGACGACGGTGCTTGGCTTCGCGGCCAACCTGAGTAGCGGCCTGAGCTCGATCCGGGAACTCGGCGTCGTCGCCGCGGTCGGGATCGTCTTCACCGCGCTCGTCTTCGGCATCTTCCTCCCCGCGGCGAAGGTGTTCGCCGACCGCCAGCGCGAGCGCCTCGGCGTCCCGGCGTTCGGCTCGGCGGCGCTCGGAGCGGAACAGTCGCTGCTCGGCCGGATTCTCCCTGTCGGCGTCTACATCGCCCGGGCCGCCCCCCGCGTCTTCCTAGTGATCGTCCTCGTCTCGACGGCGTTCCTGGGCCAGTACGGCGCGGGCGTCGACAGCCGCTTCACGCAGGACGACTTCCTCCCGCCGGAGGAGCCGCCGGCCTACCTCGACTACGTTCCCGAACCCTTCCGTCCCGGTGACTACTCCGTCACACGCACGACGAACTTCCTCGAGCGCAACTTCCAGACCGGCGAGGAGGACACGACCACGGTGTACGTCGAGGGCCCGTTACACCGGGACGAGGCGCTGGAAACTATGTGGCGGGCGGGCGATGACCCACCGTCGAGTTTCGTCGCCGACGACGGCCACGCCCGCGAGACGAGCATCGTTACCGTCATTCGCGACCACGCGGACCGGAACCCCGAGTTCGCCGCGCTCGTGGCGCGCAACGACCGCAACGACAACGGCGTTCCGGACGACAACCTCAGGACCGTCTACGCGGCTCTCCTAAACTCGCCGGCACGCGACCGGGCGCTGAACTACATCACCGACGACTACTCCAGCGCCCGGATCGAGTACGCTGTCGAGGCCGATGCGTCCCAGGAGGCGGTCACCGACGACACTCGAGCCGTGGCCGATCGGATGCGCTTCGAGGCGACGGCGACCGGCGGCGTCATCGTGCTGAAGGCGGTGTCGGACGTGATCGGTGCGTCGGCGTTCCGGAGTCTCGTCATCGCCCTGATCGCCGCCGCTGGCTTCCTGGTCTTGGTCTACGGCCTGCTCGAGGGTCGTCCGTCGCTGGGCATCGTCAACGTCCTCCCTATCGCCCTCACCGTCGCCGCACTGGCGTCGACGATGCGCTGGCTCGACATCCCATTCAACGTCCTGACGGGGACCAGCCTCTCCATCGCCATCGGCCTCGGCATCGACTACTCGGCGCATCTCCTCCACCGGTTCGTCGAGGAGTACGACGGTGCGACGGACGTCGACGCCGCGTTGCTCGCGACGGTCCGTGGGACGGGCGGTGCGCTCACCGGCAGCATGCTGACGACCGTCTCCGGACTCGGCGTGCTCTGGCTGGCAATCTCACCTATCCTCGGACAGTTCGGCCTTCTGATCGCCCTGAGCGTGCTCTACTCCTATCTCGCCTCGATACTCGTCCTGCCGACGACGCTCGTCCTCTGGGACCGGCATATCGCCTCGGGGCCGGGTCGGGAACTGGCCGCCGCCCACAGGAGTGACCGGTCACTCCTCGACTGATCGAGTATCACGTCTGAGAACCCGGTGCCCGGCTTTATTATGTGGTGGACCGAACCCCGGTCCAATGACCGACACCACCGCGGGGGCCGAGTCGGAGGCGGACGACGGCGACGCTCCAGAACTCGACGAGGAGTTGATCGCGGCCGTCGAGGACGTAGACACGTCCGAGGCCGCGGCGTCCGTCGCGGCCGCGTTCGAAACGGCCGACGACGGTGACGACGACCCACCGGCGGCCACCGACGCGCCAGACCCGGACGGGTCGGTCGACGAGGAAGAGACCATCTCCGTACTGGAGTTCGTCCTCGGGGACGAGCGGTACTGTCTCGACATCACGTTCATCGAACAGATCGTCGAGCGCGGGACGGTCACTCGGATCCCGAACGCTCCCGACTTCGTCGAGGGTGTTATCGACCTCCGTGGGGACATCACGACCGTCATCGATCCGATGGAGACGCTGGCGGCCGACGACGACGGCGACGGCGACCTGATCGTCGTCTTCGACTCCACGCGGATGGACGACGAGTGGAGTGTCGGCTGGGCTGTCGACGGCGTCCGGCGCGTCTCGACCGTCTCTCTCTCGGCGGTCAAGGAGTCGCCGGTCGACGAACCGTGGATCAACGGCGTGGTCAAGCGGGCCGAGGACGGTGAATTCGTCATCTGGACGGAGCCGGGCGAACTGATGCGCACCGACCGCGGGGACGCGGCGTAGCTACCGGCGCCGGAGGAATTCGGGGAGTTGGATCCGGTCGAGGCCGTCGTCGGGGACGACGGTCGGCTCCGGACGGGCAGTCATGCTCGGGGGGCCGTCACGGCTGCGGTCGGGTCGATCGGTCGGCCGCCCGCCGGCCTCGATGTCGCTGGCCTCGACGACCAGTTCCTCCCACACCGCCGATCGATCCCCCGTGCGACCCGACGCCTTCCGACGCCCCTCCTCGTAGGAGAGTTCGATCATACTCCGTTCGTAGGTGGTGTCGGCGGCGGCACGAACCCGCTCGTACTCCTCCCGATTCGGCGTGCCGAGGCTCCGAGCGACGCCGAGCGCGAACGCCCGTTCGAGCGCCCCCTCTTTGTTCAGGTCGTCCCAGTCGGTGTCGAACTCGGAGTCGTACATCTCAGGCTTCCACCGTCCGCTTGGGCCGGACGTGCAGGCCAGTATCGTCGAACTCGACGGGGTAGATGTCGCTGTCGATGTCGGTCCCCCGCATCTTGATGATCTGGACGCCACGGTGCATCCCGTCGCCCTCCATGTAGTTGTGCATGAAGATGACGCCGTGAGCGAGGTAATGTTCGTCGGCGTAGGAGGTGGGATCGGTCATCTCCGATATCAGTATCGTCGTCGCGTCGACGCGCTTCAGCGAGGTGAGAAACTGGACGAAGGCCTCGTGATTGTCGGGGTAGAAGTACTGTAGAATCATCGTCGAGTCGATGACCAGCCGATCGATCTCGCGGGAGTTGATGAAACTCACGAGGCGGTTGGTCATGTTCTTGACGCCCGACGAGAAGTCGTTGCCGCCGGGACCTTTCAACAGCCGCTTGGCGTTCGAATCGAAGACGTTCCGGAACTGGAACTTCCCGGACTTCGCCGCCTTCTCGAAGCCGAAATCGTAGGCGCTCATGTCGTGGGTCAACTCGTCTTCGGTCTCGTGCATACTCAGAAAGAGGCACTTCTCCCCCACTCGAGCGCCCTCGGTGACGAACTGCGAGGAGAACGTCGTCTTCCCGCTTCCCGGTGGCCCGCTGAGGATGTACAGCCGATTCCGGAGGAGTCCCCCGTCGACGAGGTCGTCGAAACCGTCTACGCCGGTGGAAAGCCTCATCGAACGGATATCGGCGGTCCCAAGCAAATAGGTTGTGCCCGCGTTCTCACACGTGAAAATCACCGTCGCCGTCGTGTTCGGGACTCTCCGCGTTGCGAATTTATTTCAGTCAGTCCACGCAACTACGTGTCGTAATGACCGAGTTGACGCGGACCGGGATCGAGGGTCTCGACTCTATCCTCGGCGGGGGTATCGTCGACAACGCGACCGTGCTGATAAGCGGCAACCCGGGGACCGGGAAGAGTATCCTCGGCCTCCAGTACATCTACAACGGCGTCAAAGAGTTCGACGAGAAGGGGATCTACCTCTCTTTCGAAGAGAACCGGGAGGATATCGCCCAGGCAGCCGAATCCATCGGCTTCGACGACTGGCGTGAACTGGTCGAGTCAGACGAGATCCTCATCTACGACAAACAGAAACTGCTCCGACACAACGACTTCAACGACACCCTCGAACTGCTGTTGGACGAGTTCGAAGAGATGGCGTACGAGCGTCTCGTACTCGACTCGCTGACCATGTTCGAACTCTTCTTCGCGGACGAAAAGGAGAAGCGGACCTATCTCCTCAAATTCTCCGACATCCTGAAGGCCAACGGGCTGACATCGCTACTCATCGCCGAACAGTCCGCCGTCTTCCCGGAACAGGACATCGGCCTGGAGAACTTCCTCACTGACGGGAACATCTACCTGATTCAGACGCCGACCGAATCCGGCGTCAACCGCTACATCTGGGTCGCGAAGATGCGCAAACAGGACATCGAGACGGACATCTTCCCGATGGACATCGCCGACGGTGGGATCACCGTCCACGAACGGGCCGCGGGATTCTCGATGATGGGCCAGCGCGACGGTCCCTTCCCCGGCGAGTGAGGTGGACCGTCGCTCGGGGCGGCTACTCCGAGAGGGTCCGCCAAACCTCGTCGATCTGGTTTTTGACTTTCCGGCGCTCTTCGACCTCGACGGAGACGTCACCCTCGCTGAAGTTCACGACGACTTCCTCGATGTTCCGGCGGTAGACGTTCACTCGACGGCGCTCGTCCGACAGCACGCGGTCGTGGTGTTCGAGCAGCTCCGCCTCCTGTAACTCCTCGATCCGCCGGTAACAGGTAGCGATCGGTACGTCGAGTTCGTCGCTGAGCTCCTGGGCCGAGCGCGGTTCGTGAGCGAAACTCAGTATCTGCGGGTTGTACTCGTTGCCCAGAACCCGAAGCATCTCGATCCCGTCCATCCGTTATCAGATCAGATATACGGGAACACAATAAAAGGTATCGTCCGACGCGCGCAAGACAGCGGCCGCTCATCTGGGATATCAGGACTGAGAATCTCGCGCTCACATTTATAACGCGGTGTGGCGACGTAGCATACGAAACCCCATGCTCGTCGTCGAATACCTGTATCTCGCCGCGACGGCCGTTCTGGTGCTCTCCGGACTGACGATGGTCGGGATGGCGATCAAGGCGTATCTCCAGACCACCCGTCGTGCGATGATCCACGTCTCGCTCGGCTTCGGCCTCATCGCTGCCGCCGCGATCGCGACTGCGATCAGTGCGTTCGTCACCGACTTCCAGGGTGTCCGTTCGCTGCTTCTGGTCAACAACGGTCTCTCGTCGCTCGGGTTCATCCTCGTCGTGTACAGTCTCATCATCTACGACTGACTCTCCCGAATGACGGCTATCTTCCGGTTTGAAGTCCTGAAGCATAGAATATCATTGGAGATATTTTGGAACGTACCTTTATTACTAATTTCGAGAACGGTAGGACAGAGCCCGCGGGCACCACGACCCCGGGTTGCACAACCAACCATGTTCGAAGAACGAACGGACAGGGGTCAGGTCGGTATCGGGACGCTCATCGTGTTCATCGCGATGGTCCTGGTCGCGGCGATCGCGGCTGGCGTCCTCATCAACACGGCCGGCTTCCTGCAGACGCAGTCAGAACAGACGGGGCAACAGAGCAGCGCACAGGTCACGGATCGGCTCGAGCCGGTCTCGAAGACTGGAAACGTCTCGGTGTACAACAGTACGTACACTAGCAACGGTTCCATCGTCAGTGCCGATGCCGACAACGCGACGACCGTCGGGGTCGTATCCAGCGAGAGCAAGAATCTCAGCAAGACGAACCAGTCGCTGACCGTCAACGAGGTATCGGTCGTCGTTCAGAAGTCGCCGGGGGCGAGCGACATCAACATGTCCGCGACGACGTTCGAGTTCATCGGTCCGGACGGCACCGATCGCTACGCGTTCACCAACGAGTCGGTCGTCAACAAGACCGACTCGACTGGGCCGGACGACCGGACGACGATGCTACAGGACGACGATGACTCGCTCAACGAGAGCCAAGGTACGGGGCTGATCCTGAACAGCCGAACCGACCGGCTGGTCGTGTCGCTCGACCTCAACGCGTCTATCAACAACGGGTTCGTCAACGGCCCCCTCGAGGCCGGTGAGACGGCGACGCTCCGGGTCAACACCGAGTCCGGCGCGACGAGCATCATCCGGATTCAGGTGCCCCAGTCGCTCTCCGGCGAGAAGTCCGTCGAACTGTAACCCGGGCGGTAGCTGCCCGCGACACCACCGAATCTTTATATTTTCATCCCCCTAAGTGGTGACACTGTTCAGGGAATGTCACCGGACTCAGATGACTCCGTCTCGGACCGCGGCAAGGTGCTCACCGAGGAGGAGTTGGATCTCACCAGACACGACAACGTCTCCGAACTCGACGACGGTCGGTACGTCGTCTCGACGGGGAGCGGTCCGACGAACGACGGCGCCGAGGAGGCGAGAGCGGACGCGCGCGCCGGCCACCGGGACGACTCCGACCCGGACCCGGTCGACGGATCGGAGATCACCGAGATGGACGTCAACACGTGGCTCGAAGACCACCTCCGGGGCGTCGACGCCAAGTACGGCTTCCACGCGACGGCCAAGTTCGACGACGGCGTCAGCCGCCACCAGGTCGTCTCGAACGACGTGGTCACCAGCTTCGAGTCGCTGCTGATCTGGTACGCCCAGCACGTCGGCGACGGGACGCCCGTCGAGGACGTTCTCGGCATCCTCCTCGCGGAGTCGAGCGTCTCGGTTCGCTACCCCGTCCGGACGCTCACCGGCCTGCTCAACCGCTACGAACTCGATCGCGACGACACCATCGACGATCTCATCGAAGCCGTCTCCGACGAGCAGGCCGTCGCCCTCTCGGAAGAGTAACCACTCCCCGAGATCGCTCGCCCGCATTCGTATCAGCGCTGAGAATCGCGCCCGAGTCTTTATTTGGCGAGTCGTGAACCTTCCCACAGATGCCACCGCAAGTACTACTCGTCGACGACTCGGACTTCATGCGCAATCTCCTGCGCGAGATTCTCGAGGAGAACTTCGAGATCGTCGGTGAAGCCGAGAACGGCGTCGAGGCCGTCGAGCTCTACCGGGAACACGATCCAGACCTGGTGATGATGGACATCGTGATGCCGATTCGTGACGGCATCGAGGCGACCAACGAGATCACGGGGAGCGATCCCGACGCCAACGTCATCATGTGCACCAGCGTCGGCCAGGAGGAGAAGATGAAAAACGCCGTCAAGGCGGGAGCCGACGGCTACATCACGAAGCCGTTCCAGAAACCGAACGTGCTCGAAGCAATCGACGACGTCGTGGCCTGACGATGCGGGTCGACATCCAGTCGCTCGGCACCTACAACCGCCTCGCACAGGAGGGGGCGGAACACGCCGCGGCGTCGCTGACGAGCATGACGGGGATCGAGACGTACGTCGACGTGACCAACGTCACCCTGATGTCGAAACGCGACGTGGAGGACGTCTTCGGCGGGACGGAGTTCGTCGGCGTCCAGATCGGTCTCGGGGGCGGCCTCTCCGGCGAGACGGCGCTGGCGTTCGACCGCGACAGCGCCGCGAGCATCGTCGACGTGCTCGTTCCGGGGACGTCGACCGGTGACGACGGCGAGTTCGACGAGATGGCCCGCAGCGGAGTCAAGGAGATCGGCAACATCATGATGGGCGGGTTCGTCGACGGGTGGGCCGACTACCTGTCAACGAGCGTCGACATGACGCCGCCGACGTACGTCGAGCGCGACGGCACCGACGTGTTACCGGACGGCGCACTCGACCGTGCCGAGGAGGAGCACGTCTTCGTCTTCGAGAGTCAGATGACGGCCGTCGACCAGGAGATCGACGCGTACATCTACATGCTGCCGGAGTACGGTGCCTTCGCGGAGATGTTGGAGGCCAGCGACGACCACGAGGACGCCATCCCGATGGACAAGCTGACAGTCTTCGACGAGATGACCCGGCAGGGTGCCGAACGCGCCGCCGAGAACGTCTCCTCGATGACCGGGATCCAGACCGACGTCGACGTGAGTCGGCTCAGCTTCGTCCCTATCGAGGACGTCCCGAACACGACCCGCGACGAGGTGTATCTCGGGACCGTCATGGAGTTCAAGGGGACGCCAGGCGGCTATCTCGCCATCCTGTTCGACGAGCCCTCGGCCCGGACCATCGTCGACGCGACGGTGCCGATGGAACTCGACGACCCCCTCGGCGACATGGGCGAGAGCGCGATCCAGGAACTCGGCAACATCATGACTAGTGGCTTCATCGACGGGTGGGCGAACGTCCTGCAGACGAGCATCGACCACACGCCCCCCGAACTGGTCCACGACCTCGGGACCGCGATTCTCAGCCCCATCGCGGGGCGTCTCGGCCAGTCCCAGGAGTACGCCTTCCTCATGGACTCGACGGTCGTCACGACCGAAGGCGAGTTCAACTGCGAAATCTACGCCATCCCGGACGAGGAGAAACTCAAGGAGGCCCTCGATTCCCTGCTGGTCGAGCGGAGCGATCAACTCGAAGCCAACCGAGATTCGATCTTCTAATATGAAGACCTACGGTGGGACGCCGGCGTCGGCCCGGACCCGCAAGCGCGTGGGTATCGCCGACTTCGCGGTCACGGCCGAGGGCGCCGTGTTGACCACCAGCGGGCTCGGCTCCTGTCTGGGTGTCGGCCTCTACGACGACCGGGCCGACGTCGCCGGCCTCATCCACGTTATGCTTCCGACGGCACCAGACGACCCCACGAACGCCGCCAAGTACGCCGACACCGGAATCGACGCCGTAGTGACCGCGATGCGTGAGGCCGGCGCTGCCCCCGACCGCATGCGGGCGAAACTGGCCGGCGGAAGTGCGATGTTCGAGTTCGACAGCCAGGACGAACCGATCGGTGCGCGCAACGTCGCGGTGACGCGGGCGGCGCTCGACCGGTTCGGAATTCCCGTCGATGCCGAGGACGTGGGTGGGGACTCGGGGCGGTCGATCCGGTTTCACGGCGACACCGGCGAACTCCGGATCAAATCCGCCGGAACAGAACGTCGGATCTGAGACGGGTTCACGACAGTCGGCCGGTCCAATCGACCGATTCCACCGTGTTCACTCCGGAACGACGGATGACAGACACTCGTCATACACGTATCAAAATTGATAACTGAAGGACAACGATTAAAGTACGTTGCATCCTAAGAAACACGATAGAATGGGTTCGATGGGTCGTCGGTCGACGGGAGGGACGGAATGGAACTCCTAGAGCGATTTCTCGGCAGTGACGACGACAGCGACGACGCCGGTGACGACGACATGCTCTTCGAGGAGGGCGACGACTTGGACGACTTCGGCGGCGACGACTTCGGTGGCGACGACTTCGGCGGCGACGACTTGGGATTCGAGGACGACGACGATGGCGCCGCGACGGCCGAACTCGAGGCGCGGATCGACGAGATGGAAAACGAGGTTGCCAGCCTCTCTTCGACGGTGAGTACGATCCGTAGCGAGAACGAGGAGATCAGCAACACCGTCGAGGACGTCGAGGAGAACGTGCGCAAACTGCTCGATATCTACGAGATGGTCACCCGCGGCGTCAACCCGTTCGTCGACGACGTGCAGGCCGGCGGTGGATTCGATGGCGGCGACGGCTCGTTGGGCTTGTTCGACGACGACGGGGACGAAGACGAAGCGGACCTGGACGACGACATCGCCGGCGCTGACGCCGAGGACTTCTTCGACGACGACTTCCTCGACGATGGAGAGGACGACTTCGACGACTTCGACGACGCGACCGACTCGATTGCCGACGAACCGACGACTGAGGACACCATGTCTGACGATTCAGACGACTCCGGCAAATCGTTCGACGAACTGAAAGACGAGTACGAGAGCGGCGACGCCGACTGGGCGGACGACGACCTCGGCGGCGACGCGACGAACGGCGATGCGGTCGACGAGGCCGACGAGGCCGACGAGGCCGACGACTTCGCATCGATCGACGACGGATTCGACGAGGCCGACGAGGCCGACGACTTCGCATCGATCGACGAGGGCGACGACGACAGTCCGGGTCACGGCTCCGATTCCGACCCCGCTCCCGATTCCGACCCAGACCCCGCTCCCGACCCCGATCCGACACCCACGGCGACGTCGGCACCCGAGGAGACGGATGCGGGCGATCTGCAGTTCGCCGCCAACACGATGATGCAGGGCTCGGGCACGTCGAAGCCGTACCTCGAGACCGTGCCCGCCGGATACGTGGGTGATCTGCTCGTGATGGAGTGGCTCGAGTATCTCGTCGAACAGGGCGACGTCGAGGACGCCGCCCGGGCCGTAGAGTACTACCGGCGCATCCAGTGGATCGGCGAGGACGCCGCGGACCAACTCCGTGACTTCCTCGTCGGCTTCGGCGAACTCGACGCGGATCGGGAGGTGACCGGCGTCCCGTCGACGCTCTCTATCGATCACCACGTCGCCAGCCTGCGATACATCAGCCGACTGACCGGATCGACCGCAGATTCGGTCGTCTTCGACTGCTGGAGCGGTGGCGGAGGTGTCCCCTTTGGGCTTTAGCGTCAGCGGGTCGGCGGCCATCGTGTTCGTCGGCATCTTCCTCGCGTTCTCGTCGGCGTACACCGCCTCTGCCAACGGGTTCGAACGCGTCGCCGACGCCAGATCCGCGGTGGACGAGGACGCACTCGACCGGCAGAACACCGCCCTCTCCGTCACGAACACCACCTACGACGCCGGTAACGATACCCTGACCGTCGAGGCAGTCAACGAGGGCTCGACCACCCTCGAAGTCGAGGCGATCGACCTCTTGGTGGACAACACCTATCGGGACGACTACGCGGTCCGGCGCGTCGGCGGGGACAACTCGACGACGCTGTGGCTCCCCGGCGAGCGCCTCCACCTCGAGGTGTCCACGTCGAGTCAGCCCGACCGGGTCAAAATCGTCACCGGGCCCGGCGTGGCCGCCGCGGAGGTGCTCTGAATGGCGAGCGTCTCCGCCTCCCATCTGATCCTGTTCATCGCCAGCCTCGTCATCGCCGCGGGCGTCGCCGGCACCTTCACGCAGGGCGTCTCCCGGCTGAGTCAGGGCATCGAAGACCAGAGCCTCGAAGTTTCCGAGGAGGTGCGCACCGACATCGAGGTGATCAGCGACGCCGGCAGTCCGGTTTACAACAACTCCACGAACACGGTGACGCTGCTGGTGAAGAACACGGGCACGTCGGACCTGAACAACGACTCCCGGTTCATCGAGGTGTTGCTCGACGGCCGGTACCGCCCGAACGTCACGACGACCGTCGTCGACGGCGAAACGTGGCGGCCGACCAACGTGATCCGACTGGAGGTCACTGCGGAACTGTCGTCCGGCGACCACCGGGTGAAACTGATCGTCAACGGCGACGAGGAGGTGTTTCGGTTCCGCACATGAGCCGGACCGGATCCGACCTCCTGTCGCTCGGCTTGGAGGATCACGACCGCCTCAACAAGGAACTCGGCGGCGGCGTCCCGCGCGGGAGCATCGTCCTCGCCGAGGGCGACTACGGGGCGGGCAAAAGCGCCATGTCACAGCGGTTCACCTACGGCTTCTGCGAGGAGGGCCACGCCGTGACCTACCTCTCGACGGAGCTGACCACCCGCGGGTTCATCGACCAGATGCACTCGCTGTCGTACGATATGGTCGATCACCTCCTCGACGAGAACGTGCTCTTCCTCCACGCCGACTTCGACACCGGCGGACGCCTCTCCGACGAGGGGGAGGGCGAACGCAAGGAACTGCTCAAGCGCCTCATGAACGCCGACGAGATGTGGAACTCGGACGTGATCGTGATCGACACGTTCGACGCCATCCTCCGCAACGACCCGAAGTTCGAGGCGCTGGTGCGACAGAACGAGGAGCGCCAGGCCGCCCTCGAGATCATCGGCTTCTTCCGCGATGTCATCTCCCAGGGGAAGGTCATCGTCCTGACGGTCGACCCGTCGACCGTCGACGAGGAGGCCATCGGCCCCTTCCGCTCCATCGCGGACGTCTTTCTCGAACTCGAGATGGTCGAGGTCGGTAACGACGTCCGCCGACAGATCTCGGTCAAGCGGTTTGCGGGTATGGGACAGCAGGTCGGAGACACCATCGGCTACTCCGTCCGCTCGGGGACGGGAATCGTCATCGAAAGTCGTAGCGTCGCATAATGACGGAACTCGGAACCGCCACTCCCTCGGACGAACTCAAACAGATCGCGGCCAACCGGCCGCATCTCCGCGACCACCTCAAGAAGTTCAAGCAGATCACCGGCGAGTTCCCCCTGCTCATCGACGAACCCACGAGCGACTACGAGACGAATCGGCCGAACGTCCTCTACCCCATCGGTGGCCCGATCTACTGCCACATCTACGGTGACCTGGGACAGGATATGAAGTACTACGCCATCGAACCGTCGCTCTCGGGCGACGAGCAGAGCCTGTTCGCGAAGATCCGCGACGAACTCTTGGATCGGAGCGTCAGCAAGGACGTCCCCGAAGACGAATCGGAGTACGACGATCGGATCGAGGAGCTCCTCCAGGAGACGACGACCATCGAGCGCGACCGGAGCGGCCTGCGCTACTGGATCGACCGCCTGCTCGATTTCCTGGGACTCAGCAACTACCGCGTCAGCGAGCAGACCTACGAGAACATTCGCTACCGCCTCAACCGCGATATCGTCGGCCTCGGTCCGCTCGAACCGGTCATGCGCGACCCCGCCAACGAGGACATCCACGTCATCGGCCCCCACCAGTGTTACGTCGATCACGGCACCTACGGGCTGATCGAGACTACCGTCGACTTCGGGACGCCCGAGCAGTTCGACTCTTGGATCCGGAGCATGGGCGAGCGCATCGGCGATCCCGTCTCCGACTCCAACCCCATCGTCGACTCCACGCTCCCCGACGGCTCGCGGTTGAACGTCATCTACTCCGACGACGTGAGCGTCCAGGGGCCGAGCCTCACCATCCGTCAGGGCGACGAGACCCCGCTCTCGATCAACCAGATCACGAAGTGGGGGACGCTCTCGCCCGAACTCACGGCGTACCTCTGGCTCTGTCTCGAGAACGAACAGACGGTGTTCGTCGTCGGCGAAACCGCGTCGGGGAAGACCACGACGCTCAACTCGATCATGTCGTTCATCCCTCGTGACTCGAAGATTTACACCGCGGAGGACACCGCGGAGGTGCTGCCACCCCACGACACCTGGCAGCAGTTGCTCACCCGCGAGGGCGGGGGCGAGGAGGACTCCGACGTCGACATGTTCGACCTCGTCGCCGCTGCACTCCGGTCGCGCCCCGACTACATCGTCGTGGGTGAGGTCCGTGGCGAGGAGGGGCGGATGGCGTTCCAGGCCGCCCAGACCGGTCACCCGGTCATGCTGACCTTCCACGCCAGCGACATCGTGTCGATGATCCAGCGGTTCACCGGCGATCCGATCAACGTCCCCGAGACATTCATGGACAACGCCGACGTGGCGCTGTTCCAGAACCGCGTGAAACAGGGCGACGACGTGTTGCGCCGAGTGACGAGCGTTCAGGAGATCGAGGGCTACTCCAAGGAGATGGACGGCGTCGTCACCCGGCAGGTGTTCAGTTGGGACCCCGTCGAAGACGAAATCGTCTTCCAGGGGATGAACAACTCCTACGTCCTCGAGGAACAGATCGCCACCCTGTTGGGCTACGCCGACACCCGCGACATCTACGACGACCTAGACTTCCGGGCGCGACTCGTCGAGCGCATGATCGAAGAGAATATCCTGGGTTACCACGAGGTCAACGAGGCGATCAAATCGTTCCAGCGCGACGGTGTCGAGGGGCTTCCGTTCGATATACACAAATAATGGCATCGGAACCGACCGCCGAGAGCGGCACCGACATCACCGCCTCTGAGTCCATCGCATCCGTCGTCGAGGCTTACGAGCGGATGGACATGGAGCTGTCGCGGTACCTCCTTTTCATCGTCCTCCCCTCGCTCGCGTTCTTCCTGGGGACCGTCGCCGTCGCCCTCCTCGTGGATCTGCCCTTCTCGATCAAGCTTCCGATCCCCCTTCTCGGCGGCCTGGTGCTCTTTTCGGCTATCGTCTACCCGAAACTCCTCGTCAGCCAGGAGCGCGTCGAGATGGAGAACCAGTACCACCTCCTGATGACACACATGACGGTGCTGTCGACGACGAACATCGACCGCATGGAGGTATTTCGGAAACTCGCCGAGGAGGAGGAGTACGGCGCCCTCTCGGCGGAGATGAACCGGGTCGTTCAGCTCGTCGACACATGGAACCAGAGCCTCGACGACGCCTGTCGCCGCCGCGCGCGGCGCATTCCCAGCGAACCACTGGCCGACTTCTTCGACCGCCTCGCCTACACTGTCAACGCCGGGCAGGAACTCAGCGAGTTCCTCCTCAGCGAACAGCAGGTGATGATCCAGAACTACGTGACGATGTACGAGAGCACGCTCGACAACCTCGAGGTGATGAAAGACCTCTACCTCTCGATGGTGCTCTCGATGACGTTCGCCCTGGTCTTTGCCATCGTCCTCCCCATCCTGACGGGGACGGATCCGACCATGACCGTCGGGGCGGTCATCGTTCTCTACGCCTTCGTCCAGACCGGCTTCTTTCTGGTCATCCGGACGATGTCGCCGTACGACCCGATTTGGTATTACCCCGACGACGTACGTCCGGACGGGGAGTGGTCGCTGATCGCCAGCCTCGCCGCCGGTGGCCTCCTGTCGATACTGCTCGTCGTCCTCGTCGCCGGCGACCTCTTCGGGGGCGCTCCCGGCTTGACCGCTCTGCTTCCGGTGTCTTCGATTCCCCGCCCGCTCTACATGGCCATCCCCGTCACGCCGCTGGCGATACCGGGCCTGGTCTTCCGCGTTCAGGAGGAGCGCATCAAGTCCCGCGACGACGAGTTCCCGAGTTTCATCCGTGCGCTCGGCGCGAGCGAGACAGCGAAACAGTCCACCACGACGGCGGTGCTCAAGAGCCTCCGGAAGAAGGACTTCGGCCCGCTCACGGGGGACGTCGACGACCTGTTCAAGCGGCTGAACATGCGCCTCGAACCGGACCGCGCGTGGGACTACTTCACCGCCAACACGCGATCCTACCTCGTCCAGAAGTTCAGCGAGATGTATCTCGTCGGCAGACAGATGGGGGGCGAGCCCAAACAACTAGGCGAACTCATCAGCGAGAACATGAACCACGTCAACCAACTCCGCCAACAACGGGAGCAGGCGACGGTCACGATGATCGGTCTCCTCTACGGAATCACCGCGGCCTCCTCGTTTGCCTTCTTCATCGGATTCAAAATCGTCGATATCCTCGCGGGGATGTCGCTCGACCTCACCGCCAGTTCGGAACTCAACGTCGGACGGCTCATCCACACGCAGGTGTACGACCTGCCGCTCATCCAGTTCATGCTGCTCGGAATCGTGATGATCAACGCCGTCCTCTCCTCGCTCATCATCCGGACGGTCGACGGCGGGCACAAGGCCAACGCGCTCCTCCATTTCGTCGCGCTGACGTGGATCGGCTGTGCCGTCGCCGTCCTGACCATGTCGGTTGTTGGGGGGCTGTTGGATGTCTGAGCGCGTCATCGCCGACTTCGTCGGCAGTTTCTTCGTGACCGATATGGATCGTGAGGATCCGATCCGCGGCCGGGTCGTCATGAGCCCGAAGCGGCTGGTTCTCGTCGGCGACGACCGCAAGGTGACGGTTCCCACGTCGGCGATGTTCGACATCGCGGTCGGACACGTCCCACCCGAGATGCGCTCGTTTTTCAGCGACTCCGTCACCGTCGCCTACCGAACCGACGAGGGACGCCGCATGGCCGTCATCGAGGCCGAGAGCGAGACGGTCGAGAAGTTCGCTACGGTCCTGTTCAAAGCCCACCTGAACGGCCGGACCGTGACGGTCCAACACCCCGCACGGCGTGGCGGACGGGTCGTCGACGCCGATGTCCGCAAGGCCAAACTCACCGTCTCCGACGGCTCGCTCGCCTTCGGCGGGCCGGACGTCGACTTCGCCATCGACCTGGCGACCGTGACCGACTTCGAGAAGGAGTCGCGGGAACTCGGTGGCGAGAGGAGACCCACGCTGTCCGTCCGGCACGTTCCGGGGACCACCGCGCTCGTCTCGGTCGTCGCGCTCCCCTCCGAGCGGGTGTTGAACCTCCTCGGGCGCTACTTCCGCCTGGAGTACAGCGATATCGTCGAGGACTTACAGGACGTCTCGCTCTCTGACGAGGAGGTCCAGGCCCTCGTCGCCATCTACTCGGCCGGCGAGGGCGTCGATCCGGTCGAAGTCGTCGCCGCCGACGCAAGTCAGACGACGATAGTGCTGAACGGGCTCCGCGAGAAGGAACTCGTCGCCGACGGTGCCGACGGGACGGTGCTGACGCCGAAGGGACGGGTCGTCGTCAACAGCCGGCTGGAGGAAGTGAACGCGTAGGCGGCGCCCGGATCGCTACTGGTCGTTCATCGCCTCGCTGGCGATGTTGCGTCCCCGGGCGTTGAGCGCGACTTCGCGGCGGACGCGAACCTCCTCGACCACCTCGAGTTCGATGAGGCGGTCGAACACCTCCTCGACGTCGTCGACGTCCATCCCGAGGAAGTCGGGCACCTCGAAGGGCGAGACCCCCGAGTACAGGGCCATCAGCACCTCGTTTTCCCGTTCCGAGAGGTCGACGCCGATTTCGCTTCGGCTCTCGCCCTTTCGGAGCAGGGTTTCGAGGATCGAACATCGACGCTCCGACCCGGAGATGTACGTCTGGACGCTGGTGCCCTCCTCGCTGTGTTCGACCTCCAGCACCTGTTGTTTCTCCCCGTTGACCGACCGCTCGTTCGCCTCCATCGAGCCGATGTCGTCGAGGTCGATTTCGACGAACGAGCCGTCTGCGACGGCGAGGGCGACGGCGTTCTCCTCGATTTTCAGCCGCGCTTTCTCCCACTCGACGTCGGTGACGACCCCGCCCTCGACCGCCGGGTGGCGTGCGAGGACGACCGTCCGATCGAGCAGCGCCCGGTACAGCATCCGCTCGAACGACTCCGGGTCCTCCGCGGAGACGAGTACCACGTCGCCGGTCGACAGCTGGAGGCTCACGTATCCAGACACCTTCGCAACCAGCTGATTTACGTCCGTCCGCCCCTCGAGGCTCTGCACCTTCGAGAGCGGTATCGTCCGTTTGCCACCGTTGCTCGCGAGGATCAGCCGCTTGTTCGACAGCAGGATGCGCCCCCCGGTCCACTCAGCGTCGTTCAGCTCGCGACCGCCCTTGACGACCTGGGTGAACTTCCCTCGCGTGTCGACGACCTTCCGTTCACCCTCGCTCATCGGCGTCCTCCGAGTTTCGACAGCGCCGAGAAGGCCTGCTTGCGGACCTCCTCGTCGTCGGCCCGGTCTAGCAGTTCCTCTAGGTGATTGCGGGCGCGTTCGCCGCCCACCTTGCCGAGGACGAACACCGCCTTCGACCGTGCCGCTTCGGTACACTTCGGATCCTCGAGCAGGTCGAGCAGCCGCTCTTCGACGGTGTCGCCGCCGAGTTCGACCAGGCTCGTCGCCGCGAACTGGGCGGTCGTGCCGTCGTCGGCGTCGAGTGCGTCGGTCAGCGCTTCGACGGCGTCCTCGTACCCGTCCTCGTCCGCGACGCGTCCGAGGAGCCACGCCACGTTGCGCCGCTCGCGGGGCTGGTTGCTCTCCGACAGCAGTTCGACCAGCGGGTCCACGACGCTCCGATCGGCCGCCCCCAGCCGATCCACGACCGTCTCGCGGATCTGGTGGCTCCCCTCCCGCGGGGCGGCCGCGAGCAGCTCCACGGTCGAGAACACCGCCGCGCGCCGGACAACGTCGCTTCGATCGTCGAGCGCCTCGATCAGCGGATCGATGGCTGCCGCTCCCCGGTAGCCGCCAAGTGCCGTGACGGCCGCGTACCGGACCGCTTCGCTCTCGTCGTCGACGGCGTCGAGCAACGGGGTAAGCGCCCGCTCGGTGCCGATGGCCGTCAGCGCGTCCGCGGCCTCGCGGCGCACCCGGCCGGTGGGGTCGTCGAGGCGCTCCCCGAGCGCGTCCGCCGCCCGCTCGTCACCGATGGCGCCGCAGGCCCGCGCCGCCCGGGCGCGAACCCGCGGGTCCGAATCGTCGAGCGTCGCGATCAACGCCGGGAGCGCCCCGCTGTCGCCGAGACGACCGAGCGCGTTCGCGGCCGCCATCCGGAGCTCCGGCCGCCCGGCCGAGAGCGTCTCGACGAACGCCTCGGCGCGGACCCAGTCGGCGCCCTCGCTGTCGACGCCCGCCAACTCCTCGACCAGTCGCTCGATCGCTTCGCTCCCGATGGCGTCGAGGGCGTCGATAGCGGCGCCGCGAACCGCCTCGTCGTCGTCCTCTTGGGCCGTGCGGACGAGGGCGTCGACCGCCTGTGGCTCGTCGTCGACCACGTCGCCCAGAATCTCGGCGGCCCGCTTCCGTATCGACGCCGTATCGCTGAGCTTCAGGTGGTCCAGCAGGGCGTCCACGTCCTCTTCTTTCTCCAGTTGGTAGAGCGACATGCTACGTTCGCCGGTAGACCCGTCGACGTTTGTCGACCACTTCGACCGCGTCCCGGCTCCCGCGCGGGAGCGTCTCCGTCATCCCGATGACGAGGTAGCCGCCGTCGCGAAGCGAGGAAAGGACGGTGTCGACGACCGCCCGCTTCGACTCCGCGTTGATGTAGATGAGGAGGTTCCGGCAGAGCACGAGGTCGACGTCACGTTTCGGCTCGTCAGCGATGAGGTCGTGCTGTTCGAAGGTGACGAGTTCCTTGACCTCGTCGCGCACGGCGAAGGTGTCGTCCTCGTGGTCGACGTACCGCCCCGCGTCGTCCAGGGGTTCGAGTTCGGCTGCCACGTCACGTGTCTTGGTCGCGCGGTAGACGCCTTCCCGAGCCCGTTCGAGCACGTCTTCGTTGATGTCGGTTCCCACGATGTCGAGTCGGCGGGTGCGAACGTCGTCGTCGTCGAGGGCGAGCATCGCCAGCGAGTAGGGCTCTCGCCCGTCCGAACAGGGGGCGCTCCACACCGTCGTCCGGCCGTGCCCGGCCGTCACCTCCCGCAGCGCGTCACGGATCGGCTCCCACGCCTCGGGGTTGCGGTAGAAGCTGGTGACGTTGATCGACAGCGAGTCCAACAGCGCCGTCGGCTCCTCGGGATCCGAGCGCACGAGGTCGAGATAGTCGTCGTAGCTGTCCACGTCTCGGCGGCGCATCCGCGCGGAGATGCGACGGTCTAGGTACGACTCGTTGTAATACGACGACTCGAAGTCGAGTTCCCTCGAGAGGTGGGCGAGCAGTCGCTCGAACGCGTCCTTTGTCGAGCTCATCGGTTCAGAGCGTCACCACGTCGAGGATCGGGACGATGTTGCCGTCGCCGAGGACGGCCGTCCCGCTGAGTCCCGGAATGCCGCTCAACACTCCTTCCAGCGGTTTGACGACGACCTCTTCCTGTTTGTTCACGGTGTCACAGCGGAGCGCGGCCCGCCGCTCCGACTTCCGGATGCGCAACAGCATCCCGTCGCCGTTTTTCGTCTCGCCCGGGACGTCGAGTTCGTCGGCGAGGTCGACGACCGGGTAGATATCCTCGTCGTGTTCGATCATCGGCTCCTCGTTGATCGTCTCGATTTCCGGGATGCGGCTCACCTCGTCGATGTTCTTGATCGGGACGCCGTACTCCTCCTCACCGACCTCGACGAAGAGCACCTTGACGATGGCGACCGTCACCGGCAAGCGAAGGGTGACGGTCGTCCCCTCGCCCTCCTCGCTTTCGACGTTCACCGAGCCGTCGAGCTGTTTGACCGTGCTGTGGACGACGTCCATACCGACGCCGCGCCCGCTCACGTCGGTCACCTCGTCGGCGGTGGAGAAGCCGGGATGGAAGACCAGATCGTACACCTCCGAGTCCTCCATCGAGTCGAGTTCGGCCTCGGTCCGGACGCCCTTCTCGGCCGCCTTCCGCCGGAGTTCGTCGACGTCCAGTCCCCGGCCGTCGTCCTCGACGGTGACGGTGACGTGGTCGCGCTCCCGCTTGGCCCGGAGCTCGATGGTCCCTTCTCGATCCTTGCCGAGCCGTTCCCGCTCTTCGGGAGGCTCGATACCGTGATCGACCGAGTTGCGGAGGATGTGCATCAGCGGATCGCTGATCTCGGTGAGGATCGTCCGGTCGAGTTCGATATCCTGCCCCTCCATTCGGAAGTCGATCTCTTTCTCCTGCTCGCGAGCGAGGTCACGGACCAGCCGCGGGAACTTGCTGATCACCTTCCGCATCGGGATCAGCCGCATGTCCATCACCGTGTTCTGGAGGTTGCCGGTGATCTTATCCAGTTCGCCGAGCGTGTCGGTTGCGCCCCCGACGTCGCCGTCGTCGACGGCTCGCCGGAGCTTGATCCGGCTGGTGACCAACTGCTCGACCAGCCCGTGCAAGTCGTCGAGTTGATCCACGTCGACGCGGACGGAGCTGATCTCCCGGGAGGCGCCGTTGGTCTCGCCGGTCGCGTCCGAGTCGTCGCTCTCCGTGGCCCCTCGGTCGCTCCCGTCGTCGTCCGCGGACGCGTCGGTTTCCGAATCCTCGGCCTGGGTGTCGACGTCATCGTCGGCGTCACCGGTGGCGTCCGCACTTCCCGCCTGCGACACCGTGGCGTCCTCGATGGCGGAGACGCGGTCGAGCGTCGCCCGCAGTTCGTCGGCAGTCGTCGAGGCGGCGACGAGGTCGAAGCCGTTCCCGTACTCGCCGTCCTCGATGGCCTCGGCGTCGGGCGACGTATCGACGAGGTCACACTCCTCGCGGATGGCTTCGAGAACGAGCATGCCGTCGACACCTCTCATCTCCGAGTCGCCGACCTCGACGGTCACGTCGAAGGTGTCTACCTGATCGGTGGCGACCGAGGAGTCGTCGTCGGCACCGGAGTCGCTCCCGGTCGCGTCGCCGTCCTCGATCACCGCCCGGATGTCGTCCTCGAGATCGGCCGTCTCGACGTCGACGGTGCCGTCCTCGTCGATGGACTCGACGGCGAGTTCGAGGCGGTCGACGCCGGCGAACACCAGATCCATCACCTCGGGGGTCACCGCCATCTCTCCCTGTCGGAGTTCGTCCAGCAGGTCCTCGATGGCGTGGGCGAGGTCGCTGGCCTCGTCGTAGCCCATGGCCCCGAAGTTCCCCTTCAGGGTGTGGGCCGTCCGGAAGATGTCGTCCATCGCCTCCCGGTCGTCGGGGTCGGACTCCAGCGCGAGCAGCGAGTTGTTGAGGTCGGTCAACTGCTCTTCGCTCTCGTGGACGAACGCCTGGACGTACTCTTCTGTCATGCGTTAACCTCCAGTCTGGTCGCGTCGAGAATCGCCTCGGGCACGTCGTCGCCGGCCAACACGTCGTCGACGCAGCCACGTTCGATGGCCCGCTTCGGCATCCCGAACACCGCCGACGACGCCTCGTCTTGGGCGATGACGTGGCCGCCGGCGTCGTCGATTGCCTGCACGCCCGCCGCGCCGTCTGCACCCATGCCGGTGAGGACCACACCGACCAGCGGCCCGTCGACCGTCTCGGCTGCCGACCGCATCGTCACGTCGGCGGCGGGGCGAACGCCGTGTTCCGGTGGCTCTTCGGTCAGCTTGATCCGGAGACGTCCCCCACCGGCGCCGGCGACGACGAGGTGTTTGCCGCCCGGAGCGACCAGCGCCTCGCCGCCGCCGATGCGGTCGCCGTCGCTCGCCTCGCAGACGTCGTACTCGCTCGCGGCGTCGAGGCGGTCGGCGAACCGGTTCGTGAACGCGTCCGGCATGTGCTGGACGACGACGATCCGGAGGTTGGCGGCCCGCGGCAACCCCGCGACGACCCGCTCAACGACCGTTGGCCCGCCAGTCGAGGAGGCGATCACCACCGTCGCTCCCTCTTGGTGGTCGCCGTCGGTCGTACTCGCCGCAGTCGTCCGATCCGCAGCCGACTCCGGCGTGTGCCGTCGGTCACGTACGTCGGCGCCGGCGACGGCTTTCACCTTGCGAACCAGCTGATCCTCCTTGCTCGACATCTGCGTGCTCACCTCGCCGCCGGGCTTGGTGAAAAAATCGACCGCACCCTTCTCCAGGGCCTCGAACGTCACGTCGGCCCCGTCGGCGGTGTGGGCACTCAGCATGAGGATCGGCGTCGGCCGCTCGTCCATGATGCGCTCGACGGCCTCCAGTCCGTCGACCTCGGGCATCTGCAGATCCATCGTCACCACGTCCGGTTCGTGGTCGAGGACGGCGGTCACCGCCTCGGCCCCGTTGGCGGCAGTGTCGACGACGTTCACCCCTCCGTCCTCGAGCATATCCGAGAGCATCGTCCGCATGAAGTGTGAGTCGTCGACGACGACCGCCCGCGGTGTCGAGACGCTCATCGACGGGTCGCTCCGCTGTGCGACCGAGTCGCCGCGACGGTCGGCCGCTGCCCGTCGGTTTCGGGGGGAGTTCGTCCGATCATTGGTTGCTCGTCCGTTTCCGTAGAAGTGAAATAAATACACCGGCACCGTTATCAGATCGGATAATGCAACCAGTACCCTTAACCTGCACTTGGACAACCCGTAGATATGGATCTCCGTGATGGGACGACGGACCGAGACGGCGTCGAACCGGGGACGAGCTATGAGTGAGACGGCGACCCGCGCCCGGACCGTCCAGTTGCTCGAATTCGAACTGGGCGAGGAGTCGTACGCGGTCGACATCGCGCACGTCGCAGAAATCGTCGACGTGAACGAGCTCACGGTCATTCCTAACTCAGCATCCCACGTCGAGGGAGTGATGGATCTGCGGGGCAAGACGACGACGATCATCGACCCGAAGTCGGTGTTCGACATCGGCGGCGACGCCGAGGGAAAACGGATCGTCGTGTTCGACCGCGAGCGGACGGTCGAGGGCAAGTCGATCGGTTGGATCGTCGACGAAGTCGAGCAGGTGTTCGAGGTCGACCGCGAGGACGTCGAGTCGTCGCCCGCCGACGGCGCCGACGATGCCGTCCGTGGCGTGATCAAACGCGAGGACGACTTCGTCATCTGGGTTCGCCCGACGATTCTCGATGTGTGATGTGTCTCTCCCCCCGGCAGGGGCCGGCGCCGCGGCACCGACGGCTCCTGTATCAGCGCAGATAATTCGGCCAGTAGCTTCATATACGACGAGTCGGATCGAACAGTCAAAGCCCGGTCGGCTCCGCGGCAGTGCCGCCGGCCCCCCACGTAACCCACAGGACCGAGGTCACAGACCATGACGACCACGCTCTCCGATGCGACGGTGCTCATCGTCGACGACGAGCAGTCACTGGCGGATCTGTACGCCTACTGGATCGACGAGTTCGCGGAGGCGCTTACCGCGTACGACGGGACGGAGGCCCTGAAGAAACTCGGCGACGACGTCGACGTGATGCTGCTCGACCGGCGGATGCCCGGGCTGTCCGGGGACGAGGTCGTCGAGGCCGTCGAGGAGCGCAGCCTCGACGTGCGAGTGGTGATGGTGACGGCGGTAGATCCCGGATTCGACATCGTCGACATGGGTATCGACGACTACCTGATCAAGCCGGTCGATCAACCCGAACTCGTCGACACCGTCGAACGCATGGTCGTTCGAAGCTCGTACGACGACCAGCTACAGGAGAAGTTCCAGCTCGTCGAGAAGAAGGTGACCCTCGAGGAGGCGAAGACGCCCCACGAACTCGAGCAAAGCGAGGAGTACGCCGAACTGACCCGGCGACTCGACGCCGTCGAGCGCGAACTCGACTCGGCCGTCGAGGAGTTCGACGGCACCGACTTCACGGTCGCCTTCCGGGAGCTTCCGGATGGCGGTCCGATCGATTCGACGGAAGGATAGCGTCGTATTCCGGGTGCAACCCACTTCTTAGCCGTCTTACCGCACGACTGTCACCGGCACCGGCGACCGTCGGACGACCGATTCGGCCACGCTCCCGAGCAACACACGTGTGACTCCCTGACGTCCGTGGCTCCCGATGACGATACCGTCGACGTCGTTGTTCTCCGCCCACTCGACGATCGCTCGGGACGGCATCCCGATCACGGTCTCGGTCGTTATCTCCATCCCGTGGTCGGCCGCGCGGGACTCCGCGTCGTCGAGGACCGCCCGCGTTCGCTCCTCTGCGTTCTCTTGGAGATGCTCGAACGTGCTCGGAGCCGCCTCGATCGATCCGTAGCCCACGTCGGTCGGATCGATGACCGAGAGCGCCGTGATTTCGGCGTCCGGATACTCCTCCAGGGCGAATTCGAGCGCGGTGTCTGCGGGATCCGATCCGTCTACCGGGACGAGCAGTCGCTTCACCATACGGGTAGTCCACACGACACCCCCGTAAGCGTGGGGGATCGCTCCCCGTCGGTGGGAACCGACGGCCGAACGGGATAGTCAGGTTTTCGTAGGATGGCCCGTATCCACCGGTATGGGAAGCGATCGTTCAGTCTCGCGACGCGGCTTTCTGACGACCGTCGCGGGCACTGCGGCGACTGCGGCAGCCGCCGGCACCGCCACTGCGCAGGCGTCGTTCGACGGGTGGATGAGCGACGTGGGCAACTACAGCGAGGTGACGGACGCGACCGGCCAAGACGAGGTGTCGATCACGGTGGGCGCCGAGGGCAACGGCGGCGCCTTCGCGTTCGGCCCGCCGGCCGTCCAGGTCGACCCCGGCGCCACTATCGTCTGGGAGTGGAACGGCGAGGGTGGCCAGCACAACGTCGTCGCCGAGGAGGGCGGAAGCTTCGAGAGTGACCTCACCGCCGAGGCGGGCTTCACGTTCGAACAGACCCTCGAGGAAGAGGGCGTGGTCAAGTACTTCTGCCAGCCCCACCGAGCGCTCGGCATGAAAGGCGTCATCGTCGTCGGCTCGATGCCCGGCGGTGGCGACGGTGAGGGTGGTGGCGGCGGTGGCGGTGGCGGTGGTGGCGGTGCTGGCGCCCCCACTGTCCCCGACAGCGCCAAGTCCCTGAGCATCGCACTAACGACCGTGCTGGTGTCCGTCCTCGGGCTGGCGTACTTCTTCATCCGCTACGGCGGCGACTACGGCGAGGAGTTCGAGAGCGCCTAGACGCCGAGGATTTCGAAGCGGGCGCCCCCGTTCTCACTCCGGACCCCCTGGACCTCCCGGCCGTCGGCCTCGACGGCGTTACGGACGATGGCGACCTCCGACGTTCGTTGAGTAGCTAGCCACGAACACCCGTTCGTGCTCGCCTCCCCGAACCGCCGTCGACGCGCCGCTCTAGGGCGGCGTCGCCCGTCGCCACGCTCGTCCAACAGCGGTCGGCGGGACGATTCGGAGTCGGACGGGTACCCGGTTGGCCCGGCGTCTGCGGGCGCCGGCCGGTCGCTATCCGAGCGACGCCGCGCCGTCGGAGTCACTTCTCGCGTGCCCGTCGGTGGCGACGCCGAACGGGTTCGCAGGTCGTGTGGGGCGACGCTGTCCCTCGGGCGGTCGTTCTGTCGCTTCAGTTCACGCCCCAGCCCGACGCGTTGGCGTCCCGCACAGTCTTCGCTGGTACGGAATCAGCGTAGCGTTGATATCGACCGGGAACCCCGTCTTCGTCTCGTGTCGGTCTCGAGGCGCTCGATCCGCGCGTGAAGTCCGCGATGCGTTCGTCCTCGGTGTCCGGGTTTCCGACGAATTGCTATCGCGACATACGGTGTACGGACTGTCGCGCATCAGCGTCGGCTGCCGGCACCACGATCGACGAGCGACGTCGCCGTCTCGACGGCGTCGACCGCGCTCGTCCCGAGTACGTAGGTGATCGGTTCGATGCCGAACGCGCCCTCGTGATAGACGATCCGGGGGACGCCAGACTCGAACAGCGCGTCGAGGCGGCGTCGTCGATCCTCGTACTCGGCGTCGAACGCGACAGCCTCCGTTTCCGCCGGTACAGCCGCCAGCAGCTCGTCACTCGTCGCGAGGTTGACCGCTCCCCGGACGGACGGATCGGCCGCATTCGCCGCCAGCAGCGTCGTCGCCACGTGGTGTGACGCCCCGAACTCCGGATTCGCGGGAACGTTGATCCCGCCACGCATCGCGTGGATCCGCCCCGGTACCGCCGCCACGTCCGTCTCGTCGGTCGCGTCCGGGAGGGTCATCGCCACGTTCGTCCCGACGTTCGGGACGTGTCGAGTTACGCCGGGCGTGTTCGAAAATCGCCTGACAGCTCTCCGGACGGCCGAGAGCACCTCGCGTTCGGCCTGGACCGTGGGGTCGCGCCCGCGCACGCAAAGGTCACAGCCGGTCCCCTCGAGCGCCGGCATCTCCTCCTCGTGGAGCGCACAGATCGGCCCGCGATCCTCGAACGCCCGGATCAGTTCCAGCAGTTCGGCGAGTGCCTCGTAGTCGTCCATCGTCCCGGCGTCGAACCCGTCGGCGATTCGCTCGACCGTCGCCCGGGCCTGCGGGTGTTCGGCGAAACGCTTCTCGCCGCGTCGCTCCTCCGCGAGATACTGGCTCACCGCCGCCTGCGAGACGCCCAGACGGGTAGCGATTTCCCGCTGTGCGAACCCACGGTCGGCGAGTTCCGCAGCCAGCATCGACCGCACCGTGGGCAGGAATCGCTCGACGACGATTTCGCTCGGTAGCTGCACCGTCAGGGGTCGACCCTCCGTTGCCCGTTTCCCATACTCTCTCAGTCGACGTGGTGGCCCTTAACTGTCGCCGACCGGGCCGAGCGGTGCCCTTTAGACAGCCCCGCCACACCCCACGACTATGCGATCCGTTCCCTTCGAGGAAGCGGAGACGTACGAACCGGACGACGGCTGGCGTCGGGTGTCGATGGCCGGCAGCGACCGCTTCTCCTTCGAGTGGTTCGAGAAGCCACCCGGTCACTCCTCGCCGATGCACGACCACGAGAACGAACAGGTCTGTCTCGTCCTGCAGGGCGAACTGACCATCTACACCGAAGACGACGCGGTGACCCTCGGCCGCTACGACTCCGTCCACCTGGAACCGTGGGAGTCCCACCGCGTCGAGAACACCGGCGACGAACGTGCCGTCGGCCTCGACGTGTTCGCGCCGGGACGCTCGTTTGACTTCTGGACCGAGTGATCGGATACCACTGAGTTGCCCGAATGACCACGTGGGTGCCTCCCGTCGCCACGCGAATTTGATATAGCGATATAAGATATATGACTTGCCACAATCGTTCAGGTGAGCTGGTAGACGTGTTCCTCGTAGGTCCGGCGTACCCGGTCACCCCAGTCGTGGGTGTAGGTGTCGATGATGTCGCTCGCCACGTCGCCACGGAGGTATTTGACGACGCCGCGGTCACCGGTCCGGTCCCGGAGGTGGGTCGTAAAGAAGTGCCGAAAGTAGTGGGGAGTGACGTTCTCCTCCGCACCGCCGCCGTCGCGGTGCCACCCGCGCTCGCGTGCGTGGGATTCGACCGTGTGGTGGACGACGTGAGGGGTGACCCGCTTGCCCCAGTCGTCGCGCGTGTTCACGAACAGTGGGTCCGCCCGGGATGCGGGATCCGGTCTGACGGCGAGCCAGCGACGCAACGCGATCCGCAGTTCCCCGTCGACGGGGATCACCGTCGCTCGCTTGCGTTTGTTGGCCGCGGTCCGGCGCTCGCCGTCGATTTCGTCGCCGACGGAACGGTCGGCCGCAACGAACAGGGCGTCCCCGCGGCCGTCGAGTTGGGGTCGGATTGGGACGTCGAGTGTCTCACGTGTCACCGTGATCGAGAGGTCCCGCAGATCGAGGTTGCAGAGTTCTCCAACCCGAATACCCGTCTTGAGCATCGTCACCAAGAGGGCGCGATCGAGCGGATGGGTGACGCCGGCCAGGAAGTCGCGCATCTCGGCGACCGTTATCTCCCGCCGCGTTGGGTCGGTGTTGATGCGTTCGTCCATCTCTTCGGCGACGAGTGTCATGGGATTGGAGTCGAAGGTGCCGACCTGCACCATGTACGCGTAGAACCGGTGGAGGTACGCGGCGTAGGTGGCGACGGTGCTCTCGGCGACCGTTCCGCGCAGTCGGTGGATCCACGCCATACAGTCCCGGTGTTCGGCCGTCGCCGGCGTCTCCCCCCGTTCGTCGGCGAGAAACGACTCGAACTCCCTGAGGACGCGCTCGTAGGCCGTCCGCGTCCGCTCCGTCTTCCCGTGGTAGGTCATATCTTGCAGGAAGTAGCCCACGGGGTCGTCGACAGCGTCGCTCATTCCACTAGCCGGTACCCGCCGTGGCGGCCGCTGTACTGGACGACGTTCGCCTCCTGCAACTCCGTGAGTGTCGCCTCGAGGCGGTCCTCGACGCCGTCGGTGACCCGTTCGAGCAGGTCGTCCCAGGAACGGTGGTCTTCCGCGCTGAGTGCGTCTTTCACCCGGGGTTCGAGCCCCGAAGATCCTCCTTCGGCGGGTTTCTCGGACGAGGGCCGTTCGGGAACCGCGAAGTCGCGCCGGCCGGCCTGAACCATCGTCCGCACGAACTCGCTTTGACTCATCCCGAGCCGGTCGGCGTGTTCGCGCCAGCGTTCCTTCTGGTAGCGAGGCACGTACGTCTTCACCGGGACGCTGTCTCCGTCTGCCATATCGGTGCCTGGATTGCCAGTCACTTCAAAGTAGTCCCACCGAGCGAGATAAGCGTCCTTATTTGAACATGTGGGCCCGGAATTCTCTGCCGGTATGACATTATTTGTGTGTATAGGAATAATTTTTCCTCCAAAATGGGACTATTGCCACAAATACATTTTTTCGGTGCTCACGCCGCTCCGGTTCGTTCGATCAGCGACGGATCGTCGTTTCGCGGATCGTTCACGCGTGTCGAGACGGGATGAGCGATCATGTCGTCGTCGGGATAGGGCCCACAGCAGTCGAGTGCGTCCTCGACCGGGCCGTGGAGCCACGTCGATTCCTCGCTCGGATCGAGGATGACTGCCATCCGGTGGTGGAGGTTGCCAACGAGGCCGTTCGGGTCCGTCGTCACGACAGCAAAAGAGTAGATCGGCTCGGGATTGTCGGAGACGCCGCCGTTCCCGAACTCACCGAGCCCCGACTGTCTCGTCGGCGGTTCCCACCGCGACCAGATTCCCGCCATCGCGAACGGCCGGTCGTCGTCGAAGGCGATGCGGTAGGGGGTCCCGTCGTCCCACTCGTAGAAGCCGTCCGCGGGGACGAGACAGCGCCGGTGTTCGACCGCCTCGGCGAACGTCGGCTTCTCGGTGATGGTCTCGGCTCGGGCGTTGATCGGGGGGTTCGTGTCGTCGTCCGCCCACTCCGGCACTAGCCCCCACCGCTGGTGGGTGATCTCACCGCCGCTCACCACGGGCAGCTCTTGGCCGGGTGCGCAGTTGTATCGTGGTTCCGTCTCCGGCGGCTCCGTCCCGAACCGAGAGGCGAGTTCATCGGCCGAGGTGAAGAGGGTGTACCGTCCACACATACCGTCACCTTCGACCGGAGACCGTTAAAGCGTCCCGCTGAACGTGGGAAGCGGGCCGTAATCGAAGACACAAACGCGTCCACGCTGGCCGACTGCCACGTGGAACTGAACGGGGGGTTCGGGGCGACTCCCGTGTCACACGCGTCTCTCAACACCGCGCGCTGGACGCCTCGATAAATTATATTTCGCTATACGAATACAGCCCCTGGATAAGTTGAGATTACAGCAGGTATAGCGGGGCTGTGATGCGCGATTTCGGCCGAATCGATGGGCAAAAACTGTTTCAGATCGCTTTCTGAACGGCCGCTCTTGTTCTTTAGTCAACTGATTCAGGGGCTTTCCGAGACTCCGGATACTGTCGGCACCCGGACGCCGCGCTAACGGAGAGAGGCCCGTTACCATCCGATTCCGGTTTCCTTCTTCAACAGCGTCAGCGTATTATCGGTTGTCACGATGGGCGAGTGTTCGTATTCATCGGTCAACTGCACCTGTACGAGCAAATCAACCGCCCGCCAGATCGCAATCGACGCGCACGCGAAGTCGAAACGGAGGCCAATATCCTTCGAAGTCGTCGCGCCCATGAAGCGTTTGATCGACTTATAGCCGCTTTCGATCTCCAACCGGTAGCCGTACTCGGTAAACGAGTCCGCACAGAAACACGCAGATACACGTCAGAAAAGTTCGTTCACGCCCATCTATCGAACCGGCGTACAACCGCCGAATCGTTTCGGACGCAGGGGTAATCCCCGGTAGCGCCAGTTGCTCGATAACGAAGTCACATACTCGGAACCCACCCTGCGCTCTGCACCGATTCGATAACTGTACGACGATTCGAGGGTTGGACGCGAACGACTTACTAAGGCTGTCTCAACCCTCTATCTGCAATGGCAGAACGCAACGACCGACACGTCGAAGATAGTGGTTCTGAACCGAGGGGTAGCTAATCATGCGCGTTCCCGTCCCGAAAAACAAACTCGTCGCCTTCACGCTCGTCGGTGCGCTCCTCACAGCTGGTGTCGCCGGGGCCCTCGCGCTGCCCGGTGGCAGCCTCGCGCAGGCTGGCGAGCAACCTAACTCACCAGATACGCCCGCGTCAGGATCCTCACAACAGGTTACTGCGGATGCGCCGACGCCGAATCAGGAGTTCACCCCAGCAGTCCAGACACAGTCCGGATACGAGGACGAAGAACACGAGGAGTATGAAGAAGACGACGATGAAGACGACGAGGATGAAGACGACGAGGATGAAGACGAAGAGGAACACGAGGACGAAGAACACGAAGAGGACGAGTGACCGAGATGATGGGATCGCTCGCATCGGTCTACGAACGGTTTGGGGACACCTACCGCGAGTTCGAGTGTTGTGACACGACGTTTCAGATTCAGGCGACGGGCGTTCGGGCCGAGGCTGGGGCAACTGCGGCCCGAAAAACGGCTGAATCACTCGAAGCCCAGCTGAACGCCTTCGATGCGGCGAGTGCCGTCAGCCAGCTCAACCGTGAAGAAGAAGTCAGGAACGAACACGTTGCCCAAATCGTTCGCCGTGGAATCGAATACAACGACCGGACCGACGGGGTGTTCGATATTCATCAGGGCCGCGTCGAACACACCCTCAAAACATTCCTGCGCGGTGACAGCGAAACACCACCAACGGAGTTTGATACCGGAACTGTCCGAACCAGCGGGTCGCACGTCACGACCGACGTCGAACTCGACCTGAATGGCCTCGCCAAGGGATACATCGTGGATCGAACCGCCGAGACGCTCACGGGACTCGGCCGATGCGGGTTCGTCAGTGGTGGGGGGGATATGTCTCCACCGACGGGCCCGGTCGCCATCGAGAGCCCCTACGGTGACGACACGCCGCTGAAGATCCTCGACACGGACTGGTACGTCGCGACATCCGGCGGATACCGACGGTCGCGAAACGGCACCGACCACGTCTACGATCCGACCACCGAATCGCTCGGCTCTCGCCATGAATCGGTCACCGTCGTGGCGCACCGAGACTGTATGGAAGCCGACGCCTTGGCGACGACGCTTGCGGCGCTCCCACTCGCCGAGGCACGCGAATTAGCATCGGAATGGGAGGGGCTGGAGGCGCTTGTCATCCACGACGGCGTCTTTCATCCGACAGAAGGGTTTGAGACACATGTCCTGGACACGTAAGCAACGCATCACCGTCGTGGCGATCGTCGTCTTAGTGGTGGCTGTCCCTGCCCTCTGGCAGATCGGAGACGTGCGTGCCGCCCAAGCGACCGAAGAGAAGCAAAACGACCTCGTCGATCGGACCGTTTCGACACGACAGGCCCCAGCCGATTACGATGGGGATGGCATCAACGACTCCGCCGACGAGTGTCCGACACGACCGGAAACCAAAAATGGGTTCCAGGACGCGGACGGCTGTCCCGATGTCGTCGAAACGACGGGGGCATCGTAATGTCACAACTCGTCTGGCTCCTCGACCGGGGTGCCGCGCTCGTCACGTATCCGGCGTTGTATCTGGCAGTTCTCACGGGCATCCTCTATAACACGGAGTCGTTCGGCGTGCTCCACGAGGCTGCCCGACGTATCCATATCGAGCTATCCGTGTTCGCAATGACTGTCACGCTGCTACACGCGGGACTTGGTGTACTTGATGCGTGGTTCGTCGTCACTGGACAGGTTCCGGCGCCAGCATACTCGATGCCGTACTTTCTCGGCGTCGTCGTCGTGGGTGCGGGGGCGCTACTTATGCTCGCCGTCGCGGTGCTGGGCTTTACTGACGCAAAACGCTTCCAGCGCCCCTGGGGGCCGCGTGTTGTCCACTCGTTCGCGTATGCCGGGTTCGCCTTCGGAACAATTCACGCAGCCGCAATCGGGACTGATCTGACGGGGCTGGTCCGTCCGCTGCTGGGGCCCTCGGTTGCGTTTCTCGTGTACGTACTCCTGTTGCGCCTGTTGGTGCTCCGAGGACTACCGTCGAACACAACTCCGGGTTAGTAGCTGTCCCAGAGGCCCAGGAGACGGTCGACGACTTTGTCCGTGAACGAGCGCCGGTGCACCGTGTAGAGATGTTTGACCCGAGCAGGGTCGCCGACCTCATAGACGACACTTCGGCCGTCGCGCTCTTTCGTGACGAGGTCAGCCTCGGCGAGCTTTGATAGATGCCACGAGACCGTCGATTGTGCCTTGTCCAAGCGGTCGCTGAGCTCGGTCGTCGAGAGCGGACCGTCCGTGAGAAGATGTGCGAGGATGCGGCGACTGTATTCTCGCCGCAGCGCGTTCATCACTGCCCGATCGGCTTCATCGAACTCGGCAGCCGGATAGTACCGCGTGTACTTGCCATCGTCCGAGACGTCGATCAGCCCTTCGTCGGCGAGCCACCTGAGCTGGTACTGGAGTGTCCCCTGCGCGTAGTTGAGGTCGTCGAGAAGCGCCCGGAAATGGATGCCCGGCGTGTCGGCTATCCGCTGGTAGATCCTCCGTCGTGAGGCCAGTTCGAGGTCCGGATCCGACATTGCTCAGTCCCGCGTGAGAGCGACGAAGAAGGCCAGGAGGCCACCGAGAATCAGGATTGCACTCCCGTGTTCGAGCAATTCGAGCGTGGCGGACGGGAAATACGGGAGTAGCGGGTACTCGAGAAACACGATGAGCCCGTAGACGGCGAACATCGCGTACCCGAGCGTGACGATTCGCATACGGTTATCACGTTCCCGCCGCCACGCGAGGAAGCTGAGTACACTCAGGCCTGCGGCGAGGACGAAGATGCCGAGACTGACGTACTGTTCGAGGAGTTGAGCGAGTGGCATACGTTACTATCTGTACACACGGCCGGTGCGACGTGCTCGGCGATCGATACAACCCGACCGAAGGGGGTAGCGGGGAAAACGATTGGCGTTCAACCGTCGAATCCAATCTTGGGCATCGAGAGAGCCGGTCTCATCTTCTGGGTTCCCGACTCGGATCCGATCCGTGTCCCGCATCTATTTGTCGGTCGGCGGAGACCACCGGAACGTCCCCATGTCACTCGACGTCCCCGCTGCGATACAGAACGGACTCGCCCGCATTCCGACCCGTGTCGCGGCCATTCTGCTCGCGGCGTATCTCGCCATCGGCGCGGTATCGACCGTTACCGCACAGACGCTCAGTAGTGCCGTCTTCGACGCCGTTCGAACGTCACTTCCGTCGGACGCCGCCACCGCACCGACGACGCCAGGCGCCGGCGCCGGCGCCGGCGGCGAGGCACTCGCCCTTGACGTCGGCCTCCCGGTGGCCGTCGGGCTCTTTCTGGCACAGGTCGTCGTCGCTCAACTCGTCGGCGTCGTCGCCATCCGGACGTTCGTCAGCGAGGCCCGGTCGTCGTTCCCGACGGGGCTGACCAGCCACCTGGCCTGGGTGGTCGTCAACACTCTCGTCGCCAGCCTCGTTGTCAACGTTCTGATCGGCCTCGGCACGATTCTGCTGGTCATCCCCGGCATCTACGTCGCCGTGGCGCTCTATTTCGTCCAGTTCGAGGTGATCGTCGAGGAGCGAAACGCCATCGAAGCGCTGCGAACCGGCTGGGGGCTGACGAAAGGCGACCGGCTCCGCGTGTTCCTCCTGTTGATCGTCATCTTCGCCATCGGGCTGGCGAGTTCCGTCCCCGGCATCCTGCTCGGATTCGTCGGCGTCTCGCCGCTGGTCGTCACCGCCGTGAGCGTCCTCCTCGGGGGCGTGGCCGGACTCGTCTCCGTCGCCATCGGCGCCCGCGCGTACGTCCAGTTGAAGCCCGACGGCTGGTCGCCGCCCCTCGGAACGCCCTCGCCGTTTGCCGCCCGCGCCGACTGACCCGCCGGCAATCGCCGCCAGCAGCGACACTCGCGGTCCGTCGACACGCGGCCGCAGCCGACAGCGAGATGCTTTTGACCCTCGGCTCGCCACTACGGATGTGCGCATCGAGAACAGCTTCATCCCGATCCGGGGCGTCGGCGAGACGACAGAGCGCCGTCTCTGGGAGGCAGGCGTCACCCACTGGGACGCCTTCGACGGCTCCGTCGTCGGCCCGACGACCGCCGACCGCATCCACGAGTTCGTCGACGTGGCGACCGACCACCTCCGCCGGAGGAACGCGCGCTTTTTCGACGAGGCCTTCCCCTCGGGCGAGCGCTGGCGCCTCTACGAGAACTTCGGCGACGACGCCCTCTTTTTCGACATCGAGACCACCGGCCTCGACGCGGCTCGCGACGACGTGACGACCGTCAGCTGCTACCGTGGCGGCGAGACGACGACGCTGGTCCGTGGCGACGACCTCTCGGCCGCGGCGCTACGCGAGCAGTTCGCCGACGCCCCGCTGATCGTCTCGTTCAACGGCGCCCGGTTCGACGTGCCCTTTCTCGAGGAGTCTTTCCCGCTCTCCATCGACGCCCCACATCTCGACTTGATGTACCCGTGCCGTCGCCTCGACCTGACCGGCGGCCTGAAACGCATCGAGGCGGAAGTGGGTATCGACCGTGACCGCCCCGACCTCTCGGGCGAAGACGCCGTCCGCCTCTGGCGCGAGTACGAACGCGGCGACGACGCCGCCCTGGACAAACTGGTCTCGTACAACCGCGAGGACACGGAGAACCTCGAACGCCTCGCGGACCTCGTCACCGCCCGTCTCCACGACGCTTGCTGCCCCGCCGACGCGACATTTTAGGTAAACCTAAAAGCTCAAGTGGGGTGGATCACAGGGTAGGGTATGAGCGAGTTCACGTTCGACGACGTAGCAGTCGTCATGGGAACGTACAACGAGGAGGAGGCGATCGGAAGCGTCCTCGCCGACGTCGACCGGGTGACCGACGGGCGGGCCGAGGTGGTCTGTGTCGACGGGTCGAGCGACCGGACCCCCGACATCGCGCGTGGCATGGGCGCCCGCGTGATCGAACAGGAGCCACAGGGGTACGGCGTCGCCGTCCGCGAGGCGGTCCTGACGCCGGATCGACCGGTGATCGTCACCACGGACTGTGACGACACCTACCCCATGGAGCGACTCCCGGACTTCCTCGACCTCGTCAACGAGGGGTACGACGTGGTCAGCGGCGACCGTATCAGCCCCGGCGCGGAGACGATGCCCCGACTCAACCGCCTCGGAAACCGCGCGTTCGCGGCGCTCGCCAGCCTCCTCCTCGGTCGTCGCCTCCACGACGTGACGACGGGGATGCGCGCCTACCGACGCGACCTCCTCCACCGGATCGAGTGGACGGAGAACACGGGCCTGTCGGCGGAACTGTTGATGCGCCCGGTCGCCCGCAACGACCGCGTAACCGAGGTTCCCATCGGTTACGACGAACGGGCTGGCGAGACGAAACTCGATCCGCTGCGGGGCGGCGCCGCCATCGCGAAATCCATCCTCCGTATTGGCATCGAGGAGCGTCTCGACACCTCGCTCGATTCGGTCACGACGACCGACACCGTCGAGCGCACGTAGCGTCCTGTCGAGCCGCCACAGTAACTATACGCTCCCACGCGGAAGGGAGCGCCGACGATGGTCTCGGATTTCGTTGCCGTCCCCGCCCTCCTCGTGACGCTCGGGTTCATCGGGATCTACACCGGCTGGAAGCGCCGTGCCATCCACGCTCGGCTGACCGGCGTCGATCGGACCCCAATCCGCGAACTCACGTCGCCGGGGACCGTCGAACTGGCGGGCACCGCGACGCTCGTCGATGACCCGTTCGACGGGCCCCTATCCGATCGTACCGCTGTCGTCGCCGCCTGGAAGATCGAGGAGTGGGACGAACGGGGCGACCGCGGGAACTGGCGAGAAGTCGCTCGCGGCATCGAGGCTCCTGCGTTCGAGCTCGACGATGGCACCGGCGCCGTCGAAATCGAACCCCTCTCGAAGCGCGACACTGCGGGCAAGTGGACACAGACGACGGGCGTCAGCGCCGCGGACGGCGTCCGCCTCGGAGACGTACTCGTCGAGTTCGACACGTTTCCGATTCGGGAGGAAGTCGCCCCCGACGCGGATCCCCCGGCGAGTGTCCGTCGCCTGCACCGGGACCACGACCTCTACGAGGACACCGGGTCGATCACCAACACCGTCGACATCGGGAAGAAACACGGCCGTCGGCGGTATTTCGCACAGGTGATCGAACCCGGCGACCGGACGTACGTCCTCGGGCACGTTCGGGCCCGCGAGCACGGCCGGGAACGGTTCCGACCGGACGAAGCCGTCGTGACCGAACCCGACGACGGGCTGCTGATCCTCTCGAATCAGGACACAGAGAGTCTGGAAGAGGAGTTCGCGTCGTCTGCGAAGACGAGATTCGTCGGTGGGGCCGTGTCGCTCGTCGCCGGCGTCGTGATCGCACTCGTTCTGCTCGGCATCTCCTGATACGGATTATTGTAACTGGTCACCGGTAGTGACTTACAATGAACCGTCGGTCCGGGCTCGAATTCGCTCCGGCCGCGCCTACCGAACGATATCCCCGATGCGCCGGGGTTCGCCGCTGAGTGACGGATCCTTCTCGACGATCTGCAACACCTCGTGATCGGTCACGTCGGGATACTCCTTCCCCACTGCTTCCTCGATCAGTGCCTGCTCCAGTCGGAACTCGGTTCCCTCGTAGACGACGTCGACGCCGTTCTCGTCGAAGGAGAGCGTGGTCATACCGGCCGTAGTGGACGGCCGGAAAAAACCCTGCCGTCACGCCGGCGCCGCCGTCAGCCCTGCGTCTGACGGCCGTTTTAATACTACTAGCGTGAACACACGCGCGTGTCACTCGGGAGGGATCCCCTCGACGCGCTGGAGATTCCGGACGGGACGACCGTCGAGGAACACGATCTCGTCGTCGACGGGGACGTGATCGTCGGCGGACAGAGCACCGTCGAGTTCGGCGTCCGCGGCCGCAACGTCGTCGCGGGCGAGCGCGTTCGCTTCGGCGGCGACATCGAGGCCGAGGGGGATTGTCGGCTCGACGTGTGGTGTGACGTGGCCGGGAACGTCCTCGTCGGCGACGACGCCTACCTCGGGGAGCGCGTCCACGTCGGCGGCCAACTGATGGTCTCTGGCGACCTCGACATCGGCGACGACGTGGAGATCGACGAGGGGTTCGAGGCCAACGGCTGGATCGTCATCCGGAACCCGGTCCCGACGCTCGTGTTCTACTTCGTCGTTCTCTCACAGCTGCTGCGAGTCGGCGAGACAGACGCCGCCGAGGAGATCGCCGAGGCGCTGTCGGACGGGGAGGAGGCGCCGGCCGATCCGCTGGTGATCCCCCGGGGCGGCGACGTCTCTGACGACTCCTGGCAGGTGTCGACCCCCGCTCGCGTCGGCGACGGGTGTCGGCTCCACGGAAACCTCCGCGCGAAGTCGATCCGGATGGGCGCCGACAACAACGTCTTCGGGAGCCTGCGCGCCCGGGGAGACGTCTCCGTCGAGTCCGGGACGCGCATCCACGGCGACGTGACCACCCGCGGCGGCACCGTTCGCCTCGCCGCTGGTGTGCGCGTCCTCGGCGACGTCTCCTGTGACGACCTCGAACTCCACGAGGACGCGGTCGTCGACGGCTCGATCCGCTCGCGTGGCGAGATGCGGATCGTCCGTCCCGAGGCCGACCGGGAGATCGAGTGAGTGGCCCACTTTCACCGACGTAGTCGTATCGTTCGGTAGACCGTTCTACTGAGTAAATGTTACACCACGAGAGGAGGTCGATGAGCGATGCCCCCGCTCCGAATCGATCGAAAGTAAGTTGCCCCCGACTCGCCACCGTCAGGTATGCTCTCGCTCGCGCTCGCGGGCAAGCCCAACGCGGGCAAGTCCACGCTCTACAAGGCGGCGACTCGCGCGGACGTCGACGTGGCGAACTACCCGTTCACGACCATCGACGCCAACCGCGGTGTCACCCACGTCCGTACGGAGTGTCCTTGCCTGGACCTCGACGAGCGGTGCGGGAACGAACGCTGTCACGACGGCAAGCGCTACGTCCCCGTCGAACTCCTCGACGTGGCGGGACTCGTCCCCGGCGCCCACGAGGGGAAGGGGCTGGGCAACCAGTTTCTCGACGAACTCACCAACGCCGACGCCATCCTCAACGTCGTCGACGCCTCCGGCGGGACGAACGCCGAGGGCGAACCCGTCGAGGTGGGGAGCTACGACCCCGTCGAGGAGGTCGACTTCGTCGAACGCGAGATGGACCGGTGGCTCGCGGGCATCGTCGACCGCAACTGGGAGTCCGTCGAGCGCAAGTCCCGCTCGCCCGACTTCGACGTCGACGAGGCGCTGACCGACCTGCTCACTGGCTTCGGAGCGACGGTGGCTGAGGTGACCGCTAGCCTCCGGGCACTCGACTACCCCGAGGACCCGATCCAGTGGACCGACGAACACCGGGCCGCCCTCGCCCGCGAGATTCGTGCACGCACCAAACCTCTCGTCATCGTCGCCAACAAGGCCGACGTAGCGCCGGCAGAGAATCTCGACCGCCTGCGGGAGACGGAGAAACCGGTCGTCCCGGCCACCGCGGACGGCGAACTCGCCCTGCGGACGGCGGCCGACGCGGGCGTCCTCGACTACGATCCGGGCGATTCGGACTTCGCGATCACCGGTGACGTGACCGACTCCCAGCGCGAGGGACTGGACCGCATCCGCGAGGTGATGGCCGAATACGGCGGCACCGGCGTGCAGGCCGCCCTCGACCTCGCCGTCTACGACCTACTGGATCACGTCACCGTCTTTCCCGTCCAGAACGAGACGCGGTGGACCGACGGCTCCGGGACCGTCCTGCCCGACGCGGTGTTGCTCCCCGCCGGATCGACGCCGCCGGATCTGGCCTACGCCATCCACACCGACATCGGCGAGAGCTACCTCCACGCTGTCGACGCGCGGTCGGCCCGTCGGATCGGCGAGGAACACGAACTGTCGGAGGGTGACGTGATCAAAATCGTCAGCACGGCGAACTGAGGGAGGGGGAGACGATCCGAGTCGCCAGCGGGTATCCAACCTATCGACGCGCGAATAGTTTAACGTGGCGTTTGTGTCAGCTCGACCCGTTTATTCGAGTTTATTCGCCCCTCGAAACCGTCCGGCGTGATCGGTCCTCTCCGGTTCGACGAGCGGGGTTGCCCGCCGTCCGGGCGGTCGACTACGTCGTCCCCGCGCCGGCACGGAGCGCTCGGGGCGACGCCGCCATCTCGAGGCCCGCCTCGTCGAACGCCCGCTGGATGTCGCCGTTGACGCCGTCTTTCACCGCCTTCCAACGCTCCAGGTCGTCGATGTAATACTCCAGTCTGATCTTCATGGCCACGTCCCCGTACTCCCAGAACCACGCCCCCGTCCGCTCGGGATCAACGCCGTCTACGCCGCTTGCCGTCCCCTCGATGAGATCGATCGCCGACTCCATCTCCGCCGGCGTGGTGTCGTAGGGGAGCCGAATGAACGTCGTGATCCGTCGGCTGGACTCCGAGGTGATGTTCCTGATCTCGGCGTTGGCGATCGTCGAGTTCGGGAGCGTGATCGTCCGGCCGTCGAAGTCCCGCAGTCGCGTGGTTCGGAGACCCACCTCCTCGACGGTGCCGGTCGTGCCGTCGATGTCGACCACATCGTCGACGAGAAACGGCTTCGTCGAGAGGATGTGTGCGCCCCCGAAGACGTCGGCCATCGTCTTGCGCGAGGCGAACGCGATGGCGACGCCGCCGACGCCCAGGGACGCGATGATCGCCGTCACGTCGTAGCCGACGGTGTCCATGATCACGATGCCGGCGGTGGTGACGATGGCGATGTTCGTGATCCTGCTGACGATGGGGACCAACTCGTCGTCGAGTTTCGAGGCGGTCCGCTCGGCGTACTCCATCATGTAGGTCTCGATGAGGCCGTCCGTCAGTCGGACGGCGATCCAGGCCAGGGCGACGACGACCGGAATGTCCACCCCCATCCCGAGCACCGACGCCAGCGGTTCGACGGGCGTGAGAAACCGGCGGCCGACGGCGACGCCGGCTATCACGCCCAGAAACACGACCGGTCCGCCGAGGGCGTGAGCGATGATGTCGTCGATCTCGGTCTCGGTCGCCTCGACCATCCGTTCGAGCCGTCGTCTGTAGAGGTAACTCAGCGTCCGTCCCAGGATCGCCCCGACACCGACGACCGTGAAAAACAGGAGATACTGCGGGAGCGTGCTCCCGAGGTAGCCGTCCGACAGCGCCGATCCGAGAGCCATGGCACCAATCCACAACATCACTTCACATAACTCTGGCGTCCAGACCCGCCGTCTCGACGATTACAGCGACGCTCGACGGCGCCCGTCGCCGTGGGTGCGTGACGGAGTCGTGGCGGCCGCCGGATCGACACGTCCGTGACACCCGCGTACCGTCACCGGAGGTCGGCCAGCACGCCCTCCATCACGTCCAGTGCCTCGCGGAGCGTCTCGGTGTCGTTGGCGTATGAGAGGCGGGCGTGGCCCGCACCTCCCTCGCCGAACGCCTCGCCGGGGACGACGACCACGCCCCGGTCGATACAGGCGTCGACGAACCCCTCGGGCACCTTCGGCATCGCGTAGAAGGCGCCCTTCGGCGTCGGCACCTCGACGCCCATCTCGGAGAAGCGATCCAGCAGGAGGTTCCGGCGCTTTTCGAACGTCTCACGCATCTCGTCGACGACGCCCTGCGGGCCGGTCAGGGCGGCCTCGGCGGCGTACTGCGCCGGCGCCGACGCGCAGGCCTGTGCGTACTGGTGGACGCGGAGCATCCGCTCGATCCGGCGGGTCGACGCGGTGACCCACCCCAGGCGCCACCCCGTCATCGAGTAGGTCTTCGAACAGCCGTTGACGACCACGACGCTGTCCGTGTCGGCGTAGCTCATCGGCGAGTGGTGGTCGCCCTCGAAGACGAAGGGTTCGTACACCTCGTCGGAGAGACAGACCACGTCGTGTTCGTCGGCGATGCGGGCGAACTCGCGGACGTCCGCCTCTGGCGACACCGCGCCCGTCGGATTGCCGGGGCTGTTGACGACGAACATCGCCGTGTCGTCGGTGATGGCCGCCTCCACCGCGGCGGGGTCGAGCGTCAGATCCTCGCGCAGCGGGACCGGTTTCGGCGTCCCGCCCGCGACCTTCGTCAGGGCGTCGTAGGAGACGAAGCCCGGATCGGGGAAGATCACCTCGTCGCCGCCGTCGACGTGTGCCTCCATCGCGAGGTGGAGCGCCTCGCTCCCCCCCGCCGTCGCGATGACGTCACCGGGGGCGACGTCGACACCCTGATCGCGGTCGTGTTTGGCGGCGATGGCCTCCCGCAGCGGTTCGATCCCCTTGTTGCTCGTGTAGGCGTCGGCCTCCCCGGCCCGGATGGCCTCGACCGCCGCCTCGCGGGCGTGATCGGGCGCGGGGAAGTCCGGCTGTCCGAGGCCGAGATTGATGGCGTCCTCGCCGGCGGCCTCGAACACCTCTCGGATGCCGCTGATCGAGATGGCTTCCACCCGGGCGGCGAAGTCGCTCATTCCGCTCCCTCGTAGGCGTCCCGGAGCGTCGAGACGTGATCACCCAGTCGTGATAGCGCCGCGTCGGCGTCGACGTAGCCGTCGTCGTACTCGTCGTAGACACGTTCCGCGGCGTCGAGAAAGTCCGCCACCGCCGGATCGAGGTCGTCTGATGACATACTCCAACCGCCGTGCGGAGGGCATATATTTCCACTCCTCCAAGCCCGAGCTGTGACACTCCGCCTCCGGTTCGAGAACGGCGCCGTCGTTCTCCGCGGCGACGTTCCCGACGACGTCCGGGGCGCCCTCCCCGTGACCTCCGACGACCGCGACCGGACGCTCCGAGCCCCCGCACACCGCTACGCCGAACTTCGGGCGGCGCTCGACGCCGCCGGCCTCGACTACGAGGACTCCGTCGGCGACGTCCCGGATCTCGCACTCTCGACCGACTACGACCTCCGTGACTACCAGCGCGAGGCGCTCGACGCGTGGGCGGCGACCGACCGGCGCGGCGTCCTCGAACTCCCGACCGGCAGCGGCAAGACCGTGATCGCCGTCGCCGCCATCGCCGCGCGCTCGACGCCGACGCTCGTGGTCGTCCCTACTGTCGACCTCCTGACGCAGTGGCGACGCGAGCTGGAGACGGAGTTCGGCGTTCCGGTTGGCCAGCTCGGCGGCGGCGAGCAACGGGTCGAGGACCTCACCGTCTCCACCTACGACTCCGCGTACCTCCGTGCCGACGAGATCGGCGACCGCTTCGGCCTCGTCGTCTTCGACGAGGTCCACCACCTCGGCGGCGAGGGCTACCGCGACGTCGCGCGCCTGCTGACGGCGCCGGATCGCCTCGGCCTCACCGCAACGTTCGAGCGCCCGGACGGCGCCCACGAGGTCGTCGCGGATCTGGTCGGCCCCGTCGTCTACGACCTCGCGGTCGACGACCTGGCTGGCGACCACCTCGCGGCGTACGACCTTCGCCGGATCGAAGTCGACCTCTCCGAGGCGGAACGCGACGCCTACGAGGCGGCCCAGGGCACGTTCGTCGACTACCTCAAGACCTCCGGGCTCTCCCTTTCTTCGGGAAGCGACTACCGGGAACTCGTGATGCGCTCGGGATCGGACCCCCGCGCCCGCGAGGCGCTGCTAGCCAAACAGGAGGCCCGCGAGATCATGATGAACGCCGACGCGAAGGTGGATGCGCTCGCCCGGCTACTGGACCGCCACCGCGACGACCGCGTCATCGTCTTCACCGCCCACACCGACCTCGTCTATCGGCTCTCCGAGCGCTTCCTGCTGCCCGCGATCACCGGCGAGACGGGCGCGAGCGAGCGCCGGTCGATCCTCGACCGCTTCCGCGAGGGAACCTACAGCCGGGTCGTGACCGCGAACGTCTTGGACGAGGGCGTCGACGTACCCGACGCGAACGTCGCCGTCGTCCTCTCCGGGAGCGGGAGCGAGCGCGAATTCACCCAGCGACTCGGGCGGGTCCTCCGCCCCAAGGCCGACGGCGGGCGAGCGATCCTCTACGAGGTGGTGAGCGCCGAGACGGCCGAAGAGCGGGTGGCCGAGCGGCGCCGCTAACTCCACGACGGGTTCAGCGAGCCGTTACCCGAGAAGTCGTCGTAGCCGACGGTCTCGAAGTCGAACGCGACTTCGCGTTCCCCGTTGGCGGCGACGGTCACCGATCGTCGCCGCGCGGTTCGGCTCTCGTCTACGCTGACCCGGATGCGGAGCGTCCGCGTCAACTCGGCGTCGGTGGGGTTTCTGACCGTCGCCAGCACCCGCAGGTGGCCGTCGTCGGCTTCCTCGACCGCCAGATCGGCCACGCGCAGCGACCGATCGCCCGATTCCGTCGGTTCGCTCGGCGTCGGCGGCGTCCGGGGGCCGGTCGCCTGAGGCGGGGTCGACGAGCAGCCGGCAACGAGTCCCGCGGCCGCGACGAGCAGGCGACGCCTGTCCATACCCCCAGCCATCCACCCGACGGACAAGAGCGTTGTCCATGCGATGGGACCTCCGCCACCGTACCGTGATCGACACGATCCACCGACGTCGGCGGCGATGCCGGGGTGCGTCGATCAGAAATATCGTTTCGATGACGTGTGGTGACATTGGGCGTCTTTCACCGTCACCCACGCCACGGTACTCCGGAAGTCGGGCGCGGGACGGACGAATCGGCGAGTACGGCCGTGGTGCGTGCGGTGAGCGCAATCGGAGGGCGGGGTTTACGGTCGCTTCCGCCGCTCGCGGACGTACTCGATCCCGTCGCGTTGGATACGTTGTTCGGGTCCCAAGCCGACGGCACCCCCAACTGAGTGGCCGCCTGACCTTCGTCTACAGCAGGTGTCGAATCACGTTCGACGACGGCGAGTATCTCACGCGACACCCGAATCGGCACCGAACGCCCCACCACTGCCGACGGTCGCGTCCGATGACCGAGCAGCGGTTAGCTCTCTTTCGGCACTCACGCAGCGGGGTCCCGTGCAGTCAGGAGCCCCTGTGCCATGAGTCGCCGGGCGATCACGACGAGCCCGTTCCCGAACCCATCACCGAAGATCGCTTGTTCCTCTTTGGTCCTCGGCACGATCGAACTCACGAGGATCGTCGAACGGTCGATCAGCAACAGTCGGCCGATCGCCGTCTCGTCTTCGCTGATGGGTTCACTCTGTAACCACTCCAGCCCGGAGATGAACGTCGTGGCGTCGGGGACGGCGCGTTGAATCTGCTCTTGCAGCGGTTCGGTCAGGGCACCGATGAGCAGTTCCACGCCATTCTCGACCTCGTTGAGAGTGGTGATGAGATCCTCGGTCAGCAGCGACTCGTCGCCGATCACGAGCACGATCTCGTCGGTTGCCGACTCGATGAGTTCTTCGGTTCGATTTTCGATCCCGTCGTTTCCGGACATCGACCACACCTGTTGCACGGGGTCCTCGCTGGCTTCGTCGGGGATTTCGATCGCGTCGAGGGAGTCGTGGAGCCGCTTGACGCGAGCCTCGTACTGGTCGCGGAGCGTCTCGGTCGCCTCGTCGAGAGGAACCGCGCGGAACCGTTGCGGACTCGAGTGATGAATCTCGACGAGGCCCTGGGCTTCCAGTACCCGAATCGCGTCGTACACCCTAGTCCGGGGCACCTCGGTCAACTCGCTGAGTTTTTTCGCCGTCCCCGTCTCTATCCGCGACAGGCCGACGAAACACCGCGCCTCGTACTCTTTCAACCCGAGCTGCTGGAGCACTTCGATTGCCTCTTCGATGTTTTCGGATGCGTGCATTATGTCCCAACCACTCCGGCTGAACCGGAGAGACTTACAGTTGGATCGGTGCACGGAAAGAGCTTGTCACCCGAACGATGACTGCTGTGACGCCCGAGAGCGGGGAGGCCCCGAAAGACGGGTCCAGCCGCGACCGGTCGAGAGGGGGGAACCGTGTTGTGACTCGAAGGATAACAACACGTACTGAACGAACGGCTCGATGCCGAGAGACCGACCCCGACTCGAGTACAGTCACTCGATCGAACACGACCGCTACGGCGGTGTCCCCGTCCGTCGGAGGGGTTCGGAGTGGCGCGATCGGAGCGCTCCCTTTCGCTGGCGTCGCCGAACGGTGCTCCGGCTCTCGGCACCGGGTCTTTATCCCCGCCGACCCGATGGCCCGCCGTGCTCACGAAGAACCTCCTCCGCGTGTCGCGGGCGGACGGCGGCTACCACCCCCAGTTCGCGGACCGGAGTCACCGGCCGCTGGCCGCGCGCGTCCTCGGCACGTTCGAGTCCCACGTCGGCCGACCGCGGGCGGAGTTGGAGGCGGCCCTCGCCGACATGGAGCCCGAGGCCGACCATTTCAAACTCGTCCGCGGGTTCGCGGCGCTCTGTGAGCGCGACGCGACCTTCGAGACGCGCGCCGCGGTACCGCCCGAGCGCGCGCGCCGGATCGCCTTCGAGGCCGCCGAGGCGGTGGGCGTGGTCACCGAGACGGACCGCGACCGGGCGCTCGCCCGCGCGGCCGACCGCCTCGGCGTCGACCAGGACGCGCTGGCGGACTCGCTGTACGCCGACCGCGACCCGCGACAGGTGTTGGCGACGTTCGAGCCGCGGTGGGGCCCCGACGAACTCCTCGCTCAGTACGGCCTCTCGCTCGCTCAGACGGCGCTGTTCGACGCCGTCGAGGTGCGCGTCCGGAGTTCGGATCCGAAGGCGCTGATCTCGGCGGTCAAACGCCTCGGGCTCATGTACGAGGTGCGCCGGACCGACGACGGGCGGGAGGTGGTCGTCACCGGCCCGGATCACCTCTTTCGCCGCACCCGGCGGTACGGCACCGCCTTCGCTCGCCTGCTGCGCTCGGTCGCCAAGACCGCCGACTGGCGTCTCGAAGCCACGGTCGACGACCGAGGGACCGACCGCGAACTCGTCCTCACCGACGACGACGTGTCGGTGCCGGGCGTCGACCCCGTCGCCGAACCGACCTACGACAGCGGCGTCGAGGCCGACTTCGCCGCTCGATTCGCGGCTCTGGACCTCGACTGGGCGCTCGTTCGCGAACCCGAACCTCTCGCCGCGGGCGCGCGGGTGATGATCCCCGACTTCTCCTTCGAGTACCGCTACGCCGACTTCACCGTCTTCTTCGAGATTATGGGCTTCTGGACGCCGGAGTACGTCGCGAAGAAACTCGGCCAACTCGCCGACGTGGAGGACGTCGAACTGCTCGTCGCGGTCGACGAGAGCCTCGGCGTCGGCGAGGACATCCGGGCCCGCGACCACCGTGCCATCCCCTACTCGGGGTCGGTTCGCGTCAAGGACGTGGTCGACGCGCTCCGTCCCTACGAGGACGACCTGGTCGCCGCGACGCGTGCCGGCCTGCCGGACGAACTCCGCCCCGACGCGGACGTGATCGGTCTCGACGAACTCGCCGCCGACCGCGGCGTGAGCGTCGACGCCCTCGGCGCCGTCGCCTTCCCCGAACACGAACGCGTCGGCCGGACGCTCGTCCGCCCCGCGGTTCTCGACGACCTGCGCGCCCGCCTCGAACCCGGCCAGTCGCTGGCCGAGGCCGAGGCGGTCCTCGACGAGTGTGGCCTCGACGACGCCAGCGCGGTCCTCTCGGCGCTCGACCTCCGGGTCGAGTGGAAGGGGCTAGGTGGCGGGACGGTCCGGCGAGTGGAGTAGCCGCCGACTCCGGTTCGGCCCCACCGGCCGTAGTGGCGACGCTCCACGGTCGCCGCTCGACGGTGTTTACTAGTAACAAACTTTATCTTTAGATATATCTAATCCATGGTCATGGTGACACCACGTAACAGAGTCGGTCGCCGCTCGCCGACGCCGGACCCGGTCGCCGCGGTGACGGGGAGGCCGTGATGGGTGTGCCCTACGCCGACGCGCGGGCGCTCACCGACCGACTGGAGCGGCGACTGACCGACTCGCTCGGGGCGGCGCCCACCCGTCGCGCGGTTCTCGGCGGCCTCGGCCTCGCCGGCGGGGCGGCTCTCGCCGGCGTCGGGCGCGCGGACCGACACGACGCCGGGGGGAGCGGCGACGACGACCACTCCCACGGCAACTTCGGCGCAGTCGGCGAGTATCGCGACCTCGAGTTCGATCCACACGAGTTCCTCACGCGGTTCGACACGGGGCGCGGCGAGAGCGACAACGTCCCGCAGGACGTCTTCGAGGAGGGCGGGCGGACGGTCAGGGAGTTCACTCTCACCGCCGTCGACACCCCCATCACCATCGCCCCGGGCGTCGAGTTCGACGCGTGGACGTACAACGGGCAGGTGCCGGGCCCGACGCTCCGCGCGGTCGAGGGTGACCTGATCCGCATCACCTTCGAGAACGCCGGCCGCCACGCACACACCATCCACCCCCACCTCCGGAACCTCGACCCGGCGATGGACGGCGTGCCGACGAACGGACCGGGTGTACTCGACACCGGCGAGTCCTACACGTACGAGTGGATCGCCCAGCCCGCTGGCTGTCACTTCTATCACTGCCACTCCCTCCCGCTGAAAGAACACATCCACCGCGGACTGTACGGCGCCATCGTCGTCGATCCCGACCCGGAACGGGTCGCGGCGCGACCTGCGGACTACTGCGACTTCCACCCCTCCCAGATCACCGACGAACTCCGTGCCGCCCTCGTCGCCGAGGCGGAGTCGCGGAACCACGAGTACGCCGCGAACGACGCCGTCAACGAAATGGTGATGGTGATGAACGGCTTCGACACCAACTTCGACGGCGACAACGAAGTGTACGCCGTCAACACGCGGGCCTTTGCCTACGGCGTCGGCGAGACGAACGGCGAAGGCGAGTGGGCGGCCGGGGAGACGAAGCACCCGATCCGACTCGACCGGACGCGCCGCCACCGGATCTACCTGATCAACGCCATCGAGTTCGACCCGATCAACTCCTTTCACACCCACTCACAGTTTTTCGACTACTACGACCACGGCACGTCGCTGCGCCCGACCCACCGGACGGTGGACACGGTCATGCAGTGTCAGGCACAGCGCGGAATCGTCGAACTCGACTACGCCGGCCACGACGCCGGACTGTATATGTTCCACGCCCACCAGTCGGAGTTCGCGGAACTCGGCTGGATGAGCTTCTTCGAGGTGATCTGAATGCGAGAGTCCACCGACCGCGGGGCGACGGTGAGCCGGACCGACCGACCGTTCGGACTGCCACGCTGGGTCGCGGCCATCCTCCCTGTCCTCCTGTTGGCGCTGGTCGTCGCCGGCTTCGTCGCCACGTCGCCGCTCGCAGCCCTCGACACCGGCGGCGCCCCACTGCCCGACGTGACGGTGACCCACACGACGCTCCCGGACGACGAGACGGTCGTTCTCCACGTCACGAACAACGGCCCCGACCGGGTGACCGTCTCGCAGGTGCTCGTCGACGAGGCGTACTGGGACTTCGAGGTTCGCGGGGCGGGGGGTGACGCCACGCTGGCCCCTCGCGAGAGCGCGCGCATCGTGATCCCGTACCACTGGAACCCCGGCTGGGACCTCGGGTTCGCGCTGGTGCTCTCGGATGGGAGTACGGTCCACCACACGCTGGTCGCACCGAGCGAGTCACCCGGGCTGACGACCGACCTGCTCGTGACGATGGCCGTCCTCGGCCTGTTCGTCGGCGTCATCCCCGTCGTGCTCGGGATGCTCTGGTTTCCCTTCCTGCGGTCGATGAGCGACCGCTGGCTCCACGCGATCCTCGCGTTCTCGGCCGGCATCCTCGTCTTTCTCGCCATCGACGCCGGGTTCGAGGCGTTCGAACTCGCCGAACGGGTGCCGGGCGCGTTCGAGGGGCCGGCGCTCGTCGCGCTCGGGATCTTCGGCTCCCTGCTCGCCGTGCAGTCTGTCAGCGCGTGGCGACAGGGTCGGGCGGCCGACGGCGACGAGCGAGCGGGGAGCGGTCTCTGGATCGCCTACCTCGTCGCCCTCGGCATCGGCCTCCACAACCTCGCGGAGGGGCTGGCCATCGGGAGTTCGTTCGCGCTCGGGCGCGTCTCGCTCGGGGCCTTCCTCGTGATCGGGTTCATGCTCCACAACGTGACCGAGGGGCCGGCCGTGGTGGCGCCCGTCGCCCGGGGAGAGCGCCCGCACGTCGCGCACTTCGTCGCTCTGGGCGCTCTCGCCGGCGCGCCGGTGATTCTCGGCGGTTGGCTGGGGAGTCTGGCCTACTCGCCGACGCTCGGCGCGCTCTTTCTGGCCGTCGGCGTCGGCGCCATCTTCCAGGTCGTCTGGGAACTTCGCGGCATGATCGGTCGGCGCGGACGGGTGGGGACGGCTCTGAACCTCGGCACCTTCCTCGTCGGCCTCGTCGTGATGTACGTCACCGACCTCTTCGTCGCGCTCTGACCCGACCCCTCCGATTCGGAGTCGTGGGGTGCCGATGACCGATGACGATCGGCTCCGCGGCCGTGCGGTGGCTCTCAGCCGCTCCCGTGGACGAATCCGATGACTTCCTCGTTGAACCGGTCCGCTTCCTCCCAGAACGGGCAGTGGCCGCTGTCCTCGAAGGGAACGTGCGTCGCCTCCGGCATCGCGTCTTCGAGCCACGAGCCGACGTCCGTCGGGAAGATGTCGCTCTCCTCGCCGTAAACGAGCAGGGCCGGGACGTCCACCTCTTCGACCACCGGACGGAGATCCGCGTACGTCATGTCGAGGAAGATGTCGACGGTCACGCTCGTCGGCGTCTTCGTCGTCTCCGCGTACATCTCGTCGACGAGTTCGGCGTCGATCCGCTCGGCGAACATGGCCTGGACGAAGGGTTTGGCCGCCGACGGCCGGTTGTACTCCAGATTCGTCGCGAGTTCCGTCGCCGCCTCGCCCGAGAACTCCCCCAGCAGGCCGTGCTCCCACTCGTCGCCGGTGTGGAACTTCGGGCTCTGATCGACGAAGACGACGTTATCGAGGCGGTCGGTGCCGAACTGGTCGACGTAGTTGAGGATCACGGCGGTCCCCATCGACCACCCGACCGGTGTCACGCCCGTCAGATCGAGGTGTTCGATCAACGCACGGGCGTCCCGTGCGTACTGCGCCAGCGTATGGCCCGCGTCGGTCTTCCCCGACTTGCCGTGACCCCGGAGATCCATCGTGACGACGCGGCCCGCCTCGGCGAGGGCGTCGACGTTGTGCTGCCACCAGTACGTCGAGTTCATCGTCCAGCCGTGGATCAGGAGGATGGGGTCGCCGCTTCCCCGGTCGGTGTAGTGGATCGGTACGCCGTCGTTGGTTTCGAAGTACGCCATTCGATACCACCGTCCGGTGGAACGGCAGGTGGAGAGTTAGAGGTGTGGGTCGGGGACGGCCGCCGTAACGGCACCCGATGCGTGGTACGAACGGTCCCGAACGCCGCGGACGCGTTCTGCAGCCGAGAGACGGCCACTCCAGCCGTCCGCAGTCGGCTCAACTGGTGCCCCTCCCCCGATGGAACCATCCCGTCCCGGTGTGGCGTGTCCGAGGAGGTCACTCACGATGGGGCAACTCGACGATGAACACGCTACCCTCGGGTTCGTTGTCTTCGACCCAGACGTCACCATCGTAACGATCGACGAGCGTCCGGACGAGGTACAGACCCAATCCGGTGCCCTCACTGTCGAGGCCTCGCTCACCTTCCTCGAAGATCCGTTCTTTCTGATCGTCGGGGATCCCCGGCCCGTTGTCCGCGACACGGACCTGGAGTAGCTCGTCGTCGGCCGTCGCAGCGACGGTGATTTCGGGAATCTCCTTGTCGTTGTGTACGATCGCGTTGTTCAGCAAGTTCCGGAACACCGACTCCAGCATATCGTCAGCCAGCACCTCGACGTCCGGAATCGTCTTCTCGACGGAGACGATGGCGCGTTCGTGGTTGGCTTGAACGTCGTCGATCTGCTTCTCGAGGACGGGCCGGACGTCCACCCGAGTACGGTCTGCCTCCGAGCGGAGCAACACCTTCGTCACGTCGCCGGCGGTTTGGGTGATGTCGACGGCCTCACGACCCGCTTCCAAGATCTGTTGGAGGTGTTCCTCGCCGTCGTCCCCGACGTACTCCTCTAGGACGTCGCCGTACGCGAGCACGAGTTGGAGGGCGTTACGGACATCGTGGCGGACGACCTGATTGAGCACCTCGAGGTTGTCACGCTGGGTCTCGAGCGTCCGCTCGTACTCTTTGCGTTCGTCGACGTCCAGATGGATGCCGACGGCCCGACCCGGCTCTCCGCTCTCGTCGCGCTCGACGATCTTTCCGATATCACGGATCCATTTCCAACTGCCGTCGGCGGTTCGCATCCGGTGTTCCGTGTCGTAGAGATCGGTATCGCCCGCGATATGATCGTCCAGAGCGTCTTCGACTCGGTCGAGGTCGTCGGGATGGACGCGCCGTTCCCACTCCTCGAGCAGTGGATCGATCTCGTCGATCGAATAGCCGAGCATCCGTGCCCACTGCTCGTTGAACTCTACCTCGTCGGTGGTCATGTCCCAGTCCCAGAGCCCGAGGCTTGCGCCCTCGACAGCGAGTTCGAACCGTTCTTTGAGACGCTGGAGCTCGCGTTCGCGCTGTTTCTGCTCGGTGATGTCAGTCGAGACGCCACAGAGAGCCACGATCTCGCCGTCGTCGTCATAGACCGGAGATTTCCGCGTGAGTCGTACGGTGTTCCCCGTGGCCGTCGGGACCGTCTCTTCTATTTCCATCACCTCGCCGGCTTCGAGGACCCGTCGATCGTCCGACTTGGTCTTTTCGACGACGTCCGGGGGAACGAGATCGTCGTCAGTTAGTCCGACGATCTCCCGGTCTTCTACGTTGAACAGTTCACGACACGCCTGATTCATCATGAGATACCGGCCGTTCGTGTCCTTCAGGAATACCGCCGCGGACATGGTCCTCAAGACGGTCTCGAATCGGCGGTGGGTGCGCTGTAGCTCCCGTTCGTGTTTCTTTCGTTCGGTTACGTCCCGGGCGACCCCGACAATCTGGGTGACCTGCCCGTGGTCGGTGATCGGGGTGAGCTTCGTCTGCCAGTGACTCTTCCCGCCCGGGAAGTCGAGGGTCTCTTCGTACTCGATGGTTTCCCGTTTTTCGACACAGCGACGGTAGTTCGTTGCGACGGCCGCGCCCTGTTCGTCGCCGAGAAGTTCCCGTGGCGTCTGTCCGCGCAACTCGTCTTCGGAAAGATCGGTCCGCTGTCGGTGCGAGGCGTTGTTTCGTCGGAACGTGAACGTGTAGTCGTCGCCCGTCTGCTCGACGTCGATCAGAAAGACGGCATCCCCCATCTCACGGAAGATCGCTTCGTAGACGTCATCCGACTCACCTCCGATCGTTCGCACCCCGCCGGTATCAGCGCCAGCGTCGGAATCGTCTTGCATCTGGTGTTCTCAGGCACGAATAGGACACGCTACCAATTATACCCTCGGGGCCGACTCCGTAGCGAGCGCGGTCCCGGGACGGAGCACTGTCACGTTCCCGGATCTGTCGGTCCGCTCTCTCGACGTGTCGCTCACGAGCACCAAACGGGTGTGTCGTCGTGCCCGCCGTGTGACACGGGCGCCGACCCCGCTCACCGACGGGAGGGCTCGCGGGACCGCTGCAACCGCACGGGCGATCACGGGACGAACGATCCGGCTCACTCCGGCGGCGACAGCGACGTCCGCCGCCCCTATTCCGGCGGCGACAGCGACGTCCGCCGCCCTTTCGGAATCACCGACCGCAACTCGTCGTGGACGTAGAGGCCGACGCCGATGGGTTCGACGCCGCCGGCGAGTTCGTGGGCGACGATCAGGTAGCCCCAGTCGCCGTCCCACTCGGGGCCGAGGTCCTCGCCCGCGAGAAAGCGCGTCGCCCGGTCGGCGCCGAGCGTGATGACGTTTTTCGTGGCCGCCCCCCCGAACCGCTGGACGGCGTTCGTCGTCGGCTTCCAGTGTTCCTGTCGCGTCCGCAGGAACGTCATGCCCAGACCCTCGGCGTCGGTCGGCGAGGGCAGGTCGGCGGCGAAGATCCAGATTTTGCCCGCGCCCTTCTCCCAGAACGTGTATCCGTCGAACGTCTCGGCGGGCAGGCCGAACCGGTCGATCCACCACTCGATCACTGCCGTCCGGGTCGCCCGCCCCGTCACCTCGCGGTCGGCGGCGGTGGCTGGCAGGCGGTCGAACCGCTGCCCGTCGTTGTCCGTCATCCGCCCACCTCCACCTTCGCACAGAAGAACCCGCCCGTGTCGTTGTGGTGGGGGTAGATGCGGAGCGCCTTCTCGACGCTCGGATCGAACTGTTCGCCCGCCCACTCGGTGACGCCGGGGACGCCGTCGAGGGGGGCGTCGACGTCGACGAGACGGCAGTCCTCGGCGTCGAGGACGTAATCCAGCACCGCCTCGTTTTCCTCCGGCGCGAAGGTGCAAGTGGAGTAGACGACGACGCCACCCGGGCGCGTGGCTTGGACCGCCCGCCGGAGGATACCCTTCTGGACGCCGGCGACGCTGTGGACGTGGTCCAGACTCCACGTGTCGAAAGCGTCCGGGTTCTTCCGAATCGTCCCCTCGCAGGAACAGGGGGCGTCGACGAGGACGCGGTCGAAGGCGTCGATCCGTGCCGGGTCGTCGCCGTCGCTTCCGAACGGCTTCAGCGAAAAGTTGCGCGCGTCTCGGTTCGTGACGACGAGGTTCGTCACCCCGAGGCGTTCGGCGTTGTGCCGGAGCGCCGAGAGGCGACCGAGATTGTTGTCGTTGCCGACCAAGAGGCCGGCATCGTCCATCAACGCCGCGAGCTGTGTGGTCTTGCTACCCGGCGCGGCGCAGGCGTCCCACACCACGTCGCCGGGCTGTGGGTCGAGCAACAGGGCCGGCAGGTTCGACACCTCCTCCTGGCCGTGGATCCAGCCGTGGGCGTGAGGCCAGTTGCGGCCGGGCGACGCCTCCGGCAGACGGAGAACGCCGGGGTGCCAGTCGGTCGGTTCGTGGGCGATTCCCTCGTCGTCGAGCGCCGCCCGCACCCGCTCGACCGTCGCCTTGATCGTGTTGACGCGGACGACCGACGGCAGGGGGCGGTCACAGGCTGCACGGAAGGCTTCGGGGTCGTCGACGAGCGATTCGTACCGCTCCAGCGGTGTCATCGTCGGAAGTTCGATGGGGGCGGGTTAGTGGGTTTCGACCGGCAGCGTCAGTTTGAGTAGTCCCCCCAGCAACTCCGAATCGAATGAGCGGGCGCGACGGGGCCCTCTGGATCGAACGGTACGCCAGGGTCGTCGGCGTCGAACGGGCGTGTCGCCGGTTGTGGGGCGACGCGAGAGCGACCCGGGCACCGTACGTCTTCGCCCTCGTCGTCTGGAGTGTGGTGAACGTCCCGTCCCGTCCCGTCTTCTCGAGGCCGACGGCTCCGTGACGCTCCGGTTCGCCAACGACTTGGCCGTAGTGTTTGCGCTGGGAGCGATCCTCGGCTTGATCGCTCTCCTCCGACTGGTCCGGCGACGCTACCGGTCGGTCGTCGCAACGCTCCCCCATCCGGTGGCCGGCGTGGACGACGACCATCCGGTACTGGAGCGGCTCCTCGGCGTGGTCGGCGTGCTACGGTCCGAGGACCCGCCGGCGTTCGATCGCATCGTCTCGGATCGCGTGATCGTAACCGTCCTCCTCCTCGGCTGGGGGTACCACGCGGCCTCTCTCCTCCTCGCCCCCGATCCCCTCGCGCCGCTGGCGGCCGTCTACGATCCACTGACCGTTCGGGTCAAGGCGTTCGTCCTGATCCCGGCGCTCTACTACGTCGTCGTGGCCGAAGTCGTCGGCACGTTCCTCTGTCTTCACCTGCTTTTCCCGGTGACCATCTGCCGCGAGGATCGACTCGACTTCACCGATCCGACGGGATTCGGCGGACTGCGGCCGGTTGGTGTCTTCCTGCGAAACACGGCGGCGCTGTATCTCCTCCTGTTGTCGGCGTATCTCGCCTTCGAGGCGGTCGGATTCGGTACGTCACCTACCGACCGCTTCTCGCTTGTCGTCCTGCTCGGCGGGACGGTGCTCGGTGTCGTCCTCTTCTCGACTCCGGTGTATCTGTTGTACCGGCACATGAGCCGCCACAAGGCGCGGAAGATAGAGGCAGTCGCCGAGGAAATCAGAGCGCGGGGCCCCCGACGACCCCGAGATGTTTCCCGAGACGTCGCCGCGGACCCCGGCCGAGGCACAGACGTACGCACACGAATACGTCCGCCTCCGTACGGTACGGGACATGCACGAGAGTCCGGTTAGTTTCGGTATCGTCCTCGAATTCGCGTCCGTCCTCGTCGTGCCGTACTTCGTCTCGTTCACGTCGGACGCCGTCGTCGGCCTACTCGCCGGGCTGTGATCGGCGGCTTACCGCCCCGGTCGGGACGACGTGCCGGTCTCGTCTACGCCCACGTCGAAGTCGGCGTCACACAGGCTCGCTGCACCCGGAATACGAGTCACCTCCGCGACGAGCGTCGCTCGTGACGTCCGGCGGGGAGTCGGCACGGGACCACGACGGACCCAGACCGATCAGATCGGATCGATAGCCGCCCGTCGCCCGTCGAGGACGGCGAACGCCTCGCCACGGCGGCGTTCGAGCCAGTGGAGCAACCGTTCGGCCCACGCGAGTTTCAGCCGTTTCTCGGCGCCGACGCTCCGATCGTCGAAGTCCCACCCCGGGAATCGAAGGCTCGCCGCACCGAAGGCGTCCGCGAGGAAGGCGGCGCGGTCGCCGTCGGTGAATCCGCCGTAGTTGCGCACCGGCCCCTTCGGTTCGGCCTGCGTCGTCGGCAGGACGTTCTCCCGGTCGAACTGCGGAACCCACCGTTCGACGGCGGGACCGTTGTCGCCGTGGGCGTGGACTGCGACCGGGGTCCCCTCGCGGGTCAACGCACAGGCGGTGGCGGGCGTCTTGTCGAGGTCGGTCACCATCAGATCGACCGCGACGCCGACGTCGCGAAGCCGGTCGGCCGCCGCCGAGGCGGCGATCACCGTGTCCGCCTCGGCGGCGACGGCCGTCTCGGATTCGAGTGAGGGGCCGGCGCCGGCGACGGCGACCGTCGCTCCACCGAGGCGATCGAGTCGCGACTCGTCGAAGGTGATCGCGAGGTCGGCGAGGCGGTCGCGGGCCCGCTCGTCCGCCGTTCGGTCGTAGCCGAAGTCGGCGAGGATACGTTCGTACACCGGGCGCCACGTCGGATAGTTCATCGCACAATAAGACCACAGTAGCCGGGGCGACACCAAGTACCCCTACCCGTGTGTCGACCCGGCTTCCACGGTCCCCTTTCCGAATCTTTCGTCATAAGCTTTCTCTTACTCCACAGGTGGGCCGCCGGTTGGTTCGCGCCCGATTCGCGGACGGGACGTCGCCCGCCGTCGGGTGCCGTTACGCCACGCGCTCGGCGATGGCATCGAGTGCGGTATCGAGGGCGTCGGATCGCCCCGACGCCGCCTCGACGGCGGCGGTCAGCGCGGCCGGCGTTCCGGCGAGCAGTCGATGGTCTCCCTCTCCGACGAGGAGGACGGACGCCGATCCGGCGGCGTCGTCCAGGGCCCCGCGCTCGGCTGGCGAGAGCGCCGAGAGCTCGAAGACGTGTGCGATGCCCCGTGTCGCGGCCGACGCGTCGCCGTTCAGCCGGGCGATGTGCCGGCGGAGTTCTCCGGTGTTCGTCGCGTCGAGTTCCTCGACGGCCACGTCGTCGGCCGTTCGCAGTCGGTCCCGAGTGAACGCCTCGCCGACGAGGGCGGCGTCCCGCGTCTCGGCGACGTCGTGGGTGCGGATCACGTGGGCGCCCCGCTCGACGGCCATCGCCGTGGCGGCCAGGCTGACGGGGAGTGCCTCTTCGGTCGAGCGGTCCGCGAGGTCACGGAGGAAGTTCTTCCGGTTGATGGAGACGAGGATCGGTCGATCGAGGGCGCGAAACTCCCGCAGTCGGCGGAACGTCTCGCGGTCGTCCGCCAACGTCTTGGCCTCGCTCCACCCGCCGAACGCGGGATCGACGATGGTCTTGTCGGTGAGCCCCTCACGCTGGAGGGCGGCGTAGATGTCGTCGACATCCTCGACGGCGCCGGGACGCTCCAGATCCGGCGGGCTGGCCATCTTCGCGACGGCCACGTCCCGTTCGGCACAGACCCGTGGCATCTCGGGGTCGGCGAAGCCACAGATGTCGTTGACCATGTCGAAGCCGGCGTCGAGGGCCGCCTCGGCCACCTCGTGATATCGCGTCTCGATGGAGAAGACGGCGTCGCCGGAGACGCTCTCGATCGCCGCGACTGCGGTGTCGAGGCGGTCGAGTTCCTGTCGGGCCGACAGCACCTCGAAGCGCTTGTTCGCGGATTCGAGCCCCACGTCGACGATGTCCGCGCCCTCGTCGATCAGTTCTTCGTCGACGTACGTGGCGGCCTCGCCGGGGTCGTCGAAGACGCTCGGGGAGTACGGCGACTCCTCGCTGACGTTCAACACCCCCATGATTCGCGGCGGGTAGTCGTCGCCGATGCCGAGGCCCGCGGCGTCCACGTTTCGCATACGCGCCCCTCGGGACGCGACGACCATATGCGGACCGGTCGGTGAAGCGTTCGGCCTGCTGGAACGGCGAACGCTGTGGCGGTCGGTGGAGCGTTCGGCCCGACGGAACGGCGAACGGTAGCACGCTCTTTTTATCCGCCGGGGCGCTACCCGCCGATAATGGCCAAGGTCAGCATCGGGCTTCGCGGCTGGCGCTTCGAGGAGTCCGACGTGTTCACCGACGACGAGGAGTTCAAACCTCTCGACGAGATTCCCGAGGAGCCACGCGAACGCCTCGTCAGACTCACCTACCTCGTCGAACAGCCCTGTGACGCCTGCTATCTGATCCACGGCGACGACGACATCGCCAAATGTGCGCAGGCGGCCATCGTCTACGGCGAACCCGGCGACGAGATTCTCCTGTGTGCCGCCCACGAGGCCGACTTCCTCTACTGGTACCGCGAGGCGGGCGGGAAGGCTCACCGCGGCGAGTCGACCTTCCGCGACCGCTTCCACGAGTGGTTCGCCGACGGCGGCCGCGCGCCAGAGGGGTACGAGGGAATCGACCACGTCGAGACGTCCCCCGAGGACCTCCCGACTCCGCCGGACCCGCAGGAGGTCCAGCGACGCCTGAACGAGAACTTCGACGGGCGCCGGATCGACCTGCGGGAGGGGTGGGGTGACGCCGAGGACGACGAGAGTGATCGCGGGGGCGACGCGGACGTCGACCTCGACGACGTCGACCTCGGCACGGATTACCCGTCGCGATGAGCCGTGACCGCGAACCGCCGGTCGTCGTGGTCGTCGATGCCGAGACACCGGGGAATGTCGGTACCATCGCCCGCGCGATGAAGAATTTCGGGCTGGCGGAGCTGAAGTTGGTGAACCCGCCGGAACTCGACCCCGACGGCGAGGCGTACGGGTTCGCCGGACACGCCCGCGAGGACGTCCTCCCGAACGCCGAAGCGGTGACGTTCGACTCGGTGGTCGAGAGCTATCACACGGTCGGCTGTACAGCCATCACCGGCGAGGACAGCCGCCGACACGTTCGCTTTCCGTTCAAGACGCCACGGGAGTTGGCGGAGAGTCTGGAGTCCGTCGACGCGCGGACGGCGATCGTCTTCGGCCGGGAGGGACGCGGCCTCGACAACGAGGAACTCGCACGACTGGACGAGGTGTGTTCGATCCCCGCGAGCGCCGACTACCCCGTCCTGAATCTGGGACAGGCGGCGACGATCCTCCTCTACGAACTTCGGGAGCTGACGGTCGGGGAGACACAACTGCCGGACGTGGAGCGGGAACGGGCCGACGAGGCCGACGTCGAGCGGTTCCACGACTTCGTGGCGGATTTTCTCGACGCCAGCGGCTACAGCGAGGTGAAGCGGGACAAGACGCGACGGCTGATCAGACGACTCGTCGGGCGCGCCCACCCGACGGACCGGGAGATACACACCTTGCTCGGCGTGCTTCGGCGGGCCACGGGGAAACTCGAACACCGATCCGACCTCCTCGCGGAGTACGACGAGCCGGATCGGTGGTGAGGCGGATCGGCGTCCCCGTTAGACGCCGTCGACCGGCCCCGCGCAACCAGCGGCGCGCGCTCGGAAGTGGCCAACGGTTCGCCGACCGTCCGGGAGTCGAGGGGGCGTCCGCTCGTCCCGTCTCCCCTGTGTCTGAGTGTGACCGGCGAAAGGGCTCCCTCGACCCGCCTCCTCGCGGCGTGGGAATTACGCCGTCGCGACCAACACGAGCGCCTCGATGGCGAGGACGGTCTTCGACCCGTCGTCGGCGGTCGTCTCGACGCCCCAGCGGACGACGCCGTACTCCTCGCCCACCTCCTCGACGCCCTCGATGGTCGAGTGAACGGTGAGTTCGTCGCCGGGGACGACCGGCTTGGGCCAGCGAAGGTGATCCAGCCCCTTCGCGCCGAGCGTCGCCGTCTCCGACAGGAACCCGTCGACGAACAGCCGCATCGACATCGAGGCGGTGTGCCACCCGCTCGCGATGAGGTCGCCGTAGATGGAGTCGGCCGCGCGGTCCGGATCGGTGTGGAACCACTGTGGATCGTACCGCTCGGCGAACTCCAGAATCTCCGCTTCCGTCACCTCGTAGGTGCCGTGGGACTCGCCGTCCCAGCGACCGACGTCGTCGAGAAACACCGTCATCGGCCGACCGTCGTGGCGCCGGGCTGAAGTGCGTTGCCCTCCGGACGCGGGGCAGGCAAGCCACCGACCGCTTCGATGTCGGGATTTATAATTCGAGACGGATACGGGTCGGTATGCACATTCTCCATGTCGATCCCGCGGACGGCTCTCGACGGGATACCACGTCCGCACTCGTCGACGCCGGGTTCGACGTTACGGGCTGTGGATCACTCGACGAGGCACGCGGAGCGCTCGCAGCCGAGGACTTCGCAGGGCTAGTCACGGAGTACGATCTGCCGGACGGAACGGGGCTTGATCTCGTCGACGACGCCCGCGAACGTCAGCCGGATCTCGTCGCCGTGCTGTTCACCGACGCCGGCTTCGACGAAGTCGACACCGGCGCGCTCGACGGAATCGTCGTCGAGTACGTTGACAAGGGGATGGCCGGCGCCCGGGAGGAACTCGTCGACCTGCTCTCGTTCAGCATCGACAACCGGAGTCAGACGGCGTACCCGCTCCCGGCCGACGAGGAGGGACGCCTCGATGCCGTCGAGGAGTACGTCGACGACGTGGAGGCACTGGACACCAGCCTCGACCGCCTCACGCAGCTCGCACGGGCGCTGTTCGACGTGGAGGCGGCCACCGTCGGCTTCCTCGAGGCCCACCAAGAGCGGTTCGTCGCCTGTCGGGGAACCGACGTGGGTCGGATAGATCGGGAGGATACGGTCTGTACGTACGCCATCCTCGACGAGGGGCCGACGGTGATCCCCGACACGCGCGACGATCCCCGATTCAGCGACAACGACCGGCTCTCGGCGGCGGAAATCAGATTTTACGCCGGGGCCCCGATCCGAACGAACGGGGGCGAGGCCATCGGCGTCTTCTGTCTGTTCGACACGGAGCCGGGGTCGCTCGACGACCGCGGTCGGGAACTGCTGTCGCTGCTCGCAGACGAGGTGATGGACAATCTCGACGTTCGGCGTCAGCTCCGCGAGGCAACGGCTGGTGGTGACGATGACTGAGAAGCAGTACCAGTTCGGCGGGCTATCGCTCGATCCGGTCCGAGGCGGCACGAGCATCCTCGTCGCCGGGCCGTCCCACGTCGGCACCAAGGAACTCGCCTACCGGATGCTCGTGGGCGACGACGACGAAGGAGTGATCATCCTGACGACGAACGCGACGGCAGCGGACATCACGGCCGACTGCGAGGCGGTGGGAATCGAGGTGAGTCCCGACCGGATGGGCATCGTCGACTGTCTGGACAGCGACGACAGCGGCGTCCCCGCCCGCGTGTTGACCGTCTCGAACGCGCAGGATCTGACCGGCATCGGAATGCGCTACTCGAAACTGTACAGCGACTTCCACGCCGAGGGCGTGACCGCCGTCCGAACTGGCCTCTTTTCGATCTCGACGGTCCTGTCGTTGACCGAGTTACAGACCGTTTCGCGGTTCGTCCACACCCTCGTTGGCCGCGTGAGCAAGGTCGGCGGACTGGGCGTCTTCCTCGTCGATCCGGCGATGCACGACGAGCGCGAACTCCGGACTATCTCGCAGTTCTGCGACGGACGGATCGACGTGCGCGAGGGCGAGGCCGGGCCGGAACTCCGCTCGCAGGGCTTTCTCGGCCAGTCGTCGTCGTGGACGCCGTTCGACCCCTCGGTCGCGGCCGAGGACGACTGACTGCCGCAGGCGGCCATCGGCTGTGGTAACACACTCGATGTAGCGCGAGCAGCCGTACCGGCGGACGAGGGGATCGACCGCCCGCCTCCTTGCCGATACGGTCGCCAGCGAACCCATCTCGGCGAGCGTCACGGAGTACATCTACCGCGTCGACGGGGTGACTCGGCGCACGATTCCGGCCAATCGGGTGAACCGCGGTCGAGCGCTACCGGGACCGCAACCCCGACCTCGTGGAGGTCCACGACCTCGACATCATGGTGGTGTGACAGCCGGGTCCCCGTTGCGCGGCCGGTGTGGATCGTACCACGCGGCGAACTCCAGACTCCCGCCGTCACCCGGTGCCAGGGCCTCGCCGTCCCAGCGACGTCGTCGAGACACACCGTCAGCGGTCGACCGCGTGGGGCTGGGGCGACGTGGGTTACTCACCACCGTAAACTGCTATTCGCGATACAAAATCGGCGTGGCCCAGATCGAATCCCGCCCTACCCGAGTCCAGTCTCCCTCTTCAGCAGCGCGAATGTCACGATCGGTTCGTGTTCGTATTCACCGGGTAACTCGATTTGCACGAGTAGATCGACCGTTCGCCAAATCGAGTACAAGCTTCCAGAGGTGCTGGCCGCGTCAGCAGTCGGTATCGTCGTCTGTCTCGCAGGCCTGCACGCAGTCAATCCTGATGCTGAAGCACCGTTTCGACGGCGTCATCCTGCAACCACACTCTAGCGGCCCCGATCGGAAGGACGTACGCTACGAGTACGACAGGCCCCGATACTGTGTCGGGGAAGGCAAACACAGCTGTAAACACGACGACAGTGGTGGGTACAATCACGTACACGACGATGATGACGAACCTGGCGACCGGTCGAAGGCCGAGTTCGAGTGCCTCTGCTGGCGATCGGTCTCGATACGAGTGATCGACAAGGAACTCGCGCCATACGCGTAGTAGTTGTGTGACACAGATGGCGAGTATCACGAGGCCGGCCGTCGGCGAGAGCACCGACGATACGTTCCGATCTACGACTGATACGAACATCGCAACAAAAAACGAAAAGAAAACCGCGTACGCGGACATATTGTTCACGATCAGACCGATGTTTCGCGGGTATATCGGCGGGAGGATTGGGATCGGTTGCACCGGGTTTGGTTCTTCACGCCACTTGTCAGCGTCGTGATCTTCCACCGGCTGTGCTGCAAACAGTGCGACGATCGCGAATAGAACGGCGACGACGACGATTTCACTCAGGTAAATGAATATCAGCTCAACAACATCCCACTCGAGAAACAGGATCCCGATAGTGAGCAGTAGATGCATACCGATCGGCGAAAGGGACTCGGGAGAGAGCCCAAGCCGTTCAGCTAGCTCCGTTTCGGCCCTCCTCAACATAGCTGACCTGTCGTTCAGATAGCGACGCCGTACTGTTCATTTCGCTCGACGACCACGTAGCCTTGAGCTTCGAGCGCTTCGTCTCGGTACCGGTTCGCAACGATCCGTTGCGGAACGCGCCGCAGGCCGAATCGTCGCTCAGCTGTGTACTCGTACTCGACAGTGGTCCCGTTTTCTCGCGTGTCGACGCTGACGACGTACGTCGACCACGGCTGGCCACCCACCGTGAGTTCCAACTCGATCCGACGGCCGCCATCCGACATACGATCCGTCCGTGTCTCGACGGTCACCTCGACCGACCGCAAGCCGAACAGATACGAGAGCCGGTACGTAACCGTTTCATTTCCAGTGATGATCTCGTCAGCGATACCCCATTGAAACACGAGGATCGGCGGTGTCGGTCCCGTGAACGACTCGGCGACGGATTCGGCGTCCTCGTCGGTTCGAAGACGGACGGTCCCGCGTGATTCGATAATCGGAGCGCGTGCGACGACGATCAGCAGTACCCCGACGGCGACTGCGGGTACCAGCGACGTTGCGACGAACGTCCCGAGGAATCCAGCCGCGGCGAGTACGACGATCAGCGCGCTCAGCGGTCGTTCACGTCTGAGATATCGCTTCGCAATGTCAAGAGCCTCCCGTGGCCGGTTGACGGGTTGTGTGGAGGGCATTAACAAGCGATCAGCGTGGCGGCCAATTAGTGGTGTTGGAAGCTTCTTCGGTGGTTTGACGACCGAATTGATCCGTGTGAATTCCCGGATACTGACGAGTCGCGTTCCCGGATACCGGCGGGGATCGCTACGCCGGCTGGAAGCGGCGTGAGACGTAAAGTAAAACAACTCCGAACGCCGCAGTCACTACCGCCTCCGGAGTGATGACAGCCGGACAAGACTCGCTGGCTGCGCAAACCCGTAAACTGCCCCTGCGGCGAGGATAGACGCGCGAACCGGCGCCATCGTCTTCCGCGGTTCTCCATCCGGAACCGGCGGCAGCGATGGGACGGACGTGTCCCGCTTTACGCGGGGATTCGACCGTTCTTGGGACACCGCTCCGTCACTAGACTCGGACGTGGCGGCTGTCCCCTCATCGTCGGGAGGAACACGCGACGCGTACCAGCCGTACGCGAACCGCGACACGATCAGCACGGCCGCAGAAATCGTCATCCCGGCGCGTGCGATCTCCAGGCCTTCCTGTGAGAGTGTCCTGAGCGTCCACTCCGAGGCGAGCCACAACAATCCACCGTAGACGGCGAACACCAGTATCCGTTTCCGGGGAGTGACCGCAGAGGCGGGGGTGACCTCGTGTTTCCCAGAGGCCACGTACGACTTCAGCGCCAGCCACGATTTCGTCGCCGCTGCGACGAGCCCACCACCGACTAAAATCGGTGTGGCCGGCGAACGCCACAGTTCTCCGGGGACGTCGACGGCCGCGACGTACGCCGTCGTGGTCGCCGAAAGGGTCAGTACGAACGCCGCTCCCCAGACCGCCGGAACGTTTCGCAGATAAATCCCCGGAAGGCGGTAACGGTGATCGATCCGCGCTTGTGGGCTAGCAGCCGGAACGGGCGCTGAAATAGGGTCGAACGACGGTCAGTCACGGGCCGCGAGAACAACTGTTGTGCCGTTACCCGAAGCGTCAGAAAGAGAAGATCGATCCAGTACAGGACGGCGACGGCTAGCAGCGAGAGGTGCCCGTACAGGAGGACGAGTACTGCGGCGACGGTTTCGACGCAAACCGACCCTAAGAGTATCCTGCGATCTCCGATCAGACGCATTGATTCCGTGATTCGGGACGCTTGACGTCGCGTACAGCTCCGCGTTGGTGGGCGACGTGTCGGTCGAGCGTAACGCACGATGTCGGTCGAACGCACGAGCACGTGGCAGTATCGGTACTCGAATGCACACCGAGAGACGCGTCGTCCGTGAAGGGGGTTGCCAAATCCGTGACCGGGGCACGAAGCGATGCCGCGATACTGTACAGCCAGTCGAGGGTGACGGAGGTTACCGGTGACGTATGCACGTCTCGCACAGACGGTTACAAATCGACGATATAGAATAAGTACAGGGGCCGTATTTCGCTCCCCGAAACGCGGCATCGTCCGGTCGACCCAACCGCAGCGGTGCATCCCGTCCCGGTTCGGCGCCGGTTTCTCGCGTGGAAACGGGAACTCACATTTATTGACTGTCATCCGGACGTTCGAGTATGGTCACCGCTGGCGAGGGCCCAGCCCGTTCGAGCGGCGCGAAGACACGGACTGCTGTCGCAGTCGTCGGCACTGGTCAACGAGGCAGGGCGCCCAGTATGTCAGCGACATGGCCGATAGCTCGGGAGCGGTCCTGACTGATGATAGCTGACAACTTGACCCCGATCAGTAGCTGGTCGGAGACGCTCTCACGAGAGCAGCAATCCATGCTCCACGGAGCGCTCTGGTTCGCCGGCGTTTCGCCGACGGCGTTTCTGCTCACCGGGAGAACGGGTGTCGAGGCCCTCTCCGTTGGAGTGCTGAGTGGAGTCCTGTACACGGGGGTGATGTACGTATGGAATCCGTACTGACCGAAGTCGGCCGACGAGCCGAACTGCCATCCGCCGAACGGTGACCGAACGCGTCCCCGCCGAGGTAGCACTCCCCGTCGCCGGCCTGTTCGGGGCGGTGAGCGGTGCCGTCGTCTATCGGTTCCTCCTTCCGGATTGGTTCCCGGCGCTCGCCACGGCAGCGACCTACGCCGGGGCGGCGTATTTTTACCTCGCGTTCGACATCCCTCTTCTTGGGACGCATATCGAGTTCACCGACCGTGCAGACAGGGCCGGCTACGCGGTCGGACTGTTCGGAGTGAGCGTCGGGCCGCTGGCGCTCGGCGAATACGTCGGGCTGTCGAACTCGGGGGTGGCTGGCGTCGTCGTGTGGCAACTCGGGCTGCTCGCGTTCTTGCTCCTGTCGGCGACCGCTGCTCACCGGCGGTCCTGAATCGACGGGGCCACGCCGTTCGGATGGCCGTTCGATCCAACCCGAATCCACAATCGCTCCGGTCCGTCTCAGCTCGCCGTATAGAGGAGTTGTACGAGGACGGCGGTCATCCCAGTGGCGATCAGGAACGCCCAGCCGGTCACGCGGACGCGCCGTCCGTACTCGGGTAACTCGTCGCTCTCGGTCCCGAGTATCGTGACGAGCCGACTCGGATGTCTGAACGGACTCGGCGGCCTCGGCTCGGGGAGCCGCCGCCGAAGCCGTCGATACCGACTGAACGACTGGACGCCGTACAGACACAGCGAGAGGATCATGCCGACCCAGAATCCGGCCGCCGCGAGCAGCGGGATGCCGACCGGTCCGAAGAGGTCGGCCTCGACCGATCGTGCCGACCCCTCGCTCAGGCTCAGGATGCCGAACGCCAACCCAACCATCGAGAGCCAGAACGCCACGAAGCAGACGAGGAGTGCCCACTTCGACAGCCGACGGAGCCTTTCGTCGTTGCGTTCGACCCACGTTCGGGACGGCGGCGACCGCACCTCGCGCTCCGGGCGGAGTTCGTGTCGGCCCGGACGTTTCTCCCCCAGTCCGGCGAGCACGACGAGGCCGAGCAGGACGCCCCCGACGGCGAGCGCTCGCGCCGGCCACGGGGTCCGCTCCCTGATCAGGAACGCGTCGCCCGGCGCGGACGGCCGCACGTACGCTTGGACCGTCGTCCCAGGCTCGTACGACCGAACGATGGACTGCGCGTTCGACCGGTCCGAGTAGGTTCGGATCGTCGGCCCCGGGAACACTTCCTCGCTCGTGTACGTCTCGCCCCGGTACTCGTACGTGTACTTGATCTCCGGTTCGTAATCGACGCCTCGGCGCGTCTCTATCCGCTCCACTTGTGCGCTGTCGACCGTCGCCTGGACGGTGACGGCGTCGTCGACCGCCTGTCCCTGCTGGACGTAGCTGTACCCACCGGCCCCGACGAGGGCGACCGCCAGGACCAGCAGGTACACGCTCTTTCGTGAGAGGTGGAGGGTCGTGATTCCCACGGGGAGTTTCATTTCGGTCGCGAGTATGGCAATCCAACAGTATGAGAGTGATGTCTGCCGCTCGCATATCCGATCCTCAATCCAGTGCGCGGGCGGCAGCCTCGACCGCGAGTGCGGTCAGGGTAAACGCCACTGCAGCATCGAGGAGACTCCCGTTCCGTCCGAAAACGACGATCAACAACCCGACGTAGATGACGAAGGTGGCGGTACACGCGGCGCCCGTGCGGACGACCGCGGAGGCGAACCGTGTCCCCAACAGGCCGTGTGACGTGAGCGTCGTCGGCGTCGAGACGCCGAGAACGATCAGCCCGAAGAACGCGGCGACGCCCGTACTGACGCGGAGTTGGATCACGTACGCGCCGACGACCGAGAGGACAATAGCGACGGTGATACCTACATTCTCCGGCGTGAGGAGTCGGGTTCGAACGCCGCTGATGGAGGGCACGTCCCGGGCTTCGTGTGACACATTATAAACCCTGTGCGGTGCGGGTCGCCATCGTAGGGTTCGGTCGAGATTCGTTGCTGTCACCGGGTATCCCACGTGTCATCGCTCCCGTGCGCTCACGCCGACGGATCGGACGGTCAGGTCGCGAGGTCGTGGGTAGTTCCGCGTGACGAACCGTAACGAAATTCTGCATCGATACCTCGGATTGGGTGGATGTCCAGATTTGGATGGCTCCGGACCGCCGGCCGCGGCCTCGCGGTCGCCGCGCTCGCTGTGCTTATCATCGGGGGCCTCGTTACCGACGGTCGGGTACGGACCACGGCGTTCGCGCTCGTCGCGGTGTGGCTCCTCCTCGGTTTCGTCGTGGTGAGCCTCGGTCACGCACACGAAGCGGGCCGTCTCCCACACCACCTCACGTTTGCCACAGTCTTCGTCGCGGGATGCGTCGGCGGGAGCCACCTATGGGAGGCGACGACCGGCATACTCCCGGACCCCATCGCCGCGGGTATCGGCGTCGGCGTGTGGGTGGAGGTCTCTTGGGCCGGGAGCAAACTCGCCTATCGTGGCCCGCTTGACCGTGTCTTCGACCACGTCGGCGGACCGGGCGGATGACGACGCCACGGACGCGGCCGCAGCAAGGCATCGACTGCGTAATCGTCGTCCGTGTGCTCACGGAACTGTAGGGGAGGAAGCTACGACCGTCGCCGTAAGAGAGATCCGACACCAGTATTCTTGAGGATCGCTTCGATACGACACCGTGGTGCCATCGCACGTGCCCTTCGATACGTCCCGAGCGGACTGGACGAGCCCGGACTACGTTGCGACCGTCGTCGGGGTCCTCGCCGTCGGCGCGCTCGTGTTCTTCGCCGCGCTCACTCGATCCAGTCCGACTGTCGACGACGTGACGTTCGTGGTGTTGGGTATCACCGTTCCAGCGGCCGTCGCCTACGAACTCGCCCGCCGCTGGCGATGAGCGTCGGCCGTTCGTCCACGCCGGTATGAAACGCTGCAAGACTTCGCGTCCACGTCTCGACTGACACATGCGCGTCCGTCCGCCATCGCAGTGGCAAAGACGTCGCGTCGGCAGCGTCGCGACCGTCGCCAACCTCGTTCCGCTGGTCGGCGTCCTGACCCTCGGCTGGAACGTCTACTCGCTCTTGGCGCTCTACTGGATCGAGGGACTGGTGACGGTGTTGCTGGCTGCAGCGAAGGCGCTGTTCGCCGAACGCGGCTCGCCGGGGCTTCCCGATATCGAGCCGCTTCACGAGCTTCGTGAGAAGCGTGGTGGCTGGCGTCCCGTCTCCCGGCTACCCGCGGTTTATCCACGGAACGTCCCGTTCGCGGTGTCGATCCTCGGGTTCTGGACCGTCGCCGTCCTCCCGGGAAGCGTCCTCTACTGGCTGACCGCGGCACCGGTGATACGCCCGTCGCTGTCCCTACTCGTCGGCGGTTTCGGACTGGTGATCACACAGCTCCACGAGTTCCTGTCCGACTACCTCGCCGGACAGGAGTACGCCGACGTCTCCGCCCAGGAGATCCTGCGTGAACCCCTACAGCTCGGCCTCGTGACTCTCACGTTGGGTCTGCTCGCGAGCGCCGGCGACCGATCCGGTGGGCTAGTCCTCCTCACTGGCATCGTCGTCGTCAAGACGACGACCTCGGTCTATCGGATCGTCACTGATCACACGGACCTCCCAGTGCCGTCCGCCCTCGACGGGGCGTTCGACGGTAGCCACGCCGAGCCACGTCCGGATCTCGACACCCCGGACGGACCCGTTCGTGGACGGGTATCCGTCGACGCGGCACCCGTCCTGCTCGGCAGCCTCCCGATGGTCGCGTTCGGGTTTGCTCACCGGTCCACGTTCGCTATCCTGATCGGGCTGGCGTTCGCCGCACTCACCGGTGGGTCGGTCTGGCTCGTCTTAGGGCTAGTGTTCGTCCTCGTCGTCGCCGGCGTGCGTATCGGGAGTTACTACCTGCGGTACGGGACAGTCGAGTACCGCCGGTACGAGGAGCAACTCGTGGCCTACGATACGGCACTCGGGGCCGTCCAGTGGACCGCACCGGTGGACTCGGCGACGTTCTCGATCCGCAACGCGATCCCGGACCGACTGCTCGACACCGGCACGCTGGAGGTATCCGGGGCCGACCCCGACGACCGTGACACTCAACTTGGCCCGGTTGCCGACCTCGGCGCAACGATCGAGACACTCGAACTCCCCGTAGCGGACCCCGCTCGCCCCGAACGAGATTCGGCCGTCATCGCGTCCGCCCTGGTGCTTGCACTCTTCTTTCTCGCTGTTCCCGCTGGTCTCGCCCTCAGCCCGAAAGTAGACCCCGCACAGCTGATCGGGCTCGCCATCGGCGTTGGACCGATTTTCCTGCTGCCGGTCGTACTCATGATCTGGGCGGCGCTGCGGCGAGTCTAAGGGGCAGCCTGTCGTATTTGCGAGCAGCCGGCCCGGTTCCTCAACGGGAACGGAAACATCGATCCGATAGGAATTCGCACTGTCAACTCAGACTGGAACCGACCAGGCAGAGAGATTCGAACTGTCGACCCCGAGACGCGAATACGATACACTATCCCCCGGATAATGACGTCCACCGATAGTGACACTGGCGGTCGGGTCGTTACGTGGATGGCGTTCCCGGACCGCGACGCCGACCGATTTCGGCTCGTGGTGTTGCATCTCGCTGCCGGCGTCCCCGTGGTCATCGGACTCGCCGTACTGGTGCTACTCGTGGTTATTGTCGCAGACGGACTCGCGGTGGAAAACGTCGGAGTGGCCGTCCTCGCCGCCGTTCTCGCGCTCATCGGCGGTCCCGCGTCGCTGGTGTATCTCCTGCTCGCGGTCGAGTACGGCTCCGAGCGCGAGATACAGAAACTGACCCCGCCGATCGGATGGTTTCGTCTCCGCTACGTACCAGTCAGCCTGCTCGGTGGCGGTATCCTGCTCCTCTCGTTGGCAATCCAGCCGGGGATCCTGCTCGTGTGTCTGATCGGACTCGTCGTCTGCAAGATGGCCGTCGACCTTCGATACACGGTCGGTCGGATAGATCCGGAAACGGCAAGCCTCTGGCAGGTAAGCGGTGCAGCAGCCGCGGAATACACCGATGACGGGGGGCTGGACACAAGCGACAGGCGGGTGCGGACGTTCGACCTCTCGCCGCTCAGGTGTGTCTACCAGCGGCAAATAGGCGGTTATACAGTCTTCGTCCCCCGATATCAGTCCCGAGGATGGTGGGGTCGACCGCTCGTACTCGTCGTCCCGAACGACACCGCTACCGAGGCCAAGACGGCTCTCGATACCGTAATCCGGACGACCGACTGGACCCCGGACGGAGGAGTAGACCGAGCGGTCCGAATCGTACTCGGGGGCCTCGGCGTTCTCTTCCTCGGGACGACGGGAGGATTCGCTGCTGTCGGGGGCGACGCTTTTCCCGTCGTTGCCTATGTGGCGGCGACACTCGGGCTGTTGGGGGCACTGATGCTCTTTCTCGCGATTCGCGGATGAGCTGCCGAAGCAGTGTATTCTTTAGACGATTCAGGAACTGTACAAAGTAGCATATGCCTCGAGAAGGCCGGTCTCAACGTCTGGACGTGGCCGGTCGAGACCACGGAGCGTGTTTACTGCCACTTAGTATCCGTCTCCGTTTTCGACCGGGAGGTCGGCCCCCACCGGATGAGGGACGGCTTCGGGCATCACTGCGTGCCGACTCGGCCGGAGTATACGCGAGACGCCGGCGCGGGCGTCGGGGCCCGATCCACCCGAATCCCGCGGGGAGCGACACGGGGCTCGGCGGCGTGACGGCCCGTCGACACAACGGCGGCGCGTTCCCACCGACGTGGATTTCAGCTAGCGAGCTATACGGCGTCCGACCCAATCCCCGGTATGGAGGCGATCGAACTGTCGGGTCGGCTGCTCGCGGGGCTCTTGCTCATCCTGGCGAACGGGTTCTTCGTCGCGATCGAGTTCGCGCTCACCCGGGTTCGACAGTATCCCGAATCCGAGTTCGACGCGCCCGGACTGCGGCGAGCCTGGGAGATGACCCAGGATCTCGAAATCTACCTCACGAGCTGTCAGGTCGGCATCTCCGCCACGAGCATCGCGGTCGGCATCGTTGCGGAACCGGCGTTGGCGACGCTGATCGACCCGTTTTTCCGGAACAGCATGGCGGCGTCGATCGGCGCCGGCGGCATCGTCGCGTTCGTCATCATCAACTTGCTCCACCTGACACACGGCGAGCAGACGCCCACGTATCTCGGCGTCGAACGGACGAAGTTCGTGGCTCGATACGGTGCGACGCCGTTGTACTGGTTCGCGAAGCTGTTGTACCCGGTTATCGTGATCGGTGACGGCGTCGCGAAGTGGACTCTCCGACGCTTCGATATCGAGATGACCGGCGCGTGGCTTGAGACCGAAACCGAACGGGTCGAATCGCGAGCGGAACTCCGCCATCGGCTCGGTACGCTGCTCGATCGGGGAAATCTCTCAGCCGAGCGCAAAGAGGAGATCATCAACGCCTTCACCGTCGGTGAGGTGCCCGTCCGCGAGGTGATGACCCCCCGTGAGGATATCGTCTTCCTCTCGACGACCGTGTCCGTCCAGGAGAACCTCGGCCGAATCGGCCGGAGTCCCCACACGCGGTTTCCGCTGATCGGCGACGATCCGTCGAATTTCCGCGGTATCGTCTACGTTCCTGCGGTCCTCGGGCGACTCGCCGAACTCCGGCGCGGCCGGGCTACCGTCGAGGACGTGGCCGCTCCGCCGATGACGATCCGTGCGGAGACGACGATCAGCGAGGCGGTCGATCGGTTTCAGGAGGCCCACCAGGAACTTGCACTCGTCCGTGAGGGCGACGACGTCGTGGGACTGCTCACGGCGACTGACGCCCTCGAAGCGGTGATGGGCGAAATCGAAGATCCGCTCGACGTCGCGACCGCGCACCGCCCGTGACCGTGCCGGCCGCCGACCGAAACGAATTTTCATATCTGATAATAAATCCTCAGGTCCTTAACCCGGCTCGACCTACTTCCCGCAATGTCCGATTCGCGTAGCGATCGGATCCGCGTGCTGCTTGCCGACGGCACGGACGATTCCGGGGAGATTGCGGCGGCTCTCGAACGGGATACCGATCGGTTCGACGTGACCGTGGCGTCGGGCATCGAATCGGGGCTGGCGCGTCTGGACGGCACGACCGACTGCGTCGTCGCCGGCGACGCCCTCCCGGACGGGACGGGGCTGGACCTCCTCCGGGCGATCCGCGAGCAGTCGTCGGATCTCCCGGTCGTGTTCTTTACCGACGCGGGGAGCGAGCGGGTCGCCAGCGAGGCCATCTCGGCGGGCGTAACGGACTACCTCCGCCGTGGCGACGGGGCGGAGCGGATCCCGGTTTTGGCCGACCGCGTTCGCACCGCCGTCGAGGAGTACCGCGACCGCGCGGCGCGACGGGCGGAGCTTCGACGGAGCGACCGCCGCCTCGAGGCCGTCTTCGAGGACCCGAAGATGCTGGTCGGGATCCTCTCGCCGGACGGAACGCTGCGCAAGGCCAACCGAACGGCGATGGAGTTCATCGAGGCCGACCACGACACGCTGGTCGACGAGCCGTTCCACGAGACGCCGTGGTGGCCCGACGACCTCCGGTCGGACGTTCGTCAGTGGGTCGACCGCGCTGCCGCGGGCGAGTACGTGGAGTACGAGGCCGACCACGGCCACGTCGACGACGACTATCGGTGCGTGAGCGGCACGATCCGTCCGGTCACCGACGAGACGGGCGAGGTGGTCTCGCTCATCGTGTCGGCGTGGGACATCACCGAGCGTCGGCGTCACGAGCGGGAACTCCGGCGGCGCAACGATCGCCTCAACGAGGTTGCGAGAATCGTCTCCCACGACCTGCGGAGCCCGCTGAACGTGGCGGACGGGCACCTGTCGATCGCCCGGGACGGTGAGAACGAACACCTGGCCGAGGTGTCCCACGCGCTCGACCGCATGGAGGAACTCGTCGGCGACCTGCTGACGCTCACCCAACAGGAGGAGCGCGTGAGCGAAATCGAGGGAGTCGACCTCGCGTCGGCGGTCGAGGACTGCTGGCGCAACGTCTCGACGACCGAGACGCCGCCGCGTGTCCACACCGAGCGCACGATCCGGGCGGATCGGGATCAGCTCCGCCACCTGCTGGAGAACCTCCTCGGCAACGCGCTCCGACACGGCGGGAGCGACGTGACGGTCACGGTCGGCGACCTCGACGACGGCTTCTACGTCGCCGACGACGGTCCCGGCATCCCCGACGCCGACCGCGAGGCCGTCTTCGACAGCGGCTACTCGACGGCGGCCGACGGCACCGGCGTCGGGCTCTCCATCGTCCAGAGCATCGTCGACGCCCACGGTTGGACGATCACCGTCACCGGGAGCACCGCGGGCGGCTCCCGCTTCGAGATCACGGGCGTCGACTGTGAATCGCGGCAGTCGACGCCGAACTGTTCGGGCGTCTCGTAACCGTCGCGGCTTCGACCTCCGCTATCGGTCGTCGTCGCGCTTCAGTGTCTCCCGGCGGCGTTCGTACTCGTCGTCGCTCAGATCTCCACGGGCGTACGCGAGCCTGAGTTCCGCGAGCGCGTCGTCGTCGCTCGATCCCGTCAGCGCACGGTAGACGAGATAGCCCACCCCCACGACGACGAGGAGCGTCAGCACGCGCCCCAACAGCCCGGCGAGTAGCCACCAGCCGGGTGCGGTCCCGCCGTCCCACGTGCCACCGCCCATCATCGGTCCGCCCATCATTCCGCCGGCCCCCATTCCCATCGTCAACACCGGGAGCAGGACTACAGCCGCGATGAGCAACAGTACGACCGTCTTCGCGTCGAGGTCGGACGCCACGGGCGTCACCGCCACCGAACCGTCGTGTGGTACGATTCTCGAACGAGCATTCACGCACTATCTCCGTGGAGACACTTCACCTTTCGGATCGCACGCCCAACGCGGGACGGCTCAGACCCGCTCGCCGATCTCCTCGCGAAGCACGTCGCTGACGACTTCGCCGTCGGCCTTGCCGCGGAGCGCACCCATGCATTCGCCCATGAGCGCGGAGAACGCGCCCATTCCCTCGCTTTCGATCTGGTCGGCGTTGCGCTCGACCACGTCGACGACCGCCTCGCGCACCTCGCTCTCGGAGACGCCGGCGAGTCCCGCCTCCTCGATCGCTTCCTCGCCGGTGAGATCCGGGCGCTCGGCGAGCGTCGCGAGCACCTCGTCGACGCCCTCCTTCGCGAGTTCACCGTCCTCGACGAGCAGGAGGGTCTCGCGAAGGTGGTCGTCCGAGAGGTTCGCGACCGGCACGTCGTCGCGGCGGAGTTCCGTCAGCGTCCCCTCCAGCACCCCGGCGGCGAACGTGGCGTCGACGCCAGCCTCGACCGCGTCCTCGAACAGCGGCATGTGGCGACCATACGCCACCTGTTCGGCCAGGCCGGAATCGAGGTCGTAGTCGTCCCGGTAGCGCTCGACCTTCTCGGTCAGCAGTTCGGGTCGCTCGACGTCCGTCGGATCCAGTTCGACCGGCGGCACGTCCGTCTCGGGGTACATCCGCGCCGCGCCGGGGAGGGGACGCAGGTAGCGCGTCGTCCCCTCCTGGGTGGCGTCGCGGGTCTCCTCCGGGACGCCCTCGATGGCCGTCTCGGCGCGCTCCGCGACGGCGTCGATGGCCAGATCCGCAGTCCCGGGGTCGTCGGCGACGATGGCGACGGCGTCGTCCGGGCCGGCGCCGACGGCGTCGCGGAGCGTCTCGACTTCCTCCGGCGTGACGCCGTAGGCGGGGAGTTCGTCCGTGTGGAAGATTCCGCCCGCCCCGTGGCGCTTGGCGTGATCCGAGAGCTCGGTCCCGAGGCGACGATCCGGCTGGATCTCCCGACCGACGAGGCCGTCGAAGCCGTAGAGCGGGACGGCCCGCACCGTCCCGCCGCTGTCGATCGATCCCCGGATCACGCCGCTGTCGGTTCCCTCGAACACCTCGGTCACGTCCCGGGTGTTGCCGACCGACGCGTCGCGGTCGTCGAGTTCCTCGGCGATGTCGAGGAGTTCGACCTGGCGACCCACTTCGAGTCGGACGATTTCCTCGATCTGATCGAGCGCTTGGACGCCCTTGATCTCGACGCGGGCGCCCTCGGCGATGGAGACGTTCACGTCCTGTCGGATGGTGCCGAGGCCGCGCTTGACCGAGCCGGTCGACCGCAGGAGCATGCCGATGCGTTCGGCGGCCTCGCGGGCCTGTTCGGGCGAGGAGATGTCGGGCTTGGTTCCGATTTCGACCAGCGGGATGCCGAGACGGTCGAGGCTGAAGCGGACGCCGGCATCGGTCTCCCCGACGCGGCCGGCACTCTCCTCCTCTAGGAGGAGGTCCTCGACGCCGACGGGCCCCTCGCTCGTCTCGATCCGACCGTCCTGCCCAACCAGCGCTGTCCGCTGGAATCCGGAGGTGTTCGAGCCGTCGACGACGATCTTTCGCATCACGTGAGCCTGATCGACCGCGCTCATGTCGAGCAGGTTTGCGATCTGGAGGGCGACGGCCAGCGCCTCGTCGTCGATCCTATGGGGCGGCTCGTCGTCCTCCTCGACCAGACAGGTCGTGTCGAAGGCGAGGTACTCGAACTCGCGGTCGACACGACTCTCCTCGACCGCGGCCTCGTCGAGTTCGCCGAGTTCGCTCTTCGTCGGGTGGAGATACCGGGTGAAGGTCCGGGTCGCCTCCTCCGGTTCCCGACGCTCGGTCGGGCACGCACAGAACAGCTTCGTCGCGGTGTCGAGTTGCTGGTGGATCTCCAGCCCCGCGACGAGGCCGAGCGCCTCGTAGTCGTACTCGCTCATTGGGCGTACGTCTACCCGGCGAGCGTAAAAGCGTTCAGTCTGCGGGCCGACGGGGGTGACTTCGCTTTCGGTTCGACCATTGTCGACAAGGAACGAAATCGCGTACGTCAGCCCCCGAAAATACGGATACTAAGGAATCTTTATCTGTCAGCGAGCGACTTTTATGGGTGGTTGAAATCATGTCTGAAGACGTCGAACTCCGGCGAACGCAGCTCGCGACGCCGGCCAGCGACCCCGACTTCATGGAGAGCGCCTCGGAAAGCGACGCGGACGAGGTTTTCCTCGACCTGGAGGACTCCGTGGCGCCCAACGCGAAAGTCGAGGCCCGCCAGCCGCTGATCGAGGCAGTCGAGGACCACGACTGGTCCGACAAGATCCTGTCGTACCGCATCAACGGCATCGACACCCAGTGGTGGTACGACGACATCATCGAGGTCGTCGGCGCCGTCGGCGAGGGAATCGACGACATCATCATCCCGAAGGTCGCCGGCCCGAGCGACATCCACACGGTGGAGAACCTGCTCGAACAGGTCGAGGTGAACAACGGTCTGGAGGTCGGCGGGATCGGTCTCGAACCCCAGATCGAGGACGGCGACGGTATCCACAACGTCTACGAAATCGCCCACGCCTCCGACCGACTCTCCTCGATCATCTTCGGTCCCGGCGACTACTCCGCCGCCATGGGGACGCCGGGACTGGACATCGGGCAGTTCCCCGAGTACCCCGGCCACTACTGGCACCACGCACTCTCGGAGTGTAACTCCGCCGCCAAAAGCGCCGGGCTGCCGTGTCTGGACGGCCCGTACGCCGACATCGACGACCCCGAGGGCTTCCGCACATCCGCGGAGCGCGCCAACATGATCGGCTGTGACGGCAAGTGGGCGATCCACCCCAGCCAGATCGAAATCGGCAACGAAGTGTTCGCACCCGACCCCGAGGTCGCCGAACGCGCCGACCGCATCGTCGACGCCTACGCCGAGGCGATGGAAGAGGGGAAAGGCGCCGTCTCCGTCGACGGACAGATGGTCGACGAGGCCACCAACAAGATGGCCCAGGAAATCGTCGCCAAGGCCCGCGCCGCCGGCATCCTGTAGCCCGGTTACTCGACTCCGTTCTTTTGAGCGCACTCACGAGCGACGGACGGTCCGGACTAGCGGGTCGTTCGCATCGCCGTACGTCGGCGAACGATCGGTTCGGTCCGTCTCAGTCGAGCGGTTCGACGAGTTCGACGACGTGTCCGTCCGGGTCCTCCACGAACGCGGTGCGGGCGCCGGCGGCGGGCTGGTCGCCCGGCTCCTCGACGACGCCGTAGTGGTCGATTTCCTCGAAGACGGCGTCCACGTCGTCGACGCCGAGCGCGAGGTGGTCCCACGCCGTCCCCGCCTCGAACTCGGTCTCGCCCTCGGTCTCGGAAAGTTGAATCTCGACGCCGTCGGGATCGGCGACGTAGCGGTTCTCCGTCTCGCCGTCCGGCGTCTCGAACGACCACGACTCCTCGAACCCGAACTGCTCGTAGAATTCGATCGATTCGTCCGCGTCGGCGACGTTCAGACAGACGTGAATCAGGTTCATCGCGCTCGAAGAACGTCTCGCCGCCGACAAAAAGATGCCTGAGTCGGGGCGGTACTCGTGCGGTCGGCCCAGCGACGTGACACGTCCCACGTGTCGGGACGGCGAGACACCCCGAAGTCGCCTTCGAATCGTGGGCGTGCGCCGCGTGCCACGCTATCGAATCCGGCAACTATCGCCCCCCATCGTTCATGACAATTGAGGGGCGTTAGAGGGGTGGGAGAGGCCTTAACGCAGGAGTTATATCCACCCAGTGCAGTGTGCGACGCATGGCCATTGATGATCAATCAACGGGGTTAGAGACGTCCGCGGACGCGCTGGGGCACGACCATCCCGACGCGGACGAATACCGGGCGCTCGCCGAGGACCTCCGGGCTGGCGTCCGCGGTGACGTCTCCTTCGACGAGTACGCACAGGTGCTGTACGCCACCGACGGGAGCATCTACCAGGCGAGGCCGGCCGGCGTCGTGTTGCCGAAGACGGTCGACGACGTGCGGCACACGGTCGAGACGGCGGCCGAACACGGCGTCCCGATCCTGCCCCGCGGTACGGGATCCTCGCTCGGCGGCCAGACGGTCGGTCCGGGCTGTGTCGTCGTCGACTTCACACGGTACATGGACGACGTCGTCGACGTCGATCCCGACGACCAGCGGGCGGTCGTCCAGCCCGGCGTCGTCCAGGACCACCTCGACAACCGACTCGAAGCCCACGGCCTGAAGTTCGCTCCGGATCCGGCCTCCTCGAACCGTTCGACCGTCGTCGGCGGTATCGGCAACAACTCGACCGGTGCGCACTCGGTCCGCTACGGTATCACCGACGCCTACACCGAGGAACTCGACGTCGTGCTCGCTGACGGATCGCTGATCCACACGGAGGAGATCGTCCTCGACAGCAGCGAGTGGGAGGAGAAAGTCGAGGGCGACGACCTCGAAGCGGAGATTTATCGGACGACCCGCCGCCTCGTCGAGGACCACGAGGCGGAGATCGAGGCGAAGTACCCCGACCTCAAACGTTCGGTGTCGGGCTACAACCTCCAGAAGGTCATCTACGAGAACGACGAGGGCGAGGAAGTCATCAACCTGTCCAAACTCTTCGTCGGCGCCGAGGGAACCCTCGGCGTCATCGTCGAGGCCGAGGTATCCTTGGTCACGCTCCCCGAGGAGACGGCGCTCGTTCTCTACTGTTTCGACGACCTGGTCGAGACGATGGAGGCCGTCCCCGAGGCGCTGCAGTTCGACGTGGGTGCCGTGGAGTTGATGGACGACGAGGTGTTCGATCTGGCCGCCGGATCGACGGAGTACGCCCAGTACGTCGAGATGATCCCCGAGGGGACGAAGGCGGCCCTGATGCTGGAGTTCGACTCCGAACTCGTCGACGACTTCGAGGAGGCCATCGCCGAGACGAACGACTACTTCGTGGAGAACGGCGACGCCTTCCACGCCATCGAGGCGTACACCGAGGCCGATCAGGCCGACATCTGGAAGCTCCGCAAGGCCGCCATCCCGCTGTTGATGGGGATGAAAGGCGACCCCAAGCCGTACCCGTTCATCGAAGACGCGACGGTCCCCCCCGAAGAACTGGCCGAGTACGTCTTCGAGTTCGAGGAGGTGCTGGAGGATCACGGCACCTCCGCCGCGTACTTCGCTCACGCCGGGAGCGGGACGCTCCACATCCGGCCCATCCTCAACCTCAAAGACGACGAGGGTATCGAGAAGATGCACTCCATCACGGAGGACGTCACCGACCTCGTTCTCGATCACTACGGCTCCTTTTCGGGCGAACACGGCGACGGCATGGCGCGCACGGAGTTCAACCCCAAGATGTACGGGGACGAACTCTGGACAGCGTTCAAGGAACTGAAGACGACGTTCGACCCCGAGTGGCAGATGCATCCGGGCAACGTCGTCTACCGCGACGGTCCCGAGGACATCGGCCCCGACTCCGACCGCGGCGTCGGCGCCGACATGCGGGAGAACCTGCGGTACGGCGCCGACTACCAGTCGGTCGAACCCCAGACCACCCTCGACTTCGAGGACGAGGGAGGCTTCTCGCATCTCGTCGAACTCTGTAACGGCTGTGGCACCTGTCGACAGACCGACTCGGAGGTCATGTGTCCGACCTACCGCGCGAGCGAGGAGGAGATTCAGACGACGCGGGGTCGCGCGAACATGCTCCGCGCCGCGATCAGCGGCGAACTCGACGAGGACGAAATCTACTCCGACCGCTTCCAGGAGGAGGTGATGGACCTCTGTGTCGGCTGCAAGGGCTGCAAGAGCGACTGTCCGACCGGCGTCGACATGGCGAAGTTGAAGACGGAGGTCAAACACCAGTACCACCAGGAGGAGGGCATCAGCCTGCGCGAGCGAGTCTTCGCCAACATCGACACGCTGTCGAAGGTTGGCTCGATGACGGCGCCGCTCTCCAACCTCGCGCCAAAGATTCCCGGCGCGCGCGCGGTGATGGAGGAGGCGCTCGGCATCTCCCGGGAGCGCGAACTACCCACCTTCGCGAGCGAGAGCCTCGAAGCTTGGTTCGAGCGGCGCGGCCGCTGTCAGGTCGCTCCGAGCGACGCACGCGATCAGGTGTTGCTGTTCCCGGACACCTACACCAACTACATCTACCCGGACGCGGGGAAGGCGGCCATCGAACTGCTCGAAGCCGCCGACGTGTTCGTCCGCATCCCCGACGACGTGGCGCCGTCGGGACGCGCGGCCTTCTCGTCGGGGATGCTCGATCTGAGTCGCGACCGCGCCGAGCACAACGTCTCCACGCTGCGCGAGGACGTGGACAACGGCTGGTCGGTGGTGTTCGTCGAGCCCTCCGACGCCGTCATGTTCCAAGACGAGTACCGCGACCTGCTCTCCGGGCCGGCCGTCGAGGCCGTCGCCGACGCCGCCTACGGGCTCATGGAGTACGCCGACGTGACCGGGTTGACCGAGGTGGCCGACTTCGGCACGCCGCGCCAGAGCCTGTCCTACCACGGGCACTGCAACCAGAAGGCGACGAACAAGGACCACCACGCCGTCGGCGCCCTGCAGGGCGCGGGCTACGAGGTGGACACGCTCAACACGACCTGCTGTGGGATGGCCGGCTCCTTCGGCTATCACGAGGAGCATTACGACATCTCGCAGGCCATCGGGAGCCTCCTGTTCGAGGAGGTCGAGGAGAGCCCGGGCGACGTCGTGACCGCCCCCGGTGCCTCCTGTCGCTCGCAACTCGGCGACGAGTACGACGAGCACCCGCCCCATCCGGTCGAGAAACTCGCGGACGCGCTGGACTGATCGGTCGCCGCGACCCCCGAGAAATATGACCGTCGGCGACGACGACCCAGCCATGTCGGACGCCGATTTCGTCGTCACGGTCGACGGTGCGGAAATCGACGCCTCCTGGGTGGACGAGAGCCCCGAGACGCGCCGGGCGCTCGCCGACGCGCTCCCGGTCGAGGGGCGGGCCGCTCGCTGGGGTGACGAACTCTACTTCGACGTGCCCGTCGACGTGCCCGCCGAACCGACCGCCCGCGCGGCGGTCGAACCGGGGACGGTCGCCTACTGGCCACAGGGACCGGCGCTGTGTCTGCTCTGGGGCCCGACGCCTGCGAGTGCCGACTCCGAGCCGCGGGCCGCGTCGCCGGTGAACGTCGTCGCGCGCCTCGACGACGTTGCACCGCTGTCACGCCTCCCCCCCGGAGCCGGCACGACGGTTCGAGTCGTGAACAACTGACACGTCTCCGGTGCCGGTGACCCTCGAGTTGATACCCCACATTGGCCGATTTCTGCGCTTTCACGGCTTCGAACGATCTGTTCCGCTGTAAAGATAAAACTGCTGTCACCCATCGATGATTATTTATGATATGACAATCCTGGATAACATGGATCGCACAGACGATGGTAGCATGACCCACGAAGTATGATCCCACAAATCAAGGGGAGATTATGACAGACGACCACGACGAACCAACCGTAGAAACCGACGGCGGGTTGACGGAAGACGACATCCACACGACCGCCGAAGTCGGTGAACAGTATCGTGCGACCGTGTATCGTGACGTAGATTACGAAGCGCTCGACGTCGCCCCGGAGACCAGCGAGTATCCATCGACCGACGGCAAATGGGGCTTCCGGAAATACGAGATGCCGAAGGTCCCGAAGGTATCCCACCTCGTCGGCCCGAGTGCCATCATGCTCGGCGCGTCCCTCGGGAGCGGCGAGACGATGTTCTGGCCGACCCTCGTTGCCCAGAACGGCTGGGGCCTGTACTGGGCCTTCTGGGTCGGAGTGCTCACCCAGTTCTTCATCAACACGGAGATTCAGCGTTGGACCATCGCGACCGGGGAGAGTATCTTCCGGGCGTTCGATCGGATGAACAGCTTCTGGCCGTGGTTCTTCCTCGTGGCCGGCTTCTTCCACGTCGGGTGGCCCGGCTGGGCGGCCGGCGCATCCGAAGTGTTCGCCGTATGGACGGGAATCGTCCCACGGGAGAACTGGGCGGTCATCGGCGTCGCCACGATGGTCATTATCTGGCTCAGCTACCAGGCCGGCCCCATCCTGTACAACGCCATCGAGAAGGCCCAGCTCGTGATGATGTTCGCGGCCATCTTCGGCGCGATCATCCTGGCCTTCGTCGCCGGATCGGTCGGCCAGTTCGCGAACGTGCCAGGCGGCGCGGTGAACTTCGGCGCACTCCCAGCGGATATGGACATCGCGACCTTCCTCGGTGGCCTCGCGTACGCCGGTGCCGGCGGGTACATCAACCTCGCACAGGGGATATGGGCCCGCGAGAAGGGGTACGGTATGGGCACCTACCAGGGCCGCGTGAAGAACCCGCTTCGGGGCGCCGAACCCGAAGAGCTCCACGGCGGCTTCACCTTCGAACCGACCAAGAAGAACCTCCTCCGCTGGAAGCAGTGGTGGAAGGTCACCCAGCAGGAGCACTTCCTGACGTTCGTCGTTGGCCTGCTCATCGTCGCGACGGTCGCGATGACGATCTCCGCCGAGTACGCGAGCGGAACGGATCAGGGCGCCATCAACATGTGGCTCGACGTGATCATTCCGCAGCTCGGTGGCATCCAGAGTCAGCTGATGTATCTGGTGATCTTCATCGCGCTGTTCAGCACGCAGTACGCCATCTTCGAGGCGTTCGTCCGCAACAGTGTGGACATCCTGTTCGAGGGCTACGGGCGGTCGGCCGGCTGGGACCTCTCGCGGGTCTTCCTCGGCCTGATGACGCTCTTTACGCTCTGGGGCATCCTCATCATCGTCGCACAGTTCCAGCAGCCGTGGATCCTGCTGGTCATCGGTGCCGCCATCGCCGGTGCGATGATGTGGCCGTACAACGCGTTGGTCACCATCCTGAACTCGACGCGCCTGCCGGAGCACACTCAGCCCGGCTGGGGCCGTATCGTGGCGATGTGGTGGGCGACCGGCTTCTTCGGCTACTTCACCGTTCTGCTCATCGGTGGCGTGCTCACCTCGCCCGAGTCCTACGGGCTGAACTTCCCGGCGTTCGAGACGACCGTCGGCATCGTCGGTAGCGGGCCGGCCGGCTACGCGCTGTGGGTCTTCGCGCTCGTCGTGCAGATCTACACCATGTACCGGTCCGCGACCGGGAAGATGCAGGCCTCGGGCACCGTCGACGGGGCGGACACCGCACGCGGCCTCCTCTCGTAACGGCTTCCGATCAACCGTTTTTATTTATCGGCATCGTCAAGTGAGCGCATGGCATCCGAAACGCAGTCCGGGGACCGTGCGTTCGGGACGCTGCTGCGATTTCTCGTTACCTATCGCCTGTTCATCTACTTGGGCGGGCTGATCGCCATCGGGATTCCGTTGCTCCTGCAACGAGCCTACGGAACGGAACTCTCCGCGGGGGCACGCACGGCCATCGTCGTCGTGAGTCTCGGTGTGATGATCCTGACGTACGTCGGCGAACGACGCGTCGGACGGGGACACCTCGACGAGCGAACCGGCGAGTCGACCGAATCGTACTCCCTGCGGCTCCGCGCGTCGATTGCTACCGCAGTTGTCGGCCTCGCCGTCGGCATCTACGTCGTGATGGAAGTGAACCGCCTCACTGGCGGACTGTTTATCATCGGGGCGTTCCTCTTTGCCTACATGGGTTATCGTACCGAGGGAGGAACACGCGATGGCGTCTGAGACCGACCTCGAGGTCGACCTCGAGGAGTTCGACGACCTCCCGACGACGGACATCGAACCCGAACTGCACGTGCATTTCGGCATGGCCGGCTCCTTTCCACTCCGAATCGTCGACCTGTTTTTCGCTGACGACGGCCTCCACGTCGCCGAGTACAGCTACATCACGCCAATGTTCGGACTGGGGACGAAAAAACATCGCCGGGAGGCCAGCGCGATGCAGCGGGTGTACGACGTTCACGGGTTAGACGAAGTGTTGGTTCAGGCCGACACCGTCTACTGGCTGAACTACGGGGCGATAGACAGAGTCGTCCTCCACCGCGGCGGCTACTTCGGCCGGCCGAAACTCACCGTCTATCCGGACGACGAGACGGCCCGGTCCCACGCGCTCCGCCTCCACGACAACGACGACCCCGACGGCCTCGCCGCGTCGCTTCGAGAGGTCGCGGCGGGGCGTCCCTTCGACGTCGTCGTCGAATCCGGCTCCGGGTTCGACCCCGTAGAGAACGTCCGGCGGTTCTTCAGTTAGCCGAGTTCCCGGCCGCGGAGCCAGCCGTGTCCCAGCGCCGCGACGGCGACGCCGACGACGTACAGACCGATCAGCGCGACCGACAGCACCGCCCGCTCGGTCGGCGCCGCCGCCGCCCGCCGTCGGTCGGCGAGCGCGCCACAGCCGTCGACGAGGCGGCGGACGAGGTGGGCCGTCCGCGACTCCGGGTGGCGGTCGAGTGTCGCAGCGATGGGTGGACTGATCGCCTCGTATATCCGGAGGAGCGCCCTACCGGTGCGTGTGGGACGCATCACGTCGGCACGGAATCCTCGGAGCGAGTCGAGGGTCGGTCCTTCGCCGGCCGCAGCCGTCGTGATGAAGCAGTTCGAGTGGTGTTGGGTGATCTTCACCCGGTCGAGGTTCTCCTTGCGGTAGCGTGTCGTCTCCGCCGGGGGAAAGTCGGGGTCCGCACAGACCAGATACTCCGTCTCGGTGTATCGGAGAAACACCTCGTCGTGATCGAACTCTTTCCCGCTCGCGGTCACCACGTAGAGGTGTTTCTCGCGGCCGTCACCGACGCCGACCTCCGACAGGTCACCGTCCGTCTCCGTCTCCGTCTCCGTCTCCGCGCCCTCCGCGTCCGGCCCCTCGTCAGTGCTCATGGGTCACACACGAAGCGGTGGGATAATGAGCCATGGGGTTCCGCCGCGGCCGGCGAGACGCTTTTGATCGTCGGACACCTACTGCAAGTGACCGTGTCCGGACACCTCACCGTCCTGTTGAGCACCCTTCTCTTTCGGACGATCATCGTCGGGGCCGTCCTTCTCGTTCTGAAATACATCTACGAAGGCGTGTTCATGATGGCCGGCATGTTGGTGCTCACGCTCACTATCTTCGCGTACCTGTCGTTCTCCGAGGCACGCCTGCTGCAGTGACTACAGGTAGCCGTTCTCGACCAGCAGTTCGCCGTTCAGGACGCTCGCGCCCGCGGCGCCGCGGACGGTGTTGTGCGCGAGACAGTTGAACTTGACACCGTGGGGTGTCGACTGGACGCCACCGACACAGATTTGCATTCCCTGCCCGCGCATCCGGTCCATCCGGGGCTGGGGTCGATTGGGATCGTCGAAGACGTGGATGAGCTGGTTTGGCGCGCTCGGCAGGTCGATACCGGGGAACTCGCGCATCGCGTCCGCGACTTCGCTCGGGTCGGGATCCGTCGCGAGGTCGACGAAGGCGTTCTCCAGGTGGCCGTCGAGGGTGGGCACTCGGTTGCAGGAGGCCGCGACGTCGACGTCGTGCCACGAGAGTTCGGCGCCGTCGAAGTCGCCGAGCAACTTTCGACTCTCCGTTTCCATCTTGTCTTCCTCGCCGCCGATGTAGGGGAGGGCGTTGTCGATGATCTCCATGGAGGTGACCCCGGAGTAGCCGGCGCCCGAGACGGCCTGGAGCGTCGAGACGTTGACGCGGTCGAGGCCGAACTCGTCGAGCGCCGCCAGCGGCGGAATCATGGTGATCGTCGAGCAGTTCGGGTTCTTGACGAGCGCGCCGTCCCACCCACGCTCGTCGCGTTGCACCTCGATCAGATCGAGGTGATCGGGGTTGATCTCCGGAATCGTCAGGGGGACGTCCTCCGCCAGCCGGTCGTTCGAGGAGTTCGAGGAGATGACGTAGCCCGCGCGGGCGAAGTCCTCCTCGACGTCGACGGCGACGCTGGAGGGAAGCGACGAGAAAAGCAGATCCACGTCGTCGGGGACGGCGTCGGGCTCGGTCCGCCGGACGGTCGTCTCCGCGATGTCGACCGGAATCGGGGAATCGACCCGCCACTTCGCCGCCTCGCGGTACGGCTGTCCCGCGCTGTCCTCGCTCGCGGTGAGCGCCGCGAGTTCGAACGTGGGGTGGCCGTCGAGGAGTTGGATGAACCGCTGTCCGACCGCACCGGTCGCACCGAGAATGCCGACTCGTACTGACATAGATGTCCGTGCGGGTCACTCGCATAAGGGGGTTTGGATTCCGCGTCGCTCCCGTGGGCCACCCGAACCGAACGTTCGGTCGATTCTCCCCGCCACGACGGCCAAGAACCCGACAGGTCGTCGCCGCCCGGTGTGATTCGGTTCCGAAACGGAAGCGCCGAGGTCGGGGCTGGGACCGGTTGGCTGACCGATACACTAACGGGGCAATTGGTCGTACGGGGGTGTATGTTCAGGAAGGTTCTCGTCGCCAACCGTGGCGAGATAGCCGTCCGCGTCATGCGCGCCTGTGAGGAGTTGGGAATCCGAACCGTCGCCGTCTACAGCGAGGCAGACAAGCACGCGGGACACGTCCGCTACGCCGACGAGGCGTACAACGTCGGCCCGGCGCGGGCGGCCGACTCCTATCTCGACCAGGAGTCCGTCCTCGAGGCGGCACGCAAGGCCGACGCCGACGCCATCCACCCTGGATACGGCTTCATGGCCGAGAACGCTGCGTTCGCGGCTCGCGTCGAGGACAGCGAGTGTACGTGGATCGGCCCGCCGTCGGACGCGATGGAGCGCCTGGGCGAGAAGACGAAAGCGCGCACGGTGATGCAGGGAGCCGGCGTCCCGGTCGTGCCGGGGACGACCGATCCCGTCGAGGAGCCCACGGAGGTCGAAGCGTTCGGCGAGGAGAACGGCTACCCCATCGCGATCAAGGCCGAGGGTGGCGGCGGCGGCCGTGGCATGAAAATTGTCGAGGGGCCCGAAGAGATCGAGGAGCAACTGGCCGCGGCCAAGCGGGAGGGCGAGGCGTACTTCGACAATGATTCGGTCTACCTCGAACGCTTTCTCGAGGCGCCGCGACACATCGAGGTACAGATCGTCGCCGACCAGCACGGCAACGTCCGTCACCTGGGCGAGCGGGACTGCTCGCTCCAGCGCCGCCACCAGAAGGTTATCGAGGAGGGCCCCAGTCCGGCGCTCTCGGACGAGTTGCGCGAGCGGATCGGCGACGCCGCCCGTCGTGGCGTCGGCGAGACCGACTACACCAACGCCGGCACCGTCGAGTTTCTCGTCGAGGATGGCGAGTTCTACTTCCTCGAGGTCAACACGCGCATCCAGGTCGAACATCCCGTCACCGAGGAGATCACGGGGATCGACATCGTGAAAGAACAGCTCCGGGTAGCGGCCGGTGAGGAGATCGGCTTCTCCCAGGACGAGGTCGAAATCGAGGGCCACGCCATGGAGTTCCGTATCAACGCCGAGAACGCCGCACGCGATTTCGCCCCCGCCACGGGGCGTCTCTCGACGTACGACCCGCCCGGCGGCATCGGCGTGCGCGTCGACGACGCAGTGCGTCAGGGCGACGACATCGGCGGCGACTACGACTCCATGATCGCGAAGCTGATCGTCCGCGCTGGCGACCGCGAGGAGTGTCTCGCCCGCGCCGAGCGCGCGCTCCGCGAGTTCGACATCGAGGGCTTTCACACCGTCATCCCCTTCCACCGGCTGATGGTGACAGACGAGCGGTTCACCGAGGGCACTCACACGACGAACTACCTCGACGAGGAACTCGATCCCGACCGCATCGAACAGGCGGTCGATCGGTGGGGGCCGGAGGGACCCGACGCAGACGAGGACGACGAGGAGGTGACAGAACGCGAGTTCACGGTCGAGGTAAACGGCAAGCGCTTCGAGGTGAACCTGGAGGAGCGCGGTGCGCCGGCCATCCCGACGGGGGCCGTCGGTGGCGACGGTGAGGGCGACGGGATGGCTCGTCCCGACGTCGCCACGACCGACGACGACGACGCGGTCGTCGCCGGTGACGGCGAGCGGATCACCGCCGAGATGCAGGGAACCATCCTCTCGGTCGACGTCGAACCCGGCGACGAGGTGTCGCCCGGCGACGTCGTCCTCGTCCTTGAGGCCATGAAGATGGAAAACGACATCGTCGCGGAGGGGGGCGGCACGGTTAGCGACGTGCTCGTGAGCGAGGGCGAAAGCGTCGACATGGGAGATCCGCTGATCGTGCTGGAATGAGCGACACGCGACGGCGCCTGCTCCGGACGCTCGCCGGCGCCGACGGCCCGGTCTCCGGGCCGGCACTCGCCGACGACCTCGGGGTCTCCCGCGCGGCCGTCTGGAAACACGTCGAGACGCTCCGCGAGGCGGGCTTCGGGATCGAGAGCGGCGCCGCCGGCTACACCGTTCGCTCCGTCCCCAGTTACGGCGGCGACGCGATCGCGTACGGTCTCGACGCGCCCTACGGCGTCGACTACCACGACAGCCTCCCGAGTACGAACGACCGCGCTCGCGAACTGGCGGTCGAAGGGGCGGCGGACGTCCTCGTCGTCGCGGGCGAACAGACCGGCGGCCGCGGTCGTCTCGACCGTTCCTGGGCGTCTCCCGAGGGTGGCGTCTACGCCAGCCTCCTCCTCCGCCCCGCCCGCCCGCCGGCCCACGCCCCGATCTTCACGCTCGCGGCGGCCGTCGCCGTCGCCCGAACCTGTCGCGAGGCGGGAGTCGACGCCGTCATCAAGTGGCCCAACGACGTGCTGGTGGCGGGGTCGGAGCGAAAACTCGCCGGCATCCTGACCGAGATGGAGGGCGAGGCCGACAGGATCTCGTGGCTGATCGTCGGGATGGGGGCGAACGTCGACGTCCCGGCCACGTCGCTCCCGGAGACGGCGACGAGCGTCCGGGCCGAACGGGACGGAGACGTGGACGTGGACCGTCGTCGCTTCTGCCAGCGCGTCGTCGAGGTGTTCCACGGCCTCGACCCCGACGACGTGCTCCCGGCGTGGCGCGACCACGCCGTGACGCTCGGCCGAGAGGTCCGGGTCGAGACGCCCGGTGGCGTGGTCGAGGGCGAGGCCGTCGGCGTGGCGTTCCCGGGCGCACTCGTCGTCCGCACTGCCGACGGGGAGCGGACCGTCCACGCCGGCGACTGCGAACACCTCCGGCCGGCCCGCTCGTCGGAGCGCGGGTAGCCCCCCGTGTTCCGGTGGGAGGCCGTGACCGGCCGGCAGGGATCCGTGCCAACCGGTCCGCGTCACTCGGCGCTTTCCTCCCCGACCGGCACCGTCGTCACCGGAATCGACGACGCACGGATGACGGACTCCGCGACGCTGCCGAGCAGGAGGCGGTCGATACCGCCGCGGCCGTGCGTCCCCATCACCACGAGGTCGCAGTCCTGCGCCTCGGCGTAGCGGACGATTTCCCGGCTCGGCTTGCCCTCGACCACCGCCGTCTCGACGGGGACGTCGGCGTCCCCCCGGTCGACGACCTCCCGGATCCGCGCGACGGCCGTCTCGGCGTCCTCGTGGAGCAACCGGTCGACGCTCTCCCACGACGACTCCATCGCTAGCCCGGCGTACGCGTCCGTGCTCAACACGTAGAGGCCGTGGAGTTCGGCCCCGTCGTCCGCGGCCACTTCGATCGCGTGTTCGATCGCCCGTTCCACGCCCTCGGAGCCGTCGGTCGGGACGAGAATCCGGTCGTAGACGCCCATGTGTGTAGGTAACATACTTCGGGATATAACTCTTCACACACCAGCACCAGCGGTGACGCCGCCCCGAGATTACAGGATCACGCGTGCGACGTCGTCGACGCCCGCTCGTCGAACCACCGCGCGAACGGGGTCGCGGACACCGGCGAGGTTGTCGGAGTCGCCGTCGAGGACGAGCAGTTTCGCGGCCCGACCCGACTCGATCAGGCCGCAGTTCAGCCCCACGAGGTCGGCGCCGTTGATCGTCGCCATCCGCAACACTTCGTCGGCGGGGACGTCGCCGACTTTCGCCGCGAACTCCATCTCGCGGAACATCGACGGGCTGTTGAGCATGACGTTGTCCGTGCCCAGGGCAACGGTCGTCCGATCGAGGAGTTCACCGATCGGCGGCGTCCCGACACCGGTGACGAGGTTCGACCGCGGGCAGACGACGACTGGGACGCCCTCGCGTTCGATCCGGCCGAGATGCTCCGATTCGGGGTGGACCACGTGGACCAGGAACGTCGGATCGAGGTCGAGTGCGGGGGTGAGGTCGTGGGGGTCGCGCTCGCCGGCGTGGATACCGAACGGTTTGCCCGCCTCGCGGGTGGCTCGCCGGCGTGTCGCGAAGTCCTCGTCGCGGGCGCCGCTGGCGCCGAAGCCGTCGCTCGCCTCCATCGCTGCGACCGTCTCCCGGCCGAGGACGACCGCCTCGATGTCGCGTCCGTCGAGCGCTCGCCGGATCGCTTCGACGCCCTCGACGCCACCCTCCCGGAACTCCACCGTCGCCGCGGTTCCGGACCGTTCCATGAACCGGAGCGAGCGGCGCATGGCCTCGATCTTCTCCGCGGCCGTGGCGTCCCGGAGCAGGCGGTGTTTGAGACCGTCCGGCGGTGCGACGAGTTCGTCCAGCGAGAGCCCCGCACCGGCCTCCTTGGCGATGGAGTCCCCGATGTGGGTGTGAGCGTTGACGAAGGCGGGGCAGACGACGGCGTCCGACTCCGTCGGCGTCTCCTCGACGGCGACGATTTCGCCCCCCTCGACGACGACGCGGCCCTCGATCGGTTCGAACTTGCGGCCACGGAGCACGGTCCCTTCGATTTCCATAGCTCTTCGGAGTTCGCGCGACCCTTGAACCTAACCTATCCGAACTCATCGAGTCGCGCGTCGAGGCCGCCACGGATCTCCGAGATAGGCGCGTCGTCGACGTCGAGTCCGAGCGTCCGAACGGCCTCCCGTCCGACGCGGCCGACGGTGCCGGTCGGGGCGTAGACGCCGAGACGCCACTGGTTACGGCCGGCGACGCGGAGCGCGCTCACGAGCGGGGACTGCCGATCCAGACGCCTGATCTCGCCGTTGACGACCACCCGTGACGACGACTCGCGGATCTCCGGCGGCGGCGGCACGTCGACGACGACCGAGTCGGGGTCGAGATCGGCCGCCGCCGCCACGTCGCGTTCCAGATCACGGATTCGCTCGTGGTCGGCCTCCAGCAGCTCGTCGGGTACGTCGGTGAGTTCGGCCCACACCGCTCGCTTGAACAGGTCACGCGTCGAGAGGCGGTCGGCGAAGTCGGCCGTGGCGTCGGTGCGCCGGAGCGTCGCCAGCAGGTCGGCGTCGTCCCACCGACGCACCGTCTCCGGATCGTGGTCGGCCTCGCGGAGCAGCCGGCCGGTCGCTCGGCGGAGCATCGCCTTCCCGATGCGGGCGACGTGGTGCTGGTAGACGGTCGGGTTCATCAGCGCCCGCGCCAGCAGGAGGCTCTCGGCCGTCTGGACGTTCCCCTCGGCGAGGACGAGTTCACCGTCGACGAACGTCAGCCCCCGGATCAGCCGGCCGTGATCGATGGTCCCGTACGGGACGCCAGTGTGGTGGGCGTCGCGAACGAGGTAGTCCATGCGGTCGACGTCGAGTTCGCCGGAGACGAGTTGGCCGTACGTCCCCTCGCCGGCGACGAGGTCGGAGACGACTTGTGGGTCGATATCGTGGTCGCGGAGGACAGCGCCGACCCGCCCGCGCCCGAGCAGGTCGTCCACGTCGTCGTGGTACTTCCCCGTGTGGCGATAGAGAAGCTCCTCGACGTTGTGGCTGAATGGTGGATGACCCACGTCGTGGAGGAGGGCGGCGGCGCGGACTCGCTCGGCTGCCCGCCCGGCGACGCCGAGATGATCGAGCGTCCGCGAGGCGAGGTGGTAGACGCCGAGGCTGTGCTCGAAGCGGGTGTGGTTCGCCGACGGATACACCAGCGAGACGGTCCCCAACTGGCGGATGTGGCGGAGCCGCTGCATCGCCGGCGTGTCAAGCAGGTCCTCGGCGACGCCGGTCACCTCGATGTGGTCGTGGACGCTGTCCTTGATCGTCGTCATGGCGTCATCTTCGCCGGCATCGGGTATATACTCCCGGCTGCCGATGGTCCACCGTGATCACCATCGACGTGTTGCTCTACGACGGCTTCGACGAACTGGACGCGGTCGGCCCCTTCGAGGCGTTCGAGATGGCGGCCGACGCGGGCGCCCCCCTCGATACGTCCCTCGTGACGCTCTCGCCGCGGGACCGCGTGACCGCCGCTCACGGCCTCCGACTCGAGCCCGACGCGACGCTGTCGGTCGACGATCCACCCGATCTGGTCGTCGTACCCGGCGGCGGCTGGAACGATCGGCGTTCCGCGGGGGCGTGGGCCGAGGCCGAACGCGGCGCCGTCCCGGACGCGCTGGCCGCCCTCCACGACGCCGGGACGACGCTCGCAGCGGTGTGTACCGGCGGGATGCTCCTCTCGCGGGCCGGCCTCCTCGACGGACGCCCGGCCGTCACCCATCGCGGCGCGCTCGAGGACCTTCGCGCCACCGACGCCGAGGTGGTCGATGCCCGCGTCGTCGACGACGGTGACGTGCTGACTGCCGGCGGGATCACGTCGGGGCTGGACCTCGCGCTCCACCTGATCGAACGGCTCGTCGACGCCCAGACGGCGGCGTTGGTCGCGGAACGGCTGGAGTACGACCGTCGGGACGAGGTGTGGGTGTCGTGAGCGGTGGGAGGTCGAGCGACGTCGTGGCGACGGGATAAGCGACTCACCGCGCGTTCGACGCCAGCCGCCCGACGAGTAGCGCCGCGGCGGCGACGAGGCCGGCGAGGGTCAGCCACCCCGCGGTGTAGCCCGCGGTGTCGACGAGGTAGCCAAACGCCGGCGGGCCGAGGAGCCCGCCGACGTTGATCGTGAGCTGGCCGCCGGCGGTTGCCTCGCCGACGCGGCCGTCGGGGACCAGCGCCGTCATACAGGCGTAGTAGGTGGCTGGAATCCCGAAGACGAAGAGGCCAAGCGCCGCGAACGCGACGGCAGCGGCGAGTTCGGTGTCGACGGCGGTGACGGCGACCAGACAGACGGCCCCGAGCGTCGACTGCCCGAACAGGACGAGCGCGCTCGCCCCCGCGTCGTCGAGGGGGAGGCGGTCGACGAGCGCCCCGCCGCCGATCCGCCCCCCGCTCCCGGTGAACTGGACCAGCGCGAGGACTGTCCCGGCGACGCCCGCAGCGGCACCCACCGACTCGGTGAGATAGAGGACGACGTACGCCGTCGTGGTGAAGATGGCGGCGCCGTAGAAAAAGCCCGCGGCGACGAGCAGTCGGTAGTCGGGCCGACCGACCAGTCCTCGCGCGTCGGGCAGCCCCATCGACCCGGTGCCGCCGTCGCCGCGGTACCAGTGGCCGAACGCGAGGGCAACGACGAGGGCGGTGCCGGCGATGACGAGAAAGCCCGCGCGCCAGCCAAAGCGCGTCGCGGCCGCCCACGTCACGAGGAGAGCACTCGCCCCGCTGCCGACCGTGACGCCGACCTGTTTGATGCTCATCGTGAGATTGCGCCGGCCGGGCGGAGCGACGGCGAGGGCGGCCCGGTTTGTCGCGGGCATCGCCGTCGCGTACGCTCCCCCGAGAACGAGCAACGCGACGAGGAGGGCGGCATAGGCGGGCGCGACGGCGACGCCGACGGCCCCGAGGCCGAGAGCGAGAAGTCCCCCGACCATCACCGGACGCTCGCCGTAGCCGTCGACGGCCGCACCCATGACGAACAGAAAGAGCGTGTAGCCGAGCATCGTCGCAGTGATGGTGGCGCCGACGAGCGTCCGCGAGAGACCGAAGTCACTCCGGAGAAACGCCGTCGCGGCGAAGATGGCGTAGAAACAGAGGCTGGCGACGGCCTGCCAGCCGGCGACCAGTCCCACGCCGCGCCACCCACGCATCGTTCGGCTGTCACCCCGCCGACGACAAGACTCTATCCATCCGCCCGCGCCCGCGTGTGGCGTGTTAGCGTACGTTTCCTCAAAGCTTAACAGCGTGCCGACACACCCGTTATATGGAGGTTACACCATGAGCTACGAACTCGATCCCCTGCCGTACGACTACGACGCGCTCGAACCGCATATCTCGGAGCAGGTGCTGACCTGGCATCACGACACCCACCACCAGGGCTACGTGAACGGCTGGAACAGCGCCGAGGAGACGCTCGAGGAGAACCGCGATGCGGGCGACTTCGGCTCCTCACCCGGCGCCATCCGGAACGTCACCCACAACGGCTGTGGGCACATTCTCCACGACCTCTTCTGGAACTGCATGTCCCCGGAGGGTGGCGACGAGCCGAGCGGTGACCTCGCCGACCGGATTGAGGAGGACTTCGGCTCCTACGAGGCCTGGAAGGGCGAGTTCGAGGCCGCTGCCGGCAACGCCGGCGGCTGGGCGCTGCTGGTGTACGACAGTTTCTCGAATCAGCTCCGCAACGTCGTGGTCGACAAGCACGACCAAGGCGCGCTCTGGGGGAGCCACCCCATCCTCGCGCTCGACGTCTGGGAGCACTCGTACTACCACGACTACGGTCCGGCCCGCGGCGACTTCGTCGACAACTTCTTCCAAGTCGTCGACTGGGAGGAGCCGAGCGCCCGCTACGAGCAGGCCGTCGAACTCTTCGAGTAACGCGACGACTCGGCCGACCCGACATTTTTTGACGCTCGCCCGCCCAGCGGCGGCGCCGGACTCCTCTCTATTTCGACGTGCCGACCAGACGCTACAAGCCGGCCGGCCACGTATCGCGGCCAATGACGCGACCGACCCATCCGCTGACGCGGCGTCGACTCGTCGCCGTCGGAGGCGCACTGGCCGCCGGCCTCGCGGGATGTACGGGCAGCGACGGTAGTGACACGTCCCCGTCGACGGCCACGTCTACGGCGACCGCCACATCGACCACCGCTCTCGGCGCCCCCGCGCCCGTTCCGGCGGAGGCGTCGTGTGCGGTCTGTAACATGACGCCCGCTGATTTCCCCGACTACAACGCCCAGTTGACCGTCGAAGCGGGCGACCGGGTGTTTTTCTGCTCGTCGGGCTGTCTGGCCGCTTACTACGTCGACCCCGGCAATTTCGAGTCCACTCAGGAGGGGGCGGCGTTCGCGGGCGTCTGGGCGCACGATCACGAGACGACGGAGCTGATCGACGCCACGGCGGCGTGGTTCGTTCGGGAGACGAACCCCGAACGGGTCGACGATCCGATGCAGCGCAATCCGCTTCCCTTCGCGGCACGGGCCGACGCGGAGGCGTACGTCGCCGAGTACGACGACCTCTCCGAGTCGGCGCTCCTCCGCTTGGACGACTTCGATATGGACCTGGCGACGTTCTACCGCGGGCGCTTCTTCGAGTAGCCATTCGGTATCGTTTACGGGACTGGCCGCGTATCGACATCCATGCCCCGACCGAAAGACGCGTTCGACGGCATCTACCCCTGTGAGTTCTACACCCCCGAGGAGTTGCTCGACCCCGACCAGATGTACACGATCGACGAAATTGGGCGGCTGTTACAGGGTCTGGACCCGGACGCCGAACTCGACGAGGGGACCGAGGCCGTCCTCGTCGATTGGGCGGTGCCGTGGGTGATGGTCAACGCCGACGACCTCGTGATCGGCGAACCGCCGACCGACGACGATCCCGGCTACTACGGGCTGAAGACCGACTAGAGTCGCGCCGCTTGCCCCGCGCTCTCGATGGTCGCGTAGGCGCCGCTCGTCACGCTCGGTCCGTGGCCGGTGTGGAGTTCGGTCAGATCCGGAGCGACGGCATCGAGGAGGGCGTCGATGCTCTCGATCAGCGCCTCGCGGTCGCCTTCCTCCAGATCCGTCCGACCGAACGAGCCGCCGGCGAAGACCAGATCCCCCGCGAAACACACCTTCGCGGCCGGCGCGTAGAGGCAGACGTGGTCGTTCTTGTGGCCGGGCGTGTGGAGGACGGTGAAGTCGTGATCGCCCAACTGGACCGTCTCGCCGAGTGCGCCGTCGACGGCGGGGCGGGTGGGATCGTAGCCGACCGTCTCGACGCCGAACGCCTCGCGGACGGCGTCGACGTTGCCGACGTGGTCGCGGTGGGTGTGGGTGAGGACGACGGTGTCGAGGTCGTCCACGCGGCTCTCGATCCGCGACACCACGTCGAAGTTGGCGCCGGTGTCGACGAGGGCAGTGCGGTCGCCGGACACGAGGAAGGCATTGCTCGTAAACGCCTCGACGTCGGCCGCGAGGTTCTCGATTGCGGTCATCGGTGAGACGTGGTGGCTCCGGCGGCTTCACGCTGTCCAATACGTTTAGGTGGCCCGGCGTCCCCCTCGAAGCCATGGAGGTCACACTGCTCGAAGCGACGCCGGAGCCGGAGCGGGCGATCTGTACGGCGGCGCGAAACGACTATCTCTCGGAGTTCGTCGGCGACATCTCCTTCGCGGAGGCGATGGACGGCATCGAGGGGGAGAGCCTGGAGGAGAAAAAGCGGACCCTCATCGGCCACCTGCTCGATCACGGACACTTCGGCCCGTTCGAACATCCACAGGCGACGTTCGCGATCGAGGGCGTCAGCCGGTCGTGCATGGCCCAGATCACGCGTCACCGGCACGTCAGCTTCGACATCCAGAGCATGCGCTACGTCTCGTTCGACGACGTCGACCCCGCCGAGGTGAAGGAGGGTGCGATGGTGGTGACGCCGCCCTCCGCGATCGATCCCGACTGGATCGGCCGGAACCAGTCCAGCGGCGCTGTCGACGAGGAGACCGTCGCCGAGCGCGAACGAGTCTTCAGGGAGGCGGTCCGAAACTCCGTCGAGTCGTATCAGGAACTCCTCGATCTGGGGATGCCCCCCGAGGACGCCCGCTTCGTCCTCCCCATCGGCACCGAGGTGAACATCGTCATGTCGATGAACGCGCGGATGTTGATGCACGTCGCGGACATGCGTGCCGCCGCCGACAGCCAGTGGGAGATCCGCGAGATGACCGAGTCCGTCCTCGATCTGGCCGCCGAGTGGTGTCCGATCACGTTCGAACACTACGAAGAACACATGAAAGGGCGGAAGAACCGACTGGCGCCCTGACGCGGACGCCACTCCTGTCACTGACCCAACTACTTTCCGCCAGTGCGTGGTACTATCACGCATGGACGATCGACCCGTCACGACCGGCGAAACGCACGTCGTCGCCATCGAGGAGTTCGGCTCGGAAGGCGACGGGGTAGGATACGTCGATGACTTTGCGGTGCTCATCGACGACGCGTCCCTCGGCGAGACGGTGCAAGTGGAGATAACGGACGTGGGATCGAACTACGCTCGCGGCGAGGTTGTCGACGCGGAGTTCGGCTTCGACTGAGGGGCCGGCGGGTCGGGACCGCACTCCCTCGGCCGGGGACAACGGCTTACGTCACGGGGTCGAACGGATGCCGATGAGTCGTTCCCGAACGCTGTACGACCTGCTCGCCGACGCCAACGCGCTCACCGTCGTCTGTCACAACAACCCCGACCCGGACTGCCTGTCGAGCGCGCTCGCGCTGGGTCGCATCGCCGCCGCCGCCGGCGTCGACAAGCGACGAATCCTCTACAGCGGACGGATATCGCACCAGCAGAACCGTGCGTTCGTCAACCTGCTTGATCTCGACATCCAGCCGTTCGAACCGGAGGCGGTCCGGGACCGCCCCGAGGGCTCCCTGCTGGCGTTCGTCGACCACGCGGTCCCCGGCGCGAACAACGAGGTTCCCCCCGGAACGCCGGTCGACGTGGTGATCGACCACCACTCGGCCGAGGACGTCGACGCCCAGTTCGTCGACCACCGGGAGGAGGCTGGCGCGACCGCGACCATCCTCGCGGAGTACGTCATCGAACTCGACGTGACGATGGACGCGACGCTCGCGACCGCCCTCTCGTTTGCGATTCGGCGGGAGACGCTCGGGTTCCTGCGCGGGGCGACGCCTGCCGAGTACGAGGCGGTGCTCTCGCTTTACGACTGGGCCGACCGTGATCTGTTGCGGCAGCTGTCGAACCCGTCGATCAGCGGCGCGACGGTCGACGCCATCGCCGACGCGATTCGCAACCGGACCGTCAGCGGCTCGACGCTTCTCACGCACGTCGGGCGCACGAACGAGCGCGATGCCCTGCCACAGGCCGCGGACTACCTCGCGACCCTCGAAGGCGTCGAGACGGCCGTCGTGTTCGGTATTGTCGACGACGCGGTCCAGCTCAGCGCTCGGTCGAGCGATCCGCGGGTGCACGTCGGCAACGCCCTCGTGACGGCGTTCGACGACGTGGGGAGCGCAGGGGGCCACCGCGAGATGGGTGGGGGCCAGATTCCGCTCGGTATCTTCGCCGACTACGAACGCGACGACGGGGTTTTTCTCGACATCGTCGAACGGGTCGTCACTCGCCGACTGTGTGCCGCGCTCGGGCTCGATGCCACCGACTCGGGTGCGGAGTGACGGCCAGCACCCGAACGCCTTTCCACTCCGGCGTCCCACGCCCGGCCATGCGTCTCACGTTCCTCGGCACGGGAAGCGCGATGCCCCTCCCGGACCGTGCCCAGACCGGTTTCCTGCTCGAACGCGACGACCGCCGCCTCCTCGTCGACTGCGGCGCCGGCGTCCTCCACCGCCTCGCGGCCACCGACGCCGGCTACGAGGGCGTCTCGACCGTCCTCCTGACCCACCACCACCTCGACCACGTCGCGGACCTCCTGCCTCTCGTGAAAGCGCGGTGGCTCTCCGGTGACGACCACCTCGAAGTCGTCGGTCCCGCCGGGACGAAGGCGCTGGTCGACGACCTGTTCGACACTTTCGACTACCTCGACGGCCGGGTCGACCTGCGGGTTCGGGAGGTGGGCGCGTACGACTTCTCCCTCGCCGGCTTCGACGTCTCGGCTCACGGGACGCGCCACTCCGTCGACGGCCTCGCCTACCGGTTCGCCGGTGCCGACGGCCAGGACGGCGACGACGGAACGGGCGACCTGACGATCAGCAGCGACACCGAGGCGTTCGAGGGACTGGCCGCTTTCGCCGACGGCTCGACGCTGTTCGTCCACGACTGCTCGTTTCCCGACGACGTGGACGTCTCCAACCACCCGACACCGTCGACGCTCGGTGACGCGCTCGCTGGCCACGACTACGGCCGTGTCTACCTGACGCACCTCTATCCACACACCGAGGGGCGCCACGAGGAGATGCTGGACGCGCTGGAGCGGCGGTACGTCGGTGACGTGCGTTTCGCCCGCGACGGGTTGCGCGTGGAGTGTTGAGACGGTGCGCGGAGCCGTCGATAGTTGCTCGTCGCCGCCGAGGGGCGCGTCGGCCGTGACCGTCGAGGGTCTCGGGTGCGGCCTCGACGGCCGCCGTCGTGTCGCGGACGGCGCTGAAGGAGGTTCGCGCGCTCCGTGCGGAAGTAGCGGTCGCCGTCCGGTGTGGCGTCGGTGAGGATGGTGAGGGTCTGCCCGTCGTCGGCGTCGGCGCGCTCGACGCTCAATACGGGCCGTTGTACCTGGTGGCCGACGGCCGGCGAGCCGTCCGCTCGCGGGTTACGCCGCTCGTCCTCGGTTCAGTTCGACCGAGCCCTCGGTTTCGATCACAACGTCGAGTTGGTTGAACCACTCGGTCGACTGGAATCCCGTCTCGACGACCGTCTCGCCGTCGACGCGGGCCGTCACACGGTAGCGGCCCGGCCGCCACGGCGTCGTGCCGAGTTCCGCGACGCCGGCAGCGTCGACGTCGACCGCGTTCTCGATCACCGGTCGCCCGTCGTGGACGACCCGCACCGCCACGGAGTGTGGCGCATCGGATCGGTTGACCGCAAGCGAGGTGATCGGATCGCCCGGCCTGCCGGTACAGCCGGCCACCGGAAGGGACACGAGGAGAGTGAGGACACGACGCCGGCGCATCGTCAGTCGATTCGGGTTCCCGGCTCGCCGCCGGCGAGGAACGTTTCGAGGTCGGCGGCACCGAAGACGTAGGCCGGAGCCTCCAGATCGAGGAGCGTCCGCACCTTCCCCGCCATACCGCCGGTCACGTCGGTTGCGTCGCTCTCGCCCAGGGCGTCGGCGACGGCGTCGAAGTCGTCGATGTGGTCGATCACGTCGCCTTCCGCGTCGTAGACACCGTCGACGGTCGAACAGAGCCCCACGCGGTCGGCGTCGAGGCCCGCGGCGAACCGGACGACCACCTCGTCGCCGGAGACGACAGTCGCCCCGCACCCCTCGTGGGCGAGGACGTCGCCGTGACTGACGGGGACGAACCCCTCTTCGAGCATGGTTCGCACGGCGGGGATCGGCATGTCGAGTGTCGCGTCGGCCTCGCGCGCGCCCGCCGAGAGCGGGTGGACGGGCAGGGCGGGCACGTCACGGTCGTGGAGTCGGGAGAGGACGAACCGATTCAAGGTGGTCATCGAGCCGTGAATTTCGAGGGCAGCCCCCGCGTCCGTCGTTCCCTCGGACACACTCACGCCGTGTCTCTCGGCGTAGTGGTGGCCGAAGCTTCCCGCGCCGTGGACGAGCGCGAGGCGGTCCTCGCAGTCGGCGACGGCGTCGGCCGCCGCCGACAGCGACGCGTCGTCCAGCGTCTCCGCGCGCTCTTTCTCGGTGATCAGACTCCCGCCGAGTTTCAGAACGATCGTCGTCATTCGAGCCTCCGGACGCCGTCGGCCGTCAGTTCGGCACGGAACGCCTCCTCACATCCCGGCGTGAACTGGAGTGCGGTCAGCGTCTCGGGGGTGGGATCGAGTGCGGCGATGCAGCCACCGCCGCCAGCCCCCGTGAGCTTCGCGCCGTGAGCGCCCGCCTCGCGGGCCGCCCACACCATGCTGTCCAGCGACCGCGAGGAGACGCCGAGCGACTCCAGCAGACCGTGGTTGAAGTCCATCAGCCGTCCCACTTCCGCGATGCGCTCCTCGACGTCCAGATCGGCCGCGGAGTCGCTGGCGTCGGGGTCGAGGAATCGCTCGCCCGTCCGGACGATGTCGCCGATGGTGCCGACGGTGTCGGCCGCGAAGTCGTACTGCTCTTTGAGCGCGCGGACGCCAGCGACGAGTTCGCCCGTGTCGCCCGCGCCGCCGTCGAAGCCCACGACGATGGGGAGGTCGGGCGCGTCGACCCGCCGGCAGTCGTCGCCTTCGACACGCACGGCGCCGCCGACGGCCGAACAGAAGGTGTCGGCCCGCGACGCCTGGCCGTTCTGGACCGCTGCCTCGGCGCGGTAGGCGCGGTCGGCGACCGCTTCGGGCGCGAGGGGACTCCCGAGTTCGCGCGTCGCGGCGTCGATGCCAGCGACCGTCACCGCCGCCGACGATCCCAGTCCGGCGCCGAGCGGAATCTCGCTCTCGACGGCGATGTCGAAGCCGGCATCGGGGGCGTCCGCGGCGTCGCGGGCCTGCTCGACCGCCGCGTCGATGTAGCCCATCGCCGCCTCCACCAGCGGCGCCGGCACGTCGACGTCGGGCCGGTCGTCGGTCGACCCCGCGTACTCGACGGCGAAGCCGTCGAGGCTGAGGTCCTCGGCCTCGACGCGCACGTGGTCGTCGTCGCGGGTCTCGACGCTCACCGTCGCTCGCCGCTCGATGGCACAGGGGATGGCGGGCTCGCCGTAGACGACGGCGTGCTCGCCGAAGAGATACACTTTGCCCGGTGCGCTCGATACCGTCATACCCGCCCTATGCGACGGCCGTCGCTTAAGGGGTCCGGATGTGCGGCTCGGAGAACGGGCGCGGCGAACATCCACGGCCGAAACCGTGGTGGAGGCCGACCGGCCGGCCGTAACTGGTTCGAGGGAGTCGCTTCCCCGGATTCTGGCCGACGGTCTTACGCCTCGTCCCCGGTGTCGTCGAGGTCAGCGAGCTCTTCGAGTTCGTCCAGGTCGTCGCCATCGCCGGCGCCGAGCGCCTTCTTGACGGCGACTGCGAGGAGGGCGAGGACGGCGAGCGCGAGGAGGAGCTTGCCGGCTTTGCGGCCGGGACAGCAGCCGCCCTCGGTGTCGTCGCCGGCGTCGGACTCGTCGTCGGTTGCTTCGGACTCGTCGTCGGTCGCTTCGGACTCGTCGTCGGCCACACCGAGCGACGCCGGACCCACCTGGATAGACCCCTCGTCGAGGTGGAGTTCCAGAAGGGTGAACTTCTTGGTTGCCATACCGACAGTACACCCACCTGTGCCTTTACCGTTGCGTCCGGCGACCGGTCCACGACGCGAGCCAACGGTCGTCGGCGTCCGGTCAGTGCCGCTCGACACCGGGACCGACCCCGGCCCCGCCGTCGGCGACGTCATCCGACGTGTCGCCGCCGTCGAGCGTCTCGTCCGCCCGGTCGCGTTCGGCGGTTCCACAGACGTTTACTGGCCGGCTGTACCACTCGACTCACCGACGGACACGTGACGTATTTCAACTCGATCGGTCTCCTGAAAGATCGCGAGTTCGCTGCCCTGGCGGGCACCGCCTTCGCCCGGAGCCAGGCGTATTCGACGATCCTGATCGCACTCGCGCTGTACGCCGACCTCTTCGGGACGACCGGCTTCGTCGAGGGGCTGTTCGGGACGGCGTTCGCACTCGTGCAGTTGCTCGTCGTGCTCCCACTCGGCCGCGCGGTCGACACCGGCAACGCGAAACGCTATCTGCTGGCCGGCTTCCTGATCAACGTCGGCGTGTTCGTCGGCTTCATCCAGGTGTCCACCGCCGTCCACGTCGTTCTCGTCCGGATGCTGCAGGGGTTGGGAGCCAGCATCCTCTGGATCACCGGTGCGACCGTGGTCGGTGACATCAGTCCCGACGACCAGCAGGGACGGTGGCTCGGCTCGTACAACCAGTTTGCGTCGCTCTCGTCGCTGGCTGGCGACCTGTTGGGCGGCTATCTCCTCTACGTCTACGGCTTCACGGCGACGTACGCGGTTCTCTCGCTCATCACGCTCGGGGCGTTCCTGCTGGTGGTCCGCTTCTTGCGACAGGATCCGGGCGGACAGAAAGACCCCGACGAGGCGACCGGCGTCGAGACGTTCCGATCGTTGCTCACGCTCCCGATGTTGCGGGCACTCGTCGGATTTCGGTTCGTGTTCAGTTTCGGCAAGATGGCGGTGATCATCTTCCTGCCGATCTACGCCCGGACGAGTTTCGGCCTCTCGGCGTTCGCCATCGGCTGGATCATGGCGGGTGGCAAACTCACGAAGGCACTCACGCAGGGGTTCGTGGGGAACCTCACCGACCGCTTCGGTCGGGAACACTACTTCGTCGCCGCCGGGGCGTTCCTGTACGCGCTCGGAACCGCGACGATTCCGCTGGCGGCCTACTTCGAGGGACGAATCAGGCCGGTCGACGTCTCGCTGGTCGGCGACACGCAGCGTCTCGGCGGTGCCTTCGCTGCGCTGTTCGGCGCCTACTCGCTGCTCGGTATCGGCGACTCCATTCGACTGCCCGCCAGCATGTCGCTGTTCGTCGACGAAGGCGACCAGTACGATTCGGTCGCCAGCGCCATGTCGCTTCGGTCGCTCTCGTGGAAGACCGGACAGGTCGCCGGCCCGGTCCTGATCGGGACGACGATGGACTTCGTCTCGACCGAGGCCGGATTCGTCCTCGCGGCGGGGTTTCTCGGTCTCGCGACGGCCGTCTTCGTCCTCACCGCACGGCGAGCACACGCCGAACGCGGTCCCGTCCCGAACGGCGTGCCGGACGACTGATCTCGGTCCCCCACGCCGCCGACGCTGCCGGACACAACCCACTTGGTCGTCCGCGCCTACCTTCGATCGATGGACGTGGACGCCGACCCGTTGACGGACGTTCCCCTTCCCGACGGCGTCGACCCGTCCGACGCGGCCGACGTCGACGTACTCTCGCTTCTCGATCCCGCTGTCCGCGAGTGGTGGGTCGACGAGTTCGGCGAGTTCGTCCCCGAGAACGGCGGGTTTTTCACGCCGCCACAGCGGGAGGCGATCCCGCTGGTCCGCGAGGGGGCGAACACGCTCGTCTGTGCGCCGACGGGGAGCGGCAAGACGCTCGCGGCCTTCACCGCCATCATCAACGAACTGTTCGCCCGAGAACGAGGCGGGGACGGCGGGCTGGAGGACTCGGTGTACTGTCTCTACGTCTCGCCGCTGAAGGCGCTCGCAAACGACGTCCACCGGAACCTGAGCGATCCGCTCTCGGGGATCCGCGAGCGCCTGGCCGAGCGCGGCGAGTCGACGGCGGTCCGTCACGCCATCCGCCACGGCGACACCGACGACGCCGACCGGCGGCGGATGCTCGCGGAGCCACCGCACATCCTCAACACGACGCCGGAGACGCTCGCCATCCTGCTCAACTCGCCGAAGTTCCGGGAGAAGCTCCGCACCGTGGAGTACGTCGTCGTCGACGAGATTCACGCGCTCGCGGCCAACAAGCGGGGCACGCATCTCTCGGTGTCGCTGGAGCGTCTCGACGCCCTGGCGGACGACTCGCTCACGCGGATCGGCTGTTCGGCGACGGTCGAGCCCCTGGAGACGATGGGGGACTTTCTCGTCGGCCGCGAGGACGGCGAACCCCGCGACTGCGAACTCGTCGACGCCCGCTTCGCCAGGGAGTTCGACCTCGAGGTGGACTGTCCGGTCGACGACCTCGTGGGAACGCCGGCTGGGGAGGTACGGGAGCGGTTCTACGAGCGCCTGCACGAACTCGTCGACGCCCACACCAACACGCTGGTGTTCACGAACACCCGATCCGGCGCCGAGCGAACCCTGCAGGCGCTCCGCGAGCGGGCCGACTACGACGAATCGAACTCGGCTTGCCACCACGGCAGCCTCTCGGCCGACCGGCGGGACGCGGTGGAGACGGGGCTCAAACGCGGCGACTTTGACGTGGTCACCACCTCGACCAGCCTCGAACTCGGCGTCGACATGCCCCACGTCGATCTGGTGGTACAGGTCGGCTCGCCGAAATCGGTCGCGGCGCTCCTCCAGCGCGTCGGCCGCGCGGGCCACCGGGTCGGGCAGGTGGTCGAGGGTCGGGTGATCGCGCTCGACCGCGACGACCTCGTGGAGGCGGCGGTGATGGTCCGCAAGGCCGAGTCGGGCTTCGTCGACCGCGCTTTCGTCCCGGAGGGCGCGTACGACGTGGCAGCCCAGCACGTCTACGGGATGGCGATCAACGGCGTGCGTCGCGAGGCGAACGTCCGGGCGACCCTCCGACGGGCCTACCCCTACCGCGACTTCTCGGACGCGGAGTTCGAGACGCTGTGTCGCTACCTCACCGCCGACTACGACGGGTTAGAGGAACGCGACGTCTACGCGAAGGTGTGGCGCGACACGAACGACCCGCCGGACGGCGAGCACCACTACCCCGACTTCGAGGTGGGCGAGCGTCTGATCGGCAAGCGCGGCCGTCTCGCGCGGATGATCTACCTGACAAACGTCGGTACCATCCCCGACTCCTTCTCGTGTGACGTGTTCGTCCGCGGCCAGGACGAGTGGGTTGGCGAACTCGACGAGGACTACCTCGACACACTCGAACCAGGTGACGTGTTCGTCATCGGCGGCGAGCGCTTCGAGTTCCGCTACCGCCGGGGGTCGAAAGTGTACGTCGACCGGACCGCCGCGCGCCCGACGGTGCCGTCGTGGTACTCGGAGCGCCTGCCGCTGTCGTACGATCTCGCCCGCGAGATACTGGCCTTCCAGCGCGCCCTGCTGGACCGTCTCGACTCCGGGGGATCGCCGGCCGTTCGCGTCTGGCTCCGCGAGTCATCGCTCTCCGAGCGGGCGGTTCGCGCCCTGACGCGCCTCTACGACCGACAGGTGGCTTTCGCCGGCCCGGAGAGCGTCTCGACGCCGGGTCGGATCGCGATCGAGGAGGAACGCGACCGCGAGGCCTATCGCCGGCGCTACTACGTCCACACCGTCTACGGCCGACGATTCAACGACGGCCTCTCGCGACTGCTCGCCGCCGCCTGTGCGAGCGAGTCGAACGCGAACGTCACCGTCGCCGTCGCGGACAACGGGTTCGTCCTCTCGATGCCGCTCAACCGCCGGGTCGACGCGGCCGGACTCCTCCGGGGGCTGGATCCCGACGACACCCGCGCCGACCTCAGGGACGCGCTCCGGGGGACCGACCTCCGGCAGCGCTACTTCCGTATCGACGCCACGCGCTCGCTGATGATCCTGAAGCGGTACAAGGGGCACGAAAAGTCGGCCGCCCGCCAGCAGGTCGAGAGCGAGACGCTCCTGTCGCTCGCGGACGACCTCGACGACTTCGCGGTGATCGAGGAGACGGATCGCGAACTGCTGGAGGACAAACTCCACGTCGCGGGGATCGAGGCGGTGCTAGCGCGGATTCGGGACGGAGCGATCGAGGTCGTGACACACACCGTCGAGACGCCCACGCCGCGGGCGTTCGGCCTCGCGACGCTGGCCGCCACCGATACGGTCCTCGCCGAGGACGAGGGCGCCGCGCTCCGGGCGTTCCACGAGCGCGTGACCGCCGAGATCCAGGACGGCACGGACGACGACGGGCCCGATTGAACCGGGTTGCACGGCCGATCGGCACGCGGCCCTGCGACCGACCGTGCAACGACGGTCACTCGGTACTGGGGACGAGCAGCGTGTTCAGCGCGTCCGGGACCACCAGCACGTCGCTTCCGGGAGCGACGGCGTCCTCGACCCGGTCGGCGGCGTGCATGAGACACTCCTCGACTACGTCGGGGGACTCGCTGTTGGTGACGTACACCGCGGCGTCGCGGAGCGCGCGGGCGACGACGAACGCCCGCTGGGCGCCGGGGTCGTAGCCGGCACGGAGCTCCCGGTACAGCGTGTCGGCGTCGGTCGCCGTTCGCAGGCGCTCGTGGAAGCGGCACTCGCCCGTCCCCTCGCCGGCACCCTCCTCCAGGCGTGCGGGGACGACGATCCGCCCTCCCGGGCGGACCGGGTCGTGATCCCCGAGACGGACGTACGTGACGGCGCGGGTCGCCTGATAGAGGGTGGCGTCTTTCGGCGCGCCGACCCCACAGACCACGGCGTCGTAGGTCCCGGAGAGCGGGACCGACAGCGCCTCCCGTGCCGTCGCCGCGAGGTCGGCGACGACGGCACGGGGGCGGCCGGCGCTCACGCCGAGTACGCCCTCCGGTCCCTTCGTCACGTTGAGGCAGAACTCCAGGCCGACGGCGTCGCCCGCACGGTCGACCATCTCCCGGAACGGGTTGTCCTCGATCCGTCCGAGGCGGACGTTCGGGTCCGCGAGCACGTCGGGGCCGTGTGTGTATCCGATGAGCGATCCGTCGCCGGCGCCGACGGCGACGGTCTTCGCACCGCCGGAAAAGCCCGCGTACTGGTGGGGCTCGACCATGCCCGTCGAGAGCAGGCAGTCGGCCTCGGCGACTAGGGGGTGGACCCGGACGGGCACCTCGTCGCGACCGCCGGTTCCCCGAGGGCGCTCCGAACCCTCGCCGACCCCGCGGACGGTCCCAACCTCCACCGCCGCCTCGGGGTCGTGGTTGACCGCGAGGTCGGCGTACTCGCCGAGCGCGTCCCGCAGTTCCGCGTCGGTCATCGGGCGGTGGAGACCGAGTCCGACGAGAATCGAGACGCGGTCGGGATCGGGCAGTCGGTCGAGCATCGCCTCGACCAGAACGACCGCCGGCGTCGCGCGCGTCACGTCGGTGACGACGATCGTCACGTCGTCGTCGGAATCGGCGAGCGTCGAGAGGGCGGGACCGTGTGGATCGTCGAGTGCCGCCCGCGCCGCCACCGCCGGATCGACCGTCTCGCCGCCGGGTCGCTCGACCGTCCGCACCGCACAGTCCGGGAGCGACACGTCGACCGTTCCGGTTCCGAGCGGGAGTCGCATGTGCCCGTGTGACGCGGTGGTGCCTGATAAGCCGTGCCCCGCCGGTCCGCCGGCCGGAGCGGCCGCGCCGAAATCTTTTGCGGTCCGGTATTCCATAGTCCGGTATGCGAACGAAAACGTGCGTGGTGACGGGGGCGTCGAAGGGAATCGGCCGTGGCATCGCCGAACGCCTCGGCGAGGACGGCTGCGAGGTGGTGGTCAACTACCGGAGCTCCGAGGCGGCGGCCGCCGAGACCGTCGACCGCGTCGAGGCGGCCGGCGGGTCGGCGATCGCCGTCCAGGCTGACGTGACTGATCTCGACGCCGTCGAGGCGATGCGCGACGAGGTCGAGGACGCGTTCGGATCGGTAGACGTCCTGGTCAACAACGCCGGCATCACCCAGGACGTCCGGTTCACGAAGATGACTCACGAGGAGTGGGACGTCGTCCTCGACGTCCACCTCGACGGGACCTTTCACTGTACGCGGACGTTCTACGACGACTTGGCCGACGCCGAGGAGGGCCGCCTCGTCAACATCTCCAGCATCATCGGCAAGGAGGGGAACTTCGGGCAGGCGAACTACGCGACGGCTAAGGCCGGCATCTTCGGGTTCACCCGGACGCTCGCGCTCGAACTCGCGTCCACGGGGTCGACGGCGAACTGCGTCGCACCCGGGTTCGTCCTGACCCGAATGGTCGAGGAACTCCCCGACGACATCAAAGACACCATCCGGTCGGACACGCCGCTCGGCCGACTCGGCACCGTCGAGGAGATCGCCGACGTCGTCACCTTTCTCGCCAGCGACCGCTCGTCGTTCATCACGGGCGAGGTCATCGACGTGAACGGGGGCAAGGATCTCTGATCGCTGGGCTCCGAGCCGTCGCCAGCCGGTTTCCGACCGTCGTCCGCCACCCGCTCACCGCCGCGCCCAGTCGAGCATCCGGGCGTAGAACGGCTCCGAGGCGAGCGCGTCGGCGTCGCCGACGAGGACGAGCGCCCGCTTCGCTCGCGTGAGCGCGACGTTCATCCGCCGGGGATCCTCGAAGATGGGGCCGTCGAGGGTGCCGGTGGCGACGAACGAGACGACGACCACCTCGGCGCTCGACCCCTGGAAGCGGTCGACGGTATCGACGGCCACGTCCACCCGCTTGCTTATCTCGGCGACCTGCGCGCGGAAGGGGGCGATCACCACCACGTCGTCGGGGGCGACGCCGGCGTTCAGATACTCCTCGACGACCGCCGCCACCCGGTCGGCCTCGGTCGGGTTCGCGTTGCCCTCGCGACGGCCGTCGGGGTCGATAAAGCGAACGCCCTGCCGGAGGCGGTCGGGGAGCGACGCTGCGTCCACGCCGGGGAGGTCCGCGAGCGTCCCGGCTGCCACTTCGGGCGTCGCGGGGCGGAGCGCGCCGTCGTAGAACTCCCGCGAGGCGAACGCCTGGATACGCTGGCTCATGCGGTACTGACGGTCGAGCATGACCGCGGCGTCCGGATGGTCGTCGTGGAGGCGCTCGAACAGCGACGTCGCGAGGCGGTCGTCGCCGGACTGGACGACTGGCGGGAGCTGTTGGTGGTCGCCGACGAGGACGAACCGATCCGCGAGATTCAGCGCCAGTAACGTGCCCGGCTCCGTCAACTGCGATGCCTCGTCGACGACCGCCACGTCGAACGACTGTTCGCGGAGGACACGGGAGCCACAGGTCGCGGTGGTGGCGGCGACGACCAGCGACGACCGGAGCGTCGCCGCGCGGTCGTTGGGCTCCCCCCGTCGTTCGAGACGCACGTCGAGCATGTCCTCGCGGACGCCCGTCGGCGTCCCGACCCGGGCCACGTCCTCGAACCCCTGATCGCGGAGGGCCTCGAGGGCGTTGTCGACTGCGCGGTTCGTGAACGCCGAGAGGAGGACGCGCTCGTCCCGTTCGACGAGCGCCCGGACCAGGCGTGCGATGGTGTAGGTCTTCCCCGTGCCCGGCGGCCCGTGGACGAGCGCGAAGTCGTCGGCGCCGACTGCCCGCTGGACGGCGGCGTTCTGTGCCTCGTTGTTGTCGACGAACGTCCCCGTGACCGCGGAGAAGGTCGGCTCGCGCCGTCCGAATAGTACGTCCTTGCGCTCGGGGGTGCCCTTCAGCAGGGCGTCGTGGAGCGCCGTCAGCTGGCGCGAGACGGATATCTCGGAGGGGTAGACGTCGAGTCGCCGCAGGTCGAGAGGTTCGTCGGTTCGCACCACCGCTTCGTCGTCGAGCGACTGGATCCGGCCGAGTTCGGCGTCGCAGTGGACTGGATCGCCCGCACTGGCGAGGGCCACGTCGCCCTCGCGGAGCTTCGACACCGCGCCGTCGGGGACGCGTGCCCGGAGTTCCCAGTCGCCGTCCGGCAGTTGCCGCCGACCGAGGGGATCGAGGTCGATCAGCGCCCGGTCCGCGCCGGCCCGTTCCGCCGCGCTCTGTTCCCACAGCTTCCGGTACTCGTCGTGGATTGCGCGGCGTTCGTCCTCGATGGCGCGGTAGAAGTCCTCGAAGTACGCCCGCTCCTCCTCGGGGATGGCCGTCCCGACCTGTCCGGCCTTCGACTCCTGGTCCAGTCGCCCCGAGACGACCATGCAGGTGTCCTGCTCGAAACACCACTCGCAGGTCGCGTCGGCCTCGTAGCCCGTCGGGACGCGACGATCGGCCTCCGCCGCGGCGATCTCGTTTCGCGTGCGGACGACGAACTCCAGCAACCCGCGGCCGACCGAGAACTCCTTGGCCGGCGAGAGGTCGCCGCTCGCCTCGCTCCGGTCGAGAGCGGCGTTTTTGGTGTACAGGAGGGTGCCAGTGTCCGGCGGGTCGCCCGACTCTCCCAGCAGCAGAGCGTACGTCGCCGCCTGAATCTTGTCGTGAAAACGCGGCTCGCGGTTCGTGTTTTTCCCCGTCTTGAGTTCGACCGGAGTTCCGCGACGGAGGGCGTCGGCGCGACCCTTGATGCCGAAGGTTGGGCTGATGAGCGTGTACTCCGAGCGCCACTCGTCGGCCTCGGTGAGCGTGCCCTGGGCCAGCCATCCCTCGATGGCGGCGGCGTTGCGCCGCACCTCGTCGCGAACCTCGCTCGATTCGCGGCCCAACAAGCCGAGTTCGAGGCCGGCTGCCTCGACGCGGTCGGCGACGGCCGCCTCCAGGTCGCGCCCCCGCAACAGGTCGCCGAACACCTCGTGGACGATGGTCCCCTTGACCACGGGATAGGCCAGCGGCACGCCCGAGAGCTTGTTCAGATAGTACATCCGCGGACACTGCACCCACGACCGGACGTCGGTCACGTCGACGAGGAAGTCGGGTTCGAGGACGACGTAGGAGTCGCTCCCGGTGGCGTAGCCGCGTTCGCCCCGGAACTCGGTCTCCTCGGCGTCGGTCACCAGCAGTTCCATGCCCGCGGCCGCGTGGTCGGCGGTGTGGGTCCACTTCCCCCAGAGTGTCACCGTCACCGCCTCGTCGCCGGCCGTCGCGGCGTCGTCCGGCCGAACCGTCACTTCCGCGAGCTCCCGCTCACCGTGCTGTGTCGAGACGGATCGCCCCTCGCCTACGTCCAGAATCGTCCCGCGGAGGTTCACGCCCGAGGATGGTGACCGTCGGCGAAAAACCCTGTGTTACTCCCCGTCTCGCAGGTCGCGCAGGCGGTCGACAGCGTCGTCGTCGCCCGTCGACGTCGACGTCGACGGGCGACTGCGCCGGTCCTGTGCGGCCTCGGCGGCCGCCCCGTCGGCGAGGGACACGACGTCCGTCGACCGACAGAGCGGACAGGGCTCGTTCGGGTCGTCAATCGCCGTCCCGCAGACCGAACACGCGAAGCCGTCGTTCCCGCCCTCCCGGTCGGCGTCGGGTGGCTGGCCGGAGTCACCCACCCCGTCGACGGACCGTGATTCGGGGTCGTCCGCCGCCGCCTCGGTGCCGGCCGGCGACGTCGTCTCGGGGGGCGATCCGCCCTCGGCGTCCGGAATCGACACCGGAGGGTGATCCGTCGTCGAGCCCTCCGTCGGCGTGGTCGCGGAGCCGTCTTCCGCGTCGGGGACGGCGACGCGGCCGGGACGGAGCGTATCGGCTGCGTCGTCAGTGCCGTCCAGCGTGTTCGGCGTCTCCAGCGGGCGATCGTCACGGTAGACGACTCGCCGGTCGCCCCCGTCGTGATCCGTGTCGCTCCGCTCTGGCCCGCTGGTGACCGCTCCACTCCCGTCGCCTCCTTCGCCGTCGTCTTCGCCGGCGCCGTCACCGCCGAAGGCCGTTCCGAGCCACGCCCGAAGTCGGCCGAGTACGCCCGTCATCGGTAGTGTTTGAACAGGAGCGCCTTCACGTCGTCTTTCGTCCGTACCTGCTCCGTCGAGCCGTCGGGGAGGTCGACCGCGTACCGCTCGTCCCCGTCGGACTCGCCCCACTTGTCGCCGTGCGTGTCGAGCAGGCTCATCATCTCGTTCAACATGGCGTCGTCGTCCCCGTCGGTCTCGTCGGCGGTGACGACACGAGCCGTCGCGCCGTCGGCGCCGTCGTGCTTGCTCGATTCCGACGCCGCGTCCGCGGTCCCCGCGTCCGAATCCGCGTCTGCCTCGACGTCGCCGTCGGCGTCGCCGCCGGGATCGGCGTCCGGGTCCGCCTCGTACCGGTCGAGGAGGTACTCGACGGCGTCTCGGGGACGAACGTGGCCGTACTTCCCGACAACGTCGCGCGCGAGGTCCTCTTGGAGAGCGCGCAAGCGTTCCTGCTGTTCGGGCGTGATCTCGATCTCGGGCATCGGCGGGGATTGCGGCCCGTGGGGTATCAATGTGAGCCATCGGACCGACACACTCTCGTGACTCGCGGCGCAACGCGCGTCCATGCGGGTTAGAGATTGGCAGGACATCCTCGACGACGTGGCCGATGCGAGCGCCGACCCGGACGGCTGGCGGGCCGTCGCCGGCCAGCGTCGAAACGGTGTCGGCGAGGATCTCTATCTCGGCCACCCCGGCGTCGGCGTCTACCACCTCAAGACGTACGCGAAAAACCCATACGACGTGCGCGGCGTCGGCGCGAAGGTCGCTCGAAAGGTGGACGACGGGATCGATCCCCACTTGCCGACCGCGGACGACGACCGGCGGTTTGCCGTCCAGTCACCGCCGGAAGACGAGGACGAGGCCGAATCGACGGCCCGGCGACTCGAGGAGACGATCAAGGTGCACGCCGAGGCCCCGACCACGCCCGACGACCTGTTTCGGGACGTGATGTCAGCCCTCGACAGCCCGGCTTACGGACCGATGGAGTTCGAACTCTCCGATCGCCCGGACCACCTCGACGAGCTATCGGAGACCTTCGAGGAGGCTGAAGAGCTACTCTCGGCGGAACTCGACGACCTCATCGAGCGCGACGAGGTCGACCGCGGATTCCACTGAGACGGGTAGCACCGCGTACTGCGCCTAGTTCGCGTCCGCTGCGCCCTTCGCCTCCAGCAGCTCCTTGTACCGGTTGCGGATAGTGACCTCGGAGATGTTGGCGACCTCGCTGACCTCGCTTTGGGTCACCGTCTCGTTGGTGAGGAGGGCAGCGGCGTAGATGGCGGCGGCCGCGAGGCCGACCGGGCTCTTCCCGCTGTGGACGCCACGATCGCGCGACGAGCGGAGGAGTTCACGCGCCTGGCGTGACGCCTCCTCGCTGAGGTCGAGTTCGGAGGCAAAGCGGGGGACGTACTGTTCGGGGTCGGCGGGCTGGATCTCGAGGCCGAGTTCCCGTACCAC
>ENA-ORCS01000014-ORCS01000014.1-marine-metagenome-genome-assembly--contig:-NODE-14-length-232744-cov-47.074862_pt1 | contig 232744 bp, 254 predicted proteins | sample MGYA00237781_ERZ508513 | MGnify/ENA primary metagenome ERZ508513 (study PRJEB26184, sample SAMN06268793) | marine metagenome | isolation source: Eden Landing Ponds, San Francisco, CA, USA | place... | reverse complement strand
GGTCGGCCCCGCCGTAGTCGACGCCCTCGGCGGTGACACCCACCAACGGCGCGCGGATGCGCGTCCCGCCCGAGAGCTGCAGGCCGTACTGGAGGTTCGTCGCGCCGCTACTCGCGAGGCCCGGGGCGTCGGTCCCCTCCTCGGCCATCGTCGGGGAGAACAGCGCGAAGAGGCTGCCCAGCAACACGACGATGAGGAGGAAGATGCGCCAGTTCTCTCTGACGACGCCCATCAGCCGGCCACCCCCTCGTACTTGTACCAGCGAAGGAGACTGAGGTTGAGCATGTAGGTGTTCATCAGGTCGGTAACGAGCCCGAACACGAGGATGAGCCCGATCGAAGAGAGCAACTGGATGCCGAACAGCGTCGCCACGATGGTCATGACGATCATCGCCGAGAGCGACGTGAGCGTCATGGTGACGCCGGTCCGCATCGCCCGGTGGGTCGACTCGTAGAACCCGCCCGACCGCCGGAGGATGTGGTTGTTGAGCAGGATGTCGGAGTCGACGCTGTACCCGATCAGCATGAGGAGTGCGGCGACGGTCCCCAGGGTGAGATCGATGCCGAGGACGTTCATCAGCGCCACGGGGACGACGATGTCCGAGAACGCCGAGACGACGACTGCGACCGAGGGGACGAACGTGCGGAACATGAGGAAGATGAGGACGCTCATCCCCACGAAGGCGAAGGCGACGCCGCCGAGCGCGAGCAGTTGGGTCCGCGAGCCGAACGAGGGCGAGACGGTGTAACTCGACTCCACCTGGAAGCCGGCCGCTCTCGCCTGCTCTTCCAGCGCCGAGACGCCCACCTCCTCGGTCTGGAACGTCAGGATGTAGGTGTTGTCGGAGGGAACACCCCGGATCGTCTCGGGTGCGGGGTCGAACGCCTGCTGAATCCGTTCGCGCGCCTGCCCGTCCGGTGCGTCGACGGCGACTCGGACCTCCGCACCGCCGGTGAACTCGAGCCCCGGACTGACCGGCGCACCGGTCATGACGTACCACCCCGCGATGATCACGAGGGCGATGGCGAGCACCGCGAGCGGTATCGCCGCGAGCTGCCGATTCGTGTACCGGGTGTAGTCGATCTCCGGTACTTCGAACGCTACCATGATCGCCGGTCCAGCCCGACGCCTACTAAGCCTTCTTATGTCGAACCGACTACGGCAGGTACCGAACGCTCACCACGCCCGGTTCGGATCGCACCACGACGCGTCCGACGCCGAGTCTGGCGGCCCGTGACCGGAGTCCCTCCGTATCGTCGAGCACGTCGTCGACGGCCGCCTCCGTTTCTGCCTCCGACACCGTGAGTACGTGAATCTCGCCGGTTCCAGCGCGGTCGCGCTTCGTGAGTTCGCCGACGGCCCCCTCGGCGGCCAGTTCGCGCTCGAACGCCGTCGGCGATTCCGAACTTTCCTCGACGCTGATCGTCCAGCGATCGGCCACGTCGACCAGTCGCCACGCTACCCCCATCGGCGGCTCCGGTTCGACCGTCCCCTCGACGGCCTCGCCGACCTCGACGCCGGGGTTTGCCGCCAGCGTGTGTACCTGTCCGTCGTCCACGTCAGCGAGGACGGCCGACTCGTCGTCGGCCGCGGTCACGAGGAACGTACCGGTCTTCTCGTCGTCGCTCATGGGAGTGGCTAGGCAGTCGGGGGGTTTCGGGGTTTCGTCACGCGTCAGCGAAGCCACCGGTGACACAGGAGGATGACCGCGGCCGCGACCAGCGGCGGTCCCACCCCCGCCACCTGTGGCAGGGCGTACAGCGTCGCCACCACGGGCGCCAACACCCCCGTCGGCGTCGTCTGCTGCCCCGGCGGCACCGAGATCACGAGGCCGAGATAGAGCGCGAGGACGAACAGGTAGCCCGCGGCCGCGAGCGCGACGTCGTACCGGTCGTCGTCGGGGCCATCGCGCTCTCGGCGACGGTGCCGACGTGCCACGAACAGCACCGGTGCGACCAGCGGCACGACGACGAACAGGCCGACGACGGCGAAAAAGGAGCGCGACAGCGTCAGACTCCCGCCCCGGCCGCCGCTCGTCCCCGCGATGACGACGATCACCGCGGCGACGAAAAGCAGGCTCACCGCGACGGTCAACAGTCCGCCGACGGCGACGTACGACCGGAACAGGCGGGAGTCGCTCGCGCGGAAGGCGTAGGGGAAGGCGCCGACGACGCCACGGTAGTCGTCTGCCATCGGTGACCGTAGTCGTCCCGGCGAGTTAACGCCCCCGGATTCCGGTCACGCGAGCCGGTACTGGGGTGGGTCGTCGCCCCGGCCGTCGACGCGTTCGGCGGCCTCGAGCAGGACCAGCCAGTCGAGCAGGTCGGCCACCCGGTCACGCCAGACCGCCGTCCACGCCGCGTCGCGGTGACGCTCCCACGCCGGCACGCGCTCGCGGACGGCGTCGAACGCGTCGGCGGCGGTGAGCGGGCCGGTCGCAGCCAGCGCCTCGTGGACGGCCTCCGCGGCGAACACCCGGTCGAGCAGGGCCTCGCGACAGCCCGCGACCGTCGGTTCGACGTCGGTCCGGCGGTAGCCCGACGGCGTCTCGGCCACGAGTTCGAGCGCACGGAGGAAGGTGAGCCACGTCCGCGCGGCGTCGCGGTCGACGCCGATCCGGTCCACGAGGCGGGCACAGCAGTCGTCTTCCGTGCCGGGAACGAGCGGCACCGCCCGCTGCACCCGAGCGACGTATCCGAAATCGTCCGGTGCCGGGGGGATGGGCTTGAACTTCACAGTCCGAACGAGTCGGCCAGCAGGGCGTCGTTCGTCTCGCCCAGCGCGTACGTCGGGCCGTCGATCACGTCGACGGTCACCTGTGCGGGCGCGAACACCGACTCGGGCACTTCGTAGAAGTCCCAGTCGGCGTCCTCGAACACCTGCTCGAAGGGGGTGTCGTACTCGGCGGCGGCCGTCGACGGCACCTCGTCGAAGCGGTCGAAGTCCTCGCGCACCTGCACGTACACCTGTCCGCCGTAGGCCAACGCGTCGTTGGTGCGGCCCATCGCCACGCCCTCGTCGTGGCTCACGGGCGCGACCGGTGCGCTCCCCGCCGCCGACACCACGTCCGTCGGATCGTAGCCGAGTTCGAACAGCCGAAAGAGCGCGAGTTCGGGGGCGCGGGCTGCGGCGCTGACGCTGCCGGCCATCGATCCCGTGGCGTACGTCGGCAGGAACACGCCGCTGGGTGCGATCCCTGCGCGGTCGGCCACCTGCTCGGCCGCGGCGTCGCCCGGCAGGCTGTCGGCCTCGACGGTCAACACCGTGAGGTCGAACTCGTCGTAGTAGCCGACGACCTCGAACTCGTACTCCTCGCCGACGAGCGCCCGCGCCGGTCCCGAGCCGAGTCCATCGACGCCTTCGGCCGCGAGTTCCCAGCCCGCCTTCTGTGAGCAGAGCAGCGCGAGCGCCGGCTTGTCGGTCGTGAGTTCGACGTACGGGAATGGCGTCCCGGCCACCTCGTCCATCCGGGTCTGGATCGTCGCCAGCCCGGCCGTCTGAATCTCCGCGAGCAACAGCCCGGCCTCGAGGCCCCCCGCTGCCTCGACGCCGAAGTCGAGTACCGTCGCCCCCGAGTCGAGTTCGAACACGTCGACGTTGAGTTCGCCCGCGAAGTCGATCGCCTCGTCGACGAGTTCGACGGCCATCCGGTTGAGACTCTCCATACGGGCCGGTTGGGCGCTTTCGGTTAAATGGGTTGCCGGTGACGGCCGACTGGCAGGCCGGCGTCGTCCTAGTCGCGGTCGGAGCGCGCTTCCCGCCCCAGCGCTGCCTCGACTCCCGCTACCTTCGACGCCGCCGATTCGTCGCTCGTCCGCTTGTCGTCGATTTTCACCACCGTACTCACCCGATCCGCGTCCACGGCACGGTGGGCGGCCTCGCAGGCGGCAAAGAGCGTGCCAACGTCGTCGGCTTCGATCACCGTCCCCATCGGATTGGTCTCGTAGGACACGTCGAACTCGTCTAGGGCGGCGACGGCGTCGGCTACGTCCGCAGCCATACTTCCCGCTGTTACCGGTGCGACGCTGAGGAGTGCGACGACGGTCATACCTCCGCGTACGGCGGCCGGAGTTATATCTCCCGTCGTCGATACGGATACCCATGGCCGCAATCGAGGTACAGGGGCTAACCAAGGCCTACGGCGACCCCCCCGTCAACGACCACCTCGACTTCTCCATCGAGGGTGGCGAAATCTTCGGCTACCTCGGGTCGAACGGCGCGGGCAAATCCACGACGCTCCGACGGCTCATGGGGTTTCAGGCGCCCACCGAGGGCACTGCGACCAGTTTCGGACACGACGTGCGTTCGGATCGCGACCTCCGACAGGCGAAAGCACGAATCGGCTGCCTCCCCGGCGACCCCACCTTCACATCCGCCGTCATCGGCGCCGAATTCCTCGACTACCGGGCGGCGCTCAAAGGCGCCGAGGCGGCGGAACCGGCCGGGGACTAGTCCGCGCGCACCGTCTCCACGACGGACGGCTCCTCGTCGAGGCGGAGACGAAGGGCGTCGCCCGCACATCGCACCCGCACCGTCGCGCGAAACGGATCGGTGTCGGTGATCACCGTTCGCTCGTCCGAGGCCGCAAACGGAAGCGACCAGACGTGTCGGCGGGTCACGTCGACGCCGTGCTCGTAGAAGAAGGAGACGACGGCGGGATGTGTGACTAGCAGCCCCCCCAACCGCGTGTAGAGGGAGCCGTCACAGGTGTCACAGACGTGGAGGACGCGGTGTTCGATGGCGGGGTTGTCGCGGTGTGGCATCTCGGCGTCGGTCGGGAGGATACGGGAGGTCATGCGCCCACAGCACCACGGACAGACGCCCTTGGCCATCGACGCGATTTCGCGCTGGATGCGCTCGTTGGCCGCGCGGAGGACGCCTTCGCGTTCCCGCTCGGTCAGACTGCTCGGCGGACAGAAGTACTTGTAGTACACCGCGCCGCAGTCGCCGCCACAGCGCACACGGAACATGCTGTCCCGGTAGGCGGCCTCCTGGGGCGCTCCGCAGACGTGACAGTCCGTCTCGAGTTCGAACGCCTCGATACGGACGCGGTCGGTGAACGTGCCCGCCTTGATCGCCTGATACACCCGGACGCCGGGGTAGCTCAGGCGGTAGCCCTCCTCCGTCTCCTCGACGAACTGCCCCACTAGCTTGCCGAGGTGGTAGTTGAACCGCCCACTGCCCGAGATGTCGGCCCGGCGCCGGAGCTCCGTGAAGGGGAGCGTCTCGGGCACGCCGGGCGTGGACGCGTCCCCGAGCGCCCTGATGATCTTGATCCGCGTCCGGTCGGCCAGCAGGGTAAAGGCGTCGTCGGGACGCAGGCTCTCGGTGTCGTCAGTCACCGTACAGAAACGGCGCGGTCGACGTACATATACCCTCGGCCGTCGCGGTCGCGGTCGGTACCCCGATCGCCGCCGCGTTTCGGGGACGGATCGGTGTCGCACGCGTTGGTTTTAACCCGATAACCGCTCACGGTTGAGGAACGAATGCCGGACACCGCGATCGAGTATCTGGCCGGGTCGACCGTTCGGCCGGATACGCTGATCGCTCTTCGGGACCACGGCCGCCTCTCGATCCGGGCGCTGGAGGACCAACTGTCCGCCTCACGCCGCACCGTCAAGCGCACGCTGAGCGCGATGGAGTCGCGGGGATGGGTCCGGCCGGCCGACGGGACGTACGAACTCACCGCGTTCGGTGCGATGATCCTCTCGGCGTACGAGGAGTTTCGCGAGTGTGAACGCACCGTGATGCGGCTCCGACCGTTCCTCGAACACGTGCCCGCCACGACGTTCGACCTCGGCGTCGAGACGGTGGCCGACGCGACCGTGATCTCCTCCGAAGACGACCCGACGGCGTTCGTCGATCGGCTGGTCGAACTCCGTGCCGGGACGTCGCGGCTGTGCCAGTATGCGCCGCTTCTCTTGCTCGACAGCGTCCGACAGCTCGCAAAACAGGTGCGGAACGGCCAGCCCGCTCCCGACGTGAATCTCGTTCTCGGCACCGACACGCCACCACGGGCCTCGCCGGAGTACGCCGAGCAGTTCGAAACGCTGGTCGCCGCCCCGAGCGTCGACGTTCGCCTCTATCCCGACGGGCCACCGATCGGGTTCGGCGTCGCGGACGGCCGCGCCTTCTTCGGCGCGGCGGACAGGCGGGACCTGCCCCACTCGTTGCTGGTGAGCGACGCTCCCGAGGTCGTCGCGTGGGTCGAACGGGAGTTCGAGGCCTACTTCGACGCCGCGGAGCCGGTGCCGACCGAGTGATCCGGGGGTTCATTACCGGGAGTGCACAACTCGCGGCCATGTACGCGGTGGTCGGCTGTTCCGACTGTCAGGCGCTGTGGCTGCTCGCGGATCCCGACACGGCCGAGACGGCGACCTGTCCGCGCTGTGGCCGGCGACACCGGACCGCGAAGCTGAAGCGACTGTTCACCGGCGAGGACCGCGCCGCCGCCCGCGAGGCCCGCGCCGCGTTGCTCGCCGACGCCGCCGACGCGAGCGATGCCTTCGAGTCGGTTCCCTCCGTCGCCGAGATGGACGCCGCGACCGACACCCCCGTCGTCGACGACGGCGAGTATCTCGACGCCGCGGGGCTCGACGCCGACGAGGTGCGCGCGGCGGTCGAGCGGTCCACACAGGGGGCCGGCTCCCGGAGCCGACCGGATGTCGTTCGCGACGCAATCCGCCGGCTGGACGCCCCCGACCGGGCGGCCGTGGTGGCACGGGCGGCGGAACACGGCGTGCCCGAAGACGCCGCGGCCGACCTGCTCGACCGCCTCGTCCGGCGGGGAGAGGCGACCGAACGCGGCGGCACCTACCGGTTGCTGTAGGCTACCGCCCCAGCGTCTCGTGAGCCGAGGAGAGGTGTCGCGAGCCGAGCGCCGCGAGCAACGAGAGTTCGCCGGCGAGCGCGCCGACGGCGATGCACTCCGCGAGCGCGTCGGCGTTCGATCCCGGCGGGTCGCCGCCGCCCCCGACGCCGAGCAGGTCGAGCGCCTCCGCCTGTGTCGGGAGCGTCGTCCCACCGCCGACCGTGCCGACCTCGAGGCTCGCGAGCGAGACGGAGACGTACAGCCCCTCCTCGCGAACCTCGGCCGTCGTGATGGCGTTTGCCCCCTCGACGACCTGTGCCTCGTCCTGGCCCGTCGCCAGGAACACGGCCGCGACGACGTTCGCGACGTGGGCGTTGAATCCGAGCGCCCCCGCCTTCGCGCTCCCGACGAGGTTCTTTCGCGTGTTCACCTCCACGACCGCCTCGGGTGTCGTGTGCAGGCGCTCCTCGACCAACTCGCGGGGAACCGTCACGTCGGCGGTGACGCTCCGCCCCCGCCCCTCGACGGCGTTGATCGCCGCCGGCTTCTTGTCCGCACACAGGTTGCCCGAGAGCGCGACGAGCGAGGCGGCCGTCTCCGCCTCGACGGCGTCGGCGGCCGCGCGCGTGGCGATGGTCGCCATGTTCATCCCCATCGCGTCCTTGGTGTCGTAGCGAAAGCGCAGGAAGACAGCGTCGCCGACGACGTAGGGCGTCACATCGAGCAGTTCGCCGTGACTCGTCGTCGCCTCGGCGGCTTCCCGGAGCGTCGGCTCGTTGTCCCGAACCCACTCGACGAGTGCCTCGGCCTCGACCACGTCGGCCACCTTGAAGACGGGCGCGCGGGTCATCCCCGACTTCGTGACCCGGGCGGCCGCGCCCCCGGCGGCGTCGACGACCGAACAGCCACGGTTGACACTCGCCACCAGGGCGCCCTCCGTCGTCGCCATCGGGAGGTAATGCTCCCCCGCTGCCGCGCCGCCGTCGACGGTCACCGGGCCGGCCACGCCCATCGGTACCTGCGCCGCACCGATCATGTTCTCGACGTTGGGGTCGGCACGGTCGGCCGGGAAGCCGTACGAGCCGACGGCGTCGAGGTCGACGTCGGCGTTCGCCTCGACGAGTCGGCGGCGTGCGGCCGCCGCCACGTCGGCGTCGGCGTGGTCTTCGAGTTCGTGAAGCCGGAGGTTGCCGTCGCGGACCCGCTGGACGAGGACGTCCACGTCGTCCGAGTGGTCGGTCATGCCCGATCCGTGGCTCCCCCGGCGCCTAAGCGTTACCGGTGACCGCGGCCGCCCAAAACGTAAACCCCTCTCCCGTCCATGCCCCCGTATGGAGCTATCCAGCCCCGCCTTCCGAGACGGCGATCCCATCCCCGAGGAGTACGGTTACACCGAACGCAACGTCAACCCACCCCTGGAGATCGGCGGCGTTCCGGACGACGCCGCGTCGCTCGTTCTCGTCGTCGACGATCCGGACGCCGTCGAGCCCGCGGGCAAGATCTGGATCCACTGGCTGGTGTGGAACGTCAATCCGACGCGCAAGCGCATCCCCCAGGACTGGTCGACCGACACCGCCACCGCCGTCGAGGGTGAGAACGACTACGGCGAGATGGGATACGGCGGTCCGAACCCGCCGGACCGCGAACACACCTACCGCTTCCGGCTGTTCGCGCTCGACGACGACCTCGATCTGGCGGCGGGCGCGTCGCTCGACGCCCTCGAACGGGCGATGGAGGGACACGTCGTCGACGAGACGGCGTACGAGGGGACGTACGCCCCCTGATACGGACCGGTTGCGTCGTCGCCGACGGCGGGGGCGACGCGGGGCGGTCCTCCGCGGGATCCCGCCCCGTCGATCCGCCCCGATCCGCTCCGCTCGTACGACTTGCCGTAGTCAGAACAGGGTTCGGTTACAGGAGCCACACAGCGCCTCCTCCTTCTTGTCGACCTCGCGGACCGTCGGGGAGAAACTCATCACGCACCGCTCGTTGTCGCAGTGTTCGAGCCCGACGGTGTGGCCGATCTCGTGGACGATTTCCTTGCGCACGCGGTCGGCGAACACCTCCGACTGGGGTTTGGTGCTGATTCCGCCGTCCGAGGAGGTCTGGAGCCGGTGGGTGGAGACGACGGAGCCCTTGCCGTTGAGATACGCGAGGCCGAAGACGTAGTTCCGACGCCGGTAGTAGAGGTCCTCACCGGTGATACCGATGTTCTTCTCGCCGGTGCCGACTCGGCTCGCGAGCTCGATGAACTCCTCGGCGCGGTACTGGTTTCGACTCCGGTCGAACGCGCCGTCGGGGAGGGATTGCGTATCCTGGACTGTCACGTTGCAGTCGTAGACGGAGCGGAGCCCGGAGGAAGCCTCGCGTTTCACCTGTGCCGGAACGTCCCCGATCGGCACGATGTCGACGAGCATGAAAGGCGTTAAGCGCGGCCCCGCTATAAATATCCCGACGTGTCCGCCTCGCGAACCGACCTCGTCGCCCGCCTCGCGACCTACGACCGGCTGGTCGAGGTGGGGATCGGCCGCCGTCCGGAGGTGGCGGCCGTGCTCGCAGACGCCGACAGGACGGTGATCGCGACCGACGTCTTCGACGCGCCCGTCCCCGACGGCGTCCGTTTCGTTCGCGACGACGTCGTCGCGCGGGCGACGGGGCTGGCCGGCCCCCCCGGCGACCCCTACGACGTCGACGCCGTCTACGGCCTGAACCTCCCTGCGGAACTCCAGCGTCCCGTTCGTGACGTGGCCCACGCCGCCGGCGCCGACTGCCTGTTCACCACGCTCGGTTTCGAGGAACCCGTGATTCCGGTCGCCCGCGAGACGATCGGCAGCGAGACGCTGTACGTCACTCGACCGAGATAGTGGGTATCGTTGCCGGCGGCTCGACGCGCGTGGAGTGAGTTCCACGGATGGAAAGGCACTTGCCCCGACGCCGCCGCCACGGCATATGTACGTTGACGCGGTCGTCCTCGACATCGACGGGGTACTCGTGGACGTGGCGGAGTCCTACCGACGCGCCATCGTCGAATCCGTCGACCGGGTGTACGGGCGGACGATCGACGACGCGGCGATTCAGGCGTTCAAAGACGCCGGCGGCTTCAACAACGACTGGGAACTCACGTACGCCGCGGCGCTTTTCGTCCTCGCGAGCGACGCGGGCTACGACGCCGACGTGACGGCCTTCACCGACGCCGTCGCCGACGCCGGGGGTGGCCTCGACGCTGCGGAGGCGGTCGTTCGCGATGCCGCCGTCGACGACGCGGCCGTCTTCGACCGCTGGGACCCCGACAACCTCCGTGAGACGTTCCAGGCGCTCTATCTCGGTGCGGACCGCTATCGCGACCTGGAAGGAGGCGACCCGCCGTTCGAGACGCGGGGCTACGTCCACGACGAACCCGTCCTGGTCGAGGCGGCGACGCTGGCGGCCCTCACCGACCGCTTCGCCGTCGGCGTGTTGACGGGGCGACCCGCCGCCGAGGCCGACATCGCCCTGTCGCGAGTCGGCCTCTCGGTCCCCGACGCCCACCGGTTCACGATGGACGACTGGGCGGAGGGGAAACCCCACCCGCGGGCGCTGGTGATGCTCGCGGAGCGACTGGACGCCTCGCGGGTCGCGTTCGCTGGTGACACCCTCGACGACGTCCGGACCGCGGTCAACGCCGCGGAGGCCGACCCCGATCGGACGTACCACGGTGTCGGCGTTCTCACCGGCGGTCTGACCGGCGAAGCGGGACGGCGGGCCTACGAGGACGCCGGCGCCGCGGCGGTCGTCGAGTCGGTGAACGCCCTCCCCGACTTGCTGGAGTCGTGACGCCCGACTGGTCCCGCTTTCTCCCGGTCGCGGCCGTCCTCGTCGCCGTCGTCGTCGCCGTCGTCGGCCTGTCTTCGCCGCCCGATCCGTACACACAGCTTCGGGGGATCGTGCCGGGCGTCGTCGTCGCCCTCGCCGTCGCCTACCTGGTCGCCGTCACCGGAGAATAGGACCACTCCCGACAGTCTTACCTCGCGTGGGTCCACAATCCGCCCATGCGAATCGCACTCCTCGGTGGGACCGGCGACGTCGGTGAGGGGCTTGCCCTCCGGTGGGCCTACCACACCGACCACGAGGTCGTCATCGGCTCCCGCGACCCCGAGAAGGCCCGCGAGAAGGCGGACGAGTACGAGACCGAACTGTCGAGCCGCGGCGTCGACCGGAAGATCAACGGCTTCGAGAACGCGATGGCGGCCGACCGGGCGCGGGTGGTCGTCCTCGCGGTCCCCCCCTACCACGCGACCGACACGGTCGAGGCGGTGGCCGACTCGCTCGACAGCGAGACGATTCTCGTCACGCCCGCGACGGGGATGCAACGCGACGAGGACGGCTTCCACTACAACCGCCCCGGCGCGGGAAGCGTCACCCGCCTCGTCGCCAACGCCGCCCCGAACGACGTCCCCGTCGTCGGCGCCTTCCACAACCTCGCCGCGGGCCGGCTGGCGAATCTGGACGCCGACCTCGGCATCGACACCCTGCTGGTCGCCGACGACTCCGACGCCAAGGACCTCGTGCACCTGCTCGCCGACGGGATCGAGGGACTCCGCCCCCTGGACGCCGGTGGACTCGCCAATGCCCCCGAAATCGAGGCGCTGACGCCGCTTCTGATCAACGTCGCCACGCACAACGACGGCCTCCACGACCTCGGGGTTCGGTTCGACTAGCGGTCTCAGAACCGGTCTTCGAGCTCCGCCCGCAGGTCGTCGACCGTCGCGCCCTCCATCGCCAACAGCACGAGCAGATGGTAGACCAGATCGGCCGACTCCGCCAGTAGCTCCTCCTGATCGTCGTCTTTGGCGGCGAGAATCACTTCGGTCGCCTCCTCACCGATCTTCTCCAGCGTCGCGTTCTCCCCTTTCTCGTGGGCGAACAGCGACGCGGTGTAGGAGCCCTCCGGGAGTTCGTCTCGACGGTCCTCGATGGTGGCAAAGAGGGCGTCGAGGACGGCCTCGGGGTCGTCGGTCACGCCTCCGCCCCCGCGTCGGCGTCGGCGAGCAACTGATCGAACAGCGCGAGGCGGTGGAGCCGGTCGTCGTCGGTGAGTTCGGGGTGAAACGAGGTGGCGACGACGGGGCCGTCCCGCACCGCCACCGGCCGGTCCTCCCACGTCGCCAGCACGTCGACGGCGGGGCCAACCGCGTCGACGACCGGCGCGCGGATGAACACCGCGTGGAAGGGCTCGTCGAGTCCGTCCACGTCGAGGCCGGCTTCGAAGCTGTCGACCTGCCGACCGAAGGCGTTGCGGTCCACGCTCGCGTCGATCAGATCGAGTGTCTCGACGCGGTCGTCCCTGGCGTCGCTCGACGCGACGATCAGGCCGGCACAGGTCGCGAGAATCGGGTCACCGGCGGCGGCGTGGGCGCGAATCTCGTCGTCGATACCCTCCAGACGGAGGAGTCGGGAGATGGTCGTCGACTCGCCACCCGGGAGCGCGAGGGCGTCGCACTCGGGGACGACCCCCGACTCGCGAATCTCGACGACGTCGACGTCGCCGACGTTGGCCGTGGCGGCCGCTGCCCGTTCGATTGCGTCGACGTGTTCGCTCACGTTGCCCTGGACGGCGACGACGCCGATCCGCACCGTCATGCGGAGGGTCGGAACTGGCTCCCGGTGAGTCGCCGTGCCGGTCCGGCGATCCGCCGGTGCTTGCTCACGACCGGCATCACAGCGAGACGACGTTCAGGATCTGCACGAAGACGCCGAAGAGGACGCCGAACGCCACGATGGTCTTCGGGTCGATGCGGATGGCATTGCGGTCCTCGGCGTCGAAGTAGCGGACGAGCCCCGCACTCGACATCAGGCCGCCGCTCTGACTCCCACTCATGCTCGTTCGTGGGGTCCTCGCTCGCCTAAACGTTTCGCTCCGCCGGCGTCGACCGGCCGTTCCCGCGCCGACGGGGCGTCGGAACGGGACGGCTCGGACTCCCGAAATGCCAAACGCTTATGCGCGCTCCTCCGGAACCCGACTGACGGATCATGACCGTTCGACTGCTCGATTTCTACGCCGACTGGTGTGGGCCGTGTGACGCACAGGAGCCGATTCTCGAGGAACTGCTCGCGGACTACGAGGCTGTCGAACTGACGAAAGTCGACGTCGACCAGGACCAGGACACCGCCAACGAGTACCAGGTCCAGTCCCTCCCGACGGTCGTCGTCGAGAACGACGACGGCATCGTCGATCGGTTCGTCGGCGTTACCCAGCGCCCCGACATCGAGGACGCCCTCCAGCGCGCCGGCGTCTGAGACTGTCGCCCCTCCGCCGACCGAGACACGGGCACGTCCCTCGGAGGGGGCCCGGAGACGGGAGCGGTCGCCCGCGAATCCCCACCGTTATGACGATCGGAGCCCAACCGGGGTTTAAATGGGGCTCCTCGAAGACAAATCCCGGGCGCGGCTGTTCTACAAATACCTCTCGACGGTGTACGACCAGGTCAATCCGTTCATCTGGAACGAGGAGATGCGCGCGGAGGCGCTGGAACTCCTCGACCTGTCCCCCGACGATCGGGTGCTCGACGTCGGCTGTGGCACCGGCTTCGGCACCGAGGGCCTCCTCCAGTATACCGACGACGTGCACGGCCTCGACCAGAGCATCCACCAGATGGAGAAGGCGTTCGAGAAGTTCGGCCGCACGGACCGGGTGAACTTCTACCGCGGCGACGCCGAGCGACTCCCCTTCGCGGACGACAGTTTCGACGCCGTCTGGTCTTCGGGTTCGATCGAGTACTGGCCCAATCCAGTCGACGCCCTCGCGGAGTTCCGACGGATCGTCGAACCCGGCGGGCCGGTGCTCGTCGTCGGCCCCAACTACCCCAGCAGTTCGGTCTTCCAGCGCCTCGCGGACGCGATCATGCTCTTCTACGACGAGGCGGAGGCCGATCGGATGTTCGCCGAGGCCGGCTTCGGAGACGTCGAACACGTGACGATGGGACCGGCGTACAACCCCGACATCGCGATCACGACGCTGGCGCGGGTGCCCGACGAGTGAGGGCACACGTCACCCGTACGACCCTCACAGTTACCGCCGACAGAACCCCGGCGGCCAACGGCGCCACGCGCTACTGGACCGTCGCCGACAGCGTCGTCAGTCGCCGCCCGTCGTACCGGAGTTCGACCGTCACGCGGTCGCCCGCCACGGGCCGTGGTCGGTTCGTCGACGCGACCCGAACCGACGCACGCTCGCCCGTCTCCCACGTCGGGCCGGCCGCGGCGTTGAACGCGCCGGTCGGCCCCGGGTGGAACCCCCGCGCGGAGAAGAAGGGGATCGGGGGCTGGTGACGCAGGGGGACGCCGTCGACGCGGACGTTCACGTCCAGTCGCCGCACGTCGAGTGGCTCCCCCGCTCGGTGGGTGAGGGCGATGCGGTCGCCCTCGACCGTTAGGGTCGCGCCCGCGACGGTCGGCGCCGAGGGCAGCGCCCCGAGGCCGACGGCCGCGCCGGCGGTCACGACGGCGACGGCGACGACGAGTCCCAGGGTTGGCGCGGAGGCGACGGCACGGTCGCGCATGGGGCCGGTGGCTCCGTCACGGATGATAAACGTCGGGGTCGATCGAACTGGCGGCTGGCGTCGGCGTCGGGGTGTCCGTTCCGTTCCCACCGCCGGTTCCCGACTCTATTCGCGGGGGGGCGCCGGGATCGACGACCGCCTCGACGGTGTCACCCCGATCCTCGACGGCCACGGTGTAGCGACGGTACGGCGAGAGCGTCCAGAGGACGCCGTCGCTGCCGGTGGTGCCCACCTGTGTCGCGTCGCCCGTCTCGACCGCCACCGAGACGGTGGCGTCGATCGGTTCGCCGGTCGTCTGATCGACGACGCGGATCTGTGCGGGTCCGCCCGGATACGTCTGGTTCACCACGAGCCGAATCCGTTCCCCGGTCTCCTCGACCCGCTGGTCGGCGACCATCGACGCGAGCGGTCGCCGCTGGTGTTCGGCGTAGACGATTCGTGCGTCGCTGTCGACGAATGCAGTCAGGTCGCCCCGCCCGTGAGCGATCCGGACGGGGTAGGTCTCGCCGCCGCCGAACACCTGTGTCTGCTCTCGCGTCGTGTTCCAGATGACGGGGTAGCTCGCCGCGACGATGTCGAGTGCGACTTCGAGTTCGATGGCGTCGCCGTCGCCGTTCCGGAGGTCACCGCGGTACGCCTCGCGGAGATACGTGTCGTCGAGGATGGTCGAGACGGTGACGCTCCGGCTGCCGGTCGAGATGTAGAAGCGGTGCGGTTCGACCTCGCCTTGGAGTACGGCCTCGGCGTGTGCCCGCACCGGCCCCCTGAACGCGGAGAGTTGGTTCCCGAGCGAGGCCAACTGTCCGCGGTCGAGGTCGAACCCCGACGTGTCGGCGGCCAGCGTCTCGATGCGGTTCCGTCGCTCGTTGAGTTCCTCGGCGGCGATGCTGATACGGACGAGCGTGACGAGCAGTTCGCGCTCGTTCAACTCTCCGCGGCCGTACGCCTCGGCGGCCGTCGTCTGCCGTTCGTCGAGTTCGTCGACGTGCGATTCGAGGTCGCGGAGCGCGGTTTCGAGCCGATCCCGACGCTCCGCCGTCGTGTTCGCGGCTTCGATGCGCTCGACGAGCGTCTTCGTCCGGAGATGATCGGTCATCGCGTTCGTCGACAGTCCGACCGCTGGCCCCAGGTCGACGTACTGTTGGTCGACGCTCCAGCGGTCGACCGCCGTCGGTGGTGTGTCCAGGACGTTTATCTGCTGGCGCGGGGCGTCGCCGTCCGTCTGGGCGACGGAGGTCGACGGATCGAGGGCCGCGGGCGGCGGACCGCCGTCGGTGGCCGTGCGGGCCTCGCTCGTCGCTTCGGGGAGGCCGCCGGTCGCCCCGACCACGGCGGAGCAGACGAGGAGGGCGGCCGCGATGACGGGGAGGGCTCTCATCGGACGACGGTACACCTGCCGGCTACTAAAAGCTCGCCTTCCACCCCGCGTCTGACGCCCGCTATCCTCCCAACAGGCGCTCTCCACCGATGGAAAGCGTTTTGCCGTCCCATCGAGACGCACGAAGTAATGCGGATCGCCGCGCTCCTCGCCCTCCTCGTCCTCCTGACCGGAGCGGTTCCCGCGACAGCGTTCGCCGACGGCGGGGCTCCCGCCACAGCCACCGATCCGGCCGCGTCCGAGCCGTCGCTCTCGGGGGACCGGCCGGCACTCGCCGGTCCGTCGCTCGCCCGTATCGACGCGCCCCTCGTTACGGAACTGTACATCGCCCCCGATCCCGGCGGGAGCGCCCGCTGGACGGTCGCGGTCCGCTACAACCTCTCGACCGCGAGCGACCGTGCCGCGTTCGCCGACTACGGCCGCGAGTACGAGGCCGGCGACGCCGACGTGGGTCTCGAACTGGCCTTCTTTCGATCGCTCGCCGGCGAGGCCAGCCGCGAGACCGGCCGCGAGATGGTGATCCGGAACGCGAACCGGACCGCGAGCGTCGAGAACGGCACCGGCGTCCTCCGCCTCTCTTTCACGTGGACGAACTTCGTGACCGACACCGAGGCCGGGTTCGAGATCCGGGACGCGGTGTTGATGCCCGGGAATCGGACCTGGCTCACGTCCATCGGCCCCTCGCAGCGGCTCGTCGTCGAGACGCCCGAGGGCTACCAGGTGACCGACACGCGGTTCGGTCTCGACAACGGCTCGGTCGTCGTGGAGGGCCCCCACACCTTCGGGGAGCCACTCTCGATTTCCTATCAGCGGACTGCGGTGGACCCGGACCCCGATTCCGGCCCGCCGTGGTCGCTGATCGCCGGCCTCCTGCTCGTCGGCTTGCTCGCGCTCCTCGTGGTGTACGTGCGCCGGTCCGACGTGGTCGTCACGGACGACCGGACCGACACGGTCGAGTCCGATCCGACGGCCACGGCCGGCGCCGGGACGGCACCCGGCCCCGACGGTGAGGATGCGGATGCCGGTGACGAATCGGCGTCGGTATCCGAATCCGAATCCGAATCCGAATCCGAATCCGAATCCGAATCCGAATCCGAATCCGAGACGGACGACGGGACCGACGAGACGGACGTCGATCCGACTCTCCTCTCGGACGAGGAGCGCGTCGAGCGTCTCCTCGTCCGGAACGGGGGGCGGATGAAGCAGGCGCGGATCGTCAAGGAGACCGGCTGGTCCGACGCCAAGGTCTCCCAGTTGCTCTCGACGATGGCCGAGGACGGGCGCGTGGAAAAACTCCGGCTCGGCCGCGAGAACCTCATCTCGCTCCCCGACGAGGAACCGTAACGGGCTTCGCAAAACGTTTACCCCCCGCACCGGAAGATCCTTCACATGAAGGTTCTCGTGACCGTCAAGGAGGTCACCGACGTCGCCGACGACTTCGAAATCGAGGGACTCGCGATCCCCGAGACGTACCTCGAGTACGATCTCAACGAGTGGGACGACTACGCCGTCGAGGCCGCGGTCCGGATCGCGGAGGATCGCGAAGACGACGTGGAAGTGGTCGCCGTCACCGTCGGCCCCGAGCGAAGCGAGGAGACGATCCGCATGGCGCTGGCGAAAGGCGTCGACCGCGCGGTTCGCGTCTGGGACGACGCGCTCGCGGACGCGGATCTGCTCGACCCGACGACGACCGCGCGGCTGCTCGCGGCCGTCGCCGAGCGAGAGGACCCAGACCTCGTGCTCTCGGGGGTCCAGGCCGCCGACGACGGCTTCGGCGCGACTGGCGTCGCACTCGCCGACCTGCTCGATATGGGGTGGGCCGCCGTGGTGAACGACTTCGACCTCGACGCCGGTGAGGGCGAGGCCGCCGTTCGCCGCGAACTCGAAGGCGGCGTCGAGGAACTGACGACCGTCTCCCTTCCCGCGGTGTTGACGATCCAGACCGGTATCAACGAGCCGCGCTACGCCAGCCTGCGGGGGATCCGACAGGCACAGCGCAAGGAACTCACCGTCCACTCGCTCGCCGACCTCGGTCTCGATCCGGCTGTCGTCGACGACGATCTGACGCTCTCCGGGATGGCGAAACCCGAGAGCGAGTCGGCCGCCACGCTGTTCGAGGGAAGCGCCGGGGAGACGGCCGCCGAACTCGAGACAGTCCTGCGGGACGCGGGGGTGGGCGCGGAATGAGCGACGTGCTTGCCGTCGCCGACCACCGCCGAGGCGAGCTTCGGTCGGTGAGCTACGAGCTCCTGACCGCGGGCCGGGAGCTCGCCGACGCGATGGACGGGGAGCTCCACGCCGCCGTCGTCGGCGGCGACGTCGAGCGATTCGCCGACAGGCTCGACTGCGAGGGGGTCGACGCCGTCCACACCGTCGCCGAGGGCGAAGAGTTCAACCACGACGTGACCGCCGCTGCGGTGACGGCCCTCGCCGACGCCATCGATCCCGATGCCGTCGTGATGCCGAACAGCGTCAACGGGCTGGACTACGCTCCGGCGGTCGCAACCCGACTCTCCGTACCGCTCGCCACCGACGCCGTCGCTCTCGACTACGACGACGACCTGACAGTCACCCGCGAGATGTACGGCTCGAAGGTCGAGACGACCGTCGAGGTGACCGACGAGCCGGTCGCGCTCACGATCCGCGAGGGCGAGTGGGCGGCCGCCGACGGCGTCGGTGACGCCGCCGTCGAACCGTTCGCGGTCGACGTCGACGAGTCGTCGATTCGGTCGACGGTCCGGGGCTTCGAGGAGGTCGGCGCCGGTGACGTGGACATCGGCGAGGCCGAGTTCATCGTCTCGGCCGGCCGCGGCATCGAGGAGGAGGAGAACCTCGAACTGATCGAGGAACTGGCCGCGGCGCTTGACGCGACGGTTGCGGCGTCGCGGCCCATCGTCGACAACGGCTGGCTGCCGAAAAACCGGCAGGTCGGCCAGTCGGGGAAGGTCGTGACGCCGACGGTCTATCTCGCCATCGGCATCTCCGGAGCGGTCCAGCACGTCGCGGGGATGAAAGGCGCCGACACGATCATCGCGATCAACACGGATCCCGACGCGCCGATCTTCGACATCGCGGACTACGGCGTCGTCGGCGACCTGTTCGAGGTCGTCCCCGAACTGATCGAACGGTTCGAATAGCGTCACGTACTTGCCGCGCCCGTCCTTTGACCGGACGATGGAGTACCTGGATCGCCGCGTCGGGCTGGTGAACGACCGGTTGGAGTCGATCGTCGAGGCGGTCGAGCCGCCGGAGCTCGCGGCGCAACTCGATCACGTCGCGCTCTCGGGCGGGAAGCGGGTCCGACCGGCCGTGACGGTGCTCACCTGCGAGGCGGTCGGCGGCACGCCGACCGACGCCGTCGACTTCGCCGTCGGGATCGAACTCGTCCACAACGCGTCGCTGGTGATCGACGACATCATCGACCGCTCGTCGGTCCGCCGGGGGACGCCGAGCGCGTGGGAGGCGTTCGGACACGGCCCGGCGATCGTCGCCAGCGACGGCCTGCTCGGCGAGGCCTTCTCGCTGTTCTCGGGGAACGAACGCGCCATGCGCATCGTCGCGGAGGCGATGGTCGAACTCGGCGAGGGCGAAGCGACGGAGCTGGTCGCCCGCCCCGCGAACGAGGCGGAGTACATGGAGCTCGCCAGACGGAAGACGGGCGTCCTCTTCCGGGCCGCGGCGGAACTCGGCGCCGTCGCAGGGGGGGCCGACGCCTTCACCGTCGAGTCGCTCGGCGACTACGCCGAACGCGTCGGCGTCGCCTTCCAGATCCGTGACGACGTGTTGGACACCACCGCGGACGCGGCGGACCTCGGCAAGCCGACGGGACAGGACGCCGAGATGGACCGTCCCTCGCTGGTGCAGGTGACGGACCTCTCGCCCGAGGCGGCGAACGACCGCGCCCAGCGCGAGTCGGACCGCGCGCTCGCGGCGCTGTCGGCCGCCGAGACCGAGGACGTCGACGCCGTCGACTATCTGCAGGATCTCGCGGAGTTCGTCGTCGTGCGCGAGCGCTGATCCCGTGGCCGACTCGCCGAGCTACGGGTCAGGTCGGATCGACGCCCGTCGGGTACCGCGCCTCCGCCAGCGCGAAGGTGAGCGTGCTCAGGACGCCCAGCAGGGTCCCGGCGGTGAGCGCCACCGCGAGGTCGGTGAGGGTGAGCGCGGTGACGCCGGGAACGGGCGGGAGCAGGAACCCCGAGACGGCATAGAGGACGATGGCGATGGCGACGACGTAGAAGGGCGCGTTCAGGTAGCGCCACTTGAACCGATCGGACAGACACTCGTCGGTCACCTGGCCGAGACTGCTGGTGATGCCGGCGGCGGCGAACCACCTGATCGCGCCGTTGACCAGCGCCGCGAGCACCGTCACGGCGGAGGGTGAGCCCGCAACGTTTGCCTCGACGGTCCGGAGCGTCTGGACCCCCTCGGCGCCGCCGACGACCAGCAACGCCGCGGCGACGACGTACGTGATGATCGTCACCCGGCCGGCGTAGAGGAGATTTCGGGCGCGGTCGGCGACCTCGTCGACCGTCGATTCGAGGCCCAGCCCCCGGAACAGCGTGTAGAGCCCCAGCAGCGCGGAGATGAGGCCGAGGACGGCCGCCCCGGGAACGTCGAAGAAGGTGGCGATGGTGACGAACGGGTAGATGAGCAGGAGGATACCGAGTGGCACCAGCAGGGTGCCACGAGTCTCGGGGTCCGCGAGCACCTGCTTTACCGTGTAGTACATCGACTCCAGGTTCTGTGCCTGCCGGACGACCACCCGGCGGACGCTGTCGATGGGCACCCGCGACCGGATCACGGGGAGCACCGACTCGTCCTGTGCGCCGTCGGTGATGACGATCGCGCGGACGGCTTCGCCGGTCGAGAGTCCCGCGAGCACCGTATCCACCTCCTCGCCGACCGCCCGCGTCGCCCGCACCTCGCTGCCCTGGAGGCCGGTGACCGCGGCGACCTCGACCTCCTCGGACTCGCTCTCGCGGAGGTCCTCGAGGACGTGCAGCCCCTGAAACATCACGTTCACGTCGGAGTCCTCGGGGTCCGCCGTGGCGAGGGCGACGGCGGCGTCCCGGACGGCCTCCCTACCGACGACCGGTGTCTCGATGCCGGTCTTGCGGCCGAGGTCGTCGTCGAGGTCGACACAGAGCACGAGGAGCACGACCGGGGGTAGGTCACCCGGATATTTTTGTTTTCGGGGACGGGGTCGGTCGTCCCGGACGTCGCCGTCGCGGACCGCTATCGCGTCTCGCGGCCCCCGCCGAGCGGGCCCCGCACACCCTCGTCGGATCCGGCCGGGTCGGGTCGGGTCGGGTTACGTCAGGAAGAAGATCAGAACGCTGACCGCCACCGCGACGAGGATGATGACGGCGGCGAGGGCACCCCCCATCGAGACGACGGCGTTGGCGTGGCTGGCGAGCGTCTCCGTGCGGTCGTTGCCGAACACCGTCACCGTCGCGCGCTCGGTGGCCAGTCCCGCCTCGACCGGTTCGAGGTCGTCGACCGCCGCCGTCACCAGTCGTTCGATCGTCGCCACGAACTCGCCGTGGTCGATGGCCGACCCGATCTGGTTGTCCGCCTCGACCGTGTTGACGATGTGCGTGTCGGTCGTCATCACCTCGGCGGCGTCTATCGGTCCGCGAGCGGTCACCGCGTCGACGACCCGTCCCCGGAGTCCGGGAACCATGTTGTTGCCGTCGACGAGGACGTACGCGGTGTGCTGGTTGCCGACCTCGACGACCGCCACCCGGATTCCGAGGGGTCCGACCCCGTCGAGTGGGTCCCAGTCGGTGCGGTCCCAGGCGACGCCCAGTCGGACCGGGCCGGTCGGTGCTTCGCGCAACCGCTCACCGGCCTGGTTCGCGGCGGTGAGCATGTCGAACGCACGCTGGCTCCCGGGGGTGACGTGGCCGAGGTCCTCACCCTGCAGGCCGTTGTTGGAGTTGTGGGCGTCGACGAGGAGCACGTCGTCGAGGCCGGCGGTCCGGGCCTCGGCGGCCGCGGAGAGGCCGACACCGTACTCCACGTCGTCCGCGAATCCAGGGGCGAACGTGGAGACGAGGAGCGCGTCGTCACCGAAGGCCTGCCCGAGTATCGACGCCTCGCCCGACCGCGTACGGACGCTCCGCGTCGCCTCCCGCGTGTACGTGAGGTTCTCCTCCGCCGCGCCGATGGCGTCGATGATCGAGTCCACCTCGCGCTCGGTGACGAGGTTGAAGTCGTGTCCGGCGGTGGCGTGGGGTGGAAAGACGAGGCCGTCGGTGTGTTTCGCGACGCGGACCGGGAAGTTCCCCCCGCCAATCTCGCCCATCGGCCCGGGGTGGATCATCGGCAGGACGAACTGCGCCTTCTCGGTGCCGTCGCGACGGCGGAAGGCGAGCACCGTCACGGGGACGACCGCTTCCTCGCCGAGTTTCTCGAAGAAGTCCTCGAGTTCGCGGGAGCCTTCGGCGACGTGGCCGACGAAGCCACGGATGAAATCGAGGACGGAGACGCCCAGGCTCCGCTGCCAGGGCCGATCGATCACCCGGATGAAGGTGTAGACGGCCGCGGCGTAGACGACACAGGTGACCGCGAGCAGCTGGAAGTGGTTGGGGCCGATCACCCAGAGTTCGGGCGGCGCCTCGGAGGCTCGCGAGAGATACGGCATCAGGTAGGCGTCGAGGAGCGGCCCCCCGAGTTCCAGAAACCGGACGGTGCCGCTGTAGACGAACAGGAAGATCGCGGCGACGACGGTCTGGAGGCTGGCGGGCACCGCGGCGATGAGCAGCGACGACTGCGAGACGGCCATGACGACCAGCAGGCGGAAGGCGAAAATGGAGGCGAGCGCGACGACCAGCGCGTCGTAGACGAACGTCTGGCCGAGCGGCGTGAGCAGGGCGACGATGCCCGCACCGATGACGATGGCGACGAGGATGAGTTCACAGAGCAGCGCCAGCAGCGACGACCGGTTCGGGGTGAGCTTCCCCCCGACTAGGCGGTCGACACCGGTCGTCCCGACGGAGGCGATGACTGTCGGTAGCCCGATGAAGAAGATACCCTGCCAGGCGTCCCGTCCGAGGATGAGCAGGTTGCGCCAGGTGGGCGACCCCGTGCCGGAGTCGAAGGCGGCGATGCCGGCCAGCGCCGCGATGGCGAGCGCGAAGCCGAGGCTGGCGTACCAGCTGGGCGCGGTGAAGATGTACCGCGAGAGGCCCGCCAGGTCGGACTGGGTCGCTGTCATCGCTGGGCCGGACGGGACGGGGCGTGGTAAATCCCTTCCATCGTCGCGTCGGTGTCCCCGCTCACCGGTGCCGACGTACGGGTGTGGTCGTCACCGACAGCGCTCGATGAAGTTCGCGAACAGTTCCTCGCCCTGTTCGGTGTGGGCCACCTCCGGGTGCCACTGGACGCCGTAGTGGTCGCGGTCCGCGTCGCTCATCGCCTCGATGTCGCAGACGTCGCTCGTCGCGGTGTGGGTGAATCCGGGAGGCAGTTCGGTCACCTCGTCGGCGTGGCTCGCCCACACGCGCGTCTCGGGGGCGAGCGAGCCGACGACGGGGTCGTCCGCGTCGACGATCCGTACCGTCACGTCGGCGTAGCCGCCGTAGTCGCCGGAATCGACCGCGCCGCCGAGTTCGGTCGCCATGATCTGCATCCCGAGACAGATTCCGAGCACCGGGACGTCCATCTCCAGATACTCCCCGCAGCGACCGATCCGATCCATGTCGGGTCCCCCCGAGAGCACGAGGCCGTCCACGTCGAGGTCGGCGGGCGGCGTGGTGTTGTCGACGATGTCGGTATCCACACCCGCGTCCCGGAGCGCCCGGTGCTCCAGATGTGTGAACTGCCCGTGGTTGTCGACGACGACGATTCGAGTCATTACGCCGTGGTAGTTCGGTAGCGCGTAAAAACGGCTCGGATATCAGCGCTCCTCGCGCCCGTCACGCTCGGCGGCCGTCCGGAAGCCGAACTCCGCCTGCTCTTTGCTCCGGCGCTTTTCGCGGGCCGCGAGCGCCTCCGCGTCCGGATTCACGTCGTCGTCGAGTCGCGCCCACCCCGCGTGGACCTTCGCGTGACACCAGCGACAGAGCGCGACCGTAATCTCGTGGGCGGGGTCGTCCGCGTCGCGCGATCCGTACGACAGGTGGTGTTCCTCCAGAAGGGGGCGGGTGTCCTCGTGGGCTATCCGGACCTCCTCGAGCCCACAGCGGCGACACTCTCGGCCGTCGGTCGTCGAGCGATAGTGCGGGCAGTCCGGCCAGTCAGCGTCGCCGGCGACGACGCAGTCGTAGTCGTCGTCGCGGCGCGCGGCCGCGAAGCCGGGGTCGTCGCCGGCCGACGGCCGGCTGTCGTCGGCCTCCGGCCGACTGCCCGAGGGACTGTGTCCCTCGCTGCTCGGGGGACGTCGTCCCCCGCTGTCGTCGGCGCATTCGAGGGCGAACCGGCACTTCCCGTCCGAGGTGAGGTGGTCACAGCGGTCCGCGTAGGCGTAGGGGTCGTCCACCCCGACCGGCGTGCCCGTGGGCGTCCGCTCCATGCTGGGACGATGGGCACAGCCCCACATCAACCTGTTTCGCTACGGCTCGTAGCCCGCGTACTCCATCAACTGCGCGAAGATATCGGAGTCCATCGCCGACTCGTAGACGATTCCGCCGACCATCCCGCCGGGGTAGGAGTTCCCGTTCATCGCGTGGCTCACCTTGTGACAGTGCATGAGGTAGATGCCGGGGTCGGCGTCCGCCTCGAACTCGACGGTCTTGCGCTCCGCGGGTGCCAAATCGAGGATGTCCTGTTCGTACTGTGCGACCTCGGGGATTTGGGAGCCGTCCTTCTCGACCACCCGGAACCGGTGGTTGTGGGTGTGGAGCGGGTGGTTCATGTAGCCGTTGTTGGCGAAGTGGATCCGGACACGGTCCCCCTGCGAGACGAGGACCGGCGAGCCGTCCTCGGGATGTAGCGTCCGCGGCGCCGCCCGGCCGTTGATGGTGAACACGTCTGGGGAGCGGTCCCGCGGACTGTAGCTCACGTCCTGGCCGGCCATCTGCCGGTTGAGCCGCGAGTCCCAGTCTTTCACCGTCATGAACAGTTCCTGGTCGGCCGGTTCGTACCCCTCCGGATCGACCCGGAAGACCCCGTACATCCCCATGTCGATGTGGCGGTGGGTCTGGTAGTGACAGTGATAGAGGTGCGTCCCCGGCACGTTCGCCGGAATCTCGTAGGTGTGTTTCTCGCCGGGCATCACCGTGATGCCGGTCGTCGTCGGGACGCCGTCGTTCTCCCACGTCTTGCGGACGCCGTGGAAGTGGACGGTGTGGGGCATGTCGGCGTCGGTGTTGTCGAGGGTCACCTCGATGTCCTCGCCCTCCGTCGTCCGGATAATCGGGCCGGGAACGCTCGGCTCCCGGTCGTCGGCCTGCCACGCCCAGACTCGCGGCAACTCGACGGGACCGCCCATCGCGTCGCCGGGGTGGACCGGGAGCGTCGAGGTGACCGAGCGGAGCGTCACCTGGTTGTTCTGCTCCGTGACGTCGACCACCTGTGGCTTGCCCGCTGCCGGGAGCGACGGGGTCGACTGCTGGGCCGCCGTCGCCGCTTCCGCACGCGAGGGATCGTTGGTCGGCGCGGCACAGCCCGCGAGTCCGAACGTGCCGGCCGCACCGGTCGCCTTCATGAACCGTCGACGCGAGAGCTTCGTTCCGGGTGCTCCAACCTGATTCGTCATAACGACTAATCGTCCGTCTGCGGGGGACAAGCCCCCCTCGACGGTTCTCGACGGACGGCAACGCTGTCGCGAAACCCCGAACCGGTTCGGGGAGTATAAGTACCGGTTACTGACGGCGGTCGTCGTCGACGTCACGACGCGCGGCGCGTTCGGCTGCCGACCGATCCATCACCTCACGGTCGTCGTGCTCGGCCCGGACCAGCGTGTAGAGAACGAGCGGCGCGCCGACGCCGACCAGGACGAAAAGGAGGACGACGCCCGCAGCCTCGGACATCAGCCCAGGAACACGTCGACGATGTCGCTTCCCCCCGAGCCGGTGTCGCGGTAGAGCTCCGAGTAGCCACACGACGTACACGACACCACCCGGAAGGAGTTGGTCTGGATGTCGAACATCTTGCTAAGGCCGCCGCCGGTGGTCGAAATCGTTCCCACGTCCGTCTCGGTATGGCCACACTTCGGGCAGCCGCGGTCGTCGGTGTCCATACCGGTTCGCACTGGTGCCGCCGGGTAAAGCGTCACGGAGACTCAAACGCCCGTTTGGGCGACGGCCGGTCGGCGCCGTGACGACGGCCCGCGCTACGAGTAGTCCTCGTAGATGGCGTCGGCGTCGTTGGCGTTGCGGTCGGCGAGATAGCGCAGGTCGTCGGTCACCTCTTCGTACGCCTCCGCTTCCGCCGGGAAGTCGTCGAGCAGTTCGTCGAACCGATCTTCCACGTCGCTCAGTACGTCGTAGGCCCGGTCGGCCGTGTCAGCGGCTTGGTCGGTCCGCCCCTCGTCGATTTCGTCGCGAGCGCGGACCAAAATCGAGAGACCGTTCTCCAGATCCGCGACCCCGTCGCCGAGCGACCCGAGGACGTCCGCCTCGGCGTTCAGCTGCGAGACCTTCCGTTCGTACTCGCTCTCGCCGACGGCGTCGAGAACCGCCGCGTCCGCGGTGTCCATCTCCTCCCGGATCGTCGTCGTCGGGTCACCCACCTCCTCGGCAGCGGTCTCGACACGCTCGACGTCGTCCGACGCGGCGTCCAGGTCGTCGTTGTCCATGTGCCCGTACGCCTCCGTGAGCGCACGGTGGCCGTCGATGAGCCACGACTGGGCGTCGGTCGCCTGCGTGAGGAACCGCTGCATCGCGTCCAGCGACTCGACGGTCGCACGCTGTTCGTCGGTCGTCGCCTCGGCTTCGGCCTCCGCGAGCGTCCGCGGGATGCCGTTGAGCCGCAGGAGTACGTCCCGCGCTCGGAACGACTCCGCGTCGGCGGTCACGGACAGGAGGTCGTCCGTGACGCCGCCGGTGTAGAGGTAGACGGCCTCGGTGAGCTGGCTCCGGGCGTCGTCGATCAGCTCCGTGGCCGCCTCGGACGCCTCGGGCTCGGGCGTGGCCGTCGGCTCCGGCGTCTCCGTCGGGGTCGGTTCGGGCGTGGCCGTCGGTTCGGGCGTGCCGGTCGACGTCTCCGTGGCGGTCGGCTGGCTCCGCTGGCCGCCGAAACAGCCGGCCACGAGGGGGGTCAGGGCGACGAGGAACGCGCGTCGATCCATACGCCAGCCTGCGCGCGGATCGGGTAAAACGTATCGATACTGTCAGACGTACGTTAGACGGTATCGAGCGGATAACGGGTCGTGAAAACCGTCTGTGCGACGTACGTCATACACATATCAAATATAGATAAAAATCTATAGGTCGGCGAAGCCGTACGGATTCGGACGATGAGCCGCTCTCTCACCTCCGGCGCCGTCCAGTTGCGGGCCGTCGCGCTCGTGGTCCCGTTGCTCGCCGGCGTCGCCGCGTGGAACGTCCTGCTCAACACACTCTTCGTACGGTCCGGGCTGGCGGCGTCCTTTCGGATCGCCTACGAGCCGACCCTCCCGCTCACGGCGCTCGGCGCGGTCGGCGGGCTGGCCGCCGCCACCGTCGCCGTGGTCGCGACGCTGGCGGCGCTGGCACGGACGTTCGCGCCCGACGCCGACGCGCTCGGTGTGAGCGAGACGCTCGGCGAGACGGCGCTCGTCTACGCCCGTGCCGTCGTCGTCGCCGTCGGCGGCAGCGTCGCCGCGGGTGTCGGCCTCGGCCTCCTGGTGGTCCCCGGCCTCCTCGTGCTCGTTCACCTCCCGCTGGTCTTCGTCGCCGTCGCAGCCGACGGCGACTCGATCGGTCGGGCGGTCGGTCGGACGTGGACGCGGGCCCGCGGCTCTCGCGCCCGCACCGCGGCCGTCGGCCTCGCCGTCGTTGCCGTCCCCGCCGCGTTCGCGGTCGTCGCCTCCCTCGCGGACCTCCTCCCCCCGCTCGCCGAACTCGCGCTCGGCGTCCTCGTCACAGCCGTCGCGGCCGCGGCCGGCATCGCCGCGTTCGTCGCCCTTGCCGACTCGATGGACGGATCGAGCGGCGGGGCCGCTCGGACCGACCGGGTCGCTCCGTCGACGTCCCGCCAGCTGTAGGTTCTTTACTCTCGCGCCGCAGGTATCGGTATGGCTCGCATCGTCCACCGTTCCGACGACGGGGAGCGCGTCCTCGCGGACGAAGTGACCGTCGCCGACTCGTTTCTCGCCAGGGCCCGGGGGCTCATGTTCCGCCGGTCGTTCCCCGCCGGATCGGCGCTCGTCTTCCCGTTCGGCACCGCCGGTCCGCGGACGCTCCACATGGTCGGCGTCCCGTTCGACATCGACGCCGTCTGGCTCCGAGAGCGACGGGTCGAACGCGTCGCCCGCCTGTCGGCGTGGACAGGAGTCGGGCGGGCGGCGGGGGACACGGTGATCGAACTCCCCGCCGGCGCCGCCGATGGTGTCTGCGAGGGCGACGCCGTCCGGGTCGCCGGCGAGTGAGGAGGCGTCGGCACGGAGATTTATCTTCCCCGGCGTTCCGGGGATGGTATGGACATCCGTGCCAACGACGAGACGGAGATGGTCGAAGCGGTCCCCGACGTCTACCTCTCCCAGCTGGCTGCGGGCGAGAACACGAGCGTCCAAGGCTACGTCATCGACCCCGGCGCCGAGGTGCCGGAACACAGCCACCCCCACGAGCAGGCGGGGTACGCCTGGCGCGGCGAGGCGGTCTTCGTTCTCGAAGGCGAGGAGCGCGTCGTCTCGGCCGGCGACTCCTACGTCATCCCGGGTGGGAAGCCCCACAGCGTCGAGAACCGCGGCGACGAGCCGTTCGAAGGGGTCGACGTGTTCAGCCCCCCGCGGACCGACCCGGACTGGAAGGATTAACCCTCGCGCCGCAGCCGCCGGACCACGAACGACTCGTCGAGTTCGCCGAGGAACTCGCCGAGCCGCGGTCCCTCGGTGTCGTCGAAGAAGAGCCGGTAGCCCGCGGCGAAGAAGTCACCCACCTCGATCCCGTGCTCGCGGGCGGTCTCGTACATCCGCCCCTGGATCGCCTCGCCGTCGTGTCCCTCGGCGACGAAGTCGGCGAGGTCGTCGAGCGCCGCGGCCACGTCGTCGTCGAACGCCGTCTCGGGGAGGTCCGCCTGGAGCCGGTAGTTGTAGGCGTTGTCCATGCGCTCGGCCCACGTTCGCGCGCGCTCGACGCGGGCGAGCGCCGCCTCGACCGCCCACTCGGGCGTGTCGTCGTCGACGAAGCCCTGGTTGCGGGCCATCCGCACCCGGAGTTCGCGGTCGTCGGTCATGCCCAGAACGGCGGCGAAGGTGTAGGGGAGGCGTACACGCTCCTCGCGAACCTCCTCGACGAGGAGGGGATAGGCCCGTTCGGCGAGCGGTTCGAGGTCCTCGTCGGCCTCCTCGCCGAAGTAGACGCGCTCGAAGCGATCGAACTCGTCGACCAACAGATCGATCCGCTCCACGTCGAAGTCCTTGGCGCGCTTGGGGTTGCGGACGAAGAAGTACCGCAGCACCTCGGGTTCCAGCAGGGCGAGCACCTCGTCGACCGTCACGACGTTGCCCGCCGAGGAGGAGAGGGGGTCGCCGTTGAGCGTGAACCACTCGTAGGTCATCGGGACGGGTGGTTCGACGTCGAGCACCCGTCGTGCGATCTCCTCGCCGCTGGGCCAGGAGCCCTCGGCGTGGTCTTTGCCGAAGGGCTCGAAATCGACGCCGAAGACCGTCCACTGTGCCGGCCACTCGAAGCGCCAGGGGAGTTTACCCTCCCGGAGCGTGGCGGTCCCCTCGTGCCCGCAGCCGTCGATGTGGTCGCCGCCGGCGTCCAAGCCGGAACACCGGTAGTCGACCGTCCCCGCCACCAGGTCGACGCCGCGCACGTCCTGAGTGAGGCGGTCACACTCCGAACACTGGGGCATGAAGGGGACGTACTCCGCTCCGACGCCGTCCTGGTATCCGGCGAGCACCTCGCGGGCGAGGTCCCGCTTTTCCAACACCTCGCGGGTGACGGCCTCGAACTCGCCGGACTCGTAGAGTTCGGTGTTCGACACCAGATCCACCTCGACGCCCACGGCCTCGGCGCTCCGGGCCAGCAGGTCGGTGAAGTGCGCGCCGTAGGAGTCGTGGTCGCCGAAGGGATCGGGAATGTCAGTGTAGGGCTTCCCGAGGTTACGCCCGAGAGCGCCGGCGTCGACGTCGCCGAGGCCGACGAGGTTCCAGTCCGAGTCGGCGAGCGTCCGGGGCACGCTCCGCAGGGCGTCGCGGTCGTCGCTCGTGAACACCTGCCGGACCTCGTGGCCGCGGTCACGGAGAACCGCCGCGACGAAATGCCCGCGCATGATCTCGTTGAAGTGACCGAGATGCGGGACGCCCGAGGGCGAGACACCTCCCTTGATGACGATCGGGTCGTCGGGGTTCCGTGCCTCGATCTCGTCGGCGACGTCGTCGGCCCAGAAGGCGTTGTGCGTCATGCCCACTGCTCCGGTTCGACGTCACAGCCCGCGGGCACCACGTCGGTCCCGGAGTGTTCGCCCCGGAGGACGGCGGTCGCGATCCGCTCGGGCTCGGTGCCGTCTAGAACGATCGTCCGCATCTTCGAGCGCTCGATGAGTTTCGCCGCCAGCAGATCGACCGGGGCCGACGCGCCGGCACCGCGGCTCATCGGGGCGACGAGGTCGACGAGTTCCCCACCCGTGAGCCGGGCGTACTGCTCGGCGTCGGGGTCCCCCTCCGGATCGGCGCTGAACACGCCGTCGACGCTCGTGGCGTAGACCAGCAGGTCGGCGTCGACGTACTCCGCGAGCGCCGCGGCGACGGCGTCGGTGGTCTGCCCGGGCATCACCCCACCCATGACGGGCACGTCGCCCCGGCGAAGCGCCTCGCCGGCTGCCTCGTAGTCGTGTGCCGGTGAGGGGGCCGAGATACCGTCGAGCGCCGAGATGAGCAGGCGGGCGTTGATCCGCGTCACGTCGATACCGATCTGATCTAGCTGTACTTCGTTGGCACCGAGGTGTCGCGCCGTCCCGATGTAGTCGCGCGCGACGCCGCCGCCGCCGACCACCGTTCCAACCTCACAGTCCGCCTCGACGAGGCGTTCGACCGCCGCCGCGTGAGCCGCGACGCGGTCGGCGTCGAGGTCGGGGGCGAGGACGCTCCCGCCGATAGAGATGACCACTCGCATTGCCCTTCGGTAGCCCCGATGCCGGCTTAAGGGTTGTCAAGCCGTCAGCGTTCGGTACTCGTCCGCGTGGCCCGCGCCCCGTCGAGACACAGTTAAGGGTCCGGGTCCGCTTCTCGACGGTATGAAGACGCTCAACCTCGTCGGCCCCGGCGCTGTCGATCTGGCCGATCGACTGGTCCCGCGGCTCGACGGTCGAGTCGCGACCGTGGAGACCCTCCCCGAGACGGCCGCCCGCGACACCGACGCCGGCGCGGCCTACGGACTCTCGAGCGACGGGTCGTGGATCGGTGCGGGTGACGGCCGGTCGCTCCCCGAACTGCTCGATTCGCTGGTTCCCGACTTCGATCACGCTCTCACCGTTGGGTTCGACGACGTCGAACTCCCGACGGTCGTCGTCGGCGACGCCGAGGCGGCCGGCGACGTGGTGGCGACGGTCGACGACGCCGACGCGACACTCGAATCCGTCCTCGACGCCGTCGCCGACCTGGATCCGCGTGTCACCCTCGAATCGCTCGTCGAGCGCGCGAAGGCCTCGCCCCTCGCGAAGCGCTCCGGCGCCATCGCGACGTTCACCGGGCGCGTCAGGGTGAAAGACAGCGAGGACGACGACCCGACGACGCATCTGGAGTTCGAGAAGTACGAGGGCGTCGCCGCCGACCGGATGCGGACAATCCGCGAGGAACTCGAAGCTCGCGAGGGGGTGTTCGAGGTGCTGATGCACCACCGGACCGGCGTCATCCGCGAGGGCGAGGATATCGTGTTCGTCGTCGTCCTCGCCGGCCACCGCGAGGAGGCGTTCAGCACGGTTCAGGACGGCATCAATCGGCTCAAAGACGAGGTACCGATCTTCAAGAAGGAGTCGACGACCGACGAGGAATTCTGGATTCACGAGCGGTCCTGAACCCCGATAGCCGCCCGTTCTCGTCGCATATATTTTCTAGAATAAATATTAGAATAGAATTAATAGGATTGCGTATAAACTGTCTAAGTGTCTCGTAAAACGTCCTGAACATTTCACGAAACCCGCCGATCGGGTAAAACCGGCCGAACTGCTCCGAACGTTCCTCCCTTTATAACATCCTCCGGGGTGTACGGCTGATCGAGGCGACAACCCATGAGCGCAACTGCAGATCCCTCCACCGAAGCCGACGACAGCGCGTCTAAAGAGGAGCGCCTGAAGGAGTACCTGCTCTCGAAGGCCCAGGACGGTGACCTCTACTTCAAGAGCAAGTTCATCGCCGACGAGGTCGGTCTCTCGCCGAAAGAAATCGGCGCCCTGATGGTCAAACTCCGCGACTCCGCGTCCGATCTCTCCGTCGAGAAGTGGTCGTACACGAGCGCGACCACGTGGCGAATCGAACCCGCGTAGGCTTGCTCGGCCGCCTGGTCCCCGCCACGAGCGTCGGACCTCGCTTCACCGGTTTTATACGATTGAGCGACGTATCGGTGGATGATGGCCGGAGCCGCCGAGCCGCCGTCTGATGCCCTCGAAGCCGTGTTTTACGTCCGCGAAACCGAGCGCGACGGCGATCGGTTTCGCTACTACGGCGAGCCGCTCGTCCCCCGAAGCACCCTCGCCGACGAACTCCGGGAGCCGTTCCGCCGCTCCGGCTACCGGGTCGACCTCGAGGCCGGCCGCGAACCGTACGAGACGGCCGTCGTCGCGACGCCCGCGGACGGCCGCATCGACGGCGTGCCGTGGACAAATCTCGTCCTGTTCGTCGCGACGGTCGTTTCGACGCTGCTCGTCGGGGCCGTCGCGTGGTACTACATCCCACCCGCCGAACTGGCGGCCGATCCCCTCCTCGCGCTGCGGGCGTGGCCGTTCACCGCCGCCATCCTGGGCGTTCTGACTGCACACGAACTCGGTCACTACCTCGCTGGGCGGTACCACGGGGTCGACGTCTCGCTCCCGTATCTCATCCCTTTCGTCGTCCCCTTCGGAACGCTCGGGGCGATCATCCGCATGCGCGGACGTATGCCCGACCGCAAGACGCTGTTCGATATCGGTGTCGCCGGGCCGTTGACCGGCCTCGTCGCTACCGTCGTCGTGACGGCTATCGGCCTCTCGCTCGAACCGATGACGGTGCCGTCGCGCGTCGTCGACGCGTCCGCACGGGTTATCGTCTTCAACAACCCCCCACTTCTCGATCTGATCGCCACGGCGCTCGGGCAGCCCACCAGCTACGCCGACCCCGCGAAAACCGTCCACCCCGTCATCATCGGCGGCTGGGTCGGGATGTTCTTCACCGTTCTCAACCTGCTTCCCGTCGGCCAACTCGACGGCGGACACATGGTCCGTGCCATGCTCGGACGGCGCCAAGAGACGGTCGCATCGCTCGTTCCCATGGTGCTGTTCGGCCTCGCGGCGTATCTGTACTTCGTCCGTAACCTCTCGTTCAACGAATCCGTGGGCCTGTGGGCGTTCTGGGGGCTGTTCGCCACCTTCATCGCGTACAACGGCCCCGCGAACCCCGCGGACGAGACGCCGCTGGGCTGGAAGCGCCAGCTCGTCGGCCTCGTCACGTTCGGCCTCGGCGCGCTCTGTTTCCTGCTGGTCCCCATTCAGCTGCTGGGCTAGTGGGTGTACCCCCGGTTCGGTAGCGGGTCACCGTCGGCGCGGACGCCCGCTTCGGTGACCGTTCCGATCCGCGTGATTGGCGTCTCGTCCGATCCGTACGCACCGTCGACGTCGGCGCTTGGACCGGTGAAGACCAGTTCGAAGTCCTCGCCGAAGAAGGCGGCGAGCTCGCGGCGCTGGTCGTCGTCCGCGGCGACGGCGTCGACGCTCGGATCGACCGGGAGGCGGTCCCACTCGACGTCGAACCCGCAGTCACTCGCCGCCGCGAGCTGGTGGAGCGATCGCGCGAGGCCGTCCGAGGAGTCCATCATCGCGGTCGCGACGGGCGCGAGTCGCCGGCCGGCCACGACCCGTGGTTCGAACCGGAAGAGCTCGTTGCCGCGGTCGACGTTCCCGCGTTCGAACTCGTGGATCGCGGCGCCCGTCCGGCCGAGCGTTCCCGTCACGTAGACGGCGTCACCGGGCGTCGCCCCGCTCCGGTAGACCGGCTCGTCGGTGCGGCCGACGACGGTTCCGGCGACCGTGAACTCGTCGTGGTTGTCGAGGTCACCGCCGACGTAGCGGGCATCGGCCAGGGCACACACCTCGCTCGCACCGTCGACGAACGCCTCGATTTCGTCCGGGGCGAACGCCGGGGCGCCGTAGGCCGCGACGGCGGCCGTCGCACGCGCCCCCATCGCTGCCACGTCGGACAGCGACGCGCCGATCGCTCGCCAGCCTGCGGTGTACCGGGTCGTCCCCGCGGGGAAGTCCGTCCGCTCGTGGAGCATGTCGGTCGTGATCACCAGCCCGTCGATCACCGCCGCGTCGTCGCCCGCCGCTCCGACCTGGCCGGCGAGAAGCCCCAGCGCGCTCCGTTCGTCCATGGCCGGCGTTCGCGGGGGCGGCGTAAAAAGCCACGACGTCCTGGAGGGACCGACCCGCCGGCGAAGTTCGCCGGCCTCGGCTGGGGGCGCTCGTGTCGACTCCGGCGCCGGAGAAGCCACCGAGTCGGTGGGTTAATGGGTCGTCTCCCTCTCTCCGGAGATATGGCCGGTGGACGGATTCGAGCGACGATACTCGGATTCGCCGGTGCGCTCGCCGTCTTCGCGGTCCTGTTCTGGATCGCTGGCGTCGACGACCTCCTCTCGACGCTCGTCGCTGCTGACGGCCGTCTGGCGGCGCTCGTTCTCCTCGTCACGCTCGGGTGGCTGGCGGCCTGGGCGATATCGCTTCGTGTCGTGCTCGGTGTTCTGGGCGTCCCGCTGTCGGTCCCGCAGGCCTTTTTCGTCTTCACCGGTGCCATGTTCGCCAACAACGTCACGCCGTTCGGCCAGGCGGGCGGCGAACCGATCACCGCCCTGCTGATCTCGCGCGTGGCCGACACCGAGTACGAGAAGGGGTTGGCCGCCATCGCCAGCGTCGACACGCTCAACTTCGTCCCGTCGATCACCATCGCCGTCGTCGGTGTCGGCTACTTCGTCACCGAAGTCGCGTTCGGCGCGAACCGGCGCCTCGAACTCGCACTCGCCGCGGTGGCTGTCCTCGCCGTCGGCGTCCCCACGCTCGTCTATCTCGGCTGGCGCCGCCGGTACCGTCTCGAATCACGGGTCGTGGCGCTGCTCATCCCGGTCGTCCGCCGGATCGCCGCCCGACTCCCGCGCGTTCCCGTGCCGACCGCCGACGGCATCCAGCGCCGTATCGAGGGCTTTTTTGGCGCCATCGAGCGCGTCGCGACCAACCCCCGGGGGCTGGCGCTCGCGCTCGCGCTCTCCACGGTCGGGTGGCTACTCCAGATGGTCGGCCTCTGGCTCGCCTTCCGAGCCATCGGCACGCCGATTCCCCTCTCGGTCGCGCTCTTCGTCGTCCCCATCGGCGCCATCGCGGGCGTGACGCCGCTGCCCGGTGGGGCCGGGGGTATCGAGAGCGTCCTCGTCGCCTTACTCGTCGCCGCGCCGCTCCCGGGCGTCACCGAATCCGTCGCCCTCGCGGCCGTCGTCGTCTTCCGCGGGGCCGTCTACTGGACACCGACGGTGCTCGGTGGTCTCGTGACCGGCGTGGTCGGCATCCGTGAGCGTGGCTCGCGCACCTGATCCCAATACGATGGGTTTAAACGCCGTCCGCGGGAATCCTGCGCCAATGGTAACCCTCTACGACGTGCCGGCGGATGCGCTCATCGACGCGCTCGCCGACCGACTCGAGGACCGCATCGACGCCCCCGACTGGGCCGACTACACCAAGACCGGCGTCAGCAAGGAACTCCCGCCCCAGCAGGACGACTTCTGGGTGACCCGTGCGGCGAGTCTCCTGCGGAAAGTCGCCGTCGACGGCCCCGTCGGCGTCGACCGCCTCTCGACGGCCTACGGCGATCACAACCAGGGTTCGACCCGCTACCGCGTCGCCGCCGCGCACGCGGACGCCGGCAGCAAGAAGATCATCCGAACCGCGCTCCAGCAGTTGGAAGCCGAGGGGCTCGTCTCCACCGCACAGGGTGAGGGTCGCGTCGTCACTCCCGACGGCCAGAGCCTCCTCGACGAGGTGGCCGCCGCGGTGCTCGAGGACCTCGACCGCCCCGAACTCGAGAAGTACGCGTAACGCGTAGCTCCCGACCGCTCCGAGGCGGCCGGCATCCACCCCTCGGCCTCCGAAATCGTTTTCACCGTTTCGACGGAAACCATACTCATGAGCGGGAACCCCGACGACGAACGACTCGAGGAGCTTCGCCAGCAGAAGATGCAGGAACTGAAAGAGCAGGCCCAGGGCGGCGGTGCCGGCGGCGAGCGTGCGGAGCAACAGGCCGCCCGCGAGCAAGCCGAGGCCCAGAAGGAGGCGCTCCTGAAACAGCACCTCACCGACGGCGCGCGCCAGCGGCTCAACGCCGTCCAGATGTCGAAACCGGAGGTGGCCGAACAGGTCGAACAGCAGGTCGTCGCGCTCGCCCGGAGCGGCCGCATCCAGGACCGTATCGACGAGGATCAGATGCAGAAACTCCTGAAGGAGCTCACCCCCGACAAGAGCTTCGACATCCGCCGACGGTAGATGGACGCGGCCGTCCTCTACAGCGGCGGCAAAGACTCGACGCTCGCGGCGCTGCTTCTCGACCGGTTCTACGACGTGTGTCTCGTCACCGGAACCTTCGGCGTCTGCTCGGCCTGGCGGCACGCCGAACGGGCGGCCGACCGTCTCGGCTACCCGTTCCGCCGGCTCGACCTCGACCCCGCCGTCGCCGACGCGGCGGTCGACGGGATGCTGGCGGACGGCTATCCGCGGAACGGCATCCAGCAGGTCCACGAACACGCGCTCGAACGCGCGGCCGCCCTCGACGTGGCCGCCGTCGCCGACGGCACCCGCCGCGACGACCGGGCGCCGACCATTCCGCGCTCGACCGCCCAGAGCCTCGAGGACCGCCGCGGCGTCGACTACCTCGCGCCGCTGGCCGGCTTCGGCCACCGCGCCGTCGACCGCCTCGTCGACGCCGCCCTCGACGTGGAGACCGGCCCGAGCGAGTCGGTCCCCCGTGCCGACTACGAGGCGGAACTCCGCGCGTTGCTGGCCGAGCGCGAGGGCGGCACCGTCGACGACGTCTTCCCCGACCACGACCAGACGCACGTCCGCGGCGTCGACGTCGCCGTCCGCAGCCGGTCGGTCGACGCCCGCCACCGTGACCCGTCGGATCACGCCCCCGATACGCCGAAGTGACTGGGCGTAAAAGCGGCCGTATGGATCTCATCGAGGCGCTGTCGGCCGACGCCGACCTCGTCTGTGTCGTCGGCGCCGGCGGCAAGAAGACGACGCTGTACGCGCTCGCGAACCGACTGGATCGCGCCGTCGTGACGGCGACGGTGCGCATCCCCATCTTCGACGACCACGTCGCCGACGTGCGCGTCACCCGGGAGCCGGTGACGGCGCTCCGTGACGTATCGGCGTGGCCGCTCGGGCTCGTCCCCGAACGCGAGCGCGAGGACCGCTATCTCGGCTACGACCGCGAGACGGTGACCGCCATCCGCGCGGCGCCGGGTCACGGCCCGGTGCTGGCGAAGGCCGACGGCGCCCGCACCCGACTGCTGAAGGCGCCCGACGAGCGTGAACCGCAGGTGCCGGCGACCGCCGACACCGTGATCCCCGTCGCCAGCGCACGGGTCGTCGGCGAGCCACTCGCTGCGGAACACGTCCACCGGCCCGAACGGGTGGCCGAACTCACCGGCCTCGAACTCGGCGATCCGATCGGTCCCGAGGACGTGGGCGCCGTCCTCGCGAGTCGGCAGGGCGGCCGCAAGCGCGTCCCGCCGGGGGCGACGGTCGTGCCGCTGGTGAACATGGTCGACGACGACGAACTCGCGGAGACGGGTCGCGCCATCGCGGAGGCGATCCACGACCGGGCCGACGTGCCGCGCGTGGTACTCGCGCGGATGGCGGCCCCGGCGGTCGTCGACGTGATCGAGTAGCGCCGGTCACGACGACTCGTCGGCCTCCGCCAGGCGCCGCGTTGCGTCCTCGAAGTCCTCCCTCGTGTTGCAGTTCTCGAACGTGTGCACGGCCCCGTGTTCGCGGACCTCGCCGGCGTCGACGACGACGAAATCGAGGTCGAAAAGCGGGGCGACGATGCGCTTCTCGCCCGCCTCTAGTGCCGCCTCACAGGCGTCGGCCATCGCACGCGCCCGATAGACGGCGTGGGTCGTCTCGAACCACTGCTCCGGCCGGGGAACCGCGGCCTCGTGGCCGGCCGCTCGCTCGAACAGATACTCCACGAAGCCGGGGTCGACGAAAGGCATGTCGCAGGCGACGACGAAGGCGTACTCGCCCGCCACGGCGCGGAGTCCCGTCGCCATCCCCGCCATGGGTCCCTCGTCGGGGTACTCGTCCTCCGCGAACGAGACCGGGACGGCCGCCCCCGCGAGAGCGCTCTCGATCGCTCCCCGCTGGGTGCTTCGGCAGTTGACCACGACACCGTCGACGGTAGGGGAAACCCGATCGACCACCCGCCGGATCATCGGCGTGCCCGCGAGGTCGGCGACCGCCTTGTCCTCGTCGCCGAACCGCGTCGACCGTCCCCCGGCGAGTACGACGGCAGTGCGCTCGGACATGGTCGCGGCTACACGCCCCACCGTTTTACGTCGTCGGGTGTCGCCACCCGTTTCGCGGCGCGCGGCGCGCGGCGTGAGCGTGGGCGTGGAGCAAAACGGCCGCGCCTCGCTTCCGCCCTCGTTCCGCTCACTCGAGGTCACGACACAGGTCACCGACGACCCTCGCGGCGGTTAGCGCCGCCACGCGCCGCGTCTCGAAGACGTCTCGCGCGCTCTCGGCCGCGTCGGGATCGACGGCGAACTCGACGCCCGGGTAGGTCACGTCCGCGAGGACGAGCGGCATCGCGGCTGCGGTTCCGACGCCCTCCGGGCCGTCGAGAGGGCCGGGACCGAGGACGCGGTCGATCCGGTCGAGGTCGCTCTCGCCGCGTCCCACGGCCCGGACGAGCGTGGCGATGCGCCGGACCATGTGTCGGGCGAACCCGCCCGCGGCGAGGACCAACACGAGGAACTCGTCGTCGCGGACGCAGGCGGCGTCGAGACGACGGACCGTTCCCTCGTCGTCGGTCGTGAGGTTGTGAAAATCGTGTTCGCCGGTCAGCCGGTCGAGCGCCCTCCGGACGCGCCCGTCGTCCGCCCCCGGAGCGTACAGGTGGTACCGGTAGGTCCGCCGGACCGCGTCGTGGGTCGCGTGGAAGTCGGCGGGGACGTCGGCGCCCGCCCACGCCCGGACCGTCGCCGGGAGTTCGGCGTTGAGCGCGGCGGGCGTGAGCCAGTCAGGCGCGCCGAAGGCGACGGTCTGGGCGAGCGCCGAGACGCCCGCGTCCGTGCGTCCGGCGGCGGCGTAGTTCGGCGGTACGTCGCCCGCGTCGAGTACGCCGAGGGCACGGAGGCCGTCGAATACGGCGTCCTCGACGGTCGGCACGTCCGGCTGGCGCTGGAACCCCGAGTAGGGACGGCCATCGTAGGCGATCCGGAAAGCGCGAGTCGGCATCGGCGGAGGATCGGGCCGCACGGTAGTTAAGCGACACGTCGGGCGGGACGGCTATCGTTCCACCGTCACCAGTCCAGCGAGCCGCCGCTTTGGTACTCCGTCACCTGCGTCTCGAAGAAGTTCTTTTCCTTGTTCAGGTCGACCTGTTCGGACATCCACGGGAAGGGATTCGCCGTCCCGTACTGGGCCGGGAGATCCAACTGTTCGAGTCGACGGTCCGCGACGTGTTCGACGTACTCAGCGAACTGGTCGGCGCTCATCCCCAACACGTCGTCCGGGCACGCCTCGTGGGCGTAGAGCTGTTCGAGTTCGACCGCGTCGGTCACGAGGTCGATCACCTCCCGTTCGAACGCCTCGGTCCAGACGCCGGGGTTCTCGGCGCGGATCTGATCGATCAGGTCGACGCCGAACCCCACGTGGAGCGACTCGTCGCGCATGATGTACTCGAACTGTTGGCCGATACCGACCATCTTGTTCCGCCGTTTCAGCCCGAGCATCATGGCGAAACCGGCGTAGAAGAAGATCCCCTCCATGACGACGTAGAATCCCACGAGATCCCGGAGGAACTCGCGCATGTCCGCGTCCGTCTCGATGGTGAACCCGTTGCGGTCGACGGTACGGGTCAGATCGACGACGAACGCGTCTTTCTCCGCGATGGACGGAATCCGGTCGTACATCCCGTACAGGTACTCGGGGTCGAACCCCAGGGAGTCACAGCAGTAGATGAAGGTGTCCGTGTGGATCGCCTCCTCGTACGCCTGTCGGAGGAGATACTGGCGGCACTCGGGTGCAGTTACGTACTCGTAGAGCGCGAGGACGATGTTGTTGGCGGTCAGCGACTCGGCGGTGGAGAAGAAGCCGAGATTCCACTCGACGAGCTGTCGTTCGCCCTCGGTGAGCGCGTCGCCGTTCCACTGTCGCACGTCGTCTTGCATCGGAATCTCCGCCGGCACCCAGTTGTTCGCGACGCCGGCCTCGTAGTACTCGCGTGCCCAGTCGTAGTCGATGGGCAAGATTTTGTTCGGGTCGTGTTGCTCGTCGGCGTTGACTAGTGGCATGGGTCTGATCGTGGTGGTGTGTTCGTCGGCGATTCGTCACTGACAGGCGTCACAGGTGGGGTCCTCGACGCGGCACAGATCGTCTTGGTCGCCCCCGTCGGTCGCCGCCTCTCGGTGCTGGGTCTTGCCGTATTCGGCCATATCGAGGGTCGACTTCTCGATCTGTGATGCGCCGAGCGTCCGCAGGTAGTAGGTGGTTTTCAGGCCGAGTTTCCACGCGGTCCTGTAGACGTCGTCGAGGAGCGCGCCGTCCGTGCTCGGGAAGAACACGTTGTGCGAGACCGATTGGTCGATCCACGTCCCTCGCGCCGCGGTCAGGCGAAGCTGGTGTCGCGGGTCGATTTCGAACGCGCTCCGGTGTCGCTCCCGTACGGACTCCGGGATCGCGTCGATGTCCTGGATCGAGCCGTCGTGGTACTTGATCCGGTCGACCATCTCGTCGTCCCAGAGGTCGCGTTCCCGGAGATCGTCGACGAGGTGGTCGTTGATGACGGTGAAGTCGCCGCTCATGTTCGACTTGACGTAGAGGTTCGAGTACAGCGGCTCGATGGAGGGCGTCGTCCCGTTGATCGTCGAGATGGTCGCCGTCGGCGCGATGGCCATCGTGTTCGAGTTCCGCATCCCGTGGTCGTCGACGTGTTCACGGACGACGAACCAGTCGAGCGTCTCCTCGCGGTCGGTCGGAATCTCGACGCCGCGCTCCGCCTCCAGCAGGTCGACGGTGTCCTGTGGGAGGAGGCCGCGGTCCCACTTCGATCCCTCGTAGGACGGGTAGGCGCCGCGTTCCTTCGCGAGTTTCGAGGAGTGCAGGATAGCGTGATACGAGACGAACTCCTGCCAGCGGTTCGCGAGTTCGACGGCCCGTTCACTCGCCATCGGCACGTCCACTTCGATGAGCGCCTCGTGGAAGCCCATCGTCCCGAGGCCGACCGGCCGGTGGCGCAGGTTGGAGGCTTCCGCCTCCTCGGTGGGGTAGAAACACAGGTCGACGACGTTGTCGAGCATCCGCATCGCCGTCTCGACCGTGTCGGCGAGGTACTCGCGGTCGAGTTCACCGTCGACGACGTGGGTCGCGAGGTTCACGCTCCCGAGGTTACAGACCGCGTGCTCGTCCTGACTGGTGTTGAGCGTAATCTCGGTACAGAGGTTCGAGGAGTGAACGACGCCCTCGTGGTCCTGTGGCGAGCGAACGTTACACGGGTCCTTGAACGTGATCCAGGGATGGCCGGTTTCGAACAGGCGGGTGAGCGTCTTGCGCCAGAGGTCTGCGGCCTCCACCCGCTCGTACTGGCGGAGTTCGCCCGCGTCCGCCCGCCGTTCGTACTCGCGGTACGTCTCCTCGAACTCCCGGCCGTAGGTTTCGTGCAGTTCCGGAACCTCGTCGGGCGAGAAGAGCGTCCACTCGCCGCCCTCGCGGACGCGTTTCACGAACAGATCCGGTATCCACGCCGCGGTGTTCATATCGGGCGTGCGCCGCCGCTCGTCGCCGGTGTTGCGCTTCAGGTCGAGGAACTCGGGAAAGTCGAGGTGCCAGGGTTCGAGATAGCCACAGGCGGCCCCGCGTCGCTTCCCCGACCGGTTGATCGCGGCGGTCACGTCGTTGGAGATGCGGAGGAAGGGGACGGTTCCGGTCGACTCGACCCCCGTCGAGGAGATGAGCGACCCCGCGGCACGGACGTTCGTCCAGTCGTTTCCCAGTCCGCCGCTCCACTTCGAGAGCTGTGCGTGGGACTTGTAGGCCTCGAAGATCCCTTCGAGGTCGTCGGGGACCGTCGTCAGATAACAGGAGGAGAGCTGTGGATGCGTGGTGCCGCTGTGAAACAGCGTCGGCGACGACGGCGTGAACTCGAGGTTCGACAGGACCTCGTAGAACTCCGTGGCTCGGGTCTGTGGGTCGTCTTCGTCGAGCGCGAGGCCCATCGCGACGCGCATCCAGAAGGCCTGTGGGAGTTCGAGGCGTTCGTCGTCGGCCGTCTTGAGGAAGTAGCGCTGATAGAGCGTATCGAGCGCCATGTACTCGAAGTGTTCGTCCCGGTTGAGGACGAGCGACTCCGCGAGCGCGTCGAGGTCGAATCGCTCGACCAGTCGATCGTCGAGAAGGTCGTGTTCGACGCCGCGGCGGACGTTCTCGACGAACGTCTCGCGGTAGGCGCAGTCGAGGTCGAAGCCATCGAGATCCTCGCCGATGACCTCGCGGTAGTACCGCTGGCGGAACACGCCCGCCGCGATCCGTTTGTACGCGGGCTCGCGCTCGATGCGGGCGGTCAGGACCTGGACGACGGCGTCGTACAGTTCCTCCTCGGTGGCGCCGCGGTAGAGGGATCGCTCGGCCTCGTCGACCAGTTCGTCGACGGTGGCGTCGTCCAGTATCGCCCCGTCGTCGGGACGCGCTCGATGCAGTACGGATCGGATAGTCTCACGGATCGTCGTCGATTCGGGATGACTCATGATTCGATTGGGTCGCGGTGGACTCGCCGTCGGATGGTCCCCCGTTCCGGTCGAGGACGGCGTCGAGTTCGCGCAGGAACTCCTCGGGATCGGAGAAGGCCTCGTACACGGAGACGAACCGGATGTACGCGACCTTGTCGACCGCGCGCAGTTCTTCCGAGACGAGGTCGCCGACGAGCGTCGTCGAGACGATTCGGGTATCGCGCCCCCGAAGGGCATCCTCGACCCGGTCGACGAGCGCCGTGACGGTGTCGTCGCCGACCGGCCGCTTCTCGACCGCCCGTTCGATCCCCGCGCGCAGTTTGTCCCGGTCGTAGGGCTCGATGCTCCCGTCTCGCTTTTTCACCTGCAACGTCTCCCACTCGGGCCGCTCGTACGTGGTGAACCGAAACGAACAGCGCTGGCACTCCCGTCGTCGCCGGACTGTCATCGAATCGGTCGCACCGGTATCGACGACGTTGGTCCGGCCGTGGCCGCAGTCGGGGCAGTCCATGGTTGTCACTGTTCGAACCTCCAGGCGCTTAACCCCACATGTTGGGGGTGGCGATGTCCAACCGCAATATCTGGTGACCGATGGGCGTCACTTAAATCTTACCAACGAACTTTAGATAAAACAAGTCTAGTTGTTTTAGGGCGAGACGGACTGCCACGGCGTGGCGCGACGCGAGGGGGTCGATCTGGTCGTTACGCCGTCACGGGGGGACGGGAGTCACGCGAAGTCGTCGTAGGTCGGCCGCTCCCGGTCGCCCGGGAACTCGTCGACGGGCGCCGTGGTCTGGTCGCCGCTCTGCATCTCCTTTACCGTTACCTCGCCGTTTGCCAGGTCGCGCTCGCCGACGACGACGACCGTCTCGGCGTTGACGCCGTCGGCGTAGGACATCTGCGCGCCGAAGCTCCGCCCCGCGAGATCGGTCTCGACGACGTGCCCGCGCTCGCGTAGGTCGCGGGCCACCCGCGCCGCCGTCGCCCGCGTGTCGCCGACCGAGAGGACGTAGTAGTCGGTCGAGAGCGCCTCCTCGGGCCAGACACCCGCCCGCTGGAGGAGCAGGGAGAGCGTGGCGTGACCGGGGGCGACCCCCACTGCCGGCGTGGGCTGGCCGCCGTAGCTCTCGATCAGGTCGTCGTACCGGCCGCCGCCGAAGACGGCCCGGGACACCTCACCTTGCGTGTCGAAACACTCGAAGACGGTACCAGTGTAGTAGTCGAGCCCCCGCGCCGTCTCCAGCGAGACGGTGCAGTACTCGCGGACGCCGAAATCGTCGGTCGCGTCGAGGACGGCCTCAAGATTCCCGACCGCGTCGGCCACCCCGTCGGTGCCCGCAAACGCCGTCAGCTCCCCCAGGTCGTCGGTCGCCAGCAGGTCGTCGAACTGCTCGGCTTGGTCGTAGGAGAGCCCGGCCCCATAGAGCAGGTCGTAGTATTCGGCCGGCTCGATCTTCTCGGATTTGTCCACCGCGCGGATCGCCTCGCGGACGTTCACCTCGGCGTCGAACGCCCGGAGGAGGCCGCCGAGAATGTCCCGGTGGGAGACGCGGAACTCGAAGTCCCCGGTCTCTAAGCCCAGGGCCGTCAGCGCGTCCGCCGCGTACGCGAGGATCTCGGCGTCGGCCTCCGGCTCGGCCGAGCCGAACGTGTCGACGTTGGTCTGGTAGAACTCGCGGAACCGGCCCTGCTGGACCTGCTCGTACCGCCAGAACGGCCGCGTCGACATCCACTTGATCGGCTTCTGGAGCTCCTGGCCCTTGGCGACGACCATCCGGGCCACCGTCGGCGTCAGCTCCGGCGTCATGGCGACGTGGCGGTCGCCCCTGTCCTCGAAGGCGTACAGTTCCTCGACGATTTCCTCCCCGCTCTTGTCCGTGTAGAGGTCGACGGCCTCCAGCGCGGGGGTACCGATCTCCCGGAATCCGTAGCGGCGGGCCGTCTCCTCTAGCACGTCGGCGACCGCCCGTCGCGCGGCCATCTCCTCGGGGTAGAAATCACGGAACCCCTTCAGTCGATCGTACATACCGCGTCGTTGGCGAAGGCCGCGCTTGAAACCTGCCCTTTAGATTCGGGGTATCGGAATCCCTTGCTCCCACACGGGGGTTCAGACGCTCGGCCGGCGAGGCGGGGGGTATGTCCCTCGTCTCCGCTTTCACCTCCGCGGTCCTGCCCATCGTCTCCGTAATGGCGCTGGGGTACGCGCTGGCGCTGGTTCTGGACGTCGACGTGGCTCCGCTGAACGACGTGGCGCTCTATCTCTTTCTCCCGGCGCTCGTCTTCCACAGCATCGTCACGACGACGCTGAGCGGCGGCACCGTCGCGCGCATCTTCGCCGGCGTCGGCCTGTTCGTCGCTGTCATGATGGCCGTCGCGGAGGCGGCCGACCGCGTGCTTGGCGTCCCCGAACCCTACCGGAGCGCGGACGTCCTGGCGGGGGCGCTCCCCAACGCCGGCTTCTACGGCATCCCGCTCGCCGAGTTCGCCTTCGGCGACATCGGCCGGACGACGGCGATTATCTACATCACCGCCCAGTCGTTTCTCATGTACACCCTCGGCGTCTACGTCGCCTCCCGCGGCGGCGGCCGGGCCGGTATCGGCGCAGTCAAGGAGATATTCCGACTCCCGCTGCTCTACGCCATCGCCACCGCGGGCGTCGTCCGCTATCTCGGCGTCGCCCCCCCGGTCGACGGTACGTTCATGTCGACGACGAGTCTGGTCGGCGACGCCTCCATCCCGCTCATGCTCGTCATCGTCGGCATCCAGCTTTCGGATCTGGAGTACGCCAACGTCGTCCGGGCGGTCCGACCGTCGGTGATCAAACTCGTCGTCGCGCCCGTGGTCGGTCTCGGCGTCGCGCTCGCCCTCGGCCGGTTCGGCGACGTCGCCGTCGCCCGCGTGTTCGTCCTGCTGTGTGCGACGCCCGTCGCGCTCATCCCCCTCGCGCTCACCCTCTCCTACAGCGACGTCGAGGACCGCGAGGGGCTGTCGGCCTCCGAGTATCTCACCATGACCATCTTCGTGACGACCCTGGCGAGCATCCCCGTGCTGACGGTGTTGATCGCACTGCTGCAGGACGGCGCGGTGCTGTGACCGTGAAGCGGACGTTTTTTGCCGACCCCGCGAATCCTTCCGGCGATGACGTCGACGGTCCGGGAGGCGGTCGGAGGAATGGGACGGCGAGCGAATCCGGCCTTCGCTGTCGGCGCGGTCGCGGTCCCGGTCGCCGCGCTCGTCTACACGATGCTGTTCGCACCGATCGTTCACCACATCTACGTTCACGTGATGGCGGGCGTACTCTGGACGGGGATCGACCTCTTCATGGCGCTCGTCCTCGGCCCGGTGCTGGGTGGCCTGTCGGTCGAGGAACGCGCCAGCGTCTTCGAGCGGTTCACGCCCAAGATGGCGTTTCTGATGCCGTCGCTCGCGCTGGTCACTATCTTCGGCGGCGTGACCCTCGCGGAACGGCTCGGTGTCTTCCCCCACTCCCAGCCCTGGACCGCCCTCCTGACGCTGGCGACGACCGTCCCCGCCCTCCTGCTTCTGGGCTGGCAGTTCGACGCCTTCGACGACCCCCGGTGGATCGCCGCGTTCGCCGTCGCGTTGCTCGGGGGCGGAGCCTACCTCGCCGTCACCGCCTCCACCTTCGGCATGACCTCGCCGACCATTCTGCTCGCGCTCGCCATCGTGACCGTCCTCACGGTGCTTGGCTTCGGCGTCCTCCTCCCCGGCGAGGTGCGCATCTACCTCCAACTGGCGTCGGGCGACCCCGATCCGAACGTGATCAGCCGGATCGGTATGCGAAACGCTCGGCTGAGCGGGCTCCAGGGACTCTTCCAACTCGCCATCGTCGTGGTGATGGTGTATCTACGGTGGCCGGCGGCGTGACCGTCTCTCCGTGATCGTCGAGCGCGTCGCGTCCGAACTGGTCACAGGGGGGCGCCGGGGTCGATCGGTGGCCGACCGCCGATGGGCGACGGGAAACCGTTTAGTCCGCCCGTCTCGCCCCTTCCCCTATGTACGTCGACCTCGGCAACGCGCTCGACGGCCAGCCCCGCCTCACCCGCGAGGCGCTGGAGCGACTGGACGAACGCGTCGCCGACGCCCACGACCGCATCGCCAGCGGACGCGCGAACGGCGCCCACGGCTACGCGGCGCTGAACCTCCCCGACACCGCCGACCCGGACGCCGTCCGCGCCGCCGTGGATGGCTTCGCCGACCCCGAGGCGGTGCTGACCGTCGGTATCGGCGGCAGCGCTCTCGGCGCCGCGACGCTCGCGGCGGCCGTCGGCGGGACCGTGGACGTACACGTCCTCGACAACGTCGACCCCGCGGCCGTCGACGCCCTCCTCGACTCCCTCCCGCTCGACGACACCGTGGTCCACGTCGTCTCCCGGTCTGGCGCCACCGCGGAGACGCTGGCGAACTTCCTCGTCGTCCGCGAGGCGATGGCGAGCGCCGGCGTCGACTGGACCGAGCGGACGCTCGTCACCACCGGCGAGGACGGCAACCTCCGGAAGCTCGCCGACCGACACGACCTGCCCTCGCTCGACGTCCCGGCCGGTGTCCCCGGTCGCTTTGCCGTCCTCTCGACGGTCGCTCTCCCCGTCGCTGCCCTCGCCGGCGCCGACATCGACTCGCTGCTCGCCGGCGCCCGCGCCGAGGCCGACCGGCTCGCGGGCTCGCTGTTCGAGTCGCCCGCCTACGCCTACGGGGTGACCTGTTACGCGCTCGAACGCCGCGGCGCGGGGGTCAACGCCGTGATGCCCTACGCCGAGTCCCTGGAGTCCTTCGCGGAGTGGTTCGCCCAGCTCTGGGCGGAGAGCCTGGGCAAGGACGCCGTCGGCCAGACGCCCGCCCGCGCGCTCGGCGCGACGGATCAGCACTCCCAGCTACAGCTGTACCGTGCCGGTCCCCGCGACAAGCTGGTGACGCTCGTCCGCCCGCGGGACCGGCCCGCGGTGCCCATTCCGGAGACTGACCTCGACGGGCTCTCGTATCTGGGTGGCGGGAGCCTCGCCGACCTGCTTGACGCGGAGTTCGAGGCGACAGAGGCCAGCCTCGCGGCCACGGACTGTCCCAACGTCCGGGTCGAAATCGACCGGCTCGACGAACGCGGCCTCGGCGAACTCCTCTACGGGATGGAGGCGGCCTGCGTGCTCTACGGTGAACTCGCCGGCGTCGAGACGTTCACCCAGCCCGCAGTCGAGTGGGGAAAACGCGCCGCTCGCGGCCTCCTCGGCGGCGGCGACTTCGCGGAGGCGGACGCAGTGGGGGAGAAACGGCGACTGGTCATCGACTGATACTTACTTCCGGGACGACTTCCCCCGCCATGGTCAACGAACTCGCCACGGCGGCGATGCTCCACCTGCTCGGTGGGCTGGTGCTCGCGACGCTCGTCCACCAGGACGCGTCGCTCCGGGGTCACGACCGGCCGCTGGCCCTCGCCGCCGGCACCCTGGTGTTCGGCGTCGCTGCCGCCGTCGCCTACTACCTCCGCCGGGAGCGGATCGGCGACCTGTCCGACGCCGCCGCCCGGGTTCGCGCCCCACTCGGCGTGCGTCTCCGTGACCTCCTCAAGAGCGTCCTCCTGATCGTCGCCGCCTTTCTCTGTGCCGTCGCGCTCGTCGGCCTCGGCGCGAACGCCCTCGCCGCCGCGGGGGTCGTCGCGCGTGACACCCTCGAATTCCGCGTCGTCACGTCCGTTCTCCAGTTCGTCGGCTTCGGCGTCGCCGTCGCGGGCTATCTCGCCATCACTCGCGATTGGGGGCTCGTTGAGCTTCGGCGCCCGACGCTCCGCGGCGTTGGTCTCATCGCCGTCGGCGTCGTCGCGCTCCTCCTCGCTCAGCTCGGCATCGCCCGCCTGCTGACCGTCCTCGGCGTGGAGGTCGCCCAGAACCAGGTCGTCGTCACCGGCCAGCAGGATCCTCGCTATTTCCTCTATATGATCCCCGTCGCCATCCTGCTCGTCGGCCCCTTCGAGGAGCTCGTCTTCCGGGGTGGCGTTCAGGGCATCCTCCGGCGCACGTGGGGGCCGTCCGTCGCCATCGTCGTCTCGAGTGTCCTCTTTGGCTTCGTTCACTGGGTCGCGCTCACCGGGGGTGGCGGCTCGCGGATCCCCTACGTCACCGTCGCGGCGACGCTCGGACTCGTCCTCGGCTATCTCTACGAGCGGAGTCGGAACCTCGTCGTCCCCGCGGTCGTCCACGGGCTCTACAACACCGTGCTGTTCGGCGCGCAGTATCTGTCGGTGACGGGCGTGGGGTGATTCTCGAGACCGGCCGCGGACGCGGCGGCTACCGCAACCGAATGCCCAGCTCCGCGAACTGCGACTGCATCAGTTCCTCGACCGCCTCCCAGTCGACCGGCGGCTCGCGGTCGTCGAGTTCCAACTCGAACGCCGCGAGCGAGTCGGCCACCGCCGCGCGCTTCTCGTCGAACCCTTCGATACCCGCGGCCGCCGCGTCGAGGCGGTCCGAACACGCCTCGTGGCGCGCCGCCAGCTCGTCGAGGCGGTCCCGGAGCCGCTCCACCTCGTCTCCGTGGTCCCCGTCGCGCTCCTCCAGCCACGTCTCGAGCTCCGCCAGGTCGGCGCGGAGCTCCTCGAAGACCAGCGCCATCATCCGCTGGAGGTGGTGGGCGGCGAGCCACGCGTCGAACGGTTCGTCGGCGTCGCCGTCCGCTTCGAGTCGGTCGAGAAGCTCCTCCGTGTTGTCGAGGTAGCGTTCGAACCCTTCGAGTTCGTCGCCGAACTCGTCGAGCCGGACCGCCGGTTCGTGGAGCCACGCCTCGAACGTCTCCAGTCCCTCCTCGACGTGGTGGAGGCTGTGGCCGACTTCGTGGACGACGTGCTCGGCTCGCTGCAGTTGCGCGGCCGTCTCGTACGCCGCCAGCGGCGCCGCCGGCCGTTCCGGAGTCGACTCCAGGCGGTCGGCGGTGGTCGCGAGCGCCGACCGCATCGCGTCGAACTGGTCGTCGTACTCCTCGACTCTGGCACGCACCTGATTGGTGTCGCGGTCGACCGGATCGATCGACTCCCGGAGCGCGTGGAACTGCGATTCGGCCGCGTCGACGTCCGCGGCCGTCGTGCGGTGTGCCTCCCGACACGTCCGGTGCCACTCAGCGAGCGCGTCGAGCGCGAGTCGCCCGTCGTCGGCGCGGTCCTCGATGGCGGTCAACACGTCCTCGGAGACGTCGACGTCGTCGTCCTCGGCGCGCTCCCGAATCGTCGACACGGCGACCTCCCGCGTTCGCTCGTCGCTCATTGGCGGCCGTTCGGGTGGCGGCTACTTAGGGGGTTCGCGCGCGGGGCCGACGACCGCATCGAAGACACCATTATCCCTCCCGCCGAGACGTCGGATATGAGCCAGAACGAGGGCGACCCCGGGGATCGGAGCCACCCCAACGCCGAACAGGAACTCATCGCCGTCGACGCCGACGACGGGGAACAGGGCACCGTCAATCGCCTCGACGCCCACACGGGCGAGGGCGTCCGCCACCGGGCGTTCACCGCGCTCGTCTTCGACGGCGAGGGGCGGATCCTGCTCGCTCAGCGCGCGCCGGCCAAGCGCCTCTGGGACACCTGCTGGGACGGCACCGTCGCCTCCCATCCCCGCCCGGGTCAGGGGCAGAAGGAGGCCACCCGCCAGCGGCTGATCGACGAACTCGGCGTCACGCCCGACCAGTACGACGACCTTCGGGTCACCGACAAGTTCGAGTACAAGCGCTACTACGAGAACGCGGGCCTGGAGTGGGAAGTGTGTGCCGTCCTGAAGGTGACCCTCGACGACACGACGATCGAGCCCGATCCCGAGGAGATTGCGGGCCGTCTCTGGGTCGACTACGAACACCTCCACGAGCAGCCGCGAGCGTACAGACAGCTTCGCCTCTGTCCGTGGTTCGAAATCGCGATGCGCCGTGACTTCGACCGATAGCCTCCTGCTCGCCCGGGACGCCCTGGACGCCCTCCTCGAACACACTCACGAGGGGGCCGCCCGCGACCCGCCGGCGGAGGTCTGTGGCGTCCTCGCCGGTGTTCGCGGTCCACCGGACCGGGTGACGGTGGCCCGCCGCGTCCCGAACGTCGCCGCCCACCCCCGGGCCGAGTACGAACTCGACCCCGCGGCGACGATGGCGGCCATCGACCGTGTCGAGGACCGCGGCGACGACGCCGTCGGCTTCTATCACTCCCATCCCGAGAGCGATCCGGTGCCGAGCGCGACGGATCGCGCGCGAGCGACGTGGCCGGGCTACGTCTACCTCATCGCCTCGCCGCCGGACGCGTTCCGCGCCTATCGGTACACCGGCGACGGCTTCGCCGAACTCTCGGTTCAGGTCGAGAGCGACGAGTAGGCGGCCCACGCCGAATCGACCGCCGGCGCCGTAATCCGCTCGCCGTCGACGTACACTCCGTCGCCGTCGACGACGCGACCGATCCGCGCAGCTTCCGTTCCCCGAGCGTCGAGCGCCGCGAGTACCGCCTCGGTCCCGTCGGGATCGACCGTCACGACGAGCGACCCCGACGCCGTCGCCGTCCACGGATCGATCCCCAGGGCGGCACACGTCGCCTCGACGCCCGGACGGATCGGGATCCGATCCCGCTCGATCTCGAATCGGGCGTCGGCGCCGTTCGCCATCTCGACGAACGCGCCGTGGAGGCCGCCCTCGGTGGCGTCGTGCATCGCGCTTACCGATCCCGCCGCGGCCGCGGCCGCAGTCAGGGCGTCGCGGACGCAGCTCGCCTCGTCGAGACGAGCCTGTGCCGTCCGGAGATCGTCGGCCGGGAGGTCGATCCGGTCGGGAAAGAGCGTCGTCAGCAGGCCGGTCGTCTCGACGGCCGGTCCGTTCGTCACCAGCAGGTCGTCGCCGGGGCGGGCGCCGTCCGGCCGGATCACCGCCGCCGGATCCCCGACCGCGAGCGCCGTCGCGCCGCCGACCCACGGGTACGAACAGCCCTCGTAGCGGGCGGTGTGGCCGGTGACGACGCTCACGCCCAGGTCGGCGGCCTCGGCGTGGAGCCCCTCCCAGACGGCCGCGAACTCCTCGTCGGTCGTCGCGGGGGGAAGCGAGAAGGAGACGGCGAGGTGGCTCGGCGCCAGGCCGCTGACGGCCACGTCCGCGAGGACCACGTCCAGCGCGAACCGCCCGGCGCGCTCGAATCCGAGTGGGGGAAGGATCGAGACGGGGTCGGTCGCGAGCGCGACGGCACGGTCGCCGATCTCGAGGAGACCGAAGTCGACGCCCGGCGTCGGGCCGAGGCGAACGTCGTCGCGGTCGGCGCCGAGTCGCGGGCGGACGTGTGTCTCGAAGAACTCGCGGTCGATCTTTCCGAGGTCGGGCATATCGACGCTCGACGGCGATAGGGCAAAGGCGTGGCGCTCACGCTATGTGCCCTCGGAGGAAGTGAGCGGCGGTCACGTCGTCGAACCGGTGTAGCGAAAGCGGCACCCTCCGCGACGCGAGTCGCGGGTTCACGTCCTCGCGGACGCGGAACGCGTCGTCTCCGTCGGTGTCGTCCTCGGCGACGCCCCCGAGGTCGCCGGTTGCAGGGGTGTCACGCCGGTGTAACCCGTCCCCTGGAGGAGTCGGCGGGCGGTTTTCAGCGCGTCGACCCGCGCGCGAACCCCTCGCACAGGTGGTCGGCCACCCGGCCCGGCCGCTCGCGGTGGAGCCAGTGGGTCGCGTCGTCGAGGAGGATCACCCGTCCGTCCCGACAGTACGCGACGCTCTCGCGTGCCATCTCGGTTCGGAGGAACTCGTCGCCCGTCCCCCACACCACGAGCGTCGGCGGGTCGACCGGATCGGTTCGCTCCGGAACCGGATACCGTGCGGCCGCCCGGTACCAGTTCACCATCGCGGTGACCGCGCCCGGCGTCCGCCACGCCGCCCTGTAGCGTTCGAAGTCCGCGGCGGCGAACGTTCCCGGCCGACTCGACGTGCGCATCGACCGCTCGAACAGCCGCCAGTCGCCGGCCTGCATCACCAGTTCCGGCACGCGCGGGAGCTGAAAGAATGCCATGTACCAGCTCCGCAGGCGCTGGTCCCAGGATCGTCGGAGCGTCCGCCACATGACAGTCGGGTGGGGGACGTTCACTGCCGTGAGCGTCGCGACCCGCTCCGGGTGGTCGAGCGCCAGCCACCACGCCACCGCGGCGCCCCAGTCGTGGCCGACGACGTGTGCGTTCGCACTGCCCGTCCCGTCCGCACCGGCCGCCTCGATCAGCCCCGCCACGTCGGCCGCGAGCGTCGGCAGGCGGTAGGCGGCGACGCCTGTCGGCTTCGCGCTCGCGTTGTACCCCCGCTGGTCGGGAACGACGACTCGGTAGCCCGCGTCGGCGAGTCGTCGGGCGACCGGGAGCCAACCGTACCAGCACTCGGGGAAGCCGTGCAGGAGGACGACCGTCGGGCCGTCCTCGGGGCCGAGGTGAACGACGTGCAGGCTGACGCCGTTCGTCTCGACGTCGGTCGACGTCCCCTCGGACGGCCGGGGCCGGGCAGGTTCGGTGGACACGTCCAGACGTACGGCCGCGGACACAAAAGCACGAACCCCGCCGACTCGTCCCGGCAGTCGGAACCGAGACGGGGGCGCGAAGACGGTCCCGGAGCCGTCAGTCGACGAGCCGGTTCCCGTGCCCGCGTTCGACGAGGAGCAGGCCAACCAGCCCGAGGATGAGGACGGTGTACCCGACGGCGGCGAAGAGGGCGTCCTGTGCCGTCGCGTACTCGCCAGTGCGGAAGATGATCGTCTTTCGAACCATGGCGATCACGCCGGTGTAGATGACGAGGCGGACGATCCGGCGTGTCTCGCTCTCCTCGGTGTAGGCGATCACCGTCTCGTACACCTCGACGATGATGAGCAGGAGGAGGCCGGTGTCGATGAAGCCGATGACGACCAGCGGGTCGGTGATCCGACCGGCGAGAGTCGCCTGCCAGATCTGGATCATGAGATCGACGACGCCGATGGCAAAGAGGAGGGCAAAGATCGCGGCGGCGACGAGTTCCACCGCGTGGATGAACCGGTTGGTCAGGGCGGCTACCCGGCCCGACGAGCCCGTTGTCGTCGGTCCGCCGGATTCAAAGCGGGTGGCTCGGTCGTCGGCAGCGTCGTCGCCGTCGGTCACGCCGCCCATCTCCCCGTGCGTACGTCCCCTGTCACACGGTGACATACGTGGCCCCGGACTAAAAGCCGGGGCCCTTCGAACGGTCAGGGGACGGAGCGACCGACGGTGCCCCGGGAGACGTTAAGGCGCCGGTGGCCGTATTTCCACCACGATGACCGACGACACGGACGCGAACGACGGATCGGCGCGGCGACTGGTGAGCGGTTGGCAGGGCCGATACTTCGAGGACTTCTCGGTCGGCGATATCTACAAGCACCCCTACGGCCGGACGGTAACCGAGACGGACAACGTCTGGTTCACGAACCTGACGATGAACACCAATCCGATGCATTTCAACGAGGCGTACGCCGCCGAGACGGAGTTCGGCGAGCGCCTCGTCGACGGCACGTACGTCATCGCGCTCGCCGTCGGGCTGAGCGTCGTCGACGTCTCGGCGAACGCGACGGCCAACCTCGGCTACGACGACATTCGACACCACGCCCCGGTGTATCACGGTGACACGATCTTCGCGGAGAGCGAGGTGCTCGAGAAGCGCGAGAGCACCTCCCGCGACCACGTCGGCATCGTCACCACCGAACTCCGCGCGTACAACCAGGACGACGAGCTCGTCCTCTCGCTGGAGCGGACGCCAATGGTGTTGAAGCGGGCGCACGCCGAGCCGTCGGCGGCCGCGCCGCCCGGCTGGCCCGCGGGCATCGGGACCCAGCCGACGGACCTCGGGTGACGGCGACCGGACGGGCCGTGGCCGTCGCGGCGCGACGACGGGACCGAACGTTTAATTTCGGGGCTGCGGAACTCCACACCGATGGTCGAGGCGTTCGCCGTGGCGAGCGGCAAGGGCGGGACGGGCAAGACGACGAGCACGCTCGCGCTGGGGATGGCGCTCGCCGAGGACCACGACGTGACGGTCGTCGACGCCGACACGGGGATGGCGAACCTGCTCTTTCATACGGGGCTCGACGACGCGGCGGTGACGCTCCACGACCTGCTGATAGCGGACGAAGACGCCGCCGTCTCCGACGCCGTCTACGAGCGCTTCGGCATGAAGGTCGTCCCCTGCGGGACGAGCCTGGCGGCGTTCCGGGCGGCCGACCCCGAGCGGCTTCGGGACGTGGTGGCGACGCTCGCCGCCGACACGGACGTCCTGCTACTGGACTCGCCGGCGGCGCTGGGATCGAAAAGCGCCGTCCTCCCCATCGTCCTCGCGGATCGGACGGTGATCGTCCTCCAGCCGACGATTCCGGCGCTCTCCGACGGCCTCAAGGTCCAGGAGTACGCCCGATCGTACGGGACGGAGACGGCGGGCACGCTGTTCAACCGGGTCCGCGACGACGAGGGGATCGACCGCGTCGCCGAGCGGGCCGACCGCTACTTCGGCGGCGAGACGCTCGGGGTGATCCCCGAGAGCGACGCCGCCCGGGCGGCCCGGGGTGCGGGCAAACCGCTGTTGGCCCACGCACCGGACGCCCCCGCGTCCGCGGCGTTCCGCGAGGCAGCGAAACGACTCGACGTCCGCGACGGGGCGAGCGGGGACGTGGCCGACCGCTTCCGCAGCGCGGTCGTCCCGGACGAAGTATGAAGATTCCGCGCGGCGACCTGCTGCGCTCGCGGGTCGTCGACGACCCGGGCGACGCGCTGGCGACCGCGCTCGACCGCCGGCTGACGGGCTACGCCGTGTTCGAACCGCAGGACGCCGTCCTCCTCGGCGACGAGACGCGCGGCGTCGTCACCTTCGAGGACGGCGTGCCGGTGCTGGCGTACTGCACCGAGACGGACCGGGGCGGCGCCGACGCCCTCGCGGACGTGGCGGGGCCCGGCCCCTACAGCGTCGAACTCTACGAACTCGACCGGCGGGCGCTGGCCGAGGCCCACGAGACCGACGACCTCCGGGTCTCGCCGGGACTTCCCGCGGAGCGTCTCGCGGCCGACCGAGAGCTCGTGACGCGCACCCGCGACGCGGCGCCCGACGACCGCCTCGGGACCGACGACACCGACGCCGTGGAGGCGTTTCTCGCCGACGAGGCACAGATCGAGGCCATCCGCGAGCGGGCTCGCGAGGAGGCCCGGGCCCGGGCCGAGGAGTGGGGACTGACGGACGCGCTCGACGACCGGGCCTGACCGTTATCGTCTGGGGCCGTTTGCACGCCCCGTGAATCCGGCGATCGTATCAGACAGTCAATGAGAACTGGCCGCGACCGAGGTGGCAGAGACACACCCATCTTTAATATTCGCTGAAATGTAACTGCTGGTAGCGACGGTCGCACCATCATGCAGAACTCACACACAAGCTCGGATCGGTCGGACACTGCCGACGACTCGGCGGACGGCGTGTACGTAGTCGATCACGACGAGACTCGCTACAGGGAACTGAGCGTCACCGTCGTCCACGCAGTTCTCGACGTGACGGGAAAGGAGCCGACCGAGGTGGACCTCAACGCAGTCGTCCATCCGGACGCGCTGAACCGCATCTTCAGCCCCACACACGACGGGACGCCGCGTGACGGCGGCACGCTCGAGTTCGAACTCGCGGGCTGTCGCGTGCGCGTCGACGGCGACGGCGAGGTCCGCGTCGACCCCGATCCGTAGTCGCCGGGAGCGCGGTGACCGACGACGCTCACGTCCGGTCGTCGTCGAGCGACGTGGCCAGATACCGCTCGAGGCGGTCGGCGGACCAGCCGCAGTCGGCGAGTCGGACCCGTCCGGCCGAACGGTCGAACACCGCGAGGCCAACTTCGGCCAGTCGCGGGACGTGAATCGACGCCAGCGCAGTGTACGCGCGTTCGTATTCGTCGGCCGTCGGATCGTCGGTGTCGTTCTCCCAGCACGCGAGCCGTGTGGCCAGTCGGTCCAGTTCGATCGGGGATCGATCGAGGAGCGACCGGAGCACGTATCGACGGCGGCGGTTCTCCAGCACCGCCCGGAGTTCGTCGTCGACGCCGTCCGTCGTCGCGTCGACCGTTCGGTCGAACAGGGGTCGGAACGTGTTGATCGTCCGCTCGTCGGTCGCCGACGGATCGAGTTCGACGACCACGTCGGCGTCCAGTTGCGCGGCGCTCTGGACCAGCAGGTGGAGGAACTGAAACGCCGGCTCGACGCCGCTCGCGTCGACGAAGGGAGCGAACGCGTCGACGTGGACGAGCGTCTCTCGGTCCGTGTCGGTCCAGTCGTCGAGATAGAGCGTGACCGCCGTCCCGAGTCGACGCAGATCACCCGGCTCCGACATCGACGTGACCGTGACGTCGGCGCCGTCACCGACGCCGGGACCGGGGCCGGAGAGCGGTTTCCGCGAGGGCGTGCCGGTCTCCGTGGCCGACGCCGATCGGCCGAACTCGGCGTACGTGATCAGCCCGAACGCGTCGGGCAGCGAGCCGGCGTGGCGCCGCCACTCCTCGATGGCATCCCGGACCGTCCGCACCGCCGAGACGACGAGGACGTTCTCCGCCCCGGACGCCGGGGCCGCGTCCCCGGCGTGCGGGGACGCTGACTCGTCGCCCACCAGCAACGTCGCGGTCGATCCGCTGCAGTCGCTACACTCGCCCGCACCATCGCCGTTCGCTCCCCCCATGGTGACTATCGACTCTCCCGTTGTCACGGATCAGATATAAAGATACGGTGCCGACGGGTCACGACCCGTCACCGCGCCGGTCGAGCGGCGTTCCGTCCCGAGGACAGTAGTCGAAATCTGGGTTTCGCGTGTTGAATCCGCACGCCGGACACTTCTGGATGGGTGGCGTGTCGCGCCCCTCCCGCCACAGGAGGGGAACGAACGGAACGAGGAGGAACGCGACCGGCGTCTCGAAGTAATACCACGCGGCGACGCTCACGAGGAGACTCGCGACGAGTCCGGCGACGGCCGTCGCCGTCCGCGATCCGGACATGGCCCACGTCGGTGCGTCGTGGACAAGTGCGTGACGGTCAGCCGCGACGACGGCCGGCGCTCGTCGTCAGTCGTCGGCCGGAACCCGGTTCCGGGCGGTGTCGTCCTCGTCGGGCGGCGTTTCGCGGACGTCGATCCGCGAGACCCACTTGACGCGCTCCCAGCAGTCAGCGTCGTCGACGAGGAGGCGGACGGGACCGCCGCGCTCGGTCGGAATCGGATCGCCGTCGAGACGCACCGCAAGGAAAGCCTCTCGCAGGCGCGCGAGGTCGAACCCGCAGGCGAAGTCGGCGTCCGCCGATCGGACCAGCGCGTGCGAGGCGCCCTTTCGGGGGCGCGCCCGGTCGAGAACCGTCCCGACGCGGACGCCGCGCCACCGCTCCGACGACGCCGTCTCGTCGTCACAGGACGTCGACGCCGCTACCGACTCCGTCTCCAGCGCCGCGAGGTCGCTCGCGCGCACCGTCCGCGGATCGGCGAGGGCTCCGGTCAGGCGCACCGTCCAGCGGCTCGGATCGGGATCCGCCGGTGGTTTCGAGTGTGTCACGTCCGACCTGCGGGGCTCGCCCGACAAAGGTGTTCGCCCGACCGCGTTCGGGGGCGAACACGTTCGCCCCAACTGACATCCGGCGACGGCTGCCAGTTCGACCATGTCCCGACTGGATATCCGCGACTTGCCGCCGAGTCAGCGCCACACGACGATCCACGAGGCGTTCGACGACCTCGACGCCGGCGAGAGTCTGACCATCGTCAACGACCACGACCCCCAGCCCCTCTTCTACGAGTTCCGGGCCGAACGCGACGCCTTCGACGCGGACGGGTACGAGGTGGAGCGCCGCGGTCCCGAAGAGTTCGTGGCAACGCTTCCCAAGAAGTGACGGCGTGAGGAACGATACCTCGAAATCTCATTAGATGTACGTAGTATCGATAGCCGATTCGCGCCTTCGAGACGCGCCCGAGATGCCCCGGCGCGTCGACTACCTGTTCGCGGCGATGCGGTCCGCCCTCTTCGGTGGCGTCGGTATCGGCGTCGTCTCGACGGCGTCGCTGCACGTCGCCGCCGGGGGTGGATCCGCGCTCGCGGCGTGTCTCTCGCCGTCGGACTGGTTCGCTTCCCCCGGTAGCGGTCGACACCGTCTGTACGGCCGACCGCTCGACGCCCTGATCGGCCGCCGATGACCCTCACCCGTCGCGATAGCGGCGCCGAACCCCGACACCGGCGCCGAGCAGTGCCACCAGACCGACGCCAAACAGCGGGACGTCGACCGGTCCCAGAAGCGGAACGGGCACCGACAGCGTCGAATCCAGCGGCGCGGGAACGCCGACCGACGGCAGCGACACGCGGCCGACGAACGGCACGCGAACGCTTGCCCCCTCGTCGTCGGTCGCCGCCGGCGCCGCCGTCCCCGTCGGCTCCGTGGTCGGCGTCCGGTCGCCGTTCGAGGGGGTCGCCGGCGTCGGTGCCGGCTCCGATACGGTCGTGCTCGCCAGGTACTCCTCGCCGCTGGCGTCCCGGGCGCGGACCCGGAGCAGCGTCTCGTCGGCGGTGCCGTCGAGTCGAGCGCCGTATGTCCCGTTCTCGCCGAGTTCGACCGGGCGGATGTCGACGATTCGTCCGCTCCCGGGATCGACCGCCTCGACGCTCACGTCGTCGACCTGCCCACCCGTGACGCGTCCGCCGACCGCGACCGACGTGCCGTCGACGTATCCGGTTCGGGGGTCGTCGATCGTGACGTTCGGCGCGAGGAATCTCGACAGCGGGTCGGTCCGGGTGTACTCGTTGAGGGCGGTGTCGTTGGCGCCGACGACGAGGCGATCCGACCCCTGTGGGTGGTACACCGTCCGGTTGAAGCCGATGCGCTTTCGGTCGGCGTCCGGCTCCGTCGGCCGGCGGTACACCAGCCGATGGTGGACGACGAGAGTCTCGTCGATCCCGTAGACGGTCGCGTCGTCGTACTGTACACAGAGGTTCTCGTCGTCGAGGTCGAGTACCGCCGCGACCGAACAGAGGTCCCGGCCGTCGAACGTCTCGATGTCGGTGTCCGTCTCGATGTCGTCGGCCGCCAGCAGCGTCTCCCGCACCCAGACGTCGTGGACTTGGACGGCGTCGGTCGCCGTCCCCTCGATCCGGAGGCGCGTCGGCGACACGTACTGGACGTCCGTCACGTTCACCGTCGGTGGCGTCCCGTCGTCGACCGTGACGGTGACGTGCGCAACGGCGAGGTTGCCGAGGGCGTCCTCGACGGCGATCCGTAGGTAGTTCGTCCCGAGCGCGAGCGTCAGCGTCTCGTTGAACGACTCACCCGGCGACGGGAGCAGGTGGCTCTCCAGTCGCTCGGGGTCGGCGTCGCCGTCGACGCCGTCGGTCGGAATCGGCACGTCCGAGTGGATGGGTGCGGTGCTGACGGGGTCGTACTCGAACGTCTCGTCGTCATCGCTCGACCGCCCGCCGACGCCGGTGTACTCGTAGGCGTGTTCGATGCGGACGTACTGGATCGTGGAGTCGTCGTCGATGGTCCCCGCCACCGTCAGCGTCGAGTTGCTCACGGTCATCTCCGGCACGTCCTGCAGCGACGTCGCGGGTTCCCCGTCGACGATCAGGATCGGCGCTTGCATCTCCGGTCGGTCCAGGGTCTCGGTCCTGTACATCGTCGGCCCCCCACTGAGGTCGCCCTCGAACGTCACCGTCGGGGCGAGGTCGTCGCGGACGATCGTCACCGTATGCGTCGTGACGCCGCCGCCCTTGGCGACGACCGTCACCCGTCTCTGGCCGTTCTCCATGTCCAGGGCGACGTTTCGCTCGACGCGCTCACCCGACGGCTCGAAGGCGTGTCTGGTCTCTCCGTCGACGCGAATCTCGACAAGGCGTATCGACTCCCCCTCGGGTGCCGACGCCGACACGGTTACCCACGGATCGGTGGCCGTGTGGTGGACGTCGCCGCGTTCGAGCGGCGTCCCGTCGACGGTGACGTCCACCGCCGGTCCCGCGGACTGCGCGGTGGCCTCCCCGCCGCCGAGACCGAGACCGAGACCTAGGCCGACACAGACCACGACCGCGACGGCGACGGTGCGAGCTTCGATTGGGGCCATCCTCGGTCGGTGACGAGGGCGGGCCGGCTTATGAGTGGTCCGGCTCGATTATCAGCGAGCCGAACTCGGAGTCCGGTCAGGACAGCTCCGACGGGCGCGACCCCAGTTCGACGTCGACGGTCCGCTCGCTCCCGTCCCGGCGTATCGTGAGCGCCACCGTGTCGCCGGGCTGTGTCTCCAAGGCGAGGTAGCTCCCCAGCGCCTCCGTCGTGTCCGTGCGCGCTCCGTCGATCGCGAGCAACACGTCGCCACCGACGGGGATGCGTTCGCCGTCGACGGTGGCGCCGTCGTCGCTCGGTCGCAGTACGCCCTCCGTCGGACCGTCGGGAGCGAGGGTGACGATCAGGAGCCCACGGGACTCACCGAGCCCGTTCGCCGCCGCCACGTCGGGGGTGACGGTGATGAGCGAGACGCCGAGAAAGGAGTGGTCGACCGCCCCCGTCTCGATCAGTTCCGGGAGTACCCGCCGGCAGAGCGCTGCGGAGATGCCGAAGGCGATGTTGTCGCCGCCGCCGGAGTTGATGACGGCCACGACCCGTCCGTCGAGCGACATCAGCGGGCCGCCGCTGTTGCCGGGGTTGACCGCGGCGTCGGTCTGGATGGCGTCGGGGATGCTGAACCCCGTCGGCGCGGGTATCGAGCGGTCCGTCCCGCTGACGATGCCGGTCGTGACCGATCCGTCGAGGTCGAACGGGTTGCCGATGGCGACGACTTCCTGCCCGATGGTCGCGGGCGACTCCGCGAGCGTGAGCGGCGTTGCCGGGGCCGAGAGCTCCGCCTCGATCACCGCCAGATCGCTGTTGGGGTCGCTCCCGACCACCTCACCCGCGTGCCAGCGGCCGTCGTTCGATCGGAGGTCGACCTCGGCCGACTCGCCGACGACGTGGGCGTTCGTGACGACGTGGCCGGCGTCGTACACCCAACCGGTTCCGCTCCCGTTCTCGGCCCGGACGAGTAGCACCGATCCGATGGTCTCGTCGTAGACGCGGGTGTAGGGGCTCGCCTCGGTCGCCGCCGCGCCCGATTCGTCGGCCCCGTCCCCGGTCGGCGCCGCCGCTCCACACCCCGCGAATCCCGCCGTCAGCGCGACTGCACCGGCACGGAGGACCCGTCGACGACTCGGTCCGTGATCGCTCATCGGCGAAGGTGAGGGATCCGGTTGGGAATAGGTTGGGGTCAGCTCCCCTCGACCAGCCGTCGCAACTGCGACGGCGGCACCGCCCCGCGGGCCGCGTGCCCGCCGTACGCGAAGGTGGGGACGCCGGTGACGCCCTCCCGCCGCGCCGCGTCGAAGCGGTCGCCGATCCGGGCGTCGAGCGTCTCGTCGTCGAGAGCGGCATCGACGACACTCGCGTCGAGCCCCGCCGCCCCGGCGCAGTCGACGAGGACGTCCGGGTCGCCGATGTCGCGGCCGTCCACCCACAGTGCCTCGAAGACCGCCTCGTCGAACGCCAGCCACGTGTCGTACGGTTCGGTCTCCTTTACGTGCAGGGAGACGACCTGTGCCGGCCGGGAGTCCACGTCCGTCGCGATTTCCTGGGCCATCTCGGCGTCGTACTGCTCGCGGAGGCGGCGGACGTTCTCGCGGGCCTGCTCGTAGTAGTCGTCACCCTTGCCGTCGTCGACCGAGTGGTCGATCTCGCCGTCCGGGCCGCGTTTCTCCGCACGGAGGTCGAACGGTCGCCAGTCAATCTCCAGTCGTTCGTCGCGCTCGGCCTGATACTGGTCGAGTGACAGCCGTCCGAGATAGCAGAACGGACAGACGTAGTCGGAGTAGACGGTGATGCGTTCGCGCGCTCGCGTGTCGCTCATGCGTGGCCCAGTAGCGGCGGGAGCTAAAAGAGTGCGATCCGGCTGTGGCGGGGCGACGCACGACTACGGCCCGGCGCGGGTCGCGACCTACTCCACGACGACGACTCCTTTCATTCCCATAGCCCGGTGGGGCGTACAGACGTACTCGTCGGTCCCCGCTTCCGGGAACGCGTGCTCGAAGGTGAACCCCTCCTCCGCGGAGAGGTCGCTCTCGAAGCCGCCACCCTCGGCCGCGACGTTGTGCTGGGCGCCCTCCCCGGTCCACTCCCAGACGACCGTCGTCCCGGTCGACACCCGGACCGCCGGCGGATCGAACGCGAACGCCCCGCCGTTGCCTTGGGCGCCGACGGCGACGGTCACCTCGTCGCTCCCCGTCTCGTCGACGACGCCATCGTAGTTGCCGACGTCGTCCATCCAGCCGTCGAAGTCGGGTTGGCTCCCGCCACCGTCGCCGCTCTCCCCGCCACCGTCGCCGCTCTCCCCGCCACCGTCGCCGCTCTCCCCGCCACCGTCGCCGCTCCCCCCGCCACCCCCACCGCTACAGCCCGCGAGTGCGCCGAGGGCGAGCGTTCCAGTCGACAGCACGATCGACCGTCGTGTACAGCGATCAGAGTCGAACATCTCTGTCTCTACCCTCGTTCCGGGCGGAGGCGAGAATTCGGCCGAACGTGTTCGCCCGGCGTCTCAGGCGCCGGGAACGGAACCCGGCGGGTGCCTCCCCCACGCGGCCCGGCCCGGCCGGGACGCTCGGCGCCGCCGCCGCCCCGACGGCTACCGTCGCCGACGTCAGTCGCCGTCGAGCAACCCCATGTCTTCGGCGACGAGATCAGCGAGGCTGTCGACGACGGCAGGGTCGATCTCCGCGATCCCCTCGCCGTCGTGGACGTTCTCGTTGTGTCGATCGACCGCGTCGGCCACGTCCGCGAGCGGCACCCGCGTCGTCGTCTCACAGGCAGAACAGACGATCGGGACGGTGGGCTCGTCGTCGCTGGTCATCGATGCGAGACGCTCACGCTCCAGCATCAAAAAGAGTGGCATGCCCGTAGTCGGCTACCGTCCCGCGGGCCGCCGTGACGCGCCGGCGAACGACCGGCACCGGCGACGTCCCCGTCAGTCCTCACCCTCGCCGCGTGCCCGTTCGAACATCGCGAGCGCCGCCTCCCGGCGCTCGCCGTGATCGACGATCGGCGCGGGGTACTCCGGCGCGGTGCGCCGACGCTGGGTCGGCGAGAGATCGGGCCAGTCGTGGATTACGTCGGCGTCGACGCCCCGGAGTTCGGGGACGTACTCGCGGATGTACGCCGCGTCGGGGTCGTACCGCTCGCCCTGGGTCGTTGGATTGAAGATCCGGAAGTACGGCTGGGCGTCGGTTCCCGTCGAGGCCGCCCACTGCCAGCCCCCGTTGTCGTTCGCGGGGTTGTGGTCGACGAGGTTCCGCCGGAACCAGTCGTACCCCTCGCGCCAGTCGATCAGGAGGTCTTTCGTGAGAAAGGAGGCGACGATCATCCGCACACGGTTGTGCATCCACGCCTCCCGTCGCAGTTGGCGCATCCCCGCGTCGACGATGGGATACCCCGTCTCGCCGTCCTTCCACGCCTGCAGGGCGCCGGGGTCGTCGCGCCACTCGATCGGATTCTCGTAGTCGCGGTAGTTCTCGGTGACCACCTCGGGGTTGAAATAGAGGACGTGGTGGTAGAACTCCCGCCACGCGAGTTCCCCCCGGAACGTCTCGACGGCCTCGCGGGCGTCCTCGTCCGGCGCGTTCTCGCGGGCGCGAACCACCCGGTCGTGGAGCGTCCGGACACCCACGGTGCCGTGGGTCAGGTGGGGCGACAGGCGGGAGGTGGCGTCGGCCGCCGGGTCGTCGCGGGTCTCCTCGTACTCGTAGATGGGACCGGCACAGAAGTCGTTGAGGCGGTGGCGCCCCTCCGTGTAGCCGCCGGGCGGCACCGCTGCCTCGGGCTCGGCGAAGCCGAGAGCGGCGAGCGTCGGGATGGCGGTGTCGCGATCCGGCGCCGCGAGGCGGTCGGCGCCCGGCGCCCGGACCGACTCCCGCTTCTCCCGGTCGCGCCACTTCTTCCAGAAGTAGCTGTAGACGGAGTACGGCTCCCCGTCGTTCGTCGTGATTGACCCCGGTTCGTGGTGGAGGTGGTCGTGGACGACGTGGCTCTCGACGCCCGCGTCGGCGAGTCGCTCGCACACTAGGTCGTCCCGTCGGCGACCCAGACCGGAGTAGGCCTGCGCCCACGACACGCTGTCCGCGTCGTGGGTCTCGGCGAGTCGCGCGAGTTCGACGGGTGCCTCCCCGCGGACGACCACGAGGTCGCTCTCGCGGGTCCGATACCACTCGCGGAGGTCGGCGAGGCAGTCGCGGACGAACGCCACCCGCGGCGGCGCGGCGTGCTCCAGCACCCGGGGATCGAAGACGTACACCGGGAGGATCGCCCCGTCGCCGGCGTCGTCGGGCGACACCAGCGCGCGGTTGTCCGACGGCCGCAGATCCGTCCGGTGCCAGTGGAGGCGCATACCGGCCCGTAGGAACGACTCGCCTTAAAGGCTCGACCGGCCGGAGCGCCTGGCGTCGACTTCGCGGGCCATCGCGCGACAGTGCTCGGCGGCCGCGGCGTCGCCGTCGAGGACGGCCGCCCCCGCCTCGAAGAGCTGGGCGAGCACGTCCATCACGTCGCCGGAGTACTCGTCGGTCACGGCGGAGACTGGGGCTCGTGCCCGAAGACGCCGTCGGTGGCCGTCACCCTTACGCCGCCCGCACCCCGTGTCACCGTATGACGGTCGAACCCGTTGCCGCCCGCGGCGTCGAGGTGCCCGCGGTCGGCCTGGGGACGTGGCGCCTCCGGGGCGACGACTGTCGGCGTTCCGTCGAGACGGCGCTCGAACTCGGCTACCGCCACGTCGACACCGCACAGGCCTACGGCAACGAGCGAGCCGTCGGCGACGCGATCCACGCGAGTTCGGTCGACCGCGACGACGTCTTCCTCACGACGAAACTCGACGGGGGGAACCGTGGCCGCGACGCGGTGCACCGTTCGGTGCGGGCGAGCCTCGACCGCCTCGGCGTCGACGCCGTCGACCTCCTGTTGATCCACTGGCCGAACGGTCGACCCCCCGGGCTGCCGGTCCGGCTCCCGGGCGGACCGCCGCTCGCGGAGACGCTGACGGCGATGAACGAACTGGTCGACGCGGGGCTGGTTCGACACGTCGGCGTGTCGAACTTCGACGTCCGCCTGCTGGATACGGCGCGGCGGCTGTCGGACGATCCGCTCCTCGTCGACCAGGTGCAGTTTCACCCCTACTGGGACCAACGAAACCTCCACGCGTACTGTCGTCGCAACGACGTCCTCCTGACGGCCTACAGCCCGCTGTGTCACGGCGCCGTCCTCGACGACGACCGCCTCGCGGCCGTCGGGCGGCGCTACGACAAGACGCCCGCGCAGGTGGCACTCAGGTGGGTGATCCAACACGAGGGGGTCCACGCCGTCCCGAAGGCGACGAGCCGGGACCACCTCGCCGAGAATCTCGACGTATTCGACTTCGAACTCACCGAGGCGGAGATGGAGCGGCTCCACCGCCCGTCGAAGCTCCGGACGCTCGCCGGCTTCGCGCGCTCCCGGCTGCCAGTCTAACCGGCGGCTTAGTCGACCGGACACACGTCCGCTCTGATGTCGATCCGCGAGCCGTCCACGCCGACCACGACGCCGTCGATGGAGGCGTGGTGGCTGTTGCTGATCCCGTCTCCGGGCGCCGCGACCGGCTCCCGTCGCTCGATACGGTCGCCGGGCGACACCAGCGGATCGGCCGCCGAGACGGGCCCGATCGACGGGTTGGAGGCGAGCGGTACGCCGACCGCCTCGGGGTCGAGCGTCGACGGCGACGTCTCGTGGTCGCCGGTCCAGTCACGGGCGTCGAGTACCTCGATTCGGCCGTCGCCGTAGGTGTTGGCCGCGACGGTTTCGGCGTCCAACACCAGCAGGCCGTTCGTGCGTTTGGTCACCCGGAACTCGGCGGGCGTCCCGTCGGTCCGGAACGACCAGCCCGGACCGCCGTGCAGGAGGACTTCGGCGTCCGAGAGGGAGCCGATGGGCCGACCGGCGGCGTCGAGCAGATCAGCCGCTGGGGTGCCGACCGGGACGTCGAGAAAGCGATGCCGGGGGACGTTGCCGGCGACGTGGACGAACGTCCGCGTCGTCGGCCGACTCCGGTCGAGCGCCCGGTAGACGTTCCGGAGTGTCTCGGTGTTCTGGACGATCCAGCCGCGATCCATCGGGAGGTCATCCCCACCCAGCACCGTCCCCGTCGCGACGTTCAGGAGGACACTCTCCATCCCGTAGTTGTACCGGTCGTCGGTGTACGCGAACACGACGCCGGATTCCTCGCCGGCGTCGATCGGAAGCGCCGCCGGCCGGTAGACGGCCGCGTCGGTCATCGTCTCCAGCGGGCGGGTCCAGCCGCGGTCTTTCCACTTCGGCGCCACGACAATCGTCTCCAGTGCCGTCTGCAAGAGGGCGTCGAAGAGGGCGGCGAACGCGCCCGCCCGCTCCCGTATCAGCCACCGATCCATGTAGTAGATCGGCTCGCTCTCCTGTTGGTTCACGAGCAGATGGTCGACGTCGTCGAGGCGTCGCCACTTCGCGTGTGTCGGGAAGCCGGCCCCACCCGCTCCCGCGACGCCGGCGTCGCGAAGCGCCGCCGCGAGGGTCCCCGTCGTCATCTCGTCGAGTCGTGCGAGGCTCATACCCGCAGCACCACGTGTATCGTTAACGAACAACTATATAATTCCGTCGATCATCGAAGTTACTATCGTCGACCGACGAACCACGAGCGACCAGTTATGCCCGTCGCGGCCACAGCTCGGGTCACGGACGGCTTCGTCGTGGACGCCGGATCGGAGCCGATGCGCTCGACCGCGTGCGTCGAGGAATTCGTGGATGTGGCGGGGGTTGCCCGCGCTCTCGGCGACTGGCGCGGCGGCATCCGTTCGGACGTGCCCGACCCCGGCCGGATCGACGTCGGCGACGAGGTGGCCGACCTGGGTTCGACCGACCGGACGACGACATCGTCGCGCGTCTGCACTCCGAGGACTAACAGACCGGCGCCGGATCGACGCCCATGCCGCGGAGGGCGTCGGCGTACTCCTCGTAGGCGGCGGCGACGGTCGCCTCGGCGGCGTCGAGGGCGCGCTCCCAGTCGGCCGCGTCCGTACAGCAGTCGTCGAGGAGGGCCGCCCCGTCGTCGACGAGCGCCTCGGTCTCCGACCGGAGGTCCCGAATCACGTCGGCGCCCGTCTCGTCGGCCTCGTTGACGAAGAAGTTCACCACCTGGAGTAGCGACCGGGAACTCACGAGCGGTCGGGCGACGAGGCCGGCCGCGACGCGTTCCGGCGTCGTCTCCAGGTCGCGGAGGTGGGCGTGGAGGGCGTCGGTGTCGGGCGTCGTGTCGTCCGAATCCGACGCCGCGAGGAGATCGGTCACCCGTTCGGCGTGGTCGCGTTCCAGGGCCGCGATCCGTTCGAAGGCTTCGCGGGCGTCCGGATCGCCCTCGTCGTCGGCCCACCCTTCGAACGTGGTGGCGGCGCGACGCTCGGCCGCGAGCGTCGCGGAGAGCACCCGTTCGCGGTCGAGTCGCGCCTCGGTCGCCGCCACGAGCGCCTTCTCCGACCCGAGACGATCCAGTTCCGTCGCCGTCCGCTCCCGAATCCGCTCGACGAGCGTGTCGCCGTTCATGCGCGACGCTTGAACGGCCTGGACCGTCATACTGTCGCCGACCCCACGCTTAACGCCGCCGGAGGCGTAGGGCGGGTATGGCCGCAGACACCGACCGTGCGAGGAGCGTCACGCCCGCAACCCTCCGTCGCCGCCTCGCCGACGGCGATCCGGTGACGTTGCTGGACGTCCGCGACCGGACCGAGGTGGAGCGCTGGCGGATCGAGGCGCCGGCCTCGATCCACGTCCCCTACATGAAGTTCGTCGCCGCGGGTGTCGCCGGCGACGTGACCGACCTCCTGCCCGACGACGTGCGGGAGCCCGTCGTCGTGGTCTGTCCCCACGGCGAGGCGAGCGCGGAGGTGGCCGACCAACTCGCCGCGGCCGGCGTCGACGCCGAGAACCTCGCCGGCGGGATGGAGGCCTGGGCACGACTCTACGACCGGCGGGAGGTGGCGACGACCGGCGACGGGGCCACGGTCTACCAGTACCGCCGCCCCGCGAGCGGCTGTCTCGGCTACGCCGTCGTCGCCGACGGCGAGATGGCCGTGATCGATCCGCTTCGGGCGTTCACCGACCGGTACCGTGCGGACGCGGCCGATCTGGACGCCACCCTGACCGGCGCCATCGACACGCACGTCCACGCCGACCACGTGAGCGGGGTTCGAACGCTGGCCGAGACGGGAGCGACGCCGGTGTTGTCGCGGGGCGCGGTGGCGCGGGCGGCCACGACCGGTGACGACGCCGAGGTCGTCGCGGACGGCGACGAACTCGCGGTCGGCGACGCGACGCTGGGGACGGTCGCGCTCCCGGGTCACACGACGGGGATGGTCGGCGTCGCCGTCGACGACGTTCTCCTGACCGGCGACAGTCTCTTTCTCGACGGCGTCGCCCGCCCCGATCTGCAAGACGACGCCGATCCCGAAGCGCAGGCCAGAGACCTGTACGCGACGCTGACCGAGCGTCTGGCGGCGTTCGACGACGGCACCCTGATCGCCCCCGGCCACACCGACGCGGGCGTCGCCGAGGGGCCGGTCGTGGCTCGCCTCGGCGACCTTCGGGAGCGACTTCCGGTCTTCGAGATGGACGAGGCGACCTTCGTCGAGCACGTGACCCGCGTGGGCGCCGAACCGGCCAACGCCGACCGCATCGTCGCCATCAACTCGGGGTACGAATCGGTCGACGACGACGAGGCGTTCGAACTGGAGTTGGGGCCGAACAACTGCGCGGCGGGCGGGTAGCCTCCGCACCCTTTATGCTCGCCCCCCGACACCCACGCCCATGTACGACATCGCGGTGATCCCCGGCGACGGAATCGGCAACGAGGTGGTAGAGGCGGTCGAACCCCTGCTGATCGACGTGGCCGACGCGGGCGGCGTCGACGTGGAGACGACGTGGTTCGACTGGGGGAGCCAGCGATATCTCGACGACGGCGCGCTCATGCCCGACGACGGCCTCGACCGACTGGAAGGGTTCGACGCCATCCTGCTGGGTGCCGTCGGTCACCCCGACGTGCCGGACCACGTCACTCTCCGGGGACTTCGCCTCCCGATCACGAAAGGCTTCAACCAGCACGTCTGCAAGCGTCCCTCGTATCTCTTCGAGGGCGTCGAGAGCCCGCTTCGGGGCTACGGGGGTGGCGACATCGACTTCGTCGTCTACCGACAGAACACGGAGGGGGAGTACGCGGACGTCGGCGGGCGCGAACACGCCGGCTTCGACAACGAGGTGGCGGTCCAGGCCTCGGTATTCACCCGCGAGGGGACCGAGAAGCTCCTGCGCCCGGCGTTCGAGGCCGCGAGCGAGCGCTCTGGGCACCTGACGAACGTCACGAAGTCAAACGCCCAGGCCCACGGGATGGTCTTCTGGGACGACATGGTCGCGGAGGTGAGCGAGGACTACCCGGACGTCGAGGTCGAACGCCTGCTCGTCGACGCCGCGAGCATGGACATGATCCGCCGGCCGGACGAGTTCGACGTGCTGGTGGCCTCGAACCTCTTCGGCGACATCCTCACCGACATCGGCGGCGGCATCATGGGGTCGCTCGGGCTGGCACCGTCGACGAACATCGACCCCGACGGCACCTACCCCTCGATGTTCGAACCCGTCCACGGGAGCGCGTTCGACATCATGGGTGAGGGAATCGCCAACCCACTCGGGACGGTGCTCTCAGCGTCGCTCATGTTCGACCATCTCGGCGAAGAGATCGTGGCCGACGCGCTGTGGGAGGGTGTCGCCGAGCAGTTGGCCGCCCCCGACGCGCCCCGGACGGCCGACATCGGCGGCGGGGCGACGACCGAGTCGGTCGTCGCCGACCTCGCCGACCGACTCGTTTAGTCCGTCACGACGGCGACGAGGATGCCCGCCGTCTGGCCGACACCGACCAACACCAACCCCGCGACGGTCGCCGTCGCCCCGGCGACGGGGCCGAGGAGATAGGTGAGGGCGCCGAGGCCGGCAAGCGCCCCGCTCCAGAGGTAGACCCGAGCCGGTGACGCCCCGCGGCGCCCGGTGTCCCAGAGACCCGCGGCCGGGAGGAGCATCCACCCCACGACGGCGGTCCACAGCAGCGGTTCGGACGACACCACGAGGCCGACGGCGCCGGCAGCGGTCGGGACGAGTCCCGCGACGACGAGTCGCCACCAGACCAGGAGCGCGCCCTCGCGCATATCGGCCCGCGAGAGGGCGGCGAAGGCGAAAAGCAGCGTCGCCATCACGACGTGGGCGATCAGGAGCGTCCGGCGGGTGACGACATCGAGGTGGGCGGCGGTCACGAACGTCCAGGCCAGGGGGACGAGGCCGGCCGGACCGTTCTCGCGGAGTCGGCGGAGCATGGACGCCGGTGGGTGTCACCCGGTGAAAAGGCCGCCGCCGGGACGGCCGCCCACCGGATTGACGAACGGCGACCTACGACGACTCTGGGACGTCGATCGTTCGCGGAGTGGCGCGTGTCGACGTACGTTTCGTCGATCGTCGACGCCGAGCGGCGAAAAAACATGAGTTATGAGTCTGGAGTGCAGTCGTCGACCTAACCACCGCAGTACGACCATGTCTGGTAAATACGACCTCGTCATCGTCGGGGGAGGCATCAGCGGTGCATCGCTCTTGTACACGACCGCGAAGTTCACCGATATCGACTCGATCGCGCTGATCGAGAAGGAGCCGGAGATCGCGGCGATAAACTCCCACCACACGAACAACTCACAGACGCTGCATTTCGGCGACATCGAGACCAACTACACGCTCGAGAAAGCCGAAAAGGTGAAAGAGGGAGCAGAACTGCTCGCGGGCTATCTGGAGAACCACGATCCGAACCGCGAGATGCACGCCAAGCGGAGCAAGATGGTGCTCGCCGTCGGCGACGACGAGGTCGCCAACCTCGAACGGCGGTACGACGAGGAGGGCTTTGGCGACCTCTTTCCCAAACTGCGGCCGATCGGCCGCGACGAAATCGCCGACCTCGAGCCGAACGTCGTCGAGGGGCGTGATCCCGGGACGGAACTGCTCGCCCTCCAGACGCCGGACGGCTACGTCGTCGACTACGGCGAGACGGCGCAGTCGTTCGTCGATCACGCACGCGCGGAGCCGTCCGTCGACGTCTACACCGGCACGGCGGTCAGGGACGTTACGCCGACGGTCGACGGCTACACGGTCGAGACGACCGACGGGCGGTTCGACTGCGACGCGGCCGTCGTCGCCGCCGGTCCACAGAGCCTCCAGTTCGCGAAGGAGCTCGGCTACGGCGAGGACAAGGTGTTGCTCCCCGTCGCCGGGAGCTTCTTCCTCGCCGACGACCTCCTGAACGGGAAAGTGTACACGCTGCAGATGAAGAAACTGCCCTTCGCCGCGGTTCACGGCGACGCGGACGTCCACGATCCGAGCGTGACGCGGTTCGGCCCGACCGCGAAACTCGTGCCGACGCTCGAACGCGGACGGCTCTCGACGGTGCCGGACTTCTTCGACGTGTTCGGCCTGAACGCGGCGGCGTTTCTCAGCTACGCCAACGTCCTCTCCGATCGGGTACTCCTCCCCTACGTGCTCCGGAACCTCGTCTACGACGTCCCCGAGGTCGGCCCCCGACAGTTCCTCCCGCACGTCCGGAAGGTCGTCCCCGGCGTCGACCTCGACGACATCGAGCGCGCGACGGGCTACGGCGGTGTTCGCCCACAGATCGTCGACACGAGCCAGAAATCCCTCGACATGGGGGAGGCGAAGATCGTCGGCGACGACGTCATCTTCAACGTCACGCCGTCGCCGGGCGCCTCGACGTGTCTCAAAAACGCCCTGCGGGACACGAAGACGGTGCTCGACTTCCTCGACGCCGACTACGAGTTCGACGAGGCGGCGTTCCGCGCGGACACCATCGACAACTTCCCCCGTGGCGGGACGGGTGCCGCCGACACCGACCCCGACGCCACCGACGGCGTCCGGGCGGCCGACGACTGACGCCGAACGGCGACAGCCACGGCAACCGAGGGGTCCCCCGTCTCGAACGGCCCCGACCATCCCGTATCGGATCGCGAACGCCGTTCCCGCCGCCCGGGCGCGAGCCGTGAGCATATAACTACCGGGGAGGCAAACGCCGTCCCATGCCGTTTCGCACGCGCCGGACCGTCTACTATCTCGCGTTGGTCGTCGCGACTACCCTCCTGTTTACGGTTCTCTACAACGCCGGGATGGCGACCCTGGAGGGTCGTCCCCAGCCCCTGTATCGCTCGCTCGAGGTCGTGATCCAGAGCTTCACCACCACCGGCTACGGCGAGGACGCGCCGTGGCGGACGCCACAGATGAACCTGCTCGCGATCACGATGCAGCTCACGGGGATCGGTCTCATCCTCACCGCGGTCGACGTGTTCGCGGTGCCGTGGCTTCGGGACGCGCTCACCCCGACCGCGCCGGCGGCGATCGAGGGCCTGCGGGAGCACGTCATCGTCTGTGAACACACCCCACGGACGGACGCCTTCGTCTCCGAACTCGAAGCCCGCGGGCGGGCGTACGTCCTCGTCGAGGCCGACGAGGCGGAGGCGGGTCGCCTCCACGAGGCGGGCTATCGCGTCGTCCACGGCGATCCCGAATCGACCGACACGCTCCGGGCTGCGGGCATCGAATCGGCTCGCGCCGTCGTCGCCGACGCCGCCGACGACACGAGCGCGAGCATCGCGCTCTCGGCCCGGGACGCCCGCTCGGACGTGCGCGTGATCACGCTCGTCGAGGACGCCGCCCTCGCTCGCTACCACCGTGCCGCCGGCGCGGACGAGGTGCTCTCGCCCAGACAGCTTCTGGGGTCGAGCCTGGCCCGCCAGGTGCCCACGACGGTCACGACCGACACGGCCGAGGGTATCGACATCGGCGACGTCGAGAACGATTTCGAACTCGTCGAACTCACGGTGGCAGAGGGTAGCGACCTCCACGGCGAGACGTTCGGCGAGGCGCGTCTCCGCGAGCGGTTCGGCGTGAACGTGATCGGCGCGTGGTTCGACGGCGACTTCGAGACGCCGGTCGACCCGGACGAGCGACTGGCCGCGCGGACGCGACTCCTCGTGGCCGGCGCGTCCTCACAGGTCGAGGCGCTCGGGGAGGCGACGGCCTCGACCGTCCGCCAGTTCGCACCCCAGCGGATCGTCGTCGTGGGCTACGGCGACTCCGGCCGTGCGGCGGTCGACGCCCTTACCGACTCGCGGGCGCAGTTGACCGTCCTCGACCTCGAGGAGTCACCGGACGTCGACGTCGTCGGCGACGCGCGCGACCCAGAGACGCTCGACGAGGCGGGCATCGCGGACGCTTCGGCCCTGATCGTCTCCGTCGGCGACGACACGACGGCCACCTTCGTGACGCTCATCGCCCGGGAGCTGAATCCGGACCTCCACATCGTCGTCCGCGCCAACGAAGAAGACGACGTCCAGAAACTGTACCGCGCCGGCGGCGACTACGTGCAGTCGCTGGCGACGGTCAGCGGTCGGATGCTCGCCTCGACGGTCTTCGAGGACGAGGAGGTGTTGACGTACGACCAACAGGTGAACGTCGTTCGTCTCCCCGCCGGCGATCTGTCCGGAAGCACACTCGTCGGCGAGCGGGTGCGAACGCGGACCGGCTGTACCGTCGTCGCCGTCGTCAGGGACGGCGAGACGATCACCGACTTCGATCCCGAGACGTTCGTCTTCGTGGCCGGCGACGAGGTGATCATCGCCGGAACCGACGAGGCGACCACGGCGTTCGAACGGACGTTCGGCGTCTGATCCCGATCGTCGCTCTGGTTACCGGTGTTCCCGTGGCCGGCGAACTACCGGTACCGACCTCCGCCGATCAGTACGCGCCGACTGCCCGGCCGTGGGAGCGATGGCTTGAATGGCGGACGCGTCGATACCCAGTGTATGTCGAAGCGGCGGGTCCTGTACGTGGGCGATGAGGGGAGCGAAGCGGTCGTGGACCGCTTCGCCGAAGCCGGCGTCGAAGGACGGACGGCGACGACCGCTGCGGCGGCGCTCGACCGGCTGTCGTCGGAGTCCATCGACGTCGTCGTCGCGTCGTCACCGCTCCCCGACCTGGACGGGATCGACCTCCTGGAGCGGGTCCGTGCGTCCCACCCGGACCTCCCGTTCGTCCTCTACCCCACGGACGGGTCGGAAGCGCTCGCCAGCGAGGCGATCGGTGCCGGCGTCACCGACTACGTCGTGAGGTCGGCCGACGACCGAGACCGGCTGGTCGCGGCGGTCCTGGACGCAGTCGAGAGGGTGCCGGGACAGGGGGCCGATCGGGTCGTCGACCTCGTCAGAACGATCCAGTCGGCACTCGTGCGGGCACGGGCGGCCGAGGACATCGACGAACAGGTGTGTGCGGCCATCGTCGACACGGAGCCGTACGCCTTCGCTTGGATCGGCGAGTACGACGGGAGCGACGGACGGGTGACGCCGCGGGCGTCGGCCGGGTTCGAGGCGGGCTATCTCGAAACGGTCGACGTGACGGCCGACGGCAGGAGGACGAGCCGAGGGCCGACGGGCCGGGCAGTCGAGCGTCGATCCGTCGAGACGGTACAGGACATCCAGACGGCACCGGAGTACGAGCCGTGGCGGGCCGAGGCTATCGAACGGTCCTATCGCTCCAGTGCCGCGGTGCCGCTGCTCCACGACGACACGCTCTACGGCGTGTTGAACGTCTACGCCGACCGGACGGGGGCGTTCGACGCGAAAGAGCGGGCGCTGCTGGCCGACCTCGGCGAGACTATCGGGCACGCGTACCACCGCGTCCGGATGCAGGAGCTGTACGAATCGCAGTACCGTCAGCTGTTCGAGGAGGCGCCGGTGATGGTCGCGCTGACGCGTGATACGGACGACGAGCCGGTCATCGAGGACTGCAACCGGCGGTTCGCGGCCAAGCTAGGGTGGTCGCGCGACGACCTCCGGGGGCGACCCCTGACGGACGGGTACACCGACGAAGCGGGACAGAAACTCATCGAGAAAGGCGGCTACGAGCGGGCGCTGGCCGGCGAGTTCGTGACCGCCGAGCGGACGCTCCGCACGCGGGACGGGGACCGACTGGAGACGCTGTTGCAGGCGACGCCCCGGCGGAACACGGACGGCGACATCGTGGGAACGATTGCCGTCTACGTCGACGTGACGGAGTCCAAGCGGGCACAGGAAGTGATCGATCAGGCCGAGGCGATGGAAGCCTCCATCGACGGCATCGGGATCCTCGACGAAACGGGCGAGTTCGTCTACGCCAACCGGGCGAACGCGGACATCTACGGCTACGACGACCCCGAGGCGTTCGTCGGCAACACGTGGCGGATGCTCTACGACGCCGACGAAATCGAGCGGTTCGAAGGCGACGTGATGCCGGCCCTCGACGCGGGCGAGGAGTGGCGAGGCGAGGCGACGGCCGTCCGCGCCGACGGAAGTACCTTCCCGCAGGATCTCTCGCTCACCCCGCTCTCTGACGGCGGCTACATCTGCGTGGTCCGCGACATCACCGAGCGCAAGCAGTACGAGCGCCGGTTGGAGGAACAGCGCGACAACCTCGAAATCCTCAATCAGGTGATGCGTCACGATATCCGCAACGACCTACAGGTCGTCGTCGGCTACGCTACCGTCCTCCGGGAGTTCGTCGACGACGAGGGGCGCGACCACCTCGGACGCGTGATCGCGAGCGGGCGCGACGCCGTCGAAATCACCAAGACGGCCGCCGACGTGGCCGAGGTGATGCTCAGCGCGACGACGGAGACGAAGTCCGTCGGACTCAGACACGTCCTCACCGACCGAATCGACGAAGTCGCGGCGACACACGCGGACGCCATCCTGACGACCGAGGGGACGGTCCCCGACGTGGCGGTCCCCGCCGACGACATGCTGGGTTCGGTGTTCCAGAACCTGCTCACGAACGCCATCGTCCACAACCACGGCCCGGTCCGGGAGGTGGCCGTCTCGGTGACCGTCGCCGACGACACCGTCGCCGTCCGGATTGCCGACAACGGTCCCGGCATCCCCGACAGCCGCAAGGACGCCATCTTCGAGGGCGGTGAGAAGGGACTCGACAGCGAGGGGACCGGCCTCGGACTCTATCTCGTCGAGACGCTGGTCGACCGCTACGACGGCGACGTGTGGGTCGAGGACAACGAGCCAACGGGCGCGGTGTTCGTCGTGGAACTGCCCGTCGTCGACTGACTGCGGCCGGTGACACCGACACAACCTGATATCGTTCCCGTCGGGGAATGCCTATTTCGGTCGGGGATCTACGAGGGACGGAGGCACCGGTCCACCCGGACCGGCGCCGGCGCGAACGTTCCAACACAATGTACGACACAGCCAGCAGTCACCCAACGGCCGACGCGAGCGACCCGCAACTGCCCGCCGACGGTGGCACGGAGGGGAACTGACGTGAGCGGACCACACCAGGACCAGCCGCTCGTGACGGCGGGGACGTCCCTCGACGAGGCCGAGGCGGCCGTCGTTCTTGTCCACGGTCGCGGCGCGACGGCGCGGAGTATCGTCCGGATGGCCGAGTCGTTCTACCGGCCTGGCGTCGCCTACCTCGCGCCGCAGGCGAACCGCAACACGTGGTATCCGAACCCGTTCACGGCGCCGGTCGAGTCGAACGAACCGGGGCGAACCTCGGGCTTACGCGCCGTCGGGGACGCCGTCGACGACGCGAACGCGGCCGGAGTTCCGACGGCGCGCGTCATGCTCCTCGGCTTCTCGCAGGGCGCGTGTCTCGCCAGCGAGTTCCTCGCCCGCAATCCGGCACGGTACGGTGGGTTGGCGGCACTCTCCGGCGGCCTGATCGGCGAGACGATCGATCCCGCCGACTACGAGGGCGACTTGGAGGACACCCCCGCCTTCTTCGGCTGTAGCGACGTCGACCCTCACATCCCCGCCGAGCGCGTCCACGCGTCGGCCGACGTGTTCGAGCGACTGGGTGCCGACGTGACGAAACGACTCTACCCGGGCATGGGACACACCATCAATCAGGACGAGAGCGAGTACGTGTCGGCGATGGTCGCCGACCTGCTCGATTAATCTTCGTTCAGGTTCTCGTCGAGGAAGCGCAGTGTCTTCGACCACGCGTCCCGGGTGTCGTTCGGCCGGAAGCTCTCGCCGCTCGGGTTGGCGAAGGCGTGGCTCGCGCCCTCGTAGACGTAGATTTCGCGTTCGACGCCGAGGTCGCCGAGCGTCCGGTCGAACTCGCGGACGCTCTCGGTGCCGACGACCTCGTCTTCGGCGCCGAAGACGCCGAGGACGGGCCCGTCGATCCGCCTGAGCGTCGACCGGTTCGTCGTGAGCGTCCCGTAGTAGATGACCGTCGCGTTCAGGTCGGCCTCGCTGAGGCTCACCTGGAGGCTCTGCCCGCCACCGAAACACCAGCCCAGGCTGGCGACCTGTCGGGTGGTGTCCGCCCGGTCGCGCAGCCCCGAGACGGCGCTGCTCATGTTCGCCACTGCGGTGTCGGGGTTCTCGCGGACCTGCCCGGAGAGACGGGCCGCCTCCGAGGCGTTCTCGGCCACCTCGCCGTCGTAGAGGTCGACCGCGAAGACGACGTAGCCTTGGCCGGCGAGGATCTCGGCCATCTGCTCGATGTTCTCGTTGAGCCCCCACCACTCGTGGATCATCAGGACGGCGGGGTACTCGCCGTCGTCGGCGGGGCGGGCGAGATAGCCCGGCGTGCCGTCGATCGTCGTCCGTTCGGTCGTGATCGCGGAGAGGTTCTCGGCGCCGAAGATGTCGGCGTTGCCACCGGCGGTGACCGGTTCGCAGGTGCCGTTTCGCTCGATCGCGCCGGGTTGACAGCCCGTGTGTGGGGTCTGGGTGTAGGACGCTTCGGCCGTGGGCGTGGCGGCCGGCGTCGCCGTCACGGTCGGCGCCGTTGCCGTCGACGACGGGGTCGGTGTCTCCGTCGCCGTGTCGCCGCCGAGGACCCCCGAGCAACCGCTCAGGACCACCAGGACGGCGATCAGCGCTGGGGCGAGACGCGAGGTCGGGGTGGACATTTCGTCTTCCGAAAGGCACCGGGCGACAAAACCGTTCCGCCGGGGACGGCCCCGCCGCTCACTCCTCGACGAGTTCGATCCCCGCGTCGCCGTTCGGCACCATGCAGACGAACGAACTCTCGGCGTCGCTTTCGTTTCTGAACCAGTGGACGGTGCCGGCGGGGATCAGGAGGGAGTCGCCTTCCGTCACCGTCCGTTCCTCGTCGCCGATGCCGACGACGTACTCCCCTTCGACCGTGTGTACCTCGTGTTCGACGCCGTTGGTGTGTTTGGGCACCTCGGCCCCCGGATCGAGGCGGTACCGGCGCATCCGGAAGTTGGGCGCGCCGTCGGATTCGTCGAAGATGACCGCCTTGCGGACGCCGTCCGCCTTCGACAGTTCCTCGTAGTCGACGTCGTCGGCCCGCTTGACCGTCGGTCGCGGGGTCGGCTGGTGGTCGCTCATACTCCTCACTCGTCGACTGGTCCACAAAATCCTTCCTACAGGTCGGGACGGGACTGGGTAGCGTCCGGGCGAATGGTGATCCTGCCGTATCGCGACCGCGCCGCGATTCCGATACGCCCCCACGCACGCGTCCACGTGGACCTCTCAGAGGCGGGGGTCACGTTCCCGCATCCTGTCGAGGTCCGTCCGCGTGTCGACGTCCCGTCTGACTCCCGAATCTCCCGTCTCGACTAGCACCGAATCGTCGCCCGAGAGCAGGATATCCCGCCCCCCAACGTCGCCATCGACGTCTGCCAACACGTCGAAATATTGGGAATCGAACAACACCGGGTTCCCGCGCTCGCCGTCGAAGGCGGCCGCCAGGGCCGTAGCCTCGCTCCCCCGATAGGCGGCCACGAGGGCGTCGACGCTCGCGGATGCGACGAGGGGCATATCCCCGAGTGCGAACACCGCTCCGGCCACGTCGCTCGCGTCCCGCACCGCGTGCACCCCCGCCCGGACGCTCGTGGCCTGCCCCGCGGCGTAGTTCGGGTTTTCGACCACCGAGAAGCCCAGGCCGTCGAGCGCGGCCGCGACCCGGTCGCCGTCAGCGCCGACCACGGCGACCAGTGGCTCGACCGCTGCCTCGGCGAGGGTACGGGCGGCGTGGCGAACCAGCGACTCGCCGTTCAGTGTCGCCAGCAGTTTGTTTCCCTCGCCGAACCGCGAACTCGTCCCCGCCGCGAGCAAAACGCCAGCCACCCGGTTCTCTCGCGCCGGAGCGACGCCGGAATCGGGGGGGTCGACGATCGGCAGGTCGGGTGTCATTCGACCGCTGTGTAGGGGACGACGGCGACGCTGTCACCCGCGGTTCGACCGCGCTCGGTGAGCAAGAAGCCGTCGGCCCGTGAGGCACGGGTGCTCGACGACAGGACGCTCGGGTCGAACGTCTCGTCGTAGACCGACAGCGGTGACTCGGCGTGTCCGAGCGGCGTCGCCTCGCCCCCCTCCAACAGGACGGGAACGACGTACTCGAAGCCCGAGACGCCGATTCCCACGTCGGTCGTCAAGGTGGCTGAGACCGTCGGGAGCGCCGTCTCGCCGGCGAAAAACGGGCGGGCGACCAGCGTCGTGACGGCATGTGCGCCGACCGGTTTACCGGGGACGGCGACGGCGACGGCGCCGTGATCGGGGAGGCGGGCGACGGCGAGGGGCTTCCCCGGCCGGAGTCGGACGCGGTGGAAAAGTACCTCGCCGAGTTCCTCGAGGGCCCGCACGACGTGATCCTTGTCGCCGACGCTGGTGCCGCCGGTGGTGACGACCACGTCGTAGTCGTCAGCCAGGTCGGCGATGCGGTCGCGCACGCGTCGGTACTCGTCGGGAACGGTTCCTTCGTCGGTCGGTTCGTGCCCCCACGACCGGAGGAGACTCGCCAGCATCGGCGAGTCCAGGTCGCGTTGGCGCCCCTCGTGGATCTCGGTGCCGGTCGCCACCAGCGCGGCGTCGAACCGCTCGTGCACCTCGACCGCGTCGTATCCGAGATCACCGAGCAAGAGCGTGTCTTTTGCTGTGAGGCGTTCCCCGCTCTCGAAGAGTCGCTCGCCTGCGCTGACGTTGCTCCCGCGCTCGTAGACGTAGGTGCCGGGTGCGATGGGGTCGCCACGCAGCCGTCCGTCCTCGACGACTGCCTCCTCCTGTTTGAGGACGGCGTTGGCCTCCGGCGGCAGCGGGGCGCCGGTGAAGATGCGGATGGCCTCGCCCGATTCGAGAGTGGGTGGTTCGTCCTCGGGGAAGACCTCCTCGTCACGGAGCACCAGTGGATAGTCGTCGGTGGCGTCGAACGCGTAGCCGTCCATCGTCGACCGGGACACCGGCGGCTGACTCTGCTCGGCGACGAGATCCGTGGCGAGGGTTCGGCCCGCTGCGTCGGCGAGCCCTATCGGTTCGGTTGGCTGCTCGGTTAGAACCGCCGCCCGCAGTTCGAGAAGGAGGTCGGCCGCCGCCGTTCGCCACACCATCTCGCGTGTCATGCGTGGCCGTTAGCACTGTTCAGTGATAAAGGGCGGAGGCAGTCGACGGGGTCGGGCGATTGCGTCGGACGGTCGTCCCGCTCTACGGAGTGTCGGAACCCGGTTACCGGCTGTCGGCGGCCGCCGGAGACGACGTCTGCCGGTCCGTATCAGACGGCATCGGCGACGCTCGTCGGTTCGATATCGGTGTCGTCGAGGCGGTCGTAGATCCCCTCCGGATTTCGACGACGCTCACTCGTTGGCCGGTCGACTGGCCGCCGCTGGCGGGCTTTCGGGGTGGGCAGGTTCACCGGCTCGGCTGCCCACTACCAGTCGGGGTTCCGCTCTCCGGCCGGTACCGTCGTCTCCAGCCAGTTCTCCTCGGGTGGGAGCGGACAGGAGAAGGCGTCGCTGAAGGCACAGAACGGAGTGTACGCGAGGTTGAAATCGAGCGTGATTCGGTCGCCGTCGGCGAGTGCCTCCTCGGGTGCGAGCTCCATGTACCGGCCGCCGTGGTAGGTCTCCTGGCCGGTCGTCTTGTCGCGGAAGGGGACGAACACCTCGCCGTCCCGTCCCTCCTGCCGGTAGCCGTGGAGGCTGTACGTCCCGTCGCCGAGGTCGAACTCGAAGGTGTGGGTTCGCAGGTAGCGGACGGTCCGATCGTCGCTCGTCTCCATGTCGACCGGCTCCGGTTCGTCGTGGACTGTCACGGTCGCCGTCACGCGGTAGGTGGGATCCGGCTCGAAGTAGTCGAGGCCGTCGAACTGCTCCCGGTCGTCCGGTGGAATGGGTGAGCCGCGCTCCTCGGCGAAGACGCGGTCCTTCTCGGCCCGGTTCTCGCGTAGTCGGTCGGCGTACTCCGTGGGCGTCTCGCTCACGTCCCGGCTACGTCGCCGACGGTGTTTAGTCCGACGGTCGCGGCGTCGGCCTCCGGCACGTCCGCTGGGGCACTGGCGTTCCCGGCGGTGCCGGCCGTCGCCGCGGGGGCCGCCACTGCGCCGCGAACCCCGCGGACCACGACCGTCGCGGTTGCCGACCCGTCCGGCCCCCGGACCGAGACGTCGAACGCGATGGCGACGACGGCGGTGGCGTTGGCCCGCGTCTGGGTGACGACGCCGTCGGTGGCGACACAGGTGCCGAACGCGCGTGCCGCCCCGCGGGGACAGGCAGTGCGGGCCCACTCCCGTGCGGCGGTGACGTTCCGCTGGATATCGACAGCTACGCCCCGACTCGTCCCCGACGATTCGAGCGTTTCGACCGTCGCTCCGAGGCGACCGGCTGCCCCCGCGGCGACGGGACGGTGAGCGTCCGGTTCGGTTCCATTCGCCAGCACGACCGTCGTCTCGGCGACCGCCCGCTCGAGCGAGCGCGTGGTGTCGTCGAGGGTCGCCCGCTCTGTTCCGGCGCCCGTTGCGTCGCCGGCGACGCCGGCGCCGGCGTCGGTGCCGACGGTCAACTGGGCGTACGCCAGGAGCATGGGTACCAGTGCGGTGACGACGACTGCCGCCGCGAGCAGGACGAGCTGACCGCGACGGCGCCGATTCATCCGTACCACACCCATATCGTGACCGGCCCGTGCCGCGTCGGCATCGTCGCCGAGCCGACGGCTGCGGTCGGTGGCTGCGGGTATCCGAACGAGCCGTGGGGCGTCCGCACCCGGAAGAGCACGTCGGCGGGCAGCAGCGCGGCGAGCCGCTCGCGGACCGGCGTTCGGACCTCGGCGAAGGACTCTCCGGAGCGCGCGAGCGCGACCAGCCGGGCGTCGTGACCGCCCTCGGTCGGCTCCGCGGCGAGGACGGTTCCGGCGTCGTGCGCCAGCGTGTCGAGTTGGGTCGTCGACGAGGGCGGCCCAGCCGAGACGGCGGTGAAGCCGGCGGCCACGCCCATCACGAGGACGACGCCGACGGCGGCCTCGACGACGGTCAGCGAGAGCTGTCCCCTACGCATCGACGGTCACCGTCAGCGTGTGCGTCTCGACGACCCGCCGAGGGTACGTCACCGCGACGCGGCCGGTGGCGTTCGGGTCGGTCTCGATCCGGACCGTCGTCGGCTCGTATCGGAAGAGGTGGACGGTGGCGTTCGTGTCGAGCCCCGCCCCGTCGTGGAGCACGACTCGGCCGTCGGCGCGGACGGTGTGGACGGTGGTGTTCGGGCCGGGGTCGACGTCGACGACCGCCCGCCCGACGCCGCGTGGCACCCGCCCGGTCGCCCCGTCAGCGATATCGATCGTCCGGCGAGCGTTTCCGGTCCGGTTGACGACGACCACGGACCGCCGGACGGTTGCGCCGCCGCTCGCTGCGCCCCGTTCGACGACCGGTTCGCCGTCGAGAGCGATCCGGAGGGCCGCCTCCTCCGCGGGCGGGGCCAACGCCTCGACGCGGCTCGCGTTCAGTTCGGCGACTGCGGCGGCGTCGAGCGCGTTCGCCCGGACGGTGGTCGGCGACCCGTCGGCGACCAGGCGGTCGGCAACCGCGGTCGCGGCGTGACGATCCAGCGGCTCACGGTCGGCGCCGGCGAGCGCCCCGTCCGCGACGGCGACGCCGACGACCGCCGCCCCCGTGACGAGGACGAGCGCGAGCACGAGTGCGACGAGATTGGTCTGGGCCCTCACGACAGGATCACCCGGACTCGTCGGCCGTCACCGCGGACCCGAACGACGGTTCGATCGTCGCTCTCCCACGTTCCCTCGACGGTCGCGACGCGTTCGGGGAGGGCAAGCGGGACGCGGCCGGAGACGGCGGGATCGGGATGGTCGAGGACGAGCGTCCCGTCGACCGCTCGGATGCGATACGCCGCACGGTCGATGGTGTCGGGGAGGTCGACGGTTCGGGTTACGTCCACCGCACTCGCGGGCGACGGCACCGACGCCTCGATCCGATCGGCGGCCGTCGCGAGCGTACGGTCGCCCACCTCCGCGGCGGCCGCCGTGCGGTACTCGGGGAGGACGCCGCCGTGGAGGGCGGCGACGAGCGACGCGACGTACAGGAGAACGATCACGGCCTCCAGGCCCTTGCCGACGACGGGCGTGAGGCCGCGGCTTCGATCGCTCACCGTCCCACCTCCAAATGCAGGTCGTGGACGAAGACGTACGCGTCCCGAACGTCGGGGAACCGCGCGACGACGCTCGGGACGTCGTCGTCGTCGAACGACCGCCGCGTCGTCGTCGCGCCCGCACCGTCGAACACCCGCTCCCAGACGGTCGGCGTCCGCGTCTCGACGGCGACGGCAAAGCCCCCACCGGTCAGATGCCGGCGGTCGTGGGTCACGTTCGTCCGCAGCGTCACCGTCCCCGGTCCGCCGACGGCGACGGCGGGTGCGTCGAGGGCCGTCACGCCGACGAAGAGGGTGCCGTCGCGGACCGACAGCGACGGCGGTGTGTGGAGCGAGGCCCCGGTCCCGGTGGCGCTGACTGTCGCGCCCGCGACGTGTCGGACCCGTCGGTCGCCGGCGGCGAAGACGAGCCCGCCGACCGGTCGTTCGAACGCGGTTCGGGTTCCGTCGAGCACCCGGACCGTGCGCTCGACGGTACGGAGTCGCCCCTCGTGGAGCGTGAGGCTGCGCTCGTGGGGGCCGTGTCGCTCGGCGTCGAGGGCGGCGGTCATCGACGACGCGACGCCACGGGCCTCCGCCTCGCTGGCTCCCTCGTCGACGATCGAACCGACGGCGACGGTGAGCGTCGCCATGCTCACGACCGTCACCGCGAGCAGGACTGCCACGCCGATCGGCGTCGACTGCGCGCGGTCGCGAGGGGTCATATCATCCCCGTCGCCGCGAAGACGGCGTGACAGACGACGACGAGCGCACCGGAGTGCAACAGCGCCTCGTACCGCCCGCGACTGGCGGTTCCGGCGAACCACCCCGACGCCAGCATGGTCGACTGGGTGACGACGTAGAGGCGGTAGCGCTCCCGTTCGAGGTCGATGGCCGATCCCTGGATGATGTAGCCGGTCGTCCCACGGACGGAGGCGAGTTGCTCGAAGCCGTCGAAGACGTGGAGGCCGACCGCGACGGCGATGCCGACGACCAGCAGGGCGGTCGTCCAGCCGACGGCGACGTAGGCGAGCAGGTTGGCGCGGAGTCGTCGCTTCTCGTGATACAGTCTGCCGATCTCCGTCTGGAGCGTATCGAAGACGGTGCCCGCGTCGCTCCCGGAATCGAGCGCGCCGGTCACCAATCCGACGGTCTGTTCGGCCAGTGGCGTGCCCACCGTCTCGACGAAGCGTTCCAGCGCCGCGGTGCGGGCGTTCTCGTCGACGCCCGTCTCCGGCGAGGTGAAACTCAGGTTGAGCGCGAGATCGGCCACGTCGGGATCGAGCGGGCCGAAGTCAACGTCGCGGGCGACGAGTTCGACCGCCCGGGGGAAGGGTCGGCCGAGGTTGACGTGGCCGGAGACAGCGTGGACGAAGTCCTTGATCTCGCGATCCTTGGCGTCGTCGAGGCGGGCCCGACGGACGCCGACGACGCCGACGGGAATCGCGTAAGCGGCGTAGCCAAGCAGGGTCACGTCCGCGAGCGGATAGCCCAGCGCATCGAGCGCCACGGTGACGGCGACGGCGGGCAGGACGGCGACGATCGCCGCGCTCGCGGGATTGTCGACGGCGGTCGCGAGCGTCGCCAGCGCACCCGCCGGGCGGTCGTACTCGACGACCTGTCCCGGGGGGCGGAGCCCGCCGACAACGATGCTCGCCCCGACGCCGAGGCCGAGGACGAACAGGGCGCTCGCGTAGACGACAATCGCGCGGGCGGTGGTCGTGCCGAGCGGTGTCGCGACGGGTTCCGAGAGCCCCGGCGAGATGATCGCGAGGACCGTCAGGACGATCACCAGAAGCGTCGGCAACACCAGCAACACCATGAACACCTCCGAGAGGAGTTCGAGCAGGCCGGCGGCGCGCTGGCGGGCGCGATCCTGTCGGTGGGCGAGCATCCGGCTCTCCATCCGGAGGTAGTTCGCGAGTTCGGCCTCACCCTGCTGGGCGTGTTCACTGAACTTCAACAGGAAGGGCGCGAGCAGTTCCCGCGAGGGCGTGTCGCGGGCGATCCGCCGGAGCCCCTCGTGGAGGCTCCCGGTGAGAGACGCGGTGTTGAGCACCTTCCGGATCGACACCGCCGTCTCGCCGTAGGGATCGGTGGCGGCCACTTTCCGGAGCATGGTCCGGTGGCCGTCGCTTCCCGAGGAGAGGACGTGCAGGTAGCGGACCGCGCCGGGGAGCGTCCGCTCGATGTCGTTGCGGCGGGCGTTCGCCAGCCAGCGCAGATAGCCGCCGCCGAGGCGCACGGTCGCGGCCTTGGCGAGACCGCCGACGACGACGCCGGCCACGGCGACGACGACCGTCGGCGACGGCGTCGGGAGACCGGGAGCGTCGATCGGGAGTGTGTTCCCGACCGCCGGCATCGGGAGCGCGTCGCCCACCGCCGCGGCGACGACGACCGTCGGGAGAGCGAGGGCGAACGCGACGGCCCACGAGAGCCCGTAGACGCGCGCGAGATACACGTCGAAGCTGAGTCGGAGGTCGGTCCCACGGTAGCGCTTGCGGTCCCGGACGTGCCGACGGTCGTCGGCGTGGCGAGCGAACAGTGCGTAGAGCACCCGATCGAACGGGGACGTGTAGCCCGTCGGCCGGGGCGACTCCGGCGACCGAGCGGTGCCGACGCGTGTGCCGCCGTCCGTCCGCCGTCCGTCCGCCGTCACGTCACGTCACACCTCCGGGACGCCGAGCGACGACTCGGATGCGTTCGGGCATGCCGCGAGGTGTCGCTCCATCGTACATAAACGTTGGACGGCTCTTCTCAGATTTGATTCCGATGCGGGCAGCGAGTCGTCCCGGTTCGAGCGACGCGCCATCGGATCGACGACTCGCCCGCTGACCGTCGGACGAGAGCGGACTCCGAGCGAGCGCAATGATATAAGACCGAGCCGGATCAACGGGAAAGCGTGACATTACTGGTGCCATTCGACGGGTCGGCTCTCGCCGAGACGGCTCTGCGGCGAGCCCGCGAGTTCGCCACCTACCGGGACGAGTCGGTGGTCGCGCTGACGGTCGTCCCCGACGACGAGTCGTTCGCGGAGGAGCGTGGCTGGATCGAGCCCAGCGAGCCGTACGATCCCGAGGACGTCTGCACGGAGTTCGAACTGCGGGTCGCGGAGGTCGACGCCGACGCGACGTTTCGGTGTGAGCATCCGCCACCGAGCGAACACCCGACCGCGACGTCGATCGACAACGTCACCCAGACGATCCGGGCGGTCGCCGCCGAACTCGACGTCTCGATCATCTTCATCGGGAGCGAGAACGCCGGGCGCGTCTCGATGCCCGTCTCGAGCGTCGGCGGGCCGCTCTCGACCGACGCGAAGTACGACGTCCACATCGTCCGCCGTCCCGGATAACCGACCGGTCGTTCGCCCGCCTCGACGGCCGGTACCGCCGTTCGCCGACCGTCACCCGCTCTCGACGATCCGTCGCCGGACGAGAACGGCCACCACGATTCCGTAGACCGCGGCGGGACCGAACCCGACGACGGCGGCGACGAGCGTCGGATCGGCGCCGGAGACGTACGGGTAGACTGCCGGCAGGAGGAGGCGGATCGAGGCGACGAAGACGCCGAACCCGAACGCGACGACGAGCAAGACGCCGCCGACGGCGAGAGCCATCGACGCGCCGTCGCGTCGGAGCGTCCGGAGCAGGTCGGTCACGGTGTCGCCTCCCTCGGGGAGTCGAACGGGTCGGGACGGGCGTCCTCCGGTGATCCAGCGTTCCGGGCGATTCGCGGCGGCGACATGTGCTCGAACGCGGGTTCGGATCCGGGTATATCCACCGGCCGTGGAGCCGACCTCTCCGCGGCGAGTCCTTTCAATTCTCACACGTGATATCAGTCGCGAGGGCCTATATACGTCGAAGGTGAACCCGAAGGACGATGGTACAAGTGTCGGCACGAGCGGGCGGCACCGTCGTCACTGTCGTCGGTCTCATCCTCGCGGCGGTCCACCTGTGGTCGGCCGTTCGCCTGCGTGCAGCCCCGCGACTGGTGGTCGCCGAGGCGGTCGTCCCGCTTGTACTGGCGCTGGCCGTGGCGGGAATCGGCCGCTTGCTTCGCGAGGAGCGACTCGCCCCGGCGTTTACCGACCGAATCCTCGGGTGGGGCGTCGCCGGGACGGCGTCGTTTCTCGCCGCGGTCGGGTGGCTGTTCGTCGACACCCTGCTCCGGGGACAAGTCGTCCCCGCGATCACACAGGTGACGCTCAACGCCGTGACGCTGGGGGTGCTCGCCGGTCTCGTCGTCGGCGTCTACGACGCTCGCGGGCAGTGTCAGCGGCGGCGCGCGGAGCAGTTGACCCGCATCAACGACACGCTCCGTATCGCGACCCAGGAGATGGTGAGCGCCACCGAACGGGACGAACTCGAGCAGGTGGTCTGTGAGCGGCTGACCGAGTCCGACATCTACGACAGCGCGTGGATCGGACGCTACGAGCCGGGTGACGAGTTCGTCCGGCCGTCGGCGTGGGCGGGCCACGACCTGGCGTACATCGACTCGCTCGAGGTGACCGTCGACCAGAGTGATCCGAGCGGTCAGGGACCGGGCGGCGAGGCGATCCGGACGGGGGAGATCCAGCCCGTCCAGGACGTGTTCGCGGAACCGGATCTGGAGCCGTGGTGGGAGATGCTGTCGGAGAAAGGTGTCGAGTCGATGGCGGTCGTCCCGCTGGTCGGGAGCGCGCGCGCCCACGGCTTCCTGAGCGTCTACGCCAACCGCTCGAACGTGTTCGGTCCACAGGAGCGGGAGGCGCTCTCGGAACTCGGCGAGAGCACCGGTCACGCCATCGATTCGATGCTGGACAGGGATCGACTCGCACGTCGAGAGCGGGAACTCGCCCGCCAGAACCAGCGCCTCGACGAGTTCGCGAGCGTCGTTTCCCACGACCTGCGGAACCCGCTGAACGTCGCCGACGGCAACCTCGAACTCGTACGGACGGAGGTAGACGACGAGCGCCTGGGTCGGGTGGCCGACGCCATAGACCGCATGGACGACCTGATCGACAACCTGCTCACGCTGGCCCGCTACGGACAGTCGGTCGACGACGTCCACCCGATCGACCTCCGATCGGTCGCCGAGGACGCGTGGTCGACGACCGACACCGGGAACGCGCGGCTCCGGTTCGACGGCGAGCCCGGAACCGTCCGGGCCGACGAAAGTCGACTCGCACAGCTGTTCGAGAACCTGTTTCGGAATAGTGTGGAGCACGGCTCCACTGACAGCCGGCCGGGGGCCGGCGATAGTGTGGAGCACGGCTCCACTGACAGTCACTCCGAATCCGGCGAGTCGCGGTCGCCCGACGACCCCGAGACGGCGGAGTTCGTCCGGGGCGGCGACGCGGACGACGCGGACGTGACGGTCACCGTCGGGGGAGCCGAGGACGGCTTCTACGTCGAGGACGACGGTCCCGGTATTCCCGAGTCGGAGCGCGAGCGGGTGTTCCAGACGGGCTACTCCACCACCGCCGACGGAACGGGGTTCGGCCTCAACATCGTCCGGACCATCGCGGAGGCCCACGGCTGGCGTGTCACCGTCACCGAGGGGACCGACGGCGGTGCCCGATTCGAGTTCACGACTGCGGACGCGGAGGCGGTGGGGCGGAGCGCCTGATCAGCTGCCTTCGGGGAAACGGTTTACGGCGAGTGGTGTGTACCCACGACCGTATGTCGTCAGATCGCGTCGTCGAACTCCTGCAGAAGGCGTACAGTGACGAAATCGAGACCGTGATGAACTACCAGACGAACGCTATCGTTCTCGACGGAGTCCGGGCCGAGGAGATCAAGGAGAGCCTCCAACAGGACATCCAAGAGGAACTCGGGCACGCCGAACAGTTGGGGCAGCGCCTCAAACAGTTGGACTCGCGCCCGCCCGGCTCAGCGGCGTTCGTCGCCCGCCAGGACTCCCTCCAGCCGCCCGAGGACTCGACGGACGTGCTCTCGGTCATCCGGGGTGTCCTCGACGCCGAAAACGACGCCATCGAGACCTACCGCGCGCTCATCGAGGCGGCCGAGGATGCGAACGATCCGGTGACCGAGGATCTGGCGGTGACGATTCTCGCTGACGAGGAGGCCCACCGAACTGAGTTCCGCGGCTTCGAGAAGGAGTACCGGACGGAGTAACTGTCGTCCGCGGGACCGGAGCGGATCGTCCACCGACCTGTCCCTCTCCCGACTCCGGTCCCTCCGTCAGCACCCCCGGAGGCGGATTACGGCGGTACGACGACCGCCCGGCCCTCGATTTCGCCGTGTTCGAGTCGCTCGGCGACGGTGTTGATTTCGTCCAAGTCGTACCGGGAGGTCCGGAGCTTCACGTCGCCACGGTCGACCAGCGCCACGAGTTCCTGCAGTTCGGCGTACCGTCCCACGAGGGTCCCGCGGTAGGCGAACTCGCCGTTGACGAGCGCCTGCGACGGCTCGTGGATATGCCCGCCGTAACCGACGACGTGATGGTCGCCGCCCGCGGCGACGATGTCGGGCGCGTAGCCGGTCGTCACGTCGGCACCGACGAAGTCGACGACCTGTTCGGCGCCGACGCCGTCGGTGATCGACTCGATTTCGTCGGCGACGTCCGCACTCGACGGATCGACGACGTGGCCGGCGCCGAGATCGGACGCTAGGTCGCGCGCCTCGGGCTTGACGTCGAGGGCGGTGATCTCCGCGGCGCTCATCGCGTCGAGACACTGGAGGCCGATGTGGCCGAGACCACCGACGCCGATGACGACCGCGTGATCGCCGGGATTGAGTTCCCGGACGGCCTTCTTGACCGCGTGGTACGCGGTGATGCCGGCGTCGGCGTGGGGTGCGATGTTCGCCGGATCGACGCCGTCGGGGAGGGGGATCACCGCCCGCTCGTTCGTGTGGAGATACTCCGCGAACCCACCGTCGGTCGTCAGCCCCGGAAACTGGGCGTTCTCACAGTACATGTCCTCGCCGAGGCGACAGGGACGGCAGGTGCCACAGGTCATGTGCGGGTGACAGATCACCCGGTCGCCGGCCTCGACGATGTCGACGTTGTCGCCCACCTCGACGACGGTCCCCGCGTTCTCGTGACCCAGCGTCATCGGGAGGTCCTGTGGGGCGTACTCCTCCCACATCCCCTCGATGATGTGGTTGTCGGTCTGACACCAGCCGGCTCCCTCGACCTCGACGATCACGTCGTCGGGCCCGTCGGCGCCCGGTCGATCGACCTCGTCGATGGAAAGGGCGTCGCTCATCTCCTCGGTGTACTCGTGCAGTCGTGCCGCGAGCATACGTGGGACGTTCACTCCCGCCGGCAAAAACGTTCCTCCGACGACAATCATGAACGACCACAATAGTTATTTGCTACCACTCCTCACCCCCCGGTCGTACCATGTACGAGTACGAGGGAGAGGACGTGTTCGTCATCGACTCGCATCTCCACCTATGGGACGCGAGCGAGGAGAACATCGTCCACGAGGGTGGCGAGCAGTTCATCCAGTGTTTCTACGACTACCACACGGCGTTCACGCCGGAGGAAAGGCAGTGGTCACTGGAGGAGTACCGCAAGTACGGCGCCGATCGGATGATGCAGGATCTGTTCGGGTCGGCGGCCGTGGACATGGGTATCTTCCAGCCGACCTACCTCACCGACTTCTACGACGAGGGGTTCAACACGGCCGAGCAGAACGCCGAACTCGCCGAGGAGTATCCGGAACGGTTCGTCCTCAACGGCACCTTCGATCCGCGCGACGGCGAGGAGGGACTGGCGTATCTGGAGGAGTTGAACGACAAATACGACCTCCAGGGCGTGAAACTCTACACCGCGGAGTGGCGCGGCGACTCGAAGGGCTGGCGGCTGGACAGCGAGGAGTCGTTCCGTTTCCTAGAGAAGTGCGCCGAACTCGGCATCCGGAACATCCACCCGCACAAGGGGCCGACGATCCGCCCGCTCAACCGCGACGCCTTCGACGTGGCGGACGTCGACGACGCCGCCACCTCGTTCCCGGAGCTCAACTTCGTCGTCGAGCACGTCGGACTGCCCCGCCTCGACGACTTCTGCTGGATCGCCGCCCAGGAGCCGAACGTCTACGGCGGCCTCGCCGTCGCGGCCCCGATGGCCGTCCACCGTCCCCGGAAGTTCGGCGAGATCATGGGCGAACTCCTCTTCTGGCTCGGCGAGGACCGCCTGCTGTTCGGCTCCGACTACGCGCTCTGGAACCCCGACTGGCTGGTCGACGTTGTGATGAACGCCGAGTTGACCGACGAGCAACGCGACGAGTACGGCGTCGAACTCGACCTGGAGACGAAAAAGAAGATCATGGGCGAGAACGCCGCGGAGCTGTACGACATCGACATCGAGGAGAAAAAGGAACAGTTCCGGTCCGACGACGTGACCGAGGAGTTCGGCCTCGGGGACCACTACGGACCGAGCACGGCCCCGGCCGACGACTGATGTCGATGGAGTCGGACACCGACGGCGGTGACGCCCCGACCGAGGCGCAGGTCTACGAGCGCCTCGACCGGGTGACCGATCCCGAACTCGACACCTCCATCGTCGAACTGGAGTACGTCGACGGGATCGGCATCGACGGCGGGGCGGTCGAGGTGGCCGTCACCCTCCCGACGGCGTGGTGTTCGCCCGCCTTCGCGTGGATGATGGCGACCGACGCCCGTGACGAGGTGGAGGCGTTGTCGGTCGTCGACCGCGCGACGATCGAGCTCCGCGAACACATGCACGAAGACGAGATCAACCGCGGCGTCAACGAGCGACTCCCTTTCGGTGAGGCGTTCCCCGACGCCGACGGGAGCGTCGCCCCCGTTCGTACCGAACTCGACGAGAAGGCGCGAATCGCCCGCCAGCACGACGCGACTGGCGCGCTGTTGGACGCGGGCCTCGACGGCGAGCAGATCGTCGCGCTGACGCGGTCGGACCTCGAACTCGACGTCGAGGCGGCCAGTGACGGCGACGGCGACGGCGACGGCGACGGTGGCCGCGCTCGCGTCTGGTGTCGCGACGGCGGCCTCGCGGTGGTCGTCGACGCCGCCCCGCTGGAGCGGTATCTCGAGAAGGCCCGGGCGACCGGTCTCGTCGACGACGACCATCCCGAACTGTTCCGGACGCCTGAGGGAGAGCCGATCGACCCCTCCCGATTCGAGACGGTTCGCCACCGCACTCGGCTGGCCGGCGTCAACATGAGCGGCCAGGGATCCGTCTGTGACGCACTCCACGAGTCGCGGCACGCCGAGGACCGCCCGCCGCTGTCGACGCGGTCGGACTAGGGCCCGAGTAGGCCGCCCGGACCGGGCGGTGGGCCACTCGCCCCGTCGCCGTCGTCGTCCGGCTCCCCGTGGCCGGGTGTCGCCAACCCGTAGCGACCGCGGGCGGCGAACTCCTGTGGGTCCCAGCCACACTCCGGACAGGCATCCTCGTCGTAGTCGAAGTCGACGCCGCAGCCGAGACACTCGTTTTCGGCGCCCATCAGTCCCGGCTCCCGATCCCCGGCCGTCCCAGGCCGTAGCGGCCGGCGGCGGCCCACTCCGTAGGGCTCCAGCCACAGGTCGGACAGGCGTCTCGCGTGTAGTCGAACGGGTCGCTACATCGCTGGCAGGCGGCGGTGAGTGCCATGTTGTGTGGTACCGTGACCCGACGGGTAAGGATTTCGTCGCCGACGCCGCCGACACAACACGTAAACCGCCTTCGGGCGAACGGCGACCATGGCGGGCCGACCGATCTTCGAAGTCTACCAGGACAGGGGCGCGGAGTGGCGGTGGCGTCTCGTCGCGTCGAACGGCAACATCGTCGCGGACAGCGCGGAGGGCTACGCGTCGAAACAGGGGGCGAAACGGGGCATCCGGTGTGTCAAACGGATCGCCCCCGACGCCAACGTGGAGGACGCGTGACTCGCGCGGACGGCGATGGATGGACCGCCCCGTGGAGCTGACGGTGTACGGGCCGCTCCGGGCCGCGACCGGGGAGAAACGCGTCCGTGTCGCCCCCGACGGCGAGACGGTCCGTGCGGTCGTCGAAGCGTTCGTCGCCGCCTACCCGCGCGCCGCCTCCCACCTCGTCGACGAGGCGGGCGACCTCCGGCCGAGCGTCCGCGTCACCGTCGACGGCGAGCGCGCGTCACTCGACGACGACTGCCCGCCGGACGCCGACGTGGCGCTGTTTCCGGCGATGCGGGGCGGCTAGAGTCCGTACTGTGCCCGCACCGTCTCGGCCAGTCCCACGTCCGCCAGCCGGTCCATCGGCGCGAGCATCGACAGTTGGACGACACCGGGCAGCCGCGCGATTTCGACGCCGCCGGTGAACGTACACCGTGCGCGCACCTCTCCCTCGCTCATGTCCAGTAGCGTGCCGGCGCGGTCGAACGCGTTGTCGGTGGCATCGTTGATCGTCGCACCCGAGCCGATCACCTGGATCGGGGCGGCGTCGGCGACGTCGGTGACGCCGTGTCGGTCGGCGAGTTCGGCGCCCGCCTCGCGCTCGGCGGCGGTGTACGGCTTCGCGATGTCCGGTAGGTCCTCGGCGTTCGGGAGGAGGAGCGGCCCGTCGACGTCCAGCCTCTTGATCACCTCCACCTCCAGTTCCGTCCGCCCGCTCACGTCCGTGGTGTGCAAGGAGAGTTCGCCGTCGCCCTGATTGGCGTGGAGGTCGCCGACGTAGAGGCCGGCGCCCTCGACTTTCACCGGACAGATCAACGTCGCTCCCGGACGCACGTCGTTGGAGTCCAGGTGGCCGTCGGTGCGGTCTTTCAGTGCCGCTTCGTCGGGGAGGCCCCAGTCGTGGCCGGCGCCGACGAGGAACTGTCCGAAGTCGCCGGCGTTGTGGGAGTCGGGCAGCTCCCGGGGTGGCGTGGTGCCGATGTTGCCGATGAACGGCCGGAGGTGCCCGAGCGTCCCCGGAATTTCGTCCGGCGCGTACAGCAGGATGGGGTGCTGGCGGGAGTTCTCCGGCAGGGCCATCGCCTCGCTGGCGCGTTCGGCCAGTTCCGTCGCGCCGTCCTCGCCGACGGTCAGGCCGACGGAGCGGTCGTCGTCGAAGGCGACGGTGTAGCCGAACTCGAAGCCAAAGGAGGAGGCGTTGGCACCACACTCCGCGCACCTGATGGCGTCTTCGCCGATTCCCTCCACGACGCTCTCTGGCCACTCCGTCCCACACTCCGGACAGCGGTGGTCGACGAACGGATCGTCGCCGAAGGCGCCCTCGCGTTCGGCCATGCTCCCGGTACTCGTGGCGACGCTCGTCACCTCGACGTCCCTGATCCGGACGACCAGCGCGTCGCCGGGTTCGGCGTTCTCCACCCGGATCGGCCGCGTCACCTCGTGGCCCCCGCGGAACTCGGGGGTGATCATCGGGCCCCAGCACGCCGGCGGCGTGTGGGTTCGCACCGTCCCGCCGTCGGCGACCGTCCCCGCCCACTCCTGGTCCGGCCCGACGAGCCCCAGGGTGAACTCGTCGACGTCGAGTTCCTGTTGAATCTGCCGAGACATACGTTCGAACGTCGGTGTGTGTCTCAATAACTGTTACCGTGGTGTTCGGTCACACGCAACGCCGTCGGTGATCGACCGGCCGTGGCGCGACTGCGAGGTCGTCACCCCTCGATGCCGCTCCGGAACCCGCGCTGGATCGTCATGGCGTGGGCGTAGTCGGCTTCGGAGAGCACGCCGATCACGTTGCCGTTCTGCCGGACGATAGCGTCGAGCCCTCCCGATCCTTGCAGTTCGACGAGCGTGTCGAAGGCGTCGGCGGTGGGATCGACGCTCGGGACTTCGCGCATAATCTCGCCGACCGTCGTCGTCGCGTGATCGTGCCGGCGTGCCGCCTTCAGGTCGTCGAGTGTGACGACGCCGACGGGCGCGCCCGCCTCGTCGAGGACGAGGTGGACGGGCTTGCGATCACGGAGCATCCGCGACCCCAGTTCCTCGACGGTCGTCGTCGTCGTGATGGTCGCCGGATCCCGCGTGACGATGTCGCCGACGGTGAGACCCTCGAAGAGTTCGTCGAGCAGGACCGCCTTCGATTCGGTCGTCGCCGCCCCGTAGATGAAAAAGGCGAGAAGCAGGAGGATGATCTGGAAGTTGAGGACGCCGACGATGGCAAAGAGGAAGGCGAAGCCGACACCGATCCGGGCGGCGATGCGGGTCGCGGTACCGTACGGCCGCGAGCGGGCGAGAAGCGCACGCAGGACGCGGCCGCCGTCCATCGGAAACGCCGGGAGGAGGTTGAACCCCGCCAACACGACGTTCGTGATGGTGAGCCACCCGAGGACGAACCGCAACACCTGTAGCGAGTCGGGCGCGACGAGGACGCCGACATAACAGACTGCGGCGACGAGGAGGCTCGAAATCGGGCCGGCGATGGCGATCCAAAACTCCCGATTCCACTCCTTCGGAAACGTCTTCAGCGCCGCGAGGCCGCCGAGGATCCAGAGCGTGATCGATTCGATTTCGAGACCGTAGCGCATCGCCACCCACGAGTGCCCGAGTTCGTGGATCGTCACGCTCACGAACAGGCCGACCGCCGCCACGATGCCGATCAGCCACGGTGTCGATCCCGCACGGAGACGCGCGAGGTCGAAGCCGACTCCCGTGAACCCCTCGATGAACCCAGCGTAGAGTTCGATCTGTTGCCCGCTGCCGATCAGCCACGCGAGGATCGGGAGAAAGATCAGCAGCGAGGTGTTGATCCGGATCGGAATGCCCCAGATCGTGAGGAGTTCGTAGCTTCGCATACTCGGTCGACGGTCGGCCGGAACTTAAGTCGGTCGCGGGCGTTCGAGCCGGGACCTTCCGCTTCGACCGCGCGTGGACCGTGGTGTGCTCGCCCGTCTCCGCAGTCGATCCCGTCTCCACTGTCCCCGGGGAAATACTATGCATCCAGCGTCCGTATCCGTCGCCGATTCACCGTGTCCGGCATCGTCCCAGAACGCGTGACCGCCGACGTCGACGGCGACTTCGTCGTCTTCCTGATCGGGATGCGGATCAACTCGCTGTGGAAGGTTCACAAGTGGCTCCCGGTGTTTCTCGCCATGCCGCGGATGCTGCGTGAACTGGAGGCAGACCCCGAGAGCGGGCTGCTCGAATCGCGGGCGTGGTTCGGTCTCCGTGCACCCGTGCTGATCCAGTACTGGGAGTCGTTCGACGCGCTGGAGGCGTACGCCCGCGACGCCGACGGCGAACACCTCCCGGCGTGGAAGGCGTTCACCCGGCGCGTGGGCGAGGGCGGCGACGTGGGCATCTGGCACGAGACGTTTCTCGTCCGACAGGGGGAGTACGAGGCCGTCTACAACAACATGCCGCCGACGGGTCTCGGCGAGGTCGGCGAGGTAGTGCCCGCGACCGGGTGCGCCGAGACGGCAGCGGGACGACTTGCTCGGACCGAAGGCGGCGACGCACCGGTCGATCCCGGCGGAGCGACCGACGAGGAGTGACGGAACCACGGAGTCGTCTACGGCGTCCAGCGATCGGCACGGATAGGGGGGTGCCCCCGAGACGTCGGCGTGTGGAGCCGTCGGCCGCCGAACGGCTGTCAGTACGACGCCGATCCGTCCCGTCTGCGAAGCCGATACCGCCGGATCCCGGTTCGATCCCGCGTCTCCGTCTCGCGCCACGGAACGCTTATTTCGCTGCCCGACGGCTCGAAACGCGATGGAAGACAGCTATCCGACCGAGCGGCCCACCGCCGCCATCGACGACGACCGTGCGGGCCACACGCGGTCGTTCCCGCCGGCAGCCAAGGAGATTCCGTGGATCGACATCCACCAGCACACCGGCACGTTGGGCTGGGACCAACACGAGAAGATGGACGCCAGTGGCGCCCGGGCGGTCGTCATGATCGCGGCGTCGTACTTCCAGGTGCCCTACCGGCCGATCGAGGCGTCGGACTGGCGGTTCCTCTGGGACCAGTCGCTCCAGCGGGCTGCCGAAATCTCTCGAAACCACTTTTTCGACGTCCACCTCGCGACGGGTATCCACTTCGGCGCGCGGATCGAGGGCACCGACGACCTGCTCGCCGTCCTCCCGGAGTACTGCGACCTCGACGCAGTCGTCGCCGTCGGCGAGACGGGGATCGATCCGATCCAGTCGGTCTCGGCGTGGCCGATCGACGAACAGCGGGCCGTCCTCGAGGCCCAGATGCACGTCGCCCGCGAGGCGGGACTCCCCGTGATCCTCCACACGCCGGGTGACCGCGACGACTCGCCCGTTGCGAGTTCGGTGCCCGCGCAGTTCAGCCGGCGCGTCACGCCCAAGTTCGAGTACGGCGGCCGCCCCGACACCGACCCCGCGTTCGAGGACATGTCGGCCGCGAAGCGTCGCGCGGCGGAACTCGACGTCGCCGCCGCCGACGCGGTCGGGCTCCCCCACGAGCAGGTCGTGATCGACCACGCGACGCCCGCCATCGCGGAGTACGTCCTCGAGGAGACGGGCTGTTACCTGAGTTTCTCGCTGGTCCGCCACGGCGAGGAGAACACGCCCGAAGACCTCGCGGCGGTGATCGAGGCATACGGTTCGGACCGGATCATGGTCGATTCGGACCTGCTGGCCGGACTCTACGCCGACGACGCGGCGCTGACGATGCGCCGGCTGACGCTCGACCTGCTCCGTCTCGGCGTCGATCCCGACGACGTCCGGAACGTCGTCTACGAGAACCCGAAGGACGTGCTGGGACTCGACGCCTGACCGGCCGTCAGTCGCCGCCGGTGCGCCCCGTCTCGCTGCGCGCTCGCTCGACCGTCGCCGCCTCGTCGGTCCGTAGATCGGAGACGAACCCGAACAGCGCCTCGAAGTCGGTGACGCCCTCCCGGACGAGATACTGCACGTACCGGTGTTTCCGGTGGAACTCCTCTTCGACGGCTTCGACCTCGCGGTCCGTGGCGTCGGCGAGGCGATGGAAGAGCCGGAAGCCGAGCGCGCGGTGGCCGTCGTCGAGGTGTGGGTGGGCGTAGTCGAGGCTGAACCGCCCCTCGGTGTCCCGGCGTGCGACCACGTTCCAGTAGAGGGTGCGCCCGCCCTTCTCGACGACGCCGGAGGGGAGCGTGTCGCCGTCGAGGGCCTCGTACTCGGACTCGCTCAGGAGTTCGACCGCCTCGGCGACGTAGCGGTCGCCGTCGACGTGGTGGGGGAAGACGACGAGGTCGATCTCCCGGAGGAGGTAGGGTGCCAGCCCCTGCTCGACGACGCGGTTGACGAGCGTCTCGACGTCCTCGGCGTGTGTGGTGCCGATGACGCCGTGGCCGGTGTTGAGCGTCTCGCCGAACGTCTCGAACGACGCGGGCGTGTTGATCTCCGCGATCACCTCGATGTCGGGGTTGAGGTAGTTCGTCTCGGTCATCAGCCGCGCCATCGAGACGCGCTTGTACTCGTTCTCGTGATCGCGGGTAGTCAGGGAGATGCCCGTCTCGTGGGGCAGCCGAACCTCGCGACTCCCCTCGTCGATGGACACTGGTCGGTCGTCGTAGGGGACGAAGGGCATGTGGGCGTTCAATAGTCTACATCTACTAGTAGAGCGGAAGGGACGACGAAGCCCCGACCACTGAGTGACGCGCCGAGTAGCGCGTCACGAAGGACAATGCCAGACACCTTCACGCTCGCCACGTCCCTCAGTATCGAGTTCGACTGTCCGGCTAAGGTAGTCGAACCGTTCCCGATTTAGTGACGAACGGGGATTCTCACCCACGTCAACGTATGGACTGAAGCAACACAAATCTACTGTTTAATTCGTATTATATCAGTAGAAAAATGTCGAATTATGGCTCGTGGACACGGTTTATACTACTTTCGGGGAATAGAGTTTTCCGTATAGTCGCGTATAATTGACCTGTATGGCTCACGGAGAAATCGCTGCCCGTCTCCCCTGCACGGTAGCCACCCGTGACGAGGTGTTGAAGCCGTTGAAGCGGGCGGATGAAACATACGACGAGTTGCTTCGGAAGATGGCCGAGCAGTACGACCCTGAAGCGGCTCACGACGCGCTGGTGGAAGCATGAGCGACGTGTTCGCAACCGGCTGGCGAACCAACGCAGTACGTTCACGCGAGGTGAAGACCGTCCGGCAGAACGGACGCGAATACCTCCAGTTCCCGCTCATCCCACTGACGGAGATGGTACTCAACTACCCCGCACGGGGAACCGACGAGTACCTTCCGGCGAAGCACATCCGCGAGACGGCAGACCTCTGGGATGGAACGCTGCTGACCTACGTCCACCCCTCGAACCGCAATCAAACGGTAAAAGAACCGGACGCGTTCATGGGTGAGGTTATTGGCGGATTCTTCGACCCTGCCCCCATCGACAACGGCGAGAAACTACGAGGAAACGGCATCATCGACGTGGAGAAGGCCGAAGACCTCGGCGGTAGTGCGGCGGAGTTGGTCGAGTTGCTACGGAGTGGCGAGCAGGTGAGCGTGAGTGCTGGATACGCGACGATGGAAGACGAGCATCGTCCGGGGCAGTTCGATGGCGAGCAGTACGATTTGGTACAGGGACCGCCCCTCCCCGACCACATCGCAGTCTTCCCGAGTAGTGGGCGGATGCAGGCACGATGCAGTCCAGAGGACGGGTGTGCAGCACCCAAAGCGAACGCATACGAATCGACAGCCAACCAGCGAGCAAACCACGAACACGATACAACGATGAACGGTTCAGTCTTCCCGAGTAGAGAGGAGCGAGAGAAAGCCATCGAAACGATTCAGCGCGAGGCCCCCAGCAAGCCGGGGTCAGAAATTCGAGACGTACCCAACGACGACCTCCTGACTATCGCGCAGGGATTCGGATACCGTCTTCCAGACTGCAACTGTTCGGGGACGTGTGACTGTCAGCGGAGCAACGCACGCGGGCGGTCAGAGTCACATCCGAACATGGCAGCCGTCCCCGGTAAAGTAAATCGAGACAACGACGACACGGGACGGCACCAGCAGCGCGACGACCCCGAGGAGTTCCCTGCCGGTGGCCGGAAGTCATGGGAGCGTCGGAAAGTCGGACTCGATGAGACACCGGAGGACGCTGAACTGCCGGCAGGTGGTCGGAGTGCGTGGGAGGAACGAAAGAAGCGACAGCGTACAAACGCGCATGGCACCTCGGACGACGATTCCGGTCAAGCCACTGGAAGCCGGTCATCCTACGAGCGACGACAGAACGCGAGTGATGGCGCAGACGAGCAGGAGTGGCGTTCCCATGAATACCCCCTGACGGCAAAACGAAGGCAAGAGGAACGCGAGAAGCTTCAGAAGCGACTGGAGAGAAAGCGGGAACAGGCGAAGCGGAACGATGCCCGTGCCAAGAGACGACAGCAAGAGTAACGACGGTTACACGCCAGTACGACGATAGCGAGTGGCGATTATCGCCACTCTTCTGTTCCGGGGGTTGTCGCTGGTGAAGGTAAAAGCCGAGCAATCAGCACATCAAATCACCGGACGTGGCGATGACATAGCCTCAGTACGCGAGTTGTACGGAGTAGTAGCAGCGCGTCTTGGAGAGATTATTCGCCAAGGGCTTCGAGAAGTAATTCGCCGTTCGCGGTGAGGCAATAGAAGGTTCGTTGACGCCCCTCTGTCTCGCTTTCTGCTACCTCAATCATTCCTTCCTCTTGGAGTTCTTCGAGGTGTTGGTAGACGTAGCCAGAGGAGATGTCCAACTCATTTGCTAATTCATAGCCGTGGGTGGGTTCTTCGCGGAGTCGAAGGAGGATGTTCAGTTTGGTATCGCCGATAAGACTCATCACATAGGTTTTCCAGACCGGCTTTCAACAGCCATATAAACGGGATAGCCAACCGATGTATCTCATTCACCGGTAAGATAATTCTAAGTGGTTACTGTTTCAAGCGGCTGTCATGGCGCGAGTCGAGCCGTCCACGTCGAGAGTCCAGACGCCCGAACTGAAGGTGAGTAGCTGATGCGCGTGATGGCGTGGAACGTCAACGGCGCGTTCCCACCGCAGGGAAGCAAGGACAAAATCCGGAATCAGATAGACTTCATCGAGGAGGAAGCAGATTCGCCGGATATTCTGATGCTGAACGAGGTGACGACGAACCGCCGTGACCTCTGGCGCGAGCAGTTACAGAAGTACCTCAGCTATGTCGATGTTGTCGATACACTGGACTGGGCTTCCGAACTGCGGGAAAGCAACGTCCCGCCCCATCAGGATATTGGGCACTCAAACGGCAACCTCATCGCAGTACACGAGGAGAGTCCTGTACAAGACCTCCGTCGTCGCCAGCCCACAATCACCGAAGGTCGGTGGGACGGTGAGCAACTGAAGCATTGGAGTACCAATTTCCCCGAGAAGATTCTACCTGCGGAATTGGAACTCGCCAATACGACGGTGGGTCTGTGGGCGGTTCGGACTGTCCCCGGCAGTATGTATGGCGAGGAGAAAATCAAGATTCTCGAAAACACATACAACCGAATCAGGGAAGCAGAACACGACACGGCGATTGTGGCCGGAGACCTCAATTCTCCAAAAGCGGAACTTCCAGACGGGACGACGGTCCCGTGGGGCTTCGATAGGGAAAGTGGGCTTCGAGAGCGGTGGATTGGGGCGGAACTCGATGTTCTAACCGGATTAGCGGAGGAGGGAATAGTCGATGTATTCCGAGAGGTACACGGCTACGGCCAAGTCACAACGGACGACGTGAGTTTTCAGTCGAAACGATTCGACCATATTCTTGCTTCTGAAGCGTTAGGGCCGGAGGACTGCTATTATGACCACGACGGGTTAGAGTGCAGTGACCACGCGCCTATCGTGGCCGAGTTGAGTATCTAATCGCGGGTCTGATTCAGCGTATCTCTACACTCGAATCACGCCGTCACGGTATCGTATACACATACACAAACACCAACACCAACCTCCTTGTGTATACACAAACCTCTCCATAGGGGTGGGTGGTTGCTGTCGGTACTGGGCACGTCTAGGTGGAGGTGAGTCAGCACGAATCACGTGGTCGTATCAGAGATTAGACTTTACATAAGAAAGTCTATGTGTGGCGATTATCGCCACTCGTGTCAGAGTTAGGACAAGGTTTTTGTCGCTCGCGCCCTTAAGTAGTACATGGGGAATGATAATGAGTGACACAGGCAAGCGTGGTGGCCGACCGAGAGGTCATCACGGTCATCTCGTTGAGATGTATCCGGAGTCGGCCGCACTCCGAGCGGTTGCTGCGATGGAGAAGACGTGGGTAGGTGCGGCCGATGTTGCTGACCGCCTCGGATGCCATCAACGGACTGCGCGTCGGAAGTTAACCGCACTTGTGGATGAGGGTCGGCTTCGGTCGAAGAAGCCCCATCCACGTCGGAAATTCTACGCACTACCCGCAGATTCCGCTCCGGAGGGTGATAGTCACGACTAACGAGTGAAGACAGCAGGGAACGGAGTTCCCGTCCAAAGACCTCCGTTCCACGACGGCGCGAGTACGAATCAAGCAGGACGACGGTGGAACCCGTGTCCGTGTCAGCGTACGGGGGGCGCTGGCATATGGTTTCGGATTCCTGCCGTCGTTCGTGAATCGACCCGAGAACACCACACGAACGACACGATGAAATTCAACGAACTAAGCGGCGAGAAAGAGCGGTCGAACGTCTACCTCGACAAGGAGCCGAAGAAAATCATCCAAGAGCGCGACGACGGAAATGTCTCGGAGTCTGCGCGACGTGGAGTGAGGGAAGATGCCTACGGCGAGCAGGTAGTCAAAGCCGAAAGGAAAAACGATGCAGCACGGAAATCGTTGGAATCGGCAATTTCGGCGTTCAAGCGGGTTGAGCGAGAGTTCTCGAATATTCCGTCGGTTGCGGAGCAACTAAAGGAAGAGCGTATTTCACTAACTCATGGGGTTGTTCGTACGAATTACGAACGTTGGAAGACGGCGGAATCGGTCGATGAGTCTGACCCCGAGGAGCGTGTCGATGAATCCGACCTTGAACGGCTCGAAGAGCAAACGATTCAGCAGGGGGGCAGAGTGTTCCCTGACCACGGAAAAGTGCAGAAAATCGCACCACCGGGTGTAACGGGTGAGGAAATCGTTGAGTTGCTAAGAGAGCGTAATCCGAACGTATCAGAAGAGCAATTCGAGGAAGGGCCACGGGACGCGACTCCTGAACTTGAATCAGTTGCCTCGGCTCGGACTGATGGCGGTGAGCGTCGATGATAGACAGGAACCCCATCGACGTTGACCGCGTTGAGGAGGCGCGTGAGCGGTTCGAGACGAAGTACGACGAACGTATCCCAGCATCCTGCTGGCCGTGGACAGCGGGGACGTTCGGCGACGGCTACGGGCGGTTTACTCTCAACGGAAATTACTACCAAGCCCACCGGATAGCGTGGGCGTTAGCCTACGGCGAAGACCCCGGCGATGCCCTTGTTCTCCACGAGTGCTACAACGAGTCCTGCGTGAATCCGAGGCATCTGATGCGAGGCAGTCAGCACACGAATATGCGCCACGCATTTGTCGAACACGGTTCGGGTGTGTTCTCTTCGCCCGGCGAGGATAATCCGAACGCGGAACTCACGTCGGAGCAAGTGCGAGAGATTCGAGAGCGATATGAAGACGAGGATGTGACGCAGGCCGACCTTGCCGACGAGTACGGCGTGACGGATACAACCATCAACGACGTGGTTAACGGGGTGTCTTGGACCTTTGCCTGAGACGGCAGAGGATACGCAGATGGCCGCCGCGTATCCCACGACCGAGCAGTACGAGCGGTGGAAAGACCACGCCGACGAGTTCGAGATGAGCGTGAGCGGATTCATCGCCAGCATGGTCGAGGCGGGGCTGAAGAAGTTCGATGCGTCGGTGGAACCCGACAAGACGAACGCCGAACTCCGCGAGCAACGCGACGACCTCAAGAGCGAACTGGACGACGCCCGCGAGCGAATCAGCAAGTTAGAGGACCGACTGTACCGCTCAGATTCGGCAGAGATTCGCCGCTTTGTCGAGCGGAATCCGGGGTGTTCCTTCGAGGAGATTAAGGCACATCTGCGCGAGACGGTCCCCGAGCGAGCGAACGAGCATATCGAGTCGATGGAAGGCGATTCGCTCGAAATCCACAACGAGACCTATTACCCGACCGCTGATGCGGCACAGCAGGAGGCGAGTCAGCGATGAGCCACCCGAAGAAGTCGCTGAATCCGACCGACCGGCTGGGTGTCTACAAGCGGTTGGACGACGTATCGAACCGCTATCGGCTCTATCACCACGAGGACGCCTATGCTGGCGAAGATACGTGGCAGGAGTTCTGTGAGGAACACGAGTACGCACAGGGTAGTTACGCCCGCTACGAGGAGGAAGTGGACCGCGCCGGAGACCACTGGAAGGCGCACATGGAGAGCCGTCAGCGACACCACGCGCTCGCTACGCCCTCGGATGTAGAGGCGTGGTGCGTTGACCTGCTGGCCGACAAGACGGAGCGACGGTCATACGAGTATTGGCTTCGAGTCAATCGGTTCTTCGACTGGTTGCAGTGGCACACCGAACATCCGCACGTCTACAACCCGGCGTTGATGGCGACGGTCGTCGGGGATGCAGCACGTCGAATCTGGCGGTGGAAGGCCCGGCAGAATCGTCAGCGAAGGGCGGAGTACCGGAGGGAGAACGATGAGTGACGCACCGATGGCGGGAAGCAGTAGTTCGACGGAGAAAATAGCCGAGGCGTTCGGCAAGACTACGGACCCGCTGGCCGAGTTAGAGGAGACGTTTGAGGAGGTGGACGTTGACCCGTTCGTGCCGTTCATCGAGGATGTGCTACTCTCGAAAGACCTCCATAGTCACACACGCCGGAACTACCGGAGCGTCTTCGACGACTGGCGTAAGCACATGGACCGCGAGGGGCGGCATCCAGCGTGTCCGAACGACGAGCAGGTTGTTCGGTTCATCGAGTGGCAACTGTCGCCCGACGGTGCGGATAACCACCCACGAACGGTGAAGGGGAAACTCCGAAAGTTGAATCGAGCGTATCGGTACTGGCAGGAGTTGGCGGCGTTTCCGCACCCGCACGATTACGACCCGTTCAGTCTCGCCCGCAACAAGGTGAATCTGGAAGTCCCCGACGGGAAGAAGCACCGCCGTATTCCCGAGGAGGAACTTCAGGAGATAATTGAGAGCGTGAAGCACCTGCGGAATCGGGCGATAATCGCGTTCCAATTCAAACTCGGTCTTCGTGCGGGCGAGGTGGCGAACATCCAATTGCGGGATATTGCGATGGAGAACACCGAGATTCGGAGCCACTACCCGGAGATGGGAGCGGACGACCGGCTTGACGGTCGAGAGAACGCCATCTACATCCCACCGAACGACGAGCGGTCGGGGAACAAATCAGGCCGCGCTCGGATGCTGCCACTTGATGGCGAACTCCGCCGGCTACTCGCTCGCTATCTGCTGGTGCGCCCGGAGAATGATGAGCCGTGGCTGTTCCTCTCCGAAACCAGTCACTCGCAGATGGACCACAAGGCGGTCAACACGGTCTGGAAGAACGAGTTGCATCCGGAGTACGCGGAGACGGAGGAATACCGCCCGATAACGAGCCACTTCGGACGACACCGCTTTTCGACGTGGTGGCGTGTTGAGAAGGACGTGAACCGTGAATTGGTGAAGTATATGCGCGGTGATTCGGTGGAGAAGGGTTCTATGGAGGAGCCAATTGACTCCTATCTACACACCTACTACGAGGATATCGAAGACCTCTATCGGGAGAACATCTACCGGCTTGGCATCTAAACTCGAAAAAATATACGTCGGGCAGACAATAGTAACACTCAGTGCCAGAGTACAAGAATCAACACTACGTTCCAAAACATCTTCTCAGGGGTTGGACGGACAACGAGAGATTACCAGTATACAATCTGGAAAATCAGCAGGAGTACCCGCCAACGTCCCTCTCAAATCTCTGTTCAGAGGATTACTTCTACGGTGGTCCTGAGGTGGAGCAGAGCATGGATGAGTTGGAGAGCCGCCATGCAGAACTCATCAATAGGCTTCGGTCTGAGACATCGTTCGATGTTTTCGATAGGATGGATATTCTGCATTTTTGCGTATTTGTCCTACTACAGCGAAATCGGACTAAGCAACAGAAGCAAGAGACTGATGAATTGATAGACAATCTTGCAAAGCAGTATTTAGAATTACAGGTTGAAGCCGGGGAAGTTGACCCAGAACTGCCCAGTGGCCAGAGTGTTCTTGATGTATTAGATGATTATAAAATAACCCATGAAAATCCTCTTGCCTTTCCTATGTTGCATGCTCTGACAGGCGTTGACTTGATTCTTGATTTGGAGGTTGCAATTATAGTGAACACGACGGATGAGAAATTTGTAGTCTCTGACCATCCTGTAGTCCATGATAACCCCCGATTCAAGAATCAATTTGAGCGTTACTTAGCCGGAATACAAAGTCGTGGCATCCAAATTTTTGTCCCTCTCTCCGATTGGGTTCAGATTATGCTCTATGACCCGGCTGCGTACATTATTGACTATTCTGATAAGAAGAAGCGTAGGGTATTGGCTACCTCGCAAGAAGTAGTAACTGGCCTGAATGATATGCAGATGATTAATGCTTTTGAGAATATATTCTATCGCACCAGTAATCAGGAACAGAAGTTCGTTAATGCGCAACAGCGACTATCTGAGCATATTGAACAGGAGAATACCATCTTCAGAACGCTGGAAGAGGAAGAACACGACTTTGATACGGAGAACGAAATAATAGAATCTGGTTATCGTTTAGTAGACTATTCCCCCTCTTTGCCCTTTGTGACACAGCGGGTGAACGTTCGATTCACCACGGAGCGAAATCCGCAGGTCAGAGAAGGCCACAAGAAGTTTGTTAGTGAGTTGCTTGAAGACGCGCGTCAGCAGGCAGAAGGAACCGAATAGCTGGCAGAGCAGGCATCTACTAGTAGATGCTGACTTCTGGCGTTCATGAGTGTCGTCTTCCCCACGCCCGTCGGGCCGGAGAAGAGGACGACTCCGTGGCGCTCGTACAGCATCCACAGAAGCGTGACCAGTTCCGTCGAGACGGCGTCGCGCTCGACCAGGTCGACGGGCGTCATGGCGTCGGCGGCCTGCTTGCGGATAGAGACGTGCGGGCCGTCCTCGGAGATGACGGGAAGGGCAACGGCACAGCGGATAGTCTCCTCGACCCCCGGCAAGTCGAGGTTCACCTTCGCGCTCGGGCGACTCGCGCTGAGCTCCGTCCCGTCGCTCGCCGCGAGTTGCGTGACGACGTTGACGAAGGCCGTCTCGTCGGAAAAGGCGAGGTTCGTCGGGACGCGCCCGACCGGGAGTTCGTCGGCCCGCGGGATCACCTTCACGCGCTCGCCGACGCGGTTGGCCTCCACGTCCTCCAGCGACGGATCGCGGATCGGAATCGTGAGGACGCCGTGACCCACGTAGTCCCGGAGGACGTAGTAGACTAGGTCGTCGAGGCGGTCGGCCGCGTAGCGGCTGTCGACGGGCGGGACTGCGAGGCCGTACGCCGCGAGCGCGGTCGTCAGCCGGTATCTGGTCGCCGCGACCCACGCCCGCGTGTTGCGGGCGGTGAGACGACGAGAGAGGAACTCTCGTGCACGCTCCCTGACGAACGCGTGGCGATCCTCGACCACGTCCTCGACGTTGGCCTCCCAGATCCGCTCTTTGCACTCCTCGATGAGCCGTTCGTCGCCCGGGAGTAGATCCGGTTCGAGGACGGCGTACTTCGTCGAGAACTGGTCGCTCCCGAGCAGGTGTTCGCGGTAGATCACCACGTCGACGTCGAAGCCGGCGAAGTCGACGGTGTACCGCCGGAGGCGCTCGCCGGCCACCCGGTCGACGAAGCGCGCGTCGGCGTCGAAGTCGGTGCGGGCGGGCGCGTAGTTCTCGGTGTGGACGACCACCCCCTCGGTTTCGCGTCCCACGTCGACGACCTCGATCCGGTCGTCGAGCGCGAGCGGCGTCGACGCCTCCAGCAGACGGAGTTCACAGAGCGCGTGGTAGGTGAGCCGGCGCCACGCCGCCGGCGAGGCGTCGATCAGGCGGTCGAGCGCGCGGCGATACTTGGGTTCGAAGCCCGCGGCGGCGCGCTCGGCGGTCCCTTCACGCGTCAGCGGCCGGCGGCGATTGACGACGGTGAAGTGATCACGGATGCGGTCCATCGCGGCGCGGTCCTCGGGGCCGAGGCCGGGTTCGCGGACCGCGTAGGCGAACTCCTCGCCGTCGTCCCTGATCGTCGCCACGACGCCCGGCGACACCTCGTACTGGGCGACCACGTCCGGCGCGTACCACGCGTCGGGGTCGTCGGGCGCCCGCGGCGTCGGTACCGGGCCGTCGTCGGTACGCGACTCGCCGCCGCCGACCGAGAGCGTCGATCCGTCGCTCATTCGTCCGTCGCCTCCCACCCGAACGACATAGCCGTTGGTGGCTCGTTATCAGGGATAATAGTCGGGGCGAGCGTTAGTCCGAGGCGACGCCGTCCGCCGCGGACGCCGCCGCGGACGCCGGCGCGTCGTCGTGACGTCCCGCGAGTTCGAACCCCTCCAGCAGTTCCCGGAGCGTGTCCGCCTGGTCGGCCAGGTCGTCGACGCGGCCGGAGACCGCGTCCACGGAGGCGGTCTGGTCGCGGGCGGCCTCCGCGACGCTCGTCGCTTCGGTTGCGGTCTCCTCGCTCGTCGTCTCGATCTGCTCTACCATGGCGACGGTCTCCTCGGTCGAGGCGGCCTGCTGGTCGGTCGCGTCCCTGATCTCCCGCATCCCCTCGTCGGTTTCGTGGGCGAGTTCCGCGATGGTGTCCAGCGAGTCGATGGCGGCCTCGACCGTCTCGACGGCGTCGGCCACTTCCTCGGTCGTCCGCCGCATCTCCTCGACGGTCGTCTCGGTCTGTCGCTGGACGCCGTCGATGATCTCCTGGACGTCCGTTGCCTCGGCCTGGGTCTCCTCGGCCAGCGATTTCACCTCGTCGGCGACGACGGCGAAGCCGTCGGCGTCGTCGCCGGAGTGGGCGGCCTCGATGGAGGCGTTGAGCGCCAGCAGGTTCGTCCGCTCCGCGATGTCGGAGATGGTCGCGACGATGGCGCCCATCCGATCCATCCGGTCGTCGAGTTCGCGGAGTTGGGCCATCGTCTCGGTCGCGTGCGTCTCGATCGCGTCCATCTTCTCGACCGCCTCGACGGCCGCCTGCTGCCCCTCGTCGCCCCGATCCGCGGTGCGTGTGGCCACCTCGGCGACGCTGTCGGCCGAGGCCGCGATCTCCTCGACGGTGGCCGAGAGGTCGCTCATCTCGCCGACGATCCGCTCGAGCTGGTCGCGTTGCTCCTCGGCGTCGGCCGCGATGTCGCCCGTGGCGTCGCTAATCTCCTCGCTCGCTCGCGCCACCTCGTCGAGGTCGTCGGAGGCGTCGCCGGTGCGATCGGAGACGGTGTTCGCGAAGGCGTACACCTCTCCCACCGTCCCCTCTAAGTCGTCGAGCATCCGGTTGAACGAGCGGGCGATCGACGCCATGGCGTCGCTCTCGGGGTCGGGATCCATCCGAACCGAGAGGTCCTTGTCGGCGGCGGCGGCCATGACGTCGCCGTACTCGTCGGCGGTGCGTTCGAGGCGGTCGGTCAGCGCCTCGAGTTCGCGGGTGTTCGCCCGGAGGTTGTCCGTCATCCGGTCGAGGTCGTCACCGAACGTCCCCGGCACGTCCTCGTCGAGGACCGCGGCGTCGAAGTCCGCGCGAGCGAGGGCGTCGGCCTGTGCGGAGATCGTCTCCAGCGACGCGTGCATGTCCCCGAACGCGCGGACGAGGCTCCCGAGTTCGTCGTCCTGTTCGCGAATGTCGACCGTCGCCGCGTCGAGTTCGCCCGCCGCGACGGTGGTCGCCGCGTCCTCCAGCGCCCGTACCGGGGCGACGAAGTCACGCCGGGCGATGAGCAGCGTGTTCGCACACGCGACGGCGGCACCGCCGAGGAGGACGGCCGTCACCGCGATTCGCGCGACGCCGGTCAACAGGAACGGGAGGATAGCCAGAACGATGGCGACGCCGAACTGGATGGCCACCGCGGCGACGATCTTTCGCTCGATGGATTCGGTGACGCCGAGAAACTCCATCGTGGCCCACAGCGCCCGTCGATACTGGTCCAGCATACTAGCCCGTACTCAACTCTCCAGTCCCATGAATTCCCCTCCGATTATCAGTTCGTAGGAACCGGAAACGGGCCCAGTCGGTCATCGAGACGCCCGATTCTCCTCGCTGGTAGCCGAACGACCGCGGACGTCACGGCCCCGCGCCGACTCCCACCGCCCCCACACGACGACGCGCTACGACGAGACCCCGACGCTTATCCGCCCCACGTACCTTCGGCGACTATGGACGACGAGATTTCCGTCGAGGAGGTCGGCGCCCTGCTCGACGCGGAGGATCGACCGCGAATCGTCGACATCCGGTCGCCGGGCGAGTTCGCCCGCGGCCACATCCCGGGCAGCGAGAACGTCCCCTTCGGCGAGCTTCCGGATCGGATCGACGAGTTCGCCGACGCCGACCACATCGTCACCGTCTGTCCACACGGCAAGGCGAGCGTTCAGGCCGCCCGACTCATCGGCTCCTACGAGGGGACCGAGGGGGCGCGGGTCGAGAGCATGGCTGGCGGACTGGAGGCCTGGGAGGGTGAGCTAGAGGCGGCGACGGACGCCGACGGCGAGCCGACCGAGTCGCCGTTCTGACGTGCCGTGGAACCGGTCGCGCCCGACCGCGGGACTGCGTTCGGACGTGTCCTGACTTACGAAGACAACTGTGGGCTCCGCCGGATCGGTCCGGCGGGGTCAGATCACTCGACGAGCGGGCGGGGTCAGATCACGCGACGTTGAACCCTTTGTCGCGGAGGAAATCCTCCACGCGTCCGAGGTGGTTCCCCTGGAGTTCGATCGAGCCGTCCTCGACGGTTCCGCCGCAGGCGAACTTCGATTTCAGGTCCGACGACAGGCTGTCCATGTCGACGTCTTTCGGATCGAACCCCTCGATGATCGTTACTTCCTTCCCGTAACGGCGCTCGTCGATGCGGATGTTGATCTCCTGAGACTCCTTGGCCACGTCCTCGCAGACGCAGAGTTCCTCAGGGAGCCCGCACGTCGAGCAGACTTCCGACATTACAGCGTAAAGCTACTGGATGGGGCTATTAAACAGTGTCGGGATGCACGGCGAGCGGGCGATCATCGGACGAACGGTCGCGTCGGCAGCGTCCGCTCGCTGACCAGGTCGTCGACGGCCTCGGTGGCGTCGTCAGCGGCCGCCCGATCAACGCCGTCACCGTATCGGGCGCGCTCGTACGTCGCCAGCACGCGCCGAGCGCGGTCGTCGCCCGTCACGCTCCGGACGAACACCCGCGGCGTCTCACCGGGACGACGCGGTCGCTCCTGTCGTTCCAGCAGGTAGACGAGGCGCTCGAACGCCCGCACCGCGTCGGTATCGGGGTCGCGGCGTGTCCCACGCCGGCGGAGCCAGACCGCCCGCATCGCGCGGCGTCCCGCCCCGGTTCGGCGAACGACCGCCCCGAGACCCACGAGGACGACCCCCCAGAACGCGAGCGTCTCGGTCGACGGGAGTTCGATCCCCTCTCCAGTCGTCGTCGACGGCTGTGACGGGCCGACATCGCCGATGGCGCCCGATTCATCGGGCGCGGGCGACGCGTTGCTCGCGGGCGTCGGGGTCGCGTCGACGGCGTCGGCGTCGCCGCCGGTCTGCGTCGGCGTCGGCGTCGCCGCTGCCGACTCCTCGGTGTCGACGCCGGCTTCGCCGCTCTGTCTGGCCTCCGAGAGGCGGGCGCGCTCGGCGGACTGCCGCGGATCGGCCGGGGTCGGATCGAACCGCACCCAACCCTCACCGGGGACGTACACCTGCACCCACGCGTGGGAGTCGAGACCGCGAACGACGGACTCGTTGCCGACGCGTTCGCCGGCGGTGTAGCCGGTGACGAACCGCGCGGGGACGCCCTCGGTGCGGAGCATCGTCACCATCGTCGTCGCGAAGTAGGTGCAGTAGCCGGCGTCCATCTCGAAGAGGAAGCCGTCGGCCACGTCGCCCTCGGGGCGTTCGACGGTCAGGGAGTAGCGCTTGCTCGACTCCAGATACGACTCGACCGCGACGGCCTTCTCGTACGGCGTCTCGGCGCCGGCGTCGGCGGTCACGTTCGCGGTCCGCTCGGCGACCCGATCCGGCGTCGACGACGGGAGCTGTGTGTATCGCTCGGCGACGCCGTCGGGGTAGTCGGCCCCCGCGCTCCGGAGGGCGTCCGGGTGGGCGTCGACGACCCGGCTCGTCACCGTGTAGGACTCGTCGGGCTCGACCGTCGTCGTCGGACGGAGGCTCCCCTGTGACGTGACGCGGACGCGATCCGCCGCCAGCCCGTCGACTCGAACCGGGCGCCACGCCGCCGGCATCGCCCCGAGTTCCGTCTCGGCGGTGACGGTCTGCTGGAGCGCCCGGCCGCCACCCGGCGGCCCGCGCAGTCGCCCGGCGTACGGCTCGGTGTCGCCCGAGCGCACCCAGCCCGATCCGGTGTAGCGGTCGTACGTTCCCGTCGTCCAGTACGTCTCTGCGGGGCTCTCGACCGTGAACTGCACCTGCGGCGAGAGGCGAATCGTCCCGACGATTTCGACCTCGTCGCCGGCGTCGACGAAACTCGTCACGCCGGTCGGCGAGGTGCGGTCGGGCAGCACGGGGCCCGCCCGCGTCGTCGGCGCAGTCGAGAGCGTCACCGCGACGACCACCATCGCCACCAGGACGACGACGAGCGTGTCGACCTGTGTCGCCGTCCCGCCGTGACGGTCCAGCGTGCCGAAGCCGACGACGCCGGACGCACCGACCACGCCCGCGAGCGTGGTGTACGTCCCGGCGTCGCCGGTCAGGACGAGAAAGCCAAGCGCCGCGCCGCCGACGGCGGCACTCCCCACGTAGCGGCGGCGGACGGCCAGATACCACGAGAGGAAGACGGGCGCCGGCGCGACCGACAGCGCCCAGACGTTCGCCTGTGTCAGTCGGAGCACCGACAGGCCGGTCAGCAGGGCGACGGTGTCCGAGAGCAGGCGCGCGGGCGAGATGAGCGCCCGCTGGCTCGCGGGCACCGAGAGGAGGTACGCGAACACGCCGCCGCCGAGCAACAGGAGCGTCAGAAACAGCGCCGTTCGCACCCGGAGTACCCGCCCGATCACGACGGCGAGGGCCGCCGATCCCAGCACCACCGCCAGCATGAGCCGCGAGCCGCCCACCACGTCCGTCACGTGATGGAAGACGCTCCCGTACGAGGCGGTGAGAGCGACGAGCGCGGCGAACGCGACGATCCGGGTGTTCGGGGCGACTGCGACCGGGAGGGCGCCGGCCGTGACGTCGTCGGCGCTCACGCGACCATCTCCCCCCGGTCGTCGGCGAGCGGTACGTCGTCGCCGCTGTCACCGTCACTGCCCGTCTCAGGCTCGTCCCCGCTCACCGACCGACGGCGACCCGGGTCGAACGGGAGCGTCTCGCCGTCGATGCGAACGGTCGTCCGGCCGTCTTCCGTCGCGCGGACGACCACGTCGGCGTCGCGGTCGGCGACGCGACCGGCCCCGACGCGGGCGAGGTGGGTGAGCAGGCGGTCGGTCTCCCCGGGAGCCAGCGTCGTCCGGCCGGCTGGCGTCGCGAGGGCGACGGTCGCCCCCTCCGTGAGGAGGGTGTAGCCGACGGTCGCAGCCGCCTCGGCCATCCGATCCGCACGGCCCGGCGCCGCACTCGCCGTCACCGTCACCGTCGGTCCGTCACCGTCGTCGACGAACTCCCGGACGACGAGTTCGTCGCGCTTGGCGCTCGACTTCCAGTGGACGTCGCGCAGGGAGTCGCTCCGCGTGTACTCCCGGAGATAGTCGAACGCGCCGCGTTCGGCCGCCGCGTCGGGCAGCGACAGCGCCCGAAGCCGTTCGCCCACGGCGGCCGAGGGGTGAAACACCCGCGGATACACGATCACCGACGCGCGGCTCTCGGTCACGAACGTCCGCCGCGCGAGGCCGAGAACGTCCCGCACGCCGACGACCGCCGGGCCGAGTTCGTGGACGCCGCGTTCCAGGTAGGTCAGCTGGTAGGTGAGGGGGGCGCCACCGACGAGGACGGTCCCGCGCGGGTCGCCGTCGAGCCCCGACGGCAGACGGTCGCGAACCGTCGCGGTGGCGGGCGTGTCGGCCGCGAGCCCGAGGGTGACGGTCCCCGTCGACCCAGGATCGCCCGGGTTCGGCGTGGTTCGGCGCACCCGTGGCGTCTCGAACAGGGCGAGCTGGACGCCGGCCGCGACGGCGGCGACGGCGACCGGGAGGACGACCGTGTCGAGCGATCTGGGACCGAAGGCGACGCTCATCCAGACGGCGACGGCGGCGACGGAGACGGTGGCGAGGCCGCGCCGGGTCGGACGAATCCCGCGCATCTCACTCGACCGGGACGGCGTCGAGTGCGGCCTCGACGACGGCCGATCCCGGCCGGTCGGCGTCGATGCGGTGGCTCCAGACGCTCGGCACCTCGGTCTGGACGTCGTCGGGGATGACGTAGTCGCGGCCGTCGAGGACGGCCCGTGCCTGCGCGGCGCGGACGAGTGCGATGGCGCCCCGCGGGCTGACACCGAGTGTCGCGTTCTCGCGGGTGTGGGTCGCCAGCCGCGAGACGTACCGACGGACGGGTTCGCTCAGCGTGACGTCCGCCACCGTCGCGCGCGCACCGCGCAGGTCGTCGAGGCTCGCGACGGGGTTCAGCGAGTCGATGGGGTGGTCGCCCGCCACCCGCTGGAGGAGCGCCGTCTCCTCGTCCTCGTCGGGGTAGCCGAGGCGGAGTTTCTTCATGAATCGGTCGACCTCCGCCATCGGCAGATCGTAGGTGCGTCCCGGCTCCACGTCGTTCTGGGTGGCGATGACGGTGAACGGCTCCGGCAGCGCCCGCGTCTCGCCGTCGACGGTCACCTGCTCTTCGGCCATCGCCTCCAGCAACGCGGCCTGGGTCTTCGGCGGCGCGCGGTTGATCTCGTCCCCGAGGACGACGTTCGCGAAGACGGGGCCGGGACGGAACTCGAACTCCCGGGTCTTCCGGTTGAAGACGTTGACACCGGTCACGTCGGCGGGGAGGAGGTCGGGCGTGAACTGGACGCGCTTGAACGAACAGTCGACGGAGGTGGCGACCGCCCGGCCGAGGACGGTCTTGCCGACGCCGGGCACGTCCTCCAACAGGAGGTGGCCGCGCGCGAGCATCGCGACGAGGATATGCTCGACGGCGTCGTGTTGGCCGACGACGACCCGTTCGACGTTCTCGACGATACGGTCGGCGAGCGTTGCGGCAGCCGACACCGACAGCGGGGCCCGGTCGTCGGGAACGCCCGCGTCGTCGGCGTCCGGTTTCGGAGTCCCTGCGTCCGTCATGGGTAGAATCGTCGCCGACGGTGGCCGGCGAACCGATCGGCCGACCCGGCGGCGGGTTGGTGAGTGTTACACCCCGACGCACCTATACCTTCGGCCCGCCGAGGCGTCGGTCCGCGCCGCCCCGACTCGCCGAACACGACCGCCAAAGCGTTTTGCCGATCTGTGCCGTTCGCCGGGTATGCCTCCCGTGCCGGCGACCTTCCGGGACGCGCTCGTCGAACTCGACGGCGAGACGTTCGCTACCTTCGTCGAAGCGGTGTACGACGCCCGTGGCTGGGAGACGGAGTGCGTCGGCGACGACGTGGTGGTGTCTGCGCCGGGCGACCCGGACCGGCGACGACTCGTCGTCCGCGACGCCGAGAGCGACGCCGACCTCGACGCCGGAGACGGAGCCGATACGGCCGCCGACCGCGTCGTCGTCCCGACGCTCGTCCCCGACGCCGAGTCGGGCGCCGTCGTCGACGCTGCTGACCTGCTGGAGATGGTGCTGTACGCCGTCGACGACGCCGACCGAACCCGCCTGTTCGAGCGGTTCTTCGACGGCGATCCGACCGCGGTCGACGCGGATGCGAGCGACGGATCGACCGCCGATCGGGGGTCACGCGCCGACATACGACCCACCACCGGATCGGCGTCGCCGACGTCGCCCGGCGCGACGGCGACGCTGGCCCCGACGGACGACGACGGCGACGGTGACGGTGACGGCGCCCGTCCCTCCACTCGCCGACTCGCCCTCGGGGTGTCGATTCTGGTCGCTCTGGTCGGCGTCGCCCTCGTTCTCGGCCCCGGCGTCGGCGTCGGCCCGGCGCTCTCCCCCGTCGCCGACACCGGCGGCGAGTCAGGCGTCGCCGACGCGAACGCTACGGGTACCAACGCGAACGCCGGTGGTTCGGGGGACGCCGACGCCTCGGCCTCCGGCGCCCGGACGACGTCACTCGAGCCGACGGCTCCGAGGACGCATCCACCGGGCGTCGACGCCGACGGCATCGCGAACGCGTCGGCACTCGCCGACGCCCACGAGGCGACGCTCGACGGCCGTTCGTACCGGCTCTCCGTCGTCGCTCGCGAGTTCGTCGCCGGGCGACCGACCGCCGTCGCCCGGGAGCGGACGGTCGTCGAGAGTCCCACGCGCTACCGGTCGGACGTGCGGGTCGTCGGCACGTTCCGCCAGGAGCCACGCGTCGTCGCCGACGCTTCGACGTACGCCAACGGGACACAGCGGTTCGTTCGACTGTCCAACGCTACGGACATCAACGGCCGGATCGGATTCGACGACGAGAGTACCGGCTTCGAGGCCGCCGGGAGGGGGTGGCGTAGTGACGACATCGAAAGCGACGCGGACCCGTTCGCGAACCGGACCGCGACGTATCTCAGACGAACGCTGTACGTCGAGAACTCCACCATCATCGGCACGTTCGAGCGAAACGAAACGACACACTTCTGGATCCGTCTCCGCCGACCCGAGGTTCCGGACACCGACGCGACGGGGAGCATCGTCGTCGACCAGGACGGCCTCATCCGCGAGATCCGCTACGAACGGGCGTACATCTCCATCGACTCGCCTTCGATACGGACGGTGATAACGCTCCGAATCACGCCGGAGAACGTGACCGCGACGCCCCCATCGTGGCGCTGAGCGCTTACGCGTCCCAGACCCCGCCGAGGTCGATCCTCGAAACGAGGTCCGCCGCCCGCTCGTACGGCGACGCCCGCTTGCCGGTCGCGGTGGGGCGCTCGACGCCCGCGCTCGCGTACACGCCGTCGACGAACGCCTCCCGGACCGCCCGGTCGGCGAAGAGGCCGTGGAGGTACGTACCGAGCACGCGACCGCTCGCGGCGCCGAGTTCGGCGCCGTCGCGTCCGTCGGACGCCGAGAAGGGCGTCGACACCGGTCCCGTGGCCCGCGTCTCGCCGGCGTGAATCTCGTAGCCCTCGACTCGCCCCCGGACGCCGTCGAGCGGTCCCGCACCGGTCACGCGCCACGCCGCCGGCGCGACCCGCTTGGCCGGTGAGAACCGCGTCACGACGGGGAGGAGACCGAGGCCCGGGACGGCCTCCCGGGCACCGGTCCCCTCGACCGCCGCGCCCTCGATGCGCTCGCCAAGGAACTGGTAGCCGCCACAGAGGCCGACGACGGGGCCGTCGAACGTGTGGAGGCGCTCGCCCAGCCCCGCCTCGCGGGCGGCCAGCAGGTCGTCGACCGTATTTTTCGTTCCGGGGACGACGACCGCGTCGGCCGATGCCCCGCCCGGCCCGACGCTTTCGAGGTCGGCATCGAGGGGTGCGTACACCACCCGAACCCCGGGCACTCGCGCGAGGGGTTCGAGATCCGTCACGTTCGAGACACGCGGGAGACGCGGGACGGCAACCGTGGCCGTCGAGTCGCGCCCGATTTCGTCGTCAGCACCGACGACGCGCCGCTCGCCCACGGCGGGAAGCGAGACGCTGTCTTCCGCGGGGAGTCCCGGGTCGTCGTGGGGGAGCACCGCGATGACGGGGACGCCGGTCCGTGCCTCGACCGCCTCGACCCCGTCCGCGAGCAGGGAGCGGTCACCGCGAAACTTCGTGATCACGACGCCCGCGACCCGTTCGCGCAGGTCGTCGGGGAGGAGGTCGAGGGTACCGACGATGGCGGCGAAGACCCCGCCGCGCTCGACGTCCGCGACGAGCAGGATGTCGGCGTCAGCCAGCCGCGCTGTCTCGACGTTTGCGAGGTCGCGGTGGTGGAGGTTGATCTCCGCGATAGAACCGGCGCCCTCCGCGACCACGACGTCCGCCTCGGCGGCCAGTCGGTCGTGCGCCTCGGCGACGGCCGCACGCGCTCGCTCCCACCACTCCCGGTAGTACGCCCCGGCTTCGACGGTGGCGACGGCCGCGCCGTCGATCACGAGTTGGGACTCGCCGTCGCCGCGGGGCTTCAGGAGGACCGGATTGTGGTCGGTCGTCGGCCGGACGCGCGCGGCGCGGGCCTGGACGTACTGCGAGACGCCGACCTCGCCGAAGCCCACGCCGTCGGCCCGTGGCACCGCGCGGGCGTTGTTCGACATGTTCTGGGCCTTGAACGGCGCCACGTCGTGGCCGGCGTCGGCGAGACGGCGGCAGAGCCCGGCCGCGACCGTCGACTTGCCGACGTGGCTGGCGGTGCCGGCGACCAGGAGCGTGCGACAGTTCTCGTCGGTCATCGTCTCCACCGATCCCGCTCAGAACTCCGTCCCCTTCCGCGCCCGCTGGCCCGCGTCGATGGGGTGGCGCTCCTTCCGAACTTCGCTCACCAGATCGGCGGTGTCGGCGAGGTAGTCCGGGTGGCCGTGGCCGCCGGTGCAGACGAGTTCGAGCCCCGCCGGCTTCGACTCGGCGAGGTCGACGACGTCGTCGGGGTCGATCAGCCCGCGGTTGGCGGCGTACAGCACTTCGTCGAGGATCAGCATGTGGACGCCGTCCGCGGGGTCCCCGTTGAGTGGGAGGACGCCGGTGAGGTCGGCCCCGCGGGCCCCGTCGATCAGGTCGCGGGCGCGCTCCAAGGCGCCCCGTGCTTTCGCCGCGTGGTCGGCGTCGTCGCTCCCGTCGGCGAAGCCGTGCCAGCCGTAGTGGCCGCTGTGCTCGTAGGTGAAGCCGTCGACCTGATCGATGGCCCCGTACTCGCCGCGGACGTCCTCGACGCTCGCCGCGCCGCCTTTCATGAACTGGAGGAGGTGGACGCGGTAGCCGTGGCCGGCGGCACGAAATCCCATGCCGAGTGCGGCCGTAGTCTTGCCCTTCCCGTCTCCCCACCACACCTGCACGAGGCCGAACTCGGCCGGTGACGCCGGGTCGGTGTCGGTCATACCCCCGCCTCGGTGCGGCACGGTCTTCAACCGTCCGGTCGGTCGACCCTCGACACCGCGGCCCGGTCGTCGGTGACGACGCCCGCCCCCGACTCGATGCCGTACTCGCCGTCGGGATGCCGGGACCGGAGGCTGGCGGCGACGGCGTCGCGGACGCAGGCGCGGGCGGCCGCTCCGACGGCCGTCGCGCTCCCGGAGAACTGGGCTGGGTCGCCGGCCGGGTCACAGGCTGCGACCACCGCGTCGGTCGTCGTGCCGGGGACGCCGACGAGTTCGACCAACGTCGCCGCCTTCGCCTCGGCCGCGACGGTCAGGAGGTTCGGGAGCGCCCCCGGCGCGAGCGCGCGGGTCGTCCCCACGACGACGTTGACGGTGCCGGGGACGTAGCCGCCGTCCGCCCGCGGCGTATCGCCCTCGACCGGGAGGGCGGCGGGGTTGGAGACGCCCGCGGTGGCGACGGCCTCGACGGGGTCGAGTCGCGCTCGGCGGGCGTGACGCTGGTCGACGCCGGTCAGGAGCGCAGGGCCGACGGCTTCGTCGTCGAATCCGGCCGCGGCGAGGCGCTCGGCGACGTAGGCGTTGAGGTCGGTCCGGTTCCACCCCTCGGGGACGGTGCAGTTGTAGGCCGCGGGGGCGCGCTCCTCGCCGCCGGCGTGGCCGGTCGAGAGCCAGCGCGTGTCCGGCCGCGCCAGCCGACAGACGCCGTCGTGAACGGTCGCCGTGAACACGGCGGTCACAGCAGCGCGTCGAGGAGGCGGTCGTTCTCGGCCGGCCGGCGGACGGCGACGCGAACGTGGGAGTCGAGGCCGCGGAAGGTCGTCGCGTCGCGGACGGCGATGCCCTCGCGACGGGCGTCGTCGAGGATATCGGCCACGGACCGGTCACCGACGTCGAACAGGAGGAAAGGCGCCTCGGACGGATAGACGTCGAACGCGTCGTCCAGGCGGTCGGCCATGCGTCGGCGTTCGCGGCGCACCCGGTCTCGCGTCTCGGCGACGAACTTCGTCCGGCGGAGGCAGTAGGTCCCCACGTCGGCCGCCGGCGTCGAGAGCCCCCACGCCGGCCGAGCGACTTCGAGGCGCTCGCGGAGGTCGCCGCTGGCGACGGCCAGCCCCATTCGGAGCCCGGGCAGGCCGAAGATCTTGGTCAACGACCGCGCGACGACGACGCCCGCTTCGCCGGCGAGTGTCCGCTCGTCGGTGAAATCGAGGAACGCCTCGTCGACGATCAGGACGGTCCCGGCGGCGCGACACTCCCGTGCGTAGGCGACGAGGTCGGCCCGGCGATAGCCGTCGCCGGTCGGGTTGTTCGGGTTGCAGACGACGACCGTGTCGTACGGTGTCGGATCGGTTTCGAGGAGTCGGTCGTGCGGGACGAACGTCGGGGAGACGCCCTGCAGCCGCGCTTCGCGTTCGTACTCGCCGAAACTCGGCTCGGGGAGGAGCGCGGCGTCGCCGGCCGACAGCGTCACGTCGAACGCCAGCCGAAGCGCCTCCATGCACCCGGCCGTGGGAACGACGTGCAGCGGCTCACAGCCCAGATACTCCCCTGCCGCCGTCCGGAACTCGCAGTAGTCGTCCGCCGGATAGCCCGTCGCGGCGCCGTACGCCGACTCGTAGATGCTCGCGATCCCCTGCGGTTGCTCCGGATTCGTGTTGGCGCTGAAATCCAGCAGGGTCGTGTCCGACGCCCCGCCGTGTGGGACACGCTCCACCTCGGTCACGGCGTCAGGGTCCATACGAGTCGTCAACACACTCCATGACCTCAAGCGTTCCGTCCGCGACGTCCTCCAGGACGCCCGCTCGCTCCGCCAACAGGAGCGCACCCCCCATGCCCGCCCCTTCCTTCCCCTCGCCCGCGGCGTAGCGGGCGAGGGGGTCGTCCCGCCCCGCGAACCCAGGATCGGTGACGATCAGGTCGCAGCCGAGGGCGGCCGCGGCGGCGTCGATATCGACGTCGGCGGCGACGTACGCCGTCGTCGCGACGGTGATCGGAGCCGGCACACCGGCGTGTCGGACCAGCGCGGCCGCGGCGAGCATCCCCGTTCCGCCGCCGAGGATCACGTCGGTCCCCGCCTCCAGCGCGCCCTCGACGAGGCCGGCGACGACGGCGAGGACCGGATCGCCCAGAAAGCGCACGGCGAGTTCGGGGCGGTAGGCGGCGTCACCGGGTTCGAGGTCGCTCGCCTCGAACGCGGCGTCGATCACCTCCCGTTTCAACTCGAGCGGGTTCTCCGGCAGCGACGACGAGACGGGGGCGTTGACACCGAGCGCCCGCTGGACGCCGAGCGCCGTCGTCGTCCCCCCCGGAATCGTCTCGCCGACCACGAGTTCGTCGTCGGGGAGTGCCCGCCCGAACTCGCGGGCGGCGACCCAGGCGCCCGGCGCCGTCGGTACCGGATCGGCCTCCCGTACGTCCCGTCCGCCCTTCGCGCCGACGCCGACGGTCGGTGCGCCGGTCGGCTCCCGGAGGCCGGCGTCGACGACGGTCGTCTCGAACCCCACCCGCTCGCGGACCGCGCGGGTGACGGCCGCGGGCGTCGGACAGCCCGTCGGACTCACGGGAAGCGTCGGCGCGCGCACGAGGTGACCGTACTCGATCAGCTCGGCGTCGGCACTCGGGGTGTGGGCGAGCAGCTCCGGATCGGCGCCCGCGGCGCTGATCCCGTCGATTCGTGCCGTCGCCGTCGTCCCCGCGACGAGGACCAACCGGGTCACGACAGCGCCTCCGCGACCCGCAGGTCCCGCGGTCGGTTCACGTTCACGGCGAGTCGTCGGTCGTCGCTGACGTATATGTCGTCGTCGGTTCCGGCGACGACGTTGACGCCCGCCGGCGCGAGCGCCCGTCCCGCCCGCTCGAACGTCGCGTCGACGCTCACGCCCAACCGCCGCTTCAGCGCGACGGGGATGGCGACGGTGAGCGATCCGGCCGCGGCGTCGGCGACGCGGTTCACCGCCCCGGGCGCGAGCAGCGGCAGGTCGGCGGCGACGGTCAGCGCCGGCTGCCCGATCCGATCCAGCGCGGCGTCTAGGTCGGAGACGTAGCCGTCCCCGGACGTCTCGACGACGGCCACCGACGGGCGGGTCGCGAGGTGGGTCCGTGTCGCGGGCGAGTGCGGCGAGACGGCCGCGTACACGTCGTCGACGCGGCTCGCGGCGAGCGCATCACACACGCGGTCGACCATCGGCGTGCCATCGACGGGGACCAGCGGCTTCTCCCGCTCGCCACCGAGTCGCGTTCCCCGGCCGCCACACATCACCAGAGCGTCCACGCGATCACCCCCACGTGGAGCGCGACGACGCGGCCGAGTTCGTTCGCGGCGCCCAGCGCGTCGCCGGTGACGCCGCCGAGCGCCGCCGTCGCCCACCGGCCGACCAAGAGCGCGACGACCGGCCCGGCGAGCAGCGTCGCGACGAGCGCCGGGATGCTCCCGGGCGGGGCGAGGACTGCGGCGGGAACGGCGGCCGCGACCACTGGCAGCAGCGCCGGGCTATCGGCCTCGCCGACGACGGCGGCGCCGAGTCCCTCGTGTCCCGGCGTCCCCAGGGCGGCGAGTGTCGCCATGCCGACCTTGGCACTCACCTCGCTCGCGAGCACGAGTCGGGTGGCGACGCGGGGGCCGGCTCCGGCGGCACCGAGGCCACCGAGCGAGAGCGCGACGAGCGCGAGCGCGACGGTCAGTACCCCTCCGACGCCGGTTCGGGCGTCTTTCAGGGCCGACCGCCGGTCGTCGTCACCGTGGGCGGCCGCGGCGTCGCCACAGTCCGCGAGGCCGTCGACGTGGGTGACGCCGGTGACGAGATAGAGCGTCGCGAGATACAGCGCCACCCCCGTCGGGACGGGAACGGGGACGAAGAGGGGCAGCGCCGCGAGGACGCCGACGACGTAGCCCGCGACGACGATCGCGGCCGGCGTCGTCCGGAACGCGTCCCACGCCTCTTCGCCGCCGCCGACGGGCAGGCGCGTCAGGAAGGCGAGCGCGCCGCGCACGGCGGTCAACACAGGCCGATCACCGCCACGACCGCGAGGCCGAACGCGAGCCAGCCCGCCCGCGAGACGACGGCGACACCCCGTTCGGCGTCGGACGTCGTCGGGAGGGCGTCGGACGTCGTCGGGAGGGCGTCGGACGTCGTCGGACTGTCCGGGGACCGTCGCTCCCCGCACAGGTCGTACGCCCCCGGTTTCGACAGGCGCACGCCAAGCGCCGCAGCGAGCGTCGCCATCGGCCACCCGGAGTTCGGCGAGGCGGGGCGTCGAGCGAGCGGCCTGGCAGCACGGAGCGCCCCCGGATCACACGCCGCGAGCGCCAGCAGGACTGCGCTCGCGCGTGCGGGGACGAACATGACGAGGTCGTCGAGGCGGGCGGGCGCCCACCCCATCGGCACCGAGCGGTAACCGAAGGTGGAGTCGAGCGTGTTGACGGCCTTGATCCACGCCGCCGCCCCCGCGGCCGCCGGGAGCGAGACCGGGGCGAGGAGCGCGAAGCCGCCGAGGGGGGCGACGAGCCCGTCGCTCAGGTTCTCGGCGGCGCTCTCGACGGCGGCGCTGCGCACCTCGCCGGCCGACAGGTGCGCCGCGTCCCGGCCGGCCAGCGAGCGGAGTCGCTCCCGCGCGGCCGGGAGGTTCGTCCCGCTCGCCGCGACGACGGCGGCGGCCTCGTCGACCAGCATCCGGCGGCTGGTGGAGACGAAGCAGACGGCTCCCGCGACGGCGGCACCGACGAGCGGATCGATCCGGTCCCCCAGCGCGACGGCGGCGGCGACGACGCCCGCGGCGACGAGGGGAACGACGAGCGCCGTCGCGGCGCCCGCGAGCCGCGGCCGGCGCCACGGCCGGTCGAGCGGGCCGAGTGCGCGGCCGAGCCACGCGACGGGGTGGAGAGACGCCGGCAGCTCGGCGACGAGTCGGTCACCCACGGCGGCGACGGCGACGCTCCCGGCGGCGATCAGCGGCACGGCCCGTCTCCTAACGCCCCCCCGAGGGCTGAAAGCGGTGTTTCTGTCACGTCGACGAACGTTCCCCCGAGGGGCTCGATCCCCCCGTCCGTGTCGGGGTCGTCGCCGACGTGGACGAGTTCGGTCACTGCGGTGTCGAGGTCGGTCGCGAGCGTCTCGAACGGCCGCCGGTGGGGCTTGCGGAAGCCACAGGCCGCGCTGGTGACGACGGCGTCGAACGCGCCCCGGAGATCCGCGCGGACGAGCGTCCGCGGGACGAGTTCCGGGACGCTGCAGTTCGAGCAGAGACCGACGGGACCGCGCTCGCGGGCCGCCGCGAGGGCGGCATCGACACCCTCACGTCGGTGTACCTCGGGGTCGAACGCGGCGACGACGGCGCGTCTGACGACGCCGTCCGACGCCGTGACGCCGCGGCTCCGGAGCGCGGCGGCGACGTGTGCGGGGAGGGGGACCTCGGCCTCCGGGGGTGCGTCGACGTGTGCGGTGCGGTAGGCGCTCGCCCAGTCGTCGGGAACGGGGACGCCGCGGCCGCGCAACTCGGCAGCGACGGCGGCGGCCGGGCCGTCACCGGTCCCCGCCGTGGACGGCGCCGCCGTCGATACCGTCACGAGCGTCCCGAAGAGGTCGAACGAGACGGGCACGGTCGTCGCTCGGTGCGGAGCCACTTGACCGTCGCGGTCCGAAGGGTTAGGTTGGCGCCGTCCCACGTCCGCCCGTGACCGTCGCTCGTCTCCGCACGCTCTCGTCGCCAGCCGACGCCGCCGACTGGTATCTCGCCGGCCGGGCGTACACCCGTCGCGTCGCGGCCGGAATGGACTTTCCCGGCGCCGACTGGATCGACGGCGAGGCGACTGCGGCGACGCTCGGTGCCGATCCGGCCGCCCTGTCGCGGCGCGAGGCGACGTCCGTCGTGGGCGTCCTCCTCGGTGACGCCGTCTACTCCGAGCCGTTCTGCGAGTGGATGCCGACGTGGTACGAACTCGCGGTGGTGCCGCTGGCCCGCGTGCTCGAACGTCGGCTGCGACGGATCGCCGATCAGGTCGCGACGGCGACGGGAGTGACCACGACTGCGCCGCGGTTCCCACGACCCCGCGACGTGTTGGTCGGCGGCGAGTCACCGCTCGACGGCGTGTCGAGCTTTCGCGAGCGGTTCGTCCTCGCGGCGGCGGTGACCCACGTCGAGTGGTTCCGACACGCAGCAACGGCCGACGGCATCGACGTGCCGCCGGGCTTTCTCGACCGGGCGCTCCGCGAGACGATCGATCGCTACGCCGGGTCGCGTCGGACGCTCTCGCCCCGTGTCCGGCACTTCCAGCAGCTTCTCTTCTCCGACGAGACGTGGGTTCGGGACGTGGACGCGGCCTACGGGCTGGACAGCTGGCTGTTCGCCCTGTGGGCGCGACTGCTCGGAGCGGAGCGCCGACGGCTCACGCCGGCGTAGGCCGTGCGACAGACATCCGTCAGACACGACGGAAAAGTTAAGAGTACAGGGTGACGTGAGTGTGAACGATGAGCAAGATCACGTTCCGCGCCGACGACGACCTCGTCGAGCGGTTGGAGGAGTTCGATGCCTCCAAAAGCGAGGTGATGCGCGAGGCGTTGCGCACCTACCTCGACGATGCGGAGCGTGAGGAGCCGTCCGGCGGGGGTTCGAATCGGCTCGAGGCGCTGCTCGCGGAGTACGCGTTTGCGCCCCGCGAGCCGCCGGCGATCAACGTCAACGTCACCCTAGACGGCGATTCGACGGCGCAACCGGACGTGTCCGTCGACCGCGAGCCGACGGCGCGTAAGACAGATCGTGACACGGCCGACGGCGCGGCGGAGTCGCGGAACGCGGACCGAACGGGGAGCGCGTGCTCACAGTGTGGCGAGGTGATGTCGGCGGGACACGTGTACTGTCCGAACTGCGGTGAGAAGGCTTCACATCGCGTGTTTTGCGACTGTGGGGACGAACTCCGCTCCGACTGGGCGTTCTGTCCGAGCTGTGGGCGGCGGACCCCGGCAGCCGACGTGCTCGACCGGCCGTAGGCGGTTGCAAACGCCGTGTGTCTTACAACGGCCGTTAATTTTATAAGGTATTGGTCTCTTGGTACGTTCGCGTAAGACGGTCGTCTTACAGGGTCGCCGGCTCCGGGGGTAAAACCCCGGCGTCGGCCGGCTGAGTCGTGTAAGACAGCACATCGGGGCGTCGCCCCATCCGTCTTACCGGGGGAATGCAACAATGGAGCGTGTGACACTACGAATTCCGAAACAGCAGATCGAGGAGGTCGAACAGATGGTCGAGACGGGGGAGTTCCCGAATCGGAGCGAGGCCATCCGCTCGGCGGTCCGCGAGATGCTGAACGAACAGAGCGAGTCCCGTGACGACAACCGCAAGCGAAACCGCAGCTGGGCGAAGGTGTGACGATGCAGGGATTCGTCCAGGACGCCATCGAACGCGAGGAGGCCGAACAGCGCGACGCCGACGACGACGAGGAGTTCGGCAGTCCACGGATCGTCATCGTCGGCGCCGGCGGTGCCGGCAACAACACCGTCAACCGCCTGTACAACATCGGCGTCGACGGCGCCGAGACGGTCGCGATCAACACCGACAAACAGCACCTGAAGATGATCGAGGCCGACACGAAGATCCTCGTCGGCAAGTCGCTCACGCAGGGGCTGGGTGCCGGCGGCGACCCGTCGATGGGCGAGCGTGCGACCGAGATGGCCCAGGGAACGATCAAGGAGGTCCTCGGTGAGGCCGACCTCGTCTTCGTGACCGCCGGCATGGGCGGTGGCACCGGTACCGGCGCCGCCCCAGTCGTCTCAAAGATCGCCAAAGAGCAGGGCGCCATCGTCGTCGGCATGGTGTCGACGCCGTTCAACGTCGAGCGCGCCCGCACGGTCAAAGCCGAGGAGGGACTGGAGAAACTCCGCGGCGAGGCCGACTCGATCATCGTCCTCGACAACAACCGCCTGCTCGACTACGTGCCCAACCTCCCGATCGGCAAGGCGTTCTCGGTGATGGATCAGATCATCGCCGAGACGGTCAAGGGTATCTCCGAGACCATCACGCAGCCCTCGCTGATCAACCTGGACTACGCGGACATGTCCACGATCATGAATCAGGGCGGCGTCGCGGTGATGCTCGTCGGTGAGACCCAGGACAAGAACAAGTCCCAAGAGGTGGTGAGCGACGCGATGAACCACCCACTGCTGGACGTGGACTACCGCGGCGCGTCCGGCGGTCTCGTCCATATCACGGGTGGTCCGGACCTCACGCTGAAAGAGGCCGAGGGTATCGCCAACAACATCACCGAACGGCTGGAAGCGAGCGCCAACGTCATCTGGGGCGCGCGCATCCAGGAGGAGTACAAAGGCAAGGTGCGGGTCATGGCCATCATGACCGGCGTCCAGAGCGCCCAGGTGCTCGGCCCGTCGACGCAGCGACAGGCCGAGAAGTCCCGACGCAGCCTCAACGGCGAGGACGTTTCGGAATTCGACGCGAGCGAGAACGCCGGTCAGGACCAGGCGTCCTGGTCCGACGGCGGTCGCGACCGCAATCGAGTCGACAAGCGCAACGGCATCGACGTGATCCGCTGACTGCGACGGCTCGCTCGCGCCGCACTTTTCACATACGCGTCGAGCGTGTCTTACACCGCCTCGATCGATTCGACGAGCCGACACTTCCGACAGACACGCCCGCCGGTGCTCGACCCACAGCGGTCGCACTCGCCCAGCGACTCCGTCTCGCAGTCCCGATACTGGCGTGCGGCGAGTTCGGCGAGTTCCTCGTAGCCCGCCATGATCGAGTGGCGTGTCCCCGGGTGGTTCTCCTCCATCTCGAGGAGGAGTCGCTGGATCTCTCCCCGATAGGCCTCGCTGGCGTGCGGACACTCCGTGATATGTGCCGGCAGATCAGCGAGGTGCGCGTACAACGCAACCTCCTTTTCGGGCACGTCGCGGAGGGGTTTCGCCCGCGGCACGAAGTGGGCGCTCTCGGCCCGGCGGTCGAACGGGCCGAGACTCGCGTCGAAGTGCTTGGCGATCTGTTTCAGATCGCCCTCGAAGAAGTTCATGAGCGCGGTCTGGGCCTCGTCGTCGAGGTTGTGCCCCGTGAGGAGCTTGTCCGCGTCCAGCGCCTCCGCGTACGACTCCAGCAGGTCGCGCCGGAACACGCCACAGTACGCACACGCGGCCATGTCCTCGGGGTCTTTCTCCACGACGTCGTCCATCCGGACGCCGAGTTCGTCGGCGTACGAGACCACCTCGTGTCGGAGGTCACGGTCCGCCGTCAGCTCCCGACAGGCGTCGAGGCTCTCGTCGCGGTAGCTCTCGATCCCCTCGTGGATCGAGAGGGCGACGAGTTCGACTCTGGGGTCGCGGCCGAACGTCTCTTCCAGTACGTGCGTCAGGACGACGCTGTCTTTCCCGCCCGAGAGGCCGATCACCCACGTCTGGGGCTGCTCGGGTGTGGCGTCCGCCGGCAGGAGTCCGTCCTCCCGGATACGGCGACGGATCCGCTTTTCGACCGAGGCGCGGAAGTGGTCGTCACAGAGGTGGGCGCCCGAGTAGGCGGCGTGCATCACCGCCTCGCGGCCACACTTGTCGCAGTCCATCGACGCTCCCTTACCGGGCGGGCCGTATCACGGTTTCGTTGGACAACCGTTTTGCTCGCGGGGGCGCAAGGACCGCCGATGGACCGAGACGCTGCGCTGGACCGGGTGGCGGAAATCGTCGACCTCGTGGAGCGGAGTGCGACCGGCGACGCCCGCCTCCCCGTCCCCGTCCGCGAGGTGTGGGTGTACGGCGACGTGGCCCTCGGCCTCGATCCGATCGACCGCCTCGACGTCTACGTCACCAAGGACCTTCTCATGCGCGGCGACGACGAGCGAGCGGCGGCGTTCGAGGAGCGCTACGGCGTCGCCGGCGTCGGTCGGACCGTCGACGCCGACTGGGCCGAGGCGTATCCGGAGCACCTCCGTGCGAACGACAGCGGTCACGCCGCACCGGAGCGCTGTCTCGCCGCTCACCTCGTCGGCGACGACGAACCGATCCACTTGGAGGTGTGTAACGCCTCGTTTTCGGACAACGTCACCCAGCGACTGCGAGGAGCGATGGCCCGCGAGGCCTACGGCGAAATTCTCGACCCCCGTGGCGTCTGCCTGTACGCCGACGGACAACGGGACGACGAGGCGATGGCGAAACTCCGCGGCGGCGAACTCGCCTTGCCGACCCTCCCGGACGCCTTGGAGATGCTGGGGCTGGACGAGGACACCGCCACCGAGGCGGCGGCGGTGATGCGTAGCCGTCGTGCCGAGGCGACGGGGCGGACGGTCCGGGGCGACGTGGTGTAAGACACGGCGTGAACGAACGGGTGACGCCGACAGCCGGCGCGGGACGGCGGCGTCACACGACCGCGACCCGCCCCGCGATGACGGTCAGATCACGGGATCGGTGGCCGCCCGACCTTATTTGAATTCCCGGTCCGCCGGTACGCGCCCGACCGTCACGTCGAACGGCACCACTTCGGTTCGGCGGTAGGTTCCCGCCCGCATCGCCTCGACCACTTCCCGTCCCATCGATCGCCACGCCGTGCGCAGGTCGTCGTACTCCGCGCCGACCGCGCGCCGGAGTTCGGTCTCGTGGTCGGCCAGTCCCGCGCCGGTCGCCTTCCGGGTCGCGTCTCGCAGGTCCACCTCGTCGTACGGTGGCTCGATCACCTTCCGGTGGTAGTGCCGGTGCGTCCGAACGTCGACCAGTCCGGCGGCCGCGAACGCCTCGCGGACGCGGTCACCGGGGGCCACGTCGGTGTCCACGCCGTCGAGATACGCCTCGCGAACCCGGCGTTCGAGGGCGACTTCGCGGTCGACCGTCGACGCGACGGCCACGTCGCCGTTGTCGGGTTCGACGGCGGCCACGGCCTCGACGGCGACGCGGCGGAACTCCCGGAGCGCCGCGGTCGGGTCGGGCAGATTCACCAGGAGCGCCTGACACGACACGAGGTCGAAAGCGTCGTCGCGAACTGGGAGCCGAAGGGCGTCGCCGGCGACGACCGGCAGTCCCGTCTCCTCGCGAGCGACCCGGAGCAGCGAGGGGTCGGCGTCGACGCCGACCACCTCGCTGCCGTCGCCGGCCTCCTCCGCGAGGACGCGCGTGAACTCACCCGTCCCACAGCCCACGTCGAGGACGGACTCGCGGGACGGCAGGTCGAGGTCGGCGAGCGCCGACCGCGACGACCACAGGCCCGCACGCGTCCGCCGGAGGTAGTCGGCCGAGAAGTTGCGCACGCGGGCCGTACCGCCCCGTGACTGATAAGCGTAGTCGTAACCGTTCGGCTGTGCCGTCGGCACGTCACGACGATCCGGCGACCACGCACGACCGGTGGCCGTCAGTCGGTCCCGAGCAGTCGACGGGTTGCGAGGGCGGCCGCGACGACCCCGGCGACGCCGGCCCCGACGCCGAACCCCGGAACCGTGACGGCGGTGTCGTCGTCCCGGGAGACGTCCTCGGGCGACGACGTCGACGGCGTCGACGACGGCGACGACGGCGACGTGGCGGTGGCGGTTCCGGTCGGCGTCGAGTCGGACGTTCCCGACGACGGTGCCGCCGTCGGAGTCGCATCCGGCGACAACGTCGCCACCACACCCGCGTGATCCGATGGCCAGAGGCGCTCCCCGTCGACCGTGATCCGGTCTGTGGGGTCGGCGCCGACTCGCGTCACCGCCGTCGCGCCCAGGTCGCCGCGGACGAGGACGTGGTCGATCCGGGACGACAGCGACGGCTCGGCGTTTCGCAGTCCAGCGGCATGACAGCAGGTGTGGCCGGCGCCGCCGGTGGCGTCGCGGAACGTCCCCATCAGGCGGTCGTAGGTCTCCCGGGAGCCACCGGGACCGCTGTTGAAGTCGCCGACGAGGGCGACCGGGTCCCGGCGATCGGAAAGCAGCGCCTCGAGTTCGGTCGCCTGCTCCAGTCGCGTCCCGTTCGACACCGATTCGAGGTGTGTATTACAGACGGTCAGTCGCGTCCCGCCGACCGTCGCGTCGGCGACGACGTAGCCACGCTCGACCGACAGCGACCGATCGCCGTTCGACAGCGAGACGGCGGCGTCGAACCGCCCCGTCGTCGTGTCGGCCGCCGTCACCGACTCGTGAGCGAGCAGCAGGTCGCGATCGGTCAGGCGGACCGAACGGCGCTCGCCGTCGACCGTCGCCGGCAACTGGACGTCCGTCGTCGTCGTCTCGGCGACGACGCGGTAGGGAAGATTCCGGTCGGCGAGCGCCGAGGTCAGCCGCTCACGGAAGTCGTAGCGCACGTCCGTCGCCGCCGATCCCGGCTGACCGGTTCGGATCAGGGCCACCTCCTGGAGGCCGACCAGATCGGGACCGGTGCGCCCGACTTCGGCCGCGACGGCGTCCATGCGTTCGCGGACGTGACTCCGGTCGACCGCGGCGACCAGGTCGCTCACGGCCGCCTCGACGGCGTCGCGTCCCCCCGTGGCCGCGGCGAGGAGGCGAAAGAGGTCGGCGCCGAGATAGCAGTTTCGCGTGGCGACCGTCACGTCGTCGTTGGATCCGCCGCGGGCGCGTCCGACGGCCGGGGAGCCGAGACCGATCGCCCCCGCGCCGGCCACGAGGGCCTCGCGTCTCGTGAATCCGTCGCTCATTCGCCCGCGGCTACGGCGCGTCGCCGGAAAAACGCCGCGGCCGCGGTCGCGACCCCCGTTCGGGCGCCGCGGCTCCTACCCCGCCAACTCGCGCACGCGATCGATGTTCCACGCGAAGCCCCTGCCGTCCTCGGTCGGCGTCTCCAGCACGAACGGCCGCTCGCGCAGGTCGGGGTGGGTGACGATCCGACGCATCCCGTCGACGCCGATCTCCCCCTCGCCGACGTGGGCGTGTTCGTCCTTGTTCGTCCCGCAGGCGTGTTTCGAGTCGTTGAGGTGGATGCAGTGGAGGTTCTCCAGTCCGATCACGTCGTCGAACTCGTCGACCGTCTCGTCGACGCCGGCGGGCGTCGAGAGGTCGTAGCCGGCGGCGAAGGCGTGGGCCGTGTCCAGACAAACGCCGAGGTCGTGTTCGCTCGCCTCCAGTACCGTCGCGAGGTGTTCGAACTCACCGCCGAGTTTCGTGCCGCTGCCCGCGTCGCTCTCGACGAGGACGGTCACGTCCTCGGGCACGTCGAGTTCGTCCAGCGCGCTCACGGCGTTGTCGAGGCCGCCGTCGACGCCCGCGCCCGTGTGCGCACCGAGGTGGACGTTCACGTACTCGATGTCGAGTTTCGCCGCGGCGTCTACCTCGCGTTGCATGCTGTCGATGGACTTCCGACGCAGGTCGTCTTTCGGCGTACAGAGGTTGACGAGATACGAGGAGTGGATGACCCACGGCCCGTTGAGGTGGTCGGCGGTGCCCTCGCGAAACGCCGTGGCCTCGTCGTCGCCGACGTTCGGGTCCTGCCAGACCTGGGGTGAGTGTGTGAAGATCTGTCCGCAGTTACCGCCAACCGTCCGCTGATTGTCGACGGCGTTGTCGACGCCGCCGGCGACGGATACGTGTGCTCCGACTCGCATACTGGCGGGTGGAATCGAGCGAGCAAAGGGGCTTCGAATCCGGCGTCACGGGCCAACGACTTTGTCGTCGCCCACCGAACGCCGCGGCATGGACGATCCGATCGCCGTCGGCGAGACCGTGGCGGACGTGACCGCCACGCTCGTCCGTCCGGACGGCACGGTCGACGACGTGGCGCTCGGCGACTTGGCCGCGGACCGACCGGTGTTGCTCAGCTTCTACACCCTCGATTTCAGCCCCGACTGTATCGAGGAGTGGTGTTCGTTCCGTGACTTCGACTGGTTCGCCAGCGGCGACCACGTCCGGGTCGTCGGCTGTAGCAAGTCGAGCGCGGGCCTCCACCGTCGATTCATCGACTACCTCGGGCTGCAGTTTTCGCTCTACGCCGACCCCGGCCTCGACGTCTCGGACGCCTTCGGCGTCACCTACCGGACGCTCGGCGTCACGCGTCGCTCGCGTCGCTCCTGCTTTCTGATCGATGCGGATCTGACCGTCCGCTACCGGTGGCTCGGCGAACACTGGCTCGACCCCACGCGTGATACGCCGCCGGTCGGCAAGATTCACGAGACGATCGTCGAGGAACTCGACGTCCCCGACGTCGAGACGTTCGGCTTCTAGCGCGCGTTCGGATCGCGCCGTGTCCACGCCTCAGTCGCGTACTTCTCCGTGGCGCGGTCGCGTGCCCGGGCGAGTTCGTCGTCGGTCCACGTTCCGACGTCCGCGTCCGCCCAGTCGCCGAGCGCCGCTTCGAGGGCGTCGACAGCTCCCTCTCGGCTCGTGTCGGTGTGGTCCTCGATCCCCGTCACGCGGTCGCGAAAGGCCGGCACGTCGACCGGCGGATCGGCGAAGACGTCGAGGTGACGGGCCGGTCGCGTCGCGTACGTGAGCGAGCCGTGCTGGACGACGGCGTCCGTCCGTCGGTGCTGGGCGTTGCCGCTCACCTTCCGCTCGACCCCGTCGACCGGTACGACCACGTCGTGTGCCGGGTGGAGTTCGCGCAGGTAACAGGCGGGCGCGTGGAGGGCGGGTCGCTCCGTCTCGGCGAACCGCGCGGGAACGCCCATCCGATCGAAGGCGTCGAAGAGCGGCCGGCAGAGCCGGCGGTACGACTCCACGAGGTCGCCGGGGAGTTCGTCGGCGGGCGCGACGACGGTGTAGGAGATGTCGCCGTACGTGTCGTGGTAGATGCCGCCGCCGCCGGTCGGTCGGCGCGTGACGCCGATCCCCTCGCGCTCGCAGCTCTCCCAGTCGACGGTGTCGGGGTCTTGGTGGTAGCCAAGGGAGAGCGTACTCGGATCCCAGCGGTACACCCGCAGGGTTCTCGGTCCGCCCCCGGCGGCCGTCTCGGCCGCTATCTCGTCGAGCGCCATGTTCATCGGTCCGGCCCACGCCTCCTCGCGGATCAGCCGCCACTCGCGGTCGGCGTGTCCGTCGCTCGCGTCCATACCGGCCGGTCGGCGCCGGCCGGCAAAGGGGTTTCGCGACCCTTCGCACCACCTGCGTGGCACCGAGTCGCCGGCGTCACGCGGCCCCTACTCGCTCGCCTGCGCGTGGAGTCGTTCGAGCACGTCGCCGACCTCGTCGACGAACACCTCGAAGAATCGCTCCCCTTTCTCGGCGGTCGCCAGTTCCGGCGTGCCGACCGCGCCGGTCTCGCTGTACGCGTCGAAGTCGGCGTAGGCGGACAGCGGCCCCGGGTGCGAGAGGTCGTCCCGGCTGCGGTCGTAGGGCGACTCCCAGGGCGTTCCCTCCGCGGCGTCCAGGTCGACGAGATCCGGTCGGAGATGGGCGAGCATCGACGTCTCCACCTCGCCCGCGTGGCCGGCACCGCCGCGGTCGCTGTCCCGTATCTCGCCGATCCGCTCGGCGCCCAGATCGAAGTACGTGACTCCGAGCACCTCGGCCGCCCGGTGGACGGCGCCGATCGTACTCGTCGCGCTCGAGACGAGGGCGCCGTTGCCGCCGTGCCCGTTGAGGAGGAGGAGTCCGTCGAACCCCTCGCGGAGTACCGTCTCCGCCACACTCTCCAGCAAGGCAAGCAGGTCGTCGCCGTCGAGACTCGCCGTGCCGCCGAACGGCGTGTGGTGTGGGGAGTGGCCGGTCCATATCGGTGGCGTGACGAGCACCGGCATCGCGTCGGCGGCGCGTTCGGCGGCCGTCGTGGCGACCGCATCCGCGAGGATGGTGTCCGTCGACGTCGGCAGGTGGTGGCCGTGCTGTTCGAGGCTCCCGATCGGAACGACGACGGTCGAACCGTCCCGTTCGGCAACGTCCCGGACCGCCGGATACGGCTTTCCCGCCCACGCGACCGGCGACGCACCGATGGTATCGTACACCATGCGGACGGAGATGGCGGCCGCGGACAAAACTCCACGGCTCGCCCCGTCCCGATTCGTCCACTCGTCACCCCGCGATCACCGGACACCGGCGCCCCGTCGTCACCGCGAGCCCGTTTGGACAGTTACCGGGTGGGACGAGCTTCGTCGAGTACCTGAAGCAGTTCTAACCGATGTACTCGAACCAAGGACAACACTTTTGACGACCCTTCCAATTAGGTCGGGTATGTCAATACGTGACCTGATCTCCTCCACCAGCTTCGGGCCGGTGGATGCACTCACGGACAACCACATTGTCCGCAACTTCGTCGGCGGGTTGCGGCTGATGCTCAGCGACCGAACGACCGCCGCGTACTTCTGGATTCTCGTCGGGATCACCGTCCTCGGAGTCGTCGGTCCGGTGATCGCTCCTTACGGCATCGAGCAGACCCACTACAGCCAGAGCGGCGAGGTGTTGAGCGCCGCGCCGCCTTCGCCTGCCCATCCGCTCGGGACGACGTTCGCGGGCTACGACGTGCTCTCGCGGCTCCTGGTCGGTGCCCGACCGACCGTGATCACGGGCATCCTCGGTGGCGGGTTGATCCTCACCATCGGGACCACGATCGGGATCACCGCCGGCTACGTCGGCGGGCGCACCGAGACGATCCTGATGCGCTTTACCGACTTCGCGTACGGCGTGCCGCTCATCCCGTTCGGTATCGTGATGATCACCTTTCTCGGCGTCGGGTTCCTCTCCTCGATTCTCGTCATCGGCTTGATCCTGTGGCGGGGTGGAGCTCGGGTGATACGCGCCCAGACCCTGCAGATCAAGCAGTACCCCTTCGTGAAGGTCGCCAAGGCGACGGGCGCGAGCAGGCGGCGGATCATCATCAAACACGTGCTCCCGAACGTGGCGCCGATGGCCATCTTCTTCCTGGCGCTCGGCGTCGGGTACGCCATCATGCTCCAAGCTAGCCTCACCTTCCTCGGCGTCGCGTCGCCGTTCACCCCCTCGTGGGGTGTCATGATCCGGAACGCGTTCAACTCCGGGTACATGTCCGAGGCGTGGTGGTGGTCGCTGACGCCGGGGCTCCTGATCGGCGTCACGGTGCTCTCGACGTTCATGTTCGGACGGGGCTACGAGGACCTCATCACGGCCGACGGCGAGTCGGTCGAAGCCGACACGGTGGCCGCGTGATCATGTCCGACGCACTGCTCGAGGTCGAGGACCTCACGATCCGGTACGAGACGGACAGCGGCGACATCACCGCGGTGTCGGACGCCTCGTTCAGCATCGACGAGGGCGAGTTTTTCGGCCTCGCCGGCGAGTCCGGCTCCGGCAAGAGCACGACCGCCAAGGCGATCATCGGCGGACTCGACGACAACGGCTACGTCGACGGCGGGACGATCCGGTACCGCGGCGAGGAGATCCAAGACTTCAGCGACGCCCAACTCAACGAGAAGCTCCGCTGGAAGGAGATCTCCTGGATCCCCCAGAGCTCGATGAACAGCCTCGATCCGCTCCAGCGGGTGAGCGAACAGGCCCTGGAGATCGGTCAGGTCCACACCGACCTCTCGAACGAGGAGATCCGCGAGAAGCTCAAGGAGATGTTCGACGTGGTCGGACTCCAGGAGAGCCGGATCGACGACTACCCCCACCAGTTCTCCGGCGGGATGCAACAGCGGGCGATCATCGCGCTCGCGCTGTTTCTCGAACCCAGTCTCGTCATCGCCGACGAGCCGACGACGGCGCTGGACGTGATCATGCAGGACCAGATTTTCAAATATCTCGACCGGATGAAAGACGACGCCTCGACGAGCCTCCTGCTCATCACCCACGACATCAGCGTCATCTTCGAGTCGTGTGACAGCGTGGCGATCATGCACGCGAGCCAGATCGCCGAGCGGGGATCGACGGAGTCGGTCCACGACAACCCGCGGCATCCCTACGCCTTCATGTTCAAGGAGGCGTTCCCGGACATCCGCGAGCCGGACCGGGATCTGGAGGTGATCGAGGGCTACCCGCCGGAGCTGATCGGCGAGGTGTCGGCGTGTAGCTTCGCCGACCGCTGTCCGTGGGCGGTCGAGGAGTGTCGGGAGAGCGCTCCACCGCTCGACCCCGTCGGCGACGACGACGCCACCCACGCCGCGTCGTGTTTCCGCTCCGACGAGGCGTACGAACTGTACGAGGAACACGGTACGGCCGACCCGGCGGCGCCGGAACGGGGGGACGACTGAGATGACGACCGAGCCACCACTACTGGAGATCGACGGACTGGAGAAACACTTCGAGGAGAGTACGAACGTCCTCGACGTGCTCATGCGACGGGAGCCGTCGAAGATTCAGGCCGTCGACGGCGTCTCCTTCACCCTGGAACGGAACGACTCGATCGCCGTCATCGGCGAGAGCGGCTGTGGCAAGACGACGCTGCTGCTGACGCTCATCGGCCTCCACGACATCACCGGCGGCGACGTGGTGTACAAGGGGACGCCGATGTCGTCGTTCGACAAGGCCGACTGGAAGGACTACCGGAGCAACGTGCAGGTGATCTTCCAGGACCCGTTCAACTCCCTGGACCCGAAGATGACCGTCGAGGAGTCGCTGAAGGAGCCACTCGAGATCCACGACGTCGGCAACCGGGACGAGCGAGTCCGGCAGGTGCTCGAGGACGTCGAACTCCGTCCCCCGGAGAAGTACCTGCGGCGCAAGCCGATGAACCTGAGCGGCGGCGAGAAACAGCGTGTCGCCATCGGCCGGGCGCTGGTGCTCGAACCGGATATCATCCTCGCCGACGAACCGGTGTCGATGCTCGACGTGTCGACGCAGGCCTCGGTTCTCCGGATGCTGAAGGGGCTCATCGACGACTACGACGCCTCGATGATCTACATCTCCCACGACCTCTCGACGGTGTCGTACATCTCGGAGGTGGTGAACGTGATGTATCTGGGGCGGATCGTCGAGTCGGCGGGTACGGAGCGTCTCCTCGCCGACCCCAAACACCCGTACACGGAGGCGCTCGTCTCCGCGATTCCGGTGCCGGACCCCCACTACGATCGCTCGCGGACGGAGATGTCCGGCGCCCCGCGTGATCCGATCGATCTGGGAGAGGGCTGCCGGTTCCGCGATCGATGCCCGAAGGTGATCCCGCCGGAGGGGATCGACATCGGCCAGTCGGCCTACCGGGAGGTGATGGCGTTTCGCGAGGCGCTCGAACGGGAGGAACTCCCCCTCGACCGCATCCGGGAGAGCCTCGACGACCCGGGCGATACTGAGGCGTTCGCCGCCGCCATCGACGACGAGTACTTCTCGGCCGAGCTGTCGGGCGAGAACGCGGCGACGGTCGAGACGGCGCTCGACGAAATCGCGACGGGCGATCGGGACGCCGCCATCGACCGCCTCCGCGAGCGCTTCGAGAGCGTCTGCGAGATCACCCCCGACTCCATCGAGGACGAGTCCGGCTGGCACGTCGCCTGCCACCAGTACTACGACCACGACCGACAGTCCACGGAAGACCATGCAATTACGACAGACTGATCTCCGATCCCGACGCCGGACGGCCGTCCGCGACGGCTTCCCGCCGCAGCCCGGCAGAACAGCCCACGACGACAGCGGTCTACGCCCGGAGGTGAGCGTCCCGTGTCGTCGATGAAACGCTACGTCGTCGTCCGGAGCCTCCAGACCGTCTTCACGCTGTGGCTGGTGCTCACCGCCCTGTTCGTGATGTTCCGGTCGATGCCCGGCGACTTCACCGCCCAGATGGCGGTGGCGGGCGCCAACGAGGAGGCGCTCGCGGCGCTGCGAGCCAAGTGGGGGCTCGACCAGCCCCTCCACATCCAGTACTGGCGGTACATCACCAACCTCGCGCAGGGCAACCTCGGCGAGTCGCCGGTCTACCGCGTCCCCGTCTGGGAGTTCGTCAAGATGCGGATATTCAACACGTTCATCCTCGTCGCGCCCGCGATGACGTTCACCTACATCCTCGGGGCGCTGATCGGGACCATCGCCGGGAGCAAGCGCGGCAGCCGCCTCGAGAAGCTCGGCCTCATCCCGGTCATCGGTGCGGGGTCGTTCCCGGCGTTTTTCATCTCTATCGTCCTGATCGTCGTCTTCGCGAGCTGGCTCAACCTGTTCCCGACCTCCGGGATGCTGTCGGCCGGCGGGAGCGAGGCGGGGACGTGGTGGGGACCGTACGTCACGCCGGACTTCGGCATCCACTACGTCCTGCCGTTCGTCGCCGTCGTCTGCCGGTATCTGTTCATCCCCTCGCTGATCATGCGGACGAGCGTCGTCGAGGTGATGGGCCAGGACTACACCGAGTACCACCGCCTGACCGGCCTGCCGCTCCGCAAGCGACTCAGCCACGTCGCCAAGCACGCCAGCCTGCCGGTTATCACCATCTACCCGGTGTCGCTGGCCCGGGCGCTCGGCGGACTCGTGTTGATCGAAACCGTCTTCAACTGGCCGGGGATTGGCTTCACGCTCGTCGAGGCGGTGCTCGGCCGTGACTACCCGGTCGTCCAGTTCGTGTTCTTCCTCGTCGCGGCCTTCGTCATTCTCTCGAACTTCCTGATCGACCTGCTGTACGGGGTGATCGACCCGCGTATTCGCGTCGAGGACTGACGCGCCCGTCTCTTTCTATTTTTTCAATCTTCGGGAGAAATATAAACACATTTTATTATTTGAACAATGCTCACTCCTGTCGGCGATAGCTTTATTTTTGTCGGGTCTGGTTGTCCGGTGTATGTCATGCGAAGATGACTCGAGTGGTGGTAGCGTGAACCGCCGCTCGGTCCTGAAAGCGATCGGGGTTGCAGGTGCAACCGGGCTTGCCGGCTGTGGCGGACAGTCGGGTGGCGGGGGCGGCGGCGGAGGCGGCGGCTCCGACGGCGAACTCGGCGAACGGGTGTCGACGCTCCAGATGGAGTACTGGTCGGACTACGGCGGATTCACGACCACGCAGGAGCAGATGGCCCCGATCATCTCGAGCAGCGTCGAGGAACTCGGCGTCGGGATGGAGGTCGTCCCGGTGAGCATCACGACACAGCTCTCCCAGATGGCCAACGACGAGAACCGGGACAACAACATCTCCTTCACGTGGTGGGTGCCCGCGGCGGACCGACTCGACCCGCAGGAGCTGCTGAACAACATGCGCCTGGACTGGGCCGGCGCCAACGGGCAGAGCAACTACTCCAACTACGCCGACTGCGAGTACACCGAGTTGCTCCTCGAACAGACGACCGCCGAGACGCCGGAGGAGCGCCAGAATGGTATGCACGAGGCCATCGCCCGCCTCTCCGAGGACTGCGCCATCGGCAACCTCGCGCCGGTCGCTAACATCGGTGCCTACCGGACGGACATGGTCGAGATGGGCGGCATCGGCAACGGCGGGATCGCCCGCTCGAACGCCGAGTGGGCGTTCAAGTCCCAGACCACGAACGACGATGATCTGGTGGTGGCGATCAACCCGATCGCCACCGAGACGTCGAACTGGCTGACTCACTCCGCCTCGATGCCGGAGGCGATGTGGCAGCACATGATCAACTCGCCGATCCACAAGTACAACGAGAACTTCGAGCTGACGGAGCTGCTCGGATCGGTCGACGTCGTCAACTCCCAGGAGATCGTCGTCGAACTGTTCGACGACGCGACGTTCACGAACGGCGACCCCGTTACGTCCGAGGACGTGAAGTTCACGTTCGAGCAGATCCAGCGCGGCGGCGAGGCCGGCGCGTACCCGGGTGCGGCACCGGTCCCTTACGACGCCATCGAGACGCCCGACGAGAAGACGGTCCGCTTTACGTTCACGGAGCCGTACATCCCCTTCGCGCGCACGACGCTGATGCGGTGGGGCATCCTCCACAAGGCGTCCTTCGAGGAGGCGGGGGCGATCGAGGATCCCGGCGGTGCCCAGTTCGAGACGCCCATCGTCTCCTCGGGGCCGCTCGAGGTGACCGAACTCCAGCGAGGTCAGCGTGTCGTCACCGAACCCCACGACGGCCACCCGACCTACGAGGCCAGCCAACCCATCGTCTTCGAGGCCTACCGCAACGAGGAGACGATGATCACCGCCCTCGAGGCCGGCGAGTGTATGATCACGCCGGAGATCTCGCCGCCGAACGCCGAGCGCGTCAACAACGAAATCGACAACGCCCAGGCGGAGTTCGCGGCCACACACACGTCCTACAACCTCCAGTACGTCTGTCACACGGCGCCGTGCAAGTTCCCCGAGTTCCGCAAGGCGGTCGACGCCTCGATGAACCGCCAGCAGATGATCGGCGTGGCGCTGGCCGGCGAGGTCGAACCCGAGATGTACCCGACGTACATCTCGAAGAACCACCCGATGTACCCGCCCGAGGATATGCTCTCCGGGTGGGCCGAGTCGCCACAGGGCAGCCCGGACGTCGCCCGACAGATGCTCGAAGACGCCGGCTGGGGCTGGGACAACAACGACAACCTCCACTACCCGCCGGACGCCGACCTCGACCCGCTGTGGCCCCAGGGTGAGGTGCCCTCGGCCGAGGACTTCCCCTGCATCGAGGAACTGGGACTCGATCCGTAGGACTCGTCCACCCCGTTCTGATCTGACGGCGGTCACTCCGCGATCGGGACTGGCGTCCCGTCCCCCGGTATGTCGTCGAACCGGGCCGACGGCGCACCGGTACTGACTTACAGCGAACCCTCCGAGGCGTAGCCATGCGACAGCTCACCGCGGACGAACTGGTGTCGCTCGGCGACCGATTCGGGATCGACGTCGACGCCGACCGTGCGGCCGGCATCACCGAGACGGTCAACACGATGCTCGCGGATCTCGATGCGCTCGAGGACCTCGCCGTCGTCGACGGCGCGCCGTCGCCGACGGGTGCCGACCCCGGGAGCCGAACCTGGGCGGATCCGGCGGCGAACCCCCACGGCGCGGTCGCGGTCGACTGTTCGGTGCCGCCGTCGTCGGACGGGGTTCTCGCCGGCACGAGCGTCGGGGTGAAAGACGTGATCGCCGTCGCGGGCGTACCGATGCGCTGTGGATCGGCGACCATGCGAGGGTTCGTCCCCGCCCGCGACGCGACGGTCGTCGACCGACTCCGCGCCGCCGGTGCGTCGATCACCGCCAAGACGGCCTGCGACGAGTTCGCGGGGAGCGCCCGCGGGACGACCGGCCACGGGGCGCCGATCACCAACCCTCACGACGGCGAGCGGACGGCCGGCGGCTCCTCCGGCGGGAGCGCGGCGGCGGTGGCGGCCGGCCGCGTCGACGCCGCGCTCGGCACCGACACCGGCGGCTCCGTGCGCATCCCCGCGTCGTTCTGTGGCGTCGTCGGCTACAAGCCGACCTACGGGCTCGTACCGCTGACCGGCGTCGTCGAGAACACGTACACCCAGGACCACGTCGGGACGTTCACCGACACCGTCGCCGACACGGCGGCGCTTCTCGGAGCGATGGCGGGCGCCGACGACGCGGATCCGGCGAGCCTGGCTGCGGCCGGGCGGTCGGCGTACCGCGTCGGCGGCTATCGCGACGCGGTCGCCTCGCCACCCGACACCTCGGCGCTCCGGATCGGCGTCCTCGACGAGGGGACCGGCGAGGGCGTCGCCGACCGCGTCGCGGGACGCACCGAGGCCGCCGTCGACGCACTCGACGACGCGGGTGCCACGATCCGGTCGGTCTCGGTGGACGCCTTCCACGACGCCCGCCCGATCAAGAACGCCCTGAGCTTCGTGGAGCTAGCCACCCACTGGCGGGACGGCGCCGCTCCGTACCGCCGCGGCGGCGTCGACGAGACGCTCCAGACCGGCTTCGCGCGTGCGAGAGCCGGGGCCAGCGGCGAGCTGAGCGACTTCTATACGAGCAAGCTACTCGCCGGTGCACGCGTCGTCGAGGCCCACGACGGCCGGCCGTACGTCCGCGCACAGGCCGCCAGGGAGCGGCTCCGAGAGGCGTTCGAGGCGGCGCTCGACGGCGTCGACGCGCTCCTCCTGCCGACGATGCCGGACGTGGCGCCGCCGGTCGACGGCGCCGACGACTGGGCGTACGACTACGCGCGAAACACGCGCGCGGCGAACGTCACCCGCCTCCCCGCGGTGACGGTGCCGAACGGCACCGCCTCCGGGCTGCCGGTCGGTCTCCAGTTGATCGGCTCGGCGTTCGACGACGCCGACCTCCTCGCGACGGCGGCGGCCGTCACGTCGACGCTCCCGACCTGAGGGAACCCTTTATGGGTCCGAAAGGGCAGGTGACGGTATGTCCGCTACCGATGCAGTCGACCGACTCATCGAACGCGACGTGTTCGAAGCGACCGGTGACGACGACTTACGCCCGACCGAGTCGTTCCGGGAGGCGGTCGACCGCCACCGGCAGACGCTGGCGGACCACGACGCCGACGAGCGGTCCGCTGCGGTCGCGGAGCTGATCGACGCCGCCGACCCCGACGTGGCGGACGCGTTCGCGGCGGCCGACGTCTCCAACCTCGACTTCCTCGCGCGGTACGTCGCGCTCCGGAACCGGACCGCCGACCTCTCGGCGACGCAGGCGCTCACGCTCACGGTCGTGATCGGGCAGCTCGAAACCGGGATGCCCCGCGCGGACGGCGCGCCGGCGGCCTTTCTCCCCGTCGACGGCGAGGACCTCGTGCGGCTCGTCAGACTCCACGACCGCTGTGTCGTCTACGCCTGGCGCGAGGACTGCCCGCCCTGCGAGACGATCAAGGCCGACTTCGACGACCTGTTCGGCGCCGACCCGCCGGGCGATCTACTCTTGCTCGCGGTGTACGGTCCGGACTGCCCTCGGCTCCTCGACCGGGAGTTCGACGTGAGCGCCGCGCCGACGATGCTGTTTACCCTCGACGGGCGCGTCGACTCGCGGTTCGTCGGGACGCCGTCGACCGAGGGGCTCGAAAGTGAGATCGAGACGCTCCGCGAGCGGACGCCCCCGTCGGCGGAGTGACCACCGGCACCGGGAGGTTTAGTTGCCCGCCGTCCGTGGATCGGCCATGCGCGTCGACATCGACCGCGACCGACTCGTGGAGACGATGGAAGCACAGGCGGCGATTGGCGGAACGGAGGGCGGTGGGCTCCACCGTCTCGCGCTCTCCGACGCCGACCGCGAGGCACGCGACTGGTTCGTCGACTGTGCCGCGGACGCCGGGCTCGACGTCCGCGTCGACGCCTTCGGCAACACCTTCGCCCGCCGGGACGGCGCCGACCCGGACGCCGAACCGGTCCTGGTCGGCTCGCACCTCGACTCTCAGCCGTACGGCGGCATCTACGACGGCGCGCTCGGCGTCGTGGCGGCCCTGGAGACCGTTCGGACGCTGAACGACCGGGGGATCGAGACCCGCCGGCCCATCGAGGTGGTCAACTGGACCAACGAGGAGGGGTCGCGCTTCCAGCCGGCGATGCAGGGTAGCGGCGTCTGGGCGGGCGCACACGACATCGAGGCCGAGTACGAGAAGACCGACGACGACGGCACCCGACTGCTCGACGAACTCGAACGGATCGGCTACCGCGGCGACGAACCCGCCGAGCCACGCGAGCCGTACCACGCGTATCTCGAACTCCACCCCGAGCAGGGGCCGTATCTGGAGGAGACGGGGGCAGACGTGGGAATCGTCACCGGAATCGTCGGCCTCCGGTGGGCGGAGGTGACCTTCCACGGGCAGGCCAACCACACCGGCACGACGCCGATGGACTATCGGAAGGACGCCCTCGTCGCGGCCTCGGACGTCGTGACCGCGGTCCGCCGGCTCCCGGGCACGCTCGGGGAACGGACCGTCGCGACGGTCGGTTCCCTGAACGTTCAGCCCGACTCGGTCAACATCGTCCCGGAGACGGTTCGGTTCACGACCGACCTCCGCGACCCCGACGAGGACGTCCTCGAGACGGGCGTCGAGCGGATCGAGGCGGAGGTGGCCGCCGCGGCCGACCGCGAGGGCGTCGAGTACGAACTCGAACACACGATGCGAGCAGCCAGCGTCGACTTCCCGGAGCGACCGGTCGAGGCCGTCGCCGACGCGGTCGACGACCTGGGATACGACGGCCGTCGGATGGTCAGCGGCGCCGGCCACGACGCCACCCACGCCGCAGCCGTCTGCGACACGGCGATGGTCTTCTCGGTCAGCGAGGACGGCAAGAGCCACACCGAAGACGAGTTCACCAGCTGGCCGGACTGCTACCGGTCGACGAACGTGCTGGCGAACGCGGCGCTGGATCTGGCCGAGCGGGTCGACTGAGTGTCGCTCGGGCCGGCGTCGACGACGATCAGGCCGACTCCGTGTCCGCCGTCACCGGGCGGTACTCGCCGAGCAGTGACTCGACTGCCCGCCAGTCGACCGGCGGGGCGTGATCGTCGAGGGCGGCCTCGAAGTCGGCCAGCCGGTCGCCGTACCGGTCCTGCCATCCGATCGCCGGTCCCCCGTCGAAGCGGCCGTCGATCGACCGCCATCGGTCCTCGAGGCTCGTCAGGCGGTCGTCGAGGGCGGCGAGGCCCTCGGCGTCGACGGCGCCGTGGGCGTCGTCCGGGCCGGGGTCGGGCCAAGCCCGGAGGTCGTCGACTTCGGCACGGAGGTCGTCGAGCAGGAGCCGGGACACCCGGTGTCTGAGGGCGGCGTCGAACCCGACGGTCGGGGGCTCGACGCCCGCATCCACATCCCCGGCCGCGAGCGTGTCGAGGGTCTCCGCCACGCCGTCGATGACGTCAGCCACCCCGTCGGCGTCGTCGTCGAGGGCATCCAGCCGACGGTTGGGGGTCCGGACCCACGCCTCGAACTCCTCGGCGTCGACGCCGAGTTTGTCGGCGGTGTGCTGGGCGGAATTGGCCGCGGCGTTGAGTCGACGAATCTCGACGGCCGTCTCGTAGATGGCGTCGGACTCGTCCGCGAGGTCGAGGACCGACTGGAGCCGATCGCCGAGGTCGTCGATGCGGGACGCGACCGCCGCGTGCCGCCGCTCGAAGTCGTCGAGACGCTCGGCCACGCTGTCGAGGTGGTCGACCGCGGCGGCGGCCTCGCGAGCGTCGTCGATGAGCATCCCGGTGTTCTCCACCCGGGTCTCGGGAGTGGACACCACCTTCGAGACGTGCGCGAGCGCGTCGTCGACCGCGTCGCGGCGAACCGTTCCCTCCTCGGTTACCCGTTTCAGCGCCACCCGCACCGCGTCGGGTTCGTCGCCGGTCCGGCCGACGACGCGGTCCACGGCCGCGTCCAGCGACAGCCCGTCGAGCGAGTCGTCGTGGTCGGTCACAGGCCCCGTTTCCGCCGAAGCGGCGTTATAACTTCCGTCTCGACGCCGTCTGGAACTATGTTGTCGTATATAGTGGTTGGTGGCTCTCGTTGTCGCCTTGTACTGCCAACTACCCCTCATATAAACGGTCTTTACCCGAACTCGGTGACGTTCGCGTGATGTCTGAGAACACCGGAGATCAGCGCGATCGCTTTTCGCGGCGGAAGTTCATCGCAACGACCGGCGTCGTTGGCATCGCCGGCCTGGCCGGATGCGGGGGCCAGTCGGGCGGGGGCCAGTCGGGCGGCGACGGCGGCGACGGCGGCGACGGCGGCGACGGCGGCGACGGTGGGGCCGACCCCACACCGACCGAAGCCGCGTCCGACATGAGCGGCGACGGCGGCGGCATGAACACCGCGCTGCTCAACGCCGAGGGCTCCTCGACCGTCTACCCCATCTCGAACACCGGCAGTTCCTACTGGAACTCCAACGCGCCGCCGAGCGACGGCGAGTACTGGGGATCGAACTCGGAGAGCACCGTCCCGGGCTGGGAACAGCTCGGCGAGCCGGATATGCTCATTGCGGACTACTTCGCCTCCAAGTTCGGCTTCGAGCCGAGCGAGCAGCGCTCCGAACCGCCGTTCCCGACGACAGTCGGCCTGAGTCACTCGGGGACCGGCTGTGAGGCCGTCACGGAGGGGCTGGTCGACATCGGCAACTCCTCGGGGCCGATCACGGCCGAACTCGACTGGAGCGAGGAGAAGGCCCAGAACACGGTCGTCGACAACGTCGTCGGTCGCGACGGCCAGCCGGTCGTCGTCAGTTCGGACGTGGTCGATGCCGGCGTCTCCCAACTGACCGGCGAGCAGGTCCGTGCGATCTACCAGGACGAGATCACCAACTGGAACGAGATCGAGGGAATCGACTACGACCAGGAGATCTACGCCGTCGGTCGCGCCGAGGGTTCCGGGACGGACACCGCGTTCCGCCTGAACATGCTGGGCGGTGCCGACGCACCGATGCCGGGCGTCGACACCCGCTTCGGGCAGAACCAGCAGGTCGCACAGGCGGTCTCGCAGAACGATGGGGCCATCGCGTACATGGCGCTTGCGTTCACCAGCGACACGGTCGTCCCGATCGGCATCGACTTCGACGGCACGCTCTACGAACCCGACCGCGACGCCGAGAACACCATCTTCGACAGCGACTACCCGCTCAACCGCGACCTCCACATGTACACGCTGATCGAGGACTCCAACCCGGACGGCGGCGGCTACGACGCGCGTGAGGCCGCGTTCATCAACATGTTCCTCAACGAGTTCGGGCAGACCGTCTTCGTCGAGGGGAACAACTACATCCCGCTGCCGACGAGCGACCTGCGGTCGATGAAAGAGCAGGTCTCGGCGCTCGCCACCGAAGACCTCGTCATGCCCTGATCCGGCGGATCGACCGGATCGGCTCGCCGTCCGAAACCACTCACCGTCGATTTCTATGACACGTCCCACCCCAACGAACCTCACGCACCATGGTAGCAGCAACACGTAGCGAACGACTGAACGCGGCCGCCGGACAGCAGGTCCAGCGGGTTCGTGATTTCGTCGACGACACCGAACCCACGGCGCTGATCGTCGTCACGATCATCGCTCTCTCCCTGTTGACGGCCTTCGTCGGATTCCTCGCGGTGTCGAACCTGACCGTCCTGCCCTTTGCCGTCTTCGTCGCGGCCACGGGGTACGGCTGGGTGCGACACCAGGAGGAGACGGCGTTGGTGTTGACACTGACGATGACCGTCTCGACCCTGTTGATCCTCGGGCTGATCGTCGTGTTCATCTTTCGGGAGGCGGTCCCGGTCCTCCAGTACGAGAGCGCGACCGTATTCGGCGTGAGCGTCCCGGGGCTTCGGATGTTCATCCAGTCAAACTGGGACGCGGTGTCGCCGCCGATCCGGTACTCGATGGTGCCGATGATCCACGGGACGGTGATGGTGACAGTCGTCGCGACGGCGGTCGCCGGACCGCTTGGCGTCGCCGCCGCACTCTTTCTCTCGGAGATCGCCCCCGAGATCGTCCGGGAGTTCGTCAAGCCGGGCGTCGAAATCCTCGCCGGCATCCCCTCCATCGTCTACGGCTTTATCGGCTTCACCATCCTCAGCCCGTGGGCGTCGGATCAGTTCCAGACTACCGGCCAGGGAAGTTATCTCTTCGTCGGCATCGTCGTCGGGCTGATGGCGCTCCCGACGGTCGTCTCCGTCGCCGAGGACGCCCTCAGTAGCGTCCCCGAGTCGATGAAAAGCGGATCGCTCGCCGTCGGGACGACCGACTGGCAGACGATGACCTCGATCACCCTGCCCGCGGCGTTCTCGGGCGTCTCCGCCGCGGTCCTCCTCGGCGTCGGACGCGCCATCGGGGAGACGATGGCCGCGACGGTCATGCTACGCGGCGTCCCACGGCTCACCGAGCCCCTGGTAAACGTCTTCTACGGCCAGGAGACGCTCACGTCGCTCATCGCCCGCAACTACGGTGAGGCCGACGGGCTCCAGATGGACGCCCTGTTCGTCGCCGGCGTGATCCTCTTTATCACCGTTCTCGTCATCTCGATCGGCGCACAGTACATCGAGTGGCGGATGCGGAGCAAACTCGGAGGTGGGACCTGATGGCGGGCGCGGCCCAGTCGCGGCTCGTCGAGGGCGACACGTCGGTGACCGACGGGGTCGCCGGTGCGACGGTCGGTCTCTCGGCGATCCTGTTCGCGCTCTCGGTGGCAGCGATGTTCGAGTGGGTGAATCTCACCGGCACGGTCTCCGGTCTGGAGACGGTGACACTGCTCGGCGGACTGTTGATCAGCCTCGGCGTCGCGGTGTCGGCCTTCGGTCTCGGCTCGTGGTTCGGCTACGTCGAGACCGAACCCGACGCGAGTGCCGGCCTGATCGCGGGCGTCGGCGCAGCGGTGCCGTGGTTCGTCATCGGGGGCGGCGTCGTCTCCCAGACGCTCGGGTTCGGCACCCTCGGCGGCGTCGGCGGGGGCGTCCTCGCCGGCACCCTGGCGTTCGTCGCGACCGCCGTCCCCCGCGAAGATGTGGGCTCGACGGTTCCTCTCGGCGTTCTGCTCGCGTTCGTCGGAGCCGTCTTCCTCACCGGAACGATCGGCCCGGGGTGGCTGTGGGACCTCGGCTGGGAACAGCAGGCCTCGATCACGGCCGAGTTCCTCGTCCCGGTCGCGACGCTGTTTTGTGCCCTCTACGGCGGCTGGGCCGCGGCGAAGGCCTACGGTCGGTTCGGCGCAACCGGCCGACATATGGGCGCGTACGTCCTCGTCTACCTCAACGCGCTGTCCATCGTCGCCTTCCTGTTCATCCTCATCGCCTTCGTCGTCGTCCAGGGGGTTCCCGGCCTGCTCAACGGCGTCCGGGTCGGTTCCGGCGTCGGCCCGCAGGTGTTCGGATCGTTCGAGTTGCCGGTGTACGTCCCGTTCGTGATGAACGGCGTCGCGCTCCTGAACGACTTTCAGGGGGTCCTCCCGGCGATCGTGGGAACGATCTGGCTTGTCGTCGGCGCGGTGCTGTTCGCGGTGCCGCTGGGTGTCGGTGCAGCTATCTTCCTCACCGAGTACGCCGAACGCGGCCGGTTCACCCAGGCCGTCGAGGTGTCGACAAACGGCCTCTGGAGTACGCCGAGCATCGTCTTCGGACTGTTCGGGTTCGCCTTCCTCATCCCGCGCTTTGGCAACCGGAAGTCGTTGCTGGCCGGGATGCTCACGCTCGGATTCATGCTCCTGCCGCTGGTGCTCATCACGAGCCGTGAGGCGATGCTCTCGGTCCCCGACGAGTACCGCGACGCGAGCGCGGCGCTCGGCGTGCCGAAGTGGCAGACGATCCGGAGTGTCGTCCTCCCGGCGGCGCTTCCGGGCGTCATCACGGGAGTCATCCTCGGCGTTGGCCGGATCGCGGGCGAGACGGCCCCGATCCTGTTGACGATGGCCGGCGGAACCTTTGTCCCCGGCGGACAGACGGTCGACGTCATCGGAGGCTTCGAGTTCACCGGCTCGCCACCTTTCGTCGCCAACCCCGAACTCCTGCAGGCGACGTCCGCGCTCCCCTATCAGCTGTACGCCCTCATCACCGCGGGTGTCGGCCTGGGGAGTAACGTCTCCGACCCCGACGGGTTCCGGTGGGCGACGGCGCTCGTCCTCCTCGTCGTCGTCCTCTCCTTCTACGCGATCGGCATCGGCGCGCGATACTACTTCAGACAGCGGCTCAGGTACGAATAATAATGAGTGATTCACAACAGACCCAAAGACAGCACCGGATACAGACCGAGACGACGGGCAGCGACCAGCCCCCCGAGACCACCAGCGGCGAGACGGTCGAGGAGACCAAAGATGAGTGGGTCGAGTACGACTTCCGAGGGGCGGCGAAGATGGTCGCCGAGGACCTCGACGTCTACTACGGCGACGACCACGCCCTGAAGAGGGTCTCGATGGAGATTCCCGAGGAGAGCGTCACCGCACTCATCGGTCCCTCGGGCTGTGGGAAGTCGACGTATCTCCGCTGTCTCAACCGGATGAACGACCGGATCAACGCCGCCCGGGTCGAGGGATCGGTCCAACTCGACGGGAAAGAAATCTACCAGGACGGCGTCAACCTGGTGGAGCTCCGCAAACGGGTCGGCATGGTGTTCCAGTCACCGAACCCGTTCCCGAAGTCGATCCAGGACAACATCTCCTACGGCCCGCGGAAACACGGCGACATCGACACCGGGTTGCTGGCCCGCGTGCTCGGCCGTGACGACGGCGACGCGGAGCGCGAACTCGTCGAGCGGGCGCTCAAACAGGCCGCGCTCTGGGACGAGGTGCACGACCGACTGGACGACAACGCCCTCGGTCTCTCGGGCGGCCAGCAACAGCGGCTCTGTATCGCCCGGTGTCTGTCTGTCGACCCCGAAGTCATCCTGATGGACGAGCCGGCGTCGGCGCTGGATCCGATAGCCACCTCGAAGATCGAGGATCTCATCGAGGAGTTGGCCGAGGAGTACACGGTCGTCATCGTCACGCACAACATGCAACAAGCGGCCCGCATCTCGGACCAGACCGCCGTGTTCCTCACCGGCGGCAAACTCGTCGAGTACGACGAGACGGACAAGATATTCGAGAATCCCGAGAGCCAGCGCGTGGAAGACTACATCACTGGCAAGTTCGGATAACCGTGCCCCGAGACGAGTTCCAGCAGTCGCTCGCCGACCTGCGCGCCGAGGTGCTGTCGATGAGCGACCTCGTCGGCGACCGACTCGACCGCGCGCTGACCGCCTTGGAGACCCTCGACGAGGCGGCCGCACGGGACGTGATCGACGGCGACGACGCCGTCGACCGCCGGTATCTGGAACTGGAGTCGACGTGTATCCAGCTGCTCGCCCAGCAGCAACCGGTCGCGGGCGACCTCCGCTTCGTCGCCGCCTCGTTTAAGATTCTCACCGATCTCGAACGCGTCGCCGACCTCGCGGTCAACCTCGCACAGTACACCCTCGAAGCGGACCGCAAGCGCTTCGAGCAGGTCGACCTCTCGTCGATCGGCGACCTCGCCCGTGAGATGCTCGACGACGCCATGATCGCCTACCGGACCGACGACGCGGCGCTGTGTCGCGCAGTGGCGGCCCGAGACGACGAACTCGACTCGCTGTGCCAGCGTGCGAGTGATCGGGTGGTCCGGAACCTCATCGAACGCGAGGTGGCCGACGGCGACGGCTGGGCGGTCGAGCAGTTACTCGACGACGTCTCGCGGCTCCTGTTGATCGTCCGCGACCTGGAGCGGATCGGCGATCACGCGGTCAACGTCGCCGCGCGCACCCTCTATATGATCGAGAGTGACCCGGAACTCGTCTGATATGGACATGGAAACCCGCAAACTCCAGAAGGTCGGCGGCTCGACGTACTCGGTTTCGCTCCCCAAGGAGTGGGCGACCGAACACTGCCTCGAAGCGGGCACGCCGATCCACCTCTATCCTCACACCGACGGCTCGCTCGTGGTTCGGAGCGCCGAGGTCGACGGGCGATCGCTCGCGACGGCGACGGTCTCCCCACCGTCGCCCTCCGCCGCCGCCGCCGCCCGCGCCCTCCGTGCCGCGTACGCCGTCGGCTACGACACCGTCACCCTCGTCCCGCCGGCAGACGAGACGTGGGACGACGACGTGTGGCGGTCCATCCGTCGGCGCGTCCGGACCATGGTCGGCACGTCTGTCGTCGAGGAGACGGACGAGCGCGTCACCGTCGAGACGCTGCTCGACGCCTCGGAGGTGTCGATTCGGCAGTCGGTGACCCAGCTCCAGTTCACCGCACTCTCGATACACGCCGCCGCCCTCGACCGCGTGGAGCGTCGCGCCGTCGGTGACACGCCGTCCGAGGTGTCCGAGACCGCCGCCCTCGGCGGCCGCGACGACGAGGTGGATCGCCTGTTCGCGATGCTCACCCGCCACTTCAACCGCGCACTCGCCGACCTCGGGGAGGTCGACGCCCTCGACACGAGTCGCCCGGAACTGTTCGATAGCTACCTCGTGGCCCGACAGCTCGAACGGGTCGCGGACCACGCCGTCCGGATCGGTGCCCTCACCGACCGCATCGATTCGACGGTCGGCGACGACCTGCTCGCGGAGGTTCTCGCCCTCGCCGAGTCGGCCCGTGGCGTCGTCGAGTCGGCGACGACGGCCGCCATCGAGCCGTCGGCCGACCTGGCACACGAGGCGCTGGACCGCCGCGACCGGGTCGTCGAGGACGCCCGCGCGCTCGACCGCGCCCTCTTCGAACGGGAATCCACGGGCGCGTACGCCCTCTCCCGTGTGCTCGACAGTCTCGTCCGCACCGCCGACTGCGGGGGTAACGTCGCCCGCGTCGCGCTACGGGCGAGCGTCCGCCCGGACGCGTAGGGCGACGAGAGAGACGCCGTCGGATCGGCCGCCGTGATCACGTCGACACCGTGTCGCCGTCCACGACGGGGACGTGGGAGTGCCCGCCCTCGACCGGCAGGTCGGCCCCCGCAGCGATCGGTTCGTCCTCCCCCGTCATGCCCCCGTGACTCGTGACCGCCCGGACGGGCGTCGATCCGTCCCACTCCCCGTCGCTGGCGACGACGCACACGACATCCGTCGCAGTGAGGATTCCCTCCAGTCGGTCCGCCCCGCCGACCCCCCGACCGAGCCGACGTCGTGTTCGATCAGTTTCCGCCCCGCTTCCCGGAGCGACGGGTCACCACGTATCGGGTGGCCCGGAGACGTCACGGTTTCCGACGCACGCGCCTCCCGTTCGTCGTGGTACGTCGTCACGTGTCACGACCGTGTGGCGAGCCGACGCCGACAAATACACCGGACGCGTGCACCGTGTATGCGCCACGACGTACTGATCGTCGGCGGCGGCGTCGCGGGGTTGTCCGCCGCGACGTTCACCGCCCGTGCGGGCCGCGAGACGCTCGTTTTGGACGCCGGCGGCTCTATCCTCCGCCGGAACGCCCATCTGGAGAACTACCCCGGCTTCCCCGCCGGCGTCAACGCCCGCCTGCTGCTCGATCTGTTGGCCGAGGGGGCCGACCGGGCGGGGTGTGAACGCCGCGAGGCCGAGGTGACACGGATCGACCGGGCGGACGACGCGTTCGCCGTCGAGACGGCCGGCGGCGACCGGCACCGCGCCGACCGGGTGATAGCCGCCACGAAAAACGCCGTGGACTACCTGCCCGACGGGGTCGACGTCGTCGACCGGGGGAAGGCGTTCGTCGCCGTCGACGAGCGCGGGCGGACGGGCGTTCCGGGGCTGTACGCCGCCGGCCGCCTCGCGGGGAAACCCCACCAGGCAGTCGTGAGCGCCGGTCACGGCGCGGAGGTGGCGGTGACGTTGCTGGAGGACGCCGACGAGCCGTTCTACCACGACTGGGTGGCGCCCACGGGCTATTTCACCGACCGCGGCCGCGACCTGCCGCCGGGCTGTGAGGAGGTCGACGACGCCGAGCGTCGGCGTCGCGAGGACGTCGCCCGCGAACTGATGTGCGAGCGACTCGCGGAGCCTCACCCCTCCGAGCAGCCCACGCATCCGAGCCTCGACGGGTAGCCGACCACAGCGTTATGCCGCTGCTCGCCGTACGTCTGTGAGCATGCCTGACACGAAAGAGGGGCGGGAGGAGCAAGCTCGTCACGAGGTGCGACGTCAGCAGCGACGGGAAATCGACGAGGCCCGCGAGCGGGGCGACGAAGCCGAACCGCCCGACGAACGGCCGATTACGTGTCGCCGCCGAGGGTGCGACCAGCCCGCACAGTTCGTCGTGCTCGAACGATACCAAGAGGAGACGGGCCACGGCGCCGTTATCGCGGAGGCGTATCTCTGCCGTGACCACACCGACGAGGAGAGTCCCACGAACCTGGACGGAGCCTACGACGACTACGTGTTCCGCGTCGAACTGCTCCCCGAGACGCCGGACGAGGTCTGATACTCGAAGTCAGTACTGGCGCGTCGCCGGGGCGACGCCCGGGACGCCGCAGTCGACGGTTCGGGACGTACACGCACCGGCCAATATTCGCTATCGCGACATGTGGTTTACAACCCGACGCGGGGGGCTTTTGTCCCTCGCCCGCCCAGTCGAGGTATGGTCAAGAACGTCGCCAGCGTGGTGGCCGAGCTCGACCCCGAGGATTTCTACCTGCTGTCCGGGGTCGAGCAGGGGATGCGGTTCAGCGAGTGGGTCAACCGCGGGAAACTCCCGGAGTACGCGAATCTGACGGCCGAGGAGGTAGACTACCGGCTGGACCGCTGTATGAAACGCGACCTGATTCAGCGCCGGACGATCCAGTACGAGGGCTACCAGCTCACGTTCGAGGGGTACGACGTCCTCGCCTTGCACACCTTCGCCGAGCGCGACGCCATCGAGGGCGTCGGCGCGCCCCTCGGCGTCGGCAAGGAGAGCGACGTCTACGAGGCCCAGTCCTACCGGCCGCTGGCGCTGAAGTTCCACCGCGAAGGCTACACGAACTTCCGGGAGGTGAACAAGGAACGCGAGTACACCGCCGACCACAACCACGTCTCGTGGCTCTACACGGCGCGGAAGGCGGCCGAACGAGAGCACGACGCGCTCGAAACGCTCTACCCCGACGTTTCGGTCCCTCGACCGATCGACCACAACCGCCACGCGATCCTGATGGAGAAGTTCGAGGGAGTCGAACTCGCACGCGCGAAACTCGACGACGCGCAGGTCGTCGGTGTCCTCGATCTGGTGCTCAGCGAGGTGGCGACGGCCCACGAGGCGGGGATGGTCCACGCCGACCTCAGCGAACACAACGTCGCCGTCGCGGCGTCGGGCGTTACCATCTTCGACTGGCCGCAGTCGGTGCCGACCGATCACGCCAACGCCGCCGAACTCCTCGACCGCGACGTGTCGAACCTGATCGGCTTCTTCGACCGGAAGTACCCCGCGGTCGTCCCCGACGTGGACACCGCAGCGGTGGTCGACGCCGTCGGTCGGAGCGAGTTCGAGTCGGTCCGGGAGTTCGCGGCGAGTCGAAGTTCTTAAACCGAATCGAGCGGTAGAACGGGCAACTCGCTGGCCGACGGGCCCCAGCGGGCACCCGACTCGTCGGGACGACATGTGGCCCGCCGGGCTTCCGGCGGTGCTGAATCGCAAGCGCCCGTGGTGAAACCATGGCACGAAGCTTCTACTCCCACATCCGGGACGCGTGGCAGGACCCCGACGACGGGGCACTCGCCGAACTGCAGTGGCAACGAAAACAGGAGTGGCGCGAACAGGGCGCCATCGAGCGCATCGAGCGGCCGACCCGTCTCGACAAGGCGCGAAACCTCGGCTACAAGGCCAAACAGGGTATCGTCGTCGTGCGGACGTCGGTTCGCAAGGGCGGCGCCCGCAAGCGCCGATTCAAGGCCGGCCGCCGCTCGAAGCGCCAGGGCGTCAACCGCATCGGCCGCCGCAAGAGTATCCAGCGCATCGCCGAGGAGCGCACATCGCGCAAGTACCCCAACCTCCGCGTGCTCAACTCCTACTGGGTAGGGGAGGACGGTTCCCAGAAGTGGCACGAAGTGATTCTCGTCGACCCCGAACACCCCGCCATCCAGGCCGACGACGACCTGAACTGGATCTGTGACGACACCCACCGCGGGCGGGCGTTCCGTGGCAAGACCAGCGCCGGGAAGAAGGGTCGCGGCCAGCGCACGCGTGGCAAGGGCACCGAGCACACCCGTCCCAGCGTCGGCGGCGACCGACGGCGCGGCAAGTAACTCGCTTTCTCCCGTCTTTCGTCGACCCGTTCCAGCGACGGCCAACACCGGCCGATAAATCTCATGTCGCGATACGAATTGTTGACCACGCATCCCACACGGCCGATTCGGCGCGTACATTTTTATTCGTCGCCAGCGATCGATCAGACCATGGCTCACGTCGAGAACCTGTGGATATACCCGATCAAGGGATTCGACCGGATGGCGGTCGACGCCGTCGAGATCAGCGACGGGGGAACGTTCGATGGCGACCGGGAGTACGCTCTGCTCGATCCCGAGGCGGACGAGGTGATCGAGGATCGCTTCGACACCGTCGGCAAGACGTACAACGGCAAGGAGATCGATCACACCCACGAGGTGGTCACGACGTTCGATCCGGAGACCGACGTGCTCACCGTCCGAACGCCCGACGGTGACGAGATCGGTCGGTTCGACCTCGCGAATGATCGAGACGCGGCCAGCGAGTGGTTCGGCGACTTCGTCGGCGAACCAGTCGAACTCCGGCGTCGCGAACCGCCGTCGTTCGTCGACCGCCCGAATCTCGGCCCCTCGGTCATCAGCACGGGGACCCTCGAAGAGGTGGCGTCGTGGTTCGACGAGATGTCGGTCGCGGGCGCCCGTCGTCGCCTGCGACCGAACGTCGAGATCGGCGGCGTGCCGCCCTTCTGGGAGGACCACTTTCTCGGCGACTCGCCTTCGGGATTCGACGTCGACGGCACTCGATTCGAGGGCGCCGAGGCCTGTGCGCGGTGTGTCGTCCCCTCCCGGGATCCGGAGACGGGCGACCCGATCGGGCAGTTCAGGGAGCGGTTCGCGACGCGCCGCGAGGAGACGTTGCCGGAGTGGGCCGCCGAGGAGGCGTTCGAACACTTCTTCACCGTCATGCTCATCACCCGGATTCCGGCTGCCGACTACGGCGAGACGGTCGCGGTCGGCGACGAGGTGCACGCTGTCGCTGCCCCCGAGCGATAGTCGTCACTCCTCGCGGACGAACGGGTAGTCGACCGCGTCGGGATACTCGCTCGCGGCCGTCGGTTGCAGTTCGAGCGCGATACAGAATCGATCTAGTCCGACCTCTAGCCCGGCAAACAGCAACAGTTCGACGATCTCGTCTTCGGTGAAGACCGTCCCGAGTCGTTCGAACAGGTCGTCGTCGATCGTGTGTGGCTCCGCCGAGAGCTGCTCGGCGAGCGTGACGGCGAGATACTCCCGGCGCGTCAGCGCCTCACCGTCCACGTCGCCGAACACGGCGTCCTCCTTGGGGGCGACCGCCTCGCGGACGTCGAGGGTCCGAACCGTCGCACAGTAGCCACACCGGTGCGTGTCGGCGACCTTGAGTCGCATCAGCTCCAGCAGCTCCCGATCCACGTGTTCGCGGTTGCCGAACGCCTCGAACGCCGCGACGATCGCACGGAAGATCGCGGGGCAGCGAGCCATTGCACCGAAAAACGCCGCGTCGCCGTACCACCCCGTCTCGGCTGCTTCGAGCAGTTCGCGGATCGTCGGATCGTCGACGTCGTCGGGACGGACGATTCCCGGACGTGCCGTCATGTCGAACGGTCGTACGATCCGCGGCGTCAGAAGCGTTACGCCGCCGATCCCGTGCGAGTCCCCTGCCTGCACGGTGGGGTCGACACGACCGTCCCGCGCGGGGCCGCCGCTCCGAAACGTTGGCTGATTTCGATTTCCGACCTTACATTTATGATCGACCTTCGCGTCCCTCCGATCGATGAGCCGAGTCAACACGATCGCGAACGCCTCCCACGGTCTCGACGGGGACGACGCCGTCCGCCGGAACATCTCGGACGGGGTCGCACTCGCCGACGTGTTGCGGACGACCCTGGGCCCGAACGGTCGCGACAAGATGCTGGTCGGCGACGGACAGGCCGTCCTGACGAACGACGGCGCCAGTATCGTCGATCGGATCGACATCGAGTCCCCGGCCGCCACTCTCGTCGCCGACGTCGCCCGCGCACAGGGCGGCGAGATCGGTGACGGGTCGACCTCCGCGATCGTCCTCGCGGGGACCCTCCTCCGCGAGGCCGGCTCGCTTCTCGACGACGGCTTCCATCCGACGACGGTCGTGAACGGCTACGCGGCGGCAGCCACGCGGGCGCAGGCCCGACTCCCCGAAATCGCCACCCGGGGGGAGCGGGCCGACGACCGGTTGCACGACGTGGTCGAAACGTCGATAACCGGCCGCTGGGACGCCGAACGGACGGCGTTCCTGGCGGACCTCGCCGTCAGGGGGTACCGGGCGGCGCGGACTGGCGGTGGTCCCCGACTGGAGAACGTAACGATTCACGGGATCGCGGGGGGTGGGACGGCCGACTCGACGCTACTCGACGGCCTCGTCATCGACACGGATCGATCCTCGACCTCGCTTTCCGACGTCCCGGCGCCGCTCGCCCGGCGTGTCGAGGACGCTCGTGTCGCCGTCGTCGACCACGAACTCACCATCAGAACGGCGGCGTCGGCCCCGCGCCTCTCGGTCGAGGACGCCGACGACATCCGTCGGTTACAGGAGTTCGAGACGGAGGAGTACGAGCGGTACGTCGAGGCGCTCTCCGCTCACGACGTCGACGTCCTGTTCTGTCAGAAGTCCATCGACGACCGACTCCGCGCCCTGCTGGCGCGCGAGGGGATCCTCGCGTTCGAGCGCACCCGGCAGGACGAGGTACACAAACTCCGGCGCGCGACGGGGGCGTCGCCGGTCATGAAACTCGACGACCTCGACGCGGCTGCGGTCGGGCGGGCGAGCGTGATCGAGCGGCGATCGCTCGGTCCCTCCGAGTTCGTCCTCGTCCGCGACGAGGCGTCGTCGCAGGTGTCGCTGCTCCTCCGTGGGGGCACCGACCACGTCGTCGACGAGACGGAACGGATCGTCGTCGACGCCATCGACCTCCTCGCGTCGTTCGACGCCCATCCCGGCCTGGTAGCGGGGGGTGGCGCGGCCGAGGCAGCCCTCGCCGCCGATCTGCGGACGTGGAGTCGGGGGATCGGTGATCGGACGCAGGTCGCCGTCGAAGCCTTCGCCGACGCCCTCGAGACGATTCCGTTCACGCTCGCCCGAAACGCCGGCCACGACCCCGTCGACACCGTACTCGAACTTCGGCGTCGGCACGACGACGGAGACGCGACCGTCGGTATCGACGTCAAGACCGGCGACGTGACCGACACCCTCGCCCGCGGCATCGTCGAACCGCTCCGTCTCGAGGAGCGACTGGTCGCGAACGCGGCCCAGGCCGCGGCGACCGTCCTCAGGATCGACGGGATCATCCACGTCGACGAACCGTTCGGCGGCGGGGACGGCCACGCCGCCGAGGACCACGACCACGACCACGCCGGGGGCGGCGTCCGGAGCGATCCGCACGGCTACCCGTGGGCGATCGGTCACTGAAAAAGAGACGCGCCGGGTTACGACGGCCGGGCCGCGGTCCCCCGGGACTTGCTTTTGATATCCCCCAGACGGTCCGGATCGATGTCGAAGTCGAACGCCTCCTGTGGCACCGACACGGTGACACAGGTGTTGGGAAGGTCGACGACGCCCGCCAGTCGGCTCTCGACCGGAATGGTGCTGAGCGAGAGATACGCCTGCTCGCCCGTGTAGCCGAAGTTCTTGAGGTAGTCGATGGCGTCGAGACAGGCCCGCCGCATCCCGACGTTGGCATTCTTGTAGTGTTGGGTGCCGTCCTCGTCGACGGAGTACCCTTCGAACGTGATGTACTCGGTGAAGTCCGGTTCGACGTTGCCGGGCTTGAAGATGGCGTGATCAAGACCGAACTTCTCCATCCCACCTTTGATCACGTCCACGCGGAAGTCGATCCAGCCGGCCATCTCGATGGCGCCACAGAAGGTGATCTCGCCGTCGCCCTGCGAGAAGTGGATGTCGCCGGTGATGAAGTTCGCCCCGTCGACGAACACCGGGAGATAGACCCGCGATCCGCGGCTGAGGTTCTTGATGTCGCAGTTACCCGCGTTCTCTCGGGGTGGGATCGTCCGCGCGGCCTTCTGGGCGGCCTCGTCGAGTTCCTCGCCCTCCATCGAGCCGAGCATGACGTTTTCGGGTTCGGGCGGGAGCGCGAGCGGCGGCTCGTCCTCGCGGGTCTCGTGGTTGACCGCCGTCTCCGCTCCGGGGCCGTCGTCGATGAGTTTCTGCTCGCGCCGGTTCCACTCCTCCAGTAGCTCGTGTGACGGCGCGGTGCCGAGAATGCCCGGATGCGTGAGCCCCGCGAACTCGACGCCCGGAATGTGGCGAGATTTGGTGTACACCCCGTCGAGATCCCAGATGGACTTCCTGGCCTCCGGGAAGTGGTCAGTGAGAAAGCCCCCGCCGTTGTCCAGTTCGAAGATGCCGGTGAACCCCCACTCGTGGTCGGGGAAGGCCCCGATATCGAGGATGTCGACGACGAGCAGGTCGCCCGGCTCGGCCCCCTCCACCTCGATCGGTCCGCTCAAGTGGTGGTTGGGGGTCAGATCCATGTCCCGGATGTCGTTGGCGCTGTCGTCGTTGTTGACCTGGCCGCCGGTCCAGTCCAGGCACTCGACGCGGAACTTCTCGCCGGGCTGGACGGTCGCCGCGGGGGGTGTGTCCGGATGCCACCGATTGACGATCGGATCCGGTTGCTCCTCGGGTGGTGCGTCGGTGTCGACCTCGAATACCGTTTCTGGCATGGCCCGTTCGAATTATAATGTCAAACCATTATATAGATACTGGTGAACTATTCGCACGGTCGATCGCTCCCGTGATTTTACTATCGGCGGCGCCGTTCGTTCGCGACATGGACACCGAGGGATCGGAGGTCGAAACGGCGGTCGACCTCTACGCGAACGTCTGGAAGCTGTTCCGCGAGCGACCGTTCGAACCGAGCACCCTGGCCAAACGCCTCATCGAACGGGACGAGTACGAACTGGTGGCCGCGGAGGGGGAACCGGCGGCGACGCTCGACGGCCTCGTCGACTACGGCCTGCTGGAACGGACCGGCGGCGAGTACCGAATCGTCGTCGGTCCGGACGAGGTTGCCGACGAGTGGCGAGACACCGAGGCGCTGCGGACCGACGCGGTCGACCGACTGGTCCGGTCCGCACTCGTCCGGACCGAGGGGTCGGACGAGACGCTGACGCACGACGGCGGAAAGTACGCCGTCGTCGAACTCGCCTCCGAGGTGTCGGTGACCGAGGGTCTCGAACGCGTCGTCGAGGCCGCGGCCGACCACGACGGCGTGGTCGTGGCCACTCCCGGTACGAACGCCGACAGCGCACAGCGGATCGCCGACCGACTCGCCGAGCGCGACGGGCAGCGATGGGAGAAGTCGGGCACCGACGTCGTCGAGGGCGACGATCCGGACTCGGAACTGGTCTTCCGGCTGTTTCTCGACGGGTAGTGGGCTCCTCGCGACCATCGTCGCCACCGTCGGTCAGCGTCGGCGCCACCGTCTCCCTTCCGCACGCGGGGAGAGAATGTCGGAAAATTATAAATAATTGCTCAACATTTTACGAGTTGTGATGGCACGAGAAACGGTACCAGTTATCGAGCGAATCGGCTGGAGGGCAACCGATGCCGTTGTATGAGATCCTGGGGATGGGGCTGTTGTTCGTCGGGGGAGTCCTGTTTGTCAACGGGGTGTGGCTACTCGGCCACGGCGACGACCGGGACGTCGCGATTTTCAACTTCCTGACGGGGGCGATCACGTTCCTGATCGTGCTCTGGTGGGCGTTCGGCGGCGACGCCTCGGACGGGACGCCGTTCAACGCCGCCGGCACCATGCTGTTTTCCTTTACGTACCTCTGGATCGGCGCGAACGCCATCCGGGGGGTCGAGGACCAGCGTTCCTTCGGCTGGTACTGTTTTTTCGTCGCGTTGACGGCCTTCCCGACGGGCTATCTCGTCTTGCTCACTGGGGACGTCGGCCTCACCGCACTGTGGTGGATCTGGGCGGTGCTCTGGGCGTCTTTCTTCGTTCTCCTGGGCCTCCAGCGTGACGAGTTCGCCGTCCCGGTCGGCTGGTTCACCGCCGCCACCGGCATCGCTACCGCCGTCGGCGGCTACCTCATGGCCGCGGGGTTCTGGCCCTGGGCCTGATCGACTGGCCCGTTTCCTCGCTTTTCGGTCGGTCTGATTTGTTACAATAGTATTAAGTATAGCTGAATAACATTTCTTAGCGGGTTGGTATCAATGCCCGAAGTAAAATTCGAAGTGGACGTCGACAGTCCGCCAGACGAACAGCCGGGTGCGAACCCGTTCAACCGGTGGCATCCCGACATCCCCGCTGTGGTCGAGGTGGACGACGGCGAGACGGCGCGCCTCGAGGCCCTCGACTGGACTGGGGGACAGATCACCGACAACGACGACCCGAACGAGGTCCGCGACGTCGACCTCACTCAGGTGCATTATCTGGCCGGTCCGGTCCACGTCAACGGGGCCGAGCCGGGCGACCTGCTGAAAGTGGAGTTTCTGGACATGGGCCCGCTCAACGGCCGGTCGGAGTTCGGCTTCACGGGGACGTTCTCCCAGCAGAACGGCGGGGGCTTTCTCACTGACCACTTCCCGGACGCCGCCAAGTCAATCTGGGATCTCGACGGCTACACCGTCTCCTCACGGCACATCCCCGACGTGCGCTACGAAGGGAAGATCCACCCCGGCCTCGCCGGGTGCGCGCCGAGTCAGGAGCTGTTGGACGAGTGGAACGAGCGCGAGCAGGAACTGATCGACAAGTTCGAGGCGGATCCGGACTCGATTCCGAACCACCCGACGGGCGAACACGAGCCAGGGGTGGCGAACCCGCCGACGCCGGAGGGTGCCCAGATGGGCGAGATGGATCCCGAGGAAGCCCAAGCGGCCGCCGAGGAGGGTGCCCGGACGGTACCGCCCCGCGAACACGGCGGCAACCACGACATCAAGGATCTCTCGATCGGGTCGACGGTGTACTTCCCGGTCTACGTCGAGGGCGGGAAGTTCGGTGTCGGTGACTTCCACGCCTCGCAGGGTGACGGGGAGGTCACCTTCTGTGGCGCCATCGAGATGGCGGCCTACATCGACTGCAAGTTCGAGGTCGTCAAAAACGGGATGGAAGACCACGGGGTGACGCATCCGATCTTCGAGCCAGGTCACCGGGGACCGAACTTCGAGGACTACGTCACGTTCTGTGGCTACTCGGTGACCGAGGACGGCGAACAGAAGTACATCGATTCGCACACGGCCTACCGGCGGGCGTGCCTGCAGGCGATCGACTACCTGAAGCAGTTCGGGTACACGGGCCAGCAGGCGCTGCACATCCTGGGGACGGTGCCCATCGAGGGACGCCAGAGCGGAGTGGTCGACGTGCCCAACGCCTGTTCGACGCTGGCGCTACCGACCGGCGCCTTCGAGTTCGACATCTCGCCGGGGAGCCTGGGCAACGCCGCTGACCGGGGCGACCTCGTCGTCACCGATAATCCGCTCGGGTAGCGGACGGTCTTCGACTTTTTTCGGTCGCCACCGGCCCGCCGTCACCCCTCGTAGACGTGCGTGTTCCCCGTCGCGTTGGCCTCGATGTAGTCCCAGTCGTACTCGACGCCCAGCCCGGGTCCATCGGGGACGCTTACCTGTCCCGCGTCGTCGACGGTGTCGATCGCGTCGGAGTAGTCGCCCAGATACACCGGCGGGGGCGTGTTCGCCGCCTCGGGATGGACCAAGGCGAGTTCGTAGTAGTTGGTGTTGCGCGTGGCGGCGATACAGTGCCGCTGAGCGGGGCCGGGCGCGTGGAATTCCACGTCGACGCCGAACCCCTCCGCGACGTTGGCGATCTTCATCGCTCCGGTGATGCCACCGTCGTACTCGGGATCGGCGCGGAGGAAATCCGTCGCCTCCGAGGCGACGAAGTCGGATTTGAGTTCCAGCCCCCGGACGTGTTCGGTCTGGAGGATCGGCGTCTCCAACTTTTGACCGAGTCTGCGGTGGGCGTGCTGGGAGATACCCCCGTCGCGGAAGGGATCCTCGTACCAGTAGAACTCCTGTTCGTCGAGGGCGCGACCTAGTTCGAGCGCGTCCGCGAACGTCTCCAGTTCGCAGGCGGGATCGTGCATCAGATCCATCTCGTCGCCGACGGCCGCCCCGACGGCTCGAACCGTCTCGATCTCGCGATCGAGGTCACGCCGGTCGTCGCTGCCACCCCAGCCGTGGATCTTGAACCCGCCGTAACCCCTCTCCAGGCACTCTTCCGCGAAGGCGGCGAAGGCCGACGGGGAGTCGAGACCGCCGTTCTCGTCGCCGTGGTACGTCGACGCGTACGCGGGGAACGATCGGCGGTACGTGCCGAGGAGTTCGTGGATCGGCGCATCGTAGTAGTTTCCCGCGAGATCCCACAGCGCGATGTCCAGCGGGCCGATACCCATTCGATCGTACTTGCGGAGCGCACGTTTGAGCTCCGACCAGTGGCGCTCGCGGTCCAGCGGATTCCGGCCGACGAGATAGTTCGCGACCGTGTTGTACTGCGCCGCCGCGGGGGAATTCCCCCCGACGTACTCCCCGGTCACTCCCGTGTCGGTGTGGATCCGGACCGCGAACAGTTTCCGCGTCGTCGTCGTCCCGGGATCGTAGACGAGGTTGAACCCCGCGTCGTCGACACCGACGTCTTCGAGCGGATACTCGAACTCCGTGCTCTCGATGCGCGTGATCCGTGGTACCATGCCTCTGTCGTCCGGTCCCCGGGAATTAACGCTTCCGAACCGTCGAGGCCGTTACCGACCGGCGCGATACTCGCCGTGTTTCATCCCCAGCGCGAACGCGACGACGGCGAAGGCAATCATCGACGGGAGCACCATCATGAACACCGTTCGTGGCGGCATCACGCCGCTGCCGGCGAGACCGGCGGTGCCGAGGGCGGTGACGACGACTAAGATGCCGACCGATCGGACGAAGTCGAACTCCATGTCCGATGACCGTACCCCGGCGGCAAAAGATCGGCGCCCGTTCCCGCCGAGCGACAAACGATTTGTGCCCGGGGCGTCGACTACTCTGTATGTCACCCACGACCACCGTGGCCACCCGGCGGGCCGACGCGCCGGCGGGGGCCTAGCGTGTCCGACACCGATCTTCCGTCAGTCTACGGTGGGCGCATCCTCCACGTCGACCTCGACGCGGATGCCCACGAGATCGAATCCGTCGATCCCGCCGACGCCCGGCGGTTCCTCGGGGGGAACGGCTTCGCGGCGAAGGCAGTCCACGATCACGTCCCCGCGGACGCCGACCCGTTCGATCCCGAGAACGTCGTCGCGTTCACCGTCGGCCCGATGAATGGCACGCCCTTCCAGTCGACGAGTCGGGGCGTCGTCGGCTTCGTCAGTCCGCAGACGAACGGCTTCTTCGACAGCACGTTCGGCGGCACTTTCCCCCGTGCCCAGAAGACGACCGGATTCGAGTCTATCGTTCTCCACGGCGCGGCCGACGACCTCTCGTACGTCCACGTCGACGCGGACGGCGCCCGCCTCGTGTCCGCTCCCGATTTGGCGGGCCTCGACACCTACGAAACCTGCGCCACGGTCGAGGACCGCGTCGCCGAGGACGCCGACGGCGACGTGCACGTTATCGCGGCGGGGCCGGCGGGCGAGAACCTCGTCCGCTTTGCCTGCCTGCTTCACGACTCCGAGATGCGCGAGGGAGTCGCCGGCCGCGGCGGTGCGGGCGCGGTCCTCGGTTCGAAAAACGTCAAGGCGGTGGCGATCGAGGAGGGCGATTTCCGTCCAGAGCCGGCCGACGACGGCGACCTTCGCGACCTCGTCGGCAGTCGGATGGCGCCGCTGATGCAGGAGACGGAGATGCTCCAAGAGTACGGCACCAGTGGCCTCGTCAACCCGATCAACGAGATGGGGAAACTCGGCCGACGGAACAACCGGATCGAACACTCCCCCCGCGACGAGGCCGAGTCGATCAGTGGCGAGCGCCTCCGTGAGGAGTACGTCACCGAGGACACGACGTGTGCGAACTGCGCCGTCGCCTGTGGCAAGCACGTCACCGTCGAGAGCGAGGGCGTCACCGACGCGAAGATTCCCGAGTTCGAGAGCCTGTTCGGTACGGCCACGATGACCGACGTCTTCGATATCGAGCGGGTGATCACGGCCAACGACCTCTGTGATCGCCTCGGGATGGACACCATCTCGTGGGGCGTCTCCGTCGCCTTCGCGCGCGAGTGTTACGACGAGGGGCTCCTGACCGACGACGACTCGCCGCATCTCGCCTTCGGCGACGTGGACGGACTGGTCGAGCTCGCCCGGCGGACGGCCCACCGGGAGGGGTTCGGCGACCGACTCGCCGAGGGGTCGTTTCGCCTCGCCGCCGAGTTGGACGACGAAGCCGAGCACTACCTCCACGGCGTGAAAGGCCTGGAGTTCGCCGCACACTCCCCACGGGGGCTGAAGGGCATGAGCATCGGCTACGCCACGGCCACCCGCGGCGGCTCCCACCACGACACTCGCCCGACGCTCCAGTACGACGGCGAGCACGCGGAGACGACCGAGGGGACTCCCGAGTTCGCCGCTCGGACCCAACATTTCACCGCACTCGGCGACTCGCTCACGCAGTGCCGGTTCGTCAGCGAGGCGGGCTACGACGCGCGCGTCACGCACCGCTACCGCGACGCCATCAACGCGGCGACGGGGTGGGAGCTGTCGACCGAGGAAGTGGAACGCATCGGCGAGCGGATCTACAACCTCGAACGTCTGATCAACGTCGAACGCGGCGTCGCGCGCCGCGAGACGGACACCCTCTCTCACCGCGTGATGCACGAACCGATCCCCGAGGGGCCCGCGGAGGGGATGTACTGCCCCCCGGCCGAACTCGACGCGATGCTCGACGAGTACTACGAGTTCCGGGGCTGGGACGACGACGGCGCTCCCACCGCGGAGCGTCTCGATTCTCTCGACATGGCGGAACTGGCGGACTGACGAAGCCTACACATCGGTCCCCACCTCGCGGTAGCCGGCGACGAACCACGCTCCCAGTGCGACGACGGCGGCGACGACGACGAACGCCCAGAACGCGGTCCACGCGCCGACTGCGGCGCTTCCGGTTCCGACGCCGACTGCGACGCCCGCCGTCGCGGCGGCGACGAAGGGGGCCAGGAAGGGAAGGTCAGTCCACTCACCGCCGGCATTGTGGTATTCGACGGCGTACCCCCAGACGTTGCCGACGGTGAACTGGAACAGCACGAGGCCGAAAAGCCCGGAGAGGACGGCGCGCAACAGGGCGCCGCTGGTGACGGCGCCGGTTCGGAGGAGCGAGACGCCCGTCCCGATCAGGAAGACGGCCACCATCAGGGCGTGCCAGGGTCGGAGTCGGTCGCGGAGGGCCATGGCGGCGTCTCGCTCGCCGGAGACAAGAGGGTAGCGTCTCGCGCCACGGGGACCGCATTTCGTATCGCGATATACGATACATCACGGACGCCGCCGCCGAACGCACGGACGACACGGATTTATTCACCTTCGTCCCGGATGGGGGTGTATGAGCGACCTCTCGCTGGACGCCACGCAGCTGGATCGCTACTCCCGACACATCATTATGGACGAGGTGGGGCCCAAAGGACAGAAGCGCCTCCTCGATTCGAGCGCGCTCGTCGTCGGGGCCGGTGGCCTCGGGGCGCCCGTCGTCCAGTATCTCGCGGCCGCAGGCGTGGGCACCCTCGGCGTCGTCGACGACGACGTGGTCGAACGGTCGAACCTGCAACGACAGGTCATCCACGGCGACGACGATGTCGGGCGGCCGAAAGTCGACAGCGCGCGGGAGTTCGTGGCCTCGATCAACCCCGACGTCGACGTGGCGACCCACGAGATGCGTCTCGACCGGGAGAACGCCGACGTCCTCACCGACTACGACATCGTCGTCGACGCCTCCGACAACTTCCCGACGCGCTATCTCGTCAACGACACGTGCCGACTCGAAGGAACTCCGGTCTCCCACGGCGCCATCTACAAGTTCGAGGGGCAGGTGACGACGCTCCATCCCGACGGCCCCTGTTACCGGTGTCTGTTCCGCGAGGCGCCCGAACCCGGCACCGTCCCCGACTGTGCGACGACCGGCGTTCTCGGCGTCCTCCCCGGCACCGTGGGCTGTCTGCAGGCGACCGAAGCCGTCAAGCTACTGCTCGACGCCGGCGAACCGCTGATCGGCCGGTTGCTTTTCTACGACGCGATGGACATGAGCTTCGACACCGTCCCCTACGCGAAGGATCCCGACTGTCCCGTCTGTGGCGACGACCCTATCGACTCCATCGACGACATCGAGTACGCCGACAGCTGTGCCATCGGCGCGGATTGATACCGTCGCTGTCCCCGGTTTTCGGCGGTTCGACGACACGTCACGGACCCGACTCGTGTCGCCACGAGGAGCGAGCGAAATCCTTTAGCGGGCGCGCGGAGGACGTCAATGTGCGGGACCGTGGGTTAGCCTGGTATACTTCGGGCCTTGGGTGCCCGTGACCCCGGTTCGAATCCGGGCGGTCCCATACCGTTATGCCGGTGAAACAGCAGACAGCGAGCACCCGCTTAAGTCAGGAGGTGGTCGGCCGTGAGTAAGAGCGACCGACCCTCCGACCGCTACCCCCTCGTAGTCTGCTACTACTGTGGCCGACAGATCCCCCGAGACGGGCGTCTGAGACGGAGATAGTGGTAGTCGACTGATGGCGTTCACCGTGTTCTACGTGTTCCGTGACGAGGATCGAACCCGGATCGACGTCGGCGGCGACGTTCTCGGCTTGGGCGTCGAGTTCCCGAGTGGGTGGTGTGTCGTCGACTGGAACCGCGACGCGTTCCCCGAGGACGACGACAACGACGAAGCGATCAGCGGCCGGTTCGTGCTTGTGGTCGTCGACGACGGCGGCGAACTAACGCCGGTGACGGCGGAGTGGCCGAGATCATCCAAGAGTCAGACAGCCGTTTCCGACAAGCGCAGAGAGTCGGAAGCGAAACGGCGCTTTCCACCCGCCGGCCGCACCGAAAAGACTAGATCGGTGGCGGTTTTCTTCCGAGATATGAGGTAACCGGCGATGACGGATGGTCCCATCGTCGGCGCACGATCTTCGGCGGACGTGGGGAACCCTGTTCGTCGACGACGAAGTCGAACCGGGGCTGGTGATGAGTGGGGCGGGTGGGAGGACTGGGAGACGTTTCGAGAGGCGTCCCTCGGAACCTACTCGACGAAAGCGAAAAATCGGGAGCGGGCGAGAGTCGACTGGCTCTAGTACGTCACGACTTCCAGTCCCTCGACATCCTGAAAATCACCGTCGTTCGAGAGGACTGGTTCGTCGAGTAGCAACCCGTGCGCGGCGACGATAGAATCCGCGCCGTCCAGGTCGGACAGACGATCAGAGTTCATGTGTTCCCCGTTCAGTTTGCCGGCACGCCGGGCCACCGCAGGCGTGAGATCGACTGTCCCGCGACTGGCGACCAACTGCTCGTACTGCGCCCGAAGTAGATCGGCCCCCTCGTCGTCGGCGGCGTTGTTGATCCCGGTGTATGCCTCCCAGATGACGGCGGTCGGGATACGCGTCGGTACTTGCCGTGCGGTCAGGTCACGCGCAAAGGCCATCGCCGCCTCCCGTCTGTCGGCGAGTGCACCGAGATACTGCGTGTCGAGGATCATCTACTCGTGCGACGGCGGTGTCGCCCCGACGGCGCCGTCCGTCGCCTCCTCGACGCTGAATTCGGGATCGATCTCCGCCATCTCGTCGGCAAAATCGACGAGCGTGTAGTCGTCGACAAGACGCTCCAGTGTCTCCCCCAGCGTTTCGCACTCTCGGTTCTCGCTTTTCACCCGGGCGTACAGGTCCTCGCTCACCCGGATTTGTTTCGTTCCCATACTCGGCTGTTGACGGCGTTGACAAATGAAACTGGCGCCAGCCATCCGAACCCCGCCCACCACCCCGGCCGCACCTTACCCCACCGTCCGCCGTCGCGGAAGGCTCTTAGCGTCGAGTTCGCCCGCGAGATACAGATAGCCGAGCGGCGTCAATTCGAACATCGGCGCCCCACGGTAGAACGGGGCGATGAGCCCCGCGTCGCGCAGTTCCTCACAGCGCTCCGCCGACTGAGGTCTCCACCCCGCGGGAATCGCGGCTCAAACAGCTAGGGATGTCGGCAGATCGAACAAAATTTCGCACGTCTCCCAAGCGAGAGCATACGTTTGGGTATCGAAACATCACCCACGACGACCCCAGCGGGATCTGAATGAGACTACAGCGAAATATACGAATCCGATCGCCAGATAGGTGTGTTATATCAGTCGACTCCGGGGGGTTCGGAGGTTATTGGAGGTCGACGGAAATTACTTGAGCCAGCTAGTAGATACTGGGTCTGTGTGCCCGAAATTGGGCATGGTTACAGATGGACCCTTGTGGGGTTGAAGCAACGTCCCGTCGATGTTGATCGGGTCGCCGCTTTCGGGTTACAGATGGACCCTTGTGGGGTTGAAGCCCGCACTGCTGACGCTGCCCGTGGCGCTCGCGCAGTTACAGATGGACCCTTGTGGGGTTGAAGCGACGGGGAACGGTCACGGCGACAAGGGGGACGTGCCGTTACAGATGGACCCTCGTGGGGTTGAAGTTACGCTGGCGGGGACGATTGGACGAGAGGATATTGTTACAGATGGACTGTGGGCGGAGGTCCTCCTCGGAGAGTTACTGCCGCGTGGAGGGGACGGTGTGACCGGTCGCGCCGGAGCGATACTGATCGCCGTCCACTACCGGGAAAAGGGGAGTACGCGGGTGACGAGGAACCAGACCAGGGCCGCCAGGACGGCCAGGAGTGTGAGCGCACTTATAACGTCTCCGATCAGCTTGACGGGATCCATACGCGAGCGAAATTTCGGGCAGTAAATAACCGTTTGGGGTCGATCGAGGTAGTGTCTAGATAAGCTGGTTCCATGCGAAGGCAAACGCTTGTAACCAGTTTTCAGCGGTACTCGGTTCGACGTGACTAAACGTATTTGAAAATTGGTTAGTTCGCCGTTTTACTTCACGAAATACACGTTCGACGGCATTCCGATTCCCATGTGTAACATGCTGGAATCGGAGCCCGTGTCGGTGACAGGCAGCCTGCAACCACGGTGCACCGTCAACGAGAAAGACTGCGTCGTCTACCTGATGTTTCTCGCGAAGTTCGGAGAGAAACATCGAGGTGATCGCGGTGGTTCTCGTCGGATAGAGTCGAACATGGAGCAGGCGGTTGGTATCGGGATCGACGGCAGCATACAGCCAATATCGCTCATCGTTGAGTTGAATCACGGTTTCATCGACCGCAACGTGATTCGGGTCAGCACCGTCCGTCGGCTGTAAATCGGCCTTCTGTACCCATCGATGGACGGTGCTTCGATGACGATCGACACCCAACACCTCAAGAATCGAGACTGTATCCGAAAGTGATAATCCAGCCAAGTGGAGTCGGATACCGAGCTTCATCGCCGGCTCGGGTGTCGCCTCTCGCTCCAGAAATTCTAACTCGATGCAACCGCTATCACCACTGGGGCGGTCGAACGAGAGCATAGATCACTCAAATCTTTGACCGCCTCGTTCCTTATCGCAACGCTACCGATCGAGGCAGGCCAGAGTAGCGCGGTCGGAGTGAAGACACCACTCGGCCCCATTCGAGATGGGGGCGGGTTCGCTGGTCTCTCTAAATACGATCCGATCGGGGGCCGAAGATTTCTCCTACGTCACCGCGAAATGGGTGGTATGGATCGACAGCGAATCCTCGCCCTCGTGCTCGCCCTGCTCATGATCGGATCGTCCGTGGCGTACGCCGTCGCGCTCCTCTGACGAAGGCAAAACGCTTTCAGCCGCGGCCGAGAGGGCCGTCCATGCGCCTGCGTTCGCTGCTCGAGCGACTTCCGTGGTGGGGGGACGGCGTCGTCGGAATCCTCTATTTCGTCTTTCTGGGCGTTCGGCTGTTCGAGGGGGCGTCGCTCTCGGCGCCGGGGCTCGCGGTTCGGCTGCTCCTGGGCTAGTGGCTCGTCCTCGTGAGCTATCTGCCCTACTACGGCCATCTCCGATCGAAAACCGTTATGTGTCCGTCCGGTGAGTCGAGTATCGATGCCCTCCATCGGATCGATCTCGGTCGTCTCGAGCGTCCTCGCCGTCTGTTCGCTCGCCGGTATCGCCGCCGCCCAGCCGGAGATGGGAGCCGAACTCGGCCTCGGAACCCGGATCGGCCTCCGGTTCGGCGTCGTCCTCGTGATCAACCTCGTCCTCGGCGGGGTGTTGCTCGGCCTCGCGCCCGACTACGCCCGGCGGATGGTGTCCGCGATCAACGACGACACCGGCTCCGCCTTGCTCTGGGGGCTTCTCGTCGGCATCGGCGTCCCCGTTGCTCTCGTCCTGATCGCCATCACGATCATCGGCCTCCTGATCACGATTCCGGGGCTGCTCGCGCTGTTTTTCCTCGGGCTGATCGGCAACGCGGTCACCATCTGCTGGATCGGCGCGCTCCTGACCGGGGCCGACGATCCCGACGGGAGGGCCGTCGGTGCCGGCGCCGTGGCGCTGGCAGCCGTCGGCGCCGTTCCCCTTCTGGGCAACCTCGTGACCACGCTTCTCGGCTTCGTCGGTCTCGGTGTCGTCGGGCGCGACCTCTACACCTCCTGGCAGGGGTAGGCGCCGGCGTTTTGTGCCTCCCCCCGCGACCGGTTCGTATGCGAGCACGGACGGTCACCGGCGGCGACGGGGTCGAACTTTACGTCGAGGAGCACGGCCCGCGGGACGCCCACCCGCTTTTCCTGATTCACGGGTTCTCGCAGTCCCGCCTCGCGTGGACGCCGCAGTTCGACTCGGCGCTTGCAGACGACTACCGCCTCGTCGCGATGGATCTCCGCGGACACGGCGCGTCGGGGACGCCCACCGATCCCGCCGCCTACCGCGACTCCACCCTGTGGGCCGACGACGTGCGGGCGGTCGTCGAGGGCCTGGACCTCGATGCGCCGACCCTCGTCGGCTGGTCGTACGGCGGTCTCGTCGTTTCGGACTACCTCGCAACCCACGGCGACGACGCCGTTTCCCGCGTCGCTCTCGTCGGCGCCATCACCGAGAAGGGGACGGCCGACGCCACCCGGTTCGCGGGCGAGGAGTTCGTCGCGCACGACCCCGGCTTCCGGTCGACCGACGCCGAGGAGAGCGTCGAGACGATGGCGTCGTTCGTCGACCTCTGTGCCGAGGGGGAATTGGACGACGCTGACTTCTATCGAACCCTCGGATACAACGTCGCGGTCCCGCCGTTCGTCCGTGCGGCGATGCAGGATCGGACCGTCGAGCACGAGGCGACCCTGTCCGAGCTGGCGACGCCGGTGTGTCTGATCCACGGCGCGGCCGATCCGGTGGTTCGCCCGGCAGCGGCGCGAAAGCACGCGGCGTTGTTCCCGAACGCGACGCTCTCGGTGTACGAGGGCGTGGGGCACTCGCCGTTCCTCGAGGCGCCGGATCGCTTCGAGGCGGATCTCCGGGCGTTCGTCGGATAGTCACGCGGTCGGTCGGAGGCCGGGATGGCCCGCGACGACGGCGGCGCCGACGGCGGACGCGTCGTCGGGATAGAACGCCTCGAAGGCGGCGACGAACTCGCGGGCGCGTTCGCGGGGTGGTCCGCGCATGACGGCCCCGAGGACCGGTTCGGCGACGCCCCGGAGCTCGATGCGGGGCACGGAGGCGGTCGGTGCCGTCGTCTCGACACGCAGGTCGCTCCCGGATCGGTCGAAAACCGCCCCGGACGCCGACGGGACGTGCGTCCACGTCGCCGGCAGTGAGACTGCGGTATGCAGATCCGACAGGAACGTCGCGAACACTCGCTCACACGCCAGGCAGAGCGGGTACGTCCCCCGCGAGACGACGCGGTCGTCGACGATGCTCGCGAGGTCGACGACTCCGGTGTCCCCGCAGACCGACTGGTCACAGAACCCGCAGGCGCCGCCCGTCGGGTCTCGGGGCCGCCAGTGCCGGGTCAGTTCGACCACGTCCGGCCGACAGCCGCCACAGACGAACGCCGCGTCGGGGAGAGCCGCGTCCGGATCGACCCGCCGGCGCACCCGAATCCGGCCGTGACGGCGGTCCGGTGACCGGCGGAAGTGGCTCCCGCAGACGTGACACCGTCTGATGGGACGCATACCCACGACTCGCGCCCTGACGGGCATAACCGTTTCCCGGAAAACGTGAAGTGGGTGCGCGGAGTCGGGCGAGACGAATGTCCGATCGAGCCCCCTTCACCCCCGAGGCGGCCGTCGCGCATCTTCGGTCCCAGGGCGTCGTCCCCGCCGACGCCGACGCGTCCGCCCGGTCGCTCGGCGGCGGCGTCTCGAATCACGTCCATCGGGTCACCTGGGACGACGACTGCCTCGTCGTGAAGCGCCCACTCCCGAACCTCGCCGTCGAGGACGACTGGCCGGCGGACGTGGACCGCGTCCACAATGAGGCGGCGGCCATCCGCGTCTACGACGACATCCTCCGGGAGGCCGGCGTCGAGGCGCGGGTTCCGCGCGTCGTCAGCGAGACTCACGAGCCGGACCACGTCGTCGCTATCGAGTGTGCGCCCGCGGACGCCGGGATGTGGAAGCACGACCTGCTGGACGGTCGGGTCGACGCCGACGTCGCCGCCACGGTCGGCCAGGTGCTTGGCACCGTCCACGCCGTCGCGTCGACCGACGAGACGGTGCGCGACCGGTTCGCCAGCAAGCGCCCGTTCGACCAGTTGCGCGTCGACCCCTACCACCGAACGACCGCGGAGCGCAACCCGGACGTCGCCGACGCCATCCACGAGGAGATCGACCGGATCACCGACACCTCGCGGACGCTCGTCCACGGCGACTACAGTCCGAAGAACGTTCTCGTCGACCGGGTCGACGGGTCGGTTCCCTGGATTCTGGACTTCGAGGTCGCCCACTGGGGCGCCCCGTCGTTCGACACCGCGTTCATGCTGAACCACCTGTTCATCAAGTCGGTCTACAACCACGACCGGCACGCGGCCTACGCCGACGCAGCCACCCGTTTCTGGGCGGCCTACGACGGGGCCGTCGGCTGGGACATCGAGCGCGAGACGGTCGCCGAACTCGGCGTGTTGATGCTCGCACGCGTCGACGGCAAGTCCCCCGTCGAGTACGTCGAGCGCGAGGCCGTAGCCGAGTCGCTCCGGCGCGTGGCGAAACGGACGCTGCGTGGCGACGTCGAGACGCTCTCCGGGTTCGCCGCGCTCGCCGGCGAGGAGGCGGCGTCGCTATGACGGTCGTCTCGGTCGACGCGTGGGAGGTGTTGGACTCGCGAGGCGATCCGACGGTCCGGGTCCGCGTCGAGACCGGCGACGCGAGTGGGACGTTCACCGTCCCGGCGGGGGCGAGTACGGGCGCCCACGAGGCAGTCGAGCGCCGCGACGGCGGCGAGCGATACGGCGGGCGGGGGGTCCGCGAGGCGTGTGCGGCCGTCCGGGACGACCTCGCCCCTGTCGTCGAAGGGCGTCCGGTGACCGACCAGGTGGGCATCGACACGGCGATGGTCGACCACGACGGCACCGACGACCTGTCCCGACTCGGCGCCAACGCCGTCCTCGGCGTCTCTGGCGCCGTCGCTCGCGCCGCGGCGGACGCCACCGACCGCCCGCTCTACGAGGTGCTGGCGCCCGATTCGGGCCCGGGCGCGCTCCCGATGCCGATGATCAACGTCCTGAGCGGCGGCCTCCACGCGGCGGCGGCGCTGCCGATCCAGGATCTCCTCGTCGTCCCCGTGGCGGCGGAGACGTACCCCGAAGCGCTCGAAGTCGCCTGGGCGGTCCGCCGGGCGGCCGGCCGCCGCATCGGCGGGGGCGACCACCCCCCGCCGGTCGCCGACGAGGGTGGGTTCGTTCCGCCGGTCGCCGACGCGGACGCCGCGCTCGACTGTCTCGTCGGCGCGATCCGCGATGCGGGCTTCGCGCCGGGCGACGAGGTGGGTATCGCCGTCGACGTGGCGGCCACGCATTTCCACGACGCCGACCGCGACCGGTACGCGCTCGACGGCGACGACGTGGACCGTGAGACGATGATCGACCGTGTGGTCGAGTGGGTCGAGGACTACCCGGTCCGCTCGGTCGAGGACCCCCTCGCGGAGGACGACTGGGAGGGGTGGGCACGCCTGGCCGACCGCGTCGGCGACCGGGTGCAGCTGCTCGGCGACGATCTGTTGGCGACGAACGCCGATCGGCTGGAGCGGGCGGTCGACGCCGGCGTCGCCAACGCGGCGCTGATCAAGCCCAACCAGGCGGGGACGATCACCCGGACGCGGCGCGTCCTCGCGGCGGCACGGGACGCGGGATGGGCGCCCGTCGTCTCCGCGCGCTCCGGCGAGACCTGTGACACCACCATCGCCGATCTCGCGGTCGGCCTCGATGCGGGACAGATCAAGATCGGCTCGCTCGCCCGCTCCGAGCGCCTCGCGAAGTACAACCGGCTGCTCGGTGTCGACCGCACGCACGACGGCGGCTTCGCGGGTGGCGCCGCGCTGGCGCCGCTCGACCGACGGAGCGGTTGACACCGTTCGCACCCCCGATCGCGCGACGGCGTGCAACGACGCACGAAACTGTCGCGCCGGCGGATTCCGGGGGCGCCACGGCCCGACGCCCCCCGGTGGTGCCGCGGTGTGACCGCGGTCGAGACACCCCGTCGTCGAGCCGTGACGCCCGTTCCGTCCACCGCCCCCAGTCACCGCTACCTCTCCCCTTCCCCCTCACCATCCCCCGTGCGCCGCGTGTGGCGCACGCTCCCGACGAGCCGCCGGCGGAAGTTAGGTACTTTGTCGTTACTCGCGTTACTCACGTTACTATCATTACTTAGATGGTCCGCCGGTTCGTCGGTGGGGCCGTGAACGTCGCCGAACGCGTCCACGTGATGCCGCTGGGATTCGAGCACGACCGGATCGTCGAGCCGGCGCGGGAGTATCGCGCCGACCGGGTGATCCTGCTGGACTGGATCGCGGACGACATCGACCGTCCGGACTACCACGACGACGTGTTCGCGGATCTCGATGCGGCCGGGATAGCCGTCGAGTGCCGGGACTGCAAGCTGTTCGACCTCTACGATTCCATCGCGGTCGTCGCCGAAGTCGTCTCCACCGAGGCGACGCCGGACGGCGACGCCGACGCCGACGTCGCCAACGACGTGTATGTGAATCTCGCGACCGGGAGTAAGATCACGGCCATCGGCGGAATGATCGCCTGCATGGTGACGGGCGACGCCACCCCCTACTACGTCCGGGCCGAGCGATACGCGTCGGGTGCCGAGCCGGTCGGCTACGGGATGGAACTCGCCGTCGACCTCCCGGCGTACCCGATGGAGCGCCCCGACAGCCAGCAGATTGCCGTCCTCGATCGCCTGGTCGAGGCCGGATCGCAGTCCAAAAAGCAGTTGATCCGCTTTGGCGCCGAGCGGGAGCTACCTTTCGTCCGGGACTGTGACCGGCCGTTCGACGCCTCGGGCAAGCCGACCAAACAGGCCTACGCGCGGCTTCGGCGCCACGTCGTCGAGCCGCTCGAGGCGCGCGAGTTCGTCACGGTCGAGCCGGTCGGCACGACTCGTCAGGTTCGGGCGACCGAGGCCGGTCGGAACGCCCGGACGGCCTTCGGGTTCGTACTCGACTACAGCAGCGACTGAAATCGGGTGCACATCCGATCGCAGCGTCCTCCGACGGATGTGTCACGATTTCACGTTCAATCGGTACTGTGGATCCGAGCGAGCAGGGAGTCGAGGCGGTCGTCGTCGACGAACGCCTCGGACAGCGTCGCGGCGTCGTACTCCGGTGCGTACTCGGGCCGGCCCTTCCCGACCGGTGAGTCGCTCCCGTCGGTCGCCACGCGAACGTGTCCGTCGGCTTCGAGTTCGTTGAGCGCGCGCGTCGCCCCCGCCTCGGTAACGCAGCCGACCACGTCGGCATCGACCGCGTCGGCGTTACGGGAGCAGGCGCGGGCGACTTCCCCCGCGTGTGCCGGGGTGTCGTCCGCCGCCGCCAGCTGGGCGACGCTGATCAGCGCGAGTCGTTGCGTGAGCGTCGTCGAGTCGAGGTCGGCCATACATCACATACGATCCCCGGCCCTCAAAATCGTACCCCATCGCTCTCGGGGCGTGGAGACGTCCACGAGACGACGATCCGCACCCCGTCGCGGTAGTCGGGATCGATCGTCGCGCTCCAGCCGTGAACCTGCGCGAGCGTCCGGACCATCGGGAGCGCCGTCCCGGTCGTCGTGTTCGCCACCGCGTCGCCGTAGTCGAAGTAGCGCTCGACCTCTCCTTCCGGCGGATCACCGTCGTCCGTGATCGTGACGCGATCCTCGCTGATCCCGACGGTCACCGTCGACGCGCCGTTGTCGAGGGCGAACTCGAACGCGCGCGAGAAGAGGAGTTCGAACCGGACGGGGTCGGCTTCGACCGTCCCGTCGCCCTCGACGGCGAGCGTCGCACCGGCGTCGCCGTCGGGCCAGGCCGCACGCGCCATCTCGCGGACCCCGACCGGCACCGGATCGGTCATCGTCCGTCCGTACTGGGCCAGCGTCGCGAAGTCGTTCATCAGCTGGGTCGTTCGGTCGGTCGTGTCCGTCGCCGTCCGGAGCGCCTCGCGGGCCCGGTCGACGTCGCCGTCCTCGAGTTGTGTCGTCGCCCACTTGACGTTGCCGCGGACGATGGTCACGGCGTTGCGGAGTTCGTGACGCATTCCCTCCGAGAGCTCCTTCAGCTGTCGGTTGTGGCGCTCGAGCTCCCGCCGCTGGCGCTCGATTCGCGTCACGTCAGAGAGGACGACGATACGCCCGAGCGACCCCTGTCCAACCTCGAACGCGTTCTGGCTCACCACGTAGTGGCGGCGCTCGACGTCGGCGCCCGCCGACTCGCCGGATCCGTCTCGGGGGATGTCCGGAGCGCGCGGGGCCTCGCTGTTCGGTGATCGTCGACTCTCGACCGGGGGCTGTCCCGTCTCGACGGCGACGGTGACGACGTCCTCGTCGGAGTCGAGCGCCGCGGCGAGCGCCGGGACGGCGTCGACCGGATCGCCCACCCCGTCGTCGAGGGTCGGAAAGAGGCGCCGCGCCGCGTGGTTGAACTCGCGAATCCGTCCGTCGTCGTCGAGGAAGATGGTCGGTCCTTCGACGCCTTCCGTGAGCTGGACGGCGAAGAAGCGATCCTCGTAGACGAACAGGACCCCGAGCGTAAAGGCCGCCACGCCGAGGGGCGCGTGGATCATGTCGAGAAGCAGCGGCGTCGCGTAGCCGACGACGTCGAGGACGACCGGGAGACCGGCGAGGCTGACCAGTACCGCGAGGGGTGTGGCGTCGTACTCGGACTCGGCGAACGCCTCGAAGAGGGCGAACATCCCGACGCCGGCGAGTAGGTACGAGATTCCGGTGACGATCCAGTGAAACAGCCCCTGCTGGATCGCCAGGTGAGGAAACGGTTCGGCGACGACGCCCGTGGTGAAATAGAGGTGATGGAACGGATTGGTGATCTTCACCGCGACGACGGCGAGATACAGGACGACCCCGGCTCGGCGGTAGGCCCGCTGCCGGTGGTACGTCCGTCCGGTGTACGCCGAGCAGAAGTAGAGCCAGGCGAAGACGGTGCTGAACCCGAGGATCAGCCCGACCAGATACACCGCTGTCTTCAGTCTGACCGACGGAACGAGGAGGAGGACGGCGTGGGTGATCGCCCACCCGCCGCTCGTCGCGAGGAGCCCGATCACCCCGTAGCGGGTGTCGTCGTCTTCGATCCTGCGAGCGGCGGCGATTCCGACGCTACAGACGACGCCCGCCACCCCGAACAGCAGTGCGTACGCGATAGTTGGGGCGACTCCGAATGCCGGCACGTACTCCTCGATACTCGGCGAGTGATAACCAATGCTTCGGTCCGCCGGCGGACCGTCCGGTTGCGTCTCGCGGCCGACGGTGTCGGCCGCGACCACGCGGTGTCCGTGCGCCGGTCCATCACGGAAGCCTTATCCGTTGGGGAGGCCTCCGTCAAGTTGCAATGGCAACTGGTACGGTTGATTTCTTCAACGACACCGGCGGTTACGGCTTTATCGAAACTGAGGACGCGGACGACGACGTGTTCTTCCACATGGAAGACGTGGGCGGCCCGGACCTCGAAGAAGGACAGGAACTCGAATTCGAAATCGAAGACTCCCCCAAGGGTCCGCGCGCGACGAACGTCGTTCGCCTCTAAGGCGCCGGTCGTTTCTCGCTAGCGGGTTCGATTTTTCGCGGACACGACGACACTCCAGCGGCGGCGCTCGGTCGATTCTCACCGCTGAGAACGGACCCCACAGGTTGAAACCCCGTGCCCACGGACGGACACCCACATGCGATCGACCGCCACCCGGACCGTGTTCGCCGCCCTCCTCGTCGCGGCGGCGGTCGCACTCGCAGCCGTCTCGGCTCCCGCCGGCGCCGCCGACGCCCCGTCGGAGATCACCGTCGCTATCGACGGCACGACCGTCGAAGACGGCGGATCGACGCTCATCAACACCGATCCGACCGTCGACGTGACCGTCGACGCGAATCGGTCGATCCGGGTGGTCTCGGTCCGCGTCGACGGGACGACCGTCCACCGGGATACGCCCAACGGTACGGCGTTCGACGGGTCGTTCGACGTCCCCGTCCCCAGCGGCGAACACACGGTCGAGGTCGTCGTCAAGACCGACGACGTCACCACCCACACGGTGACGGTCACCAAAGACGCCGAGCGCCCGTACGTGCAGTATACGACTCCGTTCGAGACCGACCGGTACGCGCCACCCCCGGAGTCGGTTTCGGTGAACCGCTCGCGGATCTCCCTCGGGGGGAACTTCACCGACGTGACCGGCGTCTCGAGCATCCGGATCGTCCGTGATACGACCTACGAGGTCGGTACGACCAGCCGAACCGACCGGAAGGTGTACTCCTCTGGCGGCGAGTTCAACGGCTCGTTCGCCCAGTCCATCTTCCTCGGCGTCGGCCGGAACAACGTCACGGCACAGTACCGGGACGAACTGGGTCACACCCGGGTCCACTCGTTCCGGATCGACGTCCAAGACACCGCTCCACCGACGCTGTCGAACCTCTCTGCCGTTCGCCAGTCGCCGTCCACCCTTCGGCTTCGAGGGGACGTGACCGACAACGTCCAGATCCGGAGCGTCGCCGTCCACCCCGCCGACGGGGCGGAGACGGAGTACCTGGCCACCCCGGGGACCGGCGAGCCGAACCCCGAGCGCCGCCGGGCGAGTTTCGACACGAATCGCTCCATCTTCCCGGGTGCGAACGCGGTCGTCATCGAAGCCACCGACACGGCGGGGAACACGATCGAACGAACCGTCACGGTCCGGCGGATGATCGCTCCCGACCTCAGGCTCGCCCCCACGGGAACGCGGTTCGTGAGCGAGGAGACGGTCGTCGTGCGCGGACGGGCCACGAGCGGCGAGATATCGTCGGCGACCGTCGAGACGGTCGACCCCGACTCCGGCGAGGTGGTCGACATCGCCTCGGTCCACGACGGCGGCGTCGTGAACGACCTCTCGATCGAGCGCCGACTCGACGCGCCCGACGGCCGAACCGCGACGATCCGGCTTCGCGTCACCGACTCCGCGGGGACGGAGCACGTCCGCTCGGTCAACCGGACGCTGACCGTCGACACGGCGACGCCGACGCCGGAAGCCACGGCGACGCCGACGCCGGAAGCCACGGCGACGCCGACGCCGACGCCGACGCCGACACCGACGCCCGTCGCGACGTCGGAGCCCGCCGCTGCCGGGGTGACGATCCCAGTCGTCGGCGTCACGATACCGCTGCCGTCGATTCTCGGCGCGTCCGTCTCGATCCCGGTGCCCGTCGTCGGCCCGTTCGATCTCCCGATCGTTCCCGTCCTGGGACTCGTAGTCGTCGGCCTCGGCGCCGTCGTCCGGGCGCGCTGATCGCCGTGGTCGACGGAGCCGCTCAGCCGAGTCCGAGCGCCACGTAGCCGAAGTAACAGCCGGCGGCCACGAGACCGCCGCCGACCACCTGCACGACCCGCCGCCAGCGGTCGGACACGTCGTCGGTGCCGTACGTGCCGTCACGACCGGTCGGTCGGCGACCGGCGAGGTGGACGCGGACGACGGCCGCGGGCGCGACCAGGCAGACGACGCCGAGGAGGAGTCCGAGGACGGCGGCGAGAAGCGTCCTGATCTCGGTCATCGACCGCGGAGCCGCTCGATCCGCTTCTCGACCGGCGGATGTGTCGCCAGGAGGCTGGCGAGACCACCGCGGTCGTCGAAGATACAGAGCGCGGCGGCCTGTGCGTCTAGCTCGCTCTCGCGCCCTTCGGCGCCGCGGCTGATCTTCTCAAGCGCGCGGGCGAGCGGTTCGCCGCTGCCGACCTCAGCCGCGGCGTCGTCGTCGGCGACGTACTCGCGGTATCGCGAGATGGCGAAGACGAACACCATCACGAGCATCTGGGTGAGCTGACCGACGACGATAGCCAGGAAGAAGTCCGCGATGTCGTTGTCGCCGGTCAGGAGCACCGCCCACTGGGCGACGATAGCGACGATGGAGGCGACGCCTTGCCCGAGAACCATCATCACCACGTCGCGGTTGCGGATGTGAGCGAGCTCGTGGGCCAGCACCCCTTCCACCTCGTCGTCGTCAAGCGCGCCCAGGAGTTCCTCGCTGACGACGACGGTCCCCGCACCCTTGCGACCGACGGCGAAGGCGTTCGGGACACCCATTCTCGCGATCATGAGTCGGGGTTTGTCGATGCCCATGTCGCGCGAGAGCGACTCGACGCGGCGGTGGAGGTCGGGGGCGCGCTCCTCGGGCAGGTCCTCCGCCCCGACGCTCCGGAGCGCCATCCACTTGCCGAGCTTGTACTGGACGCCGACGAAGGCGACGCTCGCGACCAGGACGAGTCCCAGCGGCCAGCCGAACACGCCCATGACGACGACGGCGGCGACGGCGTAGAACGCGAACAGGATCGATCCGACGACCGCCATCCGGGCCTTGAGTCCGAGGTGGCGCATATCCGCCGGTCGGTGCCCCGGACACTAATGGTCGGCGGTTCGGGGTGACGGGTCGGGCCGTCGTCGTCCGAACCCCTCCGTGACCTGGTGAATGTCTGACGTACCTTTATACCTCCGGGGAGAGCCAGTAGGCCCATGAGCAACAGGGTGGAGGAGCTCGAATCCCAGGTCGCGGAACTGCAAGCCGCTGTCGACGGTCTCACCGAAGAACTCGTCGAGACGCGGGAACGGCTCCGGCAACTCGAAGAAAACGAGGGCGTCGACAACTCGCGGACGCCCGAGCGCCGCGATTCGGCCCACGCCGAGGTCGAACACGCGAGCCCGAAAGCCGAGTCGGAAGCGACGACTGCGGGCGTCGACCCCGACCCCGACTCGGCGCCCGACGACGAAAGCGAGACGGAAACCGAAACTGGGACCCAGACGGAGACGGAAGACGCGGACGACGACGGCTCCGACGGCAACGACATCATCGTCGCCTGATCGGGGTCACCGCCCCCCTATGCACATCACCGAGCTGGTACTGGACGACTTCAAGAGCTTCGGCCGGAAGACGCGGATCCCGTTCTACGAGGATTTCACCGTCATCACCGGTCCGAACGGCTCCGGGAAGAGCAACATCATCGACGGCGTCCTCTTCGCGCTCGGCCTCGCGCGCACCCGCGGGATCCGCGCCGAGAAGCTAACCGACCTCATCTACAACCCGGGAGACGAGGACGACGGCGAGCGCTCCGGCCCGCGCGAGGCCAGCGTCACCGTCGTCCTCGACAACTCCGACGGCACGCTCGACCGCTCGCAGGTGGTCAACGCCGCCGGAACCGAGGACGTCGGCGACGTCGACGAGATCGCGGTCAAGCGCCGCGTCAAGGAGACCGAGGACAACTACTACTCCTACTACTACCTCAACGGTCGCTCGGTCAACCTCTCGGACATCCGCGACCTGCTGGCACAGGCGGGGGTGACTCCCGAGGGCTACAACGTCGTCATGCAGGGCGACGTGACCGAGATCATCAACATGTCCGCGACGGAGCGCCGGCGGATCGTCGACGAAATCGCCGGCGTCGCGGAGTTCGACGCCAAAAAGGAGGACGCCTACGAGGAACTCGAGGTCGTCGAGGAGCGCATCGACGAGGCGGACCTCCGCATCGAGGAGAAGGAGGATCGCCTCGATCAACTCGAAGACGAGCGCGAGACAGCACTCGCGTACCAGTCGCTCCGCGAGGAAAAAGCGGAGTACGAGAGCTACCTGAAAGCCGCGGAGTTAGAGGAGAAGCGGGCGGCGCTCGAGCGGACCGAAAAACGCATCGAGGCGAACGCCCAGGAGCTCGCCGACCGGCAGACGACCCTCGACGAGAAGGCGGCGGCCGTCGACGACCTCGAGGACAACCTCGACGCGCTCACCCGTGAGATCGAGCGGAAAGGCGAGGACGAACAGCTCCGGATCAAAGGAGAGATCGAGGAGCTGAAAGGCGAGATCGGTCGCCTGGAGGCCACGATCGAGAACCAGGAGGAGAAAATCGAGGACGCAGAGCAGGAGCGCCGCGAGGCGTTCGTCGCCCTCGACGGCAAGACCGAGAAACTCGAGGATCTAGAGGCGGAGATCCGGTCGATCAAAGTCGAGAAGGCGTCGGTGAAAGGCGACATCGAGGCGAAGGAGGCGTCCCTTGCCGAGGTCGAGGACGAAATCGAGAGCGTCGACACCGAGTACGACGAACTCAAAGCGGAACTCGCCGAGTGCAAGGAACGACTGGAGGAGCGCAAGACAGAGCGCAACGACGCCCAGCGCGAGAAGGACCGCTTGCTCGACGAGGCGCGGCGGCGTTCGAACCGGATCAGCGAGGCACAGTCAGAACTGGAGGCGGCCCACGAGCGGGTGCCGGAGCTGAAGGCGGAGCTGTCGGACCTGCACGGCGAACTCGACCGCGCCGAGACGAACCGCGAGAAGATCGAATCGGCCATCGACGACCTGCACGAGGAGAAGACCGAGCTGACCGACCGACTCGACGAGACCGAGGACGACCTCCGTGCGAAACAGAACGAGTACGCGGAGCTGGAGGCTCGCGCCAGCCGCGACGGCGACGACTCGTGGCCCCGATCCGTGACGACGGTTCTGAACGCCGGCATCGACGGCGTCCACGGCGCAGTCGGCCAGCTCGGCAGCGTCGACGCCGAGTACGCCACGGCCTGTGAGACCGCCGCCGGCGGCCGGCTGGCGAACGTCGTGGTCGATTCGGACGGCGTCGGGTCGCGCTGTATCGATTGCCTCAAATCCCGCTCGGCCGGCCGGGCGACGTTCCTCCCGATCACCGAGATGGACCGGCGGGGCCTGCCGCGCAAGCCGTCGGATCCGGGCGTCGTCGATTTCGCGCGCAACCTGGTCGACTACGACGACCGCTACGCCGGTGTCTTCTCCTACGTCCTCGGGTCGACGCTCGTCGTCGAGGACATGGAGACGGCGCGGGAGTTCATGGGCGAGTTCCGGATGGTGACCCTCGACGGCGACCTGGTGGAGAAAAGCGGCGCGATGACCGGCGGCTCCGGCGGCGGCTCCCGCTACTCGTTCACCAAGAGCGGGAAGGGACGGCTCGAACGCCTCGCCGAGGAGATCGAGTCGCTGGAGGACGACCGCCGTCGCCTTCGCGAGGAGATCCGGGACGTCGAGTCGCGACTCGACGATGCCCGCGACCGCAAGAGCGACGCCACCGACCGCGTCCGCGACCTCGAGGCGGAGATCGAGGACACGCAAGGCGAGGTCGAGGCGGTGTCGACCGAGATCACCGATCTCGAGGACGAACTCGACGACCTCCGTCGCGAGCGCGACGAGGTGGACGCCGAGATGAGCGATCTGGAGGACCGCATCGCGACCCTCGACGACGAGATCGAGGGGATCGAGGCCGACATCGCGGAGCTGGAGGACGAACTCGCCGACTCCAGAGTGCCGGAGCTCACGGCGAAAAAGGAGGAGATCGAGGCCGACATCGCCGAGCTTGACGGCCGGATGGACGACCTCGACGCCCGCCTCAACGAGCGGCAGGTCGAGGTCGAGTACGTCGAGGAGACCATCGACGACCTCGAATCGACCATCGAGGCGGCCGAGGATCGGGCGGCCGAGGCCGAGGAGCGCATCGAGGCGGTCGAGGCCGAAATCGCGGACCACGAGGCGTCCCTGGCGGAGAAACGCGCCGCGATCGCGGATCTGGAGGACGAGCTCTCGGAGCTCAAGGCGGAGCGCCAGGAGCTCCAGTCGGATCTGCGCGAGGCACGCGAGGAGCGCGACGCCGCCCGCGAGCGGGTCGCCGAGGTGGAGTCCCGAATCGACGACCTCGAGGAGGAGGCCGAGCGTCTCGAGTGGGAGATCGACGAACTCGAGGGGGAAGTCGGCGACTACGACCCCGAGGCGATTCCGGACCACGACGAGGTCGAGGAGAACGTCGCGCGACTCGAAGCGGAGATGGACGCGCTGGAGCCGGTGAACATGCTCGCCATCGACGAGTACGACGAGGTGGAGGCGGCGCTTTCGGACCTCCAGGAGCGTCGAAACACCCTCGTCGACGAGCGCGACGGTATCGAGGAGCGGATCGAGGGGTACGAGGCACGAAAGCGAGAGACGTTCATGGCGGCGTTCGACGCCATCGACGCCCACTTTCAGGACATCTTCGAGCGGCTGTCGGCGGGCACGGGCGAACTGCACCTGGAAAACGAGGCCGACCCGTTCGACGGCGGGCTGACGATGAAGGCCGAACCGGGCGACAAGCCCATTCAGCGGTTGGACGCCATGAGTGGCGGCGAGAAGTCACTGACCGCCCTCGCGTTCATCTTCGCCATCCAGCGTCACAACCCCGCGCCGTTCTACGCGCTGGACGAGGTGGACGCCTTCCTCGACGCCGCCAACGCCGAGCGGGTGGGTGAGATGGTCGACGACCTGGCCGGCGAGGCCCAGTTCGTCGTCGTCTCGCACCGGTCCGCCCTCCTGGACCGCTCGGAGCGTGCAATCGGTGTCACGATGCAGGGCGACAACGTGAGCGCCGTGACCGGCATCCGACTCGACGGCGAGGCGGAGGTGCCGGCCGATGACTGAGTACGTCCCCGACGACGTGAGCCTGCCCGGCACCGACGAGGGCGAGGTCGAGCCCGTCGAGATTCTGGTTCAACTGGCCGAGGACGGTGAGATCGACCCCTGGGACATCGACATCGTCGACGCCACGGACGCCTTCCTCGACCGCCTCGACGAGACGGACCTTCGCACGTCGGGACGGGCGCTCTTCTACGCGAGCGTCCTCCTACGGATGAAAAGCGACGCCCTGCTCGACGACGGGACGGACGAACCGGAGCCGGAGCCGTGGGAGGTGGCGATGGAGGGTGGCGACCCGGCACTGAACGGTCACGACCCCATCGACGCCCTCGACGACGAACTCGACCGGCGGCTGGAGCGCAAGCACGCCCGCGGATCGCCCGAGACGCTGGACGAACTCGTCCGGGAGCTCCGCGAGGCCGAACGCGACTCGTGGTGGAAGGAGTCCCGGTCGTACGACACCTCGGGGTCGCCCCACGGCTACGACCGCGGGACGCAGACGCTCGACTACCGCGCCGCCGACGACTTCCGCGACGGCGGCGAACCGACCGAGGGCGACGTGACCGAGACGGCCCACGCCGAGGACATCGAGACGACCATCGACGCGGTGCGGGAGACGGTGCGGACCCACTACGACGCCGGCCGCGCCGAGGTGCTGTTCGCCGAGGTTCGCGAGGCTGGCGGCGCACCGGTCGATACCTTCCTCGCCTTGCTTTTTCTGGCCAACCGCGGCGAGATACGTCTCCGGCAGGACGACCTCTTCGGCGACCTGTGGATTCGCGATCCGTCGGCGCCGCGGGCCGGCGACGAAGCCGTCGCGGACTGAGACCGACCCCCGACGCGTCGGCGCTACGACCGGACGTCTGGGTCGCCGTCGTCGACGTCGACGCCGGTGACCTCGAACCGCGTTCCGCCGTCGGCGCCGTCGGTCACGCGGACGGACCAGCCGTGTGCGTCGGCGACGCGCTCGACGATGGCGAGGCCGAACCCCGATCCCGACTCGGTCGTCGAGTAGCCCGCCTCGAACACCCGCTCGCGCTCGTCTTCGGGGATGCCGGGCCCGTCGTCGGCGACGTAGAACCCGTCGTCGAGCGTTCCCACCGTGACCGTCACGCCCCTGCCGTGTTCGACGGCGTCGTCGGCCCGCGTCCGACTGCCCGTCGAGCCGTGTTCGACGGCGTTCCGAAAGACGTTCTCCAGGAGTTGTTTGAGCCGGTTCCGGTCGGCCGCGATCCGGCCCGTGACGTCGGTGACGACCGTCGCGTCGGCCGTCGCGACGTTGCCCCAGCACTCGCCGACGAGACACTCCAGATCGATCCACTCCGTCTCGCTAACGCTCTCTCCCTCCCGGGCCAGGGCCAGGAGGTCGTCGATGAGGTCCGCCATGCGGGTGTGGGCCGTCGCGATGTCGTCGATGCGGTCGCTCTCACACTCGTCACGCAGGAGTTCGAGGTGTCCATCCGCGACGTTAAGGGGATTCCGCAGGTCGTGAGAGACGACGCTCGCGAACTCCTCTAAGCGTTCGTTCTGGCGCGATAGCTCCGCCTCACGGGCGCGTAGCTGTTCGGTTCGATCCACCTGTTCCAGTGCGGTGGCGACGTTCGCCGCCAGGATTTCGCCGAGGACGACGTCCTCCGCGTCGAACGCCTCGGGCGTCGGTGAGCCGGCGATCAGGATTCCGTACTCTCCGATCGGCAGGTGGAGCTCGCTTCGAACGGGTGTCTCGGGGTTGTAGACGTCGGGATCGTCGTGGACGTCGCCCAGTGCGAGTGGGTCGCCGTCCCGGTAGACGCGCCAGGCGACGCTGTCACCCCCCGTGAACGTCGGTGGCTCCCCGACGAGTTCGCTGACGGCGTCCGTCGCGGCCACGGGCGGGAGCGCGGCCCGCTTTTCGTCGTAGAGGTGAATCGCGTTCGCTTCGAGACCGAGGACGTCGCGCGCGGCGCTCACGCCAATCTCGGCGACCGCCTCCCGCGTCGTCGCGGACACCAGTTCCCGCGACGTCTCGTTCAGCGCCTCGAGCCGCCGCTCCCGTTCCGCCCGTTCGGTGACGTCGTGGTAGACCCAGAGGTGGCCCTCCCCGTTGGGGAGTTCGATCGGCCGGTGGCCCCGTGAGAACGTGCGCCCGTCCCGGAGTTCCCACTCCTCGTTGAACACCGGGGTCTGTTCGTCGATCAGGTCGTTCGTCCGGTCGACGAATTCGTCGTCCTCGACGAACAGGTCGTCGACCTCTCTGACGAGCCGTTCGCAGTCCGCGCCGGCGAGTTCCTCCGGCGACCCCGACATTCCGAACAGATCGATCAACCGCTGGTTGACCGTGAGGACGTTCCGCGAGGCATCCTCGGCGAGGACGCCGGCCGGGAGCGTCTCGATGAGCGTCGACAGCAAGGCGTTCGCCCCTTCGAGTTCCTGTTCTCGCTCCCGCTGAGCGGTCAGATCCCGGAGGATTCCGACGAAATACCGCTCGCCCTCGTAGACGACTTCGCCGAAGGTGACCGCGAGCGGGACGGCCGATCCGTCCCGATGTTGTCCCTCGAACTCGGTGTACTCCCAGTCGAGGGTCTGTTCGGTCGTGTCGAGATACTGCTCGAACGCGGCCGTGTGTCGCTCCGCGACGTCGTCGGCCATCAACGTCGTCAGCGGTTCGCCGACGACATCCTCGGGGGCGTACCCGAACGTCCCCTCGACCGACGGGTTCGCCGAGAGGATCGTGTTCGACTCGTCGACCGTGATGATCGTGCTGGCTGCGGCCTGGATGATCGCCCGATGCCGTTCGAGTTCCTCCCGGTGGCGGCGCCGCTCCGTGACGTCTTGGAACTGCGAGAAGATGGCCACGACGTCGCCGCCCTCGTCGGTGACGATGCGGTTGTGCCACTCACAGACGATCGTCTCCCCCTCCTTGGTGACGTTCTCGTTGATGCTGTGGTAGCCGCCGGTGCCGTCGAGCAGTTCGCTCACCACGTCGTCGACCGCCGCCTCGTCGGACTCGGAGACGATCACGTTCCACCCCCGTCCGCGCAGGTCGGCTTCGGCGTAGCCGAGTATCTCCTCGGCAGCGTCGTTGAGCCGTTTGACGGTGAAGTCGTCGTCCCACTCGATCACGCCGAGCGGCGACCGTTCGAAAAACAGCGCGAGCCGACGTCGGCTGGCATCGAGGGCGCGTCTGGATCGGTACTGTTCGACCGCGTTCGCGATTCGGTTGGCGAGCACCGCGTACTGACTCGTCCCGCTCCCCTTCTGGAGGTAGTCGGTGACCCCGGCCGAAATCGCCTCGCTGGCCACCTCCTCGGAACCCCTGCCGGTGAAAAGCACGAACGGGAGGTCGGGATACTCCTCGCGCACCGCCTCGAGGAACTCGATCCCGTCCGAGCCGGGCATCTCGTAGTCGGAGACGATGCAGTCGACGGGCGCCTCGTCGAGGCAGTCGAACGCGTCGGCGACGCTGGTGACCGTCTCGACGACGAACCGGTCGTCCTCGCGCTCGAGAAACGTGGCTGCTAGCTCGCCGAACTCCGGGTCGTCGTCGACGTGGAGAACGTGGACCACGGCTGTCGTCTCGGTCATCGCTTCGGTAGCGGAGACTGCCCCACGGCGGTTATGTTTTTGGTACGTGGTATCATGCGTATCGTAGGCATCCGTCACTCCAGTCGCGGGACGCTGTCGGTGACGACGAGGACGATCACCAGCCCCAGTACGGCGAGGAGGACCACGGCGACCCGCACGTCGAGCAGTAGGTCGGCCGCGGCGGCGAGGCCGGTTTCGTGAGCGATACGGATGGTCTCACGTTTCGCGACCGGGTACGGCGGAACGTGGACCGCCACCAGCACCGCGACGACGATGACGAGTAGGTAGTCGAGACCGTCTCTCTGTCGCATTCGCCCGAATTCGACCGCGCGGTGTCTTAAGGGTCGTGGCCCGAGTATCAGTCGTGGTCCTGGCGGTCCGGTCCAGTCGGCTAACGGGGGTGCCGGGAACCGGGCGCCGGGTGGGTACCCACGCCGTGGGGACGGCACGTCACACCAGCACACCCGACTCCAGCACCGCGATGAGCACGGTCAACACGGGGACGCTCAGGAGCGTGGTGACGAGAACGGTGGTGCTGACGTACTCGGCGACCGAGAGGTCGCCGCCGGCGGATTCGCCGCCGAACTCGACGACGAGCAGGAGGGGGGTGATGGCCGCGGGCGTCGCGCACTCAAGGACGAACGTGCGCGCGACGGTGGGGTTCTCGAAGCCGATCAGGAGAGCGATAGCGGCGCCGACGGCGGGCGCGACGGCCATCTTCAGGACGCTCGCGGCGCCGACCTCCGAGAGCGCCGCCCCATAGTCGGTGTCGGCGAGTTGGATGCCGAGGATCAGGAGCATCACCGGAATCGAGGCGTTGCCGACGAGCGCCATCGTCGTCATCGCAGTGCCCTCGGCTGGGGGGACGACGCCGAGCCAGCGCGCGAGGACGCCCGCGACGACGGCGTAGACGAGCGGGATCCCGAGCGCGCGTTTCATCCCTCCGAGGCCGTGAGTCCCGCCGCCTCGCTGGGCGATGTAGACGCCGCCGGTGTAGAGGAGGACGCCCTGTACGGTCAGGTAGACGACGGCCGTGCTCCGGCCGGTGGCGCCGAAGGCGAACTCGGAGAGTGGGATGCCGTAGTTGCCGGAGTTGGGGAAGGCGCTCACGAGGACGAGCGCGCTCAGGAGCGGTTCGTCCATCCCGAACAGTCGGCCGACCGCCTCCGCGACGACGACCATCGCGACGAGGTACGCGCCGGTGGCGGCGCCGATACGGGCGAGCGTCGCACCCCCGAACGACGCGGTGGCGATGCTGTGGAAGATGAGTGCGGGGACGAGGACGTACACCGTGACGGTGTTGAGGGGTTCGATGTCGATATCGCGGAGGCGGCCGAGGGCGACCCCGACGGCCGCCAGGGCGATGATCGGGAGGATCGCAGTCGCGAAAATGGAGAGCAGGGCGGTCACGGATCGATCCCCGCCGCTCCCACAGCCGTTCGCGCTGCCGGACGGCGTCTTCGGGCCACGTTACGCGAGACGCCACCCATCGTCGTCGTCGACGATCACGCCCCGCCGTTCCATCTCGGCGAGTACCTCGTCGAGACGGTCGGGCTGGGCGATCTCCATCTCGATGCGCTGGATGTCGTGATCGGCGGCGAGGCGTTTCCGGATCGCCTCGCGGTCGAACGTCTCCCGTTCTGCCCGCACCATCGCGCCCTCGATCAGATCGATCATATCCTCGATGAAGTTCCACGGGTAGACGATCCACGCCCACTCGTCGAGACGCTCGCCGACGAAGTCGGGGTCGAACTCGCTGGTGTGTAGCAGTTGGAGCGTCGCCGTCCGCACCGTGTCCGCGTCGCGGTCGGTGACGTACTCGTGGGCGTGACGGAGGGACTCGCCCGTGTCCGCGATATCGTCGACAATCAGGACGTCTTTCCCCTCGACGCTTCCCTCGGGCATCGGATAGCGGATCTCGGGATCGGCGCCTTTCGCCGCTGCCCCGACGTAGTGTTCCATCTTGAGGCTGGTGAGGTCGTCGAGACCGAGGAAGTCACAGCAACACCGGCCGGCGAACCAGCCACCGCGGGCGAGCGCGACGATCACGTCGGGATCGAACTTCGCGGCACGCACCTCGTCGGCCACGTCCCGGCAGAGTCCGTAGATGTACTCCCAGTTGGTGATCGTACAGGTGAAGTCGTCCGGGAGGTCGCTCATGCCGGCGACTCCGACGGCCGGCGGGTAAGGGTTTACGGGTTTGGCGCTGCTCGTTGTGAGCCCCAACGGTCTTGTCCTCCGCCGTCCAGGCCGAGGTATGGACCACGAGACGCGCCGTACGCTGTTGATCGACGCGTTCGCGGACGAACCGCTCGCGGGCAACGCGGCGGGTGTCGTTCCCGACGCCGACGGTCTCGACGCCGAGCGGATGGGGAAGATCGCCCGTGAACTGGCGGCGAGCGAGACGGCCTTCCTCCTCCCGACCGACCGGGACGACGTCGACCGCCGGATCCGCTATTTCACGCCGGAGCAGGAGGTCGACCTCTGTGGCCACGCGACGGTCGCGAGCTTGGTCCACCTCCACGGGGAGGGCATCCTCGACGCCGGCGAGGGCCGACTCCGGACGAACGCGGGCGTGATCGACGTCGAAGTGACCGACGACGGCGTCGCGTGGATGGGAACCGGCGACTCCGCCATCGAGGTGGTCGCCCCCGACTACGATCGAGTGGGTGAGGCACTCGGGGTCGACCCCGCCGCACTGCGGGACGTGGGATCGGATCTCCCCACGGCGGTGGCGACGGTCGGCCTGCCGTTCCTGATCGTCCCCGTGAACTTCCTCGAACACCTCGGCGGCGCCGATCCGGATATGGAGGCGGTGGCGGAGCTGGCCGCCGACTACGGCGCGACGGGCGTCTACGCGTTCACGTTCGACGCCTTGGAGGCGGAGTCGACGCTGCACGCGCGGATGTGGGCGCCCGGCGCGGGCGTCCCCGAGGACCCCGTGACGGGGACGGCAAGCGGTGCCTGCGGGGCCTACCTCCACGCGGTGGAGGCGTTCGACGAGCCGCCGACGGAGATGCGCTTCGAACAGGGCCATTTCGTCGACCGGCCCGGACTGGTACGGGTCGAGGTCGACGGGGACGACGTACGCGTGGGCGGTCGGGCGATCACCGCTCTCGACGGATCGCTCGCAGTTCCGCCGGCCGACGACGACGACATTCTCGAGGCCTGAGTCCCCGAGTCACGGTATCACACGATTCGCCGTAGTTGCACGGTTCGAAACCTTCTTTATCTCGCTGCCGGGTGTCGTAGATACGAAATGGCTGTAGCTTGGCTGGAGGACGTGCGCTCCACCGATCTGGGGACGGTCGGTGGCAAGGCGGCTTCGCTCGGCGAACTCACGGGGGCTGGACTGCCCGTTCCCCCGGGATTCGTCGTGACCGCCGGCACTTACCGTACCTTCATCGAAGAGGCCGGCATCGACGACGAACTGTTCTCGGCGGTCGATGTCGACTCCGAGGACTCGGCGGCGCTCGAGGCGGCCCACGAGCGTGCCCACGAACTCATCGTCGAGACGGAGGTACCCGAAAACGTACGCGCAGAGATCGTCGAGGCGTACCGGTCGATCGGCGACGGGGATGCGTTCGTCGCCGTCCGGTCGTCCGCCACCGCGGAGGACCTCCCGGACGCCTCCTTCGCCGGGCAACAGGAGACGTTTCTCAACGTCACGGAGGCGGACCTCGTGGATCGCGTCAAGGAGTGCTGGGCGTCGCTGTTCTCCCAACGGGCGATCTACTACCGCAATCAGCAGGGCTTCCCGCACGACGAGGTCGACATCGCCGTCGTCGTCCAGACGATGGTCGATGCCGAGAAAAGCGGCGTGATGTTCACGAGCCACCCCTCGACCGGCGATCCGCGCATCATCATCGAAGCGGCGTGGGGTCTGGGCGAGGCGGTCGTCTCCGGCGCCGTCTCGCCGGACAACTACGTCGTCGACCGCACGACTGCCGAAGTCGAGACCACGACGGTCGCGACCAAGAAGGTGATGCACGTCAAAGACGACGAGACGGGCGAGACCGTCGAGCGCGAGGTGCCCGAGGACAAGCGGGACCAGCAGGTACTCACCCAAGACGAGATCGACCGCCTGATCGAACTCGGCAAGCGGGTCGAGGATCACTACGGCGAACCACAGGACGTCGAGTGGGCCGTCGCCGACGGCGACGTGTACATGCTCCAGTCCCGACCGATCACGACCATCGACGACGGGTCGAGCGAGTCGGCGGAGGACGGCGACGGCGACGCGGGCGGGGACGCCGACGACACGCACCTGCTCTCCGGACTCGGTGCGAGTCCGGGCGTCGTCTCCGGCGTCGTCCGGATCGTCACGAAACTCGATCACCTCGACCAGGTCCAGGAAGGCGACGTGATCGTCACGGAGATGACGATGCCCGACATGGTGCCCGCGATGAAGCGAGCGGCGGCCATCGTCACCGACGAGGGGGGAATGACCTCCCACGCGGCCATCGTCTCGCGTGAACTCGGTGTGCCGGCGGTCGTCGGCTGTGGCGGCGCGACCCGCACGCTGGAGAACGGCCGGACCGTCACCGTCGACGGTGGCATGGGGACGGTCCACGAGGGGGCAGCCGCGACGGAGACGCCGGCGGTCGAGCCCGGGACCGACGACGCTCCCGTCGGCTCGAAGCCGAAGCCGGTCACCGCTACCGAGGTGAAGGTGAACGTCTCCATCCCCGACGCGGCCGAGCGCGCCGCTGCGACCGGGGCCGACGGCGTCGGCCTCCTCCGGATCGAACACCTCGTCCTCTCGCTGGGGAAGACGCCCGAACGATACATCGAGGACGAAGGGTCCGAGGCTTACGTGAAGGAGCTCATGGACGGCGTCCGCACCGTCGCCGAGGCGTTCTACCCCCGGCCGGTCCGGGTGCGCACGCTCGACGCGCCGACCGACGAGTTCCGGCAACTGGAAGGCGGCGAGGACGAACCCCACGAGCACAACCCGATGCTCGGCTACCGGGGGATCCGCCGTAGCCTCGACCGCCCGGAGGTGTTCGAGCACGAACTCGAGGCGTTCAAGCGCCTCTACGAGCAGGGGTACGAGAACCTCGAAATCATGTTCCCGCTCGTCACCGACGGCGAGGACGTGGCCGCGGCCCGCGAGCACATGGAGGCGGTCGGCATCGACTCCACGAAGCGCGACTGGGGAGTCATGATCGAGACGCCCGCCAGCGCCATGGGGGTCGAGGACATCATCGAGGAGGGAGTCGACTTCGTCTCCTTCGGGACGAACGACCTCACGCAGTACGTCCTCGCCGTGGACCGCAACAACGAGCACGTCTCGGATCGGTTCGACGAGCTCCACCCACAGGTGCTCGCCATCATGGGCGATACGATCGACGCGTGTCGTGCGGCCGACGTCGACACGAGCATCTGCGGCCAGGCGGGTTCGAACCCCGAGATGGTCGATTTCCTCGTCCGCCGGGGAATCACCTCGATCAGCGCCAACATCGACGCCGTGGCCGACGTCCTGGAGCAGGTCGACCGGGTCGAGTCGCGGCTGATTCTCGACTCCGTGCGCCGATAGGAGCTGTCGCAACTGTCCGTGGCGTTTCGGCGAGAACTTACGACGACGGGCGACACTCCGCATGCGGCCGTCCGAACCTGAAAGACTTAGGTCGCTGCCGTCGGACGGAGGGGTGTGGAAACGATCGCCCCACTCCTCGTCGCCGACCTCCTCGAGTTCGACTGGCTGACGCGGTTCGTCCGGACCGCGACCGGCTGGGGTGGGCTGGTCATCATCTTCGTCTACTCGTTTCTCATCGCCTTCGCGCTCCCCGGCGTCAGCGAGGTGGTTCTGTTGGCACCGCTGAATCTGGGGCTGTCGACCGAGCTCCGCCTCGCGTTGATCATCCTCGTCTCCGGCGCCGGCAAGGCCGCGGGCAGTGTCTTCGCGTTTCACATCGGGCAGGAGGCCAAGGAGGCGGGGCCGGTGATCCGCTTTCTCCGTCGCTCGCGGTTCGACGTGATCGGGTGGTCACAGCGCCGGACCGTCGAAGTCGCCCAGCGGTGGGGGTACGCCGGCCTCGCGCTCGCGCTCTCGGTTCCCTTCTTCCCCGATACGCTCTCTATCTACGCGTTCGCGGTGCTGGAGGAGGATTACGTTCGCTTCGCCGCCGCGACGTTCGTCGGGAGCGTCGGGCGACTGCTGGTGACGCTGGGGTTGAGTGCGAGTGTGCTGGCGATCCTATAGCGCCTCTGGCGGCCCGCCGGGCAACCGGTCCCGGTCGTGTCCTTCGGTGAAGTCGATGTCCGGTCCCGTCGGTACCAGCCGCTTGGGGTTCACGTCGCCGTGGCTCACGTAGTAGTGCCTGACGATGTGGTCCATGTTGACCGTACGCTCGATTCCGGGGATGGTGTAGAGATCCTTCGTGTACCCCCAGAGGTTGTCGTACTCGTGGATCGCCCGGCGGTTGCACTTGAAGTGGGTGTGGTAGACGTGATCGAAGCGCACGAGCGTCGCGAACATCGCGAGGTCGGCCTCGGTGAGTCGGTCGCCCGCGAGGTAACGCCGCTCCGCGAGTCGGTCGTCGTACCGGTCGAGAGCGTCGAACAGTGCCGCGACCGCGCGGTCGTAGGCCTGCTGTGAGTCGGCGAAGCCGGCGCGGTAGACGCCGTTGTTGATCGGGTCGTAGATGTCGTCGATGAGGCGGTCGACCTCGTCGCGGTAGCCCTCGGGGTAGAGGTCGACGTCGCGGGTCGCCAGTTCGTCCCCGGCGACGTCAAGCATCCGCATGATCTCCGCGGATTCGTTGTTGACGATGGTCTCGGTCTCCGTATCCCAGAGGACGGGAACGGTCACTCGCCCCGTGTAGTTCGGATCGGCGCGGACGTAGAGTTCGCGGAGGTAGTCGGCGCCGTAGAGGGGATCCGGATGGTCCTCGGAGAACTCCCAGCCGTCGTCGTAGCGCTCGGGCTGGACGAGCGAGAGAGAGATGGCGTCGTCCTGGCCTTTCAGCGCGCGCGTCATCGCCGCCCGGTGAGCCCACGGACACGCCCGGCAGATGTAGAGGTGGTAGCGGCCGGCCTCGGCGGGGAACGCCTCGCCCGGTCCGATCCGGTCGCGGAACGTCGTCGTCTGGCGCCTGAATTCGCCGTCGTCGTCCGTTGCGTAGTCGGTGCCGACCCACTCGCCGTCGACCAGCCCGCTCATCGGGGGATCACCGTGAACGTCATACCTGGCGGTAGGTCGCCGACGGCGAAAAGCGTTGGGCGGCCGGGCACGGTGTCGCAAGCTATATTAACTACTCGGTAGTATCACTGAGTGGTATGTCTTCGTTCAGCGAGTTCAGCCAGGTCGGCGAAGCGGACGTAACGCGCGCGATCGGCCAGGAGTGGACCGAGGAGTTCATGGATTTCTCGGACTCGGACGTACTCATCGTCGGCGGCGGCCCCTCGGGGCTGATGGCGGCCAAAGAGCTCTCCGAGCGGGGTGTGAAGACGATGGTCGTCGAGAAGAACAACTACCTCGGGGGTGGGTTCTGGCTCGGCGGGTTCCTGATGAACAAGGTGACCGTCCGGGACCCGGCACAGGACGTCCTCGAGGATCTCGACGTGGACTACAAGCCCGCACAGGACACGGAGGGGCTGTACGTCGCCAACGGTCCCGAGGCGTGTTCCGGCCTGATCAAGGCCGCGTGTGACGCCGGCGCGAAGATGCAGAACATGACGGAGTTCACCGACATCGTGATCCGCGAAGATCACCGCGTCGGCGGCATTGTGATGAACTGGACGCCGGTTCACGCCCTCCCCCGGGAGATCACCTGTGTCGACCCCATCGCGGTCGAGGCGGATCTGGTCATCGACGCGACGGGCCACGACGCCGTCGCCATCTCCAAACTCGACGAGCGTGGCGTCCTCGACGCACCGGGCATCCAACACGCCAAGGAGCACAACACGGGGATGGACAACACGGGAGACGACTCCTACGGTGCGCCGGGGCACGACTCGCCGGGGCACGACTCGATGTGGGTCGGCGAGAGCGAGGACGCCGTCGTCGAGCACACGGGACTCGTTCACGACGGCCTGATCGCGACGGGGATGGCCGTGGCCACGACCTACGGTCTGCCGCGGATGGGCCCGACCTTCGGCGCGATGCTCGTCTCCGGCAAGCGCGCCGCACAGGCCGCCATCGACGAACTCGGCGTCGACGCCGCCGACGTGGAACTCACGTCGCGAGCGCCCGCGGACGACTAGGGGATGGTCGAGACGGTCACGCTCTATCGCGCCCCGACGACGCCCGCGGACGCCGACGCCGTCGCGGAGTGGCTCCACGACCGGATCGACGCCGAGGTGCGGGTGCGCGACCGGCTGTTGGGCGCCTTCGACGATCCGGACGCCCTCGCCGAGGAACTGGCCGCCGCCCGCGTCACCGATCCGTACGACCGCGAGACGGGAAACACCATGGTCGGCATCGTTCGCTACGAGGAGCGGGCGCTCGACGACCCCGAGCGGGCGGGCGGCGTCGTGTACGACGGCCGTGCCGTCCAGCGGACGCTGAACGCGCGCCTCCCGGACGACCAGGGGCTCGACCACCTCCACGTCCCGCTTCTCGACCGCGTGGTTGGGACGTGGGGCGACCACGACGGCCGCTGGCACAAGCGGGTCGCGGTCCTCGGCCAGCCGTCGCTTCTCTCCGTACCGGGACTGTACGAGGCGCCCGCCAAGCCCGAGGCGTACTACGAGGCAAAGAGCAAACACGCCCTGGTGACGGGCGATTCGCCACCCCGAGAGGTACTGGAGGCCGAAATCGAGGGCGACTTCCTCGTGGCCGACGATCCCCGAACGACCGACACGCTGAAGGGGTACGTCCTCGCCGCCGTCGACTTCCTGGAGACCGGATCGGCGTTCTGTGACGACGAGCGGTGTCGGCTGTACGACGCACACCGTCAGCCGGGCGTGGTGCGGGCACAGCTTCGCGATCCACCCTTCTGTGGGTCACACGCCGAGCGGTACGGGTAACGGTCGGCGGTGTCGGGGCCGCCGGCGTTGCGCTGTTGTCGCCATCGCCGTCGCCATCGCCACCCCTACCGGCGGCCGGCGCTCACGTAGGCGAACCCACCGACCCGCGTCTCGTGGAGCGTCTCGCGACAGCGCCGGAGCACGGTCCGGTGGGCTGTGGCGACCCGCCGGTCGAGGACGCGCGCCGGCGACTCGCCGTGGTGATCCGCCGTTCCCGGTGGTGCCGACACGCGAACGACGGCCCGGAACAGCGGGTTCAGCGGCCGGCCGGGGAGCCGGTGGCTCCGTGCGAGGTCGAGGAGGGCGATCCGCTGTGGGTCGAGGTCGTCGAGCCACTCCCCGACCGTCGCCGACGGGTCGGGCAGCATCCCGACCAAGAAGCTCGCGACGACGGCGTCCGCCTCCCGGAGCGGGAGGCGAGTCGCGTCGCCCCGACAGACGGTCACGTTCGTCCAGTCCGCGCGCTCGATTCGGGCCCGGGCGCGGGCGACGGCGCCGGGCGCGAAGTCGACGCCGACGACCCTCCCCTCGGGGCCCACCCGTTCGCGAAGGTACGGGATCGTCGCACCCGTCCCACAGCCGACGTCGACGACGACGTCACCGGAAGCGGGGTCGAGGGCGTCGACGAGGGTGGTCCGGAGGCGCCCGATCCCCGGCGCGTGGGTGGCGAGGGCGTCGTACCCCGGCGCCCATCGGGAGTAGAACGCCCGGGCGGCCGCCGCTCGGTTCGGATCGGGTGTCGGCGCCGTCATCCGACGAGGTCGCGAACGATCCGAGCGGCGGCGGGCGCGTCGCCCGCGAGGACGTAGATGATCGGTTCGATACCGAAGCTACCGGTCTGGTAGAGGACGAACGGGACGTCGGGATCGGCGTCGCGGACCGCGTCGACGACCGCCTGACGGGTGGCGTTCCCGCCTTCGTCCTCTCCATCCCGGCCCGCCTCGAACTCGACGGTCGGGTAGCCCGACTCGCGCAGGGTCGCCACGAGGCCGGGATCGTAGCGGATGTCGACGGCGCCGCGTGCGGGAACGCCGGCGGTGCGGGCCGACAGGAGGACGGACGCGACGTGTTCGCTGACGCCGAACTCGGGATCTGACGGGATCGTCGCCGTTCCACGGACGTCGAAGATGCGACCGGGAACGGCGGCGGCGTCCTCCACGTCGGTCGCGTCGGGCAGGCACTCGACGAGGTTGGACCCGACGTTGGGGACGAGCCCCGCAAAGCCCGAGGCGTTCCGGAGGATGCGGAGCCCGCGGCGCACGGAGGAGCGGACCTGTTCGGTCGTGCGTGCGCCGCTCTCGGGGTCGTGGACGTCGAAGGAGGCGTCGTACTCGCGGAGCTCTGGTATCCGTTCGCGGTGGCGCTCGGCGAGGAGGTCGCCGTCCTCCAGTCGGCGGATCAGGACCTCGATCTCGATGAGCGCCTGGACGCGGCTCATGTCGCCGGTCGCCAGGCCATCGCCGATCCGATCGACGAGCGCCCGGACGCGTTCGTCCCCGCTGATCGCGTCGCTGGTCGCCACCTCGCCGTGGGCGTACTTCGAGACGGCGGATTGGGAGATACCGAGGGCGTCGGCCACTTCGTGCTGGGTGAACCCCCGGTCCCGGAGGTCCGCGGCGAGCATCGACCGGACGGTCGGGAGGAACTCCTCGACGACGATTTCCTCGACGAACTTCATGACTCGAACTCGGGATCGTCCCCGATGCGCGAGGCCTGGGGCCCGTGCTGGTCCTGGTATTTCGATCCCCGATCGCTCCCGTACGGTCGTTCGGCGGCCGAGGAGAGTTCGGTGAACACGAGTTGGGAGACCCGCATGCCGGGCGTGAGCGCGACCGGAGCGGTGCCGAGATTCGAGAGTTCGAGCGTCACCTGTCCGCGGTAGCCGGGATCGACGAAGCCCGCCGTGGCGTGGACGACGACGGCGAGGCGCCCGAGCGAGGAGCGACCCTCGACGTTGGCGACGAGGTCGGTCGGCATCTCGACGCGCTCTTTGGTGGTACCGAGGACGAAGTCACCGGGGTGGAGGATGAACTCCTCGCCCTCAGTGACGACCGTCTCGTCGATGTACTCGCCCACCTCGTCCTCGTCGGTGGGATGGATACAAGAAATATTCGTGCGCTGAAACTCCAGGAACTCCGAGCCGAGTCGGAGGTCGACGCTGGCCGGCTGGACCTGTTGATCGACGTCGTCGAGGGGGTCGATCATGAGGTCACCCTCCCGGAGACGGGCGAGGATGTCGGTGTCCGACAGGATCATACCGTATGGGGCGGCGCCGAGGGGTAAAATCCCCCCGATCGGTCGCGTCTGCCGACTTCCAGTGCCGTTCGAGGCAATTCCTGACGGAACCGTGAAGGAAACGACAACGCTTTTTTGAGACGGTCCGAAACCGGTACGATATGTCTGATGAGGTCAAGCGGGGGCTGGAGGGTGTCGTGGTCTCCGAGTCCCGGCTGAGCTACATCGACGGCGACGCCGGCGAGTTGGGCTACCGCGGGTACGCCATCGAGGACTTCGCCCGCGAGGCGAGTTACGAGGAGGTGTTGTCGTTGCTCTGGAACGGCGAGTGGCCGACCCGCGACGAGCACGACGAGTTCGCCGCCCGACTGGCCGCTCACCGCGACCTGGATCCCGCCGTCTACGACCTCATCGAGGGGCTCGCAGCACGCGACGAAAATCCGATGGCGATGTTGCGGACGGTCACCTCGTCGCTGTCGGCGTACGATCCGGACGCGGATGCCGACCCGTCCGATCGCGAGGCGAACTTGGCGAAGGGCTGTCGGATCACGGCGAAGCTCCCGACGGCGCTCGCGGCGTTCGATCGTCTCCGTGCCGGGGCCGACCCCGTCGAACCTCGTGCGGACCTCGGTCACGCCGCGAACTTCCTCTACATGCTGAACGACGAGGAACCCGACGACGTCGCGGCCGAGACGTTCGACACCGCACTCGTGTTGCACGCCGATCACGGGCTGAACGCCTCGACGTTCGCGGCGATGGTGACCATGTCGACGCTGTCGGATCTCCACAGCGGCGTCACGAGCGCCATCGGAACCCTCGCGGGGGAGCTCCACGGCGGCGCCAACCAGAACGTCATGCGGATGTTGCGGAAGATCGACGAGAGTGGGAAGGGGCCACGAGAGTGGGTCGCGGACGCCGTCGAGGCGGGCGAGCGCATCCCCGGCTTCGGCCACCGCGTCTACAACGTTCGCGATCCGCGCGCGGCCATCCTGGAGACGTACTCCGAGCGCCTGGGCGACGCGACCGGGAACCCCCGGTGGTACGAGTACTCCGTCGCCGTCGAGGACTACATGCTCGAGGAGACGGGCCTCGCCCCGAACGTCGACTTCTACTCGGCGTCGATGTACTACCAGATGGGTATCCCCGTGGACATCTACACCCCGATCTTCGCGCTGTCGCGGGTCGGCGGCTGGATCGCCCACGCGCTCGAACAGTACGAGGACAACCGCCTCATCCGTCCGCGCGCCCGCTACGTCGGGGAACGGGACCGCGAGTTCGTCCCACTCGACGAGCGATAGCGCGGCGCATGGACGTCTTCGTCTACGGCACCCTCACCGAACCCGAGCGCGTGGCGGCCGTCGTCGACGCCTTCGTCTTCGTCGGCGGTGCCGTGCTGGAGGGGTGTCACCCTGTCGCGGGCCGGTATCCGACGCTCGCGCCCGGCGGCGAGACGGCCGGGCGCCTCCTGCGGACCGAGGAGGTGGACGCCCTCGACGCGTACGAGGGTGTCGGCGGAGGGCTCTACACCCGCGTGTCGGTGCCCCGAGCCGACGGCGGGACCGCCGCCGTCTACGTCGGCGACCCGGACGCCCTCGACGTCGAGGCGGCGGTCGACTGGCCCGGCTCGGGCCCGTTCGCCGAACGCGTCCGACGCTACTTCGACGCCGGCGGCGCAGTCGTCCGACCGGAACACTCTTGATGGATCGTCGCGGGAGACGTTGCCATCCCCGCACTGTCGTCCACTTTCACTTTCACCGCGCCTTCATGACGTTTATATTCCTCCACCTCGTGGGGATAGACGCACGTCACACGCGTGCATTCCCCCTTCCTCACAGCCCCCGAGCCGCGGCGCCGGCTACATAAACCGTTAACAGCCACCGCCGGGTATGAGTGGTATGCTCTCGTACGAGGACGTACTCGACGCCCGGGACCGGGTCGCGGGCGTCGCGCGGCACACGCCGCTCGAGTACTCGTTTGCCTTCTCGGAGATGACCGGCGCCGACGTCCACCTCAAACTGGAGAACTTCCAGCGGACGGGTGCGTTCAAGATTCGCGGGGCGATCAACCGAATCGAGACGCTCTCCGACGAGGCGAAGGCGGCGGGTGTCGTCACCGCGAGCGCCGGCAACCACGCCCAGGGCGTCGCGCTCGCGGCGACACGGGCGGGCGTCGATTCGAAGATCGTCATGCCCGAACACGCGCCCGTCTCGAAGGTGAAAGCCACCGAGCGCTACGGCGGCGAGGTCGTCCTCCACGGGACGGATTACAGCGAGGCGCAGGCGGAGGCCCACCGGATCGAACGCGACGAGGGCCGGACGTACGTCCACGCCTTCGACGACGAGATGGTGATGGCCGGGCAGGGGACGATCGGTCTCGAAATCGTCGAGGACTGCCCGGACGTGGAGACGGTGATCGTCCCCATCGGCGGCGGCGGCCTGATCTCGGGAATCGCGACGGCGGTGAAAGCCCACGACCCGGACGTGCGCGTGATCGGCGTGCAGGCCGAGGGCGCCTCGAGCGCCGCCGAATCGCTCCGCAAGGGGGAGATCTACGAGCGCGAGGCCGTCGACACCATCGCGGACGGCATCGCCACCCGCCGGATCGGCGACCGCACCTTCGAGGTGATCAAAGAGCGCGTCGACGAGGTGGTGACCGTCGACGACGAGTCCATCGCCATCGCGCTGACCTACCTGCTCGAACGCGAGAAGGCGCTGGCGGAGGGCGCCGGTGCCATCTCACTGGCCGCCCTCCTCTCCGGGACGGTCGAGTACGACGAGGGAGAGGTGATCGTCCCGGCGCTCTGTGGTGGGAACATCGACCTCAACGTCTTGACCACGGTCGTGATGCGCGGGCTGGTCGCGACCGGGCGATATCTCCGCTTCCGGACCATCCTGAAAGACCAACCCGGCGCGCTCGTGGAACTCGGGACGATCATCGCCGAACACCGGGCGAACATCACTGCCTTCCACCACGACCGCACGTCCCGCGACGTGGCGATGAACGACGCACGCGTCGAACTCGAAGTCGAGACGCGGGGGCCGGACCACGTCGACGACCTCCTCTCGGCGCTCCGGTCGGCGGGCTACGAGGTCGAAATCGTCAACGGCTACCAGATGTCGGTGTGATTCTGCCGCCGATATATACCTTTAACCGCCCGCCCTCCGACTCGACGGCCGTGAAACGAACCATCAGCACGAACGACGCCCCCGCGGCCGTGGGCGCGTACAGTCAGGCGACGACGAACGGATCGCTGCTTTTCACCGCGGGTCAGCTCCCGCTGACGACCGATGGCGACCTCCTCGACGACGAGTCGGTCGCTACCCAGACCGAGCAGGCACTGGACAACGTGATGGCCATCCTCGCCGAGGAGGACGCCGACGCGAGCGACCTGCTGAAAGTGACCATCTTCCTCGGCGACATCGAGGACTTCGACGAGATGAACGAGACGTACGCGACGTACTTCGACGCGGAACCGCCGGCGCGGAGCGCGGTGGAAGTCGGTAACGTGCCGAAAGGCGCCGCCCTCGAGATCGAGGCCATCGCGGACGTCGAGTGACGTGCTCACCCCACGGCGAAAATCCAGCCTCCTGTGGGGTCTCGTGGGCGCGCTCGCCTTCCTCGTGCTCGTCCAGGGCTACCGGCTGTTCGGTGGCACTCTCACTGTCGGCTTTCTCACCCTCGGCGGTGTCGCCCTCGTCGTCGGTGTGATCGCGGCCGCGGTCACCCACGTCCTCGCCCCGCGGATACACGGAAACGGAAGGAGTTAAAGGGTCGAACGGTTAGTCGTAACTGCGTGCCGGGATGGCCGAGTGGTAAGGCGCACGCCTGGAAAGCGTGTTCCCTCTGGGATCCAGGGTTCAAATCCCTGTCCCGGCGTCTCTTCATCCGTACTGTCGACGCCGTCAACTCATCGCGTCGCGTGGCAGGACGAGGTCACCGCCACAGGCAGGACACCGATCGAGCGATCCGGTCGTACCGGTCGTCGCCCGGAACTCGTCGTAGTCGCAGTCGGTACACACCCACTCCGCGACGTATCTCTTGATCGGCGACGGGTCGGGACGGCCCTCTCCGAGTGACATGGTAATAGTTACCAGTTGTGGGTACTTAAACACTCGGGGCTTTCACGGATATAAGAAGACGTTCGAACAGCTATTCCGCCGATCATCCGATGAATCACAACCAGCGGCGGGACCCCGGTCGTTCGACCGCCTCCGTGGCGCCGAGAATCGGAGAAAGGTTGATGTGTGGTGGGTGCCTTCGTTTGCGTGACAATGCCTGACACGAAAAGTGGCCGAGAGAAAAGCGGGAAGAAAAAGCGCGAACAGCTGCGCCGCCGGCTGTACGAACAGGAACTCGAGTCGCTCGACGAGGACGCGAATCTCCCGGAATTCGGCGAGGGGGAGGAACTGGCAGCCGACGAACTGTAGTCGTCACGCGGTGGCGGCCGTCGGCCACGTCCCACCCTGGGGGCGGTGTCGGCGCCCCTACGACGACGCCACTCGAATCTTCCGGTCGTGCCACTCCGTGCGAACTACGCGACGATGTACGTCGGCGACGAAACCGACGCCTACGAGTTCGAGGTGCCGACGGTCGATCCCACGGACGGCTACGTCGGCATCCAGGCGTTCGACGTCGGCGAGTACGGTCACGACATCCTCGTCAACGGTGAACCGATGAGCGGGTTCGATATCCCACCCGACGACGGCTGGCAGTACTGGGTCGACACGTTCGACGACACCAACTCCCTCACACGGGGAACCGCTTCCGGATCAGCCGCGAGACGGACACCGACGACGCCTGATGGAGTGGCTGTCCTCGCGTCGCTGGTGTCTCCCGAACCGACACGCCATCGCGGTCGGACCGTGCCACCTCGAATATATTTAAACCCACCCGATACTCCCGCTGGATCCCACTCGACGGTTCGTGCTAACAGTTATCATGGCACTGGGTAGGCGGACCACGTCGGTCGATTTTTCGTCACGGATCGCTCGGCGAAGCCACGGGATCGATCACCGATACCGTGTACTTTTATATAGAAGGACAAACAATCATTCGGTGAACCATGAGTCAGCGAATGCAGCAGGGGCAGCCGATGATCATTATGGGCGAGGACGCCCAGCGCGTCAAGGACAAGGACGCACAGGAGTACAACATCTCGGCGGCCCGCGCCGTGGCGGAGTCGGTACGATCGACGCTCGGACCCAAGGGCATGGACAAGATGCTCGTCGACTCGATGGGGACGGTCACCATCACCAACGACGGCGTGACCATCCTCCAGGAGATGGACATCGACAACCCGACGGCCGAGATGATCGTCGAAGTCGCCGAGACACAGGAGGACGAGGCCGGCGACGGCACCACGACCGCAGTCGCCATCGCTGGTGAACTCCTGAAAGAGGCCGAGGATCTCCTCGATCAGGACATCCACCCGACGGCGATCATCAAGGGGTTCAACATGGCCGCAGAGCAGGCCCGAGAGGAGATCGACGCCGTCGCCGAGCGCGTCGATCCGACCGACGAGGACCTCCTCCGGAAGGTCGCCGAAACGTCGATGACCGGCAAGAGCTCCGAACTCGACAAGGAACTGCTCGCCGACCTCGTCGTCGAGGCGGTCCAGGCCGTCACCGTCGAGGCCGACGACGGCTCCCACGTCGTCGACCTCGAGTTCGTCGAGATCGAAACCCAGACCGGGCAGTCGGCGTCTGAGTCCGAACTCCTCAACGGCGCGGTCATCGACAAGGACCCCGTCAACGACGACATGCCCGTCGAGTTCGACGAGGCGGACGTCCTTCTGCTGAACGATCCGATCGAAGTCGAGGAGACCGACGCCGACGCCTCGGTCAGCATCGACAACCCCGACCAGCTCCAGCAGTTCCTCGACAGCGAGGAGAAACAGCTCCGCGAGAAGGTCGATCAGATCGTCGCGACGGGCGCCGACGTGGTGTTCTGCCAGAAGGGCATCGACGACCTGGCCCAGTACCTGCTGGCCGAGGAGGGTATCCTCGCCGTGCGCCGGACGAAAAAATCCGACATGGGCTTCCTGCAGGAGATTCTCGGCGCCGACATCGTCTCCGACCTCGACTCCGCGACGGACGCCCACCTCGGCAGCGGGTCGATCACCCGCGACGCCGGCGCCGGCTTGTTCTACGTCGAGGGCGATGACGCCCACGGCGTGACGCTCCTCCTGCGCGGCTCGACCGAGCACGTCGTCGACGAACTCGAACGCGGCATCCAGGACGCCCTCGACGTGGTCTCGGCGACCGCCTCCGACGGTCGTGTCCTCGCCGGTGGTGGCGCCGTCGAGGTGGAGGTCGCCGGTCGGCTCCGCGACTTCGCCGACGACATCAGCGGGCGCGAGCAACTCGCCGTCGGCGCCTTCGCCGACGCACTCGAAATCGTCCCGCGTGTGCTCGCCAGCAACGCCGGTCTCGACAGCATCGACACGCTGGTCGCGCTGCGTGCGGCCCACGAGGACGGCGACGCCCACGCCGGGCTGAACGTCTTCTCCGGCGACGTGGTCGACACCTACGAGGCGGGCGTCGTCGAACCCGCCCACTCCAAGGAGCAGGCGGTCTCCTCGGCGGCCGAGGCCGCGAACCTCGTCCTGAAAATCGACGATATCATCGCTGCCGGCGACCTCTCGACCTCCGGTGACGACGACGAGGGCGGCGCTGGCGGCGGCATGGGCGGCATGGGTGGCATGGGCGGCGCGATGTAAGCGCGGCCGACACCACGCCCTACCCACCGCGGCATCGACACAAAGCCCTTTTTTTCGACGGCGGTACGTCGCGCTATGCCCTCCAGCAGACGTGTTTTTCTGACCGGCGCCGGCATCGCCCTGACCGGACTGGCCGGCTGTTCCGGCACGCCCACCGACTCCAGTTCGCCGACGTCGATTCCCACCTCGACGCCCACGCCCACCACCCCCGCCCGTACCGACGCCGCCCTCGGCGATGCGGTCACGCTCGGCGACGGAACGACCGTCACCGTCTCGGACGTCGTCGACGCCCACTCGGTTCGGTATCTGACCGCCCCGGATGCCTTCGGCGTCGCCGATGCCGGCGGCGACCAGTTCGTCTTCGTCCGACTGACGGTCGAGGGTGGGGGCACCCCGCCGGACCCGGACGTCTTCGCGCTCGTCGCCGACGGGACGGCGTACGAACCGGGCGTCGAAGGCGTCGGTCCCGCCCGCGTCGACGCTCCCGTTTCCGGCCGCCCGTACGACGGGACCGATCGGCCGGGCTACCTCGGCGTTCGGGTGCCCGCGCCGCTCGACGCGGACGACGTCGCGATCACCCTCGCCGACGCCGCACGGTGGACGTTCCCGTCCTCGGCGGCCGCACAGCTCCGATCGCCGGCGCCGGAGTTCGAGACGTCCCTCACCGTCCCCGAGAGCGTCGCCGCCGCCGAGGCGATTCCAGTCCGCATCGACGTGACCAACGAGGGCGACGGCGGCGGCGTCTTCCGAGGCGCCGTCAACCACCAGGGGCCGCGCTACGCGGCCGATCCGTTCTCGTTCTCGCTTCCCCCCGCCGAGTCGACGACCCACGAAGTGACGGTCGGCTACGACCGCGGGAGCGACTCGCCGCCCGCCAGCGTCGCGTTCGACGTCGTCGGCCCGGGCGTCTCCGAGTCGTTCGCGGTGCGCATCGCGGGTGAGTGATCACCGTCGGGTATCGGCACGGCGACGGGCACGGCCTCGTCGCCCCGTGGTTACTTCGCAACTGATACGTCACCGGGACCGCTAGCGGCCAGTATGGAGACCCTCCTCTTGGACGCCGACGCGGTGGACGATCACTCGCCGATGCCGGACGTCGTCGACGCCGTCGAGGCGGCCTTCGCCGCCCACGCCCGCGGCGACGCGGTGATGCCGGCGAAGTCGTACGTCGACCTCCCGCAGTACGACGGCGACTTTCGATCGATGCCGGCGTATCTCAGCACCGAGTCACGGTCCACGGCAACGGAGAGTCCGCCGGATGCCGGCGACGGCTGGGACGCGGCGGGGCTGAAGTGGGTGAACTCCCACACCGAGAACCGCGCGCGCCACGACCTCCCGACGGTCATGGCGACGATGTGCTACTCGGATCCCGAGACGGGCTTCCCGCTCTCGATCATGGACGGAACGACGCTGACGATGAAGCGAACGGGCGCGGCGGCCGCCGTCGCCACCGACCACCTTGCCGTCCCGGACGCGACGTCGCTGGGGTTGGTCGGCGCGGGCGCCCAGTCCCACGCCCAACTCGACGCCGTCCTGACGGTCCGTCCGATCGAGACGGTGGTCGTGGCCGACGCCGACGCCGACCGCGCCGCGGCGTTCGCCGAGGCGGTCGGCGACCGTGTCGACGCGCGCGTCGGCTCGATTCCCGACGCAGCCGCCTGTGACGTGCTGTCGACGGTGACGCCGGTCAGGGAGCCAATCGTCGATGCGGACGTAGTCGGCGACCACACTCACGTCAACGCCGTCGGCGCCGACGCGCCGGGGAAACACGAACTCGCCGCCGACCTTCTCACGGCCGCGAAACTCGTCGTCGACGACCGGGAGCAGTGCACACACTCCGGCGAGATCAACGTGCCCTACAGCGAGGGTCGCCTCACCGACGACGACATCCACGCCGAACTCGGCGCGGTGGTCGTCGACGAGGCGACGGGGCGGACCGACGCCGACGGCGTCACCGTCTTCGACAGCACTGGCCTCGCGGTGCAGGACGTGGCGACCGCTCGCGTCGTCTACGAACGGGCGTCGGCCGCCGGCGCGGGGCTGGGATTCGACCTGCTGGGACTGGATTAGACGAGGTGCGACCGCATCCAGTCGGCCGCGTACGGCCGGTACTGACCGACGCGATTCTTGCAGACGTGGTCGCCGTCGGGGTAGTAGAGCAGTTCCCCCGCGGGGGCCCGCTCGGCGATGCGCCGGGTCTGCTCCGGCGGGATGACGGTGTCGTTGCCGCCGGCGATGGCGAGCGTCGGCGCCGTCAGCGACTCGACGTCGCCGCGGAGCGTCATCCGTTCGGTCACTTCGTCCGCCTCGACGAACGAGTCGGCCCGACAGGCGTGGAGGAAGCCATCACGCATCGACACTGACTGGTACAGCGAGGCGGGGCCGACGCTGAAGGGACCGGCGAGCCCGACACAGGCGTCGAATCGGTCGTCGTTCGCAGCGACGTGTGGCCCGTAGAAACCGCCGAGCGAGACGCCGTAGATGCCCAGCCGCGAGGCGTCGACGCCGTCGAACCCCTCCACGTGGTCGACGGCGGCCGAAATCGCCTCGTGGTACTCCGGCGTCATCGACCGCGTGTACCACAGTTCGCCCTGCCCGGGGCCGTCGACCGAGAGCGTCGCGATTCCGCGGGCGTGGAAGTCCGACGCCCGCGTGTGCTGTTCCTCTTTCGTCGAATCGAGTCCGGAGAGGAGGATCACTAGGGGCGACTCGTCGAGACCCTCGGGTGTCGCGTCCGGCACTCGCAGGTAGCCGGGGACGTCGGCACCGCCGGGGTGGGGGGCCTCCACCCGCTCGGCCGCCGGGTCGAGATACGGTGCGGCCCGCTCCCACAGTTCGACGCCGCGCCGGTGGACCGCCTCGCGTCGGTCCTCGTCGACGAACCACGCGAACGAGCCGAAGTGACAGTACATCGACGCCCGGAGGAAGTGTTCCCCCGCGCTCGTCTCGTTGCCGGCCGCCTCGGCCTCCCGGCCGCGCTCGGCGTGTTCCTCGCCGACCGCCGCGAAGGCCCCGCACCACTCGTCCCACGTCTCGATCTCCGCACGCAAGTTCTGGAGGTCGTAGCGGTCCAGCCCCTTGGCCAGAAAGCGCGTCCACCAGCGGTCGAACCGATCCTCGACGAACTCGCGTCCACGGTCGTCGCTCATCCCTGCCACGCCCCGTCGTCGGCTCGATCCCGCCGCCCCGTCCTCGCCGCCGCCGTGACTGATACACACACAGTTGCCTCACGGTAGTGGGCGTCCCTAATGAGTATTCCGTGAAACCGTTATGCGGTGGCCGCCCTGGCGGGACGGTCCGCATGCGCTCGACACGCGCCGCTCGGCTGCGTCGTGGGCTCGGATCACGCCTCGACGAACGCCCGCGGATACGCCTGGAGCGGTTCGGCGCCCTCCGCGGTGACGACGACGGTCGTTCCGAGCTGGAGCCCGTGACGTTCGTCGGGGGTCACGGCGTTGGGCTGGACGACGAGTACCTCCCCGGGCTCGAACGTCCATCCCTCCGTTGCCGGGTCGTCGATGCCGGGCCAGTAGGCCGCGTCCGGGTCGCCGACGTGTGGCGGGCCGTACCAGCCGCCGTAGCCGTGGAGGGCGACGTCGTACCCGACGAACCGGGAGTCGAGAATCGGCGCCATGGCGTCGGCGACTGCGGCTGTCGTCGCACCCGGGCCGACGGCGTCTACCATCCCCTCCAGCGTCGCCTCGACGACCGCGTAGAGGTCGCGGTACGTCCTCGTCGGCGGGGACCCCACCGCGTAGGGGCGGTGGATCTGTGCGGCGTAGCCCCGGTACGACGCGCTCACTTCCGTGGTGACGACGTCGCCGCTCGCGACCGTCCGGTCGGCGGGAGTGCGCTTCCAGGGCAGGGGCTCCCCCGGTTCGGCGCCCGTCATCGGTGCCGTCGAGAGGAACGTCGTGGAGACGTCGGCGTCGCCGCCGGCGTCACGGAGTGTCTCGACCAGCTCGCGTTCGGTCCGTCCGGGTTCGAGCGTGCGTTCGAGGCCGGCCATCGCGGCGTCGAGCGCGCTCGCGGCCCGCCGGACCCGGGACAGCTCCGGTTCGCTCAGCGTCGCCACCACCCGGGCGTAGTCGACCGTGACGTCGACGAGGTCGTATCGTGCCGCCAGCGCCCGGTAGTGGTCGTGAGGGAGCGAGAGACCGTACCGGGCGTCGTAGCCGGCGACGCCGACCTGGCTGACGTCCGCCCCGTCGAGGCGGTCGGCCACCCGCCGGGGTGGATCCGGGAGGAGCGGTCGGAGGTCGTCGACGACCGCCCGCTCGGCGGCGTACTGGAGGTGGTTGTTCAGGCCGACCAGCAGGGTCGAGGGTTCGCCGGGATCGGCGAAAACGAGCAGGTACGTCGCGAACGAGGGGCGGTAGTTCGAGAGGTAGGCGACGCCGTGGGACTCGAACCCGCCGTTTGCGTACACGAGGAGGGCCTCGAGGTCGCGGGCGTCGAGTAGCTCCCGGACGCGTCGGCGACGGCGGTCGTACTCGGCGGCGGCGAACCGGGGATACGAGCGTCGGTTGGGAAGTGTTCGTCTGGGCATGTCACCAGGTCAATCGCCGCTGGAGGAGCGCGACCAGCGCGAAGGTGCCGGCACCGAACCCGAACAGCCAGACGATGGCGGCGAAGGCCAGGTCCGGCTGGAAGGTCCGAGTCTGCTGGAGGACGAGCACCCCGAGGCCGGCCTCGGCGACGAACCACTCCGCGATGACGACGCCCGAGATGCCGGTGATGACCGAGAGCTTGATGCCGCTGAACAGCGCCGGCGTCGCGTACCGGAGCCGGACCAAGAAGACGCGCCAGCCCGGAGCGTCCACCAGTTCGAAGAGATCGGCGTGGGCGGCCGGGAGTCGGGCGAGACCGGCCGCGGCCCCCATCGCGACGGGAAAAAACGTCGCGGCGGCGACGAGGACGACGGCCGCCTCGAAGGAGACGCCGAGCCAGACCAGCAACACGGGCGCGAAGGCGATGACCGGCATCACCCGGAAGCCGACCAGGTACGTGTACACGACCGCCCGGAGGCGGGGAACGAGTGCGACGACGGCCCCGAGCGCGAACCCGACGCCGGCGCCGGCGGCCCACCCGTTGGCGAACGTGACCGCCGACTGGACGGTGGCCGAGACGAAAAGGTCGGCCGAGGAGGCGAGAACCGTCGCCACCGCGGTCGGCGTGGGGAGGAACAGCCGCGAGTGGGGGACGGCCGCGGCGCCGAGGTGCCAGACCGCGATCAGGCCGGGGATGGAGCCGAGCAGCAGCCCCCGAGAGGTCAGATCCCACGGCTCTTCGACGCTCCCGCCGGTCCAGAGGCTATCGCTCACCACGTCGTCGTCGCCGTCGTCCCACTGGAGGAGGTGATCGGCGACGACCACCACGCCGAAGACGCCGACGCCGAGCGCGACGAGTGCGACCATATATCCGAACAGAAGCGGCGTCCGGAGATTGGAGGCGGCTTCGAGCATGCGGAACCCGACACCCCTGGAGGCCGCGAGGAACTCGGCGAGGACGACGCCCTCGACCGCGAGGGGGGTCGCGATCTTCAGGCCGGCGAAGATGCTCGGCAGGGCGTTCGGCAGGTTGACGAAGAGGAGTCGCTTCCACGTCGGTGTTCCGACCGACTGGAGCAGGGCAACCTGATCGTCGGGCACCGACAGCAGGCCGTCGAGCGCGGCGATGGTGACCGGGAAGAACACGAGGATGGCTGCGACCAACACGCGCGTCACCAGCGTCGGCCCGGTGAGGAGGATGAGGATGGGGACGACCACCACGAGCGGCAGGATGCGGACCGCGATGAGGTACGGGTAGGCCACCAGTCGGAGTCGCCGGGAGCCCGCCATCCCGAAGGCAAAGAAGCTCCCGGTGGCGACGCCGGCGGTCCACCCCAGCGCCACCTCGCCGGCGGTGTACAGGACGTGTTCCAGCATCGACCCCGCGTTGGCACGGATGGCGGCCGCGACGGCGAGCGGCGTCGGGAGGATGACCGTCGGGAGGCCGGAGCCGACGGCCAGGGCGTGCCATCCGACGAGCAGTACCGCGACCGAGAGGACGACCTGTCCGGCGCGGTTCGCGTACGCTCGCGGGACGGGAACGCGCCTCGCGATGTCGCGCTGTCGGTGACCGACGCCCATCTACACGTCGACGTCGTAGTCGGCCGACACCTGGGCGGCGTAGTCCCGGACGACCTGCTCCTCGGGAAGCAGGTCGTTCGTCCACGCGCTGTCGGTCGACAACCCGGTCGGCAGCACCTCGGCGTCGGTGAGCGTGTCGTAGACCGTCTCCCAGACCTCACCGGACTGCCACCCCCACCCGTTTTCGACCACGTCGTCGGTGAGGATGAGGTTCTTGGCGGTGTATTTGATCTTCGCGATGCCGAGTTCGCGAGACTCCTCGAGCTCCGGCTTGACGTCGATCATCACGTCCTCGGCCGCTTCCGGGTCGTTCGAGGCCCACGCCCACCCGCGAGCGGTGGCACGGAGGAAGGCCCGCACGGTGTCTGGATTGTTCCGTGCGTACGACGGCCGCGTGAACGCCCGCCGGCCCACCGTCGGTGTGTGATCACCGATGAGCATCATCGACGCGTCGTACCCCTGCATCTCCAAGGCGAGCGCGTTCGAGAAGATGCCGGTTCCGACGTCGACGTTGCCGGCGAGCAGGTTCGACGTCTGCTGTTCGGTGCCGACGTTTACCAGTTCGACGGAGTCGAGAATGCCCTCTTGCTGGAGCATCGACCGGATGTACGTCTTGGTCTTCGAGGATCCGGAGACGACGGCGATGCGCGTCCCCTCCAGGTCGCTTGGCCGTTCGAACGCCCCGTCGAACTGCTCGGCGACGGTGAACAGCGCGGCATTCGACGCCCCCTGGGGGCCCGCGACGGCCCGGACCGAGAGGTCGTTCGCCCGTGCCTGGAGGACGGCGACGCCGCCCCCGAGGCCGACGTCGTAGTTGCCGAGACCGACCTGTTTGGCGGCGAACCCGCCGCCCTGTCCCGAGACGAGTTCGACCTCGAGACCCTCCTCCTCGTAGAAGCCCCGCTCGCGGGCGACGAAGTACCCCGCCTGCGTGGGGTTCGGCTTCCAGTTCAGAATCGCCGACACTGACTCGGTCGACCGGGAGTCGGTCGTGGTTCCCGTCGGTTCGCCGCCGGCGTCCGTGCCACCGCCGATACAGCCGGCGGTCGCGCCGATGGCGGCACCGGCGGCTGCCAACAGTCCACGACGCCGCAGCGAGTCGGACCCGGACATGGTGTGCGTTAGCTTGGACACGTTAGTTATAAATATTCCGGAGAAACGTTTAGAACCGCTCCGGATACGGCGTCATCACTGCGGGGTCGTGACGGACTGGCCGTCCCACCCGGGACGGCTATTCGAGGTGGATGGCCGGTCGGAAGGGGACGGCGTCGTCGGCACGGCCCGCGGGATCCGGCGGGTCGTCGTCCTCGGCGTACACTTCGACCGTCGCGTCGAATTCGCGTTCGAGGAACGGGACGGCCGCCCCGTAGGCGGCCAGTTCGTCCAGTTCGGCCAGCGTTTCGACCGTCTCGTCGTCGAGGTCACGGACGAGTTCGACGAGGTTGCCGACGAGGTCGTTGACCGCGTCGCCGCGTTCGCGGAGGTCGGGGTCGCTCATCGCCTCGCTCATCGCCGCACCGACGTCCGGGCCCGCCTCGACCACGGCGTCGAACACCCGCCGCTTCCAGTCGGCAGCGACGTAGACGCGAATCCGATCCGGGTCGGTCCCCGTGACGTCCACGATGTCGTTGACGTCCTCGGTGAGGCGTTCGATCCGCCGTTCCCGCACCTCGACGGTCGGGCGCTCCAGTTCGGAGTCGACCTCGGGCCACGGGGCGTCCTCGGCCGGCGTCCCGGTCAGTTCCTCGTGGAGTTCGTTGGCGAGGAAGGGGACGAAGGGGGCGAGCAGGCGCAGACGCGTCTCCAGGGCGTGCCGGAGCGTCCACCGTGCGCCCCCCCGTTCCCGGTCGGTCCGCCGACGATACCACCGCAGCGACTCCTCGAAGCCGTAGAAGGCGGTCTGGCTCGCCGCCCGCGTCTCGGAGTTCTCCATCGCCTCGGTCACCTCGCGGATCGTCCGCTGGAGCTTCGAGAGCAGCCACCGGTCGATATCGTCGAGGTCGGGCACGTCGTCGTCGAACGTCGACGACGGCTCGTCGGGGACGAGTTCGGTCGCTCGGTTCCAGAACCGCTCCAGCTGGTCCCGGACGCTCTCGACCTGGCCGGCCCGCCAGTCGTAATCCTGCCACGGCTCCGCGGAGTTGAGCAGGAAAAAGCGCACGGTGTCGGCGCCGTAGCGGTCGATGGCCTCGCCCGGCAGGACGACGTGGCCCTTCGAAGACGACATCTTCTCCCCCTCCAGCAGGCCCATGCCCATGATGACGATGCCCGCCGGCCACTGCGGCTCGTCGAACAGCTCCGCGTGGTGGAACAGGTAGAACGTGAGGTGGTTGGAGATGAGGTCGTTCGCGGAGAAGCGGTAGTCGACGGGGTACCAGTGGAGCCACTCCTCGCGCAGGTCGAGCGCCCGCGGATCGGGGTCGTCGACCGCCTCCGGCCCGTAGAAGAGGGCGTCGAAAAAGTCGCGGTCGAGGTCCTCGACCGGAATCTCGCGCAGGCGCGGAGCCACCGTGTAGTACGCCATGTAGATGGTCGAGTCCGAGAGCGGTTCGATGACGAAGTCGTCGTCCCACGGCAGGCGCGTCCCCAGCCCGTAGTTGCGGATGCAGGGCCACTCGTTCAGCCAGTCGATGGTGTGGTCGTACTCGCCCCGGGTGTTCTCGGGGATACACTCCATGTTCTCGACGACTCGCTTCGTCCGCTCTTTCCAGTCCTCGTCGTCGTACCGGAGGAACCAGGTGTCCTGTTCGGCCACCTCGACGTCGCCGCCACAGCGACAGACCACCTCTTCGGAGAACTCGTACATCGTCCCGAAGTGGCCGGCGGCGATTCCCTCGTCGCGGTAGGTCTCGCGGATCTCCTCGATCACCTCGCCGGCGAACGCACCGTAGTCGTCGTGGAGGCGGCCGGCGTGGAACTCGCGGTTGTACAGTTCCTGTGTCACGTCCTCGAGTTCGGGATCGTTCGAGGATTCGACTCCCGCCTCCTCGACGGCGTCTCTCGCCGGAACGTCGCCGTACCCCTCGATGTCGAGGATGGGAACCGGCTCGATCCGGCCGACGTCCGCGGGGTCGATCCCGTAGCGTTCCATGCGCTCGTCGTCGGCTTTCGCCTCCTGCAGAGCGAGGTAGTCGTCCGGGGAGTGGGCGGGCACCGACATGACGACCCCAGTGGCGTTGTCCGGGTCGACGAACGTCGCGGGCAGGACCGGCACCTCGTCGCCGGTGACGGGGTTGGTGACCGACTCGCCCACGAGGTCGGTCCCCGGGAACGTCGCCTCGACGGTCACGTCGTGGGCCTGGAGGCGGAGCTTCTCGGTCGCCGCCTCCGAGACGAGCCACTCCTCGCCGTCCACGGTCGCGCGGGCGTACGTTCCCTCCGGATCGACGTAGGCGTTGGTGACGCCGCGAACCGTCTCGGGGCGGAGCGTCGCCATCGGCACCACCGCGTCGCCGAGGCCGAAGCGGATCAGGGTGTACTCCTGATACTCGGCCTCCTCGCCTTCGAGCAGGTCGTGAGTCGTGACCGGCTGCCGTTCGTTCGTGCAGTATTTGACCGGATGGAGGCCCTTCTCCAGCCGGTCGCGCTCCCGCAGCGTCTCGTACTGCCACGTGATGAACTTCGAGTAGCGCTCGTCGTTGGTGGTGAACTCGCGGCGCCAGTCGACCGAGAGCCCGAGTGACTTCATCCCCCGCTTGTAATGTTCCTCGATGAAGTAGCGAGCGTAGCCCATCGGCGTCTCCAGATCCTCCAGGGTCGACTCGGGCACTTCGTAGGTGTCTCGGAGGACCGAGAGCTGTTCTTCCTCGCCCTTCTTCAGTCGTTCGACGGCGCCGATGATCGGTGTCCCGGTGACGTGCCACGCGATCGGAAAGAGCACGTTGTCGCCTCGCTGTCGGCGATAGCGGGCGTACACGTCCGGGACGGTGTAGGTGCGAGCGTGACCGATGTGCATCCCACCGCTCGGGTAGGGGTACGGGACGGTGATGAACGTCGCGTCGTCGCCGTCCGACGGGTCGGCCTCGTACCGCCCCGTCTCCGCCCACCGCTCCCGCCAGCGCTCCTCGATGGCCTGCGGGTCGTAGTCCATGTTCCGGCTCAGGAACCCCCTGCCTAAAATAACTCCTATCCCGCCGGCCGGTGTCGATCCTCGTGATTATCGTCGTTGAACACGCGATAAGGGCCCATTATTTATGACCGGTAACTGGTAAGATACCAGTATCTATCAGTCGTCGGTCCCGCGGATCGGGGTGAGCACATCGTGAGGCTATCGTCGCTCGGTCGGCCCGTCGCCGCCGTCGCCGTCGCCGGACTCGGCACCGCGCTCGTGGTGGCCTGGGCCGTGGAAGCCGGTCCTGTGCCGTGGCTCTCCACGGTCGCCATCGCTCCCGTCGGTCTCGCGGTCCTCCTGTTCGTCGCCGCGGGCTGGCTTCTCCGGAGCGACGTCGACGGCCGACTCGCCATCCGGGTCCCGGTGACGACCCTGATCGGGATGCTCGTCTTCGCCGCCTTCGGCGTCTTCGTGGTCGCCGACCTCCTCCAACCGGCGACCGACGCTCGGTCGACGCTTGTGGTGTTGCACTTCGCGAGCGTCGGCGGCGCGGTGGGTGTCCTCGTCGGCCTGTTCACCGCGCGCCAGGCGGCGACGATTCGGACACTCCGCGTCCGCGAGGCCGAACTCCGCCGATCCCGCGACGAGTATCAGGACCTCTTCGACGGCATCGGCGACGCGGTCCTCGTCCACGACACTCGCGGGGAGATCATCGCCGCCAACGACGCCGCGTGTGATCGCCTGGCGTACACTCCGGGCGAGCTCACTGACAGCCGCATCGACGACGTGGAAGGCACCGACGCGACGGACGTCCGCGTCGGCGACGGGGGTGCCCCCGGATCGACCGGGGGCGACGAACACATCGTCTACGAGACGGTCCACGCCGACGCCAACGGCGAGACGGTGCCGGTCGAGGTGAGTGCCAGCGTCGTCCGGTACGGCGGCGAACTGGCGGTGCTGTCCGTCGCGCGCGACATCGAGAAGCGCCGCGCCTCGGAGCGCGAACTCGCCCGCGCGCACGATCAGCTTCGGGCACTCAACCGCGTCCTCCGCCACGACATCCGCAACGATATGCAGATCGTTCTCGGCTTGGGCCGTCTCCTCGACGAACACGTCGACGAGGAGGGCCGGGAGTATCTCCGGACGATCCTCGACACCGGCGAACACGTCGTCGAACTCACCCGGAGCTCGCGTGACCTCGCACGCACCCTCGCCGGCGAGGCCGAACTCCCGATTGAACCCACCCCCCTCGACGAGACGCTCCGGTCCGAGGTCGACCGACGGCGGGAGGCGTTCGACCACGCGACCATCTCGATCCAGGGCGACATCCCCGAGGTGGACGTGCAGGCGAACGACCTGCTGGCGTCGGTGTTCCGGAACCTCCTGAACAACGCCGTCCAGCACAACGACCGCGACGACCCCACCGTCGAAATCACCGCCGATATCACGCGCGGCGACCACACCGCCGTCGTCCGCGTCGCCGACGACGGCCCGGGCATCGCGCCCGATCGGCGGGCGGCGGTGTTCGGAAAAGGCGAGAAAGGCATCGACAGCGAGGGCACCGGTCTCGGTCTCTACCTCGTCCAGTCGCTGGTCGAACATTACGGCGGCTCCGTCCGAATCGAGGACAACGACCCCCGTGGGGTCGTCGCCGTCGTCGAACTGCCGGTCGCGGCGGAGTCGTCGTAACCGGTGCCGGGACCGACCCCCGGCGGGTGATACGGCGGGTGTCGCGCGACGCCGTTTACTCGACGCCGTCGTTTACTCGACGTCGATTCGGTGGCCGTCGACGCCGGCGTCGACGGGGATCGATACGGTCAACACGCCGTTCCGGTAGCTCGCGGACGCCCCGTTCCCCTCCACCTCGACGGGGAGTCGGACGGTCCGGCGCATCGACTGGTGGTGGCGCTCGCGGCGGACGTACGCGTCCTCGTCGACGCTCGTCTCCGTCTCGGCGTCGGCACGGATCGTCAGGAGGTCGCCGTCGACCGAGACGTCGAGGTCGTCGCTCTCGAACCCGGGGACGTCGGCCGTGACGACGAGTTCGTCGTCGTCGACGGCGACGTCGACCGCGAAGTCGGCCTCGCGTCCCCGGCGGGTCGGTCGTCCGAACACGCCCGCGCGGTCGCCGGTCATTCGCTCGAAGAGGTCGTCGAAGTCACTGAAGTAGTCGTTCGGTTGCATGGATAATCTCCGCCTATCCCTACGTCGACCGGGGGGATAAACACCGCTAGAGAGCAGCTAGCCCTTCGCACGATAACGGCTCCGAGAGATCCGCTCGAGACGTTTCAGACCACGTGGCGCGTGTCGTACGAGCCGAGCCGGCGCACCCACCCGTCGGCGGCGATGTCCTCGACGTCCTCGACGGCGTCGCGGGCGTGGCGCTCGTAGAGACCGGCCTCGAAGTCGATGTGGAAGAGGTAGTCGCCGAGTCGGTCGCCCGTCGGCCGGGACTCCACGCGCGAGAGGTTGATGTCCCGGTCCGCGAACGCCTCCAGCAGCTCCAGCAGGAGGCCGGGGTAGTTCGCGTTCGGATTGACGATGATCGTCGACTTGCCGCCGGCGTCCGAGCGTTCCTCGGCGGGTGCGATGGTGAAAAAGCGGGTGGCGTTCGAACTCCGATCCTGGATGTCTCCCGCGAGCACCTGGAGGTCGTCGCCCGCGTTGTCGGGATGGGCGATGGCGGCGACCGAGTCGTCCTCGCGGGCGTGTTCGACGCCCCGTGCCGTGCTGGTGACCGCCTCGAGTGTCACGTCGGGGTACTCCGATTCGAGGAACGACCGGCACTGCGCGAGCGCCTGCGAGTGGCTGGCCACGACGTCGAAGGCCTCGGATCTGGCGATCAGGGCGTGGCGGATCGGCGTCACGACCTCCTCGACGACGCCCACGTCGTAGTCCGCGAGGGCGTCGAGCGTCTCCGTGACGCTCCCCTCGATGCTGTTCTCGATGGGGACGACGCCACGTCGGTACTCGCCGTCGGCCACCGCCTCGACGATGGCGGTCACGGACTCGCTGAAGCTCACGTCGTCGGCGACCGCCCGCGCAGCCCGGTGGGAGTACGTTCCCTCCGGTCCGAGCGTGATGGCTTTCATGCTACGCGATTGCGCGGAGATGGGGAAAAGCGCGTCGGGTTCGGGTCGCGTCAGGCGAGGCGCAGGCGGACGTTGAACACGCAGCCACGGGGGTCGTTGTCCTCGATCCAGACCGAGCCACCGTAGCGGTCGACGAGCGTGTACACCAGATAGAGGCCGAGGCCGGTTCCCTCGCTGTCGATGCCTTTCTCACCTTTTCCGAACACCCCCGCCCGCCGATCGGGGGCGATACCCGGACCGTCGTCGGCGATACGGACCGTCACCCAGTCGTCGTCGACTTCGGCGGACACTTCGATGGTGGGGTCGTCGCGGTCGTTGTGCTGGACGGCGTTGTTCAGGAGGTTCCGGAACACCGATCGGAGCATGTCGTCGGCCGTCACTTCGACCAGCGGCACGTTCCCGCGCGTTCGGATCGTCGCCTCGGGGTAACTCGACGACGCCTCCCGGACCTCCCGGTCGAGGACGAACGAGAGGTTCGTCGGTTCGAGGTCGACGTCCGGGTCGGTGACGAGCGCCTCCATCAACTCCCCCATCAGATCCGTGAGCTCGATGACGTGCTCGGTACGGGTCCTGATCGTCTCTAAGTGCGGGTCGGCGTCCGGCGAGACGTCCTCCAGCAGGTCGGCCATCCCTTGGACGAGCTGCATGTCGTTGCGGATGTCGTGGCGGACGATCCGGTTGAGCAGCTCCAGTCGCTCGTTTTGCTCCTCTAGGACCTGCTGGTACTCCCGCGTCTCGGTCACGTCCTTGATCGCGCCGTCGACGTAGGCCTCGCCCTCGGCGTCCTCGAAGCGACAGACGGTGATCAGTCCCCAGAAAGTGTCGCCGTCGAGCGTCCGGAGCCGGAGCTTCTCGGTCACGACGCCCCGGTCGCCCAGCGCGTCGAAGAAGGCCCGGCGGTCGTCCGCATCGTCGTAGATTGCCGTGACGGGCGTCGACAGCAGCTCCGCCTTCGAGTCGGCGTCGAACAGCTCGACCATGGTCGGGTTGGCCTCGAGGAAGGTGCCGTCCGAATCGTACCGCGCCCGGAAGATTCCCGTCGGGACGTGTTCGACCAGCTCCTCGAACCGGCCGAGTTCGTCCCGACGGCGCTTGCGCTCGGTGACGTCGCGGACGGTCACCAACACGCACTCCTCACCGTCGAGGTCGACGAGCGACGCGGAGAGGTCGGCCCAGAACGACCCCGTGTTCGCGTTCCGGCGCCGGAGTCGCCACTCGACGGCCTCGCTGTCTCCCCCGCGAGCGGCGTCGGTCAGTTCCTGGAGTGGCGCGTCCGGTCCCGCTCCGTCGGCGAGTAGGTCGCCGACCTGCCGGCCGACGACGTCGTCCGGGTCAACCCCGCTCATCGACGCGAACCGGCCGTTGGCGTCGTCGACGATGCCCGTCTTCGGATCGACGACGAGCAGACCGTCGGAGACGTGCTCGAAGAGCTCCCGGTACGCCGCCCCGGGATCGATCGTACGACAGGCGTTCACGCCGGGCAGTGAGGTGGTGACAGTTATAAACCCGACCGTCCGATTATCACTGTGTATAACAGATGTCGACGAAGTTCCGCAGGATCGTCAGGCCGGTTTCGCCGCTTTTCTCCGGGTGGAACTGCGTTCCGAAGACGCGGCCGTCCTCGCTCGCGATAACTGCGGGGAAGGGGCGGCCGTGTTCCGACGTGGCGACGACGGCTCGGTCCTCGTCGGGGACGGCGTAGTAGGAGTGGACGAAGTAGGCGTACTCGCCGTCGACCGTCCCGCCGCCGGGCCCCTCCCGGTCGGGTGCCGACGCCTCGTCGACGCCCGAGACGATGGGATGGTCATGCTCCACCGACAGCTCGTTCCAGCCCATGTGGGGCACCGTCTGGCCCTCGTCGAAGCGGACGTTCCGTCCGGGGACGAAATCGAGGCCGACGACGTCGCCCTCTCCGGCGTGATCGGCCTCCTCGCTCGACGTGAGGAGCATCTGCATTCCCAGACAGATGCCGAAGACCGGCTGGCCCCGGTCCACGGCGTCGGCGAGGGCGTCGCGGTACGGGCCGGCGTTCTCCATCCCTTCGCGGAACGCCCCGACGCCCGGCAACACGATGCCGTCGGCGACGGCGAAGTCGTCCGGGTCGTCGGTGATGGTCACGGAGGCGCCGGCGCGTTCGAGGCCGCGCGTGGCCGAGCGGAGGTTGCCGAGGCCGTAGTCGACGATGACCACGTCCGCCAGCGACTCCGTCGGGGGGCGAGAGAGGCTCATACGCGCTATCGGTCGGCAGGGGGCAAGTGGCTTTCCGTTGCGGTAGTCACGAGACCACCCGTCAGTAGTCACCCAGTCGCGACTGGCCACCACACCCGGCAGCACCGTCACCGTCGGCCGTGACGCCCGCGAGGTCGACCGCCGTCGCCACGGCCGTCTCGAACGCCTCCCGCTGGCTCCCGTCGTACAGCGTCGCCGCGGGGTGGAGACAGACGAGTACGCGCCGCGACTCGCCCCCGAGACGCGCGTCGACGACCGAGCCGACCTCCTCTGTCACCGCCACCGATCGATCGAGGAGGCGCTCCCCGGGGACCTTCCCCAGCGTGACGATCAGGGACGGATCGACGGCTTCGACTTCTCGGTCCAGAAACCCGGCGCAGTTGTCGAGTTCCTCGACGTGTGGATCGCGGTTCTCGGGCGGTCGACACCGGACGCAGTTGGTGAGGCGCACGTCCGTGCGGGTGAGGCCGGCGTCGCGGAGTGCGTCGTCGAGCACGGTCCCCGAGCGACCGACGAAGGGTTCGCCACGCTCGTCCTCGGTTGCCCCGGGCGCCTCGCCGACAAAGAGGAGGTTGGCGTCGTCGGGACCCACCCCGTTGACGATACGACTCCGCGACTCGACGAGCGCCGGACAACGCTCGCAGGCCGTCACGTCCGGCCCGTCGGTTTCGACCATACCGGACGACCGGGGGCCGGGGGCTTAAACGTCGCCGTCACCGGCGGTGACGGCCGCCCGGAAGCGCCGCCCAGCGCGGGCCGCCAGCCGGGCCACTCGGAGAGGTTCGGGCCGCCCCCCTTCGGGGGTGACCGCCCGGACGACGCGTGCGGCCTCCTCGTCGTCGACGCCGACCGCCCGGACCCACACGTCTCCGCCGCCCACCTCGACCCGGCACCGTGGTGGTTGGGCGCGGTAGATTCGCAACCTGGTGTCGAGGGCCTCCCCCGAGAACTGCTCGCGGAGCGCGGGTTCGAGGCCTCGACTCGACTCGAAGGAGACGGAGAGGACGGGGCGGGCCACGGCGTCGGCGAGGGCGTGGAGGTCGACGACGTTGAACCACGCGGGAGCGATGCCGGCACACAGGAGGTACTGTACGTCCTCACGGTCCAGATCGACGAAGAGCGATTCGATCGCAGCGGTGGCGTCGGTACCGCCGACCGCACACGAACCGAAGACGAACCCGTCGGCAGCCCGATCCGCCCGGAGGACGGCTCCACAGAGGACGCTCCGGTCGTCACCGTCGGCAAACGATTCGGCGACGCCGAGCGCCCGCGTTCCGGGCTTCATGCCGACGGCCGCGTCCCGCTCCCGGCGCCGTCGTCACCACACCGGTCCCGGGTCACGACCGTCGCCCTCACTCGTCTTTGATGTCTTTGAGTCGGTCGAGCAACTCGTCGTTCGATGCGCCGATTTCGAACTCGACCGACCCGTGGTGGTCGTTTTCGGCGGTCTCGACCCCCTCGTTGTCGTCGAGATCCGCGTCTAACTCCTGGTTCTCCTGTTCGGATTCGTCGTAGCTCCCGAAGCCCATACGTGTGATCGTAGCACACGCACGCTCAAAAAACATTTGCCGCCACGACGGCGCCGCTTCGGGCAGTTATTTCCGGCCTGCCCGTCGTGTTTCGGGTATGGACGTGATCAACGTCACCGCGGACGCCGAGGAGTTCACGTGCAACGCCTATCTGGTCACGGGCGAGACGCCGACGCTGGTCGACGCCGGCACCATGCCCGGCGTCGAGTCGGTCGTCGCCGACCACGTCGACGAACTCGACCGCGTGGTGCTCACCCACCAACACCACGACCACGTCGGTGAACTCGACGCCGTCCTCGACGCGTTCGACGCCGACTGCTACGCCTACGACGCCCACCCGAGCCGGACGGACGACCTCTCGGACGGTGACACCGTCTCGATCGGTGACGAGGCGTTCGACGTCGTCTACACGCCGGGGCACGCCGACGACCACGTCTCCCTCGTGAGCGACCGGACCCTCTTCAGCGGGGACGTGGTCGTCTACAACGACGGCGCCTTCGACGACGGGAGTTTCGGCCGGACCGACATGGCGGGCCAGTCGCGTGACCGCCTCATCGGGAGTCTGGAGTCCCTCCTGGAGCGACTCCCCGACTCGGTGACGACGATGTACGCGGGCCACGGCGACCCCGTTCCCGACGACGAGAACGTCCGAGAAGTGATCGAGCGTGCGCTCTCGCGGGCGGAACGTCGCGAACCAAAATACCCGGACTGAGTCAGGCGCTTCGGCGCTCTTTGGCCTTCGGGCGGAGCTTCTTGTACCCGCACTTCCGACACCGCTCGGCGCGGGAGGCGTTTCGCGCGTTACAGCGCATACAGATCTGCTTGTCGAGCATCCGCTTTTCCGCGTCCTCGAAGGTAGCCATACGCCCCGATTCCCGGGCGACCGGCATAACGCTTGCGAGTGTCGTCGACGGCGCACCCGAAACAACGCAAGCGTTTAGACGACCGGTGGAGTAGACGGTGATATGGCGGACTGTCCACTCGCCGACGACTGCCCCAGTTTCTCCGAGCGTATCCAGGGTATGGGGTGTCAGCACTACGGCGACCGCGGGGGGGCCGAGTGGTGTAACCACTACGACATGCCCATCTCCGACCTGAAACAGCAGCCGGTGAAACCCGGCGAGGAACTCGTCGTCGAGGTGACCGACATCCACGAGAGCGGGGCGGGGGTCGGCCGCACCGAGGACGGGTTCATCGTCCTCGTCGACGGGACCCTCCCCCCCGCCAGAGCGCGCGTCCGTATCGACCGCGTGAAGGCCAACCACGCCACGGCCGACGAGGTGGAACGCCTGGCGATGGAAGACGAGGAGTCCGTGGCGGTCGAGGAAAGCGAGGAGTCGACCGATTCCGGCTCCGACTCCGGCGCTACTTCGGACTCCGGTCGTCCCGAGCAACTGGGGAGCCGGGACAACTTCTGGGGCGGCTGATCGGCGGCGCCGACTCGGCGTCGGGAGTGGACAGCCGGAAGTGTACCTTTTAGGTGACGAGGCCGTTGGTCGGATGCATGGAAGACGACCCGGACGCGAACGCCTTGCTCGAACGCGCCGGTTTCGATCCCGAGAAGAGTGTCCTGACGCGGCGACAGGCCGAGGTGCTCGCCCTCCGCGAACGGGACGTGCGCCAGTCCACCATCGCGAATCTCCTCGGCACCTCGCGGGCGAACGTCTCCAGTATCGAGTCGAGCGCCCGGGACAACGTGGCGAAGGCACGCGAGACCGTCGCCTTCGCGGAGGCACTGACGGCGCCGGTTCGGGTCGAAGTCGACGAGGAGACCGACCTCTACAACGTGCCGAAACTCGTCTACGACGCCTGCGACGCCGCCGGCGTCAAGGTCAACCACACCGCACCGGACCTGATGAAACTCGTCAGTGACGAGGCCGGCGATGCCGTCCAGGGACGTGAGATTCAGGCCCCGCTGTTGATCGGCGTCACGACCGACGGCACGGTTCGCGTCCGGCAGTCGACATAGCTGTCGGACGATCGAACGTCGGTGCCCAGTTTCGATCGCGACCCTAGAACTCTCCGCGCCGCTCCAGTTTGGCCACCAGTTTGCGCACCCGTTGTGCCGCCGCCGTCGGCACCACGAGCACCCGGTCGTCGTAGGCCACGACGGTGAGGTCGTCGACGCCGACCAGCGACACGTGGACGTCGTCGCCCGCGACAACGTTGTCCGCGGCGTCGACGCTCACCACCTCGGCGTCGCCGGCGACGACGGTGCCGTCCGCGTCGGTCGGGAGGACTCGCCGGAGCGCGTCCCACGAGCCGAGGTCGTCCCACCCGACGTCGAGAGGAACCGTCACGACGTCGTCGGCACGCTCGAACACCGCGCGATCGACGCTCACCGACTCGACGGCCTCGAATCCCCGTTTTGGCTCCCCGGCGTTGAGTGCGTCGAGCAACGGCGCGAGCGGCGTCTCCCGCGCGGCGGCCCGGAACGAATCGTGTGTCCACGCGAAGATGCCGGCGTTCCAGTAGTAGCCCCGGTCGACGTACCGCCGTGCCCGTTCGGCGTCCGGTTTCTCGTGGAAGGCGGCCACCTCGGCGTACGCTCCGTGATCCGTCCCCGGTTCGACGTAGCCGTAGCCAGTCTCTGGACGGGTCGGCTCCACGCCGAAGGTGACGAGTGCGCCCGTCTCGGCGGCGACGCGGGCCCCCCGCTGTGCGGCCGACGCGAAACCCCCCTCGATGTGGTGGTCGCTGGGAAGCGCCAGGACGACTGAATCGTCGAATCGCTCGGCGATTCGGTGGGTGGCGTAGGCGAGTGCCGGCCCGGTGTCCCGTCCCGCCGGCTCGACGAGAGTCGACACCCCGGGGACCGTCTCCCGAACGGCGTCGGCGAAGTCCGCGCGGGTCACGACGACCACCTCGTCGGCGAAGCCGAGACGGTCGACGGTGCGTTCGAGGAGGCTCTTTTCGCCGTCTCCGAGCACGAGGAACTGCTTTGGCCGGTGGTTCCGGCTCGCGGGGTAGAGCCGAGTGCCGACGCCGCCGGCGAGTACGGCCGCGACGAGCGGTCGGTCCATGTTCCTCACGGGGTGTCCCCGGCGCAAAAGCCCACCGCTCACCACGTCTCGACGACGCCCTCGCGGACGTCCTCCAGACATCCCTCGCAGTCGGGGTGGTCCGCCTCGAAACAGTCGGGTCGGTCGTCGTCGTCGAGGGCGACGGCGCGGCGTTCGGCCTCGCGCCGGCAGACGATGCGGACACGCCCCGACTCGTCCCGGGGGAGGTCGGCCGTCTCCCGTCCCTCGCGATAGGCTTCCCGGGCCTCGGCGTAGCGCCGTCCCGCCGAGCGGAAGGTCGTCCGAACGAACCGTTCCAGCCGGTCGTCCATGTGCCCACCTTGTGCCGGCGGCGTCATAAGGGTAGTCCGTCCCCTCGTCCCGGCGGGACGGCGGAGCGCCGAGCGGCGACGGTGCCCGGAGCTATCTCTCGATTTCACTTTCGCCGCGCTCACGGAAGTTTTTATACTTTCGCGCACCAATCGGCGTGTGCCTCCCCACGAGAACAACACGGAGGCGAGTGAGACCATGACCGATTTGCACACCCACGCGGAGGACATCGTAGCGCAGTTCTCGGACCACTTGGATCTGACAGCCGACGAGGTCGAGGAGCGACTCGACAATCTCGTCAACGAGTACCGGGTACCGGTCGACGAGGCGCGCCGGAGCGTCGTGAACAGCTACCTCGACGAGGCGGGCCTGGAGCGGGACGCACTGGGCGGGGGCGGTAACGCCTCGGTCGGCCTCGCGGAGATCGAACAGGACGAGCAGTGGCTCGACGTGACCGCGAAGGTCGTCGAACTCTGGGAGCCCCGGAGCGACTCCGTCGCCCAGGTCGGGTTGCTGGGTGACGAAACGGGGACGACCAAGTTCGTCGCCTTCGAAACGTCCGACCTCCCGGGACTGGAGGAGGGACAGGTCTACCGGCTCGAAAATCTGGTGACCGACGAGTACCAGGGTAACTTCTCGGTGAAACTCAACCGCACGACGACGATCACCGAAGTGGCCGAGGACATCGAGGTCGGCGACGACGCTGAAACCGTCGAAGGGGCGCTCGTCGACATCCAGAGCGGGAGCGGCCTCATCAAGCGCTGTCCCGAGGACGACTGCACGCGCGTCCTCCAGAACGGTCGGTGTTCCGAACACGGCAGCGTCGAGGGCGAGTTCGACCTGCGGATCAAGGGCGTCCTCGACGACGGCGAGACGGTCCACGAGGTGATCTTCGACCGGGAGTCGACTGAGGCACTCACCGGGACGACCCTCGGAGAGGCGAAGGACATGGCGATGGACGCCTTGGACACGACCGTCGTCGCCGACGAGATGCGAACCGGGACGCTCGGCCGATACTACCGGGTGCAGGGCCCGCAGTTCGGTCGGTACGTGCTGGTCGACGAGTTCGAGCGACTGAACGATCCGATCGACGCCGAGGCGGCCCTCATCGAAGCGAGGTCGATCTGACATGAGCCAGGCACCCACCCGCGAAGTCGCGCGCCGCGTCTTCGCCCGCGAGTTCAACGACGCGAGTCACACGTTCAAGGAGTCCGACGACGAGCGCGCCCCCGTCTACCTCCTCCTCCCGACGGGCGAGCGCGCCAACCGGGTCTTCCTCGTCGGCACGCTGACCGAGAAAGAGGACGTCGGCGAGGACGACGAGTACTGGCGGGGCCGCATCGTCGATCCGACGGGGACCTTCTTCGTCTACGCCGGGCAGTACCAGCCGGAGGCGGCTTCGACGCTCCGCGACCTCGAGCCGCCCGCGTACGTCGCCGTCGTCGGGAAGCCCCGGACCTACGAGACCGACGACGGCGGCGTCAACGTCTCCGTTCGCCCCGAGTCCATCACCGCCGTCGACGCCGCGACGCGGGACCGCTGGGTCGTCGAGGCGGCCAGGCGGACGCTCGAACGCCTCGACGCCTTCGAGGACGAGAGCAACGAGTACGCCCGAATGGCCCGTGAGGAGTACGATCCCGCGGTCGAGGAGTACCGGCGGATGGCCCTCGGCGCGCTCGAGGGACTGGACGAGTCGGACGAACTGGCGGCAAGCGCCGACGCCGACGCGTCCGCCGAGCACTGAGTCCCGCTCCGCGAGACGACGGCGGAGTCGTTAGCGTGGTGCTGTTCAGATTAGTTGATTCCATGCGAAGGCGAACGATCTAAGCCACTCGTTTGCAGTTTCTGCTTCGGCGTT